>Ga0307512_10000044_pt1 | contig 130137 bp, 106 predicted proteins | sample 14_EM_MG_FD_200267 | JGI IMG/M metagenome (GOLD analysis project Ga0307512, IMG submission 200267) | Populus trichocarpa ectomycorrhiza microbial communities from riparian zone in the Pacific Northwest, United States - 14_EM | ecosystem: Host-associated > Plants > Roots > Unclassified... | reverse complement strand
CCTCGCTCAGCGTCGGGAGAACAGCGCTGCCGCATGCAAAGTCCTCCCTTCCGGTGCTGATCTGGCTGCCCCCCTGAGCCCCAAGTCAAATGCGAAGCCCGAATTCATGGGACCCCAAAACCGCCGTGATGGAAAGCATCCTGACACTATGATCAAAGACTTCAGAGCATTACTCGACAATACGCAAGACGCAACGCACCGCGTGGCAATATTCAGCGGCACACGGGTGTTTATCAAGCATAAGTGTCGTAACAAGATGTATATATCGGATGAACAACTGCATGCAATGGAGCACTGTATTTCCCATGGTATTAAGGTTCAAGTTGAGTGTTTAGATGGTGAACGCATATCTCAGATGTGTCGATGCATAGGAAGCCAGAGCTGGCGCGGAGGGGATCGACGGAACGACTGGGTGTGGGTAAAGCAACGCCTGGGGAGGTGTTATGGCGCGCTGAATGGGCGTCTCATGTGGCAACTGCAATGACTATTCAAAATCGAACTCCAAAACGAGGATGGAGCTTTCGTTGAGTACTGGTTAGCCCTGGCGCTCACCACAATACCTGAAAACTTGGGTAACTTGGATCCGGTCTCAAAATTTGTACTAGTGAGAAAAGCACCGGCAGCCTTTGCATTGCAAGTTTTCAGCGTGGGAAATATTGTCGGCTGCGCGCACGTAATTCCTGAGATAGCTACTACTAGTAAGACAGGAGACGGACGGAACGAGCAATGGATTGTCAACAGCCACATATATCTGGTGACTTGGAATGATGTGTATAATTAGTAAAGAGAATTGCATTTTGCGCGCAGGTAGAAGGAACGCGAGGAGAGATATTCGCAGCGTCACCCATCGCATTGCAATCCCGATGCAAGCGCGTACCCAATCAACCCATTCCAACGTATTGTCACAGTTGGCCACAGCGCCAGAGTGATCGTTTAAAATAGGAGACCGACAGAACGCGAAGAGACAGTGAATCAGCGATCGAAGGGCGATATACAACGCGACGCGTTGTATTGACGCCGGGCGTGGAGTAATCCGCCACCGGGGTGTCTCTGACGGCTCTGACGGAGTGCGTCCACTCTGACGGAGCCATTCCGCCCGAACGGAATATTTTTTTGCTGATGTGGGAGATATAGTTGTACCAGGAGGTTTTAATGGCAAGCAATAGACCAATGGATAAAGGTATGGGTTTTGGCAGCAAGCTGCGAGTTTACCAAGAACTGAAAGAGGGAAGATAGGAATCGAGGACGACCTAACAGGAGAGGGAGGTAGTGTTACACTGTTGGAGTTGTCACGGTTCCGGGGTCACGAGATATCACTCGAAGATGATGTCAGGTGGCGACGGAATAAGGTTCATCAGTCATAAGCCAATACTATCACCACACCAATGAGCAGCAGGCACATGTCCCTCTACTACATCATCACCACCCACCTTCGAGTGTTGTCATAGCAATAGTGGTGTGCTAATACAATGCAAACACCCATTGTTCTATTCTCTATGGATGGGGATAATGAATGATGCCAGCCGTCGTCACCTCTGTATGAGGTATCATGCAATTTGCAATACCTACGACCAGTTGGATAGGGATGCTTGGGCACGATATGGAGGGAGGCTGTTGAATGGTTCAATAAAGAAGATGGTCCGGAAGACAACAGTCCGATGGATACCAATCAGTCTGGAGATGAATATCAGAAAGATACTGTTGGTCCGGAAAGACTGGGAGATTAGAAGGATACCATTTCCTTGGAGGTTGTTCAGGCCGATTGGTTATCTGAGCAAGGGCATTGGGGGACGAAGGAATGTTAGTGAATTATGTAGAGAAAAGTGTAGTTAGAATTAGCAGTTAGAGCGCAGAAGAAAGAGGTATAAAGACCTCTCAATTCTCCGCTGGTATAGAGGGCAACCTTCTCACGACGGAGAACAAGCCTTAACAATATATTTGGATTGGAAAGTTATTCTACACTCAATCTATTCTGATTACTTTCTGCGCCTGAGTGAAGCTTCAAAGTGAACCATCTATTAGTCCTTGTATAAGTCCAATATCAAGTCCGATAGCGAGACTAAATAAGGGGATACTTAGAAGGGATACTTCTAGTTGAGGTAACTTGGAGTCGATCCTCCCGCGTTACAAATGAGGAGGCCTGGAGACCTCCCTGAGGGGGGGGATAAAAGATTGAACAATATGGAACAGGTGGTTCTAAAGCCGCAGAACCTACCAAAACAATTGCGTTTGTTGGCGGATAGCCTCCCCGCCCAGGGCCATCCCTCTATTTTTCATCTTATGACAGAGGCATATGAGGCGGACCTGCTACCTGGGAAAATACTGGAAGCAATCCGGACGAAGAGTGGGTTACACGAAATTACTATTGTGAAGTGCATAGAGGATGCGGGACGGATAAGATACACAGGGAATTTATACGTACCAGATCGTGCTGAATTACGCCAATGCATTATCTAACAACATCATGACACAGCATTAGCAGGACATCCAGGACTGGTAAAGACGTTTGACCAGCTTGATCAAGGACATTGCTGGAAGGAAATGCGTAAGGATAATGATTGGTATGTTCGGAATTGCCATGATTGCCAGCAGTCCCGAATCTCAAGATATTAAACCTTTGAGTTGGTTTGGTCTTTGTCTGTGCCGAAACAATCATGGGAGGATATTCCGATGGATTTTGTCGTAGGGTTACCGGAGTGTGGAGGCTTTGACGCAATATGGGCAGTGGTAGATCGGCTTTCAAAGATGGGACATTTCATTCCCTGCTATACAACTATAGATGCTTTGGGATTGGTGGAGTTGTTTCTACGAGAGGTAGGACACCTTCATGGACTCCCATTGACTATTGTTCAGGATCCAGGCCCACATAATGCGTCACCCTTTTGGCAACAAGTGGGTAGCCAGTTGCGGATTGACCGAAGAATGTCGACGGCTTTTCATCCACAGACAGCTGGACAGACAGGACGAATGAATGCCAGTATGGAGCTGCACCTCCGGGTGTTTGTGAATCATTAGCAGGATGATTGGGTTGAGTGGCTCCCATTGGCTGAGTTTACTGCAAACGATGGAGTGTCTGAGACAACTATGTGTACTCCATTGTATGCGGTTCAGGGTACGGATCCCCAGATGTCATCTGAAGGAGAACCAACCCACGAATGAGATCAACGACAAGTGAATGCCAATGAGGTCCAGGCAACGATGCAACACATCCATGAGCCTCACCTCGGAGTAGAAATGAGAGGGCGCCAAGCAGTGCAGGAAGAGGGAGCAAATCGTGCACGAATTCCAGTCCCGAATATTCTGGAAAGCTCCAAAGTTTGGCTGGACACCCGACAGGTATGAACCACAATGCCCACATGGACACTGGATTGGAAGCGTTTGGGACCTTTTATGGTAGTTCATCGAGTATCCCCATATGCGTATGAACTTGAGTTGCCTGCATCAATACAAATTCGTAGAGTACAACCTGTTTCCCTTTTGGATGGCGTAGTGAATGATTCCCTGGAAGGACAACTGGTCAATCCGCCACCTCCGGTGGAAGTTGATGGTGAAGAGGAGTATATGGTTTGGAGTGTTGAAGATAGTCGGATGTATTGGAACCAGTTACAGTAGCTTATACGATTGACTGGATATGATCCTTAGACATTGGAACTTGTGAAGTTCGTGGACGGTTTACAAGCGATAGGAGAATTTCATCAACGATATCCCTGAAAGCCACGACCGTTGGAAGATTTTCTCGGAGGACCTCGAACCTACGAGGGGGATACTGTCACGGCCTGAGTTAGGAGTGTGGGGTATTGTTGGTACTGAGGAATGGTTTCGAATTTGCGGAAGGAATTGATGTTACGGAAAGGCGGCGATGCTGATTGATGCGGGAATCGCTTGGGGACGTTGTGAGATGGTGGCGGTAAAATTTGTCAAGATAAGGAAGTGGTCTGAGGTGTTGCGACGTCGGGCAATGTGGCGTGTTTGTGTTGATAAGGAGTTGTGTTGGTGGTGTGTAAGATGATGAGGAAATATTCAGATGCTACATCAGAGCGTAGGGAATGGTTCGAGGGTGGCAGACGAAGTGTATATAAAGAGAGGTTGTTAGGTGTTGGAGGATTTCCTTTTCTTCTCTCTTTAATCGTTCTCTTGTATAGCAAAGCAAGTACGACTTTGAAACAGCTCTGACTGATGTCTTGTGTCAATGTCCTCAATACGAATTTCGAAGCATCTTCTCCCGATTGCGATGTCACATTTTTGTTACCATTATCATCTACGCCCGACCCCACCCATTACACCATCTGGCGCTCCTGTTCTCCTGGTGTTGCATCCCTTTTTCATCTGAATAAATCATATTGCCATTCAAATTCCTGTTGAAGTTTACAGCTAGCTAACTTCTCATTACACCATTGTTAGCTATCACCAATCAAGCCAAATGACATCGGAATTCAATTTCTTCTACCCGCCAGCTACCAACAATGACCAAATCTAAGGAGTGCCTCCAGCTTCTTTGCGCCATTGATGAATTGTGTGTTCCTGCTATTGTTGGCCCTGCTGAAATTGGAGAAGTAATGGATGACATTGACACCATCTGTGATTATTATGATGCAATTGCTTAGTTGGGTTATTGTTTTGGTGTACCTGAGGTTAGGTTTGAATCACTCACCATATTCTTCGATTCTTTAATGCAGCGAGGCAAAAAATACAATGTTGAAGAAAATCATAGCTAGTATGAATCAGAAGTAATGATGAAGAATGATCCATGCATCCAATTCGCCATTGATGGAAATGAATTGCTGATGTACATCTGGAGAGTCTCAGCTAATGCCGGCGGTCCCACCGAATATCCATAAGAACCCAGGCATATCCCAGAGTTTGTTTGTAATTCCGGTCTTGGTTTGGTAACACTCCCAGGTGCATGGAAAGTTCTCTCTGGCACTCCAACATCCTCCCAAACATATCACAATCACTCCCATAGTACTCCTGTAGCAGTCATCAGAAATAGCAGTTACTCCCAAGGTTGGCCGGAATGCCCTTCCAGCGTCTGATTCACTCCTGAAATTCACAGTTCTAAGTTTACACTCCACATCCTCTCAGACACTCCTAGAGGCTCCCTGATACTAAAATACATTTTGCCGAAGAGGGTAATAGCTGGTGCTCCTGTCGATACACCATCTGTGTGTTAATTTACTGGTAGTGTATCTCTCAATACAGATCTGCAAACACAAGAAACGGTACGTTAGTATTTCTGCTGAATGCACCTCGATTAGGCTTGTGATATTGAATATACCACCATATATCCAATATTTAAATCGAATATTACTACTATTCATGCATGGCAGGCAGATGGAAATCATCGAACTGTTGTCCCTTGACACTGGTTGGATTTGTGCTCTGAGATTCAGCTTCAGATACAGGTTACGGATCTCCTCTTTGATAATATTTCTGTATCAAAGTTCATGCAAGATAACAAATACTGGTTCACCCAAATGCACGTTGAGGACTATATTTACAATCAGTTCTTCGTCATTGCTAATAGGCTGGGACACCAGCATACCACATACCGGTACTTTCAACCTCTCGCATCGCAGACTATCGTGCAGGCAGCGATAACTGTTCACTGTGTGCTGTCTGAAGATGCCTCTGGAAAGGAGGCTACAGTTTTGTTTTCTCAAGATGAATATTGCGGTACAATTTGCCCATCCCCTATGAAAAATTTTCCCCTGGAAACCCCTGCACTCATCAACCACACATTTGTGAACCGCTTCATATCCCCCCCAATCCCAACTTCGGCACAACTCCACTGCCACTGATGCTCCGCAATTCCCATCTGTGCTCCGCAGTCCCGATTTTCACCTTTTCATTCCTCACTTAATTCCTCCACTTTCAGCACTTCATAGCTAGGATTGACACTCCTCCCTCTCCCTCGGCCCACCTCTGCCTGGATTGGGGCTTCTCTATTTGATTCAAAGCTCCGTACACCATCTGTAAGTGCTCCCCTGATGCAGTGGGCAGATCATACCTCCCATCTCGGGCACTATTTTGATAGGGTGACAGATCATCAATCCCTACTGGCACTCCTTTGGCTGGATTGTTGCTCCTATATATCATTCTGCACTCCTTACCACTCCGTTTTTTTGCTGCTGCAATGGCATGGGCACTTGTATATCCTCACCAGCACTTCTCAGTCTGGACTATCACTCCTGTACATCGTTCTTTCATTCTCAGCCCCCTATCTTGGCGTTTCTTTACTTCATACTGAACTGTTGTCCCCCTGATTGGCGCCCTCTGGCAGGTATGGGCGCTCCTCCTCCTCCACTGGAATCAGCTCCCCTCAATTGCTGTCTGCATTTCTCAATCCACCTCAGTGCTCCTCAATTCCTGTCGGAACTCCTCAACCTCAATTGGCACCATTCTACTTCATTCTGAACTCCTCTATCTCCTTCTCTATTCTCCGTTTTTCTGCACACCGACTCCCCATCTTTTGCTCCTCTTTGCCCTGTAGTTGTTCTCGGTTTTCATCTGAATTTGTCATATTCCATTACAAATCCCATTGTGATTGGCAGCTAGCTAACTTCTCATCACACCTTTGTTAGATATCAGAAAGCAAACCAACAGGCATTGGAATTCGGTTCCACCCACTCACCAGGTACGACATATTGGCAACAACATCGAGTCCCTCCTGCTTGTAAATGCTGGAGATGAATTCTGCGTTCCTGGTTGTGTCGGCCCTCATCAGATGGAAGATGTACTCGATGACATTGCTACCATGTTCAATTGATATCATTCAATTGCTTAGTAGGGTTAATGTTCCAGTATACCTTCTTTTAGTTTCGAATCACTTGCCATTTGCTTTAGTTCCTCACTGTCATAAACCAAAACATTGAAAGTTTAAGAAAATATCCTTAGCTAGTATATATATAATCTAGAAACTATAATAAACAATTATCCATGAATGATACTTGCTGAGGAGGGTAATTCATTACATGTGTACATTCAGAGAGTCTCAGATAATGGCTCCAGTTCTTCGAATTGATATTCTAAAGAACCCAGCCATCTCTCAGAGTTTATTTTGGAATCTCTTGTTGGTTAGGTGATACTTGCAGATTATTCCAAAGTTCTCTCCCATGCTCCAATGTGTTTCGAAACTTATCTCAATCACTTCTATTTCACTCCTATTCCAGCCGGCAGGTATCCAAGATACTCGGAAGGCCACCAGGACCGTCCTCCGGAGGTGGGATTGGCTGCTGAAATTGACTCTTTTCCGTGTACACTCCATCTCCTCTCAAATACCCCTCAAGGCTTCCAGTAACTACAATACATTTTGCTGCTGTCAATCACAGTTTCATGCCACATTGATAACCAAATGTAATTCACTTTAGAATCTGAGTTACCAGCCTATTACGAAGTGTTTAGATGCTCCTCCAGATACACTGTACATTCAGGGATTGGATACAAATTGCACTGTGAGACTTTATTTAAAAGTAAGAAGTTTAATTCATCTAATCTGGACAGAAAATGACTATACCAAAAAGAATGTAATGCACTGAGTAATACATATTGTGAAGCTCCAGATGATCAGAGGGCAGCTTGAATTAAATGTTGCTTATGGTAACTACAAGTTGGAATTCTGAATAATGATGCAAACTTCATCGATATTGAATAGATGGAGAAAAAGCAAGTAACATTACAAGTCCTTGTGGAAAAAGATAAATTTCAAGATGCTTCAGAACTCAGAGGAATTGCAAGAATAGTTAGTCGCTGGTCAGTGGTTGGTATTCGAAGTTGTACAGTTTTACTAGGAACTTTCCAAATAATTGTACAACAAATGTTCATTGGATTGTCCAGGGGATTATCCAGTTCCCTGATGGCTGAGTAACTCATATCTCTCCAGCCTTCTGATTGAACCAGCTGAGTATTCTGGACCAAATGCACATGAAGCTTAAAGTGGGGTATTTCTTCAGACACTACAAACAATTGAATATAGCTTCCAAAGTGCACCACCTCCACAAATGGTAATGCTCCTTAGTCCGCTACCTGACCAGATTTGTCATGTAAAGTGGTCGCAAATGATGTTCATTGTTAATCATGTGGCAAGATGTTCATATATACGGAAAGACACAATGATATTCAGACTGATATGCCACCTGAATTGAAAGATCAACAGAATCACTCGGTATTGTAACATGCATATGATGTCAGGGGAATCGATTGTAACTGTATCACTGTAATCAATATTGTAATCAGTTACAATATCTGGGTAATGAATAAATAGCACTAGCTATTAACTCAGATTGTCTCGCTTGAATCAAATCCAGTTCCCATGTATGAGTCTTCAGTACAGATTGAGATGATTATCAATACCAAGTGATTTGTATCCACCAAGTCTGGAGTTATTCAAATGTGCATTATACATAGTGTGATAAGTTGGAACAATATTACTTCTTAAACTGTATATTCAATTCTGAAATCACATAAGACATATATTAAGCTGCTTAAGCTGCTAGCTAACTGCTTACTGTGTAATCAAGATGATAAACTATAAATATGAATCATTAGGCCTGTAGAGTCTATGTATACCTCATCATCCAATTAACCCAACAATTTCATCAATTGATGCAAAATTGTCACCAGGTGTAACTGATATTGCACCCCAGAATATAATTTGATTATATCTTGCTGTTATACTGCAGTTAATCAAGTGTTCATGTGGGAAATGTTGAACTTTAAATTGCTACTGGCTGGAGTAGGAATCCATTTAGCTTTATATAATAATTGGTAACAAATAGAAAATAAAGTCAATTCATAAGTACTCATATTGTTTACCCAAACAGAGTGGTATTGGGACCCTCAATTTGGTAATGTAGCCAGTATATTCTAATATGGTGAGATGTGGATCAAAGAATGTATCATATGCAATAGTTGTTCATTTTAAACTTACCCTGGGTAGTAGATTGGGCATTGTCAAAATGGGGAAAAGATGTTAAGTTATTGGATACCATTTAACAGTTGAATTACTCCGCAAAGTATCATATTCACTCAGGGTGGTATTATTCCACCGAATTGAGTGTCAAGAATTTGAATAATACTTCAGTGGAAAATTTTGGATGTACCAGTCACCTGAGGCTAGTACACAAATTTGGAAATTCCATTCATTACTATCAGTTGCATCGCAAATTTCCCCATCCTTTGAATCTCATGCTATGACAGATTATACAATAGAATGTTCCAATCACACTGGACAACCCCTACAGCTATGATAATATCAAGTTCTGTTGGTGGATTACAAGACTTGACTGGGGTTGGCAACAGTTCCGGACCATCAGTTAGGGTCCGGGTCCGGAATGGAACTGCACCATTGCTGAAGCGGCGGTCTTGGCTGTCAATAAACCTGAACCATCACTTCGGGTGCGGTTCGATGGCAATCTCTCCTCCCGTCTGCAATGGGCGGGTTGTCACCAGGTCACCCACCGGGTCCATCTGGAGATTCATATACTGCTATTGGTTTTGCCCTTTGATAATAGTATCTTATCAAAATCGCATATTCAACAGCCAATGATCTCTTTTTCCATGTTTTGCAGTGTGTGAAATCGATTATTTTGGAATCTGTGTTTTTCCTGAAATATGTTGTATTTTTGCTTAAATGGCAGTTAATGGTTCTGTTATGAACTCATATATCTGTGTGATGCCATGATTATTGAATATTCAAAACCAGAAATTGTTGATGCTCCGTCGATGCTCATTTTCATGATGTGGTAACATTTATGTCATGCACTGTTTCGGTTGAAAAGGCCGCGATGAATTCATAGACAAAATATTGCCACCAAGCGACACTTCGATTGGCCAAGATGCAAGACCAACAATCGTTGACACTCCATTGACACTCATTTTCAGGATGGGTCATGAAGCGTGTTGATAAGGTTTTTGCCACTGAAGGCGGCCAATACTTCATGTATGGATGTTTACAACTAATAGCCAGTAGGATTACCCATGATGTAAGAACAAAAATTGTTGACCCTCCATTGACGCTCAGTTTCAGGATGGGGCAGGGAGCGCGTAGCTATTGATTTTCCCACTACAAGCAGCCAAAACCTGACTTATGGATGTTTGCATCCAATCACCATTTAGATTACCCAAGATGAAAGACCAAAAATTGTTGACACTCCATTGATGCTTTTCAGAATAGGGCAGGGAACCTGTCGCTATTGTTTTTGCATCTGCAGGCAGCCAGTACCTCATTAGTGGATGATTGTAACCAATCACCGCTTAGGTTACCCATGATGCAAAGCCAAACATCGTTGATGCTCCATTGATGCCCATTTTTAGAATGGGGCAGTGACTGAGTCGCTTGTTCTTTTGCTGATAAAGGCTGCCAATACGATGGTGATGCATAGCAGCAACCAAATCACTTTTCAATGACCGTACTTAGAAGCCTACACATCATGGACGCTCCATTGACGCTCGTTTTAATGTATTGTCCATTCACAATCTGCTGCCATCGATAATTGGATTCATAATTATTCGACATTATTGATTATCTTTCTGCCAGATCGAGACATGGCCCTTTTCCAAATGCAAGCTGAGTAATATTTTTGCACTGGTCACTGTCATTCTATTAAAATGTATTTATGTGTCTAGATGATTCATTTTGCCTGTTATAGTTCTGTTAATTGAGCAAAATTCACATGCGACTGCTCACTATCCTCCTATGACATTTCTCAAGCTGAAATTCTCAGTCAAACAACATCAAGAACCTGGTGAAAATACATTGACGTATTCTGTCCTACTTTTGTCTGTTCCCCTTATTCCTCCTCGTTTCCATTGTATTGACCATCATCAACACCTCGTGAGCCTTTCTCTTTGACCTCCGTGTTGGCCAAATCGATCAGGCACAAGTCAGTGCGGGGCTCGTATCCTGCAGCTCAGGGATTTGTGGATCATCAATGTCATTGTCAAGCACTCTCTCCGATTCATTGTCTACCTCCCAGTCATCTTGCTGTCATCTGGATTATCCAAGTACCCATTCCAGTCAAGGCAACATTCGGTATCCGAAATGCTTTCAAGTGCACTATCTCATTCACCTTCCGCTTGATTGCAGTTGATTCTTTTGATTCAGTGCATGTTCAATACTTGAGTTTGTCTTCCCGCGAGGTCCTGTGCAGACAATGCTGATGGCACAGCTGATCTATCCGACAATTTAATTGCAGCCGCACCATCATGTTGAATGTTTGGCCAGTACTCCTTGGCGATCTCTCCAGTATCTGAAATTTATCCTATGGCTGTCATCTGCTTGTTTTGAGCGCTGGACTCCTTCTGTGTAGTACGTAGGTTTTGGCTGACCTGCCAAATCTCCAAAAAGTTCTGGACTTTGGCCATTCTGTGCAATTTCTATTCCTCCACCTCTCTCTTCATTTCCAAGTCATTGTCAGGATTTGTCATATCCAATGCTGGGCCATCGCCTGATAATATCCGGTTGTTAAGGGAAGCAAACTGCCTTATGATGACATTTTCGCGAAAGATCTCACCTGTGGTTTTTGACTGCCTCCCGCCAATAACATCTCACCCAAGGGAATAACTGTCCTCCACTCCGGCACCATGTGGTATGATAGAGAATACATTGCATGCCACATTGGAGTGATTGGCATACTTTCAGTCTATTTCCTCTTGTTGATGCCACCAGTCAGTGATATCCAGTAACCAAAATGTACAGCGAATCTTCGTAGGGTCGGAGTGGTAAACATTGTGATTCAGAGTAGTTTGCCCACAGTTCTGAGGTAAACGAGGCGGTGAATTGAACTAGAGCATTGTCGCTGTCAATAAGCGTACTGTGCAATCGCTTCATCCCGGCGTCGTTTCAGCCTCATTGTTACCCATCAAATATCATTCATCATCGCTGGACACATCATCTTGCTCCTATGATGAATGACCACATCTAGATGCTATTGCAAAGGTGAACGCATGGTTGTTCAGTACACTTTTTGGATCAATGACAGGCAAACGTCTATGTTTCACACAGTATTCATTGTCCATTTACTTCAGAATTTACTCTTGCTATTGGGTATTATGGGAAGTCTCGTCCTCAGGATAAATATCAATGCCCATATCCGGCTTCCTAGAAAATGGCAACTTCCGGAAATGATCATGGATAAGTGCTGGAATGAGAAGCATACCCGTTGTTGGAGTAAGTTCTGGATAATGTTAGAACAGCTTCTGTCACACAAACTTTATGGCGAAGTATAAGTTTTCCTTCCATTAAGTGTTGTTCCTAGCCAATGCTCACATAACGCCATGCATATGATCGAACATGTTGTGGAACACAGTGATAACGTGAAGCAGACTAACGGTATACCGTTTCCACATCCACAGGGTCCAGTACCGGAATGGCCTTAAAACTTCCATGACGTACCTGATGATGGTCCATTCTTCCAGGGTTGTGAAGAGTGGGTGGTAACCACCATATTGTTAATTCTTGAGCCACTCGCGGGTGAATTATAGTAATTGGTAGGCTCACTCGAGCAACTCCAGTGTTCAATTCCACCGAGTCTTCACATCCATAATTGGCAGTACTGCGATTTTTACACTCACTTTTGACAGTCAATGAACTCATTTCCATGACTGGGTGTCAGGGCAATCAATACTGCCAGCATTCGCAGCTCTATGAAGGTCAGTTTCATCACTTTCAAAACATCTTGAAAGACATACTTTCTCAATTATGTTTGGTAAACTGGTCTCATGGCCAACACCTTGTTGATTCTAGCATCGCCCTCTGTACAAAGTCTTTGACTGCTTCCTATGTGTATGCTTTCATTCTCTCTAAACACCTGATTGCGCTCTTGGGCTTCCCAAGACTCGGTACGGCCTTTTACACCCAGACTGCTCATGAATGTGCCTATAGCAAGTTGAATGACGTGCGCCATGCATGGTATGTGGTTTCTCAACGCAGGCCACTCGACTCCGCAGTCCTCAAGGGTTGATTGGAATTTGCGAGTCATCGAGTAATTTGAGGAAGTGTTATCAGTAGTAATTCCAAGTATATGGCTCCCGGTGAGCTCAAAACGATCCAGAACTTCTTTCCAATGTATGGCTTGCTGTGCTCCAGTATGTTGACCCTTGACCGATCATCCTGAATCAGCTTTCAAAATTTCATAATCATCAGCCATCGACCTCATTGAATGCAAGTTGTTCTTCTCGCAATGCCCAATTTTGATCAATCTAGTATGCAGTGACCAATGTTATGGCTGATTTGTTTGGTTGATGTCCACTCATCTAGAGCTACACAAATAGGATTTCTTGACGGCAATTGCTGCTAAATTGCATCGGCTGGCAGGGTGTATTCCCTCCGGCCAATGTTCCTCACCATGCGGGCAGAAGGAAGCGCCAACTCTCTTCTCAACGCATTATATGACCTTCATGGGCTGAAGTTTGATATAGAATTCCATGGAATGAGATCCGAAACAAATTCTAACATGAGGTAGCCATTCCAGGTGTTTTGGTGACATTAGGCAGTTTGAAAGTCCTTTGCTGCCAGTTTGAAGTGGTTTGTCTGTCAATTGAGTTGAAAATAAATTAAACTTAAATGTGAAATATGAGTTTACTTTGCAAACTTACTATTGTAATTCCTCAACTTCCTTACCGCTTCAGCATTGCCAAAACTGTTTCATCTACCGTTGAACTAGTCAATTTGGTAACTTCCAACCCTGTTTATTTGTGTAACTTCGCGATGTGCAATCTTGCCAGCAAGTCATTCCCCATTGAGCTGGTCCCATGTTCTGATGGATGGCAAAGAACTTGATGACAGACAATACCTATCATGCCAGGCCTGCCATTCTCCACCATTCCGCAGTGTAAGTAGAATCGACATGATGCCGCATGCCTAGAATGATTCGAACCAACAAGATGCTTCGAACCAACATTCGTTGAAGCCCACCAAACATCAAATGTGATTTGCAAACTCAGGTTGCTCAGATCGCGAATAAAGACACATTCATTTTTGGACAATAGCATAACCTCCAGTAATGAGGAATTTATTGATTTCGAATCTGACATCATGGTAGAAATTTGAAAGCCTGGTAATTCAACTTGCGAGAGTGTCACAAGTAATGTTATATTACAGTAGGAAGCTGGTTTTTAGGTATTGACTCCAGAGCTACAAGCAAGAAAAATGTGAGACCTGTGAGACATTACACGCATATTTGCAAAGTGGAATACATGACATATTGAAAAGACTGACCGTTAGTAACTCAATTTCAGAACAACACAGTGCAGTTGGTTGCTGTGTAGCTTACTGAGCCCCCACATAAACTGTTGAGGATCCGTGGGCGCTCATTTTAAGGAGGCCATTGCAATACTGTCACTAGCATTTTGGCTCATAAACGTGGCCTATAGTTCCTTTGTGGGTCAACGCCATTCGAAAGCCATTTGATCGTCCAAGATGCAAGACGAAAAATCGTCGATGCTCTGTTGACGCTCAATTTTAGGAGGTAGTAGCGATTTTGTCACTAGAATTTGTGCCCATGAAGGCGGCCAATACTATGATGATGGGTTAACATCATTGCATAGCCATTTGAATATCCAAGATGCAAGACCAAAAATTGGTGATGCTCTATTGACGCTCATGTTGAGGGGAATGCAGCGATGTTGTCGCTATCATTGTTGCTCATGAAGGCGACCGATAGCATGATTATGGGTTAACACCATTCCATAGCGATTAGATTATCAAAACTACAAGACCAAAAATTGTTGACGCTGCATTGAGGCGGTTTTTAGGAAGTTGTAGTGATATTGTCCCTAGCATTTTTGCCAATAAGGGCGGCTAATACTGTGATTATGGGTTAATGCCGTTGCACAGCCCAGTGAATATCAAAGATGCGAGACCAAATATCATTGACGATCAGTTGACACTCATTTCGAGGATGCAGCAACCAGGGAGTCCCCTTCTTCTCTGCCCATCGAGACGGCCAATACATCTTCTTTGGAAGGAGGTGACTATGCAGCGCTTTGATTGCCGAAGGGGTAAGACTTAAAATCATTGATGCTCCAGTCACTTTCACCCAAAAGACATACTAACAGTTATTGGATGCTCAACAATTGTACGCAAAAGGCAGAGAGTGATTTTAGACAGCAAATATATTATTTGTTTGTATAATCATTTGCATCCAAAAGCTTCAAGGTCTCTCAGTTTCTGATCCACCACTATACATTTTATCTGAGTGATGAGTGATGTAGGCGGAGCGCATTTCGGCGATTTCGGCCAGCATTTTGCGGCATATAGATTCATCCATTCATGTATGGCATATATGGCCCGACCTCCCGACATTTTTATTTCCAGCTTCTGCTCGACTTCCATCACCTACCAGAACCGATTTTCAAAATCTTGACCATGTGCGACGGGTCTGAGCCGGGAGACATGCAGTTGGATGCATGGATTAATGCAGCATGACAGCTGTCATTGATCTGGTTTCATGTTGCACATTGACGGCGCCTTCGATGACTCGTCTGCCACCACTGACTAACATTTTGTTAGTAAATTTTGTCTCTATTGTAGGTTTTGCCATCACACTTAACCAAACCAGGCAAGACGATATCCAGTTCGTTGGTTATCTATCAACTTGATATGAAGCTTAGACCTTTTTCATGGCCCATAGGACCCTTGCACATGCACTGGCGAATTATCATGTCTCAAATGTTGGTCACTGAAATCCACAAATAGCTGACACATAGCAAAATTGGTACACTGATTGGTTTTCACTGAGATACATCATCAAATCTATCTATTTGGTTATCTACTCCTCCGGCGACACTGGAGCCATTACCATTTGTTTGTCCGAATGCAATTGCTATATGGTACTCAGCTAGGGACGCTATTTAAAGGGGTGAAAGTTCAATTTTGTACCCGTCTACGAATACATTTTCGATGAGGAATCAGGCGCCGGGTCAGGCAGGAGAGACACTATGCGTTTGTATGACTGTCGTTTCTCGGAACCCAGCCTCATTGGACTACTTCATGAGAGAGAAGTCCCTTCCAGCATTCACGATATTCCGTGGATGATCTCAAGAGTCTGCATCAGCTCTTCAAATGTGGTGGGTGATGGTGTGGCTGCAGATGGATCTGATTTGGGGTTATCAATGGCCAGAACCCTCAATTTGGCCATCCCGTACTTCATATCTCTCTCACGGAAGTATTCGGCTTCGTCCCCCCATGCTGGTTGCTTCATATCATTAAGCCTCCACTGCTTCTAACAAAATCTCCCCATGCATTGCTGTACTGTTTTGGACGATGCGCCCATCACCCAGCCGGGTTTGTCATCATTGCTCATGGTGCCCAGCTCTGGATCATTTTCATTATCTGCATCGTCTTCCCTATCCTCCTCATCGTCGGCACTTGCATGAATGCTTGGACTGTCTTTGATAGCATATAACATCTCCTCAAATTGTATTACAGGCTTTCTGGTGGTTGATCCCACCTTTTGAGCATTTCTCATATCTTCCTGCTATTGCATCATTACTGTCTCTGCATCTCGGACTCGCTTTCTTGCCACATAGGTCACTCTATTCACAGAATCCTCAATCCATAACTCTTTCTCTTTGTTGCTCAAAAAGGGTGTGTCTCATCTCATCTCTGCCAAAAGCGACCTTTGACATCGTAATCTGGGCAATCCTTCCAATCGTCCGACTCTGTCTGCGTGAAAGCTGCTCTTGCCTTCATTCGCTGGGTGACATTGTCGTGTTGATAGCTTCTTCAATTAGTTGTATTTGCCTCCTGGAACTGGGGAATGGGCTTTTTCTTGGCGCATTGACTGTTTGATCCTGAGTAGACTCTTTGTTGGGCAAGATGTTCGATGTTTCAAGAAATTGGCCACATGGAGGCAAGCTGTGTCTTTTATGTCAAGGTTGGTACATTTGATCAACTTGGACAAAGCAAAATCTGCATTTTGACCGTCACTTCATTGGGAGTAGTAATGCTAACTATATAACATGACTGGGTGGATAGCGTCTGTTTCATGTAAGATTCCGGGGATGTCTTGAGAGAAACATTACCAGACGTCCTTTCCGTTGAAGAAAGTGCTTTTTATATCTATCAAACATAAGATTTCAGCTGTCTTTCACCACAATGTCTCTATGTCAACAACCATAAAACAGTGCACCAATTTACTGCAAATCGTGGGACGGTTAGAAACCTCTGCAACCTGCTGATATAAGTTGTAGGATTCCTCTTGAGTAGAACATGCAAGTTAGCTGCCACTCATTCCATTTTGGCTTGAAGCTAACTCTATATTCCTCGAGACTTCCCACTTCTTTTCATTATCATCTTCCTCACCTTTTCCACAACAGCAAGGTGTGGCTCCACAAACACCGCAGCCAGCTGTGAGCCGATCCGAATCGAGCCGAACAACGGGTGCTTGATCCACTGCGCCACCTGCTGAGACGGAGCAGCAATGCAGACACAATTCAGTCCACCGCGAGGCTGCCACTGCAACCACAGACACTATGACCCAGGTCGCACAGTTGACATTTGTCCGTAGACCTGGAGGACACAAGACTATGAGGCAGCATGCCATCGGATGTGAGCGAATCCATATCAGGGTAGACGGCCATCAACGAACAATATGATGTACAGCTGGTGTACATTGAGAGCTACATGACCAATTTATCCCTCCCAGTAATGGGAAACCTCCATGGTTGACCAAGGCATTTGTCCGCCCACTCCTCAAAATCGAATATCTTGGAGTTGCCAGCTCAGGGATTTCCACAGAAGAATTCCGGGATCAGCATCCACGAGAGTCAACGAAACAGGCGATGATGACCCTAGAGGAGGCCACAGTACTGGATATGGTTGAGGAATTACCCAATCTCATATTTAGAAGCCGCAACTGATTTCTTGTACATTTTCAACATGTCAGCTTCAATGGCAAGGGAAGGAGGTCAAGTACTGCTAGAACAGTCCGACATGCGCCTTGCCATGAACATGGCTAACATGCCCACAGGAGGGATTTCATGCGCTGCGATTGAGGAAAGGCAATATTTCATCATGAAACCTCGCGCCAAAGTCCGAGAAGAGAAGAAGCCGGGTGTTGTGTGACCACAGCATAACCAGGTGAAGGCTGCGATAGAAAGACACCCGGCTATGGTTCATAATCATCTCACGGACTGCTGCATTCCTTGACACAGTGGCTCAGCAAAGAATCCACGGACACGAGTGAGGCGCAAAGGCACAGGTGCACCTCCACCCGAACCGACACTCTCTCCTCCCATCATGCCATCTGTGTCACCAGCGCCACCCGGTGACAATGAGGGAACTGAAATATCCGAAATGGATGGTGTGTCACCCGGATATGTGTATATACGGACTCCACATCCCAACCTCCAGTTGTTCAATCATGATGCATTTGCGAAGGATTGCAAGCGCGATAAAAATTTTATTCCAGATTTCTTGACTGATGAAGGAACATCCACGGGTTAGTGCACTATCTGCTGCGTGCTGATGCAGCTGACATCTATTTTGCATATGAGAGAAGCCTATTGGGCGAAGCTGACAGTGATGACAAGTATTGATTGAAAGGATCATGATTTTTGAATATTATTATTATGTATAATTTGCGGACACTTTAAAGTATATTTAAAAGGATATATTTATATGCATAATTAAAGAACAATGAAGTGATAAAGGAAAAAGTACATGAAGATGATAGAATGGGTGGTTGGCCTGTAACGCAGCCTGAAATATGATTATGTATATCAACGACCAAATCACTCGTTAATTACCTGACTTACAAGACAAAACACCATCAACATTCCATTGATGCTCATTTTTCGCAGATAGTAGCGATGTCATAGCTACCGTTTTTGCCTATTAAGGAGGCCAATATGGTCATTACGCATTACAATTACCAAGTCTCTAATTAGTTACCTGACTTCACAACCAACAATCATGGACGCTTTGTTGAGGCTCCGTTTCAGAATCGGGCAGGGAGTGTGTCACTATCTCTTATGCTTATAAAGCCGGCCTATACCTTTTTTATGAATGTCTGCAACCAATCATCACTCAGATTACCCATATTGCAAGACCACAAATTGTTGACACTCTGTTGACTGTCATTTTCAGGATGGGGCAGGGAGCATCTCTGTCTAGGTTTTGATTATAATGGCAGCCAATGAATCCAAGAAAGACGACGACATACCAACATCAATATTTTGCGATTAGCCACACGATATCTGAATGTGACCATGAATAGTTCTCCAGATATCCAGAACAGGAGATTGCATCTAATGTGTCAAGCCAGACACATCAAAACCCAATGGTTGACAGTTACGGGTTCAGTCGTGGCCCGCCAAGAACCAGCCGGACAGGTTCCTGGCTGGGTGTGTAACCGTACCGACCTGTTTTTGCGGTCCGAACCCACTACGCTGGCCAGTTACCTGGACCCATTGCCAACACCAGACATGACTTGATATTGCTTACAAAATCAAAGCTTCTCATGATGTGGATTTCTTGGCATATTATTGGAGTACTGGTACACCTCAAAGCCATAATTCAGTCAAGAGTGAGGGTTAAAGAGTTGATACTTGCTGAATAATCTATGTATTATGCCAACTGTGACATATCGCAATTTATTTTCAATGTATGATTTCAGTGCAGATACTAAACAGATGTACACATTAGTCACTGCGGAGTATCTTCCCAGATAGTAATGCACTTGATTATTTCCTCATGCTATATTCTCAGCTCATTTTCTTCCAATATCACTACGTTTGAATCTATACTGGCAGTGTACAGACATTGTTTACGTTTACATGGTACAGTTGGACAAATAGGTAACTCATTTCTGCTTGACCAATGCTAATATCATAATCATTGCTTCAGGGATGTGTAATGGCCACGACTACAGTACCTTGACTGTTGTACTCTGTATGAAGATATGTTTGAACGAAGGTAGCCACTGTGCACTATGTATCAATACAGGGCTCTCCGATATGAGTAATTTTACAAAACCTGATATTGACTGTGTGGTATCGTTTAATCTCTACTTTCAGATTGTAACATAGCTTTAGTTGTATTAGTGCCACCAATAGAGCTGGGGAATAGGATAATACATTTCAATTGATATATCTACTTAGTAATATGGTAGATGACTGACAACTTCCACTCACTCTGTTTACCATATTTCTTTACAGAGACTTCAGTTGACAATTCTGCGAACGTTGACTTTACTGGATTAATATTAAATTATATGTTTTAGTCTCCAATTAGTATATCATAAACTGAATTATATTATCTCTTATCCTTCAAAAGATTCCAAAGAGTGGCATCTGGCGTTGCAGTCTGTTCTCAGTGACGGTATAGGTTAAAAGTGACCCTTACGTCCTTTCTATCCTGAAAGGCTTTGGTTCATAATACATTATTATCTGACTTATGAGGTTTCTGCCAACTTTCACATCCCAAAATCACATAATGTTCAAAATTGATATAAAAGGCTAAAGTTCAAGAAAAGATAGTTATAGAGAGTAGAAGTAACTGTTATTGTAAGACTGGTTTTCATCTCTATCAATTGTATTGAATACTACATACCAATTCAATGCTCAGTTTACCTCTATCTACTAAGACTACATGCAATTATTTGTCAGCATATGATATAAAACCTTCTTATCTATTAACATTGTGCTATATTCTGTGTATGACCTCAACAATAAGGTTGATCAACAGTCAAACAGTGAGACCCATGATGAATTTGTGATTCTCTAATACAGATTTCCAAGATGTTAGCTTCAAACTTTGACTGTAAGTAACAGTTGATGATAGTTTCGCTTACAATTGTAACTGTGAGTAGAACTTCAATCAATTAGATTATCCCTGAATCTTGATTGTACTATACTGCTTTTTCTCTTTGTTATATCTGTTCCCGCTAATACCAAACTATCCTGCATGTATACTAGCTGCATCAATTCTTCACAACCAATTAGCTCATACAAGCTACAGGAACGTAATGAATATGAACATCTGCGTATAATTTTCGTATGATGACTACTAACATAAGTTCAAAATTCGAATACAACAAACAATCATGAAAATATTGTATTCTCCAAACCACTATACCTTATACAGAGATTGTGATCCATCCTCTATCATTAACAAACTCAGTTTGAACATATATATCTCAAGAGTTACTGTATATGAGGTTATATTGCTCACCAGTGTGGTTATTACACAATCCTGTAACAATTCTATGCTATACAGTCATCCAAAATACTTAATCTGCTGCTCTAATTGTTACTTTTGATGTTGTCATATACTGTAGCAATCATCTTCATTCAACCTCTAAATGCTCTATTTGGCCAGCTCTGTATATTAGCTACTGGCTCAGATATTGTATTAATATGAGTTTTTCAGACGCATATGATTCAATTCTTGGTGGATTGGCTTGAACAAAGCCACAATGCTGATGTCCATTGCAAAGTTGATACATGTATTAACATTGAGTATTCGAAATCAGAAAGCAATCCATTTTGGTATGCCTGATACTTTCTAACTCACATCACAGAATTGGCATTCATTGAACAAATATAAACCACATAAATCACATCTTTTCAATTCTTTGAAGAATTACCACCTATGCCATCCTCACCCACTCAAAGCTATCTTTCTATACCATTTTCTCATTACTCTATTACATACAATACTATCTTCATTCTTAGCAACAGTAACTCAACATTGGACCTCTTCCTTCAATTTATCAACCAGGAACATATTCTCAATACCGTGATCATTTACAATTAACAGAAGCATTAAGAAGTACCCCTTGAATCAGTACCTGTATTCAAGAAGATAGTAAATCTTCATGTTCTGGGAATAGTTTTGCATTGAACCCTATGTGTATATATTGAATTTGAAATTACCAATAACAGCAATTTCATTTCACGTAAAGATGCAAGTTCATGATAATACCTATGCAATGATCTGTGATACTGAACAAGAATATCGTTGAGAGTCTACACTGTCTGCTGATATTAAAGAAGACAATTTGGTTAAATAACAAAAGTATCTACTTCCAAGCTAGACTGGCTGGAATACAATGTTATGAATTTCAACAATTCCGCCACCTAATTGATGGAGCTGTGCTGATACTGTCATAAACCACCCTCCACTTCTAATTTCGCCAAAACCGGTTTGTGTTTCAGTACTTCAACTTCCCACTGGTAAAATCCAACCCTGAACAAATTACAGAAGCGTAGAATTGCACTAATCCAGCTACTTCCACTACTAAATACCAGTAGAGACAAGAATGTTCCACAACCAAAGGCCAGTAGAGATTACAACATGTCATAACACCAAAAGGTCACCTTATAGTTGAGTACAAATTCATATAGACAATGATATTATGAATAACTCCTAGGCAAATAATATCTGATGTGAAGTATTCCATGGTCAAGAAAGCTTACAAACCTGCTATTGATACTTCCAATCATCATTACCCAGTAAAAGGTACTTCTATCTATACTATGTTGGTGTGTCAAATACCAGCTTTTCCCTCTGGTTATATTTACTGTCATACACAAAAATCTATTAGAATTGTGTTCTGTCTAATGCTCTGCTACGAAACTTACAATATTCCCTCTTCCCCAAACTATACAATACTAAAAGTACAGTTGAGTACTATTCAATGATATTTGGCAGATACAGCCCATTGAGTTGTAATACCCAGCTTGCAGTTACAGTAAGTGTCTGAAACTGGGATTAAATCCAGGCTAAGGAGCTTCAATTTGAAAATACCTATCTTTCAATAGTTGTGGAAGATACAAATTATAGTTTTCCCTAATGGAAGTACTGGATTCAATTTACCATCCATTTCCTTTGGCCACCCATATTTTGGAGTGCAAGTTCACCAGATCCCAGTTCTTTCAACAGAGCACTCTGCAGACTTTAGTACAGATGGCTGCAGTTATTTATTATAGAACATTAAAGTATGCCACTGGCAAGAAGATTGCAGTTATGTTTTCTTACAATCAATATCACAGTAAAGATTTCCCTGCTGCAGGGATATATTTTACTGTAAATGCTACAGCTTGGATTAATGACCCATTGGTGGGCCATATTATACCCCTCTGTTCAGCTCTCCTTTGCAGGAATAGACACTGTTCAAATCCACCAATCACTTCTCATTGTGGATTTGTACTTCCTTATCTCATCCAGTTGTTATCCATAATCTACTGTACTCTCCATTTTGAAGTAGTACTCCATATCAGGTATGTCTCTATTTATAGTTGCACACTCAATTTTTACCATTGCACATTCTATTGCATTACAATGTCCATTGCTATCAGCAGTATGCTACAGTCACTACAAATGATCATCAGGTATTAGAAATTGAGACAAATAATATTTTATTCAATTATATCCAGTCTCCAGGTAAAAATCAACTCCAAAACAAGATGTGCCTTAAGTTGCATTGCACTATTAGTGAGTTTGAAGTTTTTGTGTTCATCAGCCCTAATGAGATGGGAGATCAGCTCTATCACATAGACACCATATTTGATTTAAATAATTCAGTCACTTAGTAGAGTTATTCAGTCCATATACTTGCATTTTCATTGTGTAATACTTATATATATGATGGATTCGTGACTACACCCATGCAGAAAATAGAATATGAATGAATATGAAAGCAATTATAGTATAATATAGAAGTCAACAATTAAGAATAATGCATAGATCATATTTGCTAAAAATGTTACTTCTTGCGAATGTATATATGGAGTGTAACAGATAGTATCTACAGCCCTCTGAATCAATATCCCATACACCTTACGTATGTTTTAGAGTTATTTTAGAATTTCTATAACAGTTGGGCAACAGTCCCAAGCACTTTGAAAATTCTCTCCATCTCTCTAGTATATTCCAAATATATCACAAACTATTGCTTACTACTCTCTTACAGATTCACTGGAAAGTTGGAAACTCTAAAGGCCAGCAGGATTGTCCTGCTAGAGTTTGTTTCCCTCACAGATTGGACTCTTTGTGGTGTATATACCACCTCCTCTGATTTACTTGCAGAGTCTCACAGTAATTGATGTATGCGATGCTGTTAGCATGATTCTGATGTTGGTAATGAATGTTTGTGCATAGATAATATTCACAATGAATAGCTGTTTATTGATGAAATATTTCATAAAAAGCTCAAGTGATATCCACAGTTCCCCCAATGGATATATCTAACAACCCAGGTAAATTTCAGAGTGTATTGAACATGCCCAACATTGTTGTGTAATAGTATATGTCGAAAACTCTCTCTATGATATTAATCAATATCAATACTTATCATAATCACTCCAACAGTACGTTTATGTAAGTCATCAAATATCCAAATATCTATGCAAATGATCTGAATACATACCTACCAGTAGATCTCCTACTATATTTGATAGTTGTAAAACAATTCAGCACTTTTTCTCTCACTCTTGAAGGCTTATAGTAAGTATAATTTATTGTACTTATCAATAAAGTGCAAAGTGGCCGATAGAGTAGGTAATATCAAATATAGTGTGAGGATTTTCTAGTGAATAATATACTAAACTGTATAAATTGGATGCCCATACTCTGGCCAAAACCACTAAGTCTAGAATTGACTAGCATTACAGTACAAATACTCTCAGTGCTTCAAATTCCAAGATATTCAATTTTGTAAGATGAAGTTTTAACTACTGGTGATTACAGCAACTGGAATGAAACATACTGGAATTAGAAATTCTTATCAATAAATAAATATTGGAGGTAATCACAATTCAGAACCACTATTAGAATTATGTTAGAATCAAAAGCATTTCTACAATACTCAATTGCCATATAATTCAATCTCTGAAGTGAGTCTAATATAATTTCTTGCTTCAATTCAATATAATTTCCAAGTTGCAGCAGAGAATTTTCAGAGCAAACATTGAATATATCTACTATTCAACATTTGAAAGTCAATTAAAAATTGTATATAATGATGAATCTTGTACCAGATAATACTAGACAGACTATCTTACTACTTCAGAATACAATTAGACTAAATGAAATCTGCCATATACAATGACAACTTGACAACTGAATGTAGAATAGCTATCTGATATTATGACAGATCAGCAGCTAGGAGAAGTCTTCATGAAGAGTAAGTATAATAGGCAAAGATTATTGAATACTAATAGAGTCAAAAATGCAGCATAAATACACATGGGTGGAATATAATACCTTAAGAAAGATTATTGAATTAGTCAAGATGAACAGGTCTAAGTGAGTTTGGAAATGCAATGCAAAAGATATATGGAAAATGCACACTCTGGTAAACTGACAACTCTCAGTATTATTAACATTCCAGATATAGAAAGCTCATATGTATCTTTAGTAATCTTTAGTTCAACTGTCTGGGATATTTATTTACAATTCATTGGCACCGGCTGTAATTATATTTTGGTTTCACTTAGATTCATACTTTTTACAATTTTTACATTTTATACTATACCAGCCATTTCAACTATATTGGACTTTATGATAATCTGGTAAACCTGTAATGTCTTTTAAAATAGCAATTCCCACAAATGTGTAAACAGTTTTTGATTCAATTTCTTGAATACTTTAACTTACATTTCCAATACAAGTGAAATAAAGTGCTCAAAATTGTAATATAGTATTTGCACTAGAAATTGACTTGAATTATCCAGTACACAATGAAACACAACTAAAGATGAGATGCTATTCGATTACAAAATGAACTCTAAGGGTTTTATATCTTCTGTGATTGCAGTTAATAAATTGAAAACTTTCCATATAATAATACCAAATATATTCAAATCAACTGCAGTATATATTGCTACATACAACTATTTTCAGCCAGCTGCTAACTTATTTTAAAAGAGTAATAACAGTAAACCTGCTTTTACTATTACTTGGCATATACTGAGATCATATGACAATATAAATTCAGTATGTATTATGTAAACCACAGCAATATATTATTGAGAGTATGAATATAACTGCCTCTAAACTTTGTAAACTATTATAGATAACCACACCATACAGTTTCATATAGGATATAAAGGTGGCTTCCCCTCTAGTACTGTGAAAATTTTGAGCTATAGAATTGTGATGAGATAATGAAATTAACTTCAAGTATACAGCTATTATATTGTGAATTCCATCTGGTAAACAAGCATATTTCATTAGTGTTTCAAGGTGCATAGTATTATTACAATGGCAGGAAAATATTTCTAGATAGCAGTCAATGTTGTCTGTATCAGTCAGTTGAGTATAATATTTACAACTATATGATAATTTAGCAGTACTATCTCAGGTGTCATTAATGTATCTACAAGTAACACAGCAATCTGTCATCTCATTTTGGTTTTTTGATGCCACTATATAGTTTGTCAAGTTTAACTTGATGTGTGGTTAATATTTAGTCATATATATATAACTGTAGCTGACTGAAAAAGTATATATGTGAAGAAATATCAGCAGTTGGATATGTTCACAAATGGATATATCTATACATCGCCTTAGATCATGCAGAGAGAAACTCATACTAGTCGACAGGTGGAATTTCTTTAGTTCATCTTGATTTTAATTCACAAGGCTCAGAGGTAAGTTGAGGTATTGCTTCTTCTGACTAGTTTCAAGCCATACTGCTGAAGCCAATCTATTTCAACCATTTCCTTCCACATTCCAAATGCACAATTTAGCTTGTATCTCACAGTCATAATGAACAAGTTGGATCAACTCTGTGTCATAGTTAACAGATCTTGATCGTAACTGGAAGCATTAATCACAAGCAAGATGATATTGTACAGTAACCAGACTCAATCGAACAATTCTCCAGCACATCATCACATCTATAGAATCCCAATTCTTAGAATACAACTGTCAGCTAACAAAGAAATAATAGAAGATAAACAGTTCCTTGGCCTGAGCTTTTCCCAGGTGATCATTCTTCTGCTCACACCACTGGAGGTGTCAATTGTGGGCCATGCCTGCACATATTAGTGGAATGTGCTGGCCATTTCATCAGTCTTGAATTCTAGTCAACCACCCCTCTGAAGGTGACATACAGTCTCATTGTATCAGGTCAGAAACACAGTGTAGAGTACTATTATCTTGCACTTTGTACTATGAACCATATCAAAGATACTACTGCAATTACATATTATGTGACAGATACTCATGTGTAGCCTCTCTGTCCCAATCATTTATTATGCAGTCAGAGTAATAGACCTTGGTGATTGTGATAGTTGTTGAACTCATGTTGTACATCAGATATCATTGTGTCACAGACTGTATGGTAGACATCCCGCTATAACAGGCAGAAGCACTGTGGATAAGATTGGGTGCTTAGTATGTGGAGATGCATCTCTGTGAAGATGTTTTCCTCCACTCAATAATGGCTATGGAAATGTTGATTCTCAATTCTGTATCAATTGCAAATAGCATGTAGCTTGTTTTAAAGTGGAGCATATTCAGAGAGTCAAGAATATATTGCAATCAGAATTGGAGATACAGTATGACACACAACTCCTGAGCGACAATTCAAATTGCAGACTCATCTACCAAGCAACAGTTCTATCCCATCCAGCCCTAGGAATCTCATTCGCATATATCATAGATTTCTGCCCACTGACTCCAAGGTAGAGTAATGAAGTGCATCTTCACGTGGATTTTAGATTGAAGCAATACACTGTACAGCTGCTACTGATACTTCTTTGTCCTCACTGTGGAGGAGTCTACAGACTATATGGATTCATGGCTAGAATTGCCACAGCTGGTCCATTACGTCTGTTGTCACAAATAACATACCCAGTCTGTTCTTCTGATATACTAATCACAGTGCTCCTTGGGGGTTTTGTGTGTGTCTGCTGATATCTGCCAACAATCCATAGTTTATTACCTGTATACTTTGGTACAGACAATCCAACTACCAAACTAATATCTCAATCTGCTTGGCTGGCAACAAGTTGACCTGATCCCAAAATTAGCCCAACTAATCTTTAATAATGCATCATTCAGCATGTTGCTATTCCTACAGCTGAAGTCCATTACTTCTCCATGTGTATTATCAGACATTGACCCAAGCTTCTCTGAGGGTGTTAATCTGATAATCTGCCAAAACCCAAATCCAAATGATCTCCATGCTCATCCTGAACATGTCAAGTTGATGTATTATTCGGTTGCCATAATCCTGCTTTATGCTACAATTCAACACTGTAGCCATCTCTGCAATCTGACTGATAAAGTATACAATTGTGTTGAGAAGAATCATCATTTACACTATTGAGTCGTAGTACTGGGTATATTACATGTCTTGATCCTGACCATGCCTGCGATGCAACAAGGTGCTTGTGGCATTGCTAGCATGAAAGATCATAATTTGGCTAATATCACGGTATAATGTTCACCGAAACAATGGTGTCGAGATAATGGTTGTACTTAGGCTAATATGTATGTTACGTGGGTGCTTCGAATAATGTACTTATACTTACACCAAGGAAGTTAGTACTTATGCACGGCCATAGTTCCGATTGTATAATTTTGTGTGTATCTCCGAATGAAGCGAATAGGAAGTTGATATAAATCATATATGGGCCGAGCACAAATGATTACAGTTGACTCCGATAGTTCTAACAGAATAGCAACTAAATCGTGTCTTGGTGCAAGACAGTACTGACAATACATATAACTAGACCAATGTTGTGTATGTCTTCCTTATAATTAATCGCATGGATTAATTTTTATATCGTGAAGGATGTTGTATAATCAATCTCACGGATTAATTGATACATCACTAAAATGGGACCTTCCACACTAGGTGGTATGTCAAAGCAGAAATTTATGACCTGAAGGCAGAAAGTGGCCTTTAGCATCCTATTGCATTAACAATTATCTCTGGCATATCATATCAGATATAGGGTGGGTATGGTACTCAACTGACTTCCCCTATCAGAATACTCTTCATCAGGAAGTCTCAGTACCAATGCTTTTAATGATATTTGCACCTTAGGCTCAAAGTGCTAAGCACAACACACCATGTTCTGCATAGAGTCAACAACAGCATTAATCCTGTCACGCGATGGTCTCAAATTCCTGTGGCTGCAGGTAGCCTCACTGGTGTTTGACCAGCTTCGCAATGCCTAAACGTCTCACCAATAATGGTTCTCTGGGATCTCCGAAAGCTGAGCTTACATCAGGAGTAAGGCACCGTAACACGCCAGAGTATGTGTTTGGCCTGCATCATCTTGCCCATCTCAGCCTTAGTCATTGAGCGACATTATCCATCTCAAGCTGAAGACTTGACAGACCAACCAATTTTCCATCCAAAAAATCTTCACTTCGAAACCCACAGGTATCCTGCAACTTTGACTAGTTTTCGTGCAGAGGATGTGAAGATAGTACTGCTTTAAACACAGCCCATTTCCGGACGGGCGCAGTATCACTCCAATATGTGCAGCCAAATATAGTACTTCTCATCACTACTCAAAGAGCCCTCCCGGTCCCATCATCTATTATCTTTCTGTCTTCCATGGAGAAGGGGGTCATCGCCTTTGAGCCCAGTTAATTCATTAGACGGAAAGGGGACAGTTGCTGTATCAGATAGTTATCACAAAATCTGGGGAGTGGTCCCCTGTGTTTCAGTATCCGCCTCACAGCAGATAAATCATCTCCCCAACCCTTGCAGTGTGTAAGAGGTATTTGTATAAATAATCAAACAGAATAATTCATATTGTAAAGGATATTGTATAATTAATCTTGGGGATTACTTAATATCATTAGAGGTATTGATATGAATCATCTTGTGCATAAATCGATATCTTGAAGGATGTTTTAGAATTAATCCCGGAGATTGAATCATATCATGGCGGTAATATTTGCCGGTGGATAGTGCAATCTTCAATTGACACGTATCGTCACAAATCTCCCTCATCTCCATAAGAATATTGGTGTTAAGATATTATTGGTAATATTACGCCTCGAGTGTAATCTCCCTCAGGATCCTGAATCCCCTTGTTTATGAAACCCACAGTTACGTGCCCTCTGCCTCCCACATCGTTTCCCAAATTCTCCTTTTGTATTCAACGGACCTTGATTCTGGAATGATGTTCCTGAACGAGTGGTTGGTATCGTTCTCTTCTCATTATTTCGTCGGTTATCCCTACAATCATGATCTAACTTCTTCCTGGAGGAAACTACTGCAGCAGCTTGATTGGAATTGTGTTCTACTATTTCAGTAGTAATATCCAGTATAGGAATTTGTGACTCTGGAACCAGCAATCCTTCGTGTGATTGACTTAATGTCGGAGTGACACTAATTTTATATAAGTACTCGGAAGGGAATATATTATATATTTGATAATAAGTTGATATCTCAGTAAACTGGATTATACTCGCCAGCAACCAAATACACTCTGCAGAAAACAACTGGTCTTCCATCTCGAAGCGGTCAGGCAATAAGGACAAGGTGCATAATATAACATTGTACTTGTTATTGAACTCGAGGTTGTTCATGGGATGGGGGAACAATGTATAATTCTAATAGATAATCTTAATAATACTCGAATAATACTGTTCAAATAAGAACTGAAAATAACCATAATATTTGAGCTTCTTCTTCGCAGGTAGGTATCATTTTTGCTTCTGGGGTGATCCTTCCAAAGCTGGTGCTTTGTTGTTCTTTTATAGCTTTTCTTGCATGATTGGTTTTGAAGAGTTAGTCTCCCCTAAGGGCCATCATCTGCAATCTAATGTAGCTATGATTTCATGTGTCATATCAATAGGGTACTCTTTATTATGAGCCAGGCTCTTATGATAGAGGACAACACATCCCAAAAGTTATCATGTAATTGCATGATTTGTATTAAAGGGTTACTCTCCTTATAAGAATCAGACCATCATCTGCAATAAGATTTAATCAAACAGTAACTTGAACTTAGATATCTCGCAACTCATATGTTTCGGATATTCATAACATCTCGTTGCCTGATGTGGTTATTTAGAGTGCTGTTTACAGATTGCTTAATAATATAAGACACAACCTTCGCCATATAGGCTATTTGGATTATCTGTATCAGAGGCTTATATGGCGGCCCACCATTGCTCTGCTGACATTTGATCTTGATGTACCACCCAGTATAAAAACTGATAGTGGTTTGCTTTGCTCGTATTATTCATGCCAGGGAGTCGGAAACTCCAGGACACTGCCCACATTTCAATCACACAGACCCACCATGCTTAGGCCGAGACTGTAGTCTTTGGCTGGGGACTACCAAACCGGTTCCCATCCACCAGTTGAAAGGCTTGAAGTCCCACTTACTCGAATGTTGGCTGAGGTCTGCCTGGCAGTTCAGTCGCACGAATTCAGTTGACGTGTCCGGTCCCACTTAGCTAAATTCAATAGATGCGGCTGATAATAACTGGCAGCTTTGCCTGAAGACTTAGGCAAGGCCAAGGGAATTGCATCATCGAATCAGTTCACCATAGTATATGAACGTTCAATGAATCCTGTATGCAGCAAAATGTCCTTAACCAATCAACATGTGACTTCTTTGTAGTCCTGCTAAAGATCATAGCACTGGCTCACTTGGAGTCTCTTAGAACGGTGTGATGTGTGCCACGTGACTGGATCTGGAGTAACTCTGTGACATATTTCCGTTCAACTGCTATGCAAGTACCATTATCGCTGTTAAGGGAACACCCCTAACAAACTCATTGTAATGATTCTGTCCAGATGATTAACCAAGTCAAAGTCTAAAATGACACCAAGTATTTATTGTAGCTGCTAGCCCAAACCCATGGCCACATAATATCATACTCTACGATTACACTGTCTAATACTGATAGTATTGTTTTGATTAATTCTTGAATATATCAAATTGTATTCCCAATTAATCTTAACTATGGTTATAAAGAGAATAATGAAGTAAATATTTGATAAATGTATTATACTAATGCCGAAGGTATTTTGATTACCTTTGCCAAGCAATTACATGTTTTATTTTCAGCCGTAGTTTCAACTCATTTCAGATATGTTCTGTACAATTCAATCAAAACTATATTTCGTCTATTACCTTTCTATACTATTCATCACTAAAATGTAAATCGGTCCGGAAGCCACAGACAATCCTCCCAGACACTCCGGGCGACCTCACCAGCGCTTCTAAGTACTGCTAGATGCTCCCAGACCCCCCTGGAGCTGAGCAAAGTGCTCTCAGACTCTCCAAGAGCAGTCTCAGGTGCTCCTGAAAGCATCTGCAGTTATGGAGGTGCATTCAGGATGCCATGAGATTTGACTTATAGAATAGTGAAATTTTAGAGATCCTGAGACTTCCGCGCAGATCTGCGGGAGACTGCGAGAGCATGTGAGACAGCTGCTCAGCTCTTCAGGAGACTCCGAGTGCAGCCGAGATTGCTGCGCAGCTCTGTGGGAGACTTGGTGCCATAGTCTCACCGCAGTGGTTCTTACATAACCACAAGGCATTTCGTCGTATCATATTTGTCTTTGTTACAGTCACAAGATTCGCTACATCATAATATGGCATGCATTATTGAAGTCTCTCTATATATATCCAAACCGTCAATGTGGCCGCAGATGGTAAGTCGAGCATAATCGAAGGAGCAGCTGGACAGGCCCATTGGGAGAACTAAGTGATGCACCACTTGGAGGCCGTTGTGGTGAAACGATGGAGCTAGAAGGCAGAGAGCCCACCATCCACACTCCGCCCCACCGCTCATGACATCCACACGGAATTCATGAGAAGGAGCGTTTCTGGGCTCAAGCAGCGTATTACATAGGTGACGAGACATGATGCTGCCCGCCGTTGAGGATCCACAACATCTCAGACAGTGCGAGTGAGACCAAAAGTTGGGAAAGATAGAGTGTGTATTTTCGTTGTATGATAAGATGAGATGGAATTGAGATGATCTCTATGTACTCTGGGGTGTGCCAAATACATACATCCCGTCACTCTGTCCACCTCCGTTACCCCTCAATCTCTGTACACCCGCCGTCGCTGCCAAAAGATGTACTTGGAGGCCGTGACCGAGCGGGTTTGGAGATCCACTTGGTGACTGAGATCGAGTGAACTCAGAGATGCACTTGGAGGCCGCGATCGAGCGAGATTGGAGATGCATTTGGAGACCGGGATCGAGGGAACTCAGAGATGCACTTGGAGCCTGGGATCGAGCCAGTGGAGATGCAATTGGAGACCGAGATAGAGTTAACTCAGAGATGCACTTGGAGGCCGTAATCGAGCAACTTTGGAGATGCCCTTGGGGGCCATGATCAAGCGAGTTTGGAGACGCACTTGGGGGTCATGATCGGCCGAACTTGGAGGCCGTAATCGAGCGAGTTTAGAGATGCACTTCGAGGCCATGATTGAGTGAAATTGGAGGAGTGCTTAGAGGCGGTCAATCTGGTGTCGGTAGTTTGGGAGTGACGCAAGACGGGAGCTGAGACTCTATTTATTGGTTAATTCCTAATTTTGGGAATGTAGGGAGTTGAATACATCCCCTGAGAGATGAGAAACTGGCTGGGAGCGGGAGACAGTTGATCATAGAATGATGCAGTACTCAGTGTATGCTGTACTCGGTGTTAACTCATAATCATGGCATGGAGAGATAGAGAGGGATGACTTAACTTCGTGTTCTTTGGTGATGGTAGAGTTGAGGAAAAGAAAGAGAGAAATAAGAGGAGATGGGGGAAATCATCATGAGAAACTGGGACTTAGGAGAATTTGGAATGCGAGTCAATTTACCATCCCCGATATGGCAGGTACGAGTCCCGATCCGGCGCGTTATTTCACTGATATGATATCTTCTCAACCCAACCAGGCAAGTTGTACTCCAGATTTCTTAAATCTGCTCTGATCCTCCATATCGTTCTCAAGTTCTTCCCCTATCTCTCTCGTTCTCATCCACAACTCTACCATTATCGCAGAACACAAAGTTAAGTCATCCCTCTGTATCTCTCCATGCCATGATCATGGGTTAACACAGAGTTGTAGCATACACCAAGTGCAGCATACACCAAGTGCAGCATACACCAAGTGCAGCATACACCAAGTGCAGCATACACGGATTGCAGCATACACCGAGTACAGTATATATGTAAGATTGTCAGTTGTCCCTTCATTCTCACGATCACGAGTTGACCCCTGAATGTAGCTTCAACCTCCGGCGTGCCTCCCTACACAGATCGACCACCACCAGCCAGTTCTCCATAACAGCTTAAAAGGTAAAGTCATCCCATCACATTCCCACGGTTGTGAGTTTACTAGGTGAGGAATAGAGTCTCAGCACCCGGCGCTCCTCCCATCGACCGCCTCCAGATTGACAACCTCCAGATAGACCACCTCCAGATCGACCACCTCCAGATTGACCACCTTCAATTACTTCTCCTATCTTGCTAGATCACAGCCTGCAAGTCCATCTCCAAACTCGCTCAATCATGGCCTCCAAGTGCATCTCCTAACTCAATCGATCAACGGCCTCCAAGTGTATCTCCAAACTCACTCGATCGCGATTGCGGAGTGAATCTCTAAGTGTACTCGATCAGGGCCTCCAAGTGTATCTCCAATTACGCTCGATTACCGCCTCCTAGTGCATCTCCAACCTCGCTCCATCGTGGCCTCGGAGTGTATCTCTGTGTTCACTCGATCGTGATTTTCAGGCACACCACGAATTGCTCTCAATCACTGCCTGCAGCCAGTCCAGATATATCATGTGTAGATCGGTAGCTATATAGATACATAGATAAATAGATATATAGATACATGGATACATTGATACATAGATATATAGATGAGAATACAAACTGAATACATGGGTTTTAACAGTCATTGAACAATAAGTAGTAGCTATGATTTCCAGGCGCACCAGCGGCGTTCCCAACGAAGATGCTTTTTTCCCAGACTGCTCTACTGTGATTCGAGGTGCTCCCAGACCTGTCGCCGGCGCTCTGAGGTAAATTGTCGGCGCACCCAGAGTTGTCACCGGCACACCCAGACTTCTCACTGGTGCACCCTGACATGTCACCGGCGCACCCAGACGTGACGCTGGCGCTCCCAGGTGCTCCCAGGTGCACCCAACGTTCTCTCCGGCATTCCGAGGTGTTCCCAAACTTATTACAATTACTCCTATGGTACTCCTGTACCTGTCATCAGAGATCTCAGTTACTCTGAAGGCCGGCTGGAATGCTCTCCTAGGGTCCAATACTCTCCTTAAATTGACCCATCTATGTTCGCACTCCACATCCTCTCAGACACTCCTGGTGGCTTTCAGTGACTAAAATACATTTTGCTGATGTTCCAGTATATGAATATATTGTTTCTTGTTCAATTGCTCAGAAAATCTCACAGAATTATATCTATTTTAAACAAGAATTTTGCAATATAAATATATATTTAGTTCGTAATATCCAAAAAATCATTTCCTTTGCACTGAGCCTCGGGAAGTGTATTACTATTATTACACCATAATTTTATAATTTATATATTGTGATGCTAAATTCACCTTTACAGCTGTCTCCAAACATATCTGAAAGTACTTGTACCAACTCTACAAGAACAGTATACATTAGTCAACCACAGAATGAATATATTGAATTATATTCAACAATGCTGATTGTATATATAGGAAGACTACAGATACTTTAAAACTTCTAAATATAGCTATTCTCAACTTGAGAATGAATCCAGTATAGTTGACAATAGATGCAGCTTCATAGCATTGTTACTATTAATTCCAAAACACTACTCATTGAGTATCGTTAGTTTATAGTCTGATATCTGAATGGATTACAGAAAATTCAATTATATTGTTCTTGCTGTGGGTGGTAATTAAGTGGAAATCAATATATAGCTTAGGTAATCGATTTTGGGTACAGAAACCTATCAATAAAATGCGGTAAAATTACACTTGGAGATTTTGCTATCCACATTCTGCAATAACAGTCCAGAGTGTATGGAAATTCACTTTGAAATGATACAAGTACTGAATTTACTTCACACTTGGAGGTTATAATTGTGATAATGTGGCGATACACTGACATATTTTAATTTTATCAAACTCAAGCTATTTATGCATGTACTTTAGAGCAGTTAATCCTGAAGAGGGTTGATGGAATAAAAGATACCATAGAAGAAATAATCTAATTCAGATATTAACTGATTTGTATGGACATATAGTTTGAAATAACTGTCAAATTGTACTTAAGCAGAAATACATTGAAATATTCAATGGGGTAATAGGATTTCTATGTACTGAAATAATACTAAAGATTCAACTTATAACACTGAAACTTCTACTAAATGTATCACTATGGAAATAATAGTTCCTTGGATTTGTTGATGGCTTATTGAATTTGTCCTATTGAGGTAATAAGAGTAACCTGACTGTATATGCTGGTATAGTTTTACAGCAGTAGACAGGATAGTTGGAGATCAATGATAATAATAGTAACGAAGCCAAAGTTACAAAATGATGTGGCAAATATATTGTACCATCTACAAGAACAAATATTATTACTGCTATATCAGATTTGAAAAATTTCTTGGACGTACTCTAATATGTCTATCTTAGTCTCACTTCATAATTGCTTCTGCTATTTTGTATATTTTTCACTATCTGATCTACAATTCTACTATTATCTTATAGTTTCTCAATAACAAATCCCCTCCACTGTTTCCATCCCATAGTGGTCAGAAAATACCATGTTCAACTTTATCCTATAATTAATTCACTTATGTTTTTAATCATGTTTATTTGATTGACAATTTGTATTATGAACCAAATAGAGCTTCAGTTTTTTTGTTTCAATTTTTTCATACTGTGTGCACTTTAATTAGTATATGACAGAGCACCATATCCTATACACCTCTGGGCAAGCCGGCTAAATGGCAGACTTCCCCAGCCATTACCATTTGTTCCCTGCACACTTGAGGGCTAGCACTGAAATTTGAACCCATTGGATTGTGATCATATATCCTGCCTATACATTCAGCTGCGATACAACTACACCACAGGGCCAGCACCTGGTAGAGCTTCGGTTTGCACGGTCAATCTCACCCTGGAAATTACTCATGGCAATGTAACCATACCGAGTATGCGCCTTATTAAGATGCTATTTCAGCGACAGTACTAAATGGTATATTCGACATCTAACACTATGAGATTTTACGGACCTGTACAGCGACTAGATTGCTATGATATATATATACATATTTACACTTGACACTTTACAGCCTGATGTATACTAATAACACCCAATCTAGCTGACAGATATGCTTTATTGCGCATTCCAAACAATTCAGTGTATTCAACTCCTGAGTATGTTTCCAGATCCTGTCTGATGTACACTCCTCACTACATTACCAAGCAAGCTTCAAATTACCCTCCAAATCATACTTCAAATTATGCTCTGAAGCATGTCTGGATATATGATTGAATGCACTCTGCAACAATTTCTCCAAAGATTAGTACAAAGTATGCTTGGAACTATGCTGCAAACTATTCTGACAAGTACAATGCAGGTACACTGAGTAGTGCACTGAACACCAGGCTGCGAAGTATACAGTGAAGTATTATGCGAAGTGTACTCCAAGGTAAGCTCGATTGTTGAATCTACAATATGTTCTACAGTACACCGCAAAGTATATTACATTGAATGGTGCAATGTATACTGCAAAGTTCGGTGCAAAGTATGATACATGGTACTCTGCCAAATACACTGCATAGTGTGCAGCAGAGTACACTGCAAAACTTACTTCAAACTATACTCCAAAGTTAGGTCACGAGTACACAATAATGTACACTTTGAAATGCAATCTGCAGTGGCTCAGAAGTATTGTCTGAAGTAAGCTCCCAATTACAACAGATGGCACACTTTCAGCCTGTTTGACTCTCTGCGCCCAATTTGGCTCAATCATAGACACCCTGTTTTCAGAAATGTATGCTGCAATGTCTGCTTCTGAGAACATCTCAGATAAGCCTCTGGGTATGCTCCCAAGTATACCTACGATACCGCTGGCAATTACACCTCCTTTTACTCCTACGAATGCACCTCAGGATTTGTTTACCACTGCTTCTGCAAGGATGGCTACCTGTACACATGCAGGGATGCATACAATTACACCTCCTCTTACTCCTACGAATGCACCTCAGGATATGTTTACCACTGCTTCTGCAAGGATGGCTACCAGTACACATGCAGGGATGCATACAAGTACACTTCTGAATATGCTTGTCAGATTGCCTCCTTGTAAGTTGACTGGTAAACCTCCAATGTACACTCACCCTGAAACATCTGTGTTTGCTTCACAGTCAACCTCCAGGTATACTTAATAGTAAACCTGTTGGTACACTACCCCGTAAATGTTCATGTATGCTTACCAGAAATCCTCCCGGTATGCTTACCAGTAAACCTCCGGGAACGCTTAACAGTAAACCTCTGGGTACGCTTACCAGTACACCTCCAGGTAATCTTGCTTGTGCACCTCCAAGTACACTAACCAGTACACCTCTGAGTAACCTGACCAGTACACCTCTGAGTAACCTGACATCTGCACAATGTATTTCGTCACTGGGAGCCTCTTGGAGCATTTCGGAGTTGTTGGACAAGAATCCCAGGGTGGTCAAATCCCAGAGTTGACTGGATGGATGCAGTGGCTTTCAAGTGCACCTAGAAGCGCTGGAGAAATATCTGGGAGCACTTAGAAGGTCTAGTGACAACCAGCAGAGCATCTCGGTACACCAGTGACAATCTTCAGTGTACCGACAGACAGCCTAGGAGTGCCAGCGACATCTCTGGGGTCACCTGGTAACACAGGTAACATGCCTGAGAGCACCTCGAATACCAGTAGAGCAGTCAGGAAGAAAAACATCTTCTTTGGGAATGCTGCTGGTGTGGCTGGAAATTGTAGTTACAGCTTGTTGTTCAACGAGTGATCAAACTCATGTATTCAGTGTATATGCACAACTATGTATCTATGTATCTATTTCGCTATCCATCAGCAGTGGGTATGCCCGGACTGGCTGGTGGGGGTGCTTGAGAGTGATTGAAGGTGCACCGGAAGATGTCAAGCGAGCAAGTTGAATGATATACTTGTAGAGGCCATAATCACACAAACTTGGATGCCGTGATCACGTGAGTTTGGACAAGCACTTCGAGGGTATAATCATGGAACTTTGCAGATGCACTTGGAGGCTATAAGTGTGTAAGTCTGGAAACGCAATTGGAGGACTCAATGAGGCGAACCTGGAGGCCGTCAATGAGCACGTTTGGAGATGCAATTCAAGCCTGTGATTATGCGAACTTGAAGGCTGTGATTGAGCAAATTTGGAGATGCACTTGGAGGCAACTATAGAGCAAAATTGGAGGAGTACTTGGAGGTGGTGGATCTGGAGGCAGTCAATTGAGAGGCACAACGGGTGCTGAGACTACATCCATGGGTTAGTTAATTTGCAACTATGGGAATGTGATGAGTTCATATTACCTTGGAGCTCTCAGGGAGCTAGCTGGCAGAGGTCAATTCGTATGAAGGCACACTGGAAGCGCAAGCTACATTCAGGGGTCACATCGTAATTGTGAGAATGAAGGGAAGATAGTCAATCTTGGGTGGATGCTGTACATGCTGAATGCTGTACTCAGTGTATGCTGTACTCAGTATTGACTCATGATCATGGTATCGAGAGATAGAGAGGGATGACTTAAATTTGTATTGTGCAATGATGGTGGAATTGTGGAGGAGAAAGAGAGATGAGGGATAAAGATACGAATGATATGAAAGATACAAGCGGATGTGGCATATCAAGGGTATGATATTCCTCAGTGGGGTTAGAATACCTCATATCGGTGAGTTGGCCAGCCGGATCAGTAGTCATACCTGCCATATTGGAATTGGTAAATTGACTTGCACTTGAAATTCTCTGAGGTCCCAGTTTCTCATGATGATGTCCCACATCTCCTCTGATCTCTCTCTTTCTTGTCCTCAACTCTCACATCACCTGAGAACACCAAATTAAGTTGGCCCTCTCTATCTCCACATGTCATGATTATGCATTAACACCAAGTACACCATTCACCAGGTACTGCTTCAACCCAAGATCGACTGTCTCCCACTCCCTGCAAGTCGCTCATCTCTCATCTCTCAGCAGAGCTTGTTTGTACTCTACTCTGTACATTCCCACAATTACGAGTTAAACATTTAATAGAGTCTCACATCCCGTTTCCCATCCCATTCGACTCCCTCCCGATCAAATGCCTCCAGATTGACCACCACCCAATCAACCGCCTCCAGATCAACTGCTTCCAGATCGACCCCCTCCAAGTACTCCTCTAATTTCGCTGAATCATGGCATCCAAGTGCATCTCCAAACATGCTCAATCACATCCTCCAAGTGCATCGCCATGATTGCTTGATTATGGCCTCAAAGTACATGTGCAAACTTGTTTGATCATGGCTTCCAAGTGCAACACCAAACTTGCTTGATCTTGGCCTGCATGTGCATCTCCAAATGCACCCAATCGCAGAATTCAAATGCAGCTCTGAGTTCACTCGATCATGGCTTCCATCCAACTTTATCTCCAAACTTGCTCAATCACAGCTTCCAAGATCATTACTTAGTTCACGCAATTGGTGTCGTGAGGTGTTCCTCTGATACAATTCGAGTTCCGTCTGCAGCGAGGTTGGCAATATGTATATATATTGACAGACTGATACTAAGAATACTTTCCAAACTATGATGTAGCAAATCTTGTGATTGGAACAAGGACAAATATGATACACAAAAAGGCTCATGGTTAAGGGACATTAAGAACTACTGCTGTGACCATACAGCACCAGGAATAAAGTTTCCCGCAGAGCTATGCAGAGGTCTCATCAGCTGCTCTTGAACCCTTCTGGTGCCCTGTGCAGAAAGTCTCAGCTGCACTCACCATCTGCTGCTGATGAGCACAGAGGTCTCAGCTGCTCCAACATTTTACTATCCTAGATGTCAAATATCATAGCATCGTTAATGCACCTCCAGTACTGCAAGTGGTTTTCGGTGCACTTGAGAATGCTCTGGTGGCATCAGAGAGCACTTTGCTCAGTTTCTGGGGGCCTGGATGTATCTTCAAATACTTAGGAGCACCGGTGCGGTGAACCAGAGTGTCTGGGGGCCTGGAAGTGTCTTCAAATACTTAGGGGCACCGGTGCGGTGAACCAGAGTGTCTGGGAGTCTTGCATGTGGCTTTCAAAATGTGTTACATTTTGCTGATGGACCAGTACACCTCCAGGTACCCAGACAGGTACACCTCTGAGTAACCTGAACAGTACACCTCGCAGTACCCTGCGCAGTACACCTCCAAGTACCCTGACCAGTATACCTCCGAGTACTCTGACCAGTTCACCTCTAAGTACCCTGACCAGTATACCCCCAAGTAAACTGACCAGTAGAGCACCAAGAAATCTGACCAGTATGCTGCCAGGTACCGTAACCAGTAGACCTCCGAGTACCATGACCAGTATACATCTGAGTACCCTTACCAATCCACCTCTGAGAGTGCTTACAATTACATGGCACAGTGTTATTACTGCTACACCACCATGTACACTTACATGTACACCTCATATGCTTACATGCACACCTCCAAGTATGCTCACCTGTTCACCACAGAGTAAGCTCTCTAGCACACCTCCGAGAATGCATATATGTGCCCGTACATCTATGCTCCCAATTGCACCTCCAAGTATGCTCACAAGTGTACCTTGAAGTACACTCCCAGGTGCACCTCCAAGTATGCTTCCAAGCGCACCTCCATGTGAGCTTTCAAGTATACCTTCAAGTATATGACTTTATACACATCACAGGATATCAGCAAAGGAAGAATACATCCCGGCAAAATGCCTCCGTCAGAGTGGAAGCGCTCCGTCAGAGCCGTCAGAGACACCACGGTGGGGAATTACTTCGCGCCCAGCTTTACTACGACTGGTTGCAGTGCATATTGCCCTCCGATCACAGTTTCACCGTTTCTTCTCCCTCGGTCGGTCCCGTATTCTCAACAAACACTCTGGCATTGTGGCCAACTGTGACCATACGTCAGAATTGGTTCATTGGGTACATACTTGCATCGGGATTGCAATGCGATGGGTGATGCTGCGAAAATCTCTCCTTGCGTTCTTTCTACCTGCGTACAACATGCAATTCTCTCTTTACTAATTATATACATCATTCCAAGTCGCCAGATCTATGTGGATATAGACAATCCATCGCTCATTCCATCCATCTCATGTTTTTCTACTTGTAGCTATCTCTGGAATCACGTGTGCGCAGCCAACGATGTTTTGCACACTTCAAACTTGCAAAGCAAGGGCTGCAGGTACTTTTTTCACTTGTACAAAGTTGGAGACAGGGTCTAAGTTACCCAAGTTTTCGGGTATTGTGGTGAGCCCTTGGCCTAACCCGTACTCAACAAGAGCTCCATCCTCGTTTAGGAGCTTGATTTTGAATAGTTGTTGCATTTGCCAAGGGAGAAACCCACTCAGCACCTCATAACACCTCCCTGGGCATTGCTTTACCCACCCCTAGTCGTTCCGTTGATCCTATCTGCACCAACTCTGGCTTCGTGTGCATCGACACATCTGAGATATATGTTGACGTTCAAAACCTGCAGCTTGAGCCTTTGATGCTCGGTAAATACAGAGCTCCATTGCGTGCAGTTATTCATCCAACATGTACCTCTTGTTACGACTCTTATGCTTGATAAACTCCCATGTGCCGCTGTATATTGCCACGCGGTGCGTTAAGTCTCATGTCTTGTCAAGTCATGCTCTCAAGCCTGTGATTATGGTGTCAGGATGCTGTCCATCATGGCGGGTTTGGGGTCCCATGAATTTGGGCTTCGCATATGACTTGGAGTTCAGGGGGGCAGCCAGATCAGCACTGGAAGGGAGGACTTTGCGCGGGGCAGTACTGTTCTCCAGACACTGAGCGAGAGCTCGGAGATTGAGGTCGGTAATTTCTAAGCACAGAATGCGATGCTCACGGTTGATAACTTGTGGTTGGTAGTCGAGATTGTAATTGGAGGAGTTCCAACAGTCCTTGAGGATCGTTTTATGTGCTTGTTCATGTCTCTCGGCGGAACACTATTTCAAGGCTCCTCATCTATGATTCTGTTTGACCCAATGAGACAACAAGTGGATATTTGGACAGTTGAAGACGGCATCTAACTCCTTCGAATCATCAGTCCCATGGCAGATATAATCCCAGAAGGCGTCCATTTCGCGCTGCTTGTTGGACGGCATCCAAATGTCAGCATTTGTTTCCTTGTCCAGCTTTCTCTTGTTCATGAGTCCCGTTCTCAGGGCATCGGCTTTCGCCTTCGCCATGGTGCCAGCTCGCCTAAGTAAGAAAACATCTTGCAAGGTGTGAAAACAACCTGAGATGTCCTCAATGTAGCTCAATGTTGCATCTTTGTGAGATGTATATTGAGCATACATATATATGTCTTAAATGCCCGTATCCACAGAATTGCGTGATGGAATCTGGGACACTGAGCGGGGCATCTGCCTCGTAGGGACTGGGTTACAACTCCATCCAGGTATCAGCTCATTTCCTTCATCTCCTTCCCATCCCATTGAGGAACCTCTTCATATGACTTATTTTTTGGTGTGAGGTCGTGGTAAGCAGGCAAGGATAAACAGATTGCATTGTACTGGTCAAGCGGTTCGTGCATCTTCATGAAGTGGAAAATCCAATTCTGGAGGTTCTCAAGCATGCTGATCTGAATCGTATGGAGAAGATCGAGCTTCGGGAGGTCGCTCATGATACCGCAAATGTGACGAAAGTCATTGAATCCCCGGGGAATGTGGTGTGAAAAGAGTTTGGTGTTGGCTGCCCTGGTGATGGCAATTGCTGAGCGTTCTATATAGGTTGTGGTCCCACCTAGGGTGTTGCTTGTCAGGAGTAACATAATCTCCAGGTTCGTTCTGTGGACACTATCGCCAAAAATAGGCATACCGCTCGAGATGATGTAGGTCACTATACTTTGGGCAATCTGCAAGCAATGCATCCAAAACTGGTTGGCAATGCCAGAAGTTGCGATCTGCACAGAGAACGTTGTTTTACCTGCTCTCGGCACTGGGAGTGTGTTGGAAGGTCAGAGGCTGGAGTACCAGCCGGAGTGCTTCGTTCAGCACCTCTCAGTGTGTGTTCCACTGCTCATCCAGCCGAGTCTGAGGCATATAGCAGTTCTTGATTGGAATCAGCAGGAGAGGGACCATTACAACGCTGTGTGTTGAGGGCGTCTGGCGGATCTTCGAAGATAGAGTGCCAATTGTCATATACACACGCCACTCGTTCGTGTGTGCAGCAAAGGTCGAGAGATGTGTGTCGTCGGACATGAAGATGAAGTGAATGAGCGTACTCCCCACTCTAAGCGTTAACTTGACATCGATTAGCACGTTCTTATCCTCTAGTATCTCTCCCTTCCTAAGCAGCAAAATGTATTTTAGTCACTGGGAGCCTCCAGGAGTGTGCGAGAGAAGGCGGAGTGTAAACTTAGAAGCATCGATGCCAGGAGTGAATCAGACCCCAGGAGGGCATTCCGGCCGGCCTTCCGGGGAACCGGGATCTCTGATGACTTGTAGGGGAACACCATCGGAGTGGTTCTGATATTTTTGGGAGGACCTAGCACTGTCGCCCAACCAATGCGGGAATCGCAGACTAACTCTGAGGGATGCCCGGGTTCTGATGGATATTCATTCGATGGACTGCAGGCGTTATCTGAGATTCTGCTGATGTATCCCGAGCAATAAGAATACCCTCCACGTATGATTCATGGATTAATGGTCATTATCAACTTCTAAACCACATAATATTACCCAGCATCTCATTCAACATTCTATGGTTTACATCGGTAGATTAAGAAGAACAAAAGAAAATAGCGAGGGATTCAGGAATCAAAGCAGTGGAAACCGAAACAATAAACCAACCACAGGATCGGAATGATAGCAATCGAACATAGTCTCCATGTCATCCACTAAATCTCCACTCTCATCAGGGCCGACAAAGGAAGGAACGCACAATTCAACACGGCACAAAGATGCTGGAGGCGCTCCTTTTATTTCCGAATGATTCGAGCCTGGCGAGTGGGTGGAATTGAATTCCAATGTCGCTTGGCTCGATTCGTGATATCTAAAAGGTCGGATTTGAGAGGTTCGCTTGCAGTGAATCAAAATGGAGTTTGAAAAGCAATAGGATGAATTCGGAGGAAAAAGCGGTGCGCCAACAGCACAGGAGGAGTGCCTGATGTCGAGTGCAGGGTGGGAAAGAGGAGTGCTGATGTCGATGGAGGAGCGCGGAATGTGATTGAGCAGCGCCTATCCAGTGGAGCAGCCATCCATACTGAGCATCACCGTAAGGGGAGGGAGGTAAAGGGTCGGGAATGAAACAGAGGCGCTCCTAATTGAGGTCAGAGAGGGGTTTGAGGAGCGCTGAATGAAATATCAAAGGGGCAATCCAGATTGAGGAGCGCCGACGGGGATTGCAGAGCGCCCATGCCTGCGGAGGATCGCCATCGGGAAGAGGGGGGGGGGGGCGGGGGTATGAAGCAGCCCACCATGTGGAATCGATGAGTGGTGCAGTGCCTTCAGGAGTAATTCAATCGTATTACCATGGAAGGGCAAAACTTTCTTCGATATTGTTCTTGAGAAAACATCACGGTAACCTTCTTTCCTGTGACATACTCAGACAGCACACAATGAATAGCTGCATGCCACCAGCGCTGACATCTGCGGCGAGAGAGGTTGAACAGACTGCAATGTGGTTGGTTGTCGCCGCAGGCTATCGGCGGTGAAGAACAACTCATGGTCGATTAAGTCAAAAACTTTCATCCGCATCAAGCAGGACTTCTTGTCATTCATGACCTTCGAGAGATAAGGATCGTCAAACAGGGGCTCCCTGACTTGGATTCGGAGCCCAGTCTCTGATCGTACAACCAACCGGTAACTGCAGACAATAGTTCGACGACCTCTCTCTGCCAAATGCCCTCGAATGGTACTAATCTTTCGTTTGAACTGTGTATATTTCTGGGGTTATCATCATAAGTCCAATCGAGGTGCAGAAAGCAGAATAAACACTGACAGCTTCTCGGGTTTGCGGATCAATTTGAAGAGATGCACCACCAGGCAATTGACGCACAGATGGTGTACCAACAGGAGCACCTGCTAATGCGCGCTGACAATCCTGAACTTCACACACGAGTTTCTGAGCTTTGTCAACAGTCGAGTACTTCTCGTTGGACATGATTGGCCATGCAGTCTTCGTGAATACAATTGCCTGCATGAATCATTTTCCTACGTCAATAGTCTCCTTTTGGTGTTGAGGAACGTTCTGATCTCCACCGGACTTTGGTTGAGGAACATTGTGGACTCCACCAGCCTTGGGAAGTGGGAGGGCCTAGGCGGGTCTAACATCGTACTCACATAATGCGTTGATAGTTGACTTTGAGCTTTTGACCAATGGTGGTGCGATGGCCCCGGCCGGATGTCGCAAATTTGGAAGTGAAGTACCTGAAATGACAGTTTCTGCATGGCTCCGTTTGTTTAGCAGTGGAATCCTTGTAGTTTGTAGTATCGTATCACTGGGCGCCTGGAATGGATGTAGGACATCCAGCTAGTTGTCCAAATCATCTTCGTCGATATCAGATGACAAGGTGGACTCTCCAGGGTCTTCACTTTCGTCCTCGCTGCTCACCCAATCGGCATCGTCATCATCCTGCGTCATAATCACAATTATAGGGCGGAGATTGGAAATATCCAACACTATACTCGAAGGCAGGGTTGAAAGTTCAAACATTTGATCGGCAATGAAGATTGGGTGTCTGCTTTACAGCACGTAGCAGTGCTTGCTCAAGGTGGGCTTCTTGAATCTTCTGCGAATAGTGATTCCTCACCTGGTTGGCCGTAGGTTCCATGTATGATGATGATGAAGTTGGAGAATGTAGACAGAAGTATATAAGGGTAAATATAGTATGATGTGTAGCAGAATAAGGGGAAAGTAGGGCAACATAGTAACACTCGATCGAGGAGGATGTACTTCAGGGTGTGCCTGGAAACGGTGACGGTCAGCCCAGTAGGATGCAATCTGAGGTGTGCCTGGACAGAGTCCGGAAGACATGTCGGCGGTTCATATCTATATAGTTAATGCTAGTCCGTTGTTGTGATTTAGGAAGTCTCAGATGCGCCAGATTGGATGGAGTCTTCATGCTCCCAAGTCCGGAATGTTACCACTCATATCCAACTACGCTATTGACTCAAGAATTGGAGCTTGGTTTAAGCCAACATACCTACAATTGAAGCAGATGCACCTGAAAATCTCGACACACCTGAAGAACTCGAGACATTAACAAGGTTGTACCACTAACTAACTCTCATGGCCGGACATTTGGAACACTGTGAAATGAGTTGATCATGATCCGCCCCTGCATATGACTCCACCAAATGTAGTTCATTGTGCCTCTAGTTTGAGCAGATGAGCAATGACGGCATGGCACAGAATTGTCGGTGAGTTGAAGAATCTTGCAGGATTTGGACTGAGGATAGAGTTGGGACCTTGCGGAGTGGCAACACTTGAAGTTACATGGGTTCGAACTGAGTTTGATGCAGATAGTGGATAAATATGAATCTCCGTATGCGGTATACCAGTTGAATGGACACCCTATTTTCATTATATTCTGCTGTTTTGGGAATCTGCTGCAAAGTTAGCGGTCGATTAGGCAATGTAGTGTGCAGAACTTCACATTCAGCGGTCCCAGTCTGCTGGATTCACCATATGTATGCAGTCGGTCTAAGAGAACAGGGAGAATTTGGGTTTACAAAAGAGAGATTCAACATAGAGAAAGACTGGTAAAGGTACGATGAAGATTCAGGGGTAATCAAAACAATTCCAGTCTTCGACAATACCAACATTGCTTGCAAATGGGTCATAAATAGTCACTCACATTAAGATGTTGCGTATAATATCTTGTATACACCACATCATTCAATCCCGAACTCATTATAAGTCTCAATGCTACAATGTTGACATACCATAAATATTACGGTTCAAAGCAGTGCATAAGAACAATATGAATGCGTCATGAGACTTCATCTGACAGTGGAAAGACGAATAACAGCATGCAGTTCCAGCCAATTGAGGTGCAGCAAGCATTGAATTGGCATGCAGGATTCACTGCAATGCAATGCCTGGGATTCCAGGCTTGCCTTACTTCGACAGTTACTTGTACTCTCAGAAACTGCCTTTTCTCAACTCGAGCTTTCATCACGATTTGTTCTGCATGCACCCTTGGGATTGGATGCTGGAGGAAATCAGATATCATCTGTTTATGATTTGTCATGAAATTCAGGCCGGAGCTAGCTGTTCACCAATTGAACCGCTGAGCAGAGACTCGCATTCAGATTTGATCTCTGCGAGCAATCTTGATGGAACTCGGTTCACATAATCTGTTTTAGGATATAGGTTTTTGACGGCCCAAACATACAACTTAGTCAAAATGTAGTTAAGTCTGCATTAGAAGAGTTGTGAATTTATACCTGTTCGAGAAAGTGTGGTATTCAGGTGAGCGGGAATTGCCGGTCATCTGCACAGTACCTGAGTAGAAGCTGTCTTTCGAGATCAGCACTCTCAAGCTGCAGCTTGAATTTGGAGCTCGAACAACAGAAGCTAATTTGGGATCATGGAAACATATAGGTCCAAACATATGTCTTGGTCAAAACCCAGTTGTGTTTGGTTACTTATCGCCTAGAGCTGTGCATCTACAGTGAGTGTGTGGTGGACACCTTCCTCAAATGGATGGGTTGACATGGAGAATGAGAGTTATGACATTTCAGCCGCGGCCTTCGCATACCGATCAAGTTCAGATTCAGATATTTACTGGGACTGAGCAGGATGAGCCGTGCCTGCACCTAAATGTGTAGTGTCTGAAAGATGGACACTCTGTGTGTGCAGGAAGGCACAGATTCGACGCATTCAAGAAGGTAGAAAATATACTTGGAATGGAGCAAAATGAATCACTCAAGGGTAATGGGAAGTGGGTATACACTGTTCAGAGGGGTGCCGGGAGTGTGATCGCATGTGAATAATGTGTGGCGGCCAGTCGAAATTGGCTGTTGGATTGAACATGCTTGCGGTGTCAAATCTGAGGTGTGCCTGAATTTCATTACTTAGCGAGGAAATTCCCGGCAGAATTCTTTGGGTAAGCCTGGAATACGCGAGCCATGTCACAGGATATGATACCTCAACTTGATATCGCTTAGACCATCTTTCTATCCCTGAATGATTAGAGATATACTGTGCTGGATCTGTCTCAGGACAGTCAAGAAGTTGATAGCGATTCTCTTTTGCAATTGACCGTAAATGCTACAGCATTGTTGATTCAGTGAATATCCCGAATTCTTTCTCAATTCAAGTGTCCGGTGCGCCTGAAATGGACACGTAACATAGAATTTGAATCAAACATGGAGGTTCAGGCGCTTCTCAAAATTCGAATCCCTTGTGTGGATGTAGGTACCACAATTCCACATGGACAATATATGATGAGCAGTGTCTGCAGATTCGACAGATGTTGACAAAGAGAAATATACGGCACCGCGGAATTTGACTTAGTCGCCCATCAGACCGGCGCACCTGTTTTCCATCGCATTTTGGATTGTCCAAATGACGCTACGGTTCAGCTTACCCGACATCTGTTGATCATTGACCTCATCTCACATTCATTACACTACTCAAATGATACAAAAAGCAATCCAACTCTAACCAATATTCCTGGACTCCTCCCCAGCGCCTCATTCTCCATACCATTTGCATATTTTGCATCAGTTGGTGAGATTCTGTTGGTTGAATGATTACAGAGGCATACCTTGAGTACACTGCCGTAATAATTATCATTCATCCTGACCATCTGACGGCACGAAGTCTCGATGCTCCGTAAGCTGCTTCGGATGGTCCTTGCAACACTTCACAATGCGGTATAACATCGAAGTCGTGATGGTTGGTCGACTCATCAGACCTTGCAGGACTCTCATTTGAGCCACTCCAGAGAGCTGGTGGAGATCACTCGCTCTGTTATCATAACCACTGGTTCCAGTGTTCAATTGGCATGTGTGTGGAACTCTGTTTTGCCCGAGTCGGATAACCCATGCAAAGGCCTCGCACTGCTCAGTCACTACCCAGAACTTCTGAGTTATTACCGCATGGTTTGCTGGTGTGATATTTCGGCCCGTCCTACCCAGTTTGGGTGTAGTTACGAATACAGAGGGATTTGGTGAGTCTCGGAATTTGAGCTCCATTTCTGTACACTCCTTGTTGGCCATTTCCGCTTACATGCAGAAAATATTCAAATGATCCATGAAAAACTTTGTAAGCCACTACTTCATATGACAAATTTGGCCAGGAAGAGGGCAAAATAGCACTGCCTTTTGATGAGAAGGAGCCCGAGGCATGGGGCTTTCATATCTTTCAGGTTCATCCAGGAGCTCCTCATTTGATGCTTCATCTTCGTCAGGTTCGGGATAGTCTGCATGTGCAGTGACAACCATTGGCAGAGATGTGTCCCTCAGCCATCAGAAATTCGGAGAATCCACCCAAGGATCAAGTGGCCATCCATTGTACCATTGTCCCTAGACGTCATTCTGATCTTCGGTGTCTCCCAAACCAATGCGACACATGCCAGCCGCCATCTATGTACCCACCACACTCCTGAAGCACCTTGTGAAGTGTACGTTTCCACCATGGTCATAGTTTAGCTTGCTCTTCCTCAGGCCATTCGAGATCAACCAGGTGTGCATTCTCCTTCGGTATCCGAATTAGTGGATTCCCATTGGCGAGTTTCGATTCTGCCCTCCTCCTTATTGTCCAGGGCAGTGCAATCTGGATCATCCGGTGAGCCGCATCCTGTTGAGCGTCCTGGTCTTCAGTCTGGATTGCAGGCATCAAACTCTGCACTGCGGAATACAGTGCCTTGGCGCCGTGCTTTTCCATCACAGCCTCATCCGCTGCATCTTCAGGCACACCTGAAATCAGCCACATTGTCTGAAAACACCAGTCATAGAGTGAATGAAATCTCGACGTTGCATTGACTTGCAGTTTCAATCCAATTCTCGCATTCATCGCAATTTGCCAGCTCACATTGTTTTTTGTCTTGTCCCGATGGGACTCATCCAAAATCCCAAAACTCCATGAACAGTGTGATAGTTTGCCGTTCCTTGATGGTTTTGCTGTCAATGTTAAGGTATCATAGAACACAAGGTGGATGTTCCATCGGTTTTCTGGCTCGTCAATACTGGTGTTCAGATCCTCATGGGTGAGATTTGCATTTTCCGCTTGCAACGAGTTGATGAGTTTGAAATCGGTTCCATATGTCCTCTCGTTGATGACACTTTTGAACGTCACAGCAACTCTTCGCTTTGTGACCACCAGGATTGGTTCAAAGGCTTATGATATGACTGGATGGTGCTGTGGTGGAGTTTATTGGATCTCTGAAAGGGGCCGAGGCACTGAATTGTGTCTCCGCAAAGGATACCACTCCCGTTCCTCGCCGATAATTCTGGGAAAGTCGTTCTCTGCCAGATTAACTCACTCTTCACTTGTATTCCCCCACACATCGACAGCGGTAACCCCATTACAACTGTCTCAGTCAGCAATTTGCAAATGATTGCTGCTGCCGCCGAGGTGATAGTCTTTCCAAGACCCATTTCGTCTGCCACCAGTGCTCCCGGCATATCAGTATCCCAGACCCACCTGCTCACAGTGAACCATATGGCCCAAACCTGGTGGGCCAGAAACTTCGTTCTGGGTAGGCCTGGAATTGAATACTTGTGGCCTGGAACATGGTCATCCATTGATTGGCGAATCGGATGGGCATTCAACAGCCTGACTGCCGCATTAAGACACTGGTGTTCAAATTTGTTGTTCATTGTATTGAGAAATGAATTCAAAGCTGAACTGGTATTTTCTTGATCGAGGTCCTCCGCGCCATCCTCCACTTTTTCCTGAACCCCTCTTGCACCTTGGTCAGTCTTCTGTTCGTCCTCAATGATCTCTTTCAGTTGCTCCGAGGTAAGTTGGGCTGATGGGATCATACTCCTGCACTCTTGAAATTCATCACGATGTTAGGCATTTCACAGACAAGCATTTGGACCCAATAAATATGTGGAATACATTCAATCAATTCTATTCACTCAATCAGAACTTACATTAATACTACTGTCAGTCTTCTTCCCACCAACATCCTGATCCACCGCTCTTTCGTTTTCATCGGATTCCCCCGAAGTCTAAAAATCCTGCGTAGCAGTGGGGCAGAACTAACTGTAACCACGCTAGCGGGATTACCTTCACCGGTCTCATTATGTGCTCCGCAATATCCTTCCCAGTAGCTGTCTTCATTTCGACCAAAACTAGTTTCTCATTGTGCCCCAGTTTCAACTTGAAGGCATTAGAAAGGGAACTGTCATATGAAATCTGACCATATAGAGGGTCATTCATCATTTGCCCCGGAGGGTATAATCCCATATACTTCCTGTCAAATACTTGCTGCGTCATGTTGCATTTGTATATCGTGGTCAGACAGTATGGTTCTTCCAGGCCACAATGTTGTTCAGTGAAATCAATCAGCTCCTGCCAGTGCCTCACATCTGTGTACAAAGCTAGGAGTTGCATGCTGGATGTCTGGTCATTATTGCCAATCAGCACTCCATGATATGACAACCATGAAAGTTTCATTTGGCAACTCTGGGAGCTTACCTCTCGCTGTTTTGCCAGCGCGCTCTCCCTAATCTGTCATCCATCGCTCGTTGCCTTGCCTTCCCTGCTTCCTCGCCTCCCGAACCTTGCTTGCACATTGCTTCAAAATCATCCCAACCTACTTTCGATGAATCCTTTCGGCATGATCAAAATTTTCCAAATGCTGCCAGGTCTCGGAAGTCTCCAAAAAATCTGCAACCACCGTCTCCCAGTGCAGGGGTCCATCACGGAGCTGTTTGAGACGGTTCTGTCCCCGGATACTCTACCAATCATTGTTCTCAAGAGACCCAGCCACCCACAATGTCTTCCGTTTGTCGAAAGCACTAATGTTGGACTGCCCCATCCTTTTGGCAAATTGCTTCAAGGAGAACTCTGTTTGCTTCAAGCTGATTGGGGCTTCGCCTGTGGCCCCGCGCAAGTCCTGTGAATCGTCACTCTCATAATCTGCGTCATATTCGTCATTGGAAATATTTAGTAATGGAGGAAAATTGGCAATCCCTGCAACATATGTCCTCCGCCATTTCGCAGCCGGCTCAAATCACTTTGTTGGGAGGCTAATTGGGGGTCTGCTAGGTGCACCGTAAAGTTGTCCTGGTGCAGTGGAGGAGGAAAATGTCGGCCGAATGACTGGATTGTTCGAGGCCGTGCTGGAGGCACTCGAGATGCCCCTGGTGATTGTGGCCCATGTCCTGTGAATTGTTGAGGGGGATCATCTGAGGTTTACCATAACCTCCTTGGGGGAAATCATATGCTTGCCACGATGGCCCATAACTCGAATATCCTTTGGCTGCGCCAGTTCTTGGTTGTGAGCTTGGTGTCATGTATAATGGGGCATGGTGGTGGAACTGGGGAGCGCCTGGGATTGGTGGCTGCAAAGGCGGGTAACTATACCCCGGTGGAGGATGAATTTGATGTGTGGGTTGCCCAAATTGAGTGTCTTTGCTCGGTGTATTTCCAGCATTATTATCTGATGCTCCCACATTGTCATCTGGGCGTTGTTGTGAGCGAAACAGCCCACCAGTTGGAGCCATATTGGGTGTCTTTGACGGAGATCCGTTCATTGACATCGTATGTTAACAATAAGACGGTAGTAAGCAAATCATCATTCCAATTGGTCATTTCAAATGCAGCAGAGTAGAGTTGAGAATGTTGACGGTAGCAGTGGCCATCGGCGTAATGAAGGCCTCTTATATCCATCCTCTTTGTCACAGACTGGTGTTTCACTGCACCTTTGATCCCATGAAACCAGGCTGAGAAAAAGAAATCATTGTCACACACATCCTGCCATTCTTTGTTATATGCTCAAATTCATATAGTAGGATCTTGGATAGAAGCTCACATTTGTTCAGTTCATGACAGTGAACGCCATGGAAGGGATTCGACATGAAATCACTAGGAACCCAATAACAACTATTTCCGGTTGGAACGTCACCATGACTAGGCATTTTACACTCAACATGTGTGTGTAAAACCTGCACTTGATTCAATATGAGGCCTTGTTAGTCGAGCAGCAACAGTGATTGCTTCCTTTTGAGCTCCTTGTGTACACTTTGTTGTCTACTCAGGATCCACCCACCGGTCAAGGATCATTACTGAAGAAAACATCCTTTCAGCCTATCACTATCAAGTTCTCCGTGATCATGGAGCAGGCATACAGCCAGCTAGGTAACTTACGTTGTTCATTGTATTAAGCTGATGTTATCTGCTGCTTGATGCTCGAGGGTAGATATACTCTGCACAATGCCGCAATGACGTAGTATATGAGAAGGCTGATCATAGTAGTTGCTCCTGATGAACGGTATTATCAGTTGATCGCAGTGATGGCAAAAGAAACTTTCTCTGCCAACGATTTTCAGTAGACAATGTGCAGCATTATTGCACTCGATTTGGAAGATATTATTCTAGATTGTGCAGAAAACTGATCGTGAGGTGACTTTGTTTTACCCTTCTTCCACATTTGGTGGGGTGTGATGCGGCTTTAAAAGTGATACGGTAACCTGAGTTAGGTTGCTTTCAAATGAATATCCTTGAGGCTTAAATCCAGCAACAAACCATACCCCTTAAAGCATCATCGAGATTCGTCAGAACAATGAGCATTTCTCCACGATGGTCAACACTTGCCGGAAACAGAGTAAATGCTGTATCTGCTAAATCAAATTATGCAACGAGAACTGACTGGAGGCTCACTATCAACATTATCACCCAAAATCGATGAATGCAGAGCTATTTCCCATTGGGATTCTACCACCTGCCGGCTTTCCTCACCCTGAGCCATTCTGGTTTGAATACAGTAAGTGTACCTTAATGGCCATCGACAAGCTTTCAATCAATGATCTACTCATTGACAACGTACCGGGTGCACTGCCGCCTGAAGATACTCCCAATGCAGAACCTATAGACCCCAAGCAGCCTGATCTCACCAGTACCCCTCATCCAACGAAAGCAAAGGCTCAGGGGCAGGTAGTTGGAGTCAAAATGCAGGGGGGAAAGCATATGGGAAAGCATCTGGATTGTACAACAGGCATCAAAAGTACTCAGAACAATGGAATCCATGGCATCCATTTCAGTCCGCACGCGACTTTCAGCATGATCAATCATTTAGCCAGCCAATGAAAGCATGGATATATCAACATTCCAGGCATTGACTGGACAACTTCAAAATCGAATCATTCGAATTGGATGATGCCCTGCGAAAGCTACTCTCTGAACTTGATTTCGGGCTTGGCGATGATAGTTGGATTGATGATGACTCACATATCTTCGGAACAGTATACTACATGGAAATTTTCAAATATATCCTGTCCCTCGTAGCATATCTCCCATTTCAGGCAGACCTCGATTTTGAACCAGTGCGCGTCGCTGACTCTGAGGGTCGTCCAATCTACAGCCGGATGAACACGGGCGACTGGTGGTTGGATACACAGAATCAACTTTCTGCTGGAGGGATGGTTGTGGCAGTCATATCTGCATCTGACAAGACTCCGTTGACCAATTTTTCGGGTGATCAGCCTGCCTGGCCGCTGTATCGCCCAATTGGTAATATTTGAAACGATATCCATGGTACACCTAACCAGTGATCCTGGATTCTCCCCGGACTGATCATATGTCCCACGAAAGATGCTAACAATATTGACGAAGCACGGCATTCCACAATTGGAACAGTGCTGTCTCAACTTAGGCATCCTGACATCCCTGGCCCAGGCTTGAAATGGGATTGTGCAGATGGATTCCAGTGACAATGTTACCCTCCGGTGGCTGTCTGGGTCGGGGATGATCCAGAACACATAATGGTTGCTCAAATCTCATGTGGCTCAGCAGGCCCGATGTGTGAAATGCATAAAAGTGCGCCGATGGGGCATTCAACTTGTCGACCACTCAATAACTCAAGCGACCAGCATATGTACACGGAGCTGCTGGAGGACAATTATATTGATGTGCTTCACACTCTAGGTGCCCGCCCAATTCGCAACCAGTTCTGGCAATACCCTCTCTGCATTGTCTATCGTCTTTGGCAGCCTGATGAATTGCATCGGCTGCTCCTGGGTTTAGTTAAAGACTTATTGCACTGGCTGCTGAAATACCTGAAAGCTAGAAATGTCAAGGATCAATTTGACAAGCAATTCATTTTGGCGCCATGATCTCCTGCCCTACAGCGCTTCTCTAAACCATTCGATTGATTGAGAAGCGGCACCTGGCAATGTAAAGAGATCCATGGAATGATCAGAACAGTGGCAGTGAATTGCACTCCTATTGTTGTCTGCTCCAGGGATGACGGGAAAACTGCAGCTGAAACAGCCTCCGATGAAATGGTGATGGGAGCTGTGGAGGCATTATGTCAATTCTGTCTATTTGTCAGCCAACAAAATCATTCGGATCTATCTCTCAAAGCACTAGACGATGCACTGAAGAGATTTTACCAGAAGAAGGGTATTTTTGTACAACAAAACGCAGGCAGTTCCATGTGCGCCTCAATAGAGCCCGACAGGCGGCAGTCTCTTTGTCAGATACTGATTGTCAGAAGGCAATTGAGTGATTGGAGCGCTAAATCCATCAAGTGACACCGGTTAAACACAAGCCTTTTGATAAATTATTCCAACATCATGACCGACAACTATTGCAGGAAGTCAGAACTAAGGCAACCAGTCCCAGAAGCATATTCGCTAAAGAACTTGCCATAATGAAAACTGCTGGCAAAGACGAGGTTTACGGGGTGCAAAACCTGACCACCGACAAGTGACTGCAATTTCACATCCACCTATCCGAAGCTGAGACAGGAGCCACAACCTGGACCTGGGCTGATACGGAGCGTGTCAGTAACTAGCTGGAGAGAGAGATTCATGGCATCACCTCGAATGAACAGACGCGGTTGAAGAAGGAATTCTTCATCTCCTTGATCGAGCTTGTTGCTTGTTGGGAGATAATTGGCATTCAGGCGTTCCGGAAAACCATTGAACAATGCATAATACATTTCGGATATTCAATGATGCATCTTATAAGGCATATATCAAAGTCAATCTGGCGAATGGGGTCCGCTGACAATTTCATCACCAATGTTTCTGAACGGCGACATAGCTCCAATGTGACAGATGCATATCGATCTAGCAACAAAGTCAATGACATTCGACAGATGCTCAAGCACAATGACTGGTGTCCCGGTCTTCACTATATGGAGGAGACACTGTCATATCTTGCACTCGAAGGCTGGTACGATATTGACTCTGCAAATGTTTTCAACCTACTGTCTGCAACTGATAAACAGCAAAGTCCATGCAGAGCCCATCTGTTACGTCTCCAAACAATTCAGGACGAGCCCATTATCCACCCTGTATCACAGCAGTTATATCATTTGAGAGAAAAGCATGTCCGCAGAGTGTGCAGAAGTATCATATCAACCTCTCACAAAAATGCATCAGAAGATTTCGGAATTACCAACTGTGGACAGCAATTCAGTGCGCTAATCGAACAGGTCTGGGGACACGAAGTTTGTGGACTCGTGCTCGGATATGATCAGAATGTCCTCATTGACAGTATATTGATAACACTCCAGAATGGGTTGTTGTATTACCATCAACCATTTCACTGCCCTACATCTGTTGAGCGTCTGGGACTTGATTGCAAGGTAGAATATACCAATGCCAACCAAGGGATCATGCCTGAAGCTCATAACATCTGGGTCTGGAATACGCAAATTGAAGAGAATGACCTTGATAACACCTATCAAGGACGACTTCTCTCTTTTCCTGTATTATACTTCAGCTGGAATCCACCGAATCAGATCATCCAATGTCAGGAGCCCCTGCCCACCGGCAAAGCAATATCGACCTTTTCCAAGAGGTGCAAGAAGACTCAGCAATGGGTATTACGTCCTCAAGTTCAAGAATACGCGGTGGTGATTCCAACAAAGTTCAATGATCATCATGGTTGGGCTGATTGTGTTGACGGGTTCATCCAGGTTGTCAAACAGACAAATACGATGCATATTGTACCCGTTGGTGCAATAGTTAGACCGGCACATTTGCTGCGGGAGAATGCTGCTGTGGGCGGCCTCGATAGAGTATGGCTTGCAGTTAATCATGTTGATTTAGATACCCACTGGACTGTATATTAATTAGATTACAATGCCTGATTCAGGTGTGTAGCTGTGGGATGAGTTTATCGAATTGTACTATTTGATATAGACATTATATATTATCAATGTCCGGGAGAGTCTGGCGTCTAAGTGTACCGGAATCACCTTGGAGACGAGTGTCGTTGTCCCAACAACCCCGAAATTTTACCAACTTAAAAGCATGATTTTATAGCATTCTGAAGATTTCCTCATACTCTTTAGTATATTCTTCTATTCGGTTCAGCTACTTCAGAAGCATTGAGGAGCACCTGAATGTACTTTCAGAATACCTGAGCAGCACAGCGTTGTGCATTCAGCCTGTTCGGGAGCTTCTGGGAGCTTCTGGAAGGATTGTTGTTGCTGTTCAGAATTGCTGAGTCGTTGAGTTATGACTCCCGAACCATTTCACATTTTGCTGATGTAGATCGTTATGCATGGTTTCAATTGCTGGGGATTGCAGACTTGTCTTACTCACACAGTTAATTGCACTCTTCAAAGCTGTCTTTGCTTAACTGGAGCCTTCATGATTTTCTCTCTTCGAATTTCTCTCCTGAAGGATGTTGCTTCATGTAATTGATTCTCAGATATGTGTTTTGGCAGGCTGAACATGAATTTACTCAGAATCCAGGTAGATCTGGATTCAAAGCATTTAGAACTTCGGGCTCTTTGAGTATGTGCGGTACAAGGGTAAGCAGGAGTTGTTGGCCATTCTGCATAGTTGCAGAGCAGAATCAGTCTTGTGAGATTGTCACTCCCCAGCTCCAGCGCTTTCGACAGAGCCCGAACATGCATAAGGTATTTTAGGACTCCGAAACATTGGGCAAAACATACTACTTCGTCAATATCAAGATAAGTCAAGGTACCAATAGGCTAGCTGTGTGCATTTATGGTTTAGTTCTACAGAGCTACCTTCCACCAATGGACAGTTGACACAGAACTGACAGTTCAAGGCATTCCAGTGACGGCCTTTGCATACTGATCAGGAATAGATTGATATGTTAGTAGAGGCTGAGAAGGATGAGCCGTGTGAACCTAACGGTGAAATGTCTTCCTAGATCAGAATCGGTGTGCACTGCGTCTACTGATTCAAAGTTGACCAAACACAATGAGAATGAAGCAATCTAAAATGTAAAGTGCACTATGGACGGTGTACACGTGCTTTGGTGGCTTATTTGCTGCTCTTGAGGCCTGCCTGCTGTGGTATAATTCATCCCTACTGAGTCGCAGCTTGTCAAAGTTGGCTTTCATACTGATCCAGGAACCTCATTCTGGACTGGATTGCAGACCTGAGTTGTGCCTGAATTTCATTCAGCGGCCAGGAAATACCCAGGTCGTGGAAGCGGCAGCTCAGCCAGGAATGCCAGAGCTGTCTGAGCATCCGACTCTTTGCGATTCAGATCTGAGGTGTGGCTGAACTTCTATGATATGCCTGCAACAGCTGTGGCTTGCCACAAATAAATGAGTCTGTGTCTAATATTTTTACCCAGGTACTCACTAGTGCCTAGACTGTCTTTAGTGCGAAATGAGATTGGCAATTATACTGTGCTAGATCTGTTTTGATCATATCCCCGGGATTCTCTGGTGCACCAGAACTTCGATCATACACCAGGAAACGCACCGGCTTTGCCACAAATATGTGAGCCCATAACTCCAATTCCTACCCAAGTACTCAATATCACCTAGACTCTCTGGATTGACCACTGGGATTGGCAAATATGCAGTGATGGATTGGTCATGACGATATATGCCCAGGACTCCCCGCTGCATCAAATGTTGGACTTTACGCCAGTAACAGCTGCAGCTTAGCCACTTATTAGCAAGCCATATCTCATATTCTGACCCAAGTACTCAATATCAGCTAGACTGTCTTATTGCCACATGGGATTGGCAAATATGCTGTGCTGGATGGGTCATAAGGTGACTGAACACATATCCCAGGATTTTCCGGTACACATTAACTTCAATCGTATGCCAGTAAATGCTGCGGCATTGCCACCAATATATGAGCCGTGTCTCATATATTGATCCAAGTACTCACTACTGCCTAGACTGTCTGATTGCCAAATACGGTTGTGAAATGAGCTATGCTGGTTCTGTCTTAATGAGACTCACAACATATGCTGAGAATTCTCTGCTGTACCTGAACTGCAATCTTATGCCAGCAAATGTTGCAGCTTTGCCACAAATTGGCGAGCCAATGTCTCCTATCCAGACTCAGCTACTCAATATTGCCTAGACTGACTGTGTTGCCAAAAGGGATTGGCAAATTTGCAGTGCTCAAGCTGTCATAATGAGACTCATGACATAGGGCCAGGATGCTCCGATGTACCTGATAGTGATTCATTCATGCATGTTTCAATCTTTGAACTTCGAAATGCATACACTGCGTCAGGGTTCCGGTGCACCTCCCATGTGCACCTGACGATTGATTGGATTAAGTTCGATGCATTACTGATAACATTTGGCTCATGCCATTTATCGCGAAATAGGCCAACCGGGAACTTGTGGTGTAGCTTATCAATTGACTTCATCTGATGCTGGCCATTGATAATAATGAAGAAAGCCAATGCAATCACACTCTAGCCATTTCTGATATAAGACACAACAATTGCAACATCAGAAATTTGATTGACTTCAAAATGATAGAGAGACAAGATTTATTTATACAGTATAGTGTGCCTTACAAAAGATCTTTTTGACTGTTTGTATCTGTTAAGAAGATTATGTTGCTTGAATTTCTAAAGAGCCATACCTTGAGAAAGCATCCTAACAATGTAAGATGATGGATCATCAGACTGCAGCATATCTACATTATCTGTCATCCACTTCGTATGGTCATCACGAGACTCCACAATCCGGTAAATCATCCACAGCAACATGTTCATTTCACTCATCGAGCAGTGCTGGACTCTCATTGTGGCGACACCAGAGGATCAGCGGAGATCACTCATGCTGTTATCATTGCCAGCAGGACCCATATTCAGTAACCTTGTGTGTGGTACTCTGTTTTGTCTCACCTGGACAACTTGTGGAAATGACTGCTGCTGCTCGCTCTATACCCGGAACATATGCGCTATTACTGCATGGTTTGGAGCTGTAGGAAGTAGAACTGTCCCACCCACTTTGGGTGCAGTTACGAAAATGGAGGGATTTCTTGAATCCTGGAACTTGAGCTGCACTTCTGTGCAGTCATCATTGCCTATTTCTGCATACATGTGGAATATATCCACATGATCCCCAAAATACTTGGTCAGCTACCACTTCAGATGTCGAACTCACCGAGAGAGAGGATAAAATAGCATCGGCACAAGTGCAGCTGGACTATAGACTCGGCTACACGCACACGCACACACGTGCAGCTCTTATCAATCTTTCCGTGGACCCCCTCATGAGATGCAGCCTATAGCTATCCATAGTCGGTTCGTAGACATCTGTGCCTGGGACTCTGAGACTATTTATGGCTAGCAGTCAACAAACTTGAACAAGCCATCACTGCTGATGGCTTTGCTGGAGCTGACACTCATTGATACCATCTTGCGTGGCCGCATCCGAGCCTGCTTGGGAGCCTTGTTGATGGCCTGATTGAGAGCCTACTGGAGAGCCTACTTGAGAGCATGCTTTAGAGCCTGCTTCAGAGCCGCGCTTGAGAGAGCCAAGCTTCGGCAGGAGTAGCGTTTCCAGAGGAATCTTTGGGTCGCTGGAATTCTGAGTTTGTGGAAGCTTTGGCCAAGTGAAGGCTTATATCAGTTGATGGTTCGACATTGACGTTGATGTAGCCAACCTACTTGACTGAGTGCTTTCGGTACCATCACCAACACCAGAGCCAGAACCATCACTATCACTATCATCACTGTCACCATCAGCACCATCAGCCCTGGACTGAATGCATACACATAGCCCCAACATCGACAGGATACTGGCTGCGGATTCCGCTGAGCACACTGAGATGGAGATCTGCATTCCCCAAGATCTAATTGTAAACCGAGCCTGCAAAATCTAAAGCTGCAATTGGGAACACCATGACCATGAGACATCGTGAGGTCCTGTAGCAGTATGCGCGCTAAAGATAAGGTTCAGAGTATGAAATCGACTGACGTCATGATGTTGGCCAGCATTCACCACCTGCTGCCCGCCAACCGCCCCCTGCCACATGCTACATGCCGCCCAGCAGTCACCGCTCACCACACGCCATCTGGGTCACGCCTCCTGGTGCCTGGTGTCTCCAGTTCAGCTAGTCTCTGGATCCGGCATGCAGGCGTATATTCGGGAGGAGTAGAGTTTTCCATAGGAATCCTTGGCCGACGGAAAACTCTGAGTTTGTGTAAGTTTTGGCTAACAGAAGGCTCTAGGTCTGGGGCAGCTTTGGCTAATAGAAGGCTCTAGGTCTGTGGAAGCTTTGATGCTGACGTTGACATAGCCAACCTACTTGTCTAAGTATTTCTGATACTATGATCACAATCGCCAACACCATCACCATCGCCAATGCCATTGCCATCTTCACCATCAGCCCCTGACCGAACGCGCACACATACGCCCACAATTGATGGGCAACAGGCACTAGATTCCGCTGGAAAATCTGAGTAGGAGATCTGCTCTCCTCGAAATCGCATTGTCTACGATTCCTGCGGAATCTAAGGCTACAATTCTCAACACCATGAGCAGGGCCCATCCTGCAATCTTGTCGCGGTGGCCATGCTGAAGAGAAAGTTCGAACTATGATATCGACTGATGACATGATTTTGGCCACCATACGCTGCCTGCCATGTGCCACAGACCATACGCCACATGCCGCCTGCCACATGCTTTCTGCCAAACACTGCCCACCATACTCCACCTGCCTCACACCTCCCGCTGGCTGGCACCTGCACCTGATGCCTCCAGGTGCCTGGGGTCCGCAATTTGGCAAGTCTCTGGATCTAGCATGCAGGAGCGGATATCGGAGCATATAGGTAAGTGAGATTGGGAGTGTCGTCCATCTTGAGAGTGTACTTGGGAGCATAGAGCAAAGTAGGCAGGGAGTATACCATCGAGTGCAGTTGGGAGCGAACTTGACAGTGACTTGGAGGTGGACTTGGGTGTGTCTCGAGAGCTTTTTGGGGAGAGTACAGTCCAGCTGGCTAGGAGTGTGCCATTGAGTGCAGTTGGGAGGGTCATTGGGAGCATGCGAGGGAGTGTACATCACAACATACTTGGAGGTCTACTTGGGAGCGTACTTGGAGTGTATTTGGGAGCGTCCTGAGTGTGTACAACACGCAGGCTGGGAGTGTACAATTGAGTGCAATCAGGAGTGTAAATCGAGTGCAATCAGGATTGTATTTCAGAGCGTATTTGGGAATGTGCAAAGAAGTGCATTTCGCAGTTTTGTTTCAAGTTTGTTGAACGCAGCATGATGTATAGTATCAAGCACACATGATTGCATGCGTATCATAGTAATTTAGACAATGCGCAGGTCCATAGAACCTCATAGTGCCACATGTCAAATATGCTAGGTATCACCATTCCAAACACAGCTTCTCTATGAGTTACACGTCGCGTAAGGTTATTTTTCCTGGTGTGCACTGCCATTTGTGGAGGCGGTGCACTGTGGAGTGCATTGTCTTGTCTCTGTTGTTTTGGAAGGAGCGCCACTCTTGATGTGTCATATTGGTTGGGTTCGGGATACTCTCCAGGTTTGACAACACCCATTGGCAGAAATGTCTGTCTCAGCTATCAGACAATCAGAGAATCCACCCAAGCATCGAGTGGCCATTCACTGTACCATTGTCCAGAACTGGTGTTGTCCTCCTTGGTGTCTTCAACACTAACGAAAAACATGTTAGCAGCCATCAATGAACCCTCCATGCTCCTGAACCACCCCACGAGGTGTACCTCCCCTCTATTGTCTTCAGTTTTGCTTGCGATTTCTCTGTCCACTTGAGATCAATCAAGTGTGCATCCTCCTTCAGTATCTGAACCTGTGGCTTTCCATTTGCTAGATTCGATTCCGACCACCTCCTGATCATCCAAGGCTGTGCAATTGGTATTAGCTGTTGCACTGCAACCTTAGCAGCATCTTCGTCTTCAGTCAGGATTGCAACCATCGAATTCTTCACAGCGGAATTCAATGCCTCTGCACCATGCTTTTCCATCACTGTATCATCCTCTGGATGTTCAGGCACCCCTCAAAACAGCCATATCGTCTGAAAACACCAGTCATAGAGTGAATGGAATTCTGGTGTAGCTGTAACTTGAAGTGTGAATCCAATCCTCACTGTGGTCACGATTTGGCAGCCTACACTGTTCTTAGTCTTGTACTGATGGGACTCATCAAAAATCCCAAACCTCCAAGCACAGTATGTGAGTTGGCCATTGCATGACGGTTTCGCTCTGGATCTCAAGGTATCATATGAAACCAGGTTGATATTCTATCAGTTTTCCGGCTTGTCAATACTGGTGTACAGATCATTTTGGTTGAGATTCGCATTTTCCGCATACAACAAGTTCACCAGTTTGAAATCAGTTCCATATGTTATCTTCTTGATGACTCTATTGAATGTCTGTGCTACTCCAGGCATTGTGACCACCAGGATTGGTTCAAGGGCTGGTGTAAGTGCTGGATGCCCCAGATGTGGAGTTGTCTGGATCTCTGAAAGGCGGCGGGGCACTAATTTCAGTCACTGCAATGAATAACACTCCCAGTCTTCACTGATAATCCCACGAGAGTCATTCCGCGCCATATTTTCTCACTCTTCATGGGTATTACCCCACAACATTTACAGTGGCAACCCCATAACAACCTTCCCAGTCAGCAATTTGCATATCATAGCTGCTGTCACTGATCTGAAAGTCTTGGCAAGACCCATTCCATCTGCCACCAGTGGTCATAGCATGTGTGAATCCCAAATCCATCTCGTCACAATGAACCATATTGCCCAGACATGCTACTTCAGAGACTTGGTTCCGGCCAAGATGGGAATTGACTATGTGTAGCGAGGAACACAGTCAGCTATTGATTGGTGAATTGGATGAGGATTCAGAACCCTGACTGCCTCATCCAGATACTTGTGATCAAATGTGTAGTTGATTGTAATGATAACAGAATTCCGTACTGAACTGCTATTATCTGGATTGAGAACCTCCTTACAATTCTCCACTTGCTCCTCAACCTCCTTTGCCCATTGCTTTCATTTCATTTCATCCTCAATCTTCTCTTGCAGTTGCTCCCATGTAGGCTGGGTGGATAGGCTCATACTCTGGCGCACCTGAAATTCATCACAATTTTAGGTATTTCCCAGATCAGGAACCTTTGGAACAGATATTTATTGATGGAATATAATCGATTCTGTGCTTTCAATCCCAATCTTCATCAATACCAGAATCCATCTCTTGCCCACTGTCCCCTCTCGTTCCTCCCTTCCAACCTCTTCAGAACCTGCCAAAGTCTATGTTCAATGATGAGCAGTTTCGCACATCTAGCCTCAACACAGCTAGCAGGGATTACCGTTGTTTGTCTAATTACATGCTTGGCAATCTCCTTCCCGGTTGCTCTCTTCATTTCTACCAAGACTATTTTTGAATTGTATTCTAGTTCCAATTTGAAAGCATTTGAAAGGCAACAGTGGTTTGAAATCTGGCCAAACATGGGATCATGAATCATTCGCCTGTGTGTACAAAATCCCATATACTCATCGTCCAATTCATCCAGCTCCAAGGTGCACTTGACCATTGAGGTTAGAATATATGGCTCTTTCTGGCCTCCATTGTTGTGCATGATATCAAACAGCTCCTCCCGGTGCCTAACAACTAGCGTCATCCACGGTTCTGGACCATCACTGTTGTTCATGGTCCGGGTTCGAACCAAACAATTGCCAAATTGGCGGTCCGGGTTGTCCATACACCTGAACTGTCAATTTGAGTACGGTTCAATTGCGACCTCCCAACCTGTCTGAATTGGGTCGGTTGTCAGCTGGTTGTCCAGCGGGTCCATCTGGAGATTGATATAATGCTCCTGCTTTGGCAGTTTGATCATTGTATGTTATCAAAATCACTTATTCAACATCCAGTAATCACTTTTTTCATATTTTGCAGTTTGCAGTATCGTGTATATTGGAATTCATGTTGTTCTCGTCATATTTTGTATTTTTGACCACTGAGGTGGTCAATATTTCTGTTATTAGCTCAAACATTAGCGCGATGCCTTGATTACTCAATATGAAAGACCAAAAATTGTTGACACTCCGTTGGCGCTCATTTTCATGATGGAGTAACGAAGATATCATGCACCATTTTCCTTGAATTGGCTGTCAATATTTGGTATATGAATTATTGCCACAAAGCGGCATTTAGATTACCCATGGTGGAAAACAAAAATCACTGATGTTCCATTGACGTTCATTTTCAACATAGGGCAGAGTGCGTGCCGTTTTTGTTTTTGCCGCTAAAGCTGGCCAATACCTCATTTATGAATGTCTGCAACAAGTCGTGACTTAGGTAACCCATGATGCAAAGACAACAATCATTGACGCTTGTTTGATGCTCATGCTCAGAATGGGGCAGTGACCATGTCGCTTTCTCTTGTGCCTATAAAGGCTGCCATTACTTTCATTATGTATTATAACTACCAGATCACGTTTTAATTGCCTGACTGGAAAGACTAAAAAGTGTTGACGCTCCGTTGTTACTCAATTACATCATGGGGTATCAAAGATACCATGCGGTGTGTTGCCTGAAGACACCCCAATACATTGTTTATGAATTATCGCCACCAATCACAAAGTAAAAAACCCAGGATGCAAAGCCAAACATTGTTGACTCACCGTGGACTCTCATTTTCAGGATGGGACAGTGACCGTGTCGCTTGCTGTTTCACATATCAAGGCTGCCAAGACCTTGGTTATGCATAACAGCAACCAATTCACATTGCAATTGCATTGCGCACAAGACAATAAATCATTGAAGCTCCATTGATGCTCATTTTAATGAATTGTCTAGTCAAAATCTGCTGCGATCGATGATTGTAGTGATAATTATTTGAACAATTTTGATCCCTGTCTAACTGATTGAGACTCATTCCTTTGGCAACAGTGAGCTCAGTAATATTGTTGCACGGGTTGCTCTGATTTTATTATATCTTATTCGGCCTTCTGAACGATTCATTTTGCCTGCTATACTTTGGTTTATCAAGCAATATTCACATGGGACTGCTCACTAATCTCCGATGATATTTCACTACGTGAATTTCCTGGTCAAGTAACGTATAGAACCGGGTGAAAACATAATGACCCATCCTATCCGACTTTTTCTTGTTTCCCTTACTCCTGCTTGTTTCCATTGCAGTGACTGTCCTCAACCCCTGTTCAGCCTGTTTCATTGAGCTGTATGTTGGCCGACGCAATCCGGGAACATTTGCTGCCACACTCACATCCCGCCGCGCTGGGCATTCCGGATTCTCTATACAATTGTTTAGTTCCATATCAGATTCAATGTCTGCCTCGCAATCGTCATCGGTCGCATTGGGATTATCCATGGCACCATTCTGGTAAAGACATATTTCGGTGTGCACAATGGTTTCAAGTCCACAATCCTCATCACTCTTGGCTGGATGACGGTTGATTCTCTTGACTCAGCGCAAGATCAATTCATGGGTCTGTCCTCCAAGGTGGTCCTTTGGAGACAAAGATGGTGGCAAAGGTGATCTCTCCGACAATTTAAATGCAGCTGCACCATCATGTTGAATGTTTGACCAGGATGCTTCGATCATATCCTCAGTATCTGAAATGTACTCTATGGCTATCATTTGCTTGTTTTGGGAGCGAGATTGCTTCTGTGTAGCAGGTACGTTTTGGCTGCCATGCCATATCTCCAAAAAGTTGTGGACCTCGGTAATTCTGTGCAATGATGTTTCCACTGCCTCTCTCTTCAATTCCAGGTCGTTTCCAGTTTCCCTACTAGCATGTGCAGTGTAATCGCCTGCCAATATCCCGTTATGGGCTGGAGCGAACTGCCTAACTATGACTTTTTCGGCGAGGGGTCTCACATATGGTTTTTGACTCCCTTCAGCCAGTAACCTCTCGCCAAAGGGAAAAATCAGCCTTTACACCAACAGAATGTGGTATGATAGAGGATATGTCACATGCCACATTAGAGAGATCAGCCTACTTTGAGTGTGTTTCCTCGTGTTGATGCCACCAGTCGGTGATTTCTGGTAAACTCAATGTGCTACAAATCTCCATGGGGTTGGAGTGGTAATCATTCATATTTGGATTACCTTGCCCCAAGATTCTTCAAGATCCAGGCGGTGAATTCAAATGGAGCCTTGCAGATGTCACCAAGCATGCTGTGCGAACCCTTCCTCCAGGTGTCGTTTCAGCCACATTTTCAGGCATTAAGTATTCTTCATCATTGCTGGAAACATCATATGGGTCAAAAGAAGATTCACCAGATCCAGAAGCCGATGCAGAGGGGAGGAGATTATAGCTGAGAACATTTTCGGGTGTAATGATGCACAATCATCTATGTTTGGCAAAGTATTAATTCTCCACATACTTCAGAAATTCCTCCTGGTATTGGGTAGTATAAGATGTCTTGTCCTCAGGATGAATATCCATACCCTTGTCCAACTGCCTGAATGGTGGAAACTTCTGGAAAGAATAGAGGAGATGGGCTGAAATGAGAAGCATACCCCTCGTTGGAGTTACTTCTGCATAATATTTGGACACCTTCTGTCGCGCAAACTTCACAGTGAAGTATAAGTCTTCCTTCCATTGAGTCTTCTTCTTAGCTAAAGCTCACATAATGTCATCCATATGATGGAACATGTCATTGTACACTGTCATGCCGTGATCCAGAGCAACCATATGCCGTTGTGACATCCACATGGTCCAGTGTCGGGATGGCCTCGAAACATCCCTGATGCGCTTGATGATGGCCTTTTCATCCTGCATTGTGAGGTGTGGCCGGTGATCATTGCATTGTGGATTTTTGAGCCACTCCCATGTGAATTCTCATAATCGGTTAGGTCGCTCAAGCAACACCATTGTTGCATTCCACTGTGTCTTCACATCCATTCAATGTAGTACTGCCATTCGTACTTTGGCTTTTGGACAGTCACCGAACACATTTCAATGACCAGGTGTCAGCGTAATCAATACAGCACATATTTGCTGCTATATGAAGGACAGTTTAAGGTCTTTTAAAATTTCTTGAAATACGGACTATGTAAATTATCTTTGCTAAACCTGGTCTCATGGCCGACAGCTTGTTGATTGTATCATTGCCCTCTGTTCGCAGTCTTTGACTCTTCCCAATGTCTGTGTTTTTGTTCTCTCCAAATAGCTGATCACACTCATGGGCTTCACAAGGCATGATCCGGCCTTTTGCGCCGAGAGTACTCATGAACACACCTAAAGCAAGCTGAATGACATGCGCCATGCACGGTATGTGGTTTCTCAGTGGGGGCAACTCGAATCTGGAGGCCTCAATGGTTGATTGTAGTTCCCAAGTCATTGAGTAATTTGAGGAACCGTTATCAGTCGTACTTCCAACTACACGGGCGTCGGTAAGCTCAAAACAATTGAGAACTTCGTTCCAATGATTGGTTAGCATTGCTCCAGTATGTCGACCCTGGACCTAGTATCCTTCATTCGCTTTGCAAAAAGGAAACGAACAGGCTATCAACCTCGGTGCAAGCGAGTTATACTTCTCACAATGCCCAATTCCGTTCCATATATTAAGCAATGACCGACGTTATGGCTCATTCATTTGTTGATCTCCTCCCATCTGAAGCTAAACTAAATATATTTCTTGATGGCAATTGCTTCTTGATTGCATCCACTGTCACTGAGTATTTTCTCCAGCAAATATTGGTAAGAGTGCTGGCGGATGGCAGCATCAGATTGCTGTGTAATGCATTCTATGACCGTCGTAGCTCTATGTTTGATGTAGTATTGGATGGAATATGAGCCGAAACAATCCTAACATGAGGTAGCAATGCCAGGTGTCTTGGTGAAATTGAGCAGTTACAAAGTCCTTAGCGGCCAGTTTGGAGTGTTTTGTCTGACAATTTTGTTCATATAAATATAACCGAAATGTTCAATATGAAATATCTTTGATATCTTACGATTGTTATTCCTCGACTTCCTTGTCTCTTCAGTATGGCCAATGCGGTTTTATTGACCATTGTACTTGTTAATTTGGAAACGTCTGACTCACTGTATTCATTGAACTTTGCAAAGTGCGCCTTGGCCAGCAAGTGTTTCATCATTGAGCTGGTCCCATGCTCTCATGGATGGCGAAGGAGTTGATGTCAAACAATTCATATGATGCCACGGCTGCCGGTATCCTCAAGTCCGCAGTGCAAATTGATCCGCCATGAAGGCGCATGTCTTGAAAAATACCAGCCAATTGAATGCTTCGAGCCCACATTCATCGAAGCCCACCAAGTATCAAATATGATATCTAAAGCAAGGTCGCTCAAATCACGAATAAAGACACATTCATCTTTTGAAGATATCATAACCCCTCACAACACGGTATTTACAGATTGTGAATCCGACATGGTGGTAGGAATTTGAAACCTGCGTAATTCATCTTTAGTGACTGTCAAAAGTTATGGTAGTGTTGAGTTGAATGCTGGTTCTGAAATATTGACTCTAGAGCTACATGCCGGACGAAGTAAGACCTGTGAGACATTGCATGCACTGTTGTGAAGTTGTATGCAAGAACATATTGAGCAGACTGACCGTTAAAAACTCAATGAATCAATGGTGAAAGGGAGTACTTTGCTGTGTAGCTCACTGAGCCCCGCAACAACTGTGGACACTCCACTGATGTCTATTTTTAGGAGGCGGTAGTGATATCATTAGTAGCATTTTTGCCCATAAAGGCGGCCCACTACTTTGACTATGGTTTGATGGAGGTGAAAAGCCCTGTGATTTTTCCAAGATGCAAGACAAGAAATCATTGACACAGTGTTGACACTCATAATTAGGAGGTAGTAGCGATATCGTCAGTATTATTTTTGCCCATAACAGCAGCCAATGCTTTGATTATTGGTTGATGTCTATGCACAGCCCATGGATTATCCAAGTTGCAAGACAAAAGATCATTGACGCTCTGTTGACGCTCATTTCTGGCAGATAGTAACAAAGTTGTTGCAAGCATCGTTGCCTAGGAAGGCAGCCAAGGCCTTGATTGTGGATTAATGTCGTTGCACAGCACTTGCATATTCCACAATGCTTGGCCAATGATCTTTGACGCTCCATTGACTCTCATTTGTAGGGTGGGGCAACGAGCGTGTCCTTTGCCCGTTTACCTCTAAAGACGACTAATACTTTCATTGTGGAAAGATGTGACAATGCTGCTCTTTGATTGCCAATAGTGTAAGTCAAAAAATCGTGGACACTCTGTTGAAGCTCACATTAAACACATCCAAACAGTCAGTGTACAATAAATAATTGTATACTACAAATCATAGACTCATTATTGACTACCAATCTAGCGTTTCTATGTATCATCATTTGCATCCAGAAGCTTTGTGGCCTCTCAATTTTCGATCCACAACTATACGCAATATCTGAGTGCTGGATGACAAAGCCATATCAGATTCCTGCGCTTTCGGCTGGCAATTTACGGCATGTAGATCCATCCACTAGTTCTCGATGAATGTAGCCCGACTTCCTCACCTTTGGTCATCCAGCTCCATCTCCATGATTTGCATGACCTACCATAAGCAATTTTCAAAATCTCGATTATGCACCAGGTCTGTGTGGAACCTTATGCAGTTGGATGCATGGATGAATACAGCCTGACGGTTGTCATTCAGTCAGGTGTGTATTGCGCATTGAACGATCCTTCTGTTACTTGTATGACATCTCTCGCTTAAATTTTGGTAACATATTTTGTCACAAATTTAGCTTTTGTTTTCTCACTTAACGCTAACAGGCAAGACGAGATCAAGTTTAGTGGCCGTCTTACTGCCTTGTTTGGAGTCTAGTACTTTTGCATGCTGCGTACAATCCCTGCACATGCACAGACCAATTATCATGTCTCACCATCTGGTCACTGAAATCAAATAAAAGCTGACACATACCAAAATTGGTACATGTATGACTTTTCCAATAGATATGACGTGAAAAATAGTAATTTGCTTATCTATTAATCCGGCGACGCTTGAGTCATCACTATTTCTTTGTCCGAATATGATTTCTCTATCATGATATGCTACGGAGGCAACATGGAAGGGTCAAAGCCTGTGGGTTCAACAGGCTTCGATTGGTTAATCTGTGAAGAATCAGGTTCCGTGTTGGGTGAACAAGACACAATGCATTTGTTCGACTGTGGCTTCCAAGAACCCCGCCTGATATGACTACTACCTGGTCAAGTGGTCCCTTGCGGCATTTGTGTTATTGCGGGGACGATATCAAGAGACTGCATAAGTCGTCCAAATGTCATTTGTGCAGGTGCAGCTGCAACTTTGTCCATTTGCAGTTTAACAACTGCTGGAACCATCAATGCAGGTGTGCCATACTTCTAATCTCTTTCACGGAAGTAGTTGGCCGCATTCCCCCAACGCGGCTGGGTAAATTCATCAAGCTTCATCTCCATCTGCCGAATTCTCTCCATGCGCTGATGTACTGTTTTGGAGATTGTGCTGACCACCCAGCCAGGTTCGTCATCTTCGCTCAGCTTGCGCAGATCTGTATCTTCATCATCCTCATCTTCCCTATCCTCCAAATTCTCAGATCTTACAATATCCGCACAGACTTGCTGTGATAGCAATCATCATCTTCTCAAACATTTTTTCAGTCTATCTGATTGTCAATCCCACGTTTTGATCACTTCTGATTTCTTCCTGCTCCTGCTAAATCTCAGTCTCTGCATCGTAAACACGCTTTCATGCCACACCGGTTTCTCTCTGAACATAATCCTCAATCCATTTCGCTTTCTCTTCATTGCTTAAAAAGTATGATTCTTGTGTTTTCACCTCTGTAAACTTCTTTTTGGATCGCATGATGCGCAACGCCCCTAGGGCTGGGACTCTTTCTGCTGCCCAGCCGATCGTTCATTCATACGCTTGATGATGTCATCATGTGGAATGCTGTATCAATTGTCTGGATTTGCCTGCCGGAATAGACGAAACGTTCTTTTTCAGACCATTCATCATTGGAGTTTTTGTTACCTTTGTTCTTAGGTGAGATGTTGAATGTTGCAAGATATGGACAATATGGAGGCAAGCTGCATCTTTTGAATCATGGTTGGTGCATTTGATCAACTTGAACAAAGCAAAATCTGGGTTTTGACGATCACTATATTGGGAATTGTAATGCTAACTGTACAACATGACTTGATTTTCAGCCTCCATTTCATGTAAGATCCATGGGACTTCATGAGACATACATCACCAGATGTCCTTTCCGTTGAAGAATGTCCCTTGTGAAATTTACATACACCTGCTTGCTGCTGTCATTGACCACTATTTAACCCTGCGAACAAACAAACAACATCCGACCAGCTCACTGCACATCACAGATCGATGGGAATCTCCTGCAACCAACAGCCATACACAGCAGGATTCATCATGAGTTGAATGTGCAGGTTGGCTGTTACTAATTCCATTTTGACTCGAAGCTAACTATATATTCCTCAGGACTTCCCACTTTCTTTCATTATCAACTTCCTCTCCGATTCCACACCAGCATATCATGTCTACAGAAACACCTCTGCAAGGTTACAGTGGATGAGAATGAAGCCAATTGACAGGCAATGCATCCTACACATCAGTCGCCGGCACACAGCAACAATGTCAATATGAGTTAGTCCACCACAATACTGGCAATGCAGCCACTGAAAATATGACCCAGAATGCACATTGAGAAATTGTCTGTAAAACCGGAAGCAGCATGAATTAGATGCATCATGCAGTTGGATGGGAGTATGCCATATCATGGTAACCAGCCGTCAACTAACTGTAGAATGTACAGCGGGTATAGGTACAAAGCTTCTTCACCAATTGATCACCACCTGAAATGGGAAATCTCCATGGTCAACCATGGCAGTTGTCTGCACAGTCCGTGAAATCATTCATTATGATGTGTTCAGCTCTGGAAAATTTCCGCGCGGATTGTGTGAAATGTGTCCCGGAGAGTGGACAAAGAAGGCTTCAATTACCTTAGAGGAGGCTATGGAAGTGTAAATGGTAGAGGTAATTGCCGAATCTCATTTTCAGAAGCAGCAACTGGTTACTTCTAGGTTTTCAACATGTCTGCTACTATAGCAATGGAAGGAGGTCAGGTACCGCTAGAACAGACGGACATGCACGTTGCCTTCGATATTGCCAAAATGGCCAAAGGGGGGTTTCCGCCCGCTGCTATACAGGAAACGCAAAACCTGAAGAAAAAACCTTGCGCCAAAGTTGGATGAAAGAAGAAGTGAGTAGTTGATTCTGCTCAGCATGGATAGGTGAAGGCTGCGATGAACAGACACCCTGCTATGTTTCTTCAAAATCAAACGGACGGCAACCTTCATTGCCCAAATCGCACAGCAAAGAATCCGCATACATGCTGGAAGTACAATGCATCAGATAATCCTCCACCGGGCTTACTCAGACTGGCAACACTGGATCCGATACCACCTCTACCGAGAACGCCAACTGTGCCACTCTGTAACAGCAAGGGAGCTCAACATTCCCATATCAACAATCTGCTACCTGGATATGTGAATTCACATGCGCCTCTTCGAAATGCTCAATTTTTCAATCTTGAAGCATATGCCAAGAATAGCAAGCGCGATAAAGAGTGTATTCCAGATTTGCTGACTGCTGCAGGAACATCCACTGGTTGGTACACCATCTGCTGTGTCGTAATGCAGCTATGATCCATTTTGCAGACGAGAACAGCCTATTGAGCGAACATGCATGTGGTAGTGAGCATTGATCGATAGTAAGGGAATTTTTGAGTGTATTATTAACTTCAAATAGCGGACACTTTAATGTATATTATAAAGAATATATTTATATGTATTATTAACGAACATTGTAGTGATAAAGTAGAAAGTACATGAAGACGATAGAAAGGCTACCAAAACACTGTGAATGATATACTATGCCAAATCAAACAATTGCATATTGTGGATACACTTGTGGCAAAATCAGCATCAACGGAGCATCAACAACTTTAGGTCTTGTAAGTCATGTAATTAAAGATTGATTTGGTCGTGGTTATACATAATCAATGTACTGTCCACCTCTATACGCAAAAATTATAGTGTCACACTCCCTCCCCCATCTTGAAAATGACCGACAACATTGCTTCAACAATTTTTGGTCTTGCATCCTTGGTAATCTGAGTGGTGATTGGTTCCAGACAGTCCTAAACAAAGTATTGGCCTCGTTTGTACGAAAAACAGAATGTGGCATGTTCCCTGCCCCACATTGGAATTGTGCATCAACTGAGTGTCAAAGATGTTTGTTCTTGCATCTTTGGTAATCTGAGTGGACATTGGTTCCAGACAGTCATAAATGAAGTATTGGCAACCGTTATAGGAATAACAGAATGCAACACGCTCCCTGCCCCATCTTGAAAATGAGCATCAACGTTTCAGCAACGATTTTTCCTCTGGCATCTTCGGAGATATAAGTGGCACTTGATCACAGCCATTGATAAACATGGAATTGGCAGTGTGTATGGGCAGTTAAGCAAGAGATATTCCTGCGACAGCCTCCCAGACAGTAACAACTTATGTCATTCATTACACTCCAAATATGTGTTCAATGGCATTTTGGCCTACCAAAATGGTCAAAATGTCATATATAGACAATAACAGCCACATCGCGCTTTCATCAACCATGACACAAGACCAAAATTTGTTGACCCTTGCTTGATGCTCAATTTCAAAATGGGGTCGGGACTGTGTGTCTGTTTGTTTTGATTATCAAGGCAGCCAATACATCAAGAAAAGACAATGTCATACGAAAGTCAATATTGTGCGATTAACAGGTGGATATCTGAATGTGACCGTAATTAGACAATCCCGAGAGGCAGATCTGCTGATTGGAACTGACAGGTGAAGCAAACCCCGATAAAACGCCTGGGTGGACAGTTACAGGAATGGGTCCGGCCCGTCAAGAGGTAGCCATTAATGTATTTGCAAGGTTCTTCAACCGGACCAAGCCGTTTCAGCAGTCGAAACCCATACCGCTGGCAGGTTACCCATACCCCTTGATATCTCACCTGATAACTGTAAACAAGACATGGAGTGATACTGGGGATATCGCTATATTGTTCCTATTCAACACCGAGTGAACCTCACCGTTAAACAGTATATGTGGAAACATTGGGAGGTTACTTCTCGTGTTTTGGCCTGGGGGTTCTCCCACATCCATCGCTTGTCCGATGTTCACTCACCTTTACTTTTTCCTCCCCTCCCGAATATCACTTGCACATTTCCTCTAAAACATCACAATCCACTGCCACTGAATCCATTCAGCATCATCCAAATGATCCAATGGTCGCCATTCCTTGAATGTCAGGAACCAATATGTAACAGCTGTCATCTAGTGCAGGAGTGCACTTTGAAGCTGTTTCGAACAGTTCTGCCCCCAGATATTGGACTGACACTTTTCTCCATCAACCTAGCCACCCATACCTTCTTCCACTTGTTGAACGCACTATGGTTAGCATGCCCCATCTTGTTTGCAAATCGCTGTAAGGGTAATTCAGTTTGCTTCAGGCAGATTGGGAGTTTGACCTCTGTACCTCCCAAGACAGACATATCATTGCTCTCAATAAGTGCATCACATTCATGGTAGGACATCTCCCAAAATCGGGGTCAGTCTGCAATCCCTGCGACATCTGTTGTCCACGGTTCTGTTGGTGGCTGCAATCTTCCAGTTTGGAGACTAATGGGGCGTCTCCCAGGATCACTGGAAGCAGGTCCAGGTGGCGAAGTAGAGCTGGGTGATGTGGGTCGATTGACTGGATTGTTCCCCTGCGGTCCTGGAGGCACTCTTGCTGCATGGGTGATGACACCCCTTGTCCTTGTAACTGTGGTTGGGGGAACATTAGAGACCCACTATAACCACCTTGGTGGAGGTCATGTGCTTGCCACTAAGGCCCATAACTTGGAAATCCGTGGCTTGCACTGGTGGTAGGTAGCGAACTTGGTGTCATGTTGAATGGAGAACTGTAATCAATCTTGCAAGCACCGGGAAATGGCTGCTGTGCGTGAGGGCAACCATACCCTTGCGGCGGATGATATTGATTGATGTGTTCGCCAAATTGACTGCATTTGCCAGTGGCAGTTCGTGAACTATTATCTGATGATTCTGAATTGTCATCAACACATTGTTGCGAGGCATGTACACCACCCAGTGGTGCCTTAATCCTTGGCTTTGGCGGAGATCCCTTTTTGGACATGCTCTGTGAAGAAAGATGGTGGTACAATACTCTAGATGAGGGATGTGATGTAGAATAAATTGAGGTATGGTTGGGTATATCGCAGGTAGCAGTGGTGTTCGGTGGAATGAAGGGTGTATTATATCCCATCCTGTTGTCTCAAACTGTGGTGTTTCACTACACCTTTGATCCATGAAACTAACCCAGCTGAGAAAAAGAAATCTTACCCACAGACATCCCACATTTCTATCTTATATGCTTGAATTCGTATAGTAGGATATTGGATACATGCCCACCTTTGTACGCTTCAATGACTTTAATGGTTATAGAAGGGATATGATATGATATCTCCAGGCACCCTAAAAGAACTATATCCAGTAAGAAGGTTAGCATGACTAGGGATATTACACAGCAGCTGTGCATGGACAACATGGCAACCTTATTGAATTGGGGGCCTATGAGTCGAACAGCAACAATGAGGATTCCTATCAAGCTCGTTGTCAAAACATCATTTTTCTTCTTACGATCCATGCTGTGGTAAAGGATCGTTGTTGATGAATCCATCCTAGCAATAAGCCGATCAGGTCTCAAGGATCATTGCACGAGCATACAGCTTGCTAGCAAAGTTACTCATCCATTGTAGGAAGACAATGGCCCTCCAGTATCTGCTGCTGGGAGGCTAGAACATAGCTATAACTCAAAATACCACGGTGATGTAGTGAAAGGCACATCGTGGTGTTTGCCGTGATGATAAAAGAACACCTCATGTCTCTGTGAACGATTGTCAGCAGGCTATGTGCATGATTATTGTGCGAGATGTGATATATAAATCCTTCATTATGATGAAAACTGAGTGTAAGGTGACCTTATTTTACCCCTCCCCCGGGTTTGGCTGGGTGCAATGCAGCTGTTAATGTCCTACGCGAACCTGAGTTCGCCCGCTTTCAATCCAATATCCCTGAGTCTCTAAATCACTCCCGGAAGCATTGTCAAGATTCATCTGAATATGTGTTCACTGACTATATCTTGAATATGGTCAACAATTGCTGGAAGCACACTAAGTGGTTCATTTGCCAAAAGAACTCATTCAACGAGAACCGACACAAGGCTGACTATCAACAATATTAACTAATGTGGATTACTGAAGGGCTGTACCAGACAGGATGTTACCACCTACAGGCTGGGATCGACCGGAGCCACCATAGTTCGACTTCACTCAGTGCACCTGAATTAACTTCTATGAGCTAGTCATCCAATGATCTACCCACAGACAATGTACCTGGTGCACCACAACCTGAAGATACTCCCAATGAAGAATCTACGGAACCCCAGAAGCCTGATCTGACATGTACCACCGATCCAACAAAGAAAAGGCAAATAGGTAGGTAGTGTTAGCAACCGTTGCAGGTTACATGGCTGCAGGCAAGGTTAGAAACGGAACCTAGACCATGGACCAAGTAAGAAACTCACAATGAATCAAACCGGGTCACTCACTCCCAGCTGAAAGCCGGATCTGACCCAAATCCACCGGGTTAATGTCCGGGTTGGAACTGGAAAGGGGTTGCATTTTGCAGGTCCTACATTTTTGGCTGCCAATAAGTTTTCGAGTTCTTATTGTATCATGACATAGTATATATGCAACAGATGCAGTTTAGGAGATCTTTCATGCCATGATTTTCAATTTCGAATCCGATCAATACTCATGCAGTTGCTATGAAATAAAACTCGAAATCACACTCAAATTTCGGGTTTGCAACACTGACCCAACTAATATCGCTCAGATTCAGAATCGGAAACCAGCAACTGAAAGAGCTTCTAAAACTGCACAATTGACGTACAGATCATGTCACGCTACATTCAGAACTCAAAAACATAATTGGAGTCAAAAAGCTGGGCTTGCAGGGGTGGGGTTGTCAGGTGGGTACTGGCCCAAATACAACAGAGTGGGTTTTTCATGTGGTAAAACCCGTTGCAATGCTTCGGTTGGGGTTCCAACCCTAACCCAAACTGTTGTCGCTGGTTGGGACCATTCTTAACACTACAGGTGGGTGGTCGCAGTGGAAAATGCAGGGGGGAAACCAAATCACAAAGTAACTGGATTGTACAACAAGATTTGCACGTACTGAAAACAACAGAATCCATGGCACCCATGTCGCTCAGCACATGAATTTCAACAGACTCCATCAATTAGCCCACAAACGAACACATTGAGAGATCAATTTTTGAGTCATGGACTGGTCAACTTCATAATCCAAACATTCCAATTACCAGATACCCTGCAAATGTTCCTCTCTGAAGTCAATTTTGGGCTTGGCGATGATGATGGGATTGAACATCATTCAAGTATCCTCGGAACAGTATACCATAGGGTAATTGTCAAATATATGCATTTCCTGGTGGCATATGTCTTGTTTGAGGCGCACCTCGATGTTGAAGCAGAGCACCTTGCCATCATGGAAAGCCACCAAATCAACTGTGAGATGAACACAGGCGATTGGTGGTGGGATACGCAAGATTCCCTACCTGCTGGAGCAAAGATTGGGCCAGTCATTTGTGCATTCAACAATACTCACTTGACCAGTGTGTTGGGTGATCATCATGCTTGGCTGCTGTATCTCACTATTCGGAACATTGTCAAGGATATCTGCCGCACTCCTGAAATTCAAGGCTGTCCTCTCATTGGGACTGATTGCCTGTCCTCCTACAGAAGCCAAAAATATTTACTAGGAATGGCATGCCACAGTCGGAGCTGTGCCATCACCACTCCGGAATCTTGACATAACTTGTCCCAACATGAAAAGATCCTGTGGTGCCGGATTCCCAAGACAATGTTATCCTCTTTTGGCTGTCTGGGTCAGTGAATATCCAGAACAAGTCATGATTGCTCAAGTCTAATATGGCTCATGCTTGAGGGGTGAAATTCGTACAGGTGTGCAGATGGGGTGTTGAACTTTTCGACTGCTTGAGAACTCAACTGATCAGCATGTGTGTGCAGAAGTTCTTGACAAAACTCAAAGTGATGATCTGCTCACTCCTGGTGTTCATCCAATCAGCAACCAGTTGTGGCGTTACACTCTCTGTAATGTCTATCTGCTGTGGCTGCCTGATGAATTGCATCAGCTGCTCTTGAGTTTAGTTAAAAACATATTGCGCTGGCTGTTCAAATACCTGAACGCTAGAAATGACCAGGATGAATCTGACAATTGATTCAGATTGGTACCACGATATCCAGGCCATGAGTGTTTCTTTGAACCATTCAATTTGGTGAACAGCAGCTCCTGGCAGGGAATTGAGATCAGGGGCATGATCAGAACACGGGAAGCGAATTTCGCTGCAATTCGGCTCTGCATCAAGGATACCAGGACTCTCGCGCTAGAAACGGTCTCCGATGAACTTGCAATCGGATCATTGCAGGCATTATATGAATTCTCTTTACTTGTTAGCCCACAAAATCACTCTGATCAATCACTCACAGCACTGGAAGATGCACTGAAGCAATTTTACATGAAGAAGGGTGCATTTTGAAAACAGCAGATGTCAATGAGTGCGATGGCCATATTTGATGAACTGTTGGTAAGAGAATCCCATCAGTTACGAGTACAAATGATTGATAAACTTCGTGCTGCAATGGAGGTTCAGGTGTATGGGGCAGACAAGCTTAGGACAACAAATGGAAGGAAAGTTCAGGGGCGCCTGAATGGAGCCCAACAAGCAGCAACCAAATGTTCAGATGCTGATTGGCTGAGGGCAAATGTGTTATTGGTGTGCGAAATCCACCAGGTAACACCTGTTCATTGTACGCATTTTGATAAATTATTCCAACATCAAAAGTGACAACTGGTGCAGGAAGTCAGGACTAAGGCAACTAATCTCAGAAGCACCTCTCATCAGCAAAGTGTAAATCGGTCCGGAAGCCACACCCAATCCTCCCAGATACTCCGGGTGACCTCACCAGTGCTTCTCAGTACTTCTAGATGCTTCCAGACCCCCCTGGAGCCGATCAAAGTGCTCTCAGACTCTCCAAGAGCAGTCTCGAGTCCTCCTGGAAGCACCTGCAGTTATAGAGGGGCATTCAGGATGCTACAAGATTTGACTTATTAAATAGCCAATTTTGGAGCTCCTGAGACCTCTGCGTAGATCTGCGGGGGACTTCGACAGCAGCCGAGACCGCTGTTCAGCTCTGCGGGAGAGTTGGTGCTGTATGCTCATAGGAGTGGATTATACATAACCACGAGGCATTTCGTCTTATCATATTCGTCTTTGTTACAGTTACAAGATATGCTACATTACAATATGGCATGCATTGTTCAAGTCTCTCTATATGTATATACATACCATCGATCTGGCCGCTGATGGTAGTCGAGCAATGTCGAAGGCGCACCTGGACATGCCAATTGAGAGTACTTAGAGATGCACCACTTGGAGGCCGTTGTGGTGAACCAAGGGAGCTGGAAGGCAGACAGCTCACCATCAACACTCCACCACACCTCTTGCGATATTGAAACAGAATTCATGAGAAAGAGCAGTTCTGGCTTGAGCAGCGTAGGAATTGGGTGAGAACATATGATACAACTTGGCATTGAGGATCAACACGATTGCGCGTATCCACGAAATCTCAGACAGAGGGAGTGAGTCCACAAGTTGGGAAAGATAGAGTGTGTATTTTCGTTGTATAATAAGATGAGATGGAAATGAGATAATGTCTATCTACTCTGGGGTCTGCCTAATATATACTCCCCATCTCTCTGTCCACCTCCGTTATCCCTGTATCCTTGTAAACCTGCCATCCCTCTTCGAAGATGTACTTGGAGACCGTCATCAAGCATGATTGGAGATGAACATTGAGAGTGGCATCGAGTGAACTCAGAGATGCACTTGGGGGCCGGGATCGAGCGAGTTTGTAGATACATTGGGACACCAAAATGGAGTGAACGCAGATATGCACTTGGAGGCGGTGATCGAGTGAGTATGGAGATCCACTTGGAGGCCGAGATCAAGTGAACTCAGAGATGCACTTGGAAGCCACAATTGAGGGCGTTGGGAGATACTCTTGGAGGCCCTGATCAATCAAGATGAGAGCAGTACTTGGAGGCAGTAGATCAGGAGAGAGGTGCGAAGGGAGCTGAGTCTCTGATAATTGGTTGAATTCTTAATTGTGGGAATGTAGAGGGTTGAGTACATCCGCTGCGAGATGAGAAACGGGCTAGCAGCAGACAGACGATCATGGAAAGATGCAGTAATTGGTGGACGCTGTACTCGGCGTTTACTCATGATCATGTCATGGAGAGATAGAGAGGGATGACTTCACTTCATGTGCCTAGGTGATGGTAGAGTTGAGGACAAGAAAGTGAGAAATGAGATGGGATGGGAGCAATCATCATGTGAAACTGGGACTTCCGAGAATTTCTTTCACCAGTCAATTTACCATCCCTGATACGGCAGGTTTGAGTCCCAATCCGGCGCAAGATATCACCAATACGAGGTCTTCTAAACCCAATCAGGGATGTCGTACTCCATATTTCTCATATCCACTTGTATCCTCCGTATCATTCTCATCTTCTTCCCACATCACTTTGTTTCTCATCAACAACTCTACCATCATTGCAGAACACAATATCAAGTCATCCCTCTGTATCTCTCCATGCCATGATCATGAGTTGATACCGAGTTGTACCATTCACCTAGTTGTAGCATTCACCAAGTGATAGAATACACCTAGGTGCGGCATATGGCGAGTGCAGCATACACCGAGTGCAACATACACCGATTGCAGCATACACTGAGTGCAGCATAAACCGAGTACAGTATACACCAAAGATTGTCTGTCATCCCTTCATTCACACGATTATCAGGTGACCCCTGAATGTCGCGTCAACTTCCAGTGTTCTTCCCTACACAGATCAATCGCCACCGGCCAGTTCTCCATAACAGCTTCAAAGGTAAGGTCATCTCGTCACATTCCCACGGTTTTGAGTTAACTAGCCAATGAATAGAGTCTCAGCACCTGGCACACCTCCCATCGACCACCTCCAGATCGACCACCTCTAAGTACTGCTCCAATTGATCTCCATCACAGGCTGCAAGTGCATCTCTAAACTCGCTCAATCACAACCTCGGAGTGCATCTCCAGGTTCACTACATCATGGCCTCCAGGTGCAACTCCAAACCCACTCGATCACGGACGCCAAGTGTATCTCCAAACTCACTCGATTCCAGCATTCAAGTTCACACGAGCATACCCCATCAGCAACAACCCCAGTTTCCATCTGAAACAGGAGGGTGTTCCGGACGGCTCTGATGGCTCTGGCGGTACCTCGTACCCTCTGACGGAGAATCAGACACCACCCATCGCCCGAGCGATGGCTATTATACCATGCCTTGTATTCTTGCGAGGCGTTGCGTTGTATATTGCGCTCGCCGCTCCGGCGTCACGCTTCCTTTACTTTGCATACGGAATGTGGTGACGTTTATCCACCATCAGAACGACACGTATGTTACACTCTTCACAGGGGTTGCAGTTATGCAGTAGCCATTTACACAACGCCTGGTGATGTTTATGCCTTTCTTCGGCCGATAGCGACATGCCGCACTCTCATTTATGTTTAGCTTTGAGATTTTGGCATTTATTGCAATACAGGCTTCGCTTTGGATACATCGCATGCCGTTGCATTTGCTTCGCCATTATTGAATTTTTCATGTCTGAAATATACTGTCCAATCTTCACACTCTCTAGTACTATGCCCTTAGTCCTCCACATTCTGTGTTGATCCATCATCGGCTTGCGATGCTTCTTCCTCCTCATCTGCATCCGCATCATCACCATCCTCGCCCTCATACCCATCGACATCACTGGTTCCCAGGTCAAACCTCTCGAGTTCAGTCGCGGCCCGTCGTCGCCAGCTGGCGGTGGGAATGGCATCGCTTCCATCACCTTCATCTTCAAACTCCCCGCTGCCACCTGGCATCCCGAAATGCAGTTCTTCATCTGTGCAATTGTTGTCTATCGGGATGTTTTTGTCAGTGCTTCCGATCTCAGGTTCCTCAAGCGCCACTTCGGAGGTCAAATAGTCAAGAAGAATAGCATTGTCAACACGCGCTGCTTCCACGCTGATCACCACGGCAGGCGTTGCGTTCTCCGCCTGTTGGATCTGACGCTTGACTGTGGCAAGAGTGTTGTTATACACCCTCTGCTGGTAGCTCTCCGGTAGTGTGTTCCAGGTATTCATCAAGAATGTATACATGTCTGCAACGCCAGGCGAGGTTAACAACTGGTGACCCGTTACAGCACACCAGGATGCAATCTTACCACCATCATTCTTGCAGTTGAAGTAGTTCGAGCGATCATGTCTGTCCGCTTTCAGCTTTGACTTGAAAGCTTTCGGATGAACACCATTGTTCTTTTGCCACTCCAGGAGAGCATGGCGCAACGCGCTGCAGGTGAACATGATCAGTGGCGAGGGTATATGACCGTACTTGTCATCAATCATGGAATCAAAAAAGCCATCAGCATACTTAGCGCGGTTATTCGCCCGATGATAAATTTTGATGTAGATAAACCGCAGGATTGCTTCTACCAGGAAGTCAAGTGGACGCTAGCCATTCGCTACCAGCTTTCGACTCTCTCTGCGTTGGATTTGGACCGCGTACACCACCTTCCACACGCTCTGCGATTGGAAAAAGATACTTATTGTCTGCCAGAAGGGAATCAATGAATTCCAAATGCTCAGCGGCGGATTCAAACCGGTGGAGATCATAAAGCTTTCCTATGTTTTCCCTTCCTGATTGAATAAAATTGGATGTAACCTTATCGACTTGTGCTCGAACCTGGTACTGGTTTGAGCGTGTAATATCCAAAGTGGGACTTTGATTCAGCATACCTCTTTCAAGATCTCCTTTGTGCGTGCCTCGAATGCTATGGACCAAATGTTGTTTTGCTGCATAGTGGTGTTCCAGTATGTCTCTATTATCTGCCAGTGTGGGCCTTCAGCTAATGCTTTCGAAACGCGTCGCGTTGCATAACATACTGTCTCCAAGTCGGTTGCACTAATAAACGGCCGTCTGTTCCACATGTAGAGCTCCACGAGTCTGCCCGTTGCAAACACAAGGCGCGTCATGTCTGAGTGACCAAATCGATGGATGTTGCGACGGCCGGAGACCCTTGATCGAGGTGTAGACACCGCCTGCAGTTGCAATTGCCACTGCCTCTGTCTCTGATTATTTCCAGTAGCTCGCGTTCGGAGTGGATTTGTAATGATCACGCGGGCTTCTGGATTAGGGATGGGGGTAGGCAGGTTTTCAAGACCTTGGAGAGGAGTGGGAGTGATAACAATGCCGGATGCGGCGCTGCATACAATGCGACGCGTTGAGGTTCCTCCGGGTGCTAGTGTGCTACGACTGCTTGTACCCTGCGTGGCGGTTGGAGTATTTATTCAACGTCGCTGTGTAGCAAACGGGGTAGAAGTCACGCGTTGATTGATATCTGCAACGCGAGAATAGTTCAGCGAAGATGAGGGGGTGGAGTTCTGACCTTGGATTGTAGAGGGTACGGAACTCCCTCCTTGAGAGGAATCCCTCTCGCCAACCGGTACGGAAACGCGTCCCTTAGCAGGAGGAAGTTCAGAATTCACTGAAGGCCCACGCTTTTGATGATTCTGACGATTAGCAAGACTTCGAACATTTCGTACGACCGGAGTCGTGTCCGGGTGAGGGCTTTGGGAATGCATAGTCCAATATAGATGTTCGACGTTAAGAAAGTCGGAACAATTGCCTGTGCATGCATATGCAACGGCAGGTGAGGTAGACTGCGATTTGAGCGACCATGGAGGGTGTCGACAAAAAAGGGAGGCGCAGTGTGGACCGCGCTAGACTCTAAACCCTGACAATACTCGGTGACGAGATCCCTTGAAAAGCATTCAATTATGGGGTTAACTGCGATCAGATTGAACTCAGATTAAACTCAGATTAAACTGAGCATTGATATTCACTGTTACAGCAACGTCTGAAGGTCTATTTGCATCGCTTGAAGGGTGTTTATGCCATCTTGGCACGATTATCATCATATTGCACCCGTTCTTGGCACAATACTTCGAACCATCGTATGTGTATATCTTCAGCTTCCCGGTGGAAATCACCCTGTGGCAGAGCTGAAAGCATCGCAAAGCGAACAATGACGTATTCTCTATCCTATGACATCAGTTGCGTGTGCTTTTTCCACTGTTAGGCATTGGTAGCCGTGTTGGATGGTTGCACTGTTGGGACAACTTGATCTACTCAGTTTGCTCCGAGATGCACGAGGTCTGAGCTGTAAAACTGATGTATGATACAAAAGCAACGCCCGGCATGGTAAACTGTCCTCTCGGCGAGTACTAAATCTCGTCTCGACGCTTGTCATGCATGATATGCCTGGTAGTTCTGCATGATGAAGGCTGGGCCGTTTTGTGTTCGTTCACCAACAAAACTCACAAGCTGAACCTTGAAGCAAGAAATCGCCGGAACTCGAGTATATATATCCCTTCTTCCCGCCTACACCTCCATTGTCTTTTCCTCCCATATTATACACACCGACAGCATCCTGATCTCGACATCACGTGACTTGCATAGAACAACGCCTCTCTTTCCTAAACACACCCGATAACCTACACAACTTTGTACTTTCCCTCTGGGCTTCCGACCGCTAAAACTGTATCATAATGCTAACGTTTCAGATGTAGATTCATTTTCAACTCACAGCGATGGCACCAAAGGGCAGCAGCAAAGGAAAGGGGAAGGCTAGGGCAAAGATGCCGACATCGGTGATAAATCGACGCCTGTCATTGGATCGGGACCGTATAAAGGGATTCATCTCGGAACACATCCGTGGACTCATACGGATATACAATGTTTGCGGCGTCAAGGATGAGAGGGCATGGGACCTCTTGTATGATATAATCCTTATTGATCCAGTAACGACTCGCCACTTTTCACAATTCCAGCTGATGTGGCCGCACCGCAGGAGCAGGAGTTCGCCTTTTTGGGAGTGGTGGGCTGCCTTCCACTCATATATGGGGCAAATGTTTGACAAAACCCGCGACCTAATGAACAATTGGAGGTGGGACAACCCCTGTGGCTTCGGGGATCAAGTCGATCGCTCCAATCCGCAGACAACCAGCTCGGGGAAGGTTACACGCACCGGTGAGTGTTTCTCTTAGTACGGTAGCGATGATCTCAGGGCAAAGATTGAGCCGCCAAGCTGTCGGCAGTACACACCAGGTGACTTCCTGCCTGTTAGACAACTGAATTGGGATGAGATAATCGATGAGGATGATGATGATGACAACTGGGCGGAACCCGGTGCGCCAAGCGGTGGGAGGAGCCGTCCTGGCGTTGGCAATGACAATGACGACGGCGAGAGTGAGGAGAACACGCAGGGCGGTGAGAAAGGGACCGGGAATGGGAAGGGAACCAAGGATGGGAAGGGGACAGTGAAGGTGACTGAGGACGGGAAGGGGAATGGGAAGGGGAATGGGAACTGAAACGGTAATAGGAAGGGTATCTTTAAACACACCCCAGGAGGAGATGATATCTCTCGCGCCATTGCTTTGCAATTGGAGAAGGAAATGTCAGAGGCAGACTTGGGCACGGAGGGCAAACTAGAGCAGGTATATTTAGAGCCGGAAGCATCGCCCGCCGAGTCAATTTCCTCAGATGATGATACCAACTCTACCGAGTCGGACGGCGAATATGTCTCAGAACTTGATGTCGATATGTGCGTGGAGGATGATGTGGACGCTCCGGACGGCGTTGCCATCGATGGCGATGTGGATAACGAAAGGGACGATGAAGATGAGGAAGATGAAGAGGAGGAGGATGAGAAGGAGGAGGAGGTGGTGGATGAGGATGAGGAGGAGGATGAGGATAATGGCAAAGAACCTCGGACAATTGGCCAGGGAGAGATGGTAAATACATCGGCTGACGATGCTGATACCATGGTAGACAATGAGCTAACCGTGCTACCTGAGCAAGGCCAGGAGATGAGCGAGCATACCCCACGGCCCCAACCTCTGGCGCCTGTCCCACGGCTACAAACCCCGGAGCCTCCCCCACGACCACGAACTCCGGAGACTCATACCCTCAGTGGGCTGGAGTTTTTGGCGCTTGTGTAGCCGCAAAAACCTCGCCAAGCGGCGCCAACTCTGTGCGGAGCTGAGGCAGCCGAAAACCCCTCGGATGTCGATGTGGAGCAGCAGCTACTCGGCGCATCGGGAGGTGAGGACGGTATCCCTGATGGCCCTCTCCCGGATGTCCCTCTCCCCGATGTCCCTCTACCCGATGTCCCGAACCCTGATGTCCCTCTCCCTGAGGCGCGCCCGGATGGCTCGGTAGGCGAGGAGTGAACCAGTCCTCGCGTTGCAGAGGAGGCGTGCGTTTGGGTTAGAATCGGGTTCTTGTCTGCTGAGTTTCCTTTGCTGTAATCTATTCATCTCAGGCACTGATTAAGGCACGCGTGGAGGTGTTTTGTTAATTTGAGTTAGGGTTGCAGGCTTGTTCGTTTGCTTTGTTCTAATCTATTTATCTCAGGCATTGATTATTACACGCGTCACAAGGTTTTTGGATTGCTCAGGGTGTATTTTTTATTTATTCCTAGTATTATGGGACATTGCGCATGCAGTGTTTTTGCAACTCCTGGCCTGATGGTGTTGAGGCTCAATAAATCTCTCAAGTATCGTGAGCTTATACCGACACCAGACTGCTCAGACCCAGGACCAACTTTCGTCCCTTTCAACAGGGAATACTCCACTCCTCCCGTGTCGTCGACAATGCCAGAGAAGACACCATTCTGTTGCCCCGAATTTTCATGCCGAAGGAAGTTCACCTCAGACAGCTGGCGACTTAAACATATCAAATTACACCATCCTGAACACCTTCAAGTTGCAAAGAATGTGACTATTCGCAGCGCGGCCCGACGCGTTGAACCCGCTCAGCGTCATGAATTTAACACCAACAAAGATTCAGTCGGAGACTTGGACGTGTTTCCCTACCTCGAAAAAGTTGAAAACATCGCAGACTCCGAGTCTCAACCACCGCCACCTCTTCTGCCTCGGACGGAAACATACCCCGGTGCCGGTGCTGCGCTGAGCGATCACATTGCTGAGCCATGGGAACGCGACGCTCAGGGTTTCATTGAGACGAACCTACAGAACAATCCCTACTACCCGTTTGCGACGCGTGAAGAGTACAAATATATTCAGTGTGGGATCAAGAAGAAGGGCATGAAAACGTACTATGAGAACGTGCTGAAGGAAGAAAACACCACTCTGCGTTTCCCATGCTTCAAACACGAGGAGGGCGTCCAGAAGCTCGTGGCTAGCGTGCCAGATGATCTGGCTCTCGGGGAGTGGGAACTACACACTCTCAAGGATATGAGATGGAACGACAATCACCAACACCCTATCAAATACTGGAGTCGAGACATGATCTAAAGCATGAGATGGTTGATGTGGCAGCCAGTGTACGCCGAGCATCTTATTTACGCCCCTCAGCGTTGCTTTAACAGCGATACGCCATCGAAACGCCTCTATACCGAAATGCACACTGCGGACTGGTGGTGGGAGGCACAAGTAAGGAGAGATACTCCAGGATAATAACGTGCTAATTGACGTTTAGGCAACGCTCAGAGTGGAGGATACACTGGTTCCATTAATCTTCATGTCTGACGGAACTCATCCCTCGAATTTTGCTGGCGACAAGGAAGAGTGGCCTGTATATATGACAATTGGCAATCTATCTTCGAAGATCCGCCAGATGCCCTCAACGCACAGCGTCGTGGTGGTCGCTCTCTTGCCGATTCCAATCACGAACTGCAATGTTCCTCAGAAGCGGCTGGTTGAGCAGTGGCAAACAAACTGAGAGGTGCTGAACGAAGTACTCCGGCTGTTACTCCAGCCTCTCATCTTCAGGCACAATCCCAGCGCCGAGAGCGGGTATTACAACATTCTCTGTGCAGATGGCAACTTCAGGCGTTGCAATCCGGTTATAGCAGCATGGCTTGCAGAGTGCGCTGAGTATAGCGACCTACATCATCTCGAGCGGCATGTCTGTCTTTGGTGCGAGTGTCCAAAGAATGAACTTGGAGATTATGTCCCTCCTGACAAGCAACACCCCCGGCGGGATCATAACCTATATTGAATGCTCAGCGATGCCAACACGAAGGCAGCCAATGCCGAACTCTCGTGGCGCCATGTTCAACGAGGATTCAACGTGTTTCGACATATTCCCTGTATCGTGGGCGACCTCGCCAACCCCGACCTCCTCCATACAACACAGTTCGGCATGCTTCACCACCTCCAGAAGTGGATTTTCCAGTTCATGAAGACGCACGAACGGCTCGACAAGTACAATGCAATCTGGTTATCCGTGCCTGCTTACCACGACCTCACACCAAACAATAAGTCATATGTACAAGTTTCTTAATGGAATGCGAAGGAGATGAAGGAAATTAGCCGGTACCTGCTTGGAGTTGTAACACAGTCTCTACGAGGCGGAAGCCCCTCTCAGCGTCCCATATTCAATCACGCAATTAAGTTCACAAAGACATTGTTAGAATTCTATATGTATGCTCGACATAAATCTCACGATGATACAACATTTAGCTACATGAAGGACGCCTTGCGTCTTTTTCACACCTTCGAAGATGTTTTCTTACTCCGGCGAGCTGGCACTAAGGCGAAGGCCAAAGCCAATGCCCTGGGAACGGAACTTGTGAAGAAGCGAAAGGTAGACAAGGAAACAAATGCTGAAACTTGGACGCCGTCTAAGAAGGGGCGCGAAATGAACGCCTGGCGGGATTATATCAGCCACGAGATAGATGTTTCCAAGGAGTCAGATGCCTACTTCAACTTTCCGAAGATCCACTTGATGTCTCATTGGGTCGAACAGATTCGTGGATGCGGAGCCTTGCACCGGTATTCTGCCGAGAGACATGAACAAGCACATAAAACGAACCTCAAGGACGGTTGGAACGCCTCCAATCACAATCTCAACTACCTGCCACAAGTAATCACCTTACAGCATCGCATCCTCTGCTTCGAAGTCAGTGAGCTCAATCCCCAAGCCCTCGCTCAGCGTCAGGAGAACAGCGCTGCCACATGCAAAGTCCTCCATTCTGGTGCTGATCTGGCTGCCCCCCTGAGCCCCCAGTCTTATGCGAAGCCCGAATTCATGGGACCCCAAAACCGCCGTGATGGAGAGCATCCTGACGCTATGATCAAAGACTTTAGGGCATTACTCGTCAATACGCAAGACGCAACGCACCGCGTGGCAATATACAGAGGCACACGGGAGTTTATCAATCATAAGAGTCGTAACAAGATGTATATATCGGATGAACAACTGCACGCAATGGAGCTCTGTATTTAACATGGTATTAAGGTTCAAGTTGAGGGTTTAGATGGTGAACGCATATCTCAGATGTGTCGATGCACAGGAAGCCAGAGCTGGCGCGGAGGGGATCGACGGAACGACTGGGTGTGGGTAGAGCAACACCTGGGGAGGTGTTATGGCACACTGAATGGGCGTCTCCCGTGGCAACTGCAGCGACTATTCAAAATCAAACGCCAAATCACGGATGGAGCTTTCGTTGAGTACTGCTTAGCCCTGGCGCTCACCACAATACCTGAAAACTGGGGTAACTTGGATCCGGTCTCGAAATTTGTACAAGTGAGAAAAGCACCGGCAGCCGTTGCTTTGCAAGTTTTCAGCATAGGAAATATTGTCGGCTGCGCGCACGTAATTCCAGAGATAGCTACTAGTAGTAAGCCAGGAGACGGACGGAACGAGCGATGGATTGTCAATAGCCACATAGCTCTGGCGACTTGGAATGATGTGTATAATTAGTAAAGAGAGAATCGCATTTTGCGCGCAGGTAGAAGGAACGCGAGGAGAGATATTCGCAGCGTCACCCATCGCATTACCATCCCGACACAAGCACGTACCCAATGATCTCAATCCGACCTGTTGTCACAGTTGGCCAAAACGCGAGAGTGATCGTTTAAAATAGGAGACCGACAGAACGCGAAGAGACAGTGAAACAGCGATCGGAGGGCGATATTCAACGTGACGTGTTGAATTGACACCGGGCATGGGGTACTTCGCCACCGGGGTGTCTCTGACTGTTCTGACGGAGTGCGTCCACTCTGACAGAGCCACTCCGCCCGAACGGAATATTTTTTTGCCGAGGTAGAAACCCAGAACCTCCGGTTGGGTCCTGGTTTGTGCCAAACGGTTCCCTCAATTGAGTCCAAGAATGTCCATCAGAAGGTTTATTGTTTTGTATATGAAATATGCAGCTTCGGACAGCGCATGTTTTTGTGATCTCCGATGTTTAATATCTTCAAACTCAGCAAGCTGCTTTTGAATTATTGTGATTTTTGGCCCACAAACGAGGTTTTTAGGCTACCACTTGCTGAGATTTGATGATATCGAAAATCGGAGACTGCCAAAAGATGCGCCGTGCCGAGCTGCATATTTTACATACCAAACACTAATCACTCTGATAGATATAAGTGGCCTGAATGTGATGATTCGGTTGAAACATGGTATATTGTTGATTGGGTAAGGCCATTGCCACGCAAACCTATAGAACCGGCCAGGTCCAAAACTGCGACCATTGCTAACATTAGGTGTATGTGCAACTGGTCGTAACCACTGGCTAGGTAGAACTTCGCTAACACCCTTGACCTGTGGAGCCAATCAATGAGATCATATATGAATGGAAGTGGGTGCTGTTCTCTGCGGGTGATTGCATTTAGGCCGCAGCAATCAACGCACATCCGAAGTCCACAGCCATCCAGTTTGTTAACCACGATCACTGGTGCCAAGAATCGAGAGTGTCTGCCAGTAACCCTGCCGTTGGCCAGTGACTTGGCAATGTGGCCCTCGGACTCAAGGCACTCCGAATCTGACATCCAATTCCGGTGGAGATAAGGCAACTTTGCTGCTGGATCGGTGTCAATGCAAAAGTCGTGTTTCAAAGGTGGAGGGACTCCTGTTGGCAGTTCAATGAAGTCTGGGAACGCCTTCTTGATCTGTAGCTGCCATGTTTCGAGGTCTGCTGGCTTGTGTGGAGTACCTTCCTCCTCCTCCTCCAGTATCTTGCCGATACGTTCCCACATATTGACGATAAAGCTCTTTGAAGACTTGCACTTGGCGACAAATGACGCGGAGACCACCTTGATCGCTGATCTATGGGCCACTGTCCTGCAATGAGCACGATCTTCTCTCAATGGTTCTTGGTGAGGTCACAGACTTCCATGTGATGATGATGTGACGATGGTTGAAGGAAGGTGGGAGATATCCTGCCAATCGGTCCAATCGGGCTCCAGCATATGTTGAGTATTACTTTTATGATCGATGATATGCAGATTGGCTGCCATTCAATCTTGACACACAATTAGGTCAGAGGTGCCTCCCGAGTCAACATTGTATACCACCTGGAGATTTCGACGAGATTGCCGGTGATGCCTCTTACCAACGCATACAGCCAACCCTGCCCTCTATCCTCCCCCGCCTTCTCATCTCCTGCGACAGAGTCTTTCATGCACCCACAAGGTTGACGTTTCAAGGCCAAAGAATTGGCAGAGGCAGTATCAACGTAATGATGCAAGGTGCCTCAATCACACAAGGAATATGGTGATCAAATGTTATTATTGGAGGTTGAAACGGAAGCATTAAAACGCAGTAAGTCAGAATTAGGCGAACTGGGTGGAGCAGAAGTCTCATTATCTGTCAGGCTGCTCAAATACAATTTCACATGCCGTATGCGTGTGTTGCCTTCCCCCAATTCCTTCCTCTGCACCATTTTCACATTTCCAATAATATTCTGGGTAGTAGGACATTCCACCACAACTCCCAATTGCCATTTCCCAGGCCGTCCTCCTCATCTCCAACCTCCTGCTCCACTGCCGGATCCTCCCCATCGTGGTTTGTACATGTGTTCTTACCATCGCCGCCTAGACATTGTTGATTCCCCAGGCCAGCGATCTGGCCGAACTTCCTTGGCCGCCACAACCTGTATTGGTTAGATCATCATGACAGTCCTGTCGGCTGCGGTATCTGCCTGGTCTTGCTTGGAGAGATTGGCCAAGCCCCCGACTGCCGGAGTCACAAACTTGTGTGCCTCATGTCCATAACCGTTACAGCGGTAGTACCTGGCGTTAGCATTGCCTACAGTAGTATCCCTCAGCTTTGGACCGATTGGCATCAAAACAGTCGCCATGTCAGGCGGGATACAGTTGACCCCATGGCTCACTGGTGTAGCCATCAGAGCCGGATGTGATGGTATCGTTAAGAGAATTTTCCGACGATCACCATAGCGTCAGCTAACACCAGCGGGGTACCTGACTGCAGCTTCATTTGCATGCGGGCTGAGGGTATGGTCTGATCGGCAATTCCCCCATGCAGTCTCGAACAGTACTCGTCGCGCGGGGGAACCTTGCGCATAATTTTGGTTGCTTTTCGCTGTATGCGGATAAGCTTGGAGAAGTGCTTTTTGAAGTGAGCAACTTCTCCAACTGCTCTGGATTAGCGTATGGCGTGGATCACCTTTCGCATAATGGTAATAATGACTTCTGGGACAAAACAATACTGAAATGTGGACTCGAGAAGCAGCCACATCACCGGTGCATAAGAGCTGTCACCAGGAAAATTTACCTGGTTGTCCTGCTGACAAATCCGGTGTGCGAACTAACTCTATGCCTCAGGATCTTTGTGTCCCCAGGTTGAATCGATGCACTTGTCCTACTCTGTGGTACCCATTGCCGCTCCGCCTTGGCGTACCAAGTGCTCCGCCTTGCGCAGGAACAGATAGACTATCTCCAACTTGAGGTCCCCGGTAAACAATGGAGGCTGATGCTGTTTAAGGTGTGTCTTTTGAAAAGGACCCTCCTCCACCACCATTGCCACCCACACCAAGACCAGCCGTCATTTGAAAAAACCTATCAATTTGGCCATGCCAACTGTCCGCCTCCATCAACGTATTGTCACACATGGAAATGGCCGTGCCAAGCTGGGCCTCCTGTGACTGTACACAATAGATACGCCGTCGGAGGTCAGTGGTTTGGGAAGAGTTGGACAAGTTGATTGTCATGTAGAAATCGGTAAGTCCTTGGTGGCTGATGGCGACAATATCGACATCTGTGGCATTCTGTGGCATGCGAGCTGTTCTTCGATAATGGTGAATCAGCCTGTCATTATTGGCATCGTCCGAGAGAGGCCAGCCGACACGTTCTTCCTCCACGCTGATTACTGAAAGTTCTTGCAGTAACTTTGCAAGGTTCCGCCCAACAAGGCCGGAACACAGTGCCGGCCTATTAGAATACTTAGTGTACAGCTTGCAGTTGTAGAACGTGAAGTTCAGCCATTTCCAGTAGTAGGGGCCAGATTTGAATGTCGCTTTGTCTTTGCAGTTGTACAAACAGAATTTTGGTCATGTCAAGATTCTTCAAAAAACGCCCAGTCAACCTTCTGTCGCACCTTTTCTCTGCAACATCACAGGATTTGAGAGCTGCGGAGCATCGTATGACCGAAAGAATGAAGAATTGGAAAGTTGCAACCAATTGAGGGGTCGCAAGAAGGATCAGTCTATTAGCAAGATAGTGACCCAGTGGTCGATTGTGCCAGCACCGGGTGACCAGGACAGTGCGCTTGAGCAGAGACGCACAGAGCCTCGCCGTATGTACATGACTTAACCTCCCACAGCCAGGCACAGAAAAGAATTTTGCAGAAGATGATAGCTAGTATGATTCGAAAGGGATAATAGCCATTAATCCATGTATCATAGTCGCAGTTGTGGGAAATCAATTGCTCTTGTACATCCGGATAGTTTCACGTCATACTAGTTGTCCTCTGTATGAATATCCACCAAAATCCATCCATCTCACATTGTTTGTTTCTGATTCCTGCATTCATTCGGTGACACTGCTGAGTGCACCCGATGGTCTGTCCGGCGTTCCAATGTGGTCCCAAACTTCTCACAATGATGCCCATGCTACTCCTACACCAGTCATTAGGGATCCCAGTTACTTCTAAGGCCGGCCGGAATGCCCTTCCAGGGTCTGGTACTCCCCTGAAATTGACACTTCTAAGTTTCCACTCCACATCATCTCCGACACTCCTGAAAGCTCCCAGTGACTACAATCCATTTTACTGACGATGCTGTGTGATAATTGAGTTGTGGATGAGACAGAGAACCATGGGTACGAAAATGGGTATAATTTGGAAAAATATGAAGCAGTCAGTGAATTCAGGTGTCTAACCCAGCTGATTTGGTTTGGAATACCTTGTATAACCGTTCTTACCCATTAGAACAGTTGTCATACCATTTATGTAGGGTATGTTAAATTGCCTTACGGATGAAATTTTCTGATATCTCAATTCCTCATGATCATTTCCCCAATGTCCTCTGATCACTATCACTCATCTTTCCCATTGGTATACAAATATTACCTTTACCTGAGACTGCAAAGTTAAGTCATTTGTCACTATCTCTCCACGCTATGATTACAAGTTTACACAGAGTATTGACTTAACCAATAATTGACTGCCTCCCATTCCCAGCCAGCCTCACAACTCTCAGCTTTCATATCTCGGTGCATCTAATGTTACTCTACTCTCTACAATCCCGCAATGAAGAGTTATCCGATTAATAGATTCTCAACTCTGGTTGTGCCACCCTCACAATCTACCACCACAAGATCTACCACCTCAAGAGCTATCACCTCCAAGTAAGTCTCCAATCTTGCTTGATCACCATCTCCAAAGTACATCTCCAAACCCCCTCAACAATAGTCTACAGTACATCTCCGACCTGGCTGAATCATAACTTCAAAAAGTATCTTCAAGTTCACACATTCATGGTCACGAAGTGCATCTTCAAAACTCACTTGATCACTGCCACCTAGTGGATTTCCAGCCTCTCATGATTACAGTATCCAAGTGAATATCTCAATTCACATAATAACAGCATCCAAGTGCAACTCAGAACTGACTCTGTCATGCCATCCAAATCAATCTACAAAATTGCTCAATCATGGCCTTCAAGTCTATATCTATGTTTGCTCAATCATAGTATCCAACTTCACCCAGTCACAGCCTCCAAATGCATGTCTAGGTTTACTCAATTGCTGGATCCAGGTGCTCATCAAATTTCGCTGAAGTACTTGTCTGCAGCCAGCTCAGCCATACATACAGATATAGTTAGTCTATGAAATACTACATGTATTATGATTATGTAGCAAATCATCTTCTGAATGTGAAACCAAAAGATGAATATGATAGACAAAATGGCTTATGCTGAGACAACCTGAGACCTTACAAACTACTGCTCTAAGATTGTAGCAGAAAACTTACGATTTCCTGCCGAACTGAACACCGGAGTCAGCGGCTCAGAATGTCACCTGCCGATATGTACAGATATTTCAGCACCTCCAAACTTGAGTATCTTGTAATTCAAATTTGATTGCATTATAAGTTTACCTCCCACACTGCAGCTGTGATCAGCAAAAGTGCAAATCGACTATAGACTGTACTAGAAATGCATGCACACACATGCAGATCATAGCAAGCTTTCTGTGAACCCTGGCATGCGACACAGTCTATAGCCGTCCAACGTCAGTCAATAGATAGCTGCATATGGGACTGTCAGACTATATACAGCTGGCAGTCAACAAATCTGAGCCAGTCTTCATTGCTGATGGCTGTGCCAGTGCTGACACTCATTGAGAGCAACATGTGTAGCCGCATCCAAGCCAGCTTGAGAGCCCAATTGATGGCCTGATTGAGAGCATACTTGAGAGCCTGGTTGAGAGCCTGCTTGAGAGCCTGCTTCAGAGAATGGTTCCTAGCTGCACTTGAGAGAGCCAAGCATCAGAATGAGTACAATCTCGAGAGGAATCATTTGGCTGTGCGAACTCTGGGTGTGTGGAAGCTTTGGCCAATAGATAGTTCAAGTCTCTTGATGCTTAGTCATTGAGATTGACTTAGCTAACCTACTTCAGTAAGTGCTTTCAGTACCATCGCCATCAGCATCACTACCGCCATCATTAGCACAATCATCACCATCACCATCAGCGCCATCAGCTACAGACCAAATGGGCACACCTACATCCAAACTCAATTGAACACTGGCTGCAGATTCTGCTGAGAAAGCTGAGTCACAGCTCGGCATTCCCTAAGATCCAATTGTCTTCCATTCCTACATGATCTCAGGCTGCAGTGGTCAACACAATGACAGTGAGACATCGTGGGATCATGTCACAGTTGACTTGCTCAAGATTACATTCAGACTTAGATATCGACCAACGTCATGATTTTGGCCACCATACACCACCTACCTCCTACCACCCATTACGTGCTACATGCCACACGCCTTGCACCAAACACCGATCACCACACGCCATCTGTGTCACACCTGTTGCTGCCTGGTGCCTGCCACTGAGCAAATCTCTAATTCGAGCAAGAAGGCACATATTTGGAAGGAGTGGAGTTTTCCACCGGACGGTTTGGCCATTGGGAAACTCTCAGTTTGTTGAGGTTTCGGCTATTAGAAGGCTTTATGTGTGTGGCAGCTTTTGCTAGTAGAAGGCTCTAGATCTGTGGGACCTTTGAAGCTGCCGTTGACATAGCCAACCCACTTGACAAACTACTTCTGGTACCACGATCACCATCACCATTGCCATTGCCATCTTCCCCCACAGCCCTAGATTGAATACACACACATATGCCCACAATTCATGTGAAGTGGGGACTAGATTCCGGTGGAAAATCTGAGTCGGAGATCTGCATTCTCCAAAAGCAGACTGTCTACCCTTTCTGCTGATTCTGAGGCTACAATTGTCAATGCAATGACCCTGTGGCATCATGAGACCTTGTCGCAGTGGCCACACTGAAGATAAGATTCACACTATCAAATCAACTGAAGTCATGATTTTGGTCACCATATGCTGCCTGCCATCTGCCAGACACCACATCCCACATGCCTCCCACCAAATACTGCCCACCATACTGCACCTGCGTTACACATCCCACTGGCTGGGACCTCAAGCTCATGCCTACCACTGTCTGAGGTCCCCAACTCAGCAAGTTTCTGAATATAGTATGCGGGAGCATACATGGGAGCATATAGGCATGTGAGATTGGGAGTATCTATCCTCTTGAAAATGTACTTGGGAGCATATGGCCCAGTAAGCTGCAACTATAGCATTGAATGAAATTGTGAGCGAACTTGACAGTGACTCGGAGGTGGACTTGGCAGTGCATTGACAGCGTACTTCAGAGCATATAGTCAAGCAAGCTGCGAGTGTGCTATCGAGTGAAATTGGAAGGGTTATTGAGAGTATGACTGGGAGTGTACTTGAGAACATACTTGGAGGTGAACTTCAGAGTGTACTCAGAGTGTTCTTGGCAGCATCTTGAGAGCATAAGTCAAGCAGGCTCAGAGTGTACAATCAAGTGCAATTGGGAGTGTACAATTGTGTGCATTCAGGAGTGCATTTCAGCGCATACTTGAGAAGGTGCAATGAAGTACATTTGACCGTTTGGTGTCATGTTTATTGAACGCAGCATGATGTATAGCATCAAGCATACATAATCCCATCAATACCATAGACATCTAGTCAATGCACAGGTCTATAGGACTGCAGAGTGCCACGCATCAAATATGCCACCGATGACAATTCCAAATTCAGCTTCTCTACAAGTTATGCATCGTGTAAGATCATTTTTCCCAGTGGTGGTCAAGTACCCCACAGAATACTAATGCAGAATCTGAAAGCAAATTGCTCAGCTTTAAGGTGGGCAGGAAATGTTGGGGATTTTTTACAAGTGCCCGTGAGGTTGATCTGAGTATCTAGGATGTTTACAAGTGGCTTTCAAATAGTTTTGCATTTTGTTGATATTATTGTATATACTTGCCATGGGGAGCATAATCTATTAATGCTTGGGAATTGGATATACTAGGGTATTGTCTGCAATCTTCAAACCAACAAAAATATATGAATTAACATAGCCTTCGATGTTTATTTGCAAGACACATATTTGTTGAACCCCAATTTTGATGTATTCAATATTCTCAGGTAGAATGTATTGTACTTCCATCCTTATAATAATAATCGATTGGTGGTTGATTTATACTGGATGTAAGAGATTCAAAATTACTCAGTGACTGATTTCAAGATTCTTGTTGAGTTTGAATCTCTCCTACAGTTAACAATTGCACATTTATACCACGCCTCATCTTACACACTGCTTATAACTTTCCATTCCTAAATCACCATGTGCAGATAGTGTAATTCATTTATGAATCTACAATTACAAATTATTCCATAAAGATAATACTCACTTTGTAATACAATACCCTGTTACATAATCATCTCTTGATTGACTGTCTTTAAATTTATATTTTAATTAGCCATTCATTTTTCTTCTTTATAGACTGTCCAATTTTGTATTATTATAATTTTTTCGGACAGGTAGAAGCAGTTTCAACGGCTTATGCCACATGATATAATTTTGGTATCCATGTATATCCTTTAGTGCACATTATTACTACCTTCAAGTTGCCATTTCAATTAATACTATTCTAAATTCAAAATTAATCACTGAGTTGCCTGATTATATGCTTCAAGTGGTATTCATATTCACTTCTGGTTAACAAGAATACCTAGACAACTTTGAAACTTGATGATTGGTCCATTTACATTATGAAGTGTATCATTCAATCATAAACCATCGCAGTTTACTGTCAGATTTACTGGATATTAATGTTTTAATTCACATAGATAATAAACAATTATCATATACATCAGCAAAATCAATTTTTGTTACTGGGAGCCTCTGGTAGTATTTGAGAGTTATTGGACCAGAATCCAAGAAGGGTCACATCCCAGAGTGGCCAGGACCAAGTCAGCTGCCTGAACATGCACCTGGGAGTCCCAACAACAAATATGCAAGGACATACGACATCAGCAGACAATGAGGGGAGCAACTGGGCGTGCCTGTTGGAAGCCTGGGTGAACTGGAGGGTGCAAGTGACAAGCCTCGGAGCTCCTTGAATTGCTGCAGAACTGTCTTGGACAATCAACATTATTTTTGAGAATGGGGATGATGAACCTCACAATCATAGTTACAACTTATTGTGCAACAATTTTAACTACTCATCTGTTCAATTTGCATTCTCATATACGTATCTGTGTATTGATATTGCTATCCATCTAAACATAGTACATCTTGACTGGCTGCGGACGGTGGTAGGGAGAAATTCAAGCTGCGCCTCACAATGACAATTATGTCAACTCAGAGATTCACGTGGGGACTATGATCATGTGAACTTGGAGATGCACCTGGAGGCCATGATTGAGCGAGTTTGGAGATGCACTTGGAGGCAATAATCTTACAAACTTTGAGGCTTTAATCGAGCGAATTTGGAGAGATACATGGTGGCTGTGATCAAATGAACTCAGAAGTGCACTCCGAGGATGTGATCAAGCAGGTTTGAGGAGTCAGTTTGGGGCCATGATTGTGTGAACTTGGAGGCTGTGATCGAGCGAGGTTGGAGAAGCACTAGGAGGCCATGACCGAGTGCGGTTGGTGATGCACTTTGAGGTCATCATCGTGCAAACTTGGAAGCTGTGATTGAGCGAGATCATTGATATGTTTCCAGACCATGATGATGCGAACCTGGAGGCCATGTTGATGTGAGTTTGATGATGCACTTTGAGGCCATACTTGGGCGAGTTTGGAGATGCGCTCGGAGGCCATGATCAATTGAGGTTCGGGAAGTACCTGTAGGTAGTTGATCTGGAGGAGATTGGTAGATGTGGAGCCAGATAGTTGGAATCAATTTATTGGATAGTCAACTCGAAACCATGGGAATGTGATAATCTGATTTTCACTTTGAGCTCACATGGAGAGCTGGGTAGTGTTGGTTGATATGTAACAAGGTAGGCTGCAAGCTGTAGCTATATCCAGTTGTCAACTTGTAAGTATGAGAATGATAGAAAGACAGACAATTATGGATAGATGTTAGGCACTGTGTATGCTGTACTTGGCGTATGTTGTACTTGGGGTATGCTGTGCTCTGTGTATGTGGTACTCGGCAAACAGTGTACACAGTATATGGTGTACTCGGTGTATGCTATACTCGGTATGTGGTGTATTCAGTGTGAGCTATACTCAGTATATTGTGTACTCGGTGTAAGCTATACTTGGTGTATGGTGTACTCGGTGTGTGCTGTACTCCGTGTATACTGTACTTGGTGTATGCTGTAGGCAGTGTTAACTCATGATCTTGGCATAGAGAGATAGAGAGGGATGTCTGAACTTTGTGTTTTGCAATGATGGTAGAGTTGTGGACAAGAAAGAGAGATGGGGAAAACAAATGGGAACGATATGGAGGTTTTGAGTGGATATGAGATGCCAATGGTACAACTCGCCAGATTGGTTCGGAAAGACCAAATATTGCAGTTCTTACCCACTGGATTGGGACTGGTCATGGCCATATTAGGAATGGTAAATTGACTCGCACACCGAATTCCCTTAAGTTCCAGTTTCTGATTATGATTTCTCCCATCTCCTGTCATGTGTCTCTGTCTCGTCCTCGACTCTACTCTCACCTAAGTACACGAAGCTATGTCATCCCTCTCTATATCTGCCTGCAATAATCATGAATTGACACCAATTACAGCATATACAGATTGCAGCATACACCAAGTAATGCACACACCGAGTATTGTGTACACTGATCAATGCACACCATGAGTACTGCATACTCTCGGAGTACTGCATCATCCCAAAATTGACAGTCTCCTGCACACTGCCAGTCTCTTATCTCTCATTTTGCATCTCTCAGCGGACCTTGTGTATTTAACCATCTACATTCCCAGTATTACAAGTAAACCACCAGATAAACCCTCAGCTACGGTATTGCCTTCCTCCCAACCGACCACAACAAACTATTTCTCGAATCTGGATTGATTATCGCCTTCAAGTGAATCTCCAAACTGAAATGCTTTTAGCCTTGATGTTCATCTCTGAGTTTTCTGGATCGGTGCCATCAAGTCCATCTCTAAATCCACACCCTTACTGCCTCCAACTCTGTCTTTGCGTTCGCTCTATCTCCAGCTTGAGGTGCATCTCCAAAGGCACTCCATTACAGCTTTCAAGTACATTTTCGAACTTGCTCAATCATGGCCTCCAAGTGTATCGCTTAGTTCACACCATTGCCGACTCCATGGGCATCTCCATGTCCTGTCCATCGGAGACTCCAGGTGGTCCTCCAAATACATTTGAGCGCTGTCGGCAGCCAAATTTACCATATGTATAGATATTGCGAGACTTAGATACATAATTGGTGCCATATTATAATGTAGCAAATCTTGTTACTGTAACAAAGATGAATATGAGAGACAAAATGCTTTGTGGTTATGAAACGCTGTGAACCACTGCAGTGAGAATACGCACAAAATTCAAAGTTTCCCACAGTGCCGCACAGAGGTCTCAGTTGCTTTCAATTTAAACTATCCTACAAGTCAAATATTGTAGCATCCTGAATGCACCTGCATAGCTGCAGGTGCTTACAGGTGCACCTGAGAATGCTCTTGCAGCATTGCAGAGCTCTTTGTGTTGTGCAAGAAGAGCCTGGGAGCATTTGAACGGACTGAGAAGTACCGGTGAGGTTGACCAAAGTGACTGGGAGGTTTGCATATAGCTTCCAGACCGATTCACATTTTGCTGATGTACTAATGTCACAAATTCTATTAAGATGATACGACATAAATATTACACTGAGAACAATATAATAGATAGAATTACTTCTACTTTGGATACTCTAGATATGGATTTCAGATAAATATGGTAATTGTAAAATGATACACTAGAACTCTCGAGTGATAGTTTTAGCTAGAAGATTCCTCAAGTATCATGTAAGGCAAATGGTATACCATCTGAAATCTACCTCCTGTATGAAAATATTTTGAGGTGTACTCGAAAATACTGTTGAAATATTTGACCATACTTTCTCTACATTTAGCTGAACTCAGCAGTATTTGAAAGAATCTGGAACCATTAGAGATTTATATTAAGTTTTACATTTTGCTAATGTATAAAGTTACACTATCTGAAATAGATTTTTTTAATAAAGCAACCAACTTATTATTACTAACACTGTATTTACTACTGTATTTTATTTACAATCACAAAAATATTATCTTCTGCCATGTTGTAAAGTTAACAAGCTGATTTCAAAGAGATGTTGATGTATTTGTGAATACTAATCAGTACAATAGTCAAAGTGTAAAAGATTATCTTGAAATTTTTACAATTAATACTACTGGACTATATTCCAAAAATTAAGTAATTGTTTCTAGATATGAAATTTTACTTCTTACTAACAAGTAAAGTATTTAATATTTCTTGGACAATGATTTTTACTAATCATTAGATTTTACATTCATATAACTTCTATTATATTAGCAAATATCTTTTCATTATATATATTTTTATATAATCTTTATAACTTATATTTGCCTTCTATGATAGCCAATATGATTGAAATTCAATTATGTCAAGACTTTTTATTTGTAATGCTGATTAAAAACCTAATATATATTAGATTGTTGGAGAATTTTATGTTATTTAGCTATGGGCTATATACATGTAGTATAATAGAAAGACTAAATGTAAATACCATTAGGAATTTGTCAAATACAACTTGTATAATTTCTCTTGTCTTATGTGAATACTTGATTAGCCATCAGAGTCTACAGCCTGATTATAAAGTTTGTGCTCTTATAATACAGCATCTACACTGAAACTATTCTTGTCTATCTATTAATAGTCAGTAAGTGAATAGACTTAACATAGTATAGTGGAGAAAACTCTAAAGGGGATAATCTAGTACAATTCAAGCAGAGTGAAGAGTACTTTGGAATGGGAAAAATAAACAACACTCAGATAGTGTGAATTGAATGAATTTATAGTGTATGAGAGTGTATGTTGGAAATGAACTAATTAAATACAGATAGAAGAAGGGGAAAATAATTAAACTAGTATTATAATAGACTGAAGATAGATATTAAACTTCCTTGGAGATATATTTGGAGGTAGTTGGTTAAAGCTGGATGTAAATAGAATTTGAAATTTAACTGTTGACAACTAATCCAGATATATTGTATACATTGATTGGATAAAGTTAATCTGACATGACCACAAGTAGTACTCAGATAATGAAGGTCTTGGCTGGTTGGAGATGATCTCTATTACATAATTGGAGAAACTTAATCTGGGCTGACTGAGGATTGTGACAATGTTCAGAGTTCATTCAGAAGTATAAAATTTAAGAAATAAATTTATATTATACTTTTATATAGTAGGTAAAAGCTGATAGGGTGCTAACGGAAGCTAACAGCAGTGATTCAATCTCAGCTTACTAAAGATAGTGTATACGAGTTCTTAGAAGCTGGCTGGAGATTATCCATTGATACTTGAAAAGATACTTACTTGATATAGACTAGAGACTGTACTCTGGATTCACTTGTTAGGGGGGTGCATTCCTCAAGATTTCGATACTTATACGCGGCCCTAGATCCAATTCTTATATCTTTACATATATCTCCAGGTAAATTAAACTGGCAAGTGATATAAATCATAAATGCTCAAAGGATAGATCATTACTGTTGTCACTGAAGCTTCTAAAAATATTGTAACCAAATCGTATTGCGGCGTTAGGCAGTATTGGCAGTACATGCAATCATCATCTATAAATTACATGTCCACTTATTGAGTTGTTTTCTCTCCTTGTTACGCTGAGCTTTAGTTTTGAAATTAACTCATCACATATGAGTACGATGTAATGGATCCAATATGTAATTTGGATTTGACTCCTCAGGAGATAACAGACCTTCCAGTGGAAAAGGCTTTCTTCAAATTTCTTAAGGGATAGGCAATATATCTTTTCGTATCTCCACTGGCTTATCCAGTTTCATTCCTGTATCATGTATTGATACAGCTGTATTACTTACTGGCCCTGTTGATGATGGAAATCATTTATAATCCAAATAATATCTCAAAGCTGGTTCTAACCCCACTAATGCTGATAGCCACCAAACACACTGCGCCGCAAATGAATATTGTCGCTCTTGGAATATCGTAACTAACTTTCCAAAAGTCCACACCAATATATCGGCTTCATGTTTAAAGGTAATACTCATCTAGGGTGTGGGGCTGCCACTACAAAGCTAATAACATTTATAATAATAATTGGTATATATAGGTATCATAAAAACGCGATAATACTTTAGATTCTTCCCTCACTAGTAGGTTTCTGGCTTTTTGCTGCTAGAGCTTCTTCTTCTCATTGCCGTAACAATGTGAGCTCTTTATACAGGGGCCCTCAGTTCAGACTTGACTTTGGAATCTCGCTTTGACACATAGTTTGCTTGATAGCTTATCGCCAAGATCAACTTAAGTGACTCAATAATACTGCCATGAATTCCCTCAAGGTTATCGTGTTTATACATGAGTGGTTTTAAGGCATTACGCCCCCACTATGGGCAATCCCCATGACATGATATCTACCACTCTAATATGACAACTCATAACTTCAACTTGAACATCTTGCTTCCCATTTGTTCAGTAGTTGGAACATCTGACAACATATAGTGTTATCAGTGCTTATCGCACTCGGTGTTATTAACTCTTCGTCATCAGATGCCTCGCCTTTCATTTGCCTTCTTCAGCAATTGGTCAGAGATTTGATCTCTGACCAACCGATACTCTGCCAAACTAGATTGTCACAAGTCAACCTCATATCATTAAATGAGTATCACGTTGCAATCCATACTGAATTAACCCAATGATCAGGTTTGCTTCTGGCCTCTCATCTTCAGCCAATGTCATTAATACCTCAGACACTGCTTGCTTAGGTCTCGACCTTCCATAGACCGGGGATTGCCGCAAGGTGTTCCCACCACATTGTGCGTGGGCTTGCAGATCCCTCGTGCTGGCATTTTGTGTCATCATCTGCTGCACACGTAATTCTGCCTAAGCGCAACTTAACTGTGTGTTGTCCCGCTATCAAGAAATTGTAGATGTGGCCAAGAATTATGCCCACTGCTGAAGGTTTTGCACGTCTCAGTAATGGCAACATAATTGCGTCTTCATATTTGAATCTGCTAGTGCAAGCGTGCTTGTCACTAATCGATCGACACGTGGCCCAAGTGTAATCCCACTAACGATCACTCGGCTGACAAACATGATGATGTTCCACTGGTAGGTGTTTTGCATATGAGTCACTTGAGATCTTTGCATGTACCAGCCACAATGCGTTCATGTATCGTTACCACTGCTAAGGGAGAACCCCTAACACTACTTGCATTTCTACCATTAAGTGGTTGTTGGGAGATAAATGCTTTGAGTTTGCAAAAAGTAGTAGAGTAGTGATTATTATAGAGAGAGTTTCGAGAGGATAATGGAAGAAATTGGAGAAATATCGAGACCAAAATGTATAACCTTTCAGATCAGATTCACTCAAACAATTTTCACAGATAACCATCTTTAAGTTTAAGTTTCTCTAGCTAACTTTGTCCTTCTTCTTCTATTTTCTACCATTGCTATCTTTCAACTCCTTTTGTTTTGTCTACTACTGTACCATATTTTGAAAATCATCAGTGAAATTATTCTCTCTATCTGTAAATGGTAGCTATACAAGTTATCAACAAATATACTCTCCAGCTGAGCTCAGATTGAATATTTTCCATCTGCCTTCATATTGTTTTCATGCTGTTACATACTATCTCCGGTAAGTTTTACTAAATCCTCAAAAGTCAGCTTCTACTGGCTTTCTGCCAGCTGTTTTACTATATAACTTAGAATCTATTCTCCAGTTTTCAAGATTTCTCTTTTGTTTTTCAAACTAGTCTCTACTTTTGGTTAGTTTATATCAACTCTATCAGAGCATATACTAAATGCTATCTGCAGCCTACTTTGGTAGTTTTCTTTCTACTATGTATTAATTATTTTCTGCAGCCAGCTCTACTTATCTACTTTAAAGGTTACTATCAAGTCAGCTTAACTAACCGCTTTGAGTCTACCTTTAGGTATAGTTAATTATTTTCTTTAAGTCCATTCATTGCCCCCTTTATAGTATATTCAAACTTCTCTTATCATATTTTCTTATTTATTCCTTTAATCACCTTTTAATCGCCTGTTCTCAATATCCCCTCAGTTATACCCTCTGAGTACATTTAGTTACCCTCTTCCCAATCTTACTATATAATCTCCTGCTAAGTTCTCCTTCAACATAGCTACATGACTAACTTTTGGTGATAGTAATCGATTTATTATGTAAATATATATATAGATATTGTCACCTAAAAAGGAAATATCATTTTATTGGTACTCATATTCAATAAAATTATAAATGCAATATAATAACCTCCTATTAATAAGTATACTGCAGACTCCACTCAATTTCAAATTGAATTTTTTTGATAACATGCATAATATGTTGTAATATGTAAACATATGTATTAATATACTATACGATATGGTAATATACTGTAATTTACTATAGTACAGCAATTATACTTATAATGTATAATTGCACTTCACTACCAGTTGTAACAAATTTCAGTTATGATAATATATATACTTTTCCTAATATATTTGAATTTTATCATCAAAATATTGCAGTTTATATATCTATTCTGCAAAAAATACATCAATAATAACAATCAGAATTACACAAAACAAAAAGCCAGAAGTGGAGCCCCCACTTCTGGTTCACCTATGTTTTTGATAAAACCCTCCGAAATATTTACCAGAAACAGTAGCGCCCTGACATTTGTGTTAGCCTCTATACCTCGGTCATCACCTTATGCTCACTGCAAAAGTTAATTCCCGATTTGAGCTATCCCACCCCTTTTTCCCTACCCGTACACTACAATGCAACCCTTCCCCCTTCCGATACGTGATACGTGCATGCTGTCTCGTGCTCAGACGACTGAGGATTTGTGGGTGTATTTATGGTGTAGGGTAACCTTATCGTCTTGAGCCTAGACCCAATTAGTACTTAGTAACCCTTTCGACTGGCTTAGCTCGTAAGAAAAGTAAGAAAAATTACACTGTATGATGGTGTGCGCGTGATGTCCTTTTAATGGGCGTTAAGGCAGGTTTGTGCTCGTCGAATAGTAGCCCACTGGATGTGGTAATTCGAGGCGTTTGTTTTGTGAAGGAGCTCTGCACTCTTCTCCTTTAGCAAACTAAGTATTTTAATAGGTAGATCGATCTCATCACGGGGGCGGCTATGCTGTGCCCCTGTAGCAAGGACGTCAACAACCGTACTGTACACCAAAGTATTCCGTCGCTCAGTTACATCTGTACCAATATGAGTTGTTTGGTCAGTTGAGTGGACGACTACATACCTCTCATCGTCGTTAGTTTCCGGTTTGGAGAAAACTTCTGGAAGGATTGTTCCACTGCAGAATATCATTTAACCTACCATGCCATATTGGGATCGCGGGGTTAATGCTGGTATCAGCTGCCACAAGAAGAAGCAAACATGTTCGTCCACCAGTCAAGGATTCGCGACGCTTCACTTGTCGTCAATTTCTTTTTCAGTACCGAACACATGCAGCGCTGGAGGCGTTTGTGAAGCTTGTCGGGCATGTTGTATCAACGAGAGTACAACCAGGAGTACCTCATGTTATGACCTGTAGCAGGATATATACATTTGATGCGATAGCATAATAATGAAGGTATTGTCGGAAGATGACATCATTGGGATAGATTCCTTTTAAGCTTAATAAAGCTGTTTGTAGTTCTGTGAGTAAATCAATCATTGTTCACAAAAGTCATTATTAGTATGGTTCATATTGGCACTTTAAAGGCTTATCATTGTTTGGTTTCCAAGAAAACTTCTCAGTGATCATGTGATAGGTCCAAACCTTTAAGAAGCAAATACTACTGTGCCAGAAATCAGGAGATGGTGTTCTAGACCCCGGCGGACTTCACTCCAGCAATCCCTTCGAACCATCTTCAAGAATCAGATATCCGGTATCGTTTGGTGGCGAAATAGGAAATAGGGGAAGAAAGATCGCATCACGGTGCCTCCTTCTAATCCAGCCTTTCTCCTCGGGGTTTTGCGGGCATTGAAAAATGTTTTTGTCGAGTTTCTTATATCCGGAATATTTTGCTTCGCAATATTAAATGAGTGGTTTGGTTTCTAGGCTCCGCAGGCCAAACTTGTACTAACCCTGGAAGCAACCTCAACTAAGCTGGTCGCCCAACCATATTGGAATGTGAATAGTTGAAGTGAAAATTACCCCCCCCAGTCGCATTTCAACATCTTGCAACGTGCTTTGTCTGGGCAAAAACTACAGAAAAAGCACAATTCAGAGGTGACCGACCCCCCACCGATTCTGGGTCGAGGTCTGTCAATGTGGAGTGCATTCTAGCGTTGGAGGAGGTGAAATGTGTGGTGGATATGGAAGGAAAAGAGAAGAATGTGCGAATACTTCTGGTTACCTGGAACTTGGTAGTTAATGAAGTTGAATGTGAGCTGCACAAGCTCATATCATTGCAGTGCAAAAGTTTCGCTGTTGTTTTGCAGTGATTCATTCTGCTCGTTTGAACGAGCTCGATACGAGTTTCGTCATCATGCTTATCATCGGAAATATTTGACGGTCCAATCATCCCTGCACTTTGAGATGCAGGGCATTCTCGTGCAGGAGCTTGAAGCGGGGGTGTCATGGTTTCCAGAAACCCTGAAGCTATGTAACTCGCTGCATATACATGTACCGGCTCTGTGGCGGTTGAGGCCTCCGACTCATCATATTAAATCGCCATCGTCATTGGATCTATCATCGTCTTCGCATAGGGGTTCCATAGCTGATTGTACGGGGCATTGAGGAATCGCGGGGTGGCGGACGGGGCGTCAGCTGCCACAAATCCAAAGTGTATGGCACTGCCTTGTCCCCTGCTTGGCGACTAGATGAGAACTATGATACCCTTTGATCGCATCAACACCGACAGAGTAGGTGAAGAGTTATACTTCGATGTCTCGGGTACAATTCTAGGACATACTGGCTACAGGTTAGTATCTGGTATCGCTCTAGTTTCCATCGTGTTTCTTGTGTTTCAGCTGATAGGTCGTAGGAGAAACCAGAAGCGCGGTGCACACCTGCGTATCAACATATTTCATCGCAAATCGGAATGTCAATGTCAACGCCGAAAGAAAACTAACTTAGCAAAGCAAATCCTGAATCCTGAATAGTTAGTTAGCAAGGAATATCCCATAGATAAATATCTCATAGTTCCCGCTTCTGAGGCTTCTCTGTTGCCTGCCCACCTGCCTGCTTGCATATTCCATTCACCCGCCCTCCCGCTTCATCAAGCGTGCTCGAGTGTTGTTGGGTATGAACATCTATGAACATACCATCCACCCGCTCTGATCGGTCGCGATACAGTTCATCGGCTCGACGTGATTGTTGCTCGGATATCGAGACTTGTAGTGGCGCATCTGACTCGAGAAAGTCTCGCCCGCAAGGAATCTTTGCGACACGTCCTTTTTTTTTCGGTCTGGTGCATGCTGCGTTCCCTACGCACATCAGTCTCGGCTTTGTGGCTCCACGAGTGAAGCACGCTCTCAGGCCTTTATTACTGTTAGTTTGGAGCTGGGTGCAGTGTTCTAGCACAACTCGTGAAAAGTGCTACAAAAGGGAACCGAGACTAGCACCTTTCTTCCTGTCTTTTGTTTTGTTCTGTCCACTATCTGTCTGTCAATCCCCGTCTGTCGCCAGTGTCCAATATCTCTTCTCCGACGGCGATTCATACATAAGCAGTTCTCACCCTCTCAACACGCATTCTCACTCTGTTGCACCTTCCACCAGATAAGACAGCTTGCTACCAGTCACTTGGTCCGCCTCAATTTCCAAGTTGTACAATAACCTCGTTACCCTTTTGACAACACCACACACCACTACCAGGAGAATTCCAACTACTACTGCTACTGCAACAGACAGTCGCGCAGCGGTATATCTGGGCTGCATGGAGTCTCGGTCTCCATTAAGACCACTGTTGCCGCCGCCAACATTTCGTTACCACCACATTACTCTCTCCCAAATCCAGCCAGCTCCTTGATCCTAGCTGCTGTTGCCTCCGTGGACGTGTCGCTTCCAGACTCGCTCCATCGGCGGCCTCAACTGCACGATCACCGCGACTTCCTCGTGGCTACTTCCAACCATCTTCTCTCCCGACATGCGAACCATGCGCAGGCTCTCTTGTCAAAACTCCGCATATCACCGCTCTCGTTGTTGGGCACCTCGATCCCGTTTTTTGATCCTGCTGTCATCTCGAACCACGATTTTCGAATGACGAGCCCCTTTACCTCGCCTCCCCCACCTTATAGCCCAGAACATCCGCACGCTATCCTCGACCACGAAAAAGTCCCTGTCGTCATGGCAGATCTACCTCCACCATTGTGCGAAATTAGAGCGAACGAGTCGCCAAAACCGAGGGGTCTGAGAGGGAAAGACGGCGATATATTTCACCTTACACCGTCGGCAGCATTAACACTTCTTGCACGATATGCTGAATTACTCGTCAGTATGACTGGTGATTTACTTCCAACGCCCCCGCCGAGCAATCCTACTACACCGAGTGGCATCTATACAGAGCGAAGGAATTCGGAGGGAGGGTACTACTTCGGCCCACCTAGCAGCCAGAATGTCGACGGGATCCGGATAAGGTCGCCTGTGACACCCCCAGCAAGTGAATGCGGCTTCGATAGCGGCGAGTCGGCGAGCGTAATTCATCATGGCGGTGTCGATGACACAACCCATTATGGGACAATATCACGCAAGTTTTGGAGTAAATCGGCACCAGAGATTCCAATAGAAGACTATCTTTTCAGGTATGAACGTACATTCCTTTTTTTTTCTCGCCCATGGTTTGCTTTTCCCCGGATTCATCATCCCCTGGTCTGCATATGGGCCACCAAGGTGGAAAAAGCAACGAGAATAACCTTCAATGCCATCCCATTCTAACATGCGATAGAATCCAGCGTTTCTGTCCCCTCTCAACCGCTGTCTATCTAGCCGCATCCTACTATCTCCACCGTCTCGCAATAACTGATCGAATAATACCGCTAACACGACTCAATGTGCACCGCTTACTTCTTGCCGCTTTACGAATAGCCGCGAAGATGCTAGAAGACCTAAGTTACCCTCATACGAGATTCGCAAAAGTTGGGGGATTGTATGACTTTGAATTGAGCAAGTTGGAGGTTAGCTTTTGCTTCTTAATGGATTTTGAGTTGAAGGTTGATCGCACCATGTTACAATGCCACGCGGACTTTCTCAAGAGTAGTGTCGAAGCTCAGGCGATGTTAGGAAAGGACGGGCTAGTGACGATCTGGAGTGCATAATGGCGGGAATGGGTAGGTGGATGTATTAAAGGACGAAGGCGAGGGGAGGGGGAGGGGGAGGGGGAAGGGAGGGGGGGGGTTCTGCATAGCAAAATCTTGAGGAATACTTTGCATTTCGTTCGGAATCACCATCACAATCATACTATTGTTGGGAAAGCGCTTCTTTTCCTCCCTTATTGTTTGAGATACCGCATCTGTGCTTTATAATTCATGCTTGGTTGGAGGTGATGGAAACTTGCATCCCCGTTTTCTGTTAGGACGTTTTTTTGTTGCCTTTCTATACTTGCTATTGGAGTTGCGGAGGGGGGAAGATGATCGAAATGATTATGAGGAATGTGCTTCTCTTTTTTCCCTCTTTACATGCATCATCGCATCTTTTGAGTAACAATCGCATCCCGTGGTTGCTCCTACTACCAGAAGTCGCTTGGACCAGTGGTTGGATTAGAGAAGAGACGATGAGCAAAAAGTAATAATTTCTCATTCCACCTACGTACTTCTTTTAATAATGTACACTTTTTTTCTTACTGACCGTTTGTTGGTGCGTATCTCTTCCCCGCAATATGCGAAGGATCGATCGATCGCAAACTTATTCCTCCTATATGATGGATGGGGTGATGTACTCTACCTATAGGTTGGGAGAGGAAATTTTTATGATGTACCTGCATGGAGAATATGGAGGAGGGTTGCAAACGGGCGGTTTTTGACGGCGATTGGGTTGGCTATGTACCAGATGCTTCACTCAGAAAGCCCGCAGTTGGATATGGGTGCTTCTGACGGCATGTGCAAAGTACTCAGTAGATCGGCTAGGTCTTGAAATAGGTTCTAAATGCTTCCTCACTCCTTCACCCCCCCTCCTCACACATTTTTCGTTTTGTGCGCATATCCGATCGCCCTAATGAAAAAGGCCCATTTTAGTTGGTTATGTGGGAAGTGACAACGAGGAATTGAGAGATGAGGACATCACCAATATTGATATATTGGATACCAGTGGTGCGTGGCAAGTACACGCACAAACTTCATACATCTATATCACAAGCGAAAGAGCTCGTATGGAGTCCTGCAGAATATTGCATGAGATCCAATATTAATACCCAGTGCGTGGAAAGTGCTTTCGCATACTTCGTTCAATCTATAATTAAGGTACTTAACCTCATCTCAAACTCCTCCTTCGTATTGGGGGGTCCGTCCTGCAGAACATCGCATGAGATCCAATGCCGTATGGTCTGGTTGAACTCGTTACCTTGTGATACGTGGACACTACTGTATAATGTAGATGGATCCTGTATACACTATGGGGGGCTCGAATAAGTCCATAAGCCTCACATGTGTTTGCAGTGAGGTTATCATGTTTTTAGTAGGTTGATGTGGTGCTGTTTCAATTTGCAGGCTGACATGTGGAAAACCAATTTGTTAGCAATACTGAAATGTAAGACTGTCTGATTTGACAGCAGCACAAGTCTGGAAAGGTTGGTAGAGTTGACAGGCTTACAGTAGTGTGTAATATTAGCATAGTGGTTAGGTGAATAGGTTTAACAACCTGACATCAATCTGTCAGTAGTAGAGGGTATTACTGAGATGAGAATTTTTTTGGTTACAGTGTAGAGCTGTAGATTTCACCCGCTTCCCAGCTTTACAGCAGTTTATCGCAGAGAGTGTTAGAATTGGGTCGACAAGTGTATCACTTTTAGAATCAACTTTCATCTGCGGATTACAATGCCACTACTTCCATAATGTTTATGTATATGTATTGGTGCATGGTATTCAGCTACCATATATGGTGGTGATTATTATAATGTTATTAGTGATGGTGATAGTGTTGGTGATAGTGTTGCTGAGAGTGGTTAGAGTGATAGTTTTCAAGAGCAAAATCTGCTACAGTGATTATTGCTATGGTGATAGCTACTATGGTGATGGCTGCTATGGCAATAATGGCTATGGTAATAGCAAAAACAGCAGCTAACTCTTGACAATCTGACAAATCTGACATGCTAATATGACGGTCATTAGGCTGTTACTCAAAATCACCTCCAAGGCTTGCACTAGACTATAAGATCAATAACTATAATGGCCCAAAATACATAATATTATCAGAGTATGGAAAATATAATAAACTAGATTTTCAAAGATAAGTAAGGTTTATATTATACTTATCTAGTTAATCAAACCCCATATAATGTAAGCTGCTACTATATTGAGTTTCTAGCTATATTAGACTGCATAAACTTTCAATATCAAAAAGATAGATTAATTCAGATACAACAGTATACGAGGGAGTACATACTTGCCTCCAATGTATCAGGTTTCTGCAAGCAGTACAAGGTTGTCTTTTGTCAAGCAAAATGGATGCTAGTGTTGATGCTTGCTATATAATCGGCTTCCAGTATGGAAAGCAATATCACTGTGCTGTGGTCGGTATTTACATATACTGTAAATATTTGTTAATTGATTTTTCTTGTACTACATCTTAATACAGTCTACAGCATGTCAAACATTCAGCATTTCCTTTATTATGAAGCTGTGTATTCAGAGCAGAGTTGTTTGAAGTAATGAAAGTTGGTTACATTACAAAAGGGTAGAAATTTCAGCTGCTGATGCAAATATACTTTCCAATTTGCTTCTTCAATGGAAAGTGGATCTCAATAGAAAATCTATGATACTGCACGTAACTGAGTCGGGGTGATTCACTTCAGGAGTAGAAGAAAGACTTCAAGCTCAATCCTTATCACCCAAACAGATGCTTATATGTAGTTGTCATCATCATTGTCAAGAAACAGCAAGTCTTCCTTGATTTGCTATACATTTATCTGTCCCAGTAACTGGAAAATATCAATTATATTAACTACTTTTCACTATAACCTAAGATTTATAGTTGTACAAAATAGCAGTCTGAAGGTATAGTGTCCAATGTACATATTTCTGTAACAATACCAGGGAGTTTAGGCTACCATACATCAGCAAAATGTATTTTTGTCTGTGCGAGCATCTGGGAGTTTTGGGAGGTGTTGGACCAGAATCCAATGGAAATCAAATCCCAGAGTTGACTGGACCGATGTAGTGGCCTGCAGGTTCACCTGCAAGTGCTGCCGAAATATCTGTGAGGACCTGGGAGGATTGTTGATGACCAGTGGGGCACCTTAGAGTGCCGGCGACAAGCCTGGCAGCATCAATGACAAGCCTCAGTGCCCAGGCAACAAGCCTGGGAGCATCTCAAATCACTGTAGACCAGCCTGGCAAAAACAACATGTTCTTTGGGAATGCGGCAGGTGGGCCTAGAAATCATAGCTACTACTTATCATTGAATGATTTTTAAAACTCCAGTATTCAGTTTGTATTCTCATCTCTGTATCTGTGTATTTATATAGCTACCAAATCTACATCTCAGTATATATGGGCTGGCTGAAGTTGGTGATTGAGAGCAATTCCCACTGCACATGATAATGATAATCAAATATACGCTGAGATTCACTTCGAGGCCATGAGCGAGCCAGTTTTGAGACGCCCTTGGTGGTAGTAATCAAGTCAGTGTGGATATACACTTGGAGGCAATGATTGAGTGAACTCAAATATGCACTCCTTGGCAGTGATCAACGGAGTTTGGAGATGTACATGGAGGCCATGATCAAGCAAGATTGAACGACTACTTGGAGGAGGTTGATGGGAGGCATGCTGAGTGCAAAGACTGTAATCATCAGTTAGTTCCCATAACTAGCAACTGTGGGAATGTGATGAGGTGACTTGACAATTGAGCACTTATGGAGAACTTGCTGGTGGCGGTTGATCTTATCAAGAGGCACTCCAGATGCTAAAGTTATATTCATGGGTTATCTAGAAATTGGGAGAATCAAGGGAAGACAGACAATCATGGGTGGATGCTGTTCTCAATGTAAACGGTACTGACTGTTAACTCATCACCATTGCATGGCGAAATAGGGAGGAATGACTTAACTTTGCGTTCTGCAATGATGGTAGAGTTGTGGACAACAAAGACAGTTCGGAGGTGAAGATGGAAACTATATGGAGATCACCAGCTGTTAGGAGAAATCAGGGGTACAACTAGCGCAATTGGGTTTAGAAGTCCTCATATCAGTTGTCTTACGGGCTCGTTTGGAAGTCGTACCTGCCATATAGGGATAGACAAAACGACTCACATACGAAATTCGCTCAAGTCCCTGTTTCTGATGATGATTTATGGCATCTCCAATCATCTCTCTCTATCTATCCTCAACTCTACCATCACCGGACAACATGAAGTTAAGTCATCCATCTCGATCTCTCCATGCAATTTTCATGAGTAAACACCAAGTACAGCACACACCGAGTGCTGCAAACGCCCAGTACTGCATACACTGAGCACTGTGTAATCCCACCATCCACTATCTCCCGCTCTCAGGCAGTCTCTTATCTCTCATCTTTCAGTAGACCATGTAGTACTCAACTCTCTACATTACCACAATTACAAGTTAACCAATAATTAGAGTCTCAGCTCCCATCATGTCTCCCACCTGATCTACCACTGCGAGATCCACCATATCCAGGTAGTCATTCAATCTCGATTGATCATGGCCTCCAAGTGCATCTCCAAACTCTCTCGATCACGGCCTCCCAGTTTTCGTGATCATGGCATCACAGTGCAGTTCCAAACTCTTTCAAGTACAGGCTCCTAGTGTATCTCTGTGTTCACACAATCCCAGCCTCTGGTGCATCTCTGAACTCACTCGATAATAACCTTCAAGTACATCTCCACGTCCACCCGATCATGGTGTGGTGGGATGGCAGAGCTAAAAACAAATTAGAGTAACATCAACACTGTGCCTCACCTATCAATGAATTTGAATGGAATTTGTCAGATGGAGCGGTGCCACCTTGAGGAGTATAGGAACAGGGTGTGAGAGTAAGAAGGGGTACCGGGCTGTGAAAGGAACCATACAAAGAGTGTGGATACATGAAGGTTCAGCAAGAGTGCATTGGACTAAGAGCTGCAAAAGATAGAGTTTGTATTTGGTATACTGTGATGATATCTATCTACTTGGTGATCTCTGAAATATATGCTCCCTGTTGCAAAGTATATGTCCATCATCCCTCTATCTTCATAAGCCCCCCAATCGCTTAGTCTGTCCCTGTTATCGCTGCCTCTCTGTATGCCCCCAGCCATCTTCCCCCTGCCTCACTGACTGTTGGTGGTGGTAAGACCTAGATTTTACCACCACAACAGCCTACAAGTGCATTTCAAACATTTTTCACAGCACATCGCCAGCTGCTCCTCCGACTCCACTTGAATATCGTCTGCACCCCAATAGACTGTGCCTAAATACATTAACAGATGTATATTGATAATTCATGTTCTATTATGGTGTAGTGAATCTTGTGACCATAACAAAGACGAATAAAATAGACAAAATGCGTTGTGGTTATTCACCCCTAAAAACCACTGCTGTGAGAATACTACATCAAGTATCCTGCAGACCTGCCCAGAGGTCTCAGCTGCTCTTGAAGTCTCCCACGGACCTGCCCATTGATTTCAGCTACTCTTGAGATTACCCGCAGACCTGCCAAGTGGTCTCAGCTGCCCTACAATTTGACTATTCTATGAGTCACATATTGTAGAATCCTGAATGCACCTCTATCACTGCAGGTGCTTTCAGGAGCACCTAAGAATGCTCATGCAGAGTCTGAGAGCACTTTGCTCAGCTCCAGGAGGGCCTGGGAGCAGCTGGAAATACATAGAAGCATTGGTGACATTAACCAGAGTGTTTGGGAGGTTTGAGTGTGGCTTCAAGACTGATTTGCATATGGCTGATGTAGGCTTTTGATTATCTAAACCACAAATTGGCAAAGTGGAAATGAGTACTACAATGTAAAAATTGCACATGTTGTTGCAATAAGTGTCTGAGTGGCGGTGATAGTATTGAGAAAAACCTGTACAGGTTTAGAGTATTCAGATTCAGCAATGAGTGTAGAGTCCATATACTATGGATATGATTAATGTATTTGTTTTAGCTCTTGGCTAAAATTTGCCCCACTACTGAACTGACAAGAAAGAAACAGCAAGCTATTTGTTATTACTAGAGATATTGATATTACACAACATAATATTGAAGCAATTGGGTGACTGAATTGAGTATGGATATCATATGAATTGGTTTAGAGTATCTTCAATGAGCTGCATACAGCACAGTTTTTGTGTATATTTTAATTAGAGTTAGAGATAGTTAGTAAGTTTAGGTCATTTGAGAGATTCACCACTGCAGCCACCTTACAACTGGTTATAACCCCAGACAATTCAATCATATAATGAACTCAACTTGGATATATAGTACAATCAAGATAGTGTTGAAGGAGTACAGATAAACCTGAATGGTATCGAGATAGCAAGATGGCCACATCAACAGCAATATCAATTAATAAATTTGTTGGTACAGACTACAAGAGCTGGAGTGTGGAAATCAACATACTCTTTGAACTGAACAAGTTCCAAGTTGTGCTGCTGTATGGAGTTAATATGAGATGAGAAGGACGGAATACCTTTGGGAGTTTACATATAGCAACATGGAATGGGATTGTTCACTGTACTCTTCATGATCGTGAAATCATTGCGGTATCAATATTGAGTCAGGATAGATGTGAAGGGTGATTGAAATCAATTAATGAAGACCTACTAATGAAAGGTGAAGTTGATTGTAAGGGATCTTGATAACACAATGTCAGCAGAGAGGTTGAGTACATATCACAATGTACACTCAAGAATTCAGAGGTATTTGGATGACATCAATGATTAAGCAAAAAGTTCGACTGGTACTGGGTGAATGCGAAACAGTATGTACAGCTACTATGTGTTTAAGAAAATATCTAATGATGAAGTTTGGCGGTTTTTCATGTAGTTGAGATACCACAAACTCAATACACTGGCTAACAATCAGTAGGACTTTTATGTAATGATGATCAGCCACAAAGTCCAGCAACAGCAGGAAGTCAATTTGGAAAGAATCAAACAGCTGGCAATGGCTAAGATAAAACCAAAGAGTGACAAGCAGCATTCAAAACAAAATTAGAAGTCCCAGAAGATCATGTATAGACATGGTAAGCTTGTAAGCAGTGTTTCAGAGGATGAAATGAAACATTGAGGCAGGAATTTGAGGCATACTCAGAAATGCTATCCATGCTATATGGTATGGTTCACTGTATGGCATTGTCAAAGTACAATACCTTTGGGGAATGCAGTACTGTCAGAGAAAGTGATAGTGGTAGTGTTTATAATAATAATATTAATCTCAAACTATTGAATAATACTAATCAAATGAAAGAGCTTATTGATATACAGCTGGTAGTAAGATTTTACAACCATGTCTCACATTAGTGGAGATTAGCAAAATTTGGAATATTTGACTGCATATACTACAAGAGGAGAGTAGGAGATTTGTGACTTTGTTCACAGTGAAGAAGACAGGGCAATCTGCTGAGATAATATAGGAATAAGACTTTGGTTGTATGGGGCTGCAACTGTACACATGGAGTGGTTGAGGAAAATACCTTGCCTATCAAAGGAGCATACAATTTACTAATACCAATACAGCATATTCACGAGGGATGGCGACTAAAACAAGACATGACAAATCTCCAGTAGTAAGTGCTTCTGGTTGAGATTAGTGTTAGCAACAGTTCCGGACCGTCACTTCGGGTCCGGGTCCGGGTCCAAACCGAACGGTTGCCAAATTGGTGGTCCGGGTTGTCAATAAACCTGAACTGCCCACTCGGGTACGGTTCCATGGTAAACTCCCAACCCGTCTGAATTGGGTGGGTTGTCAGCGGGTCGCCCAGCAGGTCCATCTATAGATTCATATAAGGCTGTTGTATTTGCAGTGTGTTAATAGTATTTTATCAAAATCGCGTTTTCAGCAACCAACAATGTGCTTTTGCTTGTTGAGGAGTGTGTAATATCGATTAATTTGGTATCTGTGTTTCACCTTCGATATATGCTATTTTTGCCTAGCAAGGCGGTCAATAATACAGTTACGCATGCGAAGATCCGCGCGATGCCTTGATTATGAAATATCCAAATCCTAAAACTGTTGACGCTCGGTTGACGCTCATTTTCAGGATGCCACAGGGAGCATCTCGCTGTTGTTTTTGCCTGAGAAGGCTGCCAATATCCCATAAATGGATGTCTACAACTAATCGGAACATAACTTACCGAAGATGCAAAGCTAAAAATCGTTGGCGTTCCGTTGACACTCATTTGTAGGACATAGTAGCAATGTGGTCGCTACTGTTTTTGCCTAGAAAGGCAGCCGATGATCTGATTATGGCCTATTGTCGCCGCACAACACTAGGATTTTCCATGATACAAGGCCCAAAGCCGTTGACGCTCTGTTGACGCTCATTGTTAGGACATAGTAGCGATGTTATTGCCAGGGGTTTTGCCTAGAAAGGCGGCCGATAGCACGATTTTGGCGTAACGTCGCCGCACAGCCCTTGCAATTACCAAGATGCAAGGCCAAAAGTCGTTGACGCTCTGTTGACGCTCATTTCAATGTATTGTCCATTCAACATCTGCTGCTGTCGACAATTGATTTCATCCTGATTTGACTTGATCGGCTGTTATTCTGCCTGATTGAGACTCAGCCCTGTGGCAAAGCCGAGCGGCGTAATAATCTTGCACTGCTCACTCTCACACGACCAAAAATGATGTATCATGCCCAAAGATTCATTGCGCCTGCTATACATCTATTTATGAACTGATATTCACGATCTACTTCTTACCATTCGCCCATAATATATCTCTAACTGAAACTCTCGGTCAAGCTACATAAAGCTGGTGAACCATTGACGCATTCTGTCCTACTTTTTCTTCCCTCCATTGTTTCTCCGCGTTTCAACTGCATTGACCATCACCAACACCTTTTCAGCCTGTCTCTTTGACTTTCGTGTCGGCAGAACCAATCCGGGCACATTTGGCACGGCGCTCACATCCTGCTGCTCTGGGCATTCCGGATCCTCAATGCCATCGTTGGGGCCTATATCGGATTCATTGTCTGCTGCGCAATCATCTTCGCTGTCATTTGGATTATCCAAGTCGCCATTCCAGTTCAGCCAATCATCGGTGTCCGAAATGCTTTCAGATGCGCTATCGTCATCGCTTTCGACTGGATGACGGTTGATTCTCCGGATTTGGCAGACATTTAAGATCTGAGTTGGTCCTCCAGGGAGGTCTTTTGCAGACAAAGCTGGTGGCAAGGGTGATCTTTCTGACAATTTAAATGCAGCCGCACCATCAGGTTGAAAAAGTGACCAGGATGCTTGAACGCTGTCTTCAGTGTCCGAAATGTATCCTACGGCGGTCATCTGCTTGTTTTGAGCACGAGATTCCTTCTGGGTAGCACGTAGATTTTGGCTGCCCTGCCACATCTCCAAAAAGTCGTGAACCTTGGCCATTCTGTGCAATTTCCTTTCCTCCGCCTCTTTCTTCATTTCCGAGTCGTTTTCTGTGTGTGGGGTATCCAATTCTCGGTCAGTGCCTGCCAAAATCCCGTTATTGGCTCAAGCAAACTGCCTGATAACGACTTTTTCGCGAAGGGTCTCGCCTGTGGTTTTTGACTGCCTCCACCCAATAACATCTCGGCCAAGGGAAAAACTGGCCTCCACTCCAACACCATGTGGTATGATAGAGAATATGTCGCGAGCCACATTGCAGAGATCGGCGTACTTTGAGTGCGTTTCCTGCTGTTGGCGCCACCAATCAGTTATGTCCGGTATCCAAAATGTACTGCTAATCTCCATTGGGTCGGAGTGGTAATCATTGAGATTTGGATTAATTTGTCACCAGTTCTTTGGTGCTTCAGGCGGCGAATTCAAATAGAGCCTGGCGGCGGACAATAAGCGGGCTGCGCAATCGCTTCGTCCGGGTGGCGTCTCAGGCACATTGTTAGGCGTCAAGTATTCCTCATCATCGCTGGACAAATCATATGGATCAAAGGATGATTGATAGGACCCTGATGCCATTGCAGAGGGGACGAGATTGCAGCTCGGTACTGTTTCGAGTTTATTGACTGGCGCACATCGATGTTTAGCGCAGTATTCAGTTTCCATATACTTTAGAATGGCCTCTTGGTATTGTGTAGTGTACGATGTCTCGTCCTGAGGATTAATATCTATTCCCTTGTCCCAGTTTCTAAACGATCGCAACTTCCGGAATGGATCAAGGATTTGTGCATAAATCAGGAGCATGCCTGTCATTGGTGTCACTTCAGCATAGTATTTGGAAAGCTTCTGCCGAGCTAACTTCACAGCGAAGAACAAGTCTTCCTTCCATTGAGTCTTTCTCTTGGCCAAAGCCCGCATCATGCCGTCCATGTGATCGAACATGTCGTTGAACACCGTGATGACGTGATGCAATGTGACTGTATGCCTCTTCGACATCCAAAGGGTCCAATATCGAAATGGCCTCAACACTTCCATGACATACTTGTCAATCGTCCATTCATCCTGAGTTGTGAATAATGGCCGATATTGAGCGTATTTTGGGTTTTGGAGCCACTCGCGGGTGAATTCCCATAAGCGGTAGGCGCGCTCGAGTAACTCCAGTGCAGAGTTCCACGCTGTCTTCACATCCATAATAGGAAGTACCGCAATGCGGACTTTGGCTTTTTGACAATCAATGAACTCGTTTCAGCAACCAGGTGTCAGCGTAATCAATACAGCAAGCATTCTCTGCTATATGAAGGTCAGCTTCAGGACTTTCAAAATATCATGAAATACGTACTTTCTCAATTATCTTTGCTAAACCTGGTCTCATGGCCGACACCTTGTTGATTCTCGCATTGCCCTCTTTTCGAAGTCTTTGACTCTTCCCAATGTCTATGCTTTCATTCTCTCCAAATTGCTGATCGCGCTCATGGGCTTCCCAGGACTTGGTGCGGTCTTTTACACCGAGACTGCTCATGAATGCACCTAAAGTTAGCTGTATGATGTGCGCCATGCATGGTATGTGGTTCCTCAATGCCGGCCACTCGATTCCAGAGGCCCCAAGTGTTGATTGCAGCTCGCGTGTCATCGAGTAGTTTGACGAAGAATCATCAGTTGTAATACCAAGCAAGCGGCCGTCGGTAAGCTCAAAACGATCAAGCATGTCCTGCAAATTTACGCCTAACCTTGCTCCAGTATGTTGGCCCTTAACCTATCATCATTAATTAGCTTTCGAAACGGGAACCGAACAGGCGATCAACCTCATCGAAAGCGTGTTGAACTTCACGCAATGCCCAATTTCGATCCATATAGTACGCAATGATCAACGTTATGGCTAGTTTGTTTGTTGATGTCCATCCGTCCAAAGCTAAACTAACTTTATTTCGTATCGGCAATTGCTTCTTAATTGCATCCACTGTCAGTGCATAATCCCACTGCCAAATGTTACTAAGGGTCGTAGCGGATGGTAGAACTAGTTCGTCGCGTAATAACTTATATGACCGTCGTAGCTCGAGATTTGATATAGCGTTCTATAAAATATGTGCCAAAGCAAATCCCAACATGGGGCAGCGATTCCACGTGTCTTGGTGAAATTCGGACTTTTCAAAGTCCTTATCTGCCAGTTGGGAACGTTTTGTCTGTCATTTCGGTCAGTATGGATTTAATTGGATATCAAGTATCATTTTTCTCGGCACACTTAGTATTGTGATTCCGCGACTTCCGTGTCTCTTCAGGATGGCCAAAGCTGTTCCATCCACCGTCGAACTGGTCAATTCAGTGACCTCTGACTCTGTTAATTCGTTTAACTTTGGGATGTGAGCTTTTGCCAGCAAGTGTTTCCCCATTGAGCTGGTCCCATGTTCTGATGGATGGCGAAGAACTTGATGGCACACGATACATATGATGCCAGGGCTGCCAGTATCAACAATTCCGCAGTGCAAATAGAATCGACACAAAGGCGCTTGTCTGGAATTATTCCATGCAATAGGCCGCTCCGAGCCTACATTCATTGAAGCCCACCAAGCATCGAGATGATGTGCAATGTAAGGTCACTTAAATCACGAATAAAGACACGTTCATGTTTGGAAGAGATCATAACCTCGAGCAATGAGGTGTTCGAAGATTGTGTATCCGACATGGTGGTAGAAATTGGAAAGCTAGGTATTTCGACTCGAGAGACTGCCGAAAATAACGATACAGTAACGCAGAATGCGGGTTCTTAAATATTGAGTTTACTGCTCTAAGGAACATAATCAGATCAGTAAGACATTGCATGCATATTTGTGAAGTTGAATACAAGGACAGATTGCAACGACTGACCGCGTAAAACTCCATTTAGGAACAGCATAATGCAGTTTATTGCTGTGTACCATTCGGAGCCTTGATGCACCGTGGGCGCTCAAATGTAGGAGGCGGACGCGATATCGTCAGTAGCATTTTTGCCCACAAAGGCTGCCGATAGGTACATTGTGGTTTATCTCCGCTCCATTCCGGTTAGATTATCCAGGATGCCAGCGCACAAATGGTTGACACTCCGTTGACGCTCATTTTGGGACATGGTTACGATCTTGTTGTTAGCATATTGGCCTAGAAAGGCGGCCGAGAGTACAATTGTAGCTCATCGTGGTCGCATGGCCGATTGATTTTCCAAGACAGAAGGCCTCAAATTGTTGACGCTCCGTTGACACTCATTTTCAGGGTATAGTAACGATGTCGTACAAAGCATTTTTACCTAGAAAGACGGCCGATAGTACGATTCTGTGTTAATGTCACCGCACTGCCACCGGATTTTCCAAAATGCAGGGCGAAAAGTCGTTGACGCTCCGTTGACGCTCATTTTTAGGACATATTAGCGATGTCGTGGCAACCATTTTTGCCTAGAAAGGCAGCCGATAATCTGATTATGACTTAATGTCACCGCACAGCCCTAGGTTTTTCCATGATACAAGGCCCAAAGTTGTTGACGCTCCGTTGACGCTCATTTTTAGGACATAGTAGCGATATCGTTGCAACCATTGTTGCCTAGAAAGGCGGCCTATAATCTGATTATAGCTTAATGTCGCCGCACAGCCCTAGGATTTTCGAAGATACATGGCCCAAAGTTGTTGACGCTCCGTTGACGCTCATTTTTAGGACATAGTAGAGATGTCATCGCTACTGTTTTTGCCTAGAAAGGCAGCCGATAATCAGATTATGGCCTATTGTCGCCGCACAATCCTAGGATTTTCCATGCTACAAGGCCCAAAGTCGCTGACGCTCCGTTGATGCTCATTTTCAGGAGCTCGTAGCGATGTTGTTTCAAGAGGTTTTGCCCAGAAAAGCGGCCGATAGCACGATTTTGGCGTAACGTTGCCGCACAGCCCATGCAATTTTGAAGATGCAAGGCCAAAAATCGTTGACGCTCTGTTGACGCTCATTTTTAGGACATAGTAGAAATGTTGCCACCACCATTGTTCAATAGAAAGGCGGCCGATAGTCTGATTATGACCTACTGTAAACGCACAGCCTATTGGATATTTCATGACGCAATGCCAAAACTCGTTGACGCTCCGTTGACGCTCATTTTCAGGACGTGGCAATGACCGAGTCATTCGCTTTTTTCGCAGTAACGCCGATTTATACATTTACTCTGGAAGGATGGGATAATGCAGCCCATTGATTGCTGAATGTGTAAGATTTAAAATTGTTGACACTCTGTTGACACACACATTAATCACATCGAAACAGCCTTTGTACACTCAATGATTGTATGCAACGAATCATATACACATTTTTGACATCCAGTATTGCGTTTGTATGTATTGTCATTTGCATCCAGGAGTTTTGTTACCTTTCACTTTCTGATCAACTGCTATCTACACTATCTGAGTGTGAAATGACGTGACCCTGTCACATTCCCGCGCTTTCGGCCGGCAACTGACAGCATGTAGATCATTTCACTAGTTTTTAGTAAATATCGCTCGACTTCCTCACCATACCTTATCCAGCTCCTTCTCCTCGATTTCCATGACGTACCACAAGCAATTTCAAATATCTCAATCATGTTAACCAGGTCTGTGCAGATAGTTATGCAGTTGGATACATGGATGAATGCATCATGACGGTTGTCATTCAGATCGATTCGTCAGGCGCACTGACCGCTCTTTCCATGACACGTATGACGTCAGTCACTTAAACTTTGTTAGCCCATTTCATCGCTAATATTGCTTTTACTTTGTAACTTAACAGTCACTTGCAGAATGAAACTGAACGTTTTGGCCGTCTTACAGCGCGATTCGGATTCCAGAATGTTCATATGGCGCGTTCGACCCTTGCACATACACAGACGAATTATCAAGTCTCAAAATTTGGTCACTGAAATCAAGAAAAAGCTGACACGTAGCAAAATTGGTAAACAACTTGCTCTTCCCCGCGATCAGACGTCAAGAATTATATTTTGCATAGCTATTCTTCCGCAGACGCAGGAGCCGTCACCATCTCTTTGTCGGAATCCGATATCTATATGGTAATTAGCTGGACGCCATATGCAGGGGTAAAAACTTACTGGTTCAACTGGCTTCGCTTTCAGCAACGGTGATGAATCGGGCTCCGCAGCTGGCTCACCACTAGGTATGCTTGATTTTGACTGCGGCTTCACCAAACCTAGCCTGATATGACTACTTCCTGGTCGAGAAGTCCCTTCCGATATTCTGGGGACAATGTCAAGACTCTCCATAACCTCTGCAAATGTTGTCAGTGGATGCGGCGGAGCGTCGTCATTCGTTCGCTGCTGAACGACTGCCGGAACCCTCAATTCGGATGTGCCGCACTTCTCATCTCGTTCACGGAAGTATTCGGCTGCATCCTCCCATCCCGGTTGAGTCAATTCGTCGAACTTCATCTGCTTCTGCCGAAACCTCTCCATGCGCTACTGTACCGTTTGTGTGATTGTGCCCATCACCCAGCCGGGTTCGTCATCTTCGCTCAGCTTGCCCATCACAGTCTCTTCATCATCCTCATCTTCTCCATCTTCCCCATCGTCAGAACATGCAAGATCACTCAGACTATCTCCGATAGCAATCAGCATCTCCTCAAAAGTCTTTTCGGGCTTTCTGGACGTCAATCCAGCGAGTTCAGCGTGCGTCATATCGTCCCGCTCTTGTTGAACCGCTGCCTCTGCGTCTTCAACTCGCTTTCTTGCCCCAGCGGTCTCTCTTTCAACAAAATCCTCAATCCATTTCTCTTTCTCTTCATTGCTTAAGAAGTGCGTTTCTCGTCATTTCTCCGCCGCAAGCCTTTTTTTGGATCTCAAGCTGCGCAATGCCCCAAGGGCTCGGACTCTCTCTGCCTCGAAGCCGCTCTTGCCTTCATTCGCTTGATGACGTCGTTGGGTTGAGCGCTTTGTCGATTTCCCGTTTCTGCCAGTCGGAAGTGGTGAAAAGTTCTTTTTCGGAGCATTGACCATTGTAGTTTGCGTGGACTGTGTTGTCAGGCGAGATGTTGGATGTTGCAAGTCATGGACAATATGGAGGCAAGCTGCGTCATTTATGTCAAAGTTGGTACGTTTACTCATCTTGAACAAAGCAAAATCTTCCTCCTGATTGTCAAAGAATCAGGAATAGTGACGCTAACCGTACAACATGACCTGATTGTTAGCGTCATTTTCATGTAATATCCCGGGGATTATTTGAGACAAACATCAGCAGACGTTCTTTCCCTTGAACTACATCCTATTTATTTCACGCGATTAGGCGATTCCGGCGGTCATACACCCCAATTTATCCCTGTTACCAAACAAACAACATCAGACCGACTTATTGCTAATTGCAGGGCGGTAGGAAACCCCTGCAAGTTGCAGCCATACTCAGTAGGATTCATCGTGAGCATAACAGTCATGTTGGCTGCTACTTATTCCATTCTGACAAGATGCTAACTATATAGTCCTCAGGGCTTCCCACTTCCTCTCGTTATCATCTTCCTCTCCTATTCCACACCA
>Ga0307512_10000041_pt1 | contig 134677 bp, 136 predicted proteins | sample 14_EM_MG_FD_200267 | JGI IMG/M metagenome (GOLD analysis project Ga0307512, IMG submission 200267) | Populus trichocarpa ectomycorrhiza microbial communities from riparian zone in the Pacific Northwest, United States - 14_EM | ecosystem: Host-associated > Plants > Roots > Unclassified... | reverse complement strand
GTATTGGTTAGGGCTCGATTCCATTTCGTCTTCGTTGATTATAATGATGAATATGAGATGAAGTCAATGATCAACAGATATCTGGGAAACTGTAACATAGCCTCATCTGGATGCTCCAATATGTGATAAAAAGCAGGTGCGCCAGATTAATGGTCGACTAGGTCAATTTCTGCGATACCGTACATTTCTCTTAGTGTCAATTTGACGAAGCTGCTGTCACATATCATTTTCATCATATATTGTCCGTGTGGAATTGTGACACCGAACTCAGCGAACACGACTCCAGTTATCAGCTGCGCCTGAACCTCCATGTGTGATTCAAATAATTTGTTTCTTGGCTACTGCAGGTGCACCGGACACTTGAATTGCGAAAGCATTTGGGATATTCACTGAATCTATACTGCTGAAAAATTTACAGTCAATTGCACATGAGAATCGCTATCAACTTCTCGACTCTCCTGAGCCAGGGCCATCAAAGTATATCTCAAATCATCCACGGATAGAAAGACGATCTAAGCCCTATCCAGTCGATGAATCGTATTCTAAGACGCGGCTCGCGTATTCCAGGCTTACCCAAAGAATACCGCCGAGTATTTCCTCACTCAGTGAAGAAATTCAGGCCCACCCCAGATTCACTATCCTGTCGAGTGTGATTGTCTCAGATTTGACACCGCACGCATATTCTATTCAACGGCTGATTTCGACATGCAGGCACTCATAATTCACGTATGATCCCACTCCAGGCACGCCTCTGAACCGTGAATTCCCGCTTTGCATTACCTTTGAATGTGTGGCTGCCAGCACACAGAGTCTCATCTTTCAGACACTAAACTTTTAGATGCAGGCGCGGCTCATCCCGCTCGAACCCAGCTGAATATCTGAATGTATGCTTGATCGCTATGTGAAGGCCACCGCTTAAATGCCATAACTGTCATGCTCCATGTCAACCAATCCATTAGAGGAAGGTGTCCACCACACGCTTACCGTAGATGCACTGCTGTGGGCGATAAGTTTCCACACTTAACTGGATTTTGACTAAGAAGTGTGTTCGGACCTTACATTTCCAAGATCCTAAAATAGCTTCTGTCATTCGGGCTCCATAATCGAGCTGCAGCTTGAGAGAATGAACCTCAAAAGACAGCTTCTGCTCAGCGATTCTGCAGATGGCCAGCAACTCCCGCTCCCGTGTATTCCACACTTCCTCAAATAGGCTTACATTCACAACTCTTCTAATGCAGACTCAGCTACATTTTGACAAACTTGTATGTTTGGGCCTCCAAAACCCATATCTTAAAATAGATTGTGCGAATTGATTTCCATCAAGAGAGATCGAAGAGATAGAATCTGAATGGCAGTCTCTGCTCAGCGGCTCGATCGGTGACCGGCAAGCTCCCGCCCACCTCATATCTAGAACGCCTGAAGTTGGTGACAAATCATGAACAGACGATATCTGATTTCCGCCAACATCCAATCCCAAGAGTGCATGAAGAACAAATCGTGATGAAAGCTCGAGTTAAGAAAAGGCAGCTTCTGAGAGTACAAGTAACTGTCAAAGTAAGGCGAGCCTGCAATCGCAGACATTAGATTGTATCCTGCGTGCCAATTCAATGCTAGCTGCACCTCAATCGGCCGGAAGTGCATGCTGTTATTTGTCTTTCCGCTGTCAGATGACGCCTCATGATGCATTCATATTGTCCTTACGCACTGCTTTGAACGCCAATATTTATGTTATGTCAACATTGTAGCATTGAGACTCATAATGAGTTTGTGATCAAATGATGCGGTGTTTACAAGATAGTATGCGCAACATCATAATGTGGGTGACTATTTATGACCCATTCGCTAGCAATCTTGGCATTGACGAGAACTGGAATCGATTAGATTACCCCTGAGTCTTCATCACACCTTTACGGTTCTTTCTCTATGTTGAATCTCTCCTTTGAAAACGCAAATTCTCCGTCCTCTCTTACACTGACTGCATACATAATGTGACTTCAGCAGACTCGGACCGCTGAAAATGAAGTTCTGCACCCTATATTGTCTAATCGACCGCTAACTTTGCTGCAGAATCGTAAAACCTCAGAATATCATCAAAATAGGGTGTCTATCCGACTGGTATACCGCATTCGGAGATTCATATTTATCCAATATCAGCAACACACTCGGTTTGAACCCATGTAACTTCAACTGCTGCCACTCACAAATGTCCCAACTCTATCCTCCGTCCAAATTCTGCAAGATTTTTCAACACACGGACAATTCTGCGCCACGCAGTCACCACTCATATGCTCGAACTGGAGGCGTAATGAACAACCTTCGGCGGAGTTATATGCAGGGGGGATCATGATCAATCCAGCTCTCAGGATTCCACCTATGTCCGGCCCTGACAGTGAGTTAGTGATACAACCGTGTTAATGTCTCGAGTTCTTCAGGTGCATCTGGTTCAAATTCTAGGTATGTTGGCTTAATCCAACCTCCTGTTCTTGCATCAATAGCGTATTTGGATACGAATGCTAACATTCGGGAATGGGGGCATGAAGAATCCATCAAATCCGGTGCACCTGACTCTTCCTAAATCTCAACACTGATCTAGCTTCGACAATATATATATATATGAACCACAGACACTGTCTTCCGGACTCATTTCAGGCACGCCTTGAATTGCATCCTGCTCGGCCGCGCGTCACTGTCTCCAGGCACGCCTCAAATTGCATCCTCCTCGACCGCGTGTTACTTTGTTGCCCTATTTCCTCGTTATTCTATTAAACTTCCTACTGTATTTACTCTTATATGCTTCTGTCTACATTCCGCAACTTCACTTCATCAACATGGAACCTACGGCCAGCCAGGTGAGGAATCACTATTTCCAGAAGAATCAAGAAGCACACCTTGAGCGAGCACTTGCACGTGCATTGCAGAAGACAGCCAATCTTCATTGCCAATCAAATGTTTGAACTCCAACCTTCGTGTATAGTGTTAGAGATAGCTAATGTCCGCGCTATAATTCATATAAACCAGGATGATGACAATACTGATCGGGAGGAGATCAGCGATGACGAAAGTGAAGTCGTTGGAGAGTCAACCTTGTCATCTGATATCGAAGAAGACGATTTGGACAACCAGCAAGAGGTCCTAAATCTAGACCAGGCGCGCTGTGATGAGATAATACGAACTACACAGGTTCCACAGCCAAAGAAACGGAACCGTGCCGACCCTGTCATTGCCCGCACTTCACTTCCAAATCTGCGACATCCAGCCGGGGCCATGGCACCACCATTGCTCAAACGCCAAAAGTCAACCGTCAACATATTACGCGAGTCTGAGATTGTACCCGCCCAGGCGCTCCGGCTTCCCAAGGCTGGTGGAGATCATAGTGTTCCTCAACCAAAGGCCGGTGGAGATCACAACGTTCCTCAACACCAAAAGGCTACCTTTGAGGTAGCGAAATGGTTCATGGAGGCAATCGCATTCACAAAGACTCCCTGGCCAATCATTTCCGATGAGAAGTACACGATGCTTGATGAAGCTTGGCAACTAGCCATTGAAGCCCAGGATCGACAGCGGGCATTAGCAGGTACTCCTGTAGGTGCACCATCTGTGTGTCAATTGCCAGGTGGTCTATCTCTTAAGATCGATCCACAAACCCGAGAAGCCGTAAGAGTTTACTCTGTTTTCTGCTCCTCGATTGGACTTTTGATGATACTAATCCCCAAAAATATACATAGTTAAAACTAAAGATTAGTACCATTCGAGGGCGTTTGGCAGATGGAGCTCGTCGAACTATTGTCCGAAGTTACCGGTTGCATTTAGGATCTGAGACAGAGCTTCGAATCCAGGTTAAAGAGCTCCTGTTTGATGATCATTATCTCTCGAAGGTCATCGAAGATAAGAAGTCCTGGTTTACGAGGATGGAAGTGCTTGACTTAATCTACCACCAATTTTTCTTCACCGCCAATAGCTTGGGTCGACAGCCGACCACATCGCAGTTCTTTCAACCGCTCGCACCGCAGACGTTAGCCCTTGTGGCCGCAGCTATTCATTGTGCACTATCTGAGTATGCCACTGGAAAGAAGGTTACAGTTATGTTTTCTCAAGATGAATATCGAGGTAAATTTTGCCCTTCCACGGTGATGAATTGTATTACTGCAGAAGCCACTGCACTCATCAATTAGACATGGTGGGGCTGCTTCATACCCCCCCTATGGTTCTCCTCCGCTATAATAGGCGCTCCTCAATCCCCATCGGCACTCCTCCGCTATCATAGGCACTCCTCAATCCCCATGTGCGCTCCTCAGTTTGGATTGGCACTTCGATATTTCATTCAGCACTCCATACTGCATTTCTGTCGGCGCTCCTCCTCTAGAATGGGCGCTCCTCGACCTCGATCAGGAGCGCCTCTATTTCATTCCACACTCTTTCCCTCCCTCCCTTTCGGGGATGCTCAGCATAGATGGGCTGCTCCGCTGGATAGGCGCTCATTGGCCTGGATTTGTGCCCCCCAATTTCATTCCGCACTCCTCCATCACCATCATCACTCCCCTTGCCCACCCTGCACTCCACATCAGGCACTCCTTTCCTGGTGGCGCACCTCTTTTCCCCGCGAATTCATCATATTGCCTTTCAAACTCCATTTTGATTCTCCGCGAGCTGACCTCTCAATTCCAACCCTTTAGATATCACAAATCGAGCCAAACGACATTGGAATTCAATTTCGCCCACTCGCCAGAGCCGAATCATTCGGAAATACAAGGAGCGCCTCCAGCTTCTTAGCGCCATTGATGAATTGTGTGTTCCTGCGTTTGTCGGCCCTGATGAGATGGGAGATTTAGTGGATGACATTGAGACTATGTTCGATTGATATCATTCGATCGCTTAGCCGGGTTATTGTTTCTGGTTTACCTGCTTTCGTTTTTGAATCACTCGTCATTTTCTTTTGTTCTCCTTGATGTAGCGATGCAAACAGTAGAATGTTGAATGAGATGCTGGGTACTATAGTATGATTTAGAAGTTGATAATGAACAATAATCTATGCATCATACGTGGAGGGTATTCTGATTGCTCAGGTACATCCGGAGAATCTCAGGTAACGCCTGCTGTTCTTCGAATGAATATCCCTAAGAACCCAGGCATCTCTCAGAGTTAGTATTGGATTCCCGCATTGGTTGGGCGACAGTCCCAGGTGCTCCCAAACTGATCACAACCGCTCCCATGGTGCTCCTGTACCCGTCATCAGAGATCCCAGTTACTCCGAAGGCCGGCCGGAATGCCCTCCTAAGGTCTGATTCTCTCTTGAAATTGACGCTTCTAAGTTTACACTCCGCCTCCTCTCAGACACTCCTGGAGGCTCCCAGTGACTAAAATACATTTTGCTGATGAAATACTTTCATCTTGGCAATTAGTGAAATGCAATACAATAATAACATTAACTGAATTGTTGTTTATATACATTTATTGACAAACAGCCACCAGAATGGAGAAGAGATGTTTTGACACCGGTAGTGGAAGTTGCAAAAGGCATATATTTGATGTAACAATTCATGATCTATTTAAATACCAATTAAGGTCTAACAATCATTGTTTAATATTAGTAATACTTGCAGGGTAAGGTAGTAACTATCTGCTTAAGCAATTTGATATGGGTATTGCTTCGCATATAGTTATATAGCTAAAAATAGTATAAAGCATAATGTAATTGAGTAAATGGAAATGTTCATCAAAGAGCCATAAGCCGAATATACAACAGATATAAGTTGATGTATTGATATTTTCATCTGTAATAGTGTAAAACCTGCAATTGCAATATGTTTGGATGTGGTCTATAAAAAACAACATACAGAGAGACTTTCAGAACAAAATAACATTGTATGAAATCCAGCGACATGTTAGATTCACTACCAAGAAGCCAATAATTGTACTACTGCAACTACTGTACCAAAGTTGTACCATGTAAGAAAGCAATTAAAACCAGTTAGAACTGCAGCTGTACTACAATCTCATGTGCAGTCTCAAAATAACAAGCTTGGTAAATATAGACTTAGTAATGATATATGGGCTGATGTGGATGATAAGAATACAGTGGCAGAGGAAGAAGAGAAAGTGCTTGATAAGAAGAAACAGGGGGAAATGCTGATTACACAATACAACCCAGATCGACCTGTTGATCTCTTTCTTTAGGTGTCATTGACATCTATTTTATACCAAACTAATTACCAACAAGTACTGAATAATGTAAGTACAGTTGTCAGATAATGATAAGGAAGTATACATAGCTTCACAAAACAACACAGTTAAAGTATCTCTATCCAAGGATACTCCAGCAAAAGGGCAAATCGTCAATTTCAATTTGTGCCAATGTATCCTGAAAGCGTTGGCAACGGGTCCAGGCAACTCGCCAGCCCTCCGGATTGGGACCGCACAGAAGGTTTGGTCCAGATGCAGACCCGTGTGAACACCTTACCCACAGCTTGATGGCGGGCCAAACCCGGACCAGTACCTGTAGACCCTCTGGTTTCGCTGGGTTGGACTTGACATGTAGGTTCCAATATCTGGTTCTGGTTTTCAGGTTTTTTTATTTATAGTCGCATTAAGTTATCCTACTGCTAATTGCAAAATTTTGACTTTGATACATCATTGTCCCTTTTTGATGTATTGGCCACCTTTATAATTAAAAACAAGTGAAACACGCACCCTGCCCCATCCTGAAAATGACCATCAATGGAGCGTCAACCATTTTGGGTCTTGTAAGTGAGATAATTTATCAGAAACTTGGTCATTGTAATGCGTACCGAAAGTTTTGGCTGCCTTAATGGGCAAAAACACTAGCCAGATAATCACTACTATCTCATAAAATTGAGCATCAACAGAGCATCAATGATTTTTGGTCTTGTAAGTCAGATAACTAATGGTTGATTTGGGCATTGCTATACATAATCACAGTATTGGCCGCCTTTATAGACAAAAGAGAAAGCGACACACTCCCAGCTCAATCTTGAAAATGAGCATCAACGGAGCATGAATGATTTTTGGCCTCGCATCATGGGTAAACAAAGCGTGATGTGGCCATGTCAGTCTGTATGTGAAGTGTTGACCGGTTATATTGGCTAAAACGCTCAAAAACACTGAGTTCCAGCATTGAAAATGAATTAAGTTGTCATTGTTCGGGAGGCAGTCAGGAGAACATCTCTTGCTTATTTGCCCGTAAACACTGCAAAACTCCTGGTTTATAGCTGTCTGCGATTGAGTACCACTTAGATTACCCACGACGCAATACCAAACTCATTGACACTCTGTTCACCCTCTGTTGATGCTCATTGTCAAGATTGGGCAGGGAGCATGCAGCTTTCTGTTTTGCCTATAAGGGCAGCCAATACTACGATTATGCATAACGACGACTAAGTCACATTTTAACTACCTGGCTTACACGACCAAAGTTCGTTGACTTTCCATTGATGCTCATTTTGCCACAGGCGTATCCACCATATGCAATAATTCAATTTGGCATAGAATATCAGTAATGGTGTTTTGGCAGCCATTCTATCATCTTCATGTACTTTCTCCTTTATCAGTACATTGATCTTTAATAATGCATATAAATATATCCTTTAAAATAAACTTTAAAGTGTCCGCTAATTTTAGATTATAATAATACTCAAATATCCGGTTCCTTTCTATCAATGCTCATTGTCACTTCCAGGTTCGCTCAATGGGCTGCTGTCATCTGCAAAATGGATGTCAGCTGCATTACCGCGCAGCAGATAGTGTTCTGACAAGTGGAAGTTCCTTCATCATTCAGCAAATCTGGATTAAAACCTTTATCGCACTTGCAATCCTTCCCATATGAATCAAGATTGAATAACTGAGTGTTGGGAAGAGGAGTATGTATATACACATATCCGGATAGCACACCTTCGATTGCGGAATGTTGATCTCCCTCACTGTCTCCAGGTGGCACAGGTGGCGTTCTGAGTGGAGGTGGCACCAGTTCTGGTGGACGTGCATGCATTGCTTTGTGCCTCCAGGGTGTCTGCGGATTCTTTGTGGTCCAGTTTTGGCCAGGGAGGCAGAGTCCAGTGGATTTTGATCAATCATCGCCGGGTGTCTTTGCCTAGCAGCCTTCACCTTTCGACGCCCAGGAAACTCATCTCCTTGCATCTTCTCTTCTCGGACTTTGCCGCGAGGTTTCTTGATCATGTATTGCGTTTCCTCTATTGCGGCTCACAAAAACCCTTCTTTGGCCATTTTGGCCTTAGTCAAGGCAAGGCACATGTCGGACTTTTCTAGTTGTACCAGACCTCCTTGCCTAGCCATAGTAGCTGACATGTTCAACACTGGCAACATAATAGTTGCTGCTTCTAAAAGTGAGATTTGGCTATTACGTCAACCAGATACAACCCCGTAGCCTCCTCTAAGGTCTGTAAAGCCTGTTGTGTCCACTCTTGGGGACGTTTATCACGAAATTTGTCAGCAAAAATCCCTGAGCTGACAGCGTCGTGATGTTCGATTTCACGGACTGTGCTGACAATTGCCTTTGTCGACCATTGAGGATTCCCATTACCGACAGCGATATATTGGTCATATAGCTCTCTGCGTACACCAGCTGTACTTTGTATCGTTAGTTGACAGCCATCTCCCTCAATATAGAGTACTCACATCCGATCGCATGCTGCTTCTGATTCTGGCTGCTTTTGGATTTACAGACCATTTTAAAATGTGAGTCCTGGGTCATCCTCGAGGTGGCTGCATTGGCTGTTAGGGGTTCTCCCCTAACAGAGGTATTGGTACTAGTCTACTTCGAGAACTACATAACAGGTTTTATAATACCATATAGTACATAACACCTATCTCAAAATGAAGTAGTAAGCTGCCATACGTATGATCCTTAGCGGGTGAGTACAAGCCTTGTGTCGATATGACAGCGAGCCTCATTGCTGGCGGATTAATTGAAAGTTCACACACTTCAGTAGAATTGATTTGATGATGCAATAACCTTGGCCAGTCGATAAGCCTTCAAGGTTTATATTGATGCCAGTTATTTCTTACCACATTCATTCAAACTGAGCTAAGGGGACTGGATGCGCCAGTTGCAGAAATGCGACTGATGTGTCAGGCAGACCATAGCCAATATGCAATTACGCGGGACTCTAAGCCAATCCCTTGTGGAACCGGAATCACTTGGGTACTCCCCGGTCAAAGGGAATAGTCTCGGCCTAGGCATAGTGTGTCTGATTGAAGAAGACGTTGGGCAACGTCAACAAGCCCCGATCAGCCCCCGAGTCCCTGGCAGGGAGTAAACGAGTAGGGTTAATCACTATCAGTTAAATAATACTGGCGTGGTACATCAAGTCAAATGTCAACAGAGCAATGGTGGGTCGCCACGTAAGCCTCTGAAGCAGATAAGCCATATAGCCTTCCTGGTGAAGGTTGAGTCTTAATTTATTAAGCAGTCTGTTTAAAGCCCTCCAAATAACCACGTCAGGCAACGGTGAGGTTTTGACTATCTGAAATAAACGAGTTGCATGATATCTAAGTTGATGTTATTGTTTGATGAAATCCTATTGCAGATGATGGCCTGATTCTTATCAGGGGCATAACGCTTCAGAACCAATCATGCAATTACACGATGACCTCTGGGATGCGTGGTCCGGTATCTACGAGCCTGGCTCGTAATAAAAGAGTACTCTAAGATATGACAGATGAGATTCTAGCAATGGTTCAGACACAAACTTTGGTAGTCCAAGAAAGGCTACAAAAGAACAACAAGAGCTCCGGCTTTTGGATGGATAGCCCCACAGTTACGAAAAATACCTACCTGCAAAAGACGAAGCTGAAATATTATCAAGTTTCAAGTTCTTATTTTACTATTACCGAGTATAATATTATTATCTTTTAGGATTGTACACGGTTCCCCCACCTCATGCTTGAACAAGAATTGACGAACAATTACGATACTATTGTGTGTGCATTTGCGCTGTTACTATGAAGCTTTATGGAAGAAGATAATTGGTTTGCCGCACAGTATATTTGGTGGCTGGCAAGTATTATCCAATATACAAAGATACTAAGGTTTCATCTCGAGTATAATACATTCCCGGCAGAATACCTTAGGGATTGCGTTGATATATGATTACCAGAATAATCATCTGAGGAATTAATACTTTCCGACGATAATATTTTGGAGTTAGATTTAGCAGAAAAAGATATTGCGAAATCGTATGGAGAAAATTATATAGAGCATCCTGCAAGGAAACAGTTCTCTCTTAAGGTGGTCCGCTCGCATGCACCACTTTATCAGACTAGAAGTGGGAAAGTTTTGAAACTGCAGAACAATTAGCAACGGGAGCTTCCAAAGAAATTTCCTGGTCGAAGCACTGTATAATTGAATAAAATACGGGCATCTCTATGAAAGGACGGCTTGATATTATTAGCCGGATTGAGAGGTTGAGTAGAATTGACATGTACTGTTGAGTCTGTAAAAGGCGAGGAGTTAGGGAGATTACGCTTCAGACTTAATATTGCCGATAGTATCTGAATTCCAGATTTATCAAGTAAATAGGATAAGGGAATCTTGTGAAGATAAGTGTCAATGTAGATTGCACTATCCACAAGCAGATATTACCGCTACTGTTTAATTGATCACTGAGATTCATCTTACGAATATACTTAATAATTAATCCACGAGATTAAGTATTGGATCATACTTTTTAAACAATCACCGAGATTAATTATACGACCATACTTATTAATTAATCACCAAGAGTATTTATACGAACGCACTTGTTAATTTATCACCGAGATCAATTATATGAACGAGTATATTATACGAACCTTCATTACGACCTTAATTATCCATTAGGATTAGTTATATGTACTTTCAGTATTGCATGACACCGCGATACGATTTAGTTGCAGTTCACTTAGTAGCATCTGATACGACGATACATATTTGTCCTCTTTGCGTATACAATCTATACAGACTTCCGATTCATTTTATCTGGAGATACGCATAGTCAATTACAATAAGAGCTATGGCAGAGTGTGACTTAGTACTTACTTAAAAGTACCAACTTAGACTTTGAGGTACAGTTACTTAAAGCCATACCGACTCCGAAACATGGGCAATATCACTGAGGACCAACTGGTATCTGCATTGCTGCTGTGACTCAGCGGGTGGCGCAATGGATGACGCGACTGCCGTTTGGCTCGATTCGGATCCAGTGGCACCTGGCTGAGGTGTTTCTGGAGCCCTGACTTGCTGTTGAGGAAAGGATGGGGAAGATGATAACAATTAAGAAGTGGGAAGTCTTGAGGAATATATAGCGAGCTTCAAGTCACAATGGAATGAGGGACAGCCAACTTACACATTATACTCAAGCCAAATCCTACAGCATATAGCTGCAGGTTGCAGGGTTTCGCAATGGTCCCACCATGTGCAGTAAGTTGGTCCGATGTTGTTTGATGGTTTGCAGGGATATATTGTGGTGAACGACAGCTGTAATCTCATGTTTGATAGATATATACAGGATATTCTTTGACGGAAAGGACATCTGGTGATGTTTGCCTCAAGACATCTCCAGGCTCTTTCATGAAACACACACTAACCATCAAGTCATGTTATACGGTTAGCATAACTATTCCCTTTGAAGTGACAGTCAAAGCACCAATTTTGCTTGGTTCAAGTTGATCAAACATACCAACCTTCACATCCAAGACGCAGCTTGCCTCCATGTGGTCCACCTATTGCATTACCTAACATTCTGCCCACCAACAATTTCAACACAAGATACAATGTTCAATGCTCCGAAAAAGAATCTTTCGCGACATCTGGCAGGCAAATACCGCAAATCGACGCAGCATTCCACACGTGGACGCCATCAAGCGAACGCTGGCAAGAACGGCCTGGAGGCAGAAAGGGTCCGAGGATTCGGCGCACTGCGCAACTTACGATTTAAATAGAAGCTTTTGGCAGATGAAAGACACGAAACGCACTATTTACGAGATGCAGAGAACGAGAAATGGAACCACAATTACATGGATAGAGAGACCACTGTGGCAAGACATTGAATTCAAGACGCAGTGTCAGCAATTAGGCAAGAGCAGAAAGATATGAGAAATGTTGAAAAGGCTGGATCAACATCCAAAAAGCCCAAACAAACATTTCAGTGGGTGTTGAACGCTATCGGAGTCAGTTGGAGTGATCTTGCATGTTCCAACGCTGAGGAGGACAGGGAAGACGAAGATGATTATGAAGATACAGAGCTGGGCAAGCTCGGCAAAGCTGACGAACCCCGCTGGGTGATGGGCACAATCTCCAACACAGTGCAGCACCACACGGAGAGCATTTTGGCAGCAGCTGATGAGGCTTGAGGAACTGATGCAACCGGGATGGGGGGATGTGGTCGACAACTTCAGTCAGAGTGATATGAACTACAGGATGGCTGAATTGATGGTTGCGGCAGTTGTCAAGCCCCAAACACAATCGACTGCAGCCACACCATCACCAACTACATTTGAAGAGCTTATGCAGACCCTTGATACCATCCCCGGATTATTGCAAATGCCACACGGGACTTCTCGACAAGGAAGTGGTCAAATGAGGCTGGGTTCCAATTAGCCACACTCACAGAGAGGCATACCGTCTCTCCTGCATGACGCGGCACCCGATTTGTCTCTGATTATGACAATGGAGCCTGTTGCACCTGTAAGCTGTTACCCCTCCATATTGCCTTCCTAGCTAATAACCATACAGAAATTGCATTCGGACAAAGATATGGTGACAGCTGCTGCGTTGCCAGAGGAATAGGTAGCCAATTCGTTACTTTCAACGACCTATCTCTCTGAAAAGCAATCCATGTACCTATTTTGTTACGTGTCAGCTTTGTCTGAATTTCAGTGACCAAATTGAGACATGATAATTCGTCAGTGTGTGTGCAATCGTTGTATGGGCCATCGGAAAGTTCTTGACTCCAAAGCCTGATAAGAGATGACCAACAAACTCGATATCAACCTGCCCATTACAGTAAGTGTGAAATCAAAACCGGAGCTAGAGACAAAATTTACTAACACGATTTGCGTCAGTGATATCTTACGAGTCATAGAAGTCGCGGTCAATGCGCAACCTGAACCCGGACGAATGACAACCATCATGCTGCAATAATCAATGCATCTAACTGCATAACTCTCCGCTCAGACCAGCTCAACATGGGGGAGATTTTGGAAATTGCTGATGGTATGTCATGGAAATCGAGGAGACAGAGCTGGATAAGGAACGATGAAGAAGTCGGGCTATGTATATCAAAAAATAGTGGATGAATCAATATGTGGTCAATTGCCGGTGGAAAGCACTGAAAGGCGATCAGCTTATGTCATTCATTCCTCAGATAATGTGTATAGTTGTGACCCAGACACTGTGAGGCCTCGAAACGTTTGGATACAAATGATAATACATTGAAACCATATATTTGCTGTCAATAATTACTACATGCATTTTACATCCAATTGTTGAGCATCCAATGACTGCTAGTATTTCTTTAAGGTGGGCGTCACCAGAGTGTCAATGATTTTTAGTCTTACATGTTTGGGAATCAAAGGGCTACATAGTCAAAACATTCCAAAGAGAAAGTAATGGCCGTCTTTATAGGTAAAAAGGAAAGCGACACACTCGTGTCCCCATCCTAGAGATGAGTGTCAATGGAGCATCAAAGATTTTTTGTCTTGCATCTTGCATAATCACTGCGCTGTTCAATGGCAGTTACCAATAATTAGAGTATCGGCCGCCTCTACGGGCAAACAGGCTACCGACGATATTGCTAGTACCTCCTACATACGAGTGACAATGCAGTGTCGAATATTTTTGGTCTTGCATCTTGGATATTGAAATGGCTCTGCAATGGTGTTAATCCGTAATCCAGGTATTTGGCGGCTCAATAGGTAACCATACTAGTGACGACATCGTTACTACCTCCTAAACATGAGTGTCAACACAGCGTCAATGATTTTTGGTCTTGCATTGTGGATAATAAATGGGCAATGCAACAGCGTCCACCCACAATCAAACTATCAGCCACCCTTATCGGCAAATGTGCAGATGACCATATAGGAACTGCCTCCTAAAACTGAGTGGCAACGGAGCATCAACCATTGTTGTGGGGGCTCAACACGATACACAACAACGATCTGCACTGTGATCTTCTCTGTTCCTAAATAGAGCTATTAAAGGTCAGTCTTCTCTATATGTCCTTGTATTCAACTTCAGAAATATGCATGCAATGTCTGATTGGTCTGACTTGTTTCTTGCTTGTAGCTCTAGAGTCAAAATTGAAGAACCAGCTTTCTACTTTACTATAACGTTACTTTTGACTGTCACTCAAGTCGAATTACGCAGCGAGCAAATTCCTACTGCGATGCTGGATTCAAAATGTTTAAAAACCTTGTGGCTAGAGTTTATGATATCTTCCAAAAATCAATGTGTCTTTTTTCGTGATTTGAGCAACCTTTCTTTATGAATCGTATTTGATGCGTGGTTGGCTTCTATGAATGTGGGCTCGAATTGTCCAATTGCATGGGATAATCATACACATGTGTCTCCGTGGCGATTCTATTTGCATTGAGGAATTGAGGAGACGGGCAGCCATGGCATCATATGTATCGTTTGTCATCGAGTTCTTCGCCATCCATCCGAACATGGGAACAGCTCAATAGGGAAACACTTGCTGGCAAAAGCGCACATCGCAAAGTTGAACCAATTTACCGAGTCAGAAATTGCCGAATGGACTACTTCAACATTTGATGAGACAGCTTTGGCCATACTGAAGACGCAAGGAAGTCGAGGAATTACAATTGTCAGTTTGCAAAGGAATTTCATATTGGACATTTAGATCCTACTGATAATATGTGAAGTGACAGACAAAATGCTCCAAACCGCCAGCAAAAGTCTGTGAAACTGCCAAATATCACCAAGACAACTGCAATCACAACCTCATGTTAGGATTTTTTTCGGAACATATTCCATGGAATGCTATATCACACATGGAGTTATGATTGTCATATAATACATTACTATGCGAATTGGCGCTACTATCCCCCAGCACGCTGTGGATCATTTGCTAGAGGCAATACACACTGACAGTGGTTGCAATTGAGAAGCTATTGCTGTCAAGAAATGAAGTTGCCTTACCTTTAGATGGGTGGACATCAATGATCAAATTGCCCATACCGTCGGTCATGGGTTCCCATATGTATTGAAATTGGGCATTGCGAGAAGTGCAACTTGCATTCAATGAGCTTGATAGCTTATGCTTTTCCTATTTCGAAAGCGAATTGCTGATAATAGGTCCAGGGTCGACCTACTGGGTCAGGGCTAGACCTACATATGGAAGATGTTGTCGATCTTTATGAGCTTACGGACGGCCATTGACTTGTAATTAGGACTGATAACAGTTCCTCAAATTACTCGATGACTTCAGAATTACATTCAACCCTTGATGTCTCCGGAATCGAGTCGCTGGCAGTTGGAAACCACATACCATGCATGGCACGTGTCATTCAGCGTACTTTAGGTACTGTCATGAGCAGTCTTGGTGTTAAAGGCTGCACCAAGTCTTTAGAAGCCCATGAGCGCGATCAGCAATTTGGAGAGAATGAAAGCATAGACATTGGGAAGAGTCAAAGACTTCATAAAGAGGGCAATGCTAGAATCAACAAGGTGTCTGCCATGAGACCAGGATTAGCAAAGATAATTGAGAAAGTACTTATTTCCAGATAGTTTGAATGTACCATAACTGTCCTTCATATAGCAGCGAATACTTGCTTTGTTGATTACGCAGACACCTGTTCGTCGAAATGAATTCATTGACTGTCAAAAAGCCAAAGTCCGAATTGCTGTACTATCTATTATGGATGTGAAGTCATGGTGGAATTAAACACTGGAGTCGCTTGAGAGAGCCTACCGATTCCGAGAATTCACCCTCATGTGGCTGAAGAATCCAACATAGTGTGAATACCGGCCAATCTTCACAACACAGGATAAATGTACCATCGGCAAGTACGCCATGGAATGTTCAAGGCCATTCGGGTACTCGACCCAGTGGATGTCGAAAAGGCATTAAGTTACTCCGCATCTGATTATGACTGTGTAGGATGACATGTTTGATCAGATGGATGGTGTTATGTGAGCTTTCGTGATGAAGATGAATGAATGGAAGGAAGACTTATACTTCACTGTGAAGTTTGTGTGACAGAAGCTGTCCAAATATTATGCTGAAGTAACTCCAACAAGGGGTATGCTTCTCATTTCAGCTCATATCATCAATTCTTTCCAGTGGTTGTGATTGTTTAGGCATTTGGACAAGGGAATGGATATTAATCCTGATGACGAGACTTTGTATACTACTCATTACCAAGAGGCATTTCTGAAGTATGTCGAGAATGAAAACTGGGCCAAACAGAGAGGTTTGCCCTGCATGGAACCTGAAAGCATACTGAGCAACAATCACTTCTCCTCTGCAATGGCTTCTAGATCTGGTCACTCTTTCTATGATCCTTATGATCTGTCCAGCAATGACGATGAATACTTAATGCCAAAAAGTGTGGCTGAAATGATGCTTGGACAAAGCAATTGTGCTGCACACTTATTGACTGCCATAAGGCTCAATTCAAATTCACCACGTGGATTACAACAGAACTGGGGGCAAGTGAATCCGATTCTAAATGAGTACCACTCCAACCATGTGGAGATTTGCAGTACATTTTGGATACCGGATATCACTGACTGGTGGTGTCAGCAAGAGGGAACGCACTGACAGTAAGCCGATATCTTCAATGCGGCATGCAACATATTCTCTATCATACCACATGGTGTCCAAGTGGAGGCAAGTATATCCCTTCGGGGAGATGTTATTGGCTGGGGGGAGTCCAAAACCACAGGGGAGACCCCTCGCCAAACAGTCGTAGCAAGGTAGTTTGCCTTAGCTAATCACGGGATAATGGCAGGCGATGACCCAGCATTCAATATAGCGAATACTGAATCCGATTTCGAAATCAAGCGAGAGGTGGAGGATAGGACATTGCACAGAATGGCCATGGTCCATGACTTTTCAGAAATGTGGCAGGGCAGCCAAGACCTTTGTACTACACAGAACGAATCTCGCACTCGAAACATGCAAATGACACCTGTGAGATACATTTCAGATACTGAAAAGGTCATCAAAGCGTCCTCGTCATACTCTCAACATGATGGTGTGGCTATATTTAAATTGTCGGAAAGATCACCTGTGCCACCAGCTTTGGCAGCAAACCACCTACCTGGGGGACGAAGTCAAGTATTGAATGTCCGCCGAATCACAAGAATCGACCATGATACGGCAAATAGGGATCAGGATACTACACCTGAAAGCATTTCGGACTCCGAAAATTGACTTCACTGGGATAGGGACTGGGGTAATCCAAATGACAGTGAAGATGAGTGGGAGGCAGACAATGATTCCGACATGGAGCTAGAGAAATGGCATGGAGTATCCACAAGCCCCAGAGCAGCGGGATGTGAGTGCCACAATGAGTGTTCCAGGATTGATTTGGCCAACACGGAGGTCAAAGAAAAATGCTGAAAGGGCATCAGGCGTTGATGTTGGTCAATACAATGGAGACGAGGAGGAATATGAGGTACAAAAAAATGTAGGACAGAATGTCTCAATAGATTATCACTAGGTTCTTTATGTTGTTTGACCAAGAATATTATTTAGAGAAATATTATGGGAGAATATTAACCAGTCGCATGTGAATATTAGTTAATCAACAGAAGTACAGTTGGCAAACTGCATTATTTGGCAACATGTAAAAACTTTAATAGAATGAGAGCGACCAGTGCAAGAATATGCCCGGGCTCGGCTTTGACAACAGGCCAAGTCTTCATGAGGCAGAAAGGCAGCCAATAAATTGAAATAATTATGAATCCAATTATCAATGGCAGCAGATGGTGAATGGACAATACATTAGAGTGAGCGTCAACAGAGCGTCAACAATTATTGGTCTTGTAAGCATGGTAATTGAATTGCAATTTGGTTGCTTTTATGTATAACCAATGTATTGGCAGCCTTCAGAGGCAATAGAGATAGCGACATGGTCACTGCCCCATGCTGATAATGAGCATCAATGGAGCATCAATGATTTATGGCTTTGCATCTTGGGTAACCTAACCCGCGATTGGTTGCAGACATTTATAAATGACGTATTGGATGCCTTGAGAGTCCAAAACAATCTATGGTCACAGTTGGCCACAAAGCCAGAGTGTTCGTTTAAAATAAGAGACCGACAGAGTGAGAAGAAATAGTGATACTGAGATGGGAGGACGATATGCAATGCGACGTGTGGTATTGATGCCGAGCGCGGAGTGAGCCGCCCCTGGGGTGTCTCTGACGGCGCCGACAGAGCACACCCACTCTGATGGAGCTAAAGCTGCCAGAGGGAAATTTATTTTGCTCATCTACCTCTGTACATTGAAATAAAATATAAAGAACATATTTTCCGACTATATAAAGTTAAGTACAGCAGTATAATGTATTTCTTTAAGGACACTGCTAAATAGTTATTGAAAATAGAATATAGAATTATCAAATTTAAGACAACCATTGTGTGTATATCAATTGAACAATTCACTTGACAAGTAATTATAAATACTGATCAGTATGAATTTATTTCAATTTGATTCAAAGTAATTGAAATATTGAGGACAATATAATTAATTTTGGATACAGATTATGATATTTACTAGTATATAATTATAATGAATTCTGCTATTTAACTGTAATTACAATTGACTTCTATTATAGATAATATTGTATTTATTTTTTATATCTATATCAGAATTTGAGTCTTCAATGTATCATATACCTGTATGGGATTATTGGCTGAATATTTCACTTTACAAAAATAAAATTGTTGAAGTATAAAAGCAATTTTGAAATCAATTATCAGCTATTGTTATATGTAATATATATCAAAGTAATACTATTTATATTGTATTCAGCTTCCATTAATATATTATTTACAACTTTACCAAAACCTAACAACAGAATGATAAATATCTCTATATATACTACTATATATATAGTTAGTATCTATTACAATATATATCTATTAATATAATTCAATTTAATTGAAATATACCAAAATATTCAGCTTTGGTATACTTTATATACTAAGTGAAGTATACTAGAATAAAATTAGTCTATCTACTACTTTAAATCATTCGATGAGAAAATATCATATTGTTAAATTTGAACAATCTCCAAGGGGTAAGAATATACTAATCGTACACTTTGTATTTGTTTAATTACTCTTCAATAGTTGCTGTAATGGAATGCAATACTATTTACAAGTTAATGAAAATGTATATTGTACTTACATTTTGATATTTAGAGTCACCATAAATTGCATTTAAATCTGTATTCAGGAAAATAACTATTTCATATTTGGTATGATGTAGATACTAGACATTACTTACATTATGTAAAGTACTATCTACCAATTCAACTTAACTTAAAATTTTCAATATAGTAATTGTATACATCTTGATATATTTGTTTTTTACATTCAATCATTGCAGGCGAATTATTTGATGAATTTTGAAGCTGAATCTTATTCACTTCTAAGTTTGATTCATCTAATGTGCAAATATGTTGTGTGCATAGTGAGATGAATGCAGTGTAAAGTACACATCTCTACAATGAAGCCAAGCCTTGGTGCTCTACTCGCGTAAATAATTAATGATCAATGGTGCTTTCATGCCACTTGACATCACCATCGCACGACCCCATCATCCCACCACTTGTCACATTATTTGCAACCATAACATTTGACATGTCATCGTCAGATCTACTGAGCCAAAACTTTACTTCTGACGATGAAGATGGCGATTTCGGGCTAGAGCCGAACTCGCTTGACAAAATGAATTCGGAGCAGGAGCAAGGTAGAGAGCAAAACACCGCTATTCACGCTGCGCAAAATGAAGTTGATGAGGATGAGGATGAGGACGAGCAGGATGAGGATGAGGAGGACGATGATGATGAAGACGTGGTATGGTAACAGACGACTTTCTCTTCCATTTGCGATAACTGATTGCACAATCTAGCCTCAACGAAAGCGCCGCCGCAGATTGAATCAGTTCTTTGATGACGAAGCGGAGGTCGATGATGACGATGAAGAAGTTGATGAAGAGGAAGAGGAGGGTTTCATTGCGGACGAAGAGCTGCCGGACATCAACGATAATCGGGAGTACCGGGAGGAACACCGCCATCGTGAACTTGATCGTCAGCATGAGCAGCAGCAGGCAGAAGATATGGAAGCAATTGCAGAACAGCTGAAATCTCGCCACGGTCGCTCGAAGAGAGGACGTGGCCCTGACTCAGGTTTGGTGCCGAGACGGCTACTGCTTCCTGCGGTTACTGACCCCAATATTTGGGGCGTTAAATGTCGGCCAGGAAAAGAAAAGGAAGTTATATTCTCGATCACAAAAAGAATGGAAGAAAAAGAGGGCACCAAGCGGCCGATGCCTATTATTTCTGCTTTTGAACGCGAGGCGATGCAAGGATATATCTACGTTGAAGCATACAATCAGAACGATGTCATCGAGGCGCTAAACGGAATATCGAGCGTATACCCACGATCACCCAAGATACTGGTGCCGATCAAAGAGATGCCGGATTTGTTGAATGTGATTAAGACAACTGAGATTGTGCCTGGCACATGGGTACGCTTCAAGCGCGGAAAGTATCAAGGAGACCTTGCTCAGGTTGAAAACGTTCTTGCCAACGGACTCGAGGTACGCATACGCCTCGTGCCCAGGCTTGATTATGGCCAGAACCAGGACAGGACCAGGGACGACCCTAATCTTCCACCTGGCCAAAAAAGAAAACGGAACAATTTCAACAAGGGAAATACCGTTGCAGGGAGACCACCCCAGCGTCTGTTCTCCGAGATTGAAGCAGTGAAGTATCATTCCAAGCTGCTGAGTAAAGGCACTTCTTCTGGCTCGGGCTCGAAGAACTTCACCTATATGGGTGACGAATATGAAGATGGATATTTGGTTAAGGATGTTCGGCTTACTTTTATCTCGACCGAAAGCGTTAACCCCACACTTGAAGAAGTCGCCAAGTTTGCATCAACAGTTGATGAAGGACCGGAGACGCTAGACTTGAATGCGTTGGCAGCATCTCTAAAGACATCCATTTCCACTTACCAGGTTGGTGATACGGTAGAGGTTTATGATGGTGAACAACAAGGTGTTATTGGAAAGGCGGTTAGTGTGCACGGTGATATCGTGACTATGGACGTTACCGAAGGCGATTTGAAGGGCAAGAGGTTGGAGGTGCCATTCAAAGGCTTGAGGAAACGTTTCAGGGAGGGTGACCACGTTAAGGTTACTGGTGGCAGATATCGGGATGAGATTGGTACGGTGGTTCGAATTATGGAAGACAAGGTTACGTTGATTGTTGGAGAGGAAATGAGGGAAGAAATTACAGTTTTTTCAAAGGATCTGCGTGAAGCAACTGAAGGCGGCAGTGCTTCGTCTGGAAAACATGACCTCCATGAACTGGTGCAGCTAGAGTGAGTTTCCATTAACCACGCATCAACGTCTGGACTAATAGCAAGTAGCCACTCTACTGTAGCGTGTGTTGTTAAAGTAGATAAGGCTTCCCTACGGGTTATTGACCAGAGCGGCAATGCACGTACTGTGATTCCATCTCAGATCGTCGAGAAAATCTCCCGCCGGCATGCGGTAGCAACCGATCGGAACGGTTCAGAAATACGAGTCGGAGATACTGTCAAGGAGATTGCAGGCAACACTCGGACAGGGGTGGTCTTGCATATATACCGGGCCTTTGTCTTCTTACACAATCGTGAACAGAACGAGTATTCTGGCGTGTTTGTTTGTCGCGCGACTAATGTTGCTACAATCGTGGCTAAGGGGGGGCGCGTTTCTCAAAGCACCGGCCCCGATCTTTCTAAGATGAATCCTGCCGTGTTAAGGAACGGAGCAAGCGGTGGAAGTATAATGCCACCACCGGCAAAAATTGGTGGCAAGGACAAGACAATTGGTCAGACCGTCACTATACGGCAAGGACCATATAAGGGGCTCATGGGAATCATCAAAGATGCCACAGATAATTCGGCACGGGTAGAGCTTCACACCAAGAGTAAAACGATTACCATTGAGAAAATGAAGCTTGGTTTCAGAGAGTATGTCCCAATATCTGTAACCAGGTGCTTCAACCCTGTTAATATGTTCACAGCTCAATCACAGGAGTCATTAAGAGTTTCCAAGACTTTGTTCGGCCCGGAAATGGCCGCGGAGAAGGAGGCTTCAGAATACCACAGGGCGCGATCACACCAAGCTGGAGTGGTGGAATCAGAACTCCACAAGCGGACTACTCCGGCAGCAGGACACCCGCATGGATGGCTGGCGGTGGAAACCGTACTCCAGCCTGGATGGTTAACAACGAAGGAGGACGAACACCTGCGTATATTTCAGGAGGGAAGACTCCAGCATGGGTTGGAGGCGATGGAAGCAGATCATCATACCAAGGAAACAGGACGCCTGCGTAAGTTTTTTCTCAGCATTGACGCTATATTGTTCTAATGAATCCTAGATGGAATCCTTCATCACGAACGCCATATATTGCAGATTCTGAACGCAGTGCGTGGGACGCAGGATCCAAAACTCCTGGCCGTCCATCCGGATTGGAATCATGGGGCATAGATGGTGGCAATTCCACGACAGCCCGTACCCCCGGGGCCTACAACGCTGCATCTCCAGAGTTCCTTGCAGCAACCTACGGGATCGAGAAGTTTTCTGCACCTACCCCTGGAATCCCAATGTCTGCTCCTACTCCGAGCGCGCCAACCCCAGGCCCTATATCCGCACCAACCCCAGTTGCTTGGGGCGTTGATACTGCGCCAACTCCAGGCGCAAGCGGTGGCTATGGAAGAAGCAGTTCATCAGCATTTCCAAACACACCTGGAGCTTGGGGTGGAGATGATGATGATGCTCCGAGATACGCTCCGGCTTCACCTTAGTATTATCAGTTACTCCATTAATACCTATGTTCAGATCTGTTTGCCCGTGCTATGTAGAGATAATAATAGTTCAATTGAATAGTTGCATGGGTTTGGGGTGTTGAATGCCCAGTTATTGGTCAATGCTATATATAGGATCTAGAGATGTTTTGCTTAATTTCTTTAGTGTTTGTACAATATCCTTTGACGCTCTATATTTCTAAAATATGTTCTGGAATGTATATTGGAATGGAACACATTTACAATGCGGTAGTTCAAATGATTTTGCTCTGAACCTTTCTAACCTAGGAACATCGGAGCGTTTTTTCGACAATAAACTGGAACGACAGCGTAGTGCCCGTGGACAAGCCTGAGTTTTAAGGTTTGTTCGGGTGCCACATTAATACCAGGATTTATCCACGGGGTCGTAGTACAGTCCATGATGTTGGACGGGTCGTATACAGTGCCAGTAGTTCATATTTATATAGTGAATGCCTGTCCTTTGTAGTCATTAAGAAACTGACAGGTATACTGGAATGGTCAGATTTCTAATACCCAGTGCCAAATATTAGTATTCATAATAAGTAAGCAATTGTTTGTTTGGTTGTAATCATATTGCATTTGGCCACTGGTGGCCATGGCATACCCTTACATATTTCCTCCCCACTTCTTCCGTAACATAAAGAAACAAAAGCAAAGTTGCAAGTCCTCTTTCCCCAAAACAAAAGAAAGTGCCAAAAAACATCAACTTTTACACCCTCCCATCACTTGACTTCTCATGATCTGAGTTCTCCACCTACTCCACAACTCCGCTAATCTTGCTGACACCTGTAAGAAAAAGAAAATCCAACAGCACCTGCAAACAGTTTACTTCTTGAAAAACTTGGGACATTGGCAAACTGATCTTCGGCTTTTTAAACACTTTTTCAACATGCTAATACCCATCTTCACCCTCTTGCCCGTCGATTCAAAGCCTCTTCTGTTCCCTGTTTCCATCTTTTGGACCACTTACACAAGTGGTCCCTAGTCTGATACTCATGCGCACACCACCAGCATTTCATATTTCTTCTTTTTCCGATTTGTCTAAGGTATTGTGCCATAAGTCCATATCCTGACTTCAACTGGTAAAACCTTGCCACAATCAACTGTTGAGCCATCATCACCACACTGTTACCCCCCTTTTTCACTAAATCATGCTGGTAACTGTGCTTAGATTTAACTCCTGTCTTGTCAATTTCTTTTGTACTGTCTTCCCATTTTGTCTCCATCAACTGTCGGCTACTATGGGCGAAAGAATCATAATCATAATTTTGTACAGGGTTTTGCATATCAGTATAACTTCCTCAATGCTTATATGACACTTTGGTTGCTAGTTGGTCCACTTGATCATTTCCTGTGATTCTCTTATGAGCAGGTACCCACCAGTACTCCACCGGGATTGCTCTTTTAAGAATATCAGTTTCACATCACATCGTTTGTAATGCTAGTACCTGTTCTGGTCCTGGTTGATCCAATTGTATCCTTGTTAATGACGTCTGTGAATCTGTAAAGACCATAGCAGCCGTAACTGCCTGTTTTCTGCAAATATTTTCTGCAATTTTCACTGCTTCTGCTACTGCATCCATTTCTGCATCAAATGCTTCTTTCTGTTGACCATGATGTACCCTCCTCTTTTGCCATCATTCCTCTTTCCATACTACTGCACATCCCACCCACTCATCTTGTTTTCTTGAACTATCAGTCCAAAGAACTAGCCCTTCTCTATCTTCCTCTGCTTCCTTCTTAGCTAGTGCCTCTTCCTGGATAATCACTGTGTCTCCCAGGCATTGTCGACTGTCTGGCAATGTTGCATACTCGTAACTCCTCCTTTCGAGACACTCCTCTGGGATTAACTCCTCAATCCCCTCCACACTATGTGCCATGGGTCATTCCTGTCTTATCATTCTCCCTCTGCCCAAAGCATCAGGCATCATCATCTGTCTCAACTGATAGTGCCTGAAATGGATATTGAGAAAAGCTTCTGCCAGCCTCAGTGCGGCATCATTCATCAAAGCTCCTTGCGGTGTTGTTCTAAAGCATCCAGCCATCCTTCTGGCCCATTCATTTAACAACTTTTGTATTTCCCGAGCTCCATTTTTCTGTCCTTGCTACCACAGTTCTACTCCATACAATATCACTGCCTGAACTGCTGCCACTTGAATTCTTGGACAACTTCCAGGACTCAATCTGTTCATTGTCATCAAACATTGTACCCGATTCTGCACTTATCTGGCCCTTGCCAGAGTTTTCTTCTTATGGTCGTTTGACATGAGCATATCGTCGAGCTATACTCCCAATCATCTTGTCACTTGTTTATTAAATTGAATCTTATGATTTCCAACGCTGATCCTGGCCTTCATCTTCTGTTCCTTATTACTCCTCTTTTGAGTAAACAGCACTGCTTCAATTTTCTCAATATCAAAAGGACAGGCATTCCTCCTTGCCCATTGTTGTACTTCTTTTGCGCATCTATCCAGTTTCTGTGCGCATTCCCCCACTCCATCATCTTCCACCACCCATGCCACAGCATCCACAAAAGATATGCCCTCGCTTTCATGGTCTTCTTCTTTCTTTTCAACATGGCTGAACAAATCTGCAAGGTATCTGACCAAAAGAACTGGTAACACTAGCAACCCCTGCAGAACTCCCATTTCCACATCCATACTGTCCCCTTCCTTTCTGTTCATCAACATAATCAGTTTCCTTTCATCCATGAAACTTTCCACCTATCTCACCAGATCGGCTTCAAATTTCTTTTCTTTCATTCGCTTTATCAAGTTTCCCTCAGCTACATGTAGAAAGGCTGTCTTGGCATCCGCTAAAAACGCAACTGTGGTATCCCCCTCCCCCACACTGCTTCAACTCTCTTTATCAACCTTCCAACTGTGTGTATTGCGTACTTTCTGTATCTGCACCCAAACTGTCCATCGTGAAGTAGCCTTCTCTGGTCACACTGGCTTGCTATTGCATTGGCTGCCACATGTTCAACTACCTTTCCCAGACAATTTAATAACATAATCATCCTATATGCCATGGCGGCTCCGTAATCTGGCTTATTCAGATTGGGTATTGCCACCCCTGTTGCTCCCTTCCCAACTCCGGGGTAAATTCCTAACCTAAGTGATCTTTTGACAATCTCGGCTATTCTCTTGGAATCCCAATTCCACAATAACCTAATTACCATCAACCCGAACCTATCCAGGACAGGGGCTGTCTTGGTTAACTGATCAAACACCGCCTCTTGAATGTCTTCCCCAGTTAACAATGTCCATATTTCTCCTCTGTCTTCACGGGCCTTCCTTTCCACCCCCTTCAAAGGTTTCGGAAATGCTTTTTCTTTCATTAACTCTGCATTCTGCTCCCAGGACTCTGCCACTTCCCCACTCCGCGATCTTGAAGATTTAGTTTTTTGTTGGCCTCCTGGTTTTATGTACCTCAATGCATGCCACAGCTGATCGTGTGTAGCTGAACGTAAAGATTCTGGCCAAATCATTGTTTTCGACTATGGGATAACTCTTCTGAGGTGGCTTGGCTGTTTCTTCACCTGTTGCTGCAATGCCTGTCCCCTCTATCTGCATTGTTTTATCAATCCCAAAATCTTTCTGTTTCTTCAATCTCCACTGTTCACCCCCTCTGTAATCTTGCTCATACCTGAACCTTTTGCAGTGCTTGATGAGATGATTATGTAACAGCGAAACATAACCCAAGGCCGGGTAAGCGTCAGTTGATATAGGTTACTGCTGTGGCACTTTGATCAGTATCGGATATCTTACCTCTGTATTCTATGAATACACTTACTTGCTCTGGCGTGCAACCATATTACCATCTCATACGTCCGCAGGCAAGCGTTGGCATACGTGCCCTTAAACTACATTTGATTCTTCAGTTATGGGGTATGTCTAGCTCACCAGGATACACGAGTTTTATCCCTATTGTCAAAGATCAACACAACAGACAGAAAACGCACAGCTTGGGTGTCAATTTTACCATCGATGGTCCACTATACCTCCTACATAATCTGCCAGAGGTCAATCATGATTGGCTAGTATACATTGGAGCATGCAAAATCTACAATCTCCTCTCCACCGAGTAACCCCCATTCTCACCTGATGGGCCTCCTCCCTTCTGGAGGATGAAATGAATCAAGTGAGTAATCATGACAACAAAGAAAACACTGCCGACATAGATGACAACCACAGTGATGGTCTGGTCAACGACCTGAGTGATGTTCTGAGTGACTACCTGAGCGAGCCTGAGTCTACCATGCCATCTGGGATCACCTCCATGTGCAAGATGCTGGAGGAACCCCAAGAAATGCTCAACAACGCCATCCAACAGAATGCACTCCTCTGCACGCAAAATGCTGAACTGATAGAAGTAAACTGCGAATCCCACAGAGAGTCTATTTGAACAGAAGCAATGAAAACAAAAATCTTCAATATGACCGGTTTAGAACAGTACTGTGGCGGAGCAAAAGAGCTTGATAACTTCCTCGACATGTTATGGTCTAACTACAAATCCTACGTGTACTCATGCCCGCACGGATATCTTGAGCAAGGTAAACCTGGAGCAAGGCCCCAGCGTGCATGGAGAAATGATCTGGACCTGGCCTAGAGATAGACACAGATGACTGATCTGTTAGAGTGGCTTTCAGACCTACGCAGAGACTCGGATCCCTGTTTGGAAGACTTGAAGCCTTTTCAGAAGAAATGCAGAAGATGTATGGCGAGAAGGACTGAAAACTCAATACAGCAATGAAGTGCAGGACCGACTTCCTACAAGGAGTGAATGAACAGGTGAGAGTCTACACCAATCCAATCAAAGCAAATCGGAGACCAGTGGCATGGCTTCTGCCAGATAACACATACCATTACGAGATAGCTTGGAGCAGACTACGACCAAGACTTAAGTTCAAGATCAAGCCATTGACGCCGATGAATGCAAAATTCGACAGTATGGAAGAGCTTTTCGACCGCGCCACCAATTCAGCCGTCATGCCGGACAGCACAAAGCCCCAACAGCAGCTGTCACATCAACAGCAAAGGAGTAAGGAGAATCGTCTCAACAAGGCAGCAAGAAAGGGAACTTCCGCCCGTCCATATCCAAGCAAGCAGAATCACCGTAGCCCAACAAGTCAAACTCGGACTAGGATGATAATCGCACTCCCGTTCCTTGGCTGTCCCCTGAGCTCTATGAAACTTGCAATTTCGACGGAATATGGATATGCTATGGGTCACCCAAACATCAAACATCCCGCTGCACAAAATGAACACTCGCCAACCTCCCCGACAACCCTGCTCCTGCAGCCGATGGAAAACAAATCAAATGCCAGCACTCCTTCGACAGTCAGCAACAAAGAAACTAGCTTACCACTGTTGGTACCTAGCTGGGAGGGAGAGGATGGATGAATCGGAGCATGGATCGCAGGTATTGGGTACAAGGGTGTGGATGGCAACATTAGATGACACTCAACTGCATTGGATTTCATCAATGCCAAGGGTTGTACAAGAGAGCTAGAAAGCCCTCATGTCAAGTGATTATTTGTGTGGAACAGCGGGAGCAGATTCATCACAAATCGTCCACCACGTCCAGATATGAGATCAAGACAGAGAATTGCAAACAATAGAAGCATTTATTGATTGCGGCGCTATAAGCATTCTCATGGCTCCACAACTTCTCAATAGACTTGGACTACCCCATGAAGCAGCGCACATTCAAACACACAATCGGGACGGTCAGATGAACACACATGTGAGGGAGAGCTGCAAGACGGCGATGACTGTCCACTATATGCATCGGTTAGCCTTGGTCAATGTGCTGTAGGTGCTGGATGTCCTGATAAGGCCATACAATCTAGTAATGGGATCACCACATCAGCAAAAAGTGAAATTGGTTTCTGAAAATGGACCACACCCACCAATCCATGTCTGAATTCTGCACAAATAATCCGAGTGACTTATTTGCAATCTTCCACAATGCTTCGAAGCGCTCAATGATGTGATCATGCCGTCACGACATCTCAACAATGTATTTAGTCATTCAAGCTAATTCATTGCACTGGTTTCTTTCATGTTGGTCCTCAGGATTTGAATTGTTTCGACAGTTTTTTGAACTGTTCCATTGATTCCAAGAATATTCTTAACTATTTAATCCCTTGAGATATCAATTATACACAAGCATGCACAACTCCCAGTACAAAAATTAAGACACCCAGAGCAAACACTCATCAGATTTCTATTTATCGCTGCAACAATTACTTCAAGCATCGAGTCAAATAATCTACATTTAAAACAAATTGAAAGCATTCAAGTAAATCGTGTTGCTCAAGTACCATTGCACGCTATCTGGCTGGGGCATCAGCAAAAGAAGGTGTACAGCTCCCTGGATCTCACTTGTAGGGATGATATAAGTGGTGCTGAAGCCGAAATGAGTCTTACAACGGTAGCTTTGATCATCCAAGGGTTGCATCGGAGGTTGATGTCTCTCCTCGACAATCACCATACCAGCAGTCTGATGTACTGGCCCTGTTGCAGATGTCGGAACAAAGGCAAGAAGCCCATTAACGCTCGATATGGCATCCTCAATGACAAAGAGACTCTTCGACTGTGTGGGAATGCATCCAGTAGTCGACATAAAGTGGCTATCCGGGCTTGTTCCGATCTAGAGATGCACTGTATCATTTCTTGGCGGCTTATGCTTTATCCACCTTGTGGACCCAGTGCAACAAACCATATGAACTGGATGCTCGTTGCATTGAAAAGACCTAATCGGAATTGCTACTGGGTTGTGCCTAATGTATTGTGCATCGTTCAGATGACAGAAATGCTGATCGTGATCGAGGTAGTCTGTGAAGTCGGCAAATATCTTGAATCACCAAGCAATGTGATTTTGTAGCTCCCCTTTTGGCATTGCACACCACTCGGCCAAGTCATCAAGGCTCTTGATTTCTGGTCACAAGTTTTTCTTCATTTGCGTGATTGGCGCTTTGGTTAGAGGCATATCATTGTTGTGATGTTGTTTTGCAGCATTTACATTGAGCTCTAGATACTGCAATACCTCTTTTAGGGCATTCGTTTGCAAAATCTGGAAGTCGGCCTCATGATGATTCGATTGTTGTTACGCTTTTTTAAGATCCATCATCGCATTTTCTGGCAGTTCAGAGCTTACACTTGAGAGGTTGCGAAGCTGCCGGATATGGTCAGAGAAGCAGTTCATGAGATACTTCTACACCAAGTTGAATTCCGATTCGTCAACAAGATGTTGTCCAATTTCTGACTTGATCTGCGTGTAATCGTCATCAACATGACGATGCTTTGCAGCCTCAGAAAGAATGTTCCAAGCAGGGTCACTCTCCCGTTCCTCCTGTGTGTCCAAAGTAAGCTTCCTTGCCAAGACTTTCAAGACGATCTTTGTAGATTGACTGACCCATAATCGACTGAAGATATCCTTGTGACGAGTAAAACTCCTCCAGATAATGCTCCATGTACTGGATCATGGCCTCAGTCTGGTACTGGTGCTATGCCGTATGGTGAAAATGCACTAAGTTCTTGACGAACACAAGGGCGTCTGTGAAGGGAATCATTTGGCTCGCCGAAGGGTTTCAAAGAGTCAGTGTGAAAACTGGAATAATCAAGCTCCTGAGTGCTTTCATCTCCTTACCACTCCATAGCATCACCTGGCTATATGGCTTGTTAAATCGAGTGAGGCCAGGATATGGAGGCATCATCGCCCAGAGCTGGATGAATTTGTCGATCCTGGAATGTTGATTGAGGAGGGACATTACCTAGTCCATCAAATGCTTATGCATACCGAGATAGACGGTATGAAGAATATTGGGTACAATAATAGTCATTGGAGAGATGCATTTTATCTTCCAGAAGATTCCTTCTGAGGTTCCAACCACTCGATCATCCAGATATTGTCTTGCTTCCTATCTCTCTGTCTGATCCTCCTGAGTGGTGAGTATCATCTTTTGGAGGCATAGCCAATAGTCTCTCAATTGCCATGACGATAAATTCCCGTCTCAAAACGATGATTTCGCGGCTTCCCACGCAAGGCAATGGGGCTGCTCGATTGAGAGCAAGTGAATGCTTTCAAAGTACTCAGGCATCCATGGACAGATGACCGGATAACATTGCCGCATCCGACCATCCGCACAAGCAAAAGCTTTCCCGTGTCGAAAAGCAGGGCAAGAAGACGAATAATACACTCGAAGACATTCCTTACAACCTCTCGCTTGTGAATTTGTTGTTCCATCAAGGCCGTTGTTTTTTCCATGGCCTTTATAGTTAAATTTCGGAGTGACAGGAAGAAGGGCAACAAGGATGCTTGCAAGATTCGAGGGATTTGATCTAATCATCAAGTCAACGTTTCTGAGAAATAAATATACTGGCCATTCGTTCTTGTGGCCTGAATAGTTGTAAGATGTTTCTGGTCTGAACTGCCAGATAAAGGGACGATTGTAGCTCCAAGCAGCCACCTTAGCGAATAAAGCAGTCAAAATCATTGTAGCTATGACGAAATTCATCTAACATACCTCTTCATTCCACCACCAGTCGCTTGATTTCACCTTTGAGTAGATACGTTCCTCAGCATCATTGAATTCCTTTGCTGGAGCATACGACTTATGTTCCTTGAATGCAGGCTGTTGCATGAGGAACTCAACGCATCCAACAGGATTGCAGTTGAAGAAACATGTGAAATCATCGTCGTGAAGGTTGTATGGATCGGCCAAACCATTGTAAAAAAGTTTGCCAGAGTTCCAAGAGTGGATGCCCATCGTGTAAGACATTTCCTTCAACTTTTTGAATGAAGTGTGGGACGAAGAGAAGTGGCTCATGGTTGTCATCGTAGCGTTCCTGAAAAGTTCGTTGATCGCAGCTCTACTCAAGTTGTGCTTGACGCACCAATGCGCTAATCGATACTCCTCCTCGCAGGAACACAGTAACTGTGGATGAATTTCATCGTCGAAGATATCCAAATACTTGTTACTGATAAGTTTGCCGGTGAGAAAGTTGTCCTGGTGTGGAGTACCCTAAATACGTGTCTGAACTGGAGGTTGATCTCGATTAATATATGCATTGTCGCTGTCGGCTTCTGTATCGCTGGAATTATTGTCGGAAGGGTGAAGAAGCGGGTCGTAATGTGGTTCATGAACGAATGGAAGCAGAATACTCACGTGCTCGATCGTAAAACCATCATCTGGCAGATGTTTGGCTGATACGTATAATAAGATATCTTTGTGGTCGCGATGGACAGCAGTGATGTAAGCAGCGATGTAGGAGTAGTGCTTCGAGCGGTAAAGACACTGATGACAATGATCCACGTTTCGTTAGCAAAATGAACTGTCGCCACAACCTTAAGACGCATCTCCACCCTGATTTAGCTACTCATACCATTGCAAGCTGACTGGTCCTTGGAAACAGCCGCAGCTCGATTTGCTGTTTCCAAAAAGCGATCCTACCACTCTCATAGGATATCTCTCATCCTCCTTCACAAGTTTGCAAAGTGTTTAATTGCTCTCTCAATTTCAACATCCCCTGGATCTCGAAAAGCATACCGCATCTTCATTCAGCTCATCATGGCAATCGTTTCGCACCCTCACAAGACCCTCTTACGCTCATTGCCTGATTTATGGTTGTCACATGTGGTTAAGTTCGTACCTTACATGAACTATGCATTCTGCTTAGATTCCGACCCAGCGACGGCATCGTGGGGTTCATGGACTAGAGCAAAGACAAACAAGTTGGATATGACTGCAGAGCATGCTTTGAGTAGTCTTTGTGATGAACATAAGCGTTCAGTCGACAAATCAGGGCGCTTGGATGATGCTAAGGAAATTGTTTCCTAGCTGAATTGCAGCCAAGATGATGTCGCTGGATCAAGAAAACCCTCCAATAGCATATATATAATTGCCTTGCCTGCCCACCTCACTTACAATCTCCTGAACCTTCGACACACCCTCCTCAGCTCTGCTACCGCATTGCATCACCCTTGACGATATATTCAACACTCCCAACACTTGGTTAGAGTAACATGCACTGGATATCCACCAGTCAATCATTGACCACTGTTGGGAACCTAAAATGTAATTTGATGCCTTCTTGTTGCCGAAATCAGTCGTCGCAGATGCTGATACAATCCAGATGCCGACTCCACAAGTCCGAGTTGGGGCCAAGAATGCCGGTGTTGGAGTCAGCCAATGGGCGGCAGAAACCATCGGGATTTGGCATGATAAGGGTGGCTTGACAACACAACGGATAGATAATACAGTGAGGGAGTGCATCTGGGAGATTGCCCAGTGTATGAGCAACATCAACAAGCAAGCTGCCGGCCCCGAGGAATGGTGTCTCCTAATGGATCGTTGTGTTATTGGAATCAGTCATCTGGCCTCTAAACAGCCACTTTCGAAATTGTTCATGGCAGACAAGACTAACCTCAATGGTCAGAAACTCTGGGCAGCACTGGATGAGTTTGCGCAGGCCTTCACCTAAGAAAGAATAGGCTTGAAGAAACCCCGACCAAGAAGAGCAAACTCACGCGCATTGGTATGTATTTCATCACCCCGATAGTTATTTTGCTCTTCCTGATGATGTGTAGATACAGATCACAATGAGGAAGAATCCTCAGGTCACAGGTCTTCGCTAATGAAGGTGTGTTGTGACGACTCAAGTGATTCACTTATCCAGCCACTTATCTTTACCATCGTCTATGCAGATCCCGACTTTGCTGGAAAGAGGCTTGGTGAAAACAATCCTCAGCTGATCTCATGGCACTGGCCTGGGGACGATGAATCCATACTTCTGATAGTTACATCAATTGTCGATACAACGATATTGTCAATTGTGGATGCTGCAATCGGCAGTCCGCCAGACCCCAGCTCCAAAATCCGAGAGCTTTGCTGCTGCCGGGAGCAACCTCATTGAGATGGTGTGTCTGTATGCCTGTAATTTTGCCCCAATCTTCGATAACAATACTGCTGCTGGATGGACAATCATGGTGATGAAGGTGAACAACCCGACACATTTTTGGGTCATCGATGGTGGCCAACAAGCCGATGGCACAGCTGGTGCCAAGACACTGATGTGTGTTGGCCGCAGCTACCATGCTCTGGATCACATCCTCCCAGCTCCAGCCGAGGATATGATCGACGATATCGGGGAGCAATTGGATGATGATGCTGAGACGTGGCACCAAAATCGAAGAAGCTTCCAGATGACGAAACCAGGCCTCCAAATGTTCTAATGGAAGCTTCAAAACAGGATTATCAGACAGCCGCCATACCTTGATGTCATCCGAGACCGTGCTCTTGGTCTCTTTGCCGATTCGGAGTATTGCATTGTGCTGGTGAGGATGTGCCTTGGCTACACAAGCACCATCACATTGTGAATCCTCCCACTGCAGGCTCTTTGGCTAATAGGAAATGTACAAGTAGCTGCCCAGCTGCAAATAAGTTGTTGTGAGGATGGAATGCACTGGCTGGACGGTTGTTCAAGGATTTACATTGTGGGTGGGTATTGTTCTGGCACTTTGGAGGGTGGACGGATGGCTGATAATTTGGAGTTTTTTGGTGAGGTTTTGGGTCTCTTTTTGGTGTTTGTTTATTATATCATTACCTCATTCATTTTCATGCATGAAGGGCTGAGTTGAGAGTTCACAATGTTGGGAATAATCATTGAGACATTTGTTTTTGGGAAAGGCATAGTGGCAGCGATAGGACTCCATGCATGGCTGTCATGTGATAGGTAGTTCGGTATCTTTATGCAGCAGAAGATAGCCTGAATGTTTAGTGAAACACCAACGCATTTTACCTCGTTGCAATAATGATTTTCGTCAAAAGAAGCCAATCAACAACCCTGTGGCATGTATGTCACCTGCCATTCTTAGATCGAGTTCCAGTCCATCCCATGAGTTGGAAGTGTGGGTGGCGGGACAAGCAAAGATCCTTGAATCGTCGACAGGATAAAATAATGCATTACGACAATGCTTTTAATCATATCAACTCTTTCTCTCCTTTACACAATTCTTTAATTCATTTACTATACATTCATTCAGATGTCTTGTAGTCACTCCTTTAATTTATTTGTACTTATCGCTCGCCGCCTTTTTAAATCATGACAAAAAGGCGCTGCACTTCTTGTCCTCCTCCTCTTCCGTCCAGGACCAGGAGAAGCAGAGAAGCTATCCACGACGAGAATCTCGATGAAGATCTCAGCACGATACTATACAATCACTATGATCGTTGAGATGACGATTCAGAATCCAACAACCAGCCTCTTCGGCAACCATCCAGGAAAGCAATGGGCAAGCAGCCATGAAAAGATTCCTTCATGTCAATACTTGGAGAATGAGTCGCTGCAACACAATTAACTCCTACGTCAGCGCAACTCCTGCATCCTGAGTATCAGGAGGTCTATATTGTCTAGGTGGAGGAGGATGAACGCAAGCCTGCACCGCTGGCATCTAAGAAGGTATCTGAATTAGCCTTTCAATGATTGAATCCGCCTGCTGATGTGTATATTTGCTAGAGGAAGGATTCAAACGAAGCCGGTGAGCAATTGGTTCCATGGGAAGCGGGCAATCTATGGCGATATGAGCCCTGTGTTGACATCATGACACGCCTGATCATCGACGCAGAACACAATGCCCAGACAACCCTTTCAGGTGTTGCGGCGATGGTCATGGCAAGTGTGCAGCCTATAGCAATCCAATGATGTGATGTATGTGAATCCCTATGCCACGAATGCGGTGAAGACCGCCCAGACCCATAGTTGGCTGTATGAGGCAATTGCCAGGATTGATCCAGCACAGAGAACCTCAGACCCTCCAGGTGCCTACATTTCAGTGGTGAATGAATCATCTCAACGATTGTTTTCATTGCTGACATTGTGCATCAAGCTCTTGCAAAGAGTACTTGTTCCTGTGCTGCAATGGTATACCGCTGCAAGGCTTCAATCGACTCTATTTATGGATCTCAAACACAGTCGCCTACAGAGATACGGAAAATGGTAGCATGGCCATTGGCAAAGGACAGGTTTACATGCCACACAAATATTCATGAGGTAAGTTCAAAGTTTCCGTTGTGTTTAATTATAGTCTTGATGATCAATTTAGGAGTGCAAGTGTCGATTTGCAGCAACTGACATTGTGGATCTGATTCACTGGACATAATTCTATGGCGTACGACAAATGGGAATGAAAGATACATCATTGAGTGATAAAATCAACCCGCCATTCATTGCCCTCACCACGATGGCCATCCACCATCGCCTGTTGGCCTAGAAAACAGGCAAGTTTAGGTTCCAGCCAGAGTTTGGTCCAGGAGGTGGAGCTCAACGTAAGTGCGATACATGAAACATTCATCACCTGGTTACTCATGCATGCACAGATGTATTTCATCGTCTCGACGCAGATTTTCGTTCTTCCACACTCAACGTTGAAGCCGAAATGATAGATAATATCCGCAGCATGATTCGCCGAAGGATCCACTCAACTGGTACAGATCCATCGATGGCACAACCTCAAAATGATCAGGGCAGCTTTGATGCGAACTTCAATGATTACATCCCAGGGGAGCTGATAGAGCACCCCGACAATTCGGATCATCGTCTCCGCACCTTTGTTGCTGCTACTGAAGCTAGCATGGGATTCTCACCTGCTCTGCCTATGGCTGAGTCTGCCGTCGCCAGCAGCAGCCAGCCCATCCCCTGCAGCAACAGCAACAGCAACAGCAACAGCAGCGACATCACCAGCAGCACCAACATGACCAGCATTGGGAATACAGGATACATCGATGGAAGTACGATTGTTGAGGGTGCGATGTCGCTTGGAAGTTAGTAATGGTGTCAGTGATTGGATTTAGGATTTGGTTTGCGTGCTTCTTTATTCTAGGTTTGGCGATATATCATAATAGTAGTAAATGTAATAGAACTGATGGTGTACTGAAGACTGATTTGAAATGTGTGAAATCATAATCGTGATGATGCATAACCTTCCCGCAACAGTTGAACTGCAAAGTACTGACAAACTTGTATCAACAGATTAAATATCGTGAACCACTTCTGCATGGTAACTATCATTGGTCCAATTATGCCATGAGGGTCTTTGAAAAGAAGAACTACATGCTTCATTAAATGTATGAAGCGAGTACTATCATCATGACGAGGACAAACGCAATTGGGTCATGTAGGAGTATGCCGAGAGATGATTTTTGATACTGGCAAAGGACATGTGAACCGTTCTTCAAGTGCTCGTTGTCACATTCCCAAAAGTGGGTACACTTGTCATGACAGTTGAATTCAGCATCGCCGCAACTCAAAGAACACTCTGGAACAGTTAAGCAATGCCATATTTCAGGGAAACCTTGATTTCATTTTTTTCAGTTTGTGGGTACAATAAACTAAATAAACTTAATGAAAGAACTTTAGTTTTTGCTGATGCATGGTTCAGAACCAGCATGCTGAAGATCCATTGGGCTACCGGTCCATTAACTTCATTCATTACTCCAAGTGGCCAAGTGGCAGCACGCCGCTCATATATGATAGTGTTATGGTATGAAGGTCTGTTGACGAAAGTACGAAGGAATGGCTGTTGGACATTTGCGGGAGTATGATGACAATCAACTTGCCATCAGAGATCCCTGCAGATCCAGATAGAAAATCAAAGGAGAGCGATCAGGACAATCCTACTCAAGACATGGAAACACCCAGAGCGACCGCATTCGACGCTCTCTTAGCCAGCAACGACACCATTGAGACATTTACCCTACGAATTGGGGAATGCAGTCGACTGATGGGAGCGGATATGGAGGTCACCACTTCGGATGATCCAGGTCAGATTGAGACTCTCAATCCAAGCACTGGAAGAGCAAGCAGGGAGCAGTGGCGGTAATTGCAGCTGAGGAGGAACCTCACTGGCTTATAGTTGAATAACTGCTACTGGCTCACTGAGTCACGATTAGAGGTTGTTGGACTAGTGGGGTTTAGCTTGCTCCTGCGCAAACAGTATCATCTGCAGGTCCCTGGTATTTCTTGCGAATCATCTTCCCAAATCCCAAGTCAGAGATAGAACCAAATGCACAGATGCTTGAACAGGTATTGTACCTACAGATGATGGAGGTTGTATCTCTGTGAGATACAAGGACAATGTGGACGTGTTTGGCAAAGGTATGGCAGAGACTCATGCAGCACACTGGCCGATTGACCATGCGATCGATCTGGAACCACACTTCAATTTACGATCTCGCAGATGTTCAAATCTTTAGAAAGTCGAGTTGAAATTATCCAGGCCTACATCGAAAAAATCTAGCCAATGAATTCATCCAGCGATCATTTTCCACTGTGGCAGCACCAATCTTGTTTGCAAAGAAGAATGGCAGCAGACTGTGGCGGTGTGTGGACGAATGTGTGTGCGATACAGCGACTGTGAAATACTGATACCGTCTCCTACTGGTCTTGGAGATGTTCGACAGGTTGGGCGGAGCCTGGATGTTCACAAAATCGGACCTTAGGTATGCCTATCACCTTACTTGACTAAAGGAAACTGACAACTACAGAACCATGTTCCACAACTGGTATGGGCAATTCGAGCACCAAGTCATGCCATTTGGGATAATGAACGCACCAGCTACATTCCAAGCAGATATCGACGACTGCTTACGGCCTTCTATTGATGACTTCACTATCTCCTACCATGACGATATACTGATCTGCTCGATCAATGAGGAGGTGCATCAAGGGTAGGTACGAAAAGCACCAAACTGACTAAGACAATATGGTTTCTACAGCAACGCTGGAAAGTGCCGTTGTGGATTCTGGGAGGTCAGCGTTCTCAGAAGTGTCGATTACCCCAATGGCATTGCCACGGAATTGGACCGCATTTCAGCAATTGAGGACTCAAGATGCTCGGAGTCCGTTTGGGATATCCAGGTGCATATTGGATTCATCAACTCTTACCAGAGATTTATCAGAAAATATGCCAGGGTGAGAATTCCAATATCAGATCTACTAAAGAAAGTAGAGAACTCTAGGATGTCCAAACAGGTCGAATGCAAATGGACTTGGGATGCTGAACCTGCGTTCCAGAAAGTAGAAACAGTCCTTACCAATGAACCAATCCTCAAGCATTTTGAACTAGCTGAGCCAATTATCCTGCAAAATAATATAAATGGATTGGCAATTGCTGGCATTCTGAACCGGTACGACAGTGTCCGGATTCCCAGCCCTCTCAACTTGTACTCGCGAAAATGTTCAGCTGCCAAACACAATCAAGAGAGGTATGATTATGAGCTCGTGGTGGTTATGTAGAATATGCAGCGATGGCGTCACTACGTCAAGGGAGCGAGTCATAAGGTCCTCATACACTGCGACCATAAGAACCTCGAGTATATCCCAATCTCAAAAGTGCTGTCCCAGCGACAGGCAAGATGGGGAGCAATCCTCTGTTCATAAGATATCATTAGCAAACACCAGGAAGACAAGAAGACCCCAGCAGAGGGACCATTGTGAAGACCCGACTATGAGATTGGCTATGAGACAATGACTGAAAGGCTCCTGGCCACCCTAGCTACAAACACCATCACCGAACCATATTTTGATGATCTACTGGATATGAAGGCAGCCCAGGAAACTGAAGTTTTAGCAACAATGATATGATCAATCTTGGTCAATATTTTAATCGCAGATGAGACTCAATGCAGATCAATCGGCGGAGCTCAGACCTAAGTGAGGAGTGTATACGTGCTGACAGCACTTCACACCTGTGTGTCCAGCCGTTTCCACGACAACCCCAAAGTGGGTTATTTTCGATCCCTGAAGACTGGTAAGCTCCATTTACAAGATTTTTGTTGGCCTGTGACAGAGTCAGATCTACAGAAGTACATTGTGGGCTGTGAGTTGTGCCACTGAATCAAAGCACCGCATCATGCACTCTATGTACTTAACATGCCACTGTCATTGCCTTGTCGTCCCTGGGAGGGAGTTACCATGGATTTGGTTACCGACCTGCCAGGGTCACAGGCATCGGGATACACCGGAATCTTTGTTATCGTCGACTATTTGACAAATATCGGGATTTACCTGCCCTGCAGAAAGGGCATTGACTCCCCAGAGATAATAGGAATGTTTTTCGAACATGTGATCAGCTAACGCAGTGTAGCTGACATCATCACCCCTGATCGCGGCACAGAGTTGATCAGTATAATCAGGGACAAACTGAGATCCAACCTCAGTATCAATGACTGACTCTTGACCGCTTTCTGCCTGCAGACAGATACTCAAAATCAGTGGCAGAAACAACCGATGGAGCAGCACACCCGAGCCATTGGCAACTACGAGTAGGACAATTTGGTCTATTCATTGCTGCTGGTGAAATGTGTGTACACCGACTCTATCCACCATTCCACGATGATCACACTCTTCTGGGCAAACTATAACTACAATCCTATGATGCAATTCAAGCCTCCCGAGGACCCTAGTTTCAGATCACAGGTGCAGGCAGACTCATGGAGGGCAGGAATGGAAGAGACTCACCAAATTCTCTGGGAAAATATAATTGAGGCTCAGGAGCGGGAAACAAAGCATGCTAGTGGGAAAGAGACCACTTTCGTGGTTGGAGACAAAGTATGACTATTGACCAATAACTTGAAAACATATAGGCCTTCAAAGAAGCTTGATTATGAGTGCACAGGACTGTACACAGTAAGTAAGATCATCGATAAGAATGCTTAAAAACTAGACTTGCCAAGTATAATGTGAAAGCACAATGTTTTCCAGGCGTCGCATCTCGATTGTTATACACCACCAGTCAGAGGTCAACCATCTTCTGAACCCCACCCAGTGATAGTCAAGGAAAAAGAGGAATGAGAAGTCAACCACATACTCGACTCTAGATGGCACTATTGGAAGCTGCGTTACCTCATCCAATGGGCTGGTTACAACCACATACGCATGAGCTAAGAACCAGCGGAGCACTAAGTAAATGCCTGATATCTGGTTGACAAGTTTCACTGAGTGCATCCGGATCGGCCATGGCAGTACATGTATAGGGTGCAGGGGTGGAGGTATGGAGGACACAGAAGCAGTTTGGATGTTTCATTGGTGCTCTTCTTTCTTCATTCTGTTCTCTTCACTGTGGATTGGATCTCAGTACAGTATAAATGGCATCGGCATGGGTTTTGCCACCAACCAATGGAGGTGGCTTTTCAGCATGCGCCGAACTCACGAAAAGGTTGCCATTGAGGTGTACCAATCAGTTGTGGGACGTAGGGGTTCGTATGATTGTGTACATAGAGTGATTGTTTCTGTCCTGGATCCCCTTTCCATCTTTTCTAGTATACTGGCTTCAGCTGCCCAGGGTGTCTGCGCCTGAAGAGGGGGATAATGTAATAGTGACACATGACCCGAGGCAAGGTAAGTGCCAGTCTGTATTGGTCGCCACTGCAGCACTTAGATTGGTATCGAGTATCTCACCACTCTATTCTACATATATACTTACTTGTTTACATGTGAGACAGTATTACCATATCATACATCTGCGGTCAAGCGTAGGCATATGTGCCTTTACAGATTTACAAAATTCCTGCTGTGTACACTCAGCTTCCTCTTGTAATTCCTCTCCACTGGTTTCCTCATTCAAGATAGGTCTCTTTGCACTCTTCTCTCCCCACTGTATCTTTGCTTTTTCATAATTTTCTTTTGCCTTTTATTGTTTGAGCCTGTCAATATCCCATCCCATAACTTTTCATGATACATTTGTGCCTTCCTCTTGGTCCAATCTTTCCTGGGCACAAACAATCATGTGATCTGAAGTAGTTGCAAACTCTGTCAATATTTCCAATCACTCAGGCTTAGTGTCCTTAATAACAAAACAATCGATACGCGATTCCATGATTTCACTGTTTCTCATGCATGTATCGGTTGGTTCCTGGTCGGTATCATTTATCAAAACTTGCTCATCCATCACAGTTTCCACAAAGTCATAATCTCGTCTTGGTCTGCACCGTGGGTCCCATCTATCACTGTGAGCATTCCAATCTCCTCCATCAAGGATCTTGTTAAGACCTATAATGTGTTCCCATTTTGCTGTCTGTGCCAGTCTGCGTTGACTTCTCACCAACTCCACCTGTCATTGCTGATCGTACACATTCAGCAATCTCATTTTCCTCCCTGAAGGGTATTTCACATCAAACATCTGTTCATCTCCTTCTCCTCCCTTATCCACATCTGAAAATTCCAGGTGTGTATCTTTTCTTGTTGCAGTCATCATTCATCCTCATCTGACAGATCTATATCCTAGGTGGCTGATATTGTACCCTTCCTGTTCCACAACCGGTTCTTGTAACATCACAATATCAGCCCCCCCATCAATTCATTTTTCCAACGCAATCATTGTTGGCTCATACCCCCTCCTACAATTATGCATAATGCACTTCACAATTGCATCATGGTGGTTTCTGGAATCCCTGTTTGTGCGCTTTGATTGGGTGTCATTTGTGTTGAATCCACTTGGATTTCCAGCACTTTTTCTTTTGGTTCTGCATCATGAAACTTCTTTTCAGCTTCTCCCATTGCTTGATCTTCCCCCTCCACCTCACTTGGAGTCTGCTGATATTCTGTGACAATGTCCCTGGCTTCCCTGGTCCGCTCCTTCCAGGTCCTCCATTCTTTTCTCCCCTTCTTAGTCACCTCCTGTTGCTTCATGCAACAGTTCGCCTTTGTGATATGATTTCCCTTACAGTTGATGCACTGATCAACGGTATGATCACAATTCAGTCAATTCTTCGCTTTGCAACCCACCACGTTGCACTGATGATAGTTCATCAAATGTGTCCCCATATGCAACATTCAGGCCGGCATGTTCAAAGCTCCACATTTCCAATGGCTATGTCCCCATCGACTGCACACTCCGCAAAAGGAATCTGTGCCAGCATTCACAAACTTCTCCACATCATACTTGACTCCCGCTGCCCTTCATCCTGCTGTTAAGAATCTTTTTGCTTTCTTTCTTCCGTTGATGGCAAACATGACTGAAGATGCTTTCTTTCCCTCCCACTGGTTTTTCTGTACATTTTTCGGTCCTCCTATCCAGTTGATCGCAAGAGGTACCTCGACCTCATCACTCTTAGCCTGTATTTCTGTTCTCAATTTTTCTATACCTCCTCTGGTTTTCTGTCCGAGGTATCTATCAACATTGACTACATGTATCCTCGCTCTCTCACAGAGTCCATTCATTTTGATGTCCACACTTACTGCATCCAGCTTCCTTGCCGCTGCAATTACACTTTCCCTAAAGTGAATCAACTTCGCAGCATGCACTCCTGGGGTTGTTATTGTCAATAGACATCCTTTGGTGTTCCTGGTGACTCCTTGGATGCACACAGAATATGGAACCTCTGCCTCGAAATGTGCTTTATTCACCTTCGACAATATTTCCAAATCTTTCTTCTGAGAATGTTTGGGTTCATTACTCCTCTTAGAGATAACTCTGCTTGACTCAATCGAAATTTGCCCTGCCGGGATCAGTTTCCGTTGCTCCTTCGTCTGCTGCTTCTTCCTTTCAACCTCCTTTCAACCTCTCTCCTTCTTTTGTTCCTGACCTTGCTGTTGTTGTTGGTGCTGAGGGTGCTTCTGTGGTGGCTGTGCTGCTGCCCTTTCCATTCACGTTTCTTTCTTCTTTTCCTGACCCAGCTGCTTTCCTGACCCCCTATTCTCTGGGTTCTTTACCTCTAGCTGTCTCTTCTTCCCTTCCTTTGGACCCCTTGGTATTGCTACTTGAGGGTTTTCCCCCTTCTTCTCAATTGCTGGCACTGTGGGTGCTAGTCTCCTTGCAATTGTAACCTGTACCCCTACAGGGATCTTTGGAAACTCCTTCCTGCTTCCTCCTGAAGCGATTTCAGGCGCATGCTTGGACTGATCCAGCTCTTGCCTTTCCACCTCCATTTTCTCGATATCTTGTTCCAGTTCTCTTACATATCTTTGATCCCCTTGAGAACCCTTGATACAAACTCATCTTCATCTCTCCCATCTCGTTTTCCTCCAAGGAGGTTTCAACCTGAGTCCCCCGTCAGATTTCCTTTCTCTTCTCTCGTTCTTCACCTAACTTTTCAAGTTTCTGCACCACTGGATCCGTCAGCTGTGCAACCATATTATTCTTACAATCCCTCATTCCAATATTGATCGTCTTTCAAATATTGACTGGAGCCACCATTGCTATCTTCTCTTCGATCTTGCACAATCTATCATCATGCTTATCCCATCTCTCCTTGACATAGTCTGGGGAAAGCTCCATTTCTTTTCTGATAATTTCGCTGGTCTCCCTAAGTTAGACGTAAGTCCCATATCCATACCATTTTTGCTTGCCGCCAGGTGTTCTGCCTGATGCCCACACCACTCGGAATAATTCATATCATACTTTTCTTGGGAAATCACACAATCGCTTAACCCATCAGTGTTCCTAAGACACTCACCAATGGATTCTTCCAGATCAATTGCCCCGTTCTCATTGGTCACCTCCTCTGCAGGCTTTGCCCAATCAGCTTCCAGAATTCTCCTGCTGGGAGTCTGCGGCATATTTGGGATTGGTTGTTTGGGCGTTTGTGGCCTCACCACTGACTTCCCTTTATTGTACTGTTTTCCGGTTGTTGTTGGCGTCATATAAGGTTCTTCCTTCCTCAAGTCAACCTCTATCATAGGTTCATCACTGTCACTCTCCAAACTTTCTTGTGTGTGGGTCCTTTTCACAGTCCCAGTGACTCCCTCCTCATCTTCCAACACTGCATGCATGCTGGTATTGTCCTCTAACTGAATATACCTCGCTGCCAACATTGATCTTCTACTTGCACTTGGAGTCATACACAGGTCCACAGGGATCATGCTATGCGGAAAAGCTATCACAATTTCGTTGAATAATGTAGCAACTGCACTCGGGGGGATCGCTGGGATGCTTCCTCCATAGCTCATGGCAGGTGGTTGCAATAGGGACGACTCATCATTGCTCAAAATATTATAGACCTTTGGTTGCCTTCCACTGTCACTTCTTCCCTCACGGACAAGTGAGACCTGTAGGCTGTATCTCTTTTCCACCGCTCCCTGATTGTTATGGATTCTTGCTGCCACATTATACATTGCTCTCGGTAGGGTGATTACTAGGAGGGAGTATCGGTCTGCCTTCTCTTCTTCCATTGTGTTTCTGTCACAAGCAATCTTTGAGCAGATATCTGTTCAGTTCGGGTCAAGTTATGTGGTCTCTCTCCAGTTCTTGTTGTCATTTGCCTTCTGAAGACACTCCTTGAAGTGATGTAACTAATTTTCTGGCTCCACAGAGACTCATCATCAATGTTTCTACGTGGTTGAAGTTCATTGCACTGTCAATTGAACTAAAAGTATTCTCGCAATGGCAAACTTTATTGGATAAAATTGGTCTTCTGAATGCTAAAAGGTGGTGTGGTGTGTTTTTGGAGGTGTGTAGGTAAGCAATTGTTGGATCAATTGGAGGTTAGTTTTGACAAGCACACCTAGAATGGAACCAGACATACCCGAATACATGAGATAAACAACATTTCATTGCTAACTGACAATGGAAGCCAGGTTAAAATATATGCTGGCAAATACTTGATAATGGCTAACCTATTCAGGATACCTTTAAAGGTAGTAATTATGTTTGTTGCTCAAGTATCTCAAGTGAGAAGATAGTCAACATTTGCTGTAGGGTTGAAGAACTCTCAGACTGGATGGTGTTATTACTTGTGAATGGCAAATTTTCACCTACAGCGGTAGAAACAGAGTTTGTTAAGAAAAGCAGCTGAAGATGTATTTACTTCTGTGATATCAGGTACTATCTTGAGGACATTTAATATAGTATCACTGTATACTGATCATCATAGTAGTAAACTATATATCTAATTGACTTTGATATAGCTATCTATTTGAAGTATATGCTGGATTTATAATGTTATATTATTTTAAAAATATATTGGTATGTTAATAATGGATACAATGCTATTGTCAGTGTAACTTTACTTTATGTAATCACCTGGATGGTATTTGCTCTATCAGTGGATAACATTCAGTAGATGGAATAATATAATATTGTTATAGTTTATAGCAATAGTATGAAAGAGACAATTTGTATACTCAAAGTAGAAAAACAACTGAAAAGTATAATAAGTATTCACAGGAAAAGAAAAAGATTCAAGTTCTTGTTAATATCAAATCTGCTAGCCAATAGATTATAAACATTAACTGAAATTCAGATTTTACACTCATTATCAAGTATTCTGTATATAGTTAAATCAAACATTCAGCATCAGTTGTATGGAAAAATGTTGATTCGTTATGAGCATTGCATTTGAAAGTGGTATATAGATAATTGTAAGGTGTGGTAAAATGTCACCAAATAGCAGCTTGTAGAATTGTTAGGTGTAGTTACTGTGAATTAAAATACACAAAGCTTGAAGTTGCTACTAAATCCAATTCCATAACTTGGTGGCTATTATCATCTTGTATTTTCCTGAGAACTATTTACACTCTAGCAACCAGACTTCACTTAACTTGAATCTCAATTTATGATTTTCCTCTTTATATTCTCTTTTGAAACTGAAGTTGTTGGAAACATAATTAGTAAGTTGGAGATATTTGTTCAAACTCAACTCTTGATAATAATTAGTATCCAAATTGAATTGACGTCACTGCTTACATTCTTAGTTGTGACACAGCAATACTTATTTTGAATGTTCTCACCCAGGCTGCTCTGATATAGATTTCATTACTGACTATTGTAAAATAAAGTACTTGAAACTCAAGAATATAATTTAGTCAGAATATAGCTAAGTTTGTATTAGTATTATTGAAAACTTTCAGTATTCAATAACAGTAGTATATGGAGTAAGTATAAGTTGCCAGATTTTTACACAGTTGCTTGAAACAGACAGTATTAAAAAATGCTATCACTCAAGCTGAAGTTCTGTTAATACATTGTGAACTACTGAAGGAATTTTAGATTCTTGTAGAATTGGCTGATAAATAGAATTTAGTTACTATCAAAATAAGGGTGTCAGGAAATGCTTTTGGGTTGCAGAAGTTGAGAGTAATTATAACAATTAACGTATTTGTATAATATATTCTGGGTATTATTGCCAAACTAGAATACATTATACTAACTTATCATATATTCAATCTATGTTTCTAGAATCTAGATATATTATGGCCAATACCACAGCTGTACTATATACTGTAGGTATTGGTGGCAAGTTGTAGTATCTAACAGTATATTCACATATATTGTGACTCTTTACATAAGCTTATACATTACATTGTGAAAATTTTGCACATATACAGTGGAATCTCCACAGTGTTTGTGTGAAGATTTGCTACCCTCAGACATGATCATGCTTACACATACATCATTGTATTTATACTATATCTATTTACTAGATTTCTCCAACAAGCCATTCTAGGTGGGTGGGAAGCAGCACTCAAACCCATTTGACAGTAGACTGGGAAGAATATTTTCCACCCAGACATGAGAGATATCATCAGCAAAATGTAATTTTGTCACTGGGGGTCTCAAGGAATTTATGTGAGTTGTGAGACTGCAATCTTGGAATGGTCAAATATTAGAGTTGACTGGAGCGATGTGGTGGCTTGAGGTACACCTGGAAGTACTATTGACAAATCTGTGAGGTTACAGGAACACTGGCAACAATCAGGCAAGCATCTAGTAGGCCAGGCTATGTGATTGGAAGCATGTTGAATTGCTGTAGAGGACTCTGGGAAAATTGATAGATTTAATGGAATTAGTGCTGGTGGACCTGGAAATTGAACTTACTGCTCAACGTTAAACAATTTAAAATAAGTACTTATTTTTCATTCTCCTTTATGTATCCAGACAGCTATGTATGCATATATCTCTATAAGTCTTAATCTATATACAGTTATCTGGAGTATCTGTATGTGGTACATAATTGGATTCAAAGGTACCTGTTGTGATGGCAAGTCACTGAACAGAAAGAAGCACTACAATACTGTAATTAATCAAGTTGAATATGTACCTTGTGGCTAGGATTTCAAATAACTTCAAGGTAGTAATCAATTACACCATAGAGGCACACTGCAAGGTGGCAATTGAGTAAGATGGATGATACACTTGAAAAATATGATCGAGTGAACTTAGAGATGTATATAGGTCTTACCACCAAGTGCGATTGGAGATGTACATGGAGGCTGGGATCGAGCAAACTGAGATATTTTCTTGAATGCTGATTTTGAGTGAGTTGGACTGGCACTTGCAGGTTGAGATGGGCAGAATTTAAATATGCACTTGGAGGTAATGATCTAGTGAGTTTGGAGATACACTTGAACAACTTGAAAGGAAGAGAATGAAAATACACATGGCAGCTGTGATTGAGTGAATGTGAAGATGGGCTTGCAACCTGAGATGAAGTATGTTTGGAGATGCCCTTCGATGCAGGTATCAAGCCAAATGCCAACTTTACTTTGAGGCCGTTACTGTGCAGATGGTTGGAATGCAGAGGTAATGCGAGCTGAGACTGTATTCATTGCTAAACTCACAATTGATGGAATGTAACATAAGCCAACCATACCTTGCAGCATATGGTGAGCCGGCTGGCTGAAGGTGGTTGATCTGTAGGGAGTTGCAGCTGCAACAGGATACATTGACGCGTTTTCTTGTAATGGCGGGAATTGACGAGAGACTGGCTGCTAATAGAAGAGAGTTGATCTTCGGTGGATACTACTCACAGTATTATATCATGGTCAAGCCTTTGGGGAGATCGAGTGGCATAACTTGATATATTCCCCTGGAATAGTAGACTTCGGCATGAGAACCAGGGAGCTTGGGGAGAGAGATAGACACAATATGAAAGGATATGAGTGGATATGCAGATTCAGGGGTAGATCTGCCCAATCAGATTGGTAATTTCTTGCAGTGGCATTCTTTACTGCTGAAATAGATGTTGTACCTGCTTCATCAGATATAGTCAATTGGCTATAGTCTATGAAATTATGTGAGTTCCAGTTTGTCAAGATAATTTCTCCCATCTTCTTTTATCTCCATCTCCCATTTCTCTCTTTTTTATCCACAACTCAATTATTACTAGTGAATATCAAAGTCAGACATTTCTCTCTACCTCTGCATATTATAATCACGATTCAATACTGAGTTATCTATCCACCCACAATTAACAGTCTCCCACTCCCATTCTCTCAACTAAAATCGCTGTTCACCTGAAACAACTTGATATGCTGTACTCACTATACTTTCGCAATTGGGAATGACCAAATAAGATGAGTCTCAACACCCATTGCTGCTCCCTGTTGATCAACAGACTCCAGATTGATTGCCTCTATTTCATAGGTGTCTAGATCAACTAGATCCCAGTACACCCCCAATTTTGGTGGTTTACTGCCTCTGAGTTCATCTCTGAACAAGCTCAATGGTAGCCTTAACCTGTATTTCCAAAGTTAATCAATGATTACTGCCAAGTACATCACTGAACTGGCTTAATGACAACCTCCAACTGGAACTCCAAGTTTAGTCCATTACAGGATCTCTGTTTACACAAGTATGAGCTCCAAGTGTATTTCGAAACAGAGACTATTAGGGTACCCAAGTCTATGTTCCAACCTCGCACGATTTAGGCTCTGAAGTGTATCTCTACACTTGCTCGAGTGCAGCCTCCAACTGTATCTCTAAGTTCACTCTATCATAGCATCCATTTGTGCACAATTACAGCCTCCCAGTATATCTCCACACTTACTCAAAATCTGTATCCAGATGCTTCTAGATTTGCTGTGGAGGCGCATTAGGTGCCAGATTCACTGCCCGATGTCAGATCTTCCACCTGCTGATAGGTGGACTGTCCCAAAGCAGATTGGCTTTAGGTACATATATAGCGAGACTGAGATAGAGAATACTTACCATTATATATTGTAGCCAATCTTCTTGTGATTGTGAAATACAATGTCTAATGTAGATAAATATGAGAGATGAGATGGCTTGTAATTAGAAGACCTCGGACTCTGAGAACCACCACTGTGAAAATACAGCATCAAGTTCAAGGTCTCCTGATGACCTCCACAGAGGTCCTAGGTTCTCTGAAATTTGACTATGATATAAGTTGAATTGTGTAGGATTTTGAATGCACCACCACAACAAATAGTGCTTGCAGGAGAAACCGAAAATACTCACACTGCATTTGAGAGTGCTTAACTCCAGTTCAGAATGGTCTGAAAGCACCAGGCCTGACTTAAGAGGACTATGGTGGATGACTGAAGGATCTGGAAGGTATGTGTAACACCGGGAGAGTCACCCTAGGTTGTAATCAATAAAAGCTCCTGATGAATTCCGGACTGATAAAGGAGATAATGAATACGGCTTCACTCAGGATGCGTATAAGGATTAACACCCAAAGCGATACAAGGTAACTGTTCTGTTCTCTGCTTCCAATAGATAGTATCGACCGAAGAGTATCGTCTTAAGCTATCAGTATCCTGATGTACACGACTCAAGAGTATCATACCCAGATGATCCTCTGAACCAACACACTATCGTGCGAGTTGTCAGACTCCCTTCAGACTCATGAGTATCGTCCAAACGACCGGCATTTATACCGGAAGATCAACTATCCAGGAGTGCGATGACTCCAAGTATCGACTTCTCTTCTGAGAAACAGCAAAGTAGATTCACCTCTGCAGAAGGAGTAGTGCCGACTGATGAGTATCCTAATAGAAGCATTCTCTGGACCACCATGCTATTGGGCTGATTCTCGGACTTTCTTCGGACTCCAAAGTATCCTCTTGCTCACTTCCCAATCACTGACTTTGTTTGACAAAGGTACTAAGAATAACCAAGTATAAGTATGTGATAGATATATCTGTGAGATAGAAATAAAGAATGAACTTACAACTCTGGATTTCAATCGAGAAGTATCCTCATTGACCTCGATGCCAAACTAATAGATACAACACGGGAATAATGTTAAGGCTTGACCTCCTGGTCGAGAAGGTCAGTAGGTATCTGTAGATGGATCTCATTGTAGATAGTATGTTATCGATGTCCTTCCTCCACGTCGGCATTGCTGACTATACATCAGACGATCCACACACTTAACAATCCTAAGACTCCTAAAGCCTGCTTCAGAGTTTGCATACCTAACTGCGTCATCATCCTTTGCCTCTACCATTGATAGTCGAGTTCTAACTCCCAGGAGTATTAACTACGTCATCAAGGAAATGTGCTCATATTGCTTCACTATTGCTATTGGCAATACCTCAAATGGAAACGAGCTTATCTGAAGCCAATTATTGATGAATAAGTTCATGTCACCGAGATCCCAGTCAGACTGCCCTCTCATATACTCACCGGGTGCGCTACAGTTCGACAATTGCAGCAAACGACAGAACACCTCTTTTGACTAGACTTCATTCAAGCCAGATATACAGTGATCCTCAACTGAGTAGTTTTGCCATATATCAAACGGAGAGTATCCTGCGCCACTCAGGACATAGGAATCCCAAGTCCTATTCACCCAGACGTGGAGAGTGTGTTCAAACCAATGGTTGATTCATATAAGTCCATTCGGTCGACAGGACTCTAATACATCAATTATTAGTTAAGGACTTATTTCTCATATGACCCTGCATATCTCGAGTTGCCATGGTTGTCTGATATTGACAACACCTCATCTCCCTAGGAAGAAACCATTGGGGCATGAGTCAATAGTGGTTTGGTCAGCGACCAGGAATACGCTGTCCTGCTGATAAACAGTGACCATTGAAAATGGAGAAGTTACAACCAGTACTAATCCAAAGATAATACACATCCCATTTGCGCTTGGCTTGACTGCAGTGGTGGATCAGTCGATACAAAGGTCGGGTAATGGAGATATGACTAATAGGTGAACCAATCCGGAAGGTAGATCCAATATAAAAATCCGAGTGATAATTCGTGATTTCGAATCCAGTATCTGTTGAAATAGTGGTGATAGAGAAGCTTGATTGTATTCTATCTAAGAGAGCCACAGGGCCAGGATATATATGAACATACCAGTACGGCTGAATGCCATCAGCTCGTACCAGAGTCAACAGTCATCTCTGGCCATACGAGACATCACAGTCTTCAGCCATACAAGACATCTCCGTATCCGGCCATTCAAGACATCCCCATCTCCGACTGTACAAGACATCTCCGCCTCCGGCTGTACAAGTCATCTCCGTCTCCGGCTGAGACCTGTATATGCAATATTCCCCCCTCTTGTTATACACCGTAGAGCAAGAAACAAAACAAAATGAAAAGCATGAAACAAAGTGATTCTCATAACAGCCTCCTTAAAACCCTGCGAGAGTGAGCAGGGAAAGAGTACTGCCGTAGCCTGCGGATGGCCATCCATTAAGAAACAACGAAATCCGTGTGCCCAAAAAGTGAAACAACCTTAAATTGACCTCTATTACCATAGCCCCATCGCCTGTGTAAATTTCTCGTGCTTATCCTTCGACAAGGCCTTGGTTAGTATATCTGCCACATTCTCGTTTGTATGCACGTAGGAGTAGTCAACTATCTTGCGGGTATGGAGGTCTCGACTATTGTGACAGTAAACATCGATATGCTTCATGCGAGCTTTTATGATTCCAGTTGCGATGTGACTTAGTGCGCCTTGATTGTCGCAATTGATCAGGAGTGGTGATGTGTCTTCGCTGTGTATATCTCGGTGGAGCTGGAGCAGCCATTTCGCTTCACGTGAGCCCTCAGAGCAGGCAATGTATCTGGCTTTGAGAGTTGACATAGCAATGGGATCTTGTTTTCGCGATTGCCATGAGACAGCTTCGTTGCTGAGAAGGAATACATGACCTCTTTGAGATTTGCGGTCGGCACTATCATTGGCCCAATCGGAGTCCGTGTAGCCAGTGAGTTGATCAGTGCTGCTGCTGCTGCTAAAGTGCAGTCGAAAGTTGGCTGTGGATTTGAGATACTGGAGGACTCTTTTGGCGGCAGTGAGATGGCTGGTGAAAGGGCGGGAATTGTATCGGCAAAGTGCAGCGACTGGGAATGACATATCGGGCCAAGTTGCAAGTGCTGTGTACATCAATGAGCCGACAATTGCCTGGTAGCCTTTGATATCTTTTAGTTCTTTCTCCCCCCGATTCTCGGCCAGATCTAGCTTTACATTAGGATCCATTGGAGTTGATACATCGTGAGCATTCTGGATGTGGAACCGTTTGAGAATTGTGGTGATGAAAGCCTTCTGGCCAGGACTGATGCCGGTACCGTTTTCCTCGCAGTGGATTTCAATGCCGAGGAATTGGCGTTCCGGGCCGAGATTGGTGATCTTGTACTTTTCCAAGAGCCTGGCCTTAACTTCGATCTCAGCTTTGGTAGTGTCTTTTGGGTACAACATTGAGATATCATCGACATACAAAAGCATCTGAATACCATCGCTGCGGAGATAGAGGTTGGGGTCGGCCTGGGACTCTGTAAACTCGAGAGGGAGCAAGAAGGTGTTAATATCGTTGTGCCAAAGTCGTGGTGCTTGATTGAGACCGTAAAGTGCCTTCTTTAGTCGGACAAGGATCGTAGGTGTGTTGAGTCCTTCCGGCCAGCATTCAGGCAGGGTCATATAGATATCATCGTCATCGACCTCGGGATTGAGAAAAGCAGTGACTGCATCCAAGCGATCGATGTTCCAGCCATGTTTTCCGACCAGGGTGATGAGATACCGAAAAGTGGTGAGTTTTCCAACAGGGGCATAGGTTTCTCCGAAGTCTGTTTGTTCATAGCCTTCAATTACTAGGCGTGCTTTGAATTGTATGGTGCCGTCAGGATTATGCTTCCTCTTGTAGACCGATTTGGAGCCAATTGGCTTGACTCGCAATTGCCTTGCTTCCTGGGAGTTGATGGTTGTGAATGTGTTATTGAGCAGGATCGATGTGCATTCCTCTTCCATTGCTCGTTTTCAGTCGTCTCGTTGTGGGCTGTCCATGGCCTCCGCGTATGTGAATGGATCGCTGTTGATGGACGTTGATGCAAGAGCCTTTGACATGATAATTAGTGCATTTGCGGAGATCTTAACCTGACTTCTTGTGACACGATTCGTGCGTGGTGGCTGTGGTTGGCATGACCGCTTGGTCATGGCAGCCGTTTGGTGGGCTTTGTCATTTTCGCGGCGGAGATGACGATTGTGGACGATGGTTTCTCTGGACACCGGTGGTGCATCTTCCACCTCAGGAGTACGTGATCACACACCTGTTCTTGCAGGGAGACTTTGACGGTTGTCAGCGTCGGGCAGATTGTGGTCTGTATCATCGTCAGTACAGTCATGATCACCATTTCCATGGCCTTCACCTGTTCGACTGGTTCCTGCATGGTCATGGAGAAGTCCATCTCCACCCATTTCATAGTCTTGTGCTTGGAGAAATCCATCTCCACTGTCGATTTCGTCTATATATTCCGTCTCTTCTGGTAGCTCAAAGATGTCTGTTTGGTCTCATTGTAGGCATGCAGCATGGGCATTCCTTTCCTCGTCAAAAATGACATTGGACTGTGATCTTACTACTCGGAATGCTGGGTCCCATATTCTCCAAAGTGTGGTCGAATCGTGCACATAACCGACCATCATACAGGGCTTGGATCATGGGCTGAATTTTCCATGGCATTGCGGCTCGGGGATAAGTCGACTGGCGTAGCAGCCGAATCGCCGAAGGTGGTGGAGAGGAGCTTGGTACGAGATTTCATTGCCATCATTGTCATGAGAGGGCTTGCCAAATGATTGCAGCATCTCATATGGAGTTGGAGATGGTGCTTGATAGCCGTCGTGGTCGTCTCTTTTCGTTAGGCCTTCGTTTGGGGTTCGCTGGTGGATGTAGGCTGCGGTATTGACTGCTTCTCCCGAAAAGGCAAGTGGCGCCTGGGACTCAATCATCATGGATCGTGCTGTTTCGGTGATGGTCTGGATCATGCGTTCGGCAATGCCATTCATATGGTGAGCGTAGGGAGGACACGGTTCGTACGTTGTGCCATGAGCAGTGAGCACCAGTCGGAAGTTCTTATTGTCATATTCTCCATGGCCATTGTCGCACCGAAATTGTTTCACTTCGTATCCCATGGAGTCAACTCGGGCCTGAAATGATTGGTAGGCTGAAGTGCATGTCCTTGACTTCTCATCTGGAAGGACCCAAACGGAGGTGTATCGTGTGCAGTCATGGATGAATAGGATATAGTAGTGATGGCCAGTGGAGGTGGGTGTCGAGAATGGTCCACATACGTCCGAATGTATGATTTCAAATGGCTTTGTAGTGGGCTTGGTCTTGACTTTGAGGATATTCTGCTTGTGCTTGGCCCGAATGCATGCGGTGCACATTGAGTCGTATTTTGTATATCCGACAATGAGAGATCGCAGGGCAGTGCGTTGAATGTGGGCTAGGCGGCAGTGCCACAGTTGTGATTCTCAGATTGTGAGTGGCTTTGGAGATTCGGTGGTAGGTGGACTTTGAGTTATGGTGCTGGCTGCACTTGGAGAGGCGGTTGTGGAGTGAACTTGTATTAGTCTCGGTGGAGTGCGCGATTGATGGTATGGCAATATGTGCACTCGATGATGCTCATTATCTCTTTTCCTTTCTCGAAGTGGACTTCGTAGACATGCTTGGTACTGTCGAAGTGCGTGCAGTTGCTGGAGATTTGATATAGAGGTCATTGACCCGATTGCCTGTGATGGTGATTGATGGAGATGATATGGCGCACTTGCCGCATCCAAATGTGGATGTGTACCCGGCTGCGTCCAATTGATTGATGGAGAGAAGCGAGAGCCGGAACGTAGGCGTGTAGAGAGCATTGACTTCGTACTCCTGTGAAACGTTAACGAGTCCATGATGGCTTACTGTGACTTTGTAATCATCTCCGAGCTCAATGACTATTGGCTGACGAAGTTTCTTCATTGAGTTGAATGTGGTGCGGTCATTGCACATATGGTGAGATGCTCCCGAATCGATGACCCATGCAGCTGGAGCAGAGGCTGCGGTGAGAGCGGTCGCATTGTCGGCCAGTCAGATTAGGTCACGATCTCCAGCTGTGGCTAGTGATGCAGTGCCCTTGTTGACTTTGTTGCGTTGATCCCGGGCACGTTTGAAGTGGATGCAGTCGGAATTGAAGTGTCCTGAGGGACCGCAGCGGTAGCAAGTATGTTCGTCGTTCCTGGAGGTGTTTGTACCGCCGGTGTTTGTACCACCGGTGTTTGTGTCATTTTCAGCGTGCTTTCTCTTTCCGCATGCTTCGGTGGTATGATTGTCCATTTTGCAGTATGTGCATTTGTGCTTCTGGCGTCCGTTTCATCATCCACCTCCGCGTCCGCCACCTCGTCTGCCATCGTCACAGCCACTGCCACGACCCCGATTTCCGCCATGGGAGTGTAGGGCCGCTCCAGTGGATGCACCTCTGATTTCTTTGGTTAGGGTCCTTCGCTCGGCATGTTCGCGGATCGCATCCACACAGTGCTGGGCCGTGGGAGTGGGGATCCGCTGTTCAAGGATTTGGATGGTCGTTTCATATGAATTGGATAGGGTAGTGAAGATATGTGTCTTCATGGGTCATCGGTGAGATTTTCGGTGGTGCTGATTAGCTTCGTGTGGAAGGCGATTAATTTGGTCAAGTACTGGGTGACTGTTTCGTCTGGCGATGGTCGAGAGGCGGTGAACTTCCGCAGGACTTGGGTGTGGCCGAGTTTCGTTGAGCCATTTTCAAGTTGGTGCCTAAGTGCTTCCCACATTTCCACGGGGTCATCGATATTGACGATGAGTGGAAGGAGTTCGTCGCAGCATCCGAGGTGTATTTGTGCTAGTGCCGTATTGGCTCGGCCATGCCATCTTTCTTGTAGAGAGCGTAGGGCGACGCCGTTGCCGAGAGGGAGGAGTTCGACGCTGGTGACGATATTGTAGGCTTTCATGGCGATGAGGACTTGGCGAATCTTTTGCTTCCAGACAGGGTAGTTTTCCTCTGTCAGCTTGGGCACATTGCCATGATCTGTCTTGAATGTTTCGTTTGACATGTTTTTTAGAGTGGAGGAGGTAAGGCAGGTGACAATGGAGAGTGATAGATTGTGATGGTGTTGCAGCTGATGAGCAGGGATGGTTGTGAGTGGGTTAGGGTTTTTGAGGCTCTTAAGTGTAACATATAAATAGAGTATTTTTGGAGTAAAGATTATAGCGGGCGCCGGGCTCATAACCTGTTGAAATAGTGATGATAGAGAAGCTTGATTGTATTCTATCTAAGTGGGCCACAAGGCCAGTATATATATGAACGTACCAGTACAGCTGAATGCCATCAGCTCGTACCAGAGTCAACAGTCATCTCCGGCCATATGAGACATCACAGTCTCCGGCCATACAAGACATCATCCTCTCCAGCCATACAAGACATCTCCGTCTCCGACTGTAGGAGACATCTCCGCCTCCGGCTGTACAAGACATCTCCGTCTCCGGCTGAGACCTGTATATGCAATAGTATCTATACATGGATCTTCGAGTGATTTTGTATGATCCCAGAAATATAAGTGTGACACCAAAGGTGTAATACTATGCATGCAGTCTCTGGATCATGTAACATTTCGCTGATTGATTGTAGGCATTTGGCAGAGGTATTCAAGCAGGCTTGGAATGACATAAATGAGTTTGGAGGGGACAATTAAGTGCATTAAGTCAGGGTTGATTGAGTACATTTAGAAGGGGCTGATCAAGATGGCTTGGAGAATGTGACCAAGCACACTTGAAGGAATACTTGGATATGGTAACTAGCTCACTTGGGGAGGTATTGCATAATAGTTGATCTGAGCTGACTGTAGATAGTAGTAGAAAATGGTCACTAAGAGTCAGCTGCAGATGGTGCATGGAAGCTGGCAAGTTACATTCAATCTCTGGTGGCTGTAGAAAATAATAGAAGGCAGTTAATTAAATTGACTGCAGGAGCAGCAGGGAAGATTGCAGATGACAGTCTATTTCAACTGGCTGAAGATAGTACTTCATCATAGTCAATCAAGCCTGTCTGTAAATAATAGCAGTCAGATTGCTGTTGATGTTCAATTTCAGCTGGCTGCAGATGGTTCTTGACTATATTGTGCTGACCAGGAGTTAAGTCCACATATAGCAGTTAGCTTCAAATTGCTGTGTTGAAATGGCAGAGCTGAGATACAGCAAACTGTCAGCAAACTCTATTTTAGTCACTGGTAGTCTCCAGGAGTATGTGAGAAGAGGCTAAGAGTAAACTTGCAACAGTCAATTTTGGAAGAGAATTTGACCCTAGGGGGGCAATCCAGCTGGCCGAAGCAGTTACTTGGATTCCTGATACCTGGTACAGAAGCACCATGGAGATGATATTGTAATGTTTAGGACCATATCAAAGCTCTAGAGAATACTTTGGGAGCTCCTGGGACGATTGCGAAACCAAGTCTGAAATCCTGAATAAATTATCAATATCATCAGGGTTCTGAGTGATACACATTAGAAGGACTGAAGGTGGTATTTGTGACTCATCTGAAGTATATAGGTAATGGTTTACCCTCCACTGCAAATATGATACATGGATTATTGTTCATTATCAACTTCTAAATCATACTATACTAGATAACAATATTCTTCAACATTCTATTGTTTGTATCTATACTTTATGAAACCAAACAAACAGGAATGTGATTCAAATGTAAACAGCAGGTACAGTTACATAGTAACCTGACTCAACATTTGAATAATATCAATTGAATATATTGTCAATGGCATCCACTACCTCTTTCATCTCCTTAGAACTATGAAAAGCACGAATACATATTTCATCACGGGTGCATAGAATGTATTGTAGCTATTTCAATCAGTTGATGATTCATAACTGAGAAAGGGGTGAGATTGAATTCGGATTGTGTTGGGCTTGATTTGAGATATCAAATACAGATTATTGTGAGATGTTTGCTAGCTGTAAATCACAATGGAGTTGGACAGGCAGTATGATATATTCGGGTGGCAATGGGAAAGCACTACAAAGAAAAGAAGAGCGCATCTCTAAGTTCACAATTACAGGCTACAAGTTCATATCTGAGTTCCTATGATCTCTGCCTCCAAGTGCATCTTCAAAGTTACACAATTATAGCCCCCAAGTGCATCTATGAGTTCACTCAATCTCAGACTGCTATTGGATCTCCTCGTGCACTCGATCTTGGCAACCAAGTGAAACTCCACAATTGCTTAAACATAGCCTCCAAGTGCATTTCTGATTTCAGTTGTTCTTGGCCTCCACCTGCATCACTGAGTTCAAAATTACCTCTCCAAACTCCACATCTATGTTTATGTTATAATGGCCACTAAGTGCATCCCTCAGTTGACTAACTTGCCATCGGCAGGTCTTCATCTGATTGCCCTGAAGCATCACTCACTGCCAGTCTAGATAGTACCTGACCGGATACGTCAAAACATTGATACATTAATGGAAATCCAATCTAAATACATCAGTCTATATTTTATTAATGCTGAGAACTAACTATGATTTCCAGGTGTACCAGTATCAATTCTATACACATCCATGCTTGACACCAGCATTCTAACCCACTCTCGAGATTGTAGCCAGTATTTGGAGGTGCTTTGGAGTTGCCCCCTGAATACTGGCTGCCATGTCAATATTATTTACAGGTGCACTGGATGGCTGCTGCATCAGCTCAGTCAACTCCAGCAATTGACTACACTGAAACTCTGGTCTCACATTACACATACACTCCCAGGGGCTCACAGGAACAAATGTATATTTCGTTGATAAAGACTTGAAGTCAAGAGCAATTTTGAAACATGAGTTAGATTTTGGAGTCACTGCAACATATATATATGACAACTACTAAATAAATGTCCTAACTACATTCATAATAGCTGGTGCCCATGTTCTTCTGGACTCAGGTGAAGCATATTGAGTGGTCACAGTTTCTACATATTTAGTCACAACTGAGGTTCCACTCCCACAAATCAAAGTAGTGGTTAACTGTGAAGCGATTCCTAGGATACCGGCTCCAGCCCAAGTATAAGCTACATATGAAATTTGTATCTCTTAAGATGGAAATACAAGCAATACAATGATACACAATATGATGATAATGTTGGAGGCCTTTACATTGCAGATAAACAACACAAATCTATCAAGACATGGAGACTACTGGACTGTGAGGCGATTTACCAGCCAATATGACCCTCCAGCTCCATATGTAAAAGTGAGGATTTTGCACAGATTCTTCACCAAGAACCTGCTTGCTACTGACTTTGTACAAATTACCAACTATATCTATTCAAAGGTTTAGAACCCTTTCAGTATTGTAATATGTTAGAAAACTTCAATGCTTGCTACCCCAAAATATATACAAAAAACTGAATGTATCACTGCCAGAATAAAACACATTGTGTTTATTAGGATATTGGCTGAAAAAAAGTATTTTGTTAATCCAAGGGTATGTCAGTAAAATAGCTTAGCAAGGGCAACAGAGAGGGGAAGTAGCAATCAGTAATAACTAAAGCTGCTTCTTTAGCAGAACATTACACTATGCAACATGTATCAATTGATGATGGATTAGACCGCTGCATCTGAGTCTGGAATTGCCTGAGAACCGATGGAAACCCATGGGTATTACTTTGGCCTGTCTAAATGGAAACAATACAAAGACAAATGAAATGAAACCGAGTTGGCAATATGAGCAAGGAGGAGGAAGAGTATTCAGAGAAGCAAGGTGAAAGCCATGTAGGAAATGAGGAAAATAATACAAGTTTAGACAGGGAAGAGAAGAAGAAATGTCAGCAGTTCTAAATATGCAGATGGGATATACCTTTGGACATAAGTGAAACAAGAGAATGGACAAGATAACAAGAGGTGATGATAAGTGAGTATATGTTGTAGAGGAAGTTATAGAAGATTCAAACAGCACTAGAAACTAGGAACAGTGAACTATCAAGAGAGTGGTGGCAGGTATGAAGCATGAGGTCAATGCAGACCTGATCAAATGGGTGTTTGAATAGTGTGAATGTCTCTGAAAGTTCCATGAAAGAAAGTACCAGCCCTGGAGACTGGCAACTAGAAAGTCATTAGACATACCCAACTCAACTAGACTATCATGGCGTGCCCAATGAGAGAAGCTGGCAAGTTGACCTTGTATTACTTGGAATGGTCAAAATAGTCTCAGTTTCAAACAGAATTGAGTTGTGGCAAGGATGTTTGCCTCAGCAAAGAAATTTGGAGTTGCCTATCTTTCTGCCTTTACTAGGGTAAAAAGCAACATCAAATTTCAGCGGATGCAGGTGTTTAGCATCATTCAAACTGTTCAAGGGGAAGTTTCAGGATGATACATTTGCCAGTTCATCAATTGCAGAGTATGGATTCAAGCAAGAGCAGAAGTTGTATCCAGCGAATTGTAGATTGAATGGCATTGTGGAATCATGAATAGTGTTAGCAACAGCTTCCAGAAACCCGCCAGTGGCCTGGGTTCGGATAGCAAAAACAGGTCTGTTCAGTTTGAGACCCATCTGAAAACCCAACCTGCTGCATCTTGGAGGGCCAAAGCCGGACCTGTACCAGTAGGCCCACAGGTTTTCCCAGGTGTAGCTAAACCTGTCGGTTCCAATCTCCAGTTCTGGTTTTCAGGTTTTCTATTTATAGTCACATTCGGATATCCTATTGCTAATCGCTAAATATTGACGTTGGTTTGTCATTATCTTTTTTGGATGTATTGGCTCCCTTCATAACCAGAAACAAGAGAGATATGCTCCCTGCCCCATCCCGACAATGAGAGTCAACTGAGCATCAATGATCTTTGGTCTTGCATCTTGGGCAATCTGGGTGGCAATTGGTTGCAGACATTCATAAAGGAGGTATTGGTCACCTTTATAGGCAAAAGAGAAAGCGACATGCTCCCAGCCCCATTGTGAAAATGAGCGTCAACAGAGCATCAACAATTTTTGGTCTTGGAAGTCAGGTAATTAATTAGAGACTTTGTCTTTGTATTGCGTAATGACTGTATTGGCCGCCTTAATGTGCAAAAACGCTTGCTACGACATCGCTACTATCTTCTCAAAATGACTGTGAACAGAGCATCAACAATTGTTTTTCTTGAAAGTCAGGTAATTTAGCAGTGATTTGGTTGTGGTTATACATAAGCATAGTATTGGCTGCCTTTATAGGCCAAACAGCCATTCTAGCGTCTTCATGTACTTTTTCCTTTATCACTACATTGTTCGTTGTTTATGCATATAAATATATCGTTTAAAATATAATTTGAACTGTCCACTAGTGGTAGATGATAATAGAACTCAAAAATTCCTGTTCATTTCAATCAATGCTCTCCATCACTGTCAGGTTCGCTCAGTAGGCTGCTCTCATCTGCAGAATGGATGTCCGCTGCATCACCACCCAGCAGATAGTGTACAAACCAGTGGATATTCCATCATCAGTCAGCAAATCTGGAATAAAATCTTTATCGCGCTTGCGATCCTTGGCATATGCATCAAGATTGACATATTGAGTATTGAGAAGAGGAGTATGTATATACATATATCCGGGTGGCACACCTTCAATTTCGGAAATTTGAGCTCTTTCATTGTCACCTGCCGGCGCAGGAGCCGTGCCGGGCAGAGGTGGCACCAGTTTTGGAGGATGTGCACTTATTCCATTGCGCCTCCAGGCTGTCTGCGGATTCTTTCTTGTGTGATATTGGCAAGGAAGGGAGCCGTCAGTCAGATTTGCACGAACAATTGCCGGGTATCTTTTGATTGCAGCCTTCACCTCTGGATGCTCAGCAGATCCAACTCCCCGCTTCTTCTCTTCTCGGACTTCAGCGCCACGTTTCTTCATCAGCTGTTGCGTTTCTTCTATGGTGGCTTGCGAAACCCTCCTTTGGCCATTGTGGCCATATTCAAAGCAAGCCGCATGTTGGACTGTTCTAGCCGAACCCGACTTTCTTGCCTTTCCATAGTTGCAGACATGTTGAAAACCTACAAGAAATTAGTTGCTACTTCTAAAAGTGAGATTCAGCAATTACCTCAACCATATATGACTATGTAGCCTCCTCTAAGGTCTTCAAAACCTGTTTCGTCCACTCTCTGGCACACTTATCGTGTAACTCATCTGCAAAAATACCAGAACTGACAATATCATGATGTTGGATTTCATGGACTGTGCAGCCATATCCCTTGGTCGACCATGGAGATATCACATTACGGGCAGTGATAAACTGGGCATGTAGCTCTCTACGTACACAAGCTTTACATTATAGCGGTAGTTAATCGCCATCTACCACGAAACGGATACACCCACATCCTATCGCATGCTGCTTCATATTCTTGCTGTTTCAGGAATTGCGGACAATTTATCAATGTGCATCTTGGGTCATATTTTTGGACACTGCATTGGCAGCATCGCAGTGGGCCAAGTTGTGTCTGCGTTACTGCTGTGTCTCGGAAGGTGGCGCATTGGATAAAGCACCCAGTGTTCGGCTCGATTCAGAACCGCTTGCGGCTGGCTGAGGTGTTTGTGGAGCCACAACTTGCTGTTGTGGGAAAGGTGAGGAAAATGATAATGAAAATAAGTGGGAAGTCTTGAGAAATATATAGTTAGCTTCAAGTCAAAATGGAATGGGTGGCAGCCAACTTGCATGTTCTACTCAACAGGAATCCTACAGTGTATAGCTGCAGGTTGCAGAGGTTTCTGACTGTCCCGTGATTTGCAGTAAGTCGGTGCGATGTTGTTTCTTTGATCACAAGGATATCTCATGGTGAATGACAGATGAAATCACATGTTTGATACATAGAAAACGGACTTTTTCGATGGAACGGACATCTGGTGATGTTTGTCTCCAGCCATCGCAGGAATCTTACATGAAACAGACGCTAACCACCAAGTGATGTGATACAGTTAGCATTACTATTCCCATTGAAATGACTGTCAAAAAGCAGATTTTGCTTTATTCAAGTTGATCAAACATACCAACCTTGACATAAAAGACAACGTTTGCATCCATGTTGTCCATATCTTGCATCATCCAAGATGTTGCCAAACAACGAAGTCGACTCATGATACAATGGTCAATGCTCCGAAAACCAACCTGTTTCAACTTCTGGCGGTCAAATATGGCACATCGACCAAGCTGTCCATAAAATGATGTCATTAAGCGAATCAAGGCAAGAGCTGCTTCGAGGCAGAAAGGGTCGGAGCATTGGGAGCTATGCGGAGCTTGTGATCTAAAAAGAAGCGTTCAGAAGAGTAAAGATGAAAAATGCACTTATTGAGAAATGAAGAGAACGAGAAATGGATCCAGGATTATGTGGATAGAGAGACCGCTGTGGCAAGAAACCATGTTAAAGACCCAGAGACAACCGGTATGCAAGAGCTTGAAGATATGAGAAATGCTGAAAAAGCGGGATCAACACCCGGAAAGCCTGAAACAACATTTGACGAGATGTTGTACCCTATCGGAGACAGTCTGAGGGATCTTGCCAGTTCCAATGATGAAGAGGATTGCGAAGGCAAGGCAGATGCCGAACAAGATTCAGAGCTGGGCAGCCTGAGCCAAGATGGCGAACCTGGTTGGGAGATGGGTAGTGTTAGGAATGGGTCAGGGTATCCCGCCAGCAGTCCGGGTTGGGACCGGAAAAACGGTTCAGTTCGGTTCCGGAACTGTCCAAAAACCCGACCCGCTGCTTCCTGGCAGTCCGTGCCCAGCCCAGCACCCGTCAACCCACGGGTTTCGCCGGGTTTGGCTATACCCATCAGGTCCAATCTCCGGTTTTGCATTTTGGGTTGTGCTATTTATGTAAGCATTCAGATATCTTACTGTTAATCGTACAATATTAACGATGGTACGTCAGTGTTCTTTTTGGATGAACTGGCCGCCTTTGTGCTCAACATGTGTAGTCAAACGCTCCCTGCCCAATCCTGAATATGAGCATCCACGGAGGGTCAACTATGGTGGGTCTTGCATCCTGGGTAATCAGAGCGGGCATTGGTTGCAGATAGTCATAACTGAGGTATTGGCCTGCTTTACAGACGAAAGCAGAAGCGACAGGCTCCTTGCCCCATCATGAGAATGAGCGTCAAATGAGCATCAACAATTTAAGGTCTCGCATCTTGGGTAATATCAGTGGCGCATGATTGCAAACCTCTATTGGGGAGGAATTGGCAGCCTCTCAGGGCAGATAAGCAAGTGACATTCCTGCAACAGCATCCCGGACAGTAAGAAATTATTTCATTCACAATGATGCAACGAAGAGTTCATGAACGTTTGGGCCTAGAAAAACTGTCAGAACATCATATACACACAATGACGGATGCATCGGGCTTTGATTACCAATGCTGAAATGCCAAAAATTGTCGACGCTCCGTGGACGCCCATTTTCATGAACGGGCACGGAGCATGTCATTATCTCTTTTCACTATAAAGGTGGCCAATACTTTGATTATATATACGAACGACCATATCGCTTTTGACATACCCAACTTTCAAGACCAAAAATTGTTGACACGCGATTGACGCTCAATTTCAGAATGGGGCAGGGAGCGTGAGGCTAACTCTTTTTGCTATAAAACCTGCCAATACTGCAGATATGAATGGTCTCAGCCAATTGCCAAGCAGATTACCAAGAATGCAAGACCAAAAATCACTGACACTCCGTCGACGCTCATTTTGCCATGTGCGTATCCACAATATGTTATCATTTATATTGGCGTAATATATCATTATTGGGGTTTTGGCAGCCTTTGTGCTGTCTTCATATACTTTCTCCTTCATCAAAACATGGTTCTTTAATAATACATACAAATATATTCTTTAAAATATAGTTCAAAGTGTCCGCTAATTGTAGACAATAATACACTCAAAAGTCTTGTTTCATTCGATCAATGCTCATCTTCACTGTCAGGTTCGCTCAATTCACTGCTGTCGTCTGCAAAACGGATGTCAGCTGCATTACCACGCAGCCGATAGTGTACTAACCAGTGGATATTTCTTCATCAGTCAGCAAATCTGGATCAAAATCTTTATCACGCTTGCGATCCTGGGGATATGCATCATGATTGAAAAATTGAGCACTGGGAAGAGGAGTATGTATATACACATATCCGGGTGGCACACCTTCGATTTCGGATAGATGAGCTGACTCATTGTTACCAGGTGAAACAAGTGGCGGTGCGGGTGGATGTGGCATCGGTTCTGGTGTCGCCTGTCTGAGTCGCTCTGGGGGACGTGCTCCCGTGCCTTTGCATCTCCAGCGTGTCTGGGGATTGTGTGCTATGCCATGTTGGCAAGGAAGGCAGCCATCTGTCTGATTTTCCCGAAGCATAGCCGGGTGTCTGTCCATCGCAGCCTTGACATTTTTATGCCCAGGAAACTCAACTCCCCGCTTCTTCTCTTCTCGGACTTCCGCCTGAGGTTCGTTGATTAGGAATCACATTCCCTCTACTGCGCCGCCCAAAAACCCCCCGTTGGCCATTTTGGCCCTATTCAAAGCCAGGCGCATGTCAGATTGTTCTAGCTGTACCCGACCTCCTTGCCTTGCCATAGTTGCAGACATGTTGAAAACATACAAGGAAATTAGTTGCTGCATCTACATATTAGATTCGGCCATTACCTCAACCATATACGCTTCCGTAGCATCCTCTAATGTGGTTAAAGCCTGTTTGGTCCACTCCCGGGGATTCTTATCAATAAATTCTTCCGCGAAAATCCCAGCGCTGACAACATCATGATTTTCAGTTTCACGCACTGTGCGGACAATCGCCTTGGTCGACCATGGAGGTTTCTCATTACGGGCGGCTATACATTGTTCACGTAGCACCCTACGTACTCCAGCTGTATGTTATATCATTATTGACGGCCGTGTACCTCGATATGATGACACTTACATCCGATCGCATGCCACTTCTTATCCTTGCTGCTTCCGGTATTAATGAAGATTGTTAACTGTGGGTCCAGGGTCATGTTCTCGGAGGCTGCATTTGCAGCGTGGTGGTGAACTAAGTGGTATCTGCGTTGGAGTTGGGTCTCAGCGGGTGGCGTATTGGAAGAAGCGCCCATCGTTCTGCTCCATTCAGTTCCACCCTCACCTTGCTGAGGTGTTTGTGGAGCCATGATGTGCTGCTGTGGAAGTGAAGAGATGATGATAACGAAACGAAGTGGGAAGTCCAGAGGAAGAAGATAACAAAAAGAAGTGGGAAGTCCTGAGGAATATATAGTTAGCTTCAAGTCAAAATGGCATGCGTAACAGCCAACTTGCTCGTTCTACACAATATGAATCCTGTTCAACATAGCTGACGGTTGCACGGGTTGCCAACTGTGCTGCGATTTGCACCAAGTCGGTCTGATGATGTGTGTTTGTTTAATGGGATAAATCACAGTGAACGACAGTCGAAATGTTGTGTATGTGTGATAAAAATGGTACATTCTTCGTCGGAAAAGACGTCTGATGATGTTTGTCTCAAGAAATACCTGGGATCTTACATTATACAGACGCTAAACATCATGTCATGATGTACGGTTAGCATTGCTATTCCGAATATAGTGACTGTCAAAATGCAGATTGCGCATTGTTCAAGTCGATTAAATGTGCCAACCTCGACATAAAAGACGCAGCTTGCCGCTATGTGGTCCATATCTTGCAACATCCAACATCTCATCCATCAACAAACTCAACACAAAATAAAATGGTCAATGTTCCGGAAAAGAACCTTTCACCACTACTGGCAGCCCATTAAGGCAAATCGGCAAAGTGCTCCACACCAGAACGTCATCAAGCTGATCAGGGCAAAAGCGGCTTGGGAGCAGAACGGGTCCGAGCTCTTGGAGCGTATCATAGCTTGCGATCCAAAAAGAAGCCTGCGGCGGGAAAAAGACAAGACACGCACTTCCTAATCAATGAAGAGAACAAAAAATGGATCCAGGATTATGTTGAAAGAGAGACCGCTGTGGTAAGAAAGCGAGTTGATGACGAGGAGACAGCAATTAAACAGGTGCTGGATGATATGAGAAATGCTGAAAAGGCGGGATTGACAACCACCGAGTCTGAAACATTATGTGAGGAGATAATGAACGCCATCGGAGATAATCTGAGCGATCTTGCAAGTTCCGACGATGGGGGGGATGGGCAAGGCGATGATGATGATGACACAGATAGTGCGGGGGGCAAGCTTAGCGAAGGTGACGAACCCGGCTGGGTGATGAGTACAAACTCTAAAACAGTGCAGCATCGCATGGAGCGTTTTCGGCAGAAGCAGATGATGCTTGACGAATTGACATCACTATGCTGGGGAGACGTGGCTGACTAGTTCCGTGAGAGGGATAAGAAGTACGGGACAACTGAATCGAAGGTTCCTGCTGTCATTCAACCTCAAACGGCAGATGGTGCAGCGTCATCTGTGCCGACAACATTTAGTGAGCCTCTGGAGACTCTTCATAGCGTCCGAAGAAGATTCCAAATGCCGCAAGTGACATCTCGACCAGGGAGTAGTAATATGAGGCTAGGCTCTCAGAAACCGCAGACACACGAACCCATTCACTCCCTCCCACCCGCCACAATGCCCGATTTGTCACGGATTCAGCAATCCAAGCCTGTTGAACCCGTAAGCTTTAACCCCTGCATTTTGCGTCCCAAGCTAAATACCATATAGAAATGGGAATCCAACGAGGATATGGTGACGGCTACTGCATCACTGGAGGAATGAATAAGCAAATTCTCACTTGTCACGATGTATCAATTCGAAATGCAATAACTGTACATATTTTGCAATGTGTCAGCTTTTACTTGATTTCTGTGACCAAATTGTGAGACATGATAATTCGTCTATGCATGTGCAAGGGTCGGATAGGCCATGCCAATGTTCTAGACATCAAATCTCGTCGACTGACGACCAATGAACGTGATATCCTCCTGCCCCCCATAATCAAGTGAGACAATTAAATCTACATTACAGACCAAACTCACTAACAAAGTATCAGTCAGTGATGTCATATGAGTCATGGATGCAGCGATCAACGCAAGTTGCGAAGCTGAATGAATGACGACCGTGATGCTGCATACGATCATAGATCCAACTGCATAACTTGCTGCACAGACCTGGTGCACATAGTTGAAATGTTGAAAATTGCTTATGGTAGGTCATGGATATCGGGGAGAATGAGCTGGATGAAGAGAGGTGAGGCAGGCGGGCTAAATATATCAAAAACTAGTGTATCGATATAGATGAGGTTCATTGCCAGCCAAATGCGCTGGAACGTGATGGGCCAACGCTACATATCACTCAGACAATGTGTCTAGGGGTGGATCAGAAATTGAGAGGCTTGGAAGCATTTGGATACAAATGTTTAAATATAGAAACAATTCATTGGCTGCCAATGACGACTATATGCATTTCTACATACAATTGTTGAGCACCCACTGACTATCAGTATGTCATTAAGTTGCGCGTCAACGGAGTGTCAACGATTTTAGCCTTATATTTTTGGCAAACAACCAGCTGCATAGTCACATCCTTCCAAAGTGATTGTATTGGCGGTTTTTATAGGCAAAAAGAATAGTGACACACTCGATGACCAATCCTGGAAATGAGCCTCAACGATGCATCAACAATTTTTGGTCTTGTGAGTCTGATAATCAAACAGAAGACATGGTCGCTGTAACACATAATCAAAGTATTGGCTGCCTTTATGGCCAACAATGCTAGCGTCGACATCGCTGCTATCTCTTGAAAATGATCGTCAACAGAGCGTCAACAATTTGTGTTGTTGCATCTTGGATAATCAAACAGCTGTGTGACGATATTAAGCTATAATCGAAGTTTTGGCTGCCTTTGTGGAAACAATGGCAGCAACAATGTCGCAACCACCTCCTGAAAATGAGCGGCAATGGAGCGTGAACGATTTTTGGTCCTGCATCACGGTCACCCAAATCGCTGTGCATTGTCATAAACCCATAATCAATGTATCAGCCGCCTTGAGGGGTAAAAATGCTAGTGATGATATCACTATCACCTTCTATTCATGAGCGTCAACGGATCATCAACAATTTTTGGTCTTGCATCTCGGACAATCTAAGGGCTACGGAAAGACATTAACCAATAATCAACACATCGGCTAGCTTTATGTGCAAAAATGCTACTGACGATATCGTATTCTCCTCCTACAATTGAGCGCCCACCCAGCGTCAACAATTCTCGTGGGGGTTCAGTAAGCTACACAGCAATGAACTGCATCTCATTGTTTCAGAATTGAGTCTTACGCGGTCAGTCTTTCCAATATGTCCTTGTATACAACATCACAAATATGCATGCAATGTCTCACACATCTGCTTTTTCTGCTTATATCTCTAGAGTCAATATTTAAAAACCCAGAGTCTGCTTTGCTGTATCTTTACCTTCGGCAGTCTTTGGAGTCGGATTACCCAGATTTCTAATTCCTACAGCCATGCCTGATTCAAAATCTTTGAACACCGCATTGCTCGAGGTTGTGATCTCTTCCAAAATTGAACATGTGTTTATTCGTGATTTGAGCGACTTTACCTTACAAATCATCTTTGATGCTTGGTGAGCTTCACTGAATGTAGGCTCGAAGCGGCCTAGTGCTTGGAATAATTCTTGACATGTGCCTTCGTGGCAATTGTATTTACACTGCGGAATTGAGGACACCGGCATCCCTGGCATCATATGTATTGTTTGTCAACAGGTTCTTTGCCATCCATCAGAACATGGGACCAGCTCAATGGGGAAACACATGCTGGCAAAAGCTCACATCGCAAAGTTAAACGAATTAACAGAGTCAGAGGTTACAGAATTGAGTAGTTTCACACTGGATGAAACAGCTTTGGCCATCGTGAAGAGGCAACGCAGTCGAGGAATCACAATTGTATGTTCGCAGAGGAAGATCATAGCGGACATCTAGGTTGATCCATATTGACCGCAATGCCAGAGAAAACGTTCCAAACTGGCAGCTAAGGACTTTGAAACCTCCGAATTTCACCAAGAAACGTGGAATCGCTACCCCATGTTAGGATTAGTTTCGGCTCATAATCCATGGAACGCTATATCTAATCCAGAGCTACAACGGTCGTATAACGCATTACGTGATGACCTAGTCCTTCCGTCTGCTACAACTCTTAGCAACATTTGCCGGAGGGAATATGCACTGACCGTGGAGGCAATTAACAGGCACTTGCTGTCACGTAATAAAGTCGGTTTAGCTTTGGACGCATGGACATCTCCGAACAAACCAGCCATAATGTCAGTCATTGCTTACTATATGGATCGAAACTGGGCATTGCGTGAAGTTCAACTTGCTTTCAATGAGGTCGATTGCCTGTTTTTTTCCCATTTCGAAAGCTAATGAAGGATGATAGGTCAAGGGCCAACAAACTGGTGCGAGGCTAGCTGTACATTTGAAGGTCGTGCTTGATCGTTTTGAGCTTTCCGATGGCTGTTTGCTTGGTATTACAACTGATAATGCTTCCTCGAATTACTCGATAACACGCAAGCTGGAATCAACATTCAAGGCCTCTGCAATCCGGTGGCCTGCTTTGAGGAACCGCATACCATGCATGGTGCACGTCATACAGCTGGCTTTGGGTGCATTCATGAGCAGTCTTGGTGTAAAAGACGGCACCAAGTCATGGGAAGCCCATGAGCGCGATCAGCAATTTGGAGAGAATAAGAACATAGACATTGGGAAGAGTCAAAGACTTCAAAAAGAGGGCAACGCTAGAATCAATAAGGTGTCAGCCATGAAACCAGGTTTAGCCAAGATAATTGAGAAAGTGCGTATTTCATGATATTTTGGAAGTCCTGAAATTGAACTTCATATAGCTAAGAATGCTTGCCATATTGATTACACTGACACCTGGTCATCGAAAAGAGTTCATTGACTGTCAAAAAGACAATGTTTGCATCGCGGTACTGCCGATTATGGATGTGAAGACACGGTGGAACTCAACACGGAAGTTGCTGGCGCAAACCAACCGATCACGTGAATTCACACGAGAGTGGCTCCTAAATCCAAAATACACTGATTACCGGCCACTTTTCACAACTCAAGATGAGTGGACCATTGTGAAGTATGTCATGGAAGTATTGAGGCCATTTCGATATTGGACCCTGTGGATGTCAAAGAGGCATACAGTCACTGTGCAGCACATTATCACAGTGTACAACAAGATGTTCGATCACATGGATGGCGTGATGCAAGCTTCGCCCAAGAAGAAGACTCCATGGAAGGAAGACTTGTTCTTTGCTGTGAAGTTAGCTCGACAGAAGATGTCCGAATACTACACTGAAGTGACTCCAACGACGGGTATTCTGCTCATGTCTGCACATATCCTGGATCCTTTTCGGAAGTTGCGATCGTATTGAAAGTGGGCCAAGGGAATGGATAATAATCCTGAGGATGAGACATCTTATACTACCCAATACCAAGAGGCCTTCCTGAAGTACGTGGAGAATGAATACTGTGCCAAACATCGATGTGTGCCAGTCGATATGCACGAAAGCTTACAGAGCAGCAATCTCATCCCCTCTGCAACTGCTTCAGGATCATGTCAATCATCCTTTGATCCGTATGATTTGTCAAGCGATGATGAAAATGACATAACGCCTAACAATTCGGCTGAGATGACACCCGGACGATGTGATCGTGCAGCATGTCCATTGACCGCCGCCAGGCTCTACTTAATTCACAGCCTGAAGCACCAAAGAACAGGGGGCAAATTAATCCAAATCTCAATGATTACCACTCCGACCCAATGGAGATTAGCAGTACATATTGGTTACCTGACATAACCGTCTGGTGGCGTTAACATGAGGAAATGCACTCAAAGTATGCCGATCTTTCCAATGAGGTGCGCGACATCTTCTTTGTCAAACCTCATGGTGTTGGAGTGGAGGCCAGTTTTTCCCTTGGTGGAGATGTTATCGGCTGGAGGCAGTCAAAAACCACAGGCAAGACCCTTCGCAAAAAAGTCGTTGTAAGGCAGTTTGCTCAAGCCAATCATGGGATTTGGGCTGGCGCTGACCCAGAATTGGATACGATGAACACAGAAAATGACTCGGAAATGAAGATAGAAGCGGAAGAAAGGAAATTGCACAGAATGGCCAAGGTTCACCACTGTTTGGAGATGTGCCAGGGAAGCCAAAACCAAAGTGCTACCCAGAAGGAATCTCGCTCTCGAAACAAGCTGCTGAGCGTCGTGTGATAGATTTTGGACACGGACGAGATCGTTAAACCATTGTGGTCACTCTTTCAACCTGATTGTGTGGCTCGATTCAAATCGTCAGAAAGAACTCCTTTGCCACCAGCTTTGTCTGCAAAGGAACCTCCCTGAAGGTCGAACTGAGGTATGAAATGTCCGCCGAATCCGAAGAATCAACCGTCATCCAGTCGAAAGTGATGAGGATTGCGCACCTGAAACTATTTGGGACACTGAAGATTGGCTTAACTGGAAAGGGGACTTAGATAAACGAAATGACAGCGTAGACGATTGTGCTGCGGAGATTGAATCTGATAGTGAGTGAGACAATACCATCGAGGATCCCGAATGCCCAGAGCAGCGGGTTGTGTGCGCCGCGCCAAATGTTCCTGGATTGATTTGGTGTACACGGAAGTCAAAGAGACAGGCTGGAAAGCTGTTGATGACTGTCAATGCAATCGAAACGAGGAGGAATAAGGGAGTGAAGAAAACGTCGGGAAGAATGTGTCAATGTTTTACCAGCTTCTTTATGTATCTTGACCGAGAGTTTTAGTTAGAGATATTTCATTGGCGAATCGTGAGCAGTAGCTTGTCAATACCGGTTGATAAACAGATGTATAGCTGGCGCAATGAACCTTTTGACAAGATACATAAATTTCAGTCGTTTGAGAGTGAACAGTGCAACAATGTTACTGCGCTCGGCTTTGCCATAGGGCCAAGTCTCAATGTGTGAGAGAGACTACTGAGAAGTTCAAAACATAATGAAAACTATGATCGATGGCAGCAGATGGTGAATAGATAATACACTGAAATGAGCGTCAAGGAAGCATCAACGATTTGTGGTTTTGTAAGTATGGTAATTACACAGTGATTTGGTCGCTGTTATGCATCACCAATGTATCGCCAGCTTTGATGGGCAAAAAAGACAGCGTCACGGTCACCGCCCCATTCTGAGAATGAGCGTCAACGGAGCGTCAATGATTTCTAGCTTCGCATCTTGGGTAATTTATGTTCTGATTGGTCGCAGACATCCATTCATCAAATGTTAGCAGCCTTTACTGGCAAAAACAACAGCGACATGCTCCCTGCCACATCCTGAAAATGAGCGTCAATGGAGCGTCAACAGTTATAGTTGTTGCATATTTGGCAATCAAGGCATCACACTGATCTTCGCGTTCATAATGCAATTATCGACACTCCTGATAGGCAAAAATTCAACTGAACAAAAGTAAATCACCGATTCCAAATTAATCGATATTGCAAGCTGCAAAGCATGCAAAAACATATCCTTGGTTGTTGAAAACACGATTTTGATCAGATACTATTAACATACTCCAAAAACAAGAGCCTTCATTGAATCTATGGATGGACCCGCTGGGCGACCCACTGACAACCCGCCCGATTCACACCTGTTGGGAGTTTACCATCAAACCATACGTGAGTTGTGGGTTCGGGTTTATTGAGCACCCAGATTGCCAATTTGGCAATGGTTTGGTTTCGGCCCGGACCCGGACCCGAAGTGACGGTCTGGAACTGTTGCTAACACTAGTGATGGGCACAATCTCGAAAATGGTACAGCAATGCATGCAGAGATTTTGGCAGAAGCAGATGGGGCGTGACGAATCCATTCAACCGTGATGGGGCGACGCAGCCGACCACTTGGGTGAGAGAGAAATGAAGTCCAGGATGGTCAGATTCAGGATTCCGGCCATTGTCAACCCCCACACAGATATGAGTGCAGCTATACCATCATCGAGGACATTTGGAGAGCTCATGCTGACTCTTGATATCGTCGCCGGACAATCGCACACGCTGCAGGGGACTTCCCTACTAGGAACCAGTCTAATACAGCTGGAATCTGGGAACCAACAGTCATACAAATCCATAGCATTTCTCCCGGCCGAAGCAGTGCCCTATTCGTCACCCAACGAGAATTCGAAGCCCGTTTTACCCCTATGGTTTTACCCCTGCATCTAGCACCCATAGCTTATTATAATATGGAAATCGGATTCGGACGAATAAATAGTCACGGCTCCTGCGTCGCTGGAGGCATTGATAGCCTACTTGTTACATTTGATGACCTATGTCGGTGAAAAGCAATTAGTGTACCTATTTTGCTACTTGCCAGTGTTTTCAGGATTTCTGAGACCAAATTGTACGACAAGAAAATTTGTCAGTGCATGTGCAAGGGTCATACAGGCCATGCGAAAGTTCTAAACTCAAAATCAAGTTGATAGACCACCAACAAACTGGATATTGCCGTGCCTGTTATGGTGAAGTGTGAAAGCAAAACTTAAATTTGAGACATAATTTATGAACAAAATTTAAGTCAGTGATCTCATAGGACTCATAGAAGGAGCACTCAATGCGCAACGCGAAACTGGATGAATAAGAACTGTCATGCAGCATCAATCCATGCATTCAACTGCATAACTCTCCGATCAGACCTGTGGCACATAGTCGAGATTTTGAAAATCGCTTATGGCACGTTGTCGAAATCGAGGACATGGAGCTGGATCCGGAAAGGTCAGGAAGTCATGGCATATATGTACTGAACTAGTGGGTGAATCAATTTGACGTAAATTGGCGGCCGCAAGCGCCGAAACACGATCGGGCTGTGTCATTCATAGCACAGATAATGTGTATTGTGGTGGATCAGAAACTGGGAGGCCCCAAAGCTTTTGGATGCTAATGATCATACATAGAGATGATGTATTGGCAGTCAATAATGACTGTCTGCATGATCCATACAATTGTTGAGCATCTAATGACTGTGAGTATGTCTTTGAGGTGAGCGTCAATGGAGCATCAATGATTTTATGTCTTACCCCTTTGGCAATCAAAGGGCTGCAAAGTCACATCCTTCCAAAGATGACATATTCACCATATTGATAGGTAAAGAACCAAGCAACAAGCTTGTTGCCGAGTCCTAGAAATGAGCATCAATGGATCATCAATGATGTTTGTTCTTGCCTCTTGGATAATCACTGGGCTGTGCAATGGCATTTACCCCTCATAACGGTATTAGCCTCCCTCATGGGCAAAAATGCTAGTGACAATATTGCTACAACCTCCTGAAAATGAGCGTCAATGGAGCTCCAACGATTTCTTGTCTTGCATCTTGGATAATCTTATGGCTATGCAACTGTGTTAACCCATTATCAGGCTATTGGCCACCCTTAAGGGCAAAAATGCTAGTGACGATATCCCTACAACCTTCTGAAAATGAATCTCAATGGATTGTCAATGCTTTTTGGTCGCACATCTTGGATAATCTAATGGATATGCAATGGTGTAAATCCATAATCATGCTATTGGCAGCCTTTATGGGCAAATTTGCTAGTGACGATATCGCTACTACCTCCTCATAATTAGTGTCAATAGAGCATCAATGATTTTTGGTCTTCCATCATGGATAATCAAATGGGTATACCACAATGCTAACCGATAGTAATAGTATCGGCCGCCTTTGTGGTCAAAAATGCTCGAGACGATATTGCTACAACCTCCTAAAACTGAGTGTCAACAGAGTGTCAACGATTTTTGGTCTTACCTCATACGTAAACAATTGGCTGTGCAACGTCGTTGACGAATAATCAAACTGTCGGCCGCCGTGAAGGGCCAAAATGCTAGTAACAGCATCCCAAGCACATTCTAAAAATGAATGCCAACGGAGTGTCAACAGTTTCTGTGGAGGCTTATCAAGCTACACAGCAACGATCTGCACCGCATTGTTCCTAAATTGAGACACTAACAGTCAGTCATTTCAATATGTCTTCGTATTCCACTTCACAACTATGCATGCAATGTCTCAAAGGTCTGACCTTTTTCTTGCTTGTAGCTCCAGAGTCGATATTTAAGAACCAGCTTCCTACTGTACTATCACGTTACTTTTGACAGTCTTGAAGGTTGAATTACCCAGCTTTCCAATTCCAACCGCGATGTCGGATTAAGAATCTTGAAATGTCTCATTCATGGCGGTTATGATGTCCTCCAAAAATAAACGTGTCTTTATTTGCGATTTCAGCAACCTTACCTCGCAAATCATATTTGATGCTCGGTGGGCTTCAATAAATGTACACTTGAGGCGTCCTATTGGTTGTAACAAATCTAGCTATGCGCCATCCTGGAGATTCTACTTACACTGCAGAATGGAGGAGAACGGCAGCCCTGGCAGCATATGTATTGTCTGTTATCAAGTTCTTCGCCATCCATCAGAACATGGGATCAGCTGAATTGGGAAAAAATTGCTGGCAAAATCGCGCATCACCAAGTTGAATGAATTAACAGAGTCAGAAATTACCGAATTGACCAGTTCAACGGTTGATGAGACAGCTTTAGCCATACTGAAGAGGCAAGGATGTCAAGGAATTAGAATAGTCAGTGTGCAAAGCAAATTCATATTTCACATTTATGTTTTATCTATATTAACTGAATTGACAGACAAAACGCTACAAACTGGCAGCAAAGGACTTTCAAACTGCCAAATTTCACCAAAATACCTGGAATTGCTACCTAATGTTGGGATGTGTTTCAGCTCACATTCCGTGGAACAGTGTATCAAACCTCGAGCTACGACGGTCGTATAATCAATCAAGAAGTGAGCTGGTTCTACCATCTGCCAGCACTCTGAGTAACATTCACCGGAGGGAATACACCTGGTCAGGGGATGCAATCATGAACCAAATGCCCTCAGAAAGTGAAAGTAGTTTTGCTCTACACTGGTGGACATCGACGAACAAATTCGATATAACATCAGTTATTGCAAACTATATGGATTGATATTGGCCATTGCGAGAAGTACAACTCGCATTTGATGAGGTTGATAGCGCTTCTTTCCATATTTAGAAAGACAATTAAGGATGATAGGTCAGGGGACAACATGCTTCAGTATGGCTAGCGAAACGTTTGAAAGAAGTTCTGGATCGTTTTGAGCTTACCGACGGCTGTTTACTTGGAATTGCTACTGATATGTCTTTCTCACATCACTCAATGACTCGCGAAATACAATCCTCCCTTGAGGCCTCTGGAAAGGAGTGGCCTGCATCGAGAAACCACATACCATGCATGGCGCACTTCATTCGGCTTGCTTCAGGTGACTTCATGAGCAGTCTAGGTGTACAAGGCAGTACCTAGTCTTTCGATGCCCACGAGCGCAATCATCAATTTTGAGAGAATGAACGCATAGACATAGAACACAGTCAAAGACTTCATGAAGAGGGCAATGCTAGAATCAACAAGGTGTTGGCTATGAGACCAGGTTTAGCAAAGATAATTGTCAAAGTACGTATTTCAAGAAGTTTTGAAAGTCCTGAAACTGACCTTCAAATAGCAGCGAATGCTTGCTGTATAGATTATGCTGACACCCCGTCTGCAAAATGAGTTCATTGATTGTTAAATTCCGAAGATATGAATCACAGTACTACCAATCATGGATGTGGAGACGGTGGAATTGAACACTGGAGTTGTTTGAGCGAGCCTACCGATCACAAGTATTCACCCACAAGTGCCTCAAGCATCGAAAATACAGTGATTACCACCGACTGTTCACAACCAAGGATGAAAGGACCATCCTCAAGTACATCATGGAAGCTGGGAGGCCATTCTGGTACTGGAACCTCATGTTGTCGAAAAGGCATACAGTTACACTGCATACCGTTATCACTGTGTGCAATGACATGTTCAATCATATGGATGGTGTTATGCGAGCTCTACCTATGAAGAAGACTCAATGGAAGGATGACTTATACTTCACCGTAATGGTTGCGCGACTGAAGCTGTCTAAATATTATATTGAAGTTACTCCGATGATGGGTATGCTTCGGATTTCAGCTCTCATGCTTGATCCCTTCTGGATGTTGGGAGCGTTTACGAAGTGGGATAAAGGAATGGATATTAATTCTGAGGACACGACTTTCTATACTACCAAATACTAGGAGGCCTTCTGATGTATGTGGAGAATGAGTACTGTGCGAAACATAGACATGTGCTGGTCATTATACCCGAAACTGTACTGTGCAACACTTTGTTGTCCTCCGCAATGGCTTCTAGATTTGGTCAATCCTCTTATGATTCATATGATTGGTCCAGTGATGATGAAGAATACTCAATGCCAGGAACTATGGCTGAAATGATGCCTGGACGAAGCGATTGCACAGCATGCTTATTGACAGCCCCAAGACTGTATTTGGATTCACCGCCTGAATTACCGCAGAACTGGGGGCAAATTAATCCGGATCTCAATGATTACTACTCCAACCCTATGGAAATTAGCAGTACATTTTCGATACCGCATATCTCCGACTGGTGGCGTCAACATGAGGAAAAACACTTCAAGTACGCCGATCTCTCCAATGTGGCACGCGATGTATTCTCAATCAGACCACATGGTGTCGGCATGGAGGCCAATTTTTCCATTTGGTGAGACGTGATCGGCTGGTGGCAGTCAAAAACCACAGGTGAGACCATTCGCCATAGAGTCGTAGTGAGGCAGTTCCCTCGAGCCAATAACCAGATAGTTGCAGTTGATGACCGAGCATTGGATACGACAAATACGGAACACAACTTGGAACTGAAGACCAAGGCGGAGGAAAGGACATTGCACAGAATGGCCAAGAACCATTACTTTTTGGAGACGCAGCAGGGCTGCCAAAACATACATGCTACACAGAAGGACTTCCATGATCAAACCAAGCAAATGACAGCCATAGGATACATTTCAGATACTGAAGAGATCGTCAAAATGTCCTGGTCAAACTTTCAACATGATGGTGCCACTGCATTTCAATTGTCAGATAGATCACCTGTGCCGCCAGCTTTGTCTGCAAAGAACCTTCCTGGAGGACGAACTCAACTATTCAATGTATGTCACATCACAAGAATTGACCGCCATCCAGTGGAAAGTGATGAAGACGGTGCATGTGAAATTATTTCGGACACCAGGAATTGGCCTGACTGGAATCGGGACTCGGACAATCGAAATCACCGCGAAGACAACTGGGAGGCAGCCAATGAATCTGACAAAGTGCTTGACAATGGCATCTAGGATCCGGAAACGCCAGAGAAGTGGGATGTGTATGCCTCACCGAATGTTCCCGGATTGATTCAGCCAACATGGAGGCCATGGAGCAACGCTGAAAAGGTGTTGGTGACAGTCAATACAATGGAAACAAGGAGGAATAAGGGGAACAGAAAAAAGTAGGACAGAATGTGTCAATGTATTTTCACCATGTTCTTTATGTTGTTTGACCAAGAATTTCATCTAGACAAATATTATGGGAGAATATTGAGTAGTCGCATGTGAATATTGGTTAAGAAACAGAATGATAGTGGGCACAATGAAGTGTTTGGGAAGATATATAAATTTCAATAGAATCAATGCGACCAGTGCAAATATATTAGTGGGCTCGGTTTCCACAAAGGGCTGTGTCTCGATCTGGCAGAAAGACAACCAACAAGGTTAAATATTTATGAATCCAATTATCGATGGCAGCAGAGTGAGAATTGACAATACATTGGAATGAGTATCAATGGAGAGTCAACGAATTGTAGTCTCATAAGTACGGCAATCAAAACTTGATTTGGTTGCTGTCAGGCATAACCATCATATTGGCAGCCTTTATAGGCAAAAGAGAAAGTGACACGGTCACTGCTCCATTCGGCAAATGAGTGCCACCGGTGCCTCAACAATTCTTCACTTTGCATCTTGGGTATCCTAAGTGGCGATTGTTGAAATCATCCATGAATGAGGCACTGGCTGCCTTCAGATGGAAAAACCATAGCGACAGGGTCCCTGCTGTATCCTGAAAATGAGCGTCAACCGAGTGTCAACGATTTTTGATTTGCATCATGGGTAATCTAACTGGCGATTGGTTGCAAACATCCATAATTCAGGTATTGGGCGCTTTCAGAGGCAAAGACAATAGTGAGGCGCTCCCTGCCCCATTCTGAAACAGAGCATCAATGGAGCATCAACAATTTTTGGTCTTACATCTTAGGTACTGTAACTGGGGATTGGTTGTATACATCCAGAAATGAAGTATTGGCTGCCTTGATGGCAAAAATGGTAGCGACAAGCTCCCTTCCCGATCCTCAAAATGAGCGTCAATGGAGCATCAATGATTTCTGGTCTTGCATCTTGGCCAATCTAAGTGTCGCTGTGTGGCAATAATTTCTATACCAAGTAATGGCGGCCTTTTCAACCGAAACAGCGCATGACATATACATTACCCCATCGTGATAATGAGTGTCAACAGAGCCTGAATAATTTTGGAAGGTGCAAATTGGGTAATCATGGCATCGCGCGGATCTATGTGTTCAGACCAGAGCGATTGACCGCTTTTATAGACAAAAATTCAATATATCACAGGAAAAACATGGATTCGAAAATAATCGAGTTCACACCCAGCAAAATATGCAAAAAGAGATCATTGGCTGCTGAACATGCGATTTTGTTAACATACTATCGTCAAACAGCAACAACAAGAGCATCATATGAATCTACAGATGGACCCGCCCAATTCAGATGGGTTGGGAGATTGCCATCAAACCATACCCGAATTGACTGTTGGAGTGCAGTGACAACCCGGACTGCCAATATGGCGATGGTTTGGTTCCAACCTGGACCCGGACTGGAACTGACCGTCCGGAACCGTTGCTAACACTAGGCACTGGCAACAAATCTGAGAGTTGACTTGACCAATGCAGTGACCGTTCCTGCACACTTCGGAGTATTGGTGACAAATTGGCAAACATACTGGAGGAGAAGAGGCAATCAAAGAAGCATCTGGAAATGCAGGCAACACGATTGGGAGCACCATGGAACACAAGTGAAAGCCTTGGAAGTCAAATCATTGCTGGTACACCAGGAAATTGTAGTTACTACATGTTGTTAAGCAATGTTTTAACTGATATATTAAGTGTGTATTCACATCGACCTATGTATGAATCTGTGTATCTATGTATCTCTGAATCGACATAGCTCGCCATCTAAACACTGCATATTTGGACTTGCTGTAGATGGTGCTTGAGTGCAATTGGAGGTATGCCTGAAAATGGCTATGCAGTGAACTTAGTGATTCACCTGGAGGCTGCAATTGAGCGAGTTTGGAGATGCACTTGGAGGCCAAGATTGAGTATCATCAGAGATGCACTTGGAGGGCGGGATGGAGCGAGTATCGAGCGTATACTAGGAGGCCAGGATCAAGAGTACTCAGATATTCTCCTGCAAGCTGTGATCAAGCGAGTTTGGAGATGTATTTGGACACTGCGATCAAGTGAGTTTGGTGATGCCATTGGATCCCATCATTGAGCATGTTTGGAGATGCACTTGGTGGCCATGATCATGCAAACTTGGAGGCTGTGATTGAGTGAGTTGAGAGATGCACTTGGAGAAAATGAACATGTCCAATTGGAGGAGAACTTGGAGGAGGCCAATCTGGAGGCAATCTATCTGGAGGCAATCAATCTGGAGGGGGTCAATCTTGATGTGGTCCATCAGGAAATGGGCAATCTGGAGGAGGTCAATCTGGAGGCAGTTAATCTGGAGGCGGTCAATCTGGCAGCAGTCAATCTGGAGGGGATCAATCAAAAGGTGGTCAATCTGGAGGTGGTCAATCTGGAGGCAGTCAATCTGGAGGTGGTCAATCTGGAGGCAGTCAATCTGGAGGCGGTCATTTAGGTAGTGTGCCGGGTGATAACATTCTATTCCTCGATTCGTTTGCTTACAACTGAGGGAATGTGATGAGTTGCACTCTAACGTTGAGCTTTCAAGAACACCTGGCTGGTTGCAGTTAATGTTGTAGGAAGGCATGGCAGCAACTAAAGTAACCTTCATTAGTCAACTTGTAATCATTAGAATGAATGGAAGACCATCAATCTTGAGTGGATCCAGAAATCAGTATATGCTGAACTCAGTGTTAATGTATGATCATGGCAACGAGATATAGAGAGGGATGACTCAAGAGTGTGTCCTGTAAGAATGGTAGGGTTGGGGAGGAGAAAGTGAGATGGAGAATAAAGATGGAAATGATATGGAGGGTACAAGGGGATGTAGGAAATCAGGGGTATGATTTGCCTGCTTGGCTGCAGAACACCTGGAATCTGTGTGATAAGAAGCTAAATTGGAAGTAGTACCTGTCATATTGGGTATGGTAAATTGAGTTGCACACAATGTTCTTGTAGGTCCCAGTTTCTCACCATGATATCCCCCATCGTCTCCCCTTTCTCAGTTTCTCGTCCTCAACTCTAGCATCACTTGTGAACACCAAGTTTGGTCATCTCTCTCGATATTCCATTGCCATGAGAATAAGTAAATGCCGACCCTAGCATACACTGTACTCATCAACAACAAAAGAAAGACTCTGTCCCTCTCCCAGCCCTTCTCTCATCTCTCACAGCGTATCTCTCATCTCTCATCGCTCATTGGACGTTCGTGTACTCTACTCGGTACATTCCCACCATCATGAGTCAACTGATAAATAGAGTCTCGGCTGCCATCATGCGTCACTCTCAATCTACAGCCTCCAGATTCAATGCCACCTGCCTGGCTAGCTCGAAGTACACCTGCAATTTCACTCGATTGCTGCTTCCAACTGTATCTGAAAAATGACATTATTTCTGGCTCCAAGTGTTTCTCCGAATTCGCTTGATCTCAGCCTCCAAGTTCACCAAATACTGGCCTCCAAGTGCATTTCTAAACCCGCTTCATAATGACCTCCAACTGCATGTCCAAACCGGTTGATCTACAGCCTTGAAGTTTGCTCTCCAGGTGCATCACCAATCCCACAAAATCATGGCTGCCAAGTAGAACACCTCACTCGCTGGATTTCTGTCTCCATGTTCATACAGTAACCAGCTCCAATTGGATGTTCAAACTGGCTGGATCGTGGCCTCCAGATTGGCACAGCCATGACCTCTGAGTCCATCTCCAAATACGATCAATCACAGCCTCCAAGTGCATGGGCATGTTCACTTGATCACAGCCTCCATCCAAGTGAATTTCCACAAATACTCAATTCCAGTGTCCCAGAGCCTCTCTCAGTTAGCTCAATGGGTGTTTCCAAGTAGTCCTTCAATTGCGCTAGAGTACTGTCTACAGCCAAATTGACCATAGGGATTTATGTAGATAGACTTGAATTGAGAATACATTGCATATTATAATGTAGCAAATCTTCTTGTGATTGTAACAAAGATGGATATGATAGAACAAATGGCTTGTGGTAAGAACCACTGCTGGACAAATACCGCAGCAAGTTACAAGACTCCCACAGAGTTGTGCGGAGGTCTCTGAAGATGCTCTCAAAGTCTCCCACAGACCTGCACAGAAGGTCTCAGTTGCTCTTGAAGTCTCGCACACACCTTGGCAGAGATCTCTGTTGCTCCAAAATTTGACTATCCTGTAAGTCAAATGTCGGTGCATCATGAACGCAACTGCAAAACTGCAGGTGATTTCCGGTGCACCTGCGAATGTTCTTGCAGCATCAGAGAGCTTGTTGCTTAGTACTAGGGGGACCTTTGAGCATTAGGATTGACTCAGTAGTGCTGGTGAGGTCAACTGGAAACTCTGGGAGGATTGCATGTGGCTTCTAGAATGGTTCAAATTTCACTGGTGTATGTTGCAATCAAATCCCAGAGACTCAGCGGAGTAGGGCTGCGAAATGGTTGATTGTTGTACAACAGCCCATTTGGAAGATGACTGAATTTAGTGTCTACATCAGCAATATGCATTTTAGTTACTGGGAGTCTTCAGGAGTGTCTGAGGGGATGAGGAGTGTAAACTTAGAAGCATCAGTTTCAGGAGAGTATCAGACCCTAGGAGGGCATTCCGGCAGGCCATTAGAGCAACTAGGATTGCTGAAGACTGGTACAGGAGTACCATGCGAGTGATTGTGATAAGATTGGGAACATGTTGGAGCGCCAGAGAGAATGTTTGGTGCACCTGGGAGTATCACCAAACCAACACGGGCATCACAAACACACTCTGACCCATGCCTGGGTTCTTATGGCGTTTGATTCAGAGGACTACAGACTATTTGACACACCTTGGATGTAGCCGAGCAATCAATTTCCCTCAACAGTAATTATAATGGATGGATTACTATTCATTATCACTTCTGAATCATACTAGCTATAATCTTCTTCAACATTCAATTTTTTGCTTCGCAACTTGAAGGAAATGATGAAAAACGTGAGTCATTGAAACATATAAGCAGGTACACAGAAACAATAACCCGACTAAGCGATTCAATGGTATCAATTGCACATACTATCAATGTCACCCAATACTTCTTCAATCTCATCTGGGCCGATGAAACCAGGAACAGAAATTTCATCAATGGTGCAAAGATGCTGCAGGCGCCCCTTGTATTTGCTGGTAATTCATACCTGGTGGGTGGATGAAATAAAATTCCAATGTGGTTTCGCTCAATTTCTGATATCAAACAAAAGTGTAACGAGATGTTAGCTGGCTGCAAATCTGAATTGGGGTTTGAAAGGCAGTATGATATATTTGGATGAAAAAGAGTAGCAACTTCCAGGAAAAGAGGAGCGCTAGATGGGAAGTGCTTGGTAGAAAAGAGGAGTAAACAGAAACTGTTGGAGGAGCGCGAAATGAAGAAGAAGAGTGCCAAATGTAGGGTAAGGAGTGCCGATGGGGATGGAGGAGCAACTATACAAGCCTCGGATCACTGAAATGTGAGGTAATTAGTGCAGATTGAAATTGAAGTGCGCCAATCCAGGCAGAGGAGTACTAATGGAGATTGAGGAGTGCTTTCCCATCAGAGGAGCACTGAAAATTCGGGGGGGGGTCAGAAGATGGGAATGCATTATAGCTGTAACAGGCAGGGTCAGACGTAGGTGATATTGATAACAATTATGTGATATCAGGACAAGACAAAGAAGCTCGAAGTTCAAATCAAGACATGTCAAGAGTCCAAGCTGTTTCAAAGTCATAACATGCTTTGCTATTCAAGAGAACAAGTAAAGAGAGAAGAACTGTAGAACCTCCAACACCAAACAACCTCTCTTTATATACAGTTCATGTATAACCTTTGATTCATTCTTCATGCTCCGATGCACTTTCGAAATCCTTCGCCATCAACTTACAGACGATCTGCCAAATATCGTATCAACAAAACCACACCAGATCATCCGATGTTGCAACACCTCAGACCTCTTCCTTGTCTAAACATATTTTTACCACCATGACTACACCACCTTCCACGCATCTCCCAACGTCTCTGTCTTTCCATAGTACTGATTCCTTCCGCACCCTTTCCTTATCCCTATCGTGATACTCATATTTTCACTCCCAACCTTCAGGCTGTAACAATAGCAGCGACAATCCACTCCAAGGAGCACCCGTGGGACTTTCGGAGCTCCCATCTGAGTCCGAGAAGTGGGGAATCAACCAGAGGAGTGCCTATCACAGCGGAGGAGCCCTAGAAGAGGAGGAACTAACTGCAGACTGCAATAGAAGAGATTCGATCTAGGCTGAGGAGTGCCAATCGGGATTGAAAGGTGCCAATCTTAGCAGAATTGTGCCGCAGGGGGGGGTATGAAGCGGCCCACTAAGGTGTGATTGAGAAGTGCCACGGCTTCTGGAGTATAATTCGTCACAGGGAATGGGCAAAATGTCCCTGGATATCCATCTTGAGGCAACATAACTGTGGCCTTCTTTTGACTGTTATCTTCAGATATTGCAAATTGAATAGCTGCAGCTGCTAGCGTGAAAGTCTGCAGAGTGAGAGGTTGGAAATACTGCAATGTTGTAGGCTGGCGCCCCAACCAATTGATAGTGAAGAAAAATTGATGGTAAATTGGATCAAGCACTTCCATTCAGGTGAACGATGAATTCTTATCATCGACAACCTGTGAGAGATTAGCATTGTCAAATAGCAGCCTATTAACATTGATCCTACGCTCAGTCTCAGAGGGCAAATGCAACCGGTCACAACAGACACTAGTTTGACGTGCCCTATCTGCCAACCATCCTTCAATTGTACTTATCTTCAGTTTTAACTATGTATATTTTGGGGCATTGTCAATATCATAGGTCAGATAGACAAGCATTAAACAGAATCCAAGACTTACAGCTTCTCACATTTGGTGATCTATTTTGAGAAATCGTCCACCAGCTAATTGAGACATTGATGGTGTACCTACAGAAGCACCGGCTATTGCCTGCTGATCATCCTGATGTTCAATGTCCAGTTTGCAACCATCTTCGACCATTTAGTGCTTGTAATTGGATAATATTGGCCAAGGAGTCCTCGTGAATATGATTGCCTTCATGAATGGTTTTGCTACCACATATGTAGCCTTTGGTTGTTTGGGCACATTCTGAACACCACTGGCCTTGGGCATCGGCAGCACCTGGGTGGATGGTGCACGGTCAGACTCCGATCATTTGTTGAAGACGGTTGACTGTTGGCAGTTGAGCAAAGCTGGTGCCATTGACCCATCTGGATTTCGGGAATTTCAAAGCGGAGGGCATGCAATGCCACGATAATCATGGCTCTGTTGCTTAGGCAATGGACCCTTTGAAGGTCGCAAAAACTAATTCTGAAACATCTCGCCTAGAACTAGCACCTCCTGTTGTTGATCCAAATTGTCTTCTTCGATGCTGTATGATATGGTAGACACTCTGGTGGCCTCACGTTTGGTATCACCAATCTCCTGATTGGTATCCTCATCCGGCATCATTAAGGAAACTGGGGACATTAGCTGACCACAATACAACTCACGAAGGCAGATAATTGGAAGGCAAATATTTAATGGACAACCAAGATTGGCCGCTTTCTTGAATGCAAGTGCTCTCTGAAGGTGTGCTTCTTGATTCATCTGTCAATAGTGATTCCTCACCTGGCTGGGTGTAGGTTCCGTTTCTTACAATAAAGACAGACAGTTGGGGAATGTGGGAGAGAGTGTATATAAGCAGTTAATATATGATTAAGTGCAATAGAATGATGGGAAAAATAGTGCATGAAGTTGTGCAGAGTTGAGGAGGATGCAAATTGAAGTGCGCCTTGAAGGGTTCAGGAGAGATGACTTCAATGGTAAATATTTATATTGAGGATGCCAGTCCTGTGATGTGATTTTGAATGTTGTCAGGTGCGCTAGAGTAGAACGATTCCTGGTCAGGTGCACCGGAATGGATGGATTCTAAATGCTCAATGTCAGCAACTCCTATCAACATCACCCTGTATGGATGCAGGAATTGGAGGATGGCTCAAGCCAATGCACATAGAATAGAACCAGATGCACCTGAACCAGATGAACCAGAAGACAACTGGTGACATTACCTAACGCTTTGTGTTGGCCAAATAAAGCACTGAGAACCTGAATGAAAACATGTGCCCCTGCATATACCTCGACTAAACATAGTAACTGCGCATGAAAGTTCGAGCATTCGAGGTGTCTCCATGGTGTAGAACTGGTGCAGCATTGAGAATCTGCAGAACTTGATAGATTTGGGACCTTGAGAGTGATGGCTGAGTTGCAAGAGTTCATACTGAGTTTCTTATTGATCAAGGAGAAAGATGAATCACTGTATGTGGTATATCCACCAGAAGGACACACGTTGTTTCAAGATATTCTATTGTATTAGAATGCTGCACTAAAGATAGCGGTCAATAAGACAATGTCATAAGCATAACTTCCCTTTCATGCATTCATCTGGGCCATATTTGCAGAATATGCTGCACAACAATGTCGCGGTAAATGGAGGAGGAAGAGAATTTGGTACACAAAGAAGATATACCGCGGTAGACAAAGAATGGTACGGAACATTGTATGGTTGAGGGGCAGTCTATATGATTCAAGCACTGGTCAATGCCAAGATTGCTAACAAAGGGGTTATATAAATTCACTCACATTTTGAATTAGCACCTCATATGTAGTATGTTGCTCACTGTTAAGTGGAATATTGATTATCAGTCTCACCACTACACAGTTGACTTAAAATATATATTCAGGTTCAAAGCTAGATGCTATAATGGTATTAATGGACAGTGAGACATCATCTCACAGCGGGCAGAGGAATAATGATTGCATGCGTGCAGTTCCGGGGAATTGAGGTGCACTGAAGTTTAAATGGTTATGTTTGGATCCAATAGTTGGGGATCCCACGCTTGACTTACCCTGACTGTGAATTGCACTCCTCAACTCCATTGTTTCATCACTCGAGCATTTAAGATTCTCTTTCTTGGAACTTCTCTCTTGACTACAATCTGTTCACATATTCTATTTTCAGATATGAGTATTGGCGGCCCTAACATACATGTAGTCAGAATCCAGTTATGTGTCCAATGAAAGCACTGAGAACTTCAGCCTGTGGGGGTAAGTGTAGTACATGGGTGAGTGGGAGTTGCCAGCCATCGGGCAGAGTCGCTGAGCAGAATCTGTCTGTGTGATTTTCGCTCTCAAGCTCCAGCTCTTTTTACAGAGCCCGCACTTGCAGATTCTATTCTAGGATTTGGAAGCATAGGTCCAAACATATGAGTTAGTCCATATCGAGTTTGGTGAAGTAACTAATTGGCCAGGACTATGCATTTGTGGTGTATTGTGCAGTGGCTACCTGCCACCAATGAATAGTGGACATGGAGCTGACAGTTTAAGGTATTGTAGTGGCGGCCTTTACATACCTATCGAGTATAGATTCATATATAAGCAGAGGCTGTGTGGGATGAGCCACCTTCACTTAAATGTGATGTGTCTTGATAGATGACAATGTGTGTGCACTGCATTCACTGATTCAAAGTCAAGGAAAACATGATGAGAATGAAGCAAACTAACATGAGAAGTGCAGTACAGAATGGCGGTACATGCACTTCGGTGGCTTATTTGTCCCTCTTGAGGCGTTCCTGGGCTGCAATGATACATCCATAATGAGTGGCAGCTTGCCAAAGTAAGCTTTATACACATCCAAGAATGTCATTCTGAACTGGATTGCAGATTTCAGTTGTGCCTGAACTTCAATCATAGGCCAGGAAATACCCAGCAGCAAAATCAGCAGCTTAGCCATGAATACACAAGCCGTGTCTCAACCTTGGACGCTCTGGGATGCTGATCTGAGGTGTGCCCGAATTTCTGGGATATGCCAATGAAAGATGCAGCTTTACCACGAATAAGCGAACCATGTCACGGATTCTGACATAAGTATTCAATATTGCCTAGACTGTTCTCTTGCCAAAATGGATTGGCAATTGTGCTGTGCTAGATCTCCTATAATGCAACTCAAGATATATGCCGAGGATTTTCCAGTGCACCTGAACTTCGATCCAATGCCAGCAAAAGTTACTGCTTTGCCACCAATCAGCCGGCCAGCATCTTGTATCCTGACACAGCTACTCAATATCGTCTAGACTGTCTGTATTGTCAACTGGAAATGGCAAATATGCAGTAATGGATCGGTCATAACAATATGTATCCAGGACTCTCTGGTGCACCTGAGGAAGAGTAATATGGAGGCAAAAGCTGCGGCTTTCCAATGAATAAGGAAGCAGTTTCTCATATTCTGAGACAAGTTGTCAATATCACCTAGATAGTCTTTCTACCAAATGGGATTGCCAAATATGCAGTGCTCGATGTGGAGTAATGAGACTCATGACCTATACTGAGGATTCACTCCTGCACCAGACAGTGGTTCAATTACACTATTTTGATTCATTTAACTTCCAAATGAATAAGTCGCCTCTGGTTCCCAGTGTACTTCAAATTTGCAGCTGACGGATGATTAGTAATCCTTTGCTGCATCATTCACAAAGTTCAAGTCATCCCTTTTATGATGAGATTGGCCAGCCAGTAATTTGTAATGCACCTTATCAATTGACTGCATGTCATATTGGATATTAATAATAATCAAGAACCCCAATGAATTCCCACTCTAGCCATTTCTGATTTAAGACACAACAGTTCCAAAATCAAGAACTCAAAATGACGGAGGGAAAGGATGAATTAATGCAGTATAGTGTGCCTTACAAACAACCTTTTTGACTATTTGTATCTTTTGAGAAGATTATGTTGGTTGAATGTTTCAGGAGGCATACCTGGATGAAGCATCCCATTAATCTATGATAACGGTTCATCAGACAGCAATGTGTCTCCATTCTCTAACAGCTGCTTTGTATGGTTCTCACGACAATCCAGGAGCTGGTAAATAATCGATATTGTGATGTTCGGTCGACTCATCACGCTGTGCAGGACTTTCAATTGGGCCGCTCCAGTTTGATGATGGAGATTACATGAGGGGTTATGACAGCCACCAGAACTTGTAATCAGGAACAATGTGTGGAATACTCTGTTTTGCCCTAGTTGGATGACTCATGTAAATGCCTGCTGTTGCTCTTTCAATACCCAGAACTTCTAAGTTATTACTGGGTGGTTTGCTACTGAAAGATTCAGGCCTGTCCCACACATGTTGGGTGTATTGACAAATACTGAGGGATTTCGTCAATCCAGGAATTTGAGCTGCATTTCTCTGTGATCACCATTGCTAATTTCAGCATATAAATGAAATTTATCCACACAGTCCGCTAAATACTGGGTTAGCCACCACTTCAAATGATTACCCTGGCCAGGAAGACAACAAAATAGCACCTCCTTTGATTGCAGAGGTGTACCAGTGAGTGCATTTTCATTTCTCTCTGGTTCTGGAAAGAGCGCCTCCCTTGATGTGTTGCCTTTGTCAGATTTGGGATACTCCACATGTGTGTGTACAAGCAGTGGCGAAAATGTGTCTCGCAGCCATCGGATTTTGGAAGAATCCACCCAAGGATCGACTGGCCACTGATTGTACCATTGTCCAGGAACCTCATAACAATCCTGAGTGTATTCTAACACAGACGAAAATGATACTAGTGGCCATCTTTGCACTTTCCATCCTCCTGAAGCACCCTGTGAAGTGTATCTCCCCACCAGGGTCATCAATTGTGCTTGCTCTTGCTCAGTCCACTCAAGATTAATGAGGTGTGCATTCTCCTTCAGTATCTGAATGAGTGTTTTTCCATTGGCTCTTTGGATTCAGAAAACCCGCTTATGGTCCAAGGCTTTGCCATCGGTATCATCCAGTGTACGGCATCCTGTTGAGCTTCTTTGTCTTCTGTTAGGATAGCACGCATCAAACTCTTCACATCAGAATACAATGCCTATGCAGCATGCTTTGTCATCATAGTATCAACCTGTGGAGCTTCAGGCACAATTGAGAACGGCCACATCGTCAGATGACACCAGTCATTGAGTCAATGGGATCTCGGTGGTGCGGTAATTTGCAGTTTGAATCCAATTCTCGCTTTCATCGCAATGTGCCAGCCCATGTTGTTTTAAGTCTTCTGCTACTGGGACAAACACAAAATCCCAAAATGTCATGAACCGTATGAGAGTTCAGCATTGCATAATGCTTTCGCGTCGCTTGTTTAGGTATCATACAAAACAAGGTGGATATTCCATCAGTTTTGCGGCTCATCACTTCTGGTGTTCAGATCCTTGTGGGGGATATTCACATTTTCTGCCCACAACCAGTTCAACACAATGAAATCAGTTCCTTATGGCATCTGGTCAATTGAACTCTTGAATGTCTGTGCCACTCCGGGCACTCTGACCACCAGGATGGGTTCAAGGCCTGAAATACACACGGGATGCCCCCAAGGTGGAGTTATCTGGATCTTTAAATGGCGTAGGGGTACTGAATTCAGTCTCTGCTATGGATATCACACCCATTATTTACTGATTATTCCAGTATACTTCTTCTGCAACATATTCACCCACTTGTCAAGGGTATGCCCCCACAACATTGTCAGCAGCAAACCTAGAACAACCTGCTCAGTCAGCAATCTGCATATCATAGCCGCTGCTACTGAGGTAAAAGTCTTGCCAAGTCCCATTTTATCTGCCGCCAGCGCTCCAGGCATATCTGAATCCCAAACTCATCTCCTCACAATGAGCCATATTGCCCACACATGGTGGACCAGAAACTTGGTTCCAGACAGGCATGGAATTGAATGCTTGCAGCCAGGAACTCAGTCAGCTGTTGATTTTTGAATTGGATGCGCATTATGCAGCACGAATGTCTCATTAAGACACTCATGGTCAGATTCATTGTTGATTGCATTGAAAGCAGTGTTTAATACTAAACTGGTATTATCACCTCCTCACCATCCTCCACTTGCTCCTGAACCTCCCCTGCACCTTTGTCTGTTTTCTTTTCATCCTCAATAATCTCTTTCAGTTGCTCTGATATATGCTGGGCACATGGGCTCATAATCTGGGGCTTCTGAAATTGATCGCAATGTTAGGTATTTCACGGACAAGTAATCATTGGAACAAAGATATATCTGACAGGAATACAATCAATTCTATTCTTTCAATCAGAACTTACATTGATACAGGTATGTTTTTCTTGCCCAACATCACCATCTCCCTCCTGTCTTCCATCCTCTTCACAACCTTCCAAAGTCTATGTAAAATAATTAGCAGTTGCATACATCTAGCCTTAACAAGGCTAGTGGGTATTCACCATGTGTGGTCTAACTATGTGCTTGGCATTTTCCTTCGCTGTAGCTCTCTCAACTTCTAACAAAAATATTTTTGGATTGTGTCCAAGTTTCAACTTGAAAGCATTTGAAAGGCAATAGTTGTACAAAATCTGGCCATAGATGGAGCCATTGATCATTTGCCTGTGTGAATATAATCCCACATACACTTCGTCCGATTAGTTTTGTTCCAAGGTGCACTTGAATATTAATATGTCAATGTATGGCTCTTTTGGGCCTCTGAGTATGATGCTGGAATCACTCAGCTCCTCCTAGTGTCACAAATCTATATACCAGGCTTGGAGATGTTTGGGGGATAAAAGATTATTGTTGCCGTTCGACACCCAGTGAATCACAACCATGTCTGTTGTATTTGGCAGCTCTGGGAGGTTACTTCTAGCTTTTTTGCCCATGCCCTCTGCCAAATCTGTCACTGGTCACTTGTTGCATCAACTTCCCTTGTTCCTAGCCTCCCGAATTTACCTTGCACATTTCTTCCGAAACATCTCAACCCACTGCCACCAAAGCCATTCAGCATTATCAAAATTATCCAATGGCAGTCAGTTCTGGAATGTTGCCGAAAAATCTGTGCCAGCAGTCTCCAAGTGCTGGGGTCCATCTTGAAGCTGTTTCAAATGTTTCTGCCCCTGGACACTGGACTGATGCTTCTTCTCCACAGAACCAGCCACCCATACTTTTTGCCACTTGTTGAACACACAGCAGTTGGCCTGCCTCATCCTTTTGGCACATTGCTTCATGGAGATTTCAATTTGCTTCAGGCTGATTTGGCATTCGCCTTCTCTACTGTGCATGTCAAAAGGATGATGGCTCTCATTATCGGCAGCCTCTTCGTCTTGTGATATCTGCGGCAATAGCGGCTAGTCTGCAATCCCAGTGACTTTTGTTTTCAGCAGTGCGGCTGGCCGCTGGAATTGTTTTGTTGGGAGGCTAATTGGGGGTCTCCCAGGTGAGCCACAAGGAGGTCCAGGAGGAGGCAAAGACCTGGGAGATATTGATGGATTGACTGGATTGTTTCCTGGTAGTCCTGGAGGCACTCCCAGAGCACCTGGAGATGACAGCCGTAGTCCTGGAAACTGCAGATGGCGGATCATTTGAGGCCTGCCATAACCCCATTGGTGGAGGTCATATCGTTGCCACTGTGGCCCATAATTTGGAAATCCTCGGGTTGTGCTGGTGGTTGGTTGCGAATTGTGTGTCATATTGAATGGAGACTGCGATTCAATCTACGGAGCACTTGGAAATGGCTGCTGTGGAGGCCGGTATGCATACCTATGTGGCAGATGATATGGATTGGTGTGTTTCCCAAATCAACTGTCTTTGCCAGTGGCAGTCTGTAAACTCCTATCTGATGATTCTGAGTTGTCCTTGTGGTGTTGTTGAGAGCCAAATAGGCCACCAGGGGGAGTTATATTTTCTATCTTCAGTGGACATCAGTTCATTGACATGATCTATGAACACAGAGTGTGGTAAACTACTATAGATACAAGATGTGATGTAGGATATATCTGAGTATGGTTGAGTATATTGGAGGTAGCACTGACCATTGGAGGAAGAATAGGCTTCGTATATCCCATTCTGTTGTCATGAACTGTGGTGTTTCACCACACCTTTGATCCATGAAACCAACCTGGCAGAGAAAAAGAAACCTTAATCATACACATCCTGTGTTTCTTTATTATATGATCGAATTTATATACTAGGAAATCAGATAGATGCTTACCTTCATACACTTCCATAACTTCAAAGGTCATAGAAGTAATCTGATATGATATCTCCAGGAACCCATCAAGAAGTATATCTAGTATAAAGGTTAGCATGACTAGGGATATTATGCATAAGTTGTGCATGTACCACCTTGCAACCTCTTTCAATAGAGAGCCTGTGAGTTAAGCAGCAACAGTGATTGCTTCCGATTGAACTCCTTGGCTAAACATCATTGTTCCCCTCAGGATCCACACTCCAGTCAACGAACATTACTGACGCAACCATCCTACCAGCCGATTAGTTCTCCATGATAATTGTGCAGGTATAGAGTAAACTAGGAATCTCACCTATGCATTGTATTCAGACAATCTACCGTCAATATCAGCTGCTCAGAGGCTCGAGTGTAGATATTACTCACCATGCCGCAATGACCTCGCATAAGGCCCATTGTTGGTGATTGCAGTGATGATGAAATACACCTTCTCTTCTCTGCTTACAAATGTCAGCGAACAATGTACTTCATTATTGTGCAGTATATGATATATATATTCAGGTTATGAAAAAAAACAATTGTAGGCTGACTTTATTTTACCCCTCCCATGCATTTGGCGGAGTGCGATGTGGATGTGAATGTGATACGCCAACCTCAGATAGCTTGCTTTCAAACCGATATCCCTGAGGCTGTAAACCACCACCTGAGCCCTCCTCGAGATTCATCCGAATATGTGTTCACTCACCGTGTCTCGAATATGGTCAACACTCGCTTGACGCAGGTCAAGTGATTCGTCTTCAAAATCGAAATGTTCCATGAGAAATGACCCAAGGCTGACTATCGACAATATTACACCATGGCAATGAATGACTGGCTATTACAATCCGGGATGTTTCCACCTGCAGGCAGGGATTGACCCATGTCATCATGGTTCGACTTGAGTCCATGCACCTGAATCGCCATCAATGAGCTATTCAAGTAATGATCCACCCATATACAACGTACCTGTTGTACTACCACCAGCAGATACTCCTGATAAACAAACTATAGACCCCCAGAAGCCTGACCTGACATATACCCCTGATGGAACAAACAGAAAGGCTCATAGGCAAGTAGTTGGGGTGCACAATGCGAGGGGGATAGCTTATGGTGAAGCAACTGCATTGTACAGCAAGCATCACAAGTACTCAGAACAATGTTATCCATGGCATCCATTTCAGTCAGCACACCACTTTCAACAGGATCAATGATTTACCCAGCAAACACACACCTGGATTGATTGACATCTGAGGCATGGGGTGGACAACTTCAAAATCGAATCATTTGTATCAGCGGATGCCCTGTGAAAACTCCTCTTTGAACAAGATTTCGGGATTGGCAGAAATAACTCGATTGTAGATAATCCGCAGATCTTCAGAACATTATACTTGCAAAGGCAGACACCCATATGTAGCCTCGAGGGAAGGTATATCACTAGATACAGATGCAAACATCGATGTCAATATTGTAGAGTAGTATATGGTAAGTTGAGGTAGGATAATAGCGAGGGATCTTAGGCGTGTGGCAAGCCGACTACATATAAAGCAGGTATCAATGAGGCCTGGACACATCATGTGCAGCTGTGCCATTATAATAATACAGGGATATTTTGAAATGTATACAGTTCCTTTTGGCATATCTCCCATATTAGGCACACCTCAATTTTGAACTGGTGCGCCTAGCAGAGTCAGATAGTAGCTGAATTTACAGGGAGCTCAATACTGGCTGTTGGTGGCGCAATACGCAAGATTGGCTTCCTGCCAGAGTAACAATTGTGCCAGTGATCACCGCATGTGACAACACTCACTTGACTAAGTTTTCGGGTGATCATCATGCTTTGCCACTGTATCACACAATTGGTAATTTTGGAAAAGATATCCACAACACACCTACAATGCGTGCCCAGAAAATCGCTTGGCTGAACCCCTGACACCCGAAAGGTGCCAATACTGCTGACGAGGCATGGCATTCTGTGGGTGGAACTGTGCTTTCCCCACTCTGGAATCTTGACATAACTGGACCCGGCTTGAAATGGATCTCTGCTGATAGATTTCAGAGGCAATGATATCCTCTTTTGGGCGCCTGGTTTGGGGATAATCTTGAACAAGTCATGCTTACTCAAGTCTCAAATGGCTGATGGCCGACGAGTGAAATTCCTAAAGTTGCGCGGTTGGGGAAATCCACTTTTCAACCACTCCATAACCCAAGACATCAGCAGTTTTTCTAGGAGCTTAAAGATGAAACTAATATAGATCTTCTGAACACTCTTGGTGTTCATCCAATCTGAAACCGGTTCTTGCAATACCCTCTTGTTAATGTCTATCGGCTTTGGGACACTGCTAAACTGCATCAGCTACTCTAGGGTTTAGTTAAAGACCTATTGAACTGGCTGCTCAAATACCTGAAAACAAAAAATATTAAGTATCATTTTGACGATCGGTTCACCTCAGTGCTGTTGGGACGAACCTGTCGAGACGATTGATTGATTGGGTCTAAGTCTTAGATGACATGTAGCCTATATAGTAGCCGCCAGCCCTAACCCACAGCCACGTGATGATGTACTCTACAAAGACTCGGTCTAACCAGTGCCAGGGTATTCAGGCCTCCAGCACTTCTGTAACCTGTTCCATTGGCTGAAAAGGAGCTCCTGGCAGGGAAAAAAGATCTGGGGCATGACCAGTACACTGGTATTGCATTGCTCTCGAATACTACTCTGCTGAATGAATAACAGGAAAACTGCTGCAGAAACAGCCTATCATGGAATCGCAATGGATGCTGTGCGAGCCTTATGTGAATTCTCTCTCCTTGTTAGGCAACAAAATCACTCTGATCTATCCCTCACAGCACTAGACAATGCACTGAAGCAACTTTACAAGAAGAAAGGTGCATTTCAAGAGAAGAAGATGTATAACCATGCGATGGCCAAAGTCAATGAACAGTGGGAGAGCGAGTCCCATCAGTTACAAGTAAAAAAGATTCATAAGATCCATACTGTAATGGAGGTTCAGGTGTATGGGGCTGAAAAGGTTACTACAACATAATGCAGGCAATTTCAGGTGAGCCTGTAGAGAGCCCAACTAGTGGAAACTAAATGGTCAGATGCTGATCGGCAGAGGGCAAAAGAGTGATTGGATCACACAATCCATCAGGTGACACCTGTCAAATGCAAGCTATTCGATAAAGTGTTCCAACATCAAGAGCAACAACTATTGCATGATGTTGGGACAAAGGGATTTGGTCCCAGAAACTCATATGCCAAAATAGTTGATAAAATGAAGACTGCTTCTGATGTTGAGGTTTATGGGGCAGCAAACGAAACTGCCGACAAGCGTGCAGAATTACGGGCCTATCTATCCAATGCTGAGACCGAGGCCAAAATGTAGAGTATCACTGATACCAACCACGCAGTGAATCAGCAGGAGAAAGAGGTCAATGGTATCACTTCAAATGAGCCGAGGAAGTTCACAAAGGAATTCTCCTTCCGCTGAAATGAGTTTGAGGCTGGGTGGCAGGCAATCGGCGTTCAGGAGCTCTGGAAAACCATCGAACAGCATGAAATATGTTTCAGAGATGCAATGATGATTGTTGTGTGCTATATATCAGAAACCACTTGGCGAATGAGTTTTGGCCACAATTTCACGACCAATATATCTGAATGGCTACGTATTGGCATGGTGAGAGAGGCATCCAGATCGAGCAGTAAAGTCAATTGCATTCGACGGTTGCTAAAACACAATGGCCAGTACACCGGTCTTGACTATATGTGGGCGATACTGTCATATCCTGCACTTCAAGGCTGGTTTAGGATTGACTTTGCAAAAGTTTTGAACCTACTATCTGCTGCCGATTATCAGCGAAATACTCGCTGAGCCAATCTTTTCTGCCTCCAGTATCATCAGAACGAGCCATGTTTCTGCACTGTCTTGTAACAGGTACATGTTGTGAGTGAAACTCATGTCCTTGCAGTGTGCAGAAGTATCAGATTGACCTGACACAGCGAGACATCAGAAGATGTTGGAATTCCCACCTTTCGACAGCTATTCCGCGCACAAATTGAGGAGTCCTGTAGACATGAAGTTAGTGGATTCGAGCTCGAATATGATCAGAATTTACCCCTTGACAGTTTATTTATGAAACTTTCGAATGGGGTGTTGTACTACCATCAAGCATTGCACTGCCCTTCATCTGTTGAGCGTCTAGGACTTGATTGCAAGGTAGAATATACCGATGCCAACCATGGGATCATGCCTGAAACTCATAACATCAGGGTCCAATATACAGAAAGTGAAGACAACGACCTCAATAACACCGTCCAAGGCTAAGTTCATTCTGTCCCTGTGTTATACATTTGTTGGACTCCGCTGAATATGATCCTCCAATTTCAGAACCTCCTAACAACCGGAAAAATGATATCGACCCTTTCTTAGAGGTGACAGAAGACTCAACACTGGATATTCAGTCCTCTAGCTCAAGAATATGCGATGGTGATTCCAACAAAGCACTAAGATCCGCATGGTTGGGCTGATTGTGTAGATGGGTTCATCAGGGTTGTCAAACACACCGATCAGATGCACTGGCAACCTGTCGGAGCAATTGTTGAACCGGCACATGTCGTGTGAGAGACTGCTGCATCAGATAGAATCAAGGGCGTATGGCTTGGAAATAATCATGTCGCTTTAGATACTTACTGGACTGTATATTAAGTTACAATGCCTGAATCAAGGTGTGCAGGAGGAAGGTAGTGAATCGAATTGTACTATTAGATACAAACATTTGATCAATCACTCCAGGAGAATATCCCTCCAGGTTTGAGGTGTACCGGACGAGTCTTGGGGACGTTGCCAATACTGCCAATACCTTCAAAATTGCCACATCCTACTAGTTCAATTTTGTCGCATTTTGAAGACAATGATACAATCTTCAGGATGTTCTTTGATTCTGTTCCACAACTTCTGGTGGAGTGAGGAACACCGGTGAAATAGTCTCAGAGCACCCTAGAACATATTGCATTGCATTCAGCCTGTCTTGTAGCATCATGGTGCATCTGAAATGATCAGTGTGGCTGTTCAGAGTTGCTGAGTTGTTCAGTTATGACTTCCAAACTATTTTACATTTTGCAGATGTAGGAGTACATTGTGATGATATCTGAGCACCAATGCACTCGTATGGTGTCACCATGTCTCATTACTATGTCTGCGGATAGTGTTAGCATTGGTTCCAACCCGCTAGAATGGTTCCGGGTTAGAGTTGGAACCGGAACCAAACTGTTGCAATGGGCTTTACCACACGACATCCCGGACTGTTGCCATTGGGCCGGTTCTACCACCAAAAACCCGGAATTTCAACATCACAACTTTGGTTCCAATCAAGTATGTGAGTTCTGATCGTATTGTGACATGATCAGTACGTAGATTGTGAAGTTCTAGCTGCTCTTTCACCTCCCGATTTCAGATTTGTGATCTGTCCAATATTCGTTCAGTCCCTATCAAACACCCACTTATTTCACTTGAAATTTGCCAATATTTCACAGCCACTCAACGAATATCAGTCGGATCGCAAATCTGAATGCCGCAGGTGAATGAGCGGCTAGAACTGCACAATCAATGTACTGATCGTGTCATGATACGATCAAAACTCAAATACTTAATTGCAGCCCAAGTTGTAGGAACTGTAGAGTTGGAACGGCAGTCCAGTTCCAACCAGGCCCAAAAACCAGGGGTTTATGTCCGGTTCTGGTAGCTCGGCAGTTCCTGACCCGGACTGGGGCCTCTGGGTCATTTCCAACCCTGACCGCTACTGGGTAACCCAGTTCCGTTGCTAACACCATCTGCGGAATAGTTATCCAACAGTGGAAACACTGTCATCCGCAGATGCATCTCCAACTAAGGATCATTTCATTCTGCTGCATACTCCTTGGATATGCGCTTCTTAGATATATTATACCTGTTGCTATATGGTGTGCAATACAGGCTGTTGCTGGCAATTTTCGAGCGCAGATGATAGGCTCTGGATGATTGTCAATATTTGTCAGTAGTGGAACATAGATTGAAATCATTTGCAGAGTCAATATTATACTAATCTTGAAGTGCAAGCTAAAGCTGTGTCTACTTCATATAGTTGAGATCTGTACTCTGATTATTATGTCTGAGTATGGGTACAATGTTATCAACTGGGTTGCTAAATCGATATTCCTCTTTCACACTGCCGACATGTCCCCATTGACAAATCTCAGTTTTAAAATTGTCATCCGAACCTATTTGCTATAACCACTCTTATATATTACACACAAAATGCATTAATGGATACCCGTATTGTATGTCACTCTGTGTAATGGTTACCCAGAGCACCTGAACTTTGATGGACTTCCACCGAGCTTCAAACTCAATCAAGCAGGTGGATAGTTCCTTCTTGATCGGCACTTGCTCATTCAAGGTGACGTCATATATCTATCACACTTGACAATATAAAACATGGGCTGTATCAGCGATATCGTAGGTAGTGGCTTGTGACTCGGCCCCAGATTGATGGACCTGATGTTGTACACACTTGTTGGCATTCATGTTTGCCACTCTGTAAATTTCTTCTTCTGCAAGAGTTTTTATCTGTACAAGATTTGTGGTGTATATGCTTCTGAGACCAGTTGCCTTACACCCAACTCTCCACCGGGAAAAATGATCTTACGCAACGCATAACTTATAGAGAAGCTGTTTCTGGGACGGTAATCCATAGCATATTTGACACATGGCACTATGAGGTTCTATGGACCTGCACGTTGAGTAGATTACTATGTTATGCATGTGATTATGTGCGCTCGATACTATACATCATGCTGCATTCAGCAACACTGCCAAATGCACTTCATTGCACGCTCCCAAGTAAGCTCTCAAGACGATCTCAAGACGATCTCAAGCACACTCCCGACCATGCTCTCAAACACACTCCCAATTGCACTCAATGACATACTCCCAGGCTGCTTGACTATATGCTCCCAAGTACACTCCGAGTACGAGGCTCCCAAGTACACCTCCGAGTACATTCTCAAGTACACACCCGAGCACACTCTCAAGGACGCTCCTAATTGCACTCGATGAGACACTGCCATCCTGCTTGGCTGTACCCTCCAAAGTAAGCTATCAAGACGCTCTCAAGCACACTCTCGAGCACGCTCTCAAGTACACTCCCAATTGCACTCGATGACACACTCCCAGCCTGCTTGACTATACACTCCCAAGTAAACTCTCAAGACACTTCCAACTACACTCCGAGTACGCTCCCAAGTACACCTCTGATTACGTTCTCAAGTGCACTCTCAAGCATTCTGGCAAGGACGCTCCCAATTGCACTCGAGGGCACACTCCCAGCCTGCTTGACTATACACTCCCAAGTGAGCTCTCAAGACACTCCGAAGTACGCATCTGAGTACGTTCTCAAGTACGCACCCGAGCATGCTCTCCTAATTGCTCTTGATGACACACTCCCAGCCTGCTTGACTGTACGCTCCCAGGTAAGCACTCAAGATGCTCTCAAGCACACTCCTGAGCATGCTGCCAAGTACACTCTCCCGAGGCAAGACACTCCCAATCTCAGTTGACTATATGCTCCCATGTATGCTCCTGGGTGCTCGATCCAGAGACTTGCTGAGTTGTAGGCGCCAGGCCCCTGGTGGCGGGAGGCGGGAGGCGAATGGTGGGAGGCGGGTGGCGGCAGCCGAAATCATGACCATGGTTGATATGATAGTCTGAACCTGGTTTTCAGCGCGGCCACCGCGACGAGATCTCACGATGCCTCACGGTCATTGTGTTGAAAATTGAAGCCTTACATTCTTGAGGAAAGGTAGGAAATTGGATCTTGGGGAGAGCAGATCTCCGACTCCGCTTGTCAAGTGGAATCTGCTGCCCACTTCCCACCGGTTGTGCGCGTATGTTTTTGCATTCAGTCCGGGGCTATTGGTGATGATGGCCATAGTGATGATGGCCATGGTGATGATGCCCATGGTGATGGTGTCGGTGATGGCGATCATAGTGCCAGAAGCACTTAGACAAGTAGGTTGGCTACGTCAACGTTAGCATCAAAGCTTCCACAGACCTAGAGCTTTCAATTAGCCAAAGCTTCCACAAACTCAAAGTTTGTCATCGGCGAAATGCTTCCCATGGAAAACTCTACTCCTCTCGAAGCGCGGCTATCTCAAGCAGGTTATCAAGAAGGCTATCAAGCAGGCTTTCAAGCAGGCTCTAGAGCAGGCTTTCAATTGCCAGCGGGCGCTGATGCAGACTCGCAGCAATCATGTGAATAGTACCGGTATAGCAGCAAAGTCAGCGGGCAGTAAAGACAGGTATAGGTCCATCTCTGGCCGGCAGCCATATATAATTCCATAGGCCCATGGGCACATCTCTATTAATCAACTACAGATGACTATAGGCTGCGTGTCACGCAGGGGTCCATGGGAAGCTTGCGATGAGCTGTGCATGTGCGGGTGTGTGCATAGCGCAGCCTATAATCGATTTGCACTTTTGCCAATGTCTATAATTGTTGTTGTTCAATTATTTCTGAAATATCCCCCATTTCACCAGGGCCACCCGATATATTTCATGTTCAAATGACTCCTAGGCCTTTGATTGATCAGTATCTGAATAATTGGTTGCCTCTTGGCAAGCTGATTCGGGCATCTCTGAAATTGGACACATTTTGTGATTGTGACCATTTCAGTCTCATACACATGGACCGACATTGTAGCATGAACTTTATGAAACCACTGTTCTCATTGCTACGTGTACTCTGATGCAAACTATATGTCCAGTTGGGCTTTCACAGACTACAATATTTTCAGTTCTCAAAAAACACAGTTCGTCATGAATAATCACGTCAGTGAATTATCTACCGCTTTGTGGGATAGATCATAGTCATTTTGCTGGCTTAAATGTACACAGAATTCACATAATGCCTGGACTGCTCCCATCACCATATCATCAGGGGCTGTGTCTCCCATGGCTTTCCTGTGATTCTTAGAGCTGGTAAGAATTCAAGTGTAGTTCCTTTCAGATATTCTAATCATTCCACAGATATCATTGCCTTGACAGGAGCCACTTTTTGGGGAAGGCAATGGTTGAGATAAGGGTTGGAGGCCCAAATCATGAGGTACCATTGTGAATCAAATATCAATTTGATCCATTACATTTCAACCTTTCAGGAATTTACACTGCCTGTTCAATAAGTTTATAAATAATCCCTGCAATGCTGGATTCCATTCATTAGGCAGCCAAAGCCGGTAGACATTGCCCTGAGAGTATGGACGGAAGTGGTTGCTGATTTTGTGAACACCAAGAGTGTGCAGATTATCGATATTCGTTTCCCCCAGACGCTGCAAGTCAAAATGCGGCTTTCTTTTGATATCTAGAGAGTAAAATGTTGATAGAATCATCGACATACCTTTAGGAACATCACACCTCTATTATGATCCATATGGGACTGTGAAACCCATCATTATTCCGGAAAATCCCCACACCAGGCAACCAATGGAGGGTATCATTGTCTCTGGAATCTAGCAGCAAGGATCCAATTCAAGCCAGAACCAGAGATGTCAAGATTTGGGAGCGCGCACAGTACAGATCCAACCACATTATGCAATGCTTCTCCACAGTTTTCGGTACTGATCAGGAGACTTTGAATCAACACAACATGTATCCTGACCCATTTGTTGAGCTATCGTGCAGAAATCGTATCTGTAATCACCCACTGAGAGATACAGTGGCCCGGAATGCTAATCACCTGAACAATTGGCTAAGTGGCTCATGTTGGATGAATTGATGACTGACACAATGGTATACCTAGCTGGTAATTGATCCGGTATCTCCCACCACTAATTGCTAGTATTCATGTCATTGGAAATTTGACAACTCTGCTGGTCCGGGATATACACCCAGTCAGTATTGAGGTGTGCTTGATATGGCAGATGTGCGATGAGGAACTGTATCCATTTGAAATATGGCTGTAGTATAATGTTCTAAAGCTTTGTGAATTGACTTTATTCTAACATTCATCACTGAGTGCAAAATCAACTTTGGTGAGAAGGTTTGGAGCGCACATGCTGATCAGAATGATTCAATTTTTACGTTGTCCAGTCCTCATCTCAAAGGTTAGTCTATCAATGATTGTGTATACCGCCAAAGTGATTGAGCCAGTTTAAAGTAACATGCAGATCGAAATGGATGCCATGGATTCCACTGTTACAAGTCATTGTGATGCTTGTTGTACAATCCAGTTGCTTTACCATACACATTCCCACCTGCGTGTTTCACTCTAACTACCTTCTTATGACCGTTTGACTTTGTTGGATCTGGAGTTCATGTCAGTTGAACTATCTGAGAGTATATCATTTCTTTATCTTGGTTATCTTCAGGGGGGTGGTGCACTAGGTACATTTTCTACAGGAAGAATATTTGATGAAGATAAATTACTCATCGATAGCTATACTGGTATACCCACTAAACTTTAATCACAATGGCTCAGGTCGATCTCTGCCAGCAGGTGATGAATTCCTGTTGGTTACAAGTCACTGCTATATCAATATTGGGTAATATTTTGATCCTAAATCTCCAGTTGGTTCTCATTCAACCATTTGTTTATACAGATGAAAGATTCAATATGTTTCCAGTAAGTGTTGACCATGTTGGAGATATAGTCAGGGTATGTAGTAAGACAAATCTTGTTGATGCTTCAGGGGGAGATGGCCTTCTTGCTGGAGTTGAGTCTTAGGAATATTTGTTTCAAAGTAAGTAAACTCAGAAAAGCATATCACCCCGACTGCCTCATCACACTCCACTAATTGTAGCAGATGGGTAAAACAGAGTTACCTTATAATCTGTTGTCAGTTTAAACTAAGACATTGCTACCATGGTTAACGCAATACTCAGTCACATTATCTGCTCAAACTTGTTTGCCGAGAAGAGAACATTTTATCTGTCATCAACTGCAACTAACATTTATATACTTTAACAGGTGCTACTGTAATTACCTCCATCAGCATACCTTACTGCAAGTTGTTCCTATACTCATGCTACCAAGCAGCTAACAATGAGGTTGTATTGTCTTTATTCAACCAATAGATGAGTTTCTGGCTAGGTAAAAGCCTGCACAATAATTATCCTAAACTAATTGGCTAGTAGAATATTCTCTTCCACAATTTTCCAGGATGAGTGGGTGGATCATGTGGAGAAGCATGATGTTTCCACAAGGAGCTCACTATAGAGCAATCACAGATGCAACGTGACTCAAAAGCATTGCAGTTACATGAAATCGCTCGTTATACACATACATATCATGTACAAAATCCCTAGTCATCGTAACCTTGAACCTAACTATTGTTCTTTTTGGGTTCCTTGAAACCTCATATCACATTACTTTTTTGACATTTACAGTCATTAACAGTGTGACTATATGCTTCTATCCAAGGTACTAGGTTACCAATTCAAGCATATAATAACAAAACCCAAGTTTTAGGTGATTCAGATTTGTTTTACTCACAAAGAGTTCCAGGAATCAAAGATGCACTGAAAAACCGCAATTAGTTAGCAACTGGGTGTGATATAAGATTCCTGCTTTCTGCTGAAGGTCACTGTTACCCTGAATACATTCAACCATACTCTCAATTTATTCTATAGAACCTACTGCTTTTATACTACTTTTACCACCCCCTTGTCTTCTTAGAAGATGGCAATAAATGGATCTCCACCAAAGACAGTGAATATGGCTCCACTAGGTGGGTTATGGTGCTTGCAACATTGCCATGATGAAAATTTGGGATCATCAGATCATAGTTCTCACTGTGGTGATTACAAAGACAGTCCATTTGGAACACACTCCAATCAATGTTATCTGCTGCATGGGTATGGCTAATCTCCTTCACAGCAATCATTTTCAGGGACTCATCCTTTTTACCACCATACTCTATTTAACATAACACTCAGTTTGCAACCAAGTGCCAGTGCATGGCAAGGATTTAGAAGATATGGGCCACCATTGCAAGGATATGAAATCCCCCAAGGTGGTGATGGTGGACTTTAAAAGTTCCTCCCTCCGCACCTCACAGGTCAAGTGGCATCAGCTCCAGGCGCACCTTGAGTGCCTCCTGTACCATCTGGTATCGATCCTGTCATGTGGGCAACATCTTGAAACACTACGACCCCTGGACCCCCATCCTGGATTCCAGGGAAACTCTCCTACCTCTTCTGATGAAATAATTCCCTCTGGCGGCAGAACTGAAGAAAACTGATGTTGCAGGGATTGCAGGCTTGCCACTGTTACCAGAGCTTTGTTAGGACCAATATGATGCAAATAATCACAGCAATGGTTTGTTCGATTTTGGCTATGCAGAAAGCAAAATCCCAAATTACCTCCAGCAAACAGAGTTCTCCTGAAAGCATTTTGTTATTAGGAAGAGGCAGCCCAACTACAGTGCATTCAACAAGTGGAAGAATGTCTGGGTGGCTGCGTTGCTGGAGAAAAAGCATCTGGGTATTACCTGGAGTCAGAACAGTTTGAAATAGCTTCCAGGTAGATGTCTCCCCTGGACACTACTGGGTGCAGATATTTTGGCAACATTTGAGAACTGGCTAACATTGGAAAATTTTTGTAATGCCAAATGGAATCAGCAACAGTGGATCAGGATATATTAGTAGAAATGTGCAAGTCAAGTTCAGCAGTTGAGAAAGTATGAAAGGTAAGGCAACAAGCAACTAGTAATAGATATGGGAGAGTGTACAAGCAAAAAGATGTGATGTAGCCATCTAGAGTTTCCATGTACAACATTAATGTATGGGATTCACTGGGTGCCGAAAATTGCTCCTACATCCCCCAACCAACGGGGTGCTATGTACAGAGCTACAGGGTGCTGGGACATGCGAATCGATTTGATTGAAGAAATTGAAGTCCTATATGAACTATACTGCGAAAATCGATGATCATGTGCACCACGGAGTAGTAAGTGTTGGATTAAGAGTATAGGTGATAATATACACATGCGCAACTGATAATTGACCCTATATATGGCCAGATTTCATTCAAGTGTTCGCTTTCAAATGTTTTCATATTGGAATCCAGTTACAATTTGAAAATGATATTCATTGAAATGAGGGTAGTTGCGGGGAAGTATAATGCTGAACACATAATTGGACCAGCCAAGGTTAGTGTTAGCAACGGTTCCAGTTTTGGACCCGGCAGGTATTATAGGTCTGCGTGGCAACGGCCTTACCCCATCAAAAATCGACGATTTTTTAAGCGAACCATCACTTTAAGGCCACAAATATTGATTAGAGAGTATAGTGTTTGATATGTGAAATATGCAGTTTTGCACGGCGCATCTTTTGGCCATCTCCGATTTTCGATATCTTTAAATCTCAGCAAGCGGCAGCCCAAAAACCTCGTTTTTATGCCAAAAATGACAATAATCTGAAAGCCGCTTGCTGAGTTTTAAAGATATCAAAAATCGGAGACCACCAAATGATGCGCCGTCTGCAGCTGCATATTTCATGTACCAAACACTAAATGATCGAATGAATATTCGTGGACTTAGTTGAGGGAACCGTTTTGTACAAACCCGGACCGAACCAGCCAGGTCCGGGATTTCTTGGAACCGCTATAATAGAAACGGTCCGAAAATGGAACCGTTGCTAACACTAGCCAAGGTGATCCATGCTAGCCTTGTTAAATGTAAGTATTCTCAAGAGCTGATAATTGTAAGTGGACTCTGGAAGGTTCTTTGGAGAATACAGAAGCGGACGGTGAGGAGGATGGCAGGCAAGAGACTGGGAGTAGTATTGATGTAACTTCAGAATCAAAGAATAGAATTGATAATATTCCACACATATTTATTGGTTCCAATGCTTCTATGTGAAATACATCAAAACAGAATGAATTGTCAAAGCCACAGAGCATGAGCACATTGGTCGAACATACATCTGAGCAACTAAATGGGATCATTGTGGAGGAAAAGAGAATGAATCAATGTTCAAGGGTGGTTCCGAAGCAAGTGGATGCTGAGGAGGCACTTGATCCAGATAATAGCAGTTCAGTAATGAACAGTGTTCTCAATACAACTGACAACAAATTCAATAATAAGCGTTTTCTTGAGATTGTCTGGCTGCGAAATGCCCATGTAATATGGCAATCGTAAGCTGACCGAGCTCCTGGTAACTATTACTCAATACCACACCTAGCTGGAACGAAGTTCGTGGCACACAACATCTGCGAAATGTAAAATGGTTTGGACGTTATAACTGAACAACTCAGCAACTCTGACTTTCAAATGCTACAAAATGACACTATTTGAACGTGCAAATTTGGGAGCGATTGGGAGTATTGGCCATATCTCCAAGACCTTTCCGGTGAACCTCAAACCTGGAGGGATACTTACCACAAGTGATGATAATAATGTTCATGCCAAATAGTACAATTCAATTAACTATCTTCCTCCCGTACCATTTGATTCAGGCATTGTAACTTAATATACTGTCCAGTAAGTATCTAAAGCGACATGATTATTAACAAGCCATACGGTATTGATTCTATCTGATGCAGCAGTCTCTCACACCACATGTGCCGGTTCAACAATTGCTCTGCCAGGTTCAATATCCATCTGATCAGTCTGTTTGACAACCAGAATGAACCAGTCAACACAATGAGCCCAACCATGCGGATCTTTGTACTTTGTCGCAATCACCATCATATACCCTTGGGCATGAGGATGTAATATGCATTGTGGGGTCTTCTTGGACCTCTGAGTAAAGGTCGATATCATTTGTCTGCAGGGCAGGTGGTCCATATAGTGGAGGATCTGATCTTCTGGAGTCCAGTGATTGCATAAACCAGGAAAAGATGGAACATGGCCTTGAAAGGTGTTATCGAGGTCACTTTCTGTATATTGGACTCAGATGTTATGAGATTGTGGCATGATTCCTTGGTTGGCATTGGGATATTCTACCTTGCAATCAAGCCCCAGATGCTCAACAGGTGAAATGGTTGACGGTAGTACAACAGCCCATTCTGAAGTTCATTAAAGATACTGACTATGAGTACATTCTGATCATGTCTGAGCACAAGTCGACTAACGTCCTGTCCCCTGGGCTCTTCAATTTGTGCACAGAATAGCTTCCCGAAGTTGGGAATTCTGAAATCCTCCGATACATATCGGACTGAGGTGAATTTGATACATCTGTACCCTCTGCAGACATGAAAGTTTCTCAAATGATTCACCTGATGTGTTACGAGGCAGAAAAATGCCTCTTCCTGACAAAGCTGGAGGTGTAAATGATGGGCTCTGCAAGTAATTCGCCATTTATTGTTAGTGGATAGTAGGTTGAAAACTTTGTGGAGTCAATATCGCACTAGCCTTGCAGGGTATGATGAGACAGTATCTCCTCCATATAGTCAAGACCGGTACACTGGCCATTGTGCTCGAGCATCTGATGAATGAAATTCACTATGTTAGTGGATTGATATGCCTCTTTCACATTTCTGATATGTAGCTATTCAGAAATATTGGTTGTGAAATTGTCACAAGAACCCATTCGCCAAATTGACTCTGATATATGGCTCGAAAGAAGCATCTTTGGGTAACCGAAATGTATTACACGCTGTTCAATTGTTTTCTGGAGCTCCTGAACACCAAATGCCTGCCACCAAGCTGCAAACTCAATCAAGCGGATGGAGAATTGCTTCTTGAACCACATCTGTTCATTTGAAGTGATACAATGAATCTCTCTCTTCAGCCGTTTCTCAACGCAGTCGATATCAGCAATACTGCAGGTGGTGGCTTTGGTCTCAGCATCAGAATGATGCACCTGAAATTCGATACTCTTGTCAGCAGTCATGTTTGCTCCACCATGAACCACGTCATCTGCAGCAGTTTTCGTATGGGCAAGATCTTTGACCAATATACTTCTGGGACTGGTCGCCGTAGTCACAACTTCCTGCAATAGTTGTCATGCGTGATGTTGCAATAATTGATCGAATAGCTAGCGTTTAACAGGTGCCACCTCATAGATTTCATGCTCCAATCCCCCTTTTGCACTCTGCCAATCAGCAAGTGAGCATTTGGTTGCCACTTGTCAGGCACTCTCCAGGTGCACCTGAAATTGCATTGGTTGTGTTGAGGTAAACTTTTCAGCCCCGTACACCTGATCGTACATTGCAGCACGGAATTGATAAATTGTATGTTCTCATTATGGTTGGAATTCTCTTGCCAATTGTTCCTCCACTTTGCCATTCCCCGACTTCGACATTTTCTGTTCTCGCACAGCACCCTTCTTCTAGTCAAATCACTTCAGTGCATCATCTAGTACTGTGAGCGATAAATCCGAGTGATTTTGTTGGCTAACAGGTAGAAAGAATTCACATAATGCTTGTGCTGCTCCCATTACAATTTCATCAGAGGCTGTTTCCGCCGCAGTTTTCCCATCATCCTGGGAGCAGTCAGGTGTTGTAGCACAATTCACTGCTACTGTTCCAAAGATGACCCAGATATCTTGTCCCTGGCAGCAGCTGCTGTTAACCGAATCGAATCGTTTACAGAAGCGCTGGAGGCCCGGAAATCCTGGTACAGATGTGAATCAATTGTCAACTTAATCCTTGTCATTTCTAACTTTTATGTATTTGAGCAGCCAGTGTAATATGTCTCTAACTACACCCAAGAGCAGCAGATGCAATGCATCAGGCTTCCAAAGTCGACAGACATTGCAGAGAGGGTATTGCCAGAATCGGTTTCAGGTTGGATGAACACCAAGAGTGTGCAGAACATCGATGATAGTTTCGTCCAGAATCTGCAAGGAGACAGCCTGATCGCTTGAGTTCTCGGGTGGTCAAAATGTGGAATGCCCCATCAGCCCACCTTTACGAATTTCACACATTGGGCATGAGCCATATGGGACTTGAGCAACAATTGCTTCTTCTGAATAATCCCCGACCCAGGCTGCCATAAGAGGATAACATTGTCTCTGGAATCCATCATCAAAATTCCATTTGAAGCTGTGACAAGTAATGTCAAGATTCCGGAGTGGGGACAGCCCAGTTCCAACTGTGGAATGCCATGACTCCTCAGAATTTCTGGCACCTGTCAGGGGACAAGGGATCAGCCCAATGAGATGCCAGTCGCCAATTTTTGGTGTCTGGTGGAAATCGTTTCAGATAGTACTAATTGTGACATACAATGTACAGGCATGCTGAGCGCCCGAAAAATTGTCAACTGAGTCTTGTCTGATGCCCAAATGACTGGCACAATCCTCACTCCGGCAGGAAGCTTATCTTAGGTATCCCACCACCAATCACCCGTGTTCATGTTGCTGTATATTCAACCATTTTCCGAGTCTGCACGGTGCACTGTTTCAAAATCGAGGTGAGGAGGCAATGGGAGATGTGCCAAAATGAACCTTAGAGACTTTATAATATCCCTGTAGTAAAATGTTCTGAAAATATGTGAATAATCATCATTGCAACTATCATCAGTGAGCGTGACATCGAGTTGAGCGAGGAGCTTTCGCGGGTGATCTGCTAATCGGAATAATTGAATTTCGAAGTTGTCCAGTCCACGCCTCAGATGTTGATCTATCCACTGTTTTGTTTGCTAGCTCAATGATTGCAACTGTTGAACGTTGTGTGCTGACTGAAATGGATGCCATGAAGTTCATTGTACTGTGTACTTGCGATGCATGTTGTACAATCCAGTTGATTTGCCAAATGCTTTCCCCCTGGCATTTTCCACTCCAACTACCTACTTATGAGCCTTTGTCTTTGTTGCATCAGGGGTACACACCAGGTTTGGCTTCAGGGGGTCTATAGCATCTTCGTCCGGAGAATCTTCAGGTGGTGGCAGACCAGTTACAATGTCTAGAGTTGTATCATTAGTTGACTTGCTAATCGATAGCCATTCAGGTGTACCAACTGAAGTCGCACAATGATGGCTCGAGTTGGTCGCAGCCTGCACAAGGAAAAATCCCATCAGTTGATAGCCCTTCATTTATCGATATTGCGTGATATTGTTGATAGTGAGTTTCTAGTCAGATTTCGTCGAAAAGTTTTATGTTGCAGACACCGCACTTAGCATGTTTCTGGCAAGTGTTAATCATATTGAAGAAGGGGTCAGCAAACACATATTCGGATGAATCTCTATTATGCTTCAGGGTGTGATTTACAGGCTCAGGAATATTGGTTTGAAAGCAAGCAAACTCAGGTTAGCATAACACAGCTGCATTGCACCCCGCCAGATGCAGGGGCGGGGTAAGAGCAAGTAAACTTACAATCAGATTTCGTCATAATCCAGGATATATGTATTGTATGCCACATGATAATCATCCACATCACCCGCCGAAAGTCACTGACAGAGAAGAGAACATTTCATTCATCATCACTGCAATCACCACCATGGGCCTTACAAGACGCTGATGCGGCACTCTGAGTCATACAAACCCTTGAGCTTCCAACCTGCTGATATTGAAGGTAGATCGTCTTAATACAATGAATGGTTGAGTATCCTAGCTACCGGTATGCCCATGCAATGATCATCAAGAACTAAGTGGCCGGTAGAATGGTTTCTTCAGTAACAATCCTTGACTGCAGCACGGATCCTGAGGGGAACAATGATGTTCAGACAAGGAGCTCCTTAGGAAACAAGCACTGTTGCTGCTTGACTCACAAGGGTCCTATTGGATCAGGTTGCAAGGTTATACACAAACAGCTTATGTGTAATATTTCTAGTCGTGCCAACCTTCTTACTGGATATAGTTCTTGTTTAGTTCCTGGAGATATCATCTCAGATCCCTTCTATGACCTATACAGTCATGGAAGCGTACGAAGGGGAGCAGCTATCTACTATCTCAGTATATGAACTCGAGCATGTAACAAAGAAAGGCAGGATGTGTGTGATGAAAGATTCTTTTTCTCAGCCAGGGTGGTTTCATGGATCAAAGGTGTAGTGAAACAACGCCGATCATGGCAACAGAATGGGTCATTGGAAGCCCTTCATTCCGCTGATGGTCACTGTGACCTGCAATATACTCAACCATTCTCCAATTTATGCTATATCACATCTCGCATCTAGAATAAGTGACCACCATCTTTGTTCACAGAACATGTTGACCAGCCAATCTCCACTGAAGACATCAAATATGGCTCCACTAGGTGGCCAATTTGGCACTCATTAACTGTGTGAAGACAATTCAGAATCATCCGAGTATAGTCCAAGAACTGCCACTGGCAAAGACTGACGATTTGGGAAACAAACCAATCAATATCATCCGCTGCATGGGTATGGTTACCTGCTTTCAAAGCAGCCATTTCCCGGCTCTCCGCAGTTGTATCACCATTCTTCATTCAACCTGACTAACAGTTCGCCACCAACTACCAGCCCAAGCAGAGGATACCTAAGTTATGGGCCTTACTGGGATCGATATGACCTCCACCAGGGTGGCTATGGCACCTCTCAAATGTTCCCCCTTTGGCAGATGCCAGGACAAAGGCTGTCATCTCCAGCTGCACCAAGTGTGACTCCAGGACCACCGGAAAACAATCCAGTGAATCAGCGAACATCATCCAGTTCTGATGCCGCACCTGGACCTGTTTCTGGCGCTCCTGGGAGACCCCCAATTAGCCTCCCAACGAAACGATTCCAGCCACCGGCTGAACTGTAGAAGACAGGTATTGCAGCAATTGAGGAGCTGCCCCCATTGCCAGAGATTTCCTACGCCAGTTATGATGCACATGATGACAGTTTAGTTTCGTCGGACTAGGGTGGAGCAGAAGGCAACCCACTAATCAGCCTGAAGCAAACAGAATTCTCCTTGAAGCAATGCGCCAAATGGACGGGGCTGGCCAACTACACTGTGTTCAAAGAGTGGAAGAAAGTATGGGTGACTGGGTCTCTGGAGAAGAAGCATCAGTTCATTATCCAAGGACAGAACTGAGTGGTACAGCTTCGAACTGGACCCCAGCACTCAGAGAAAGTGGCTGCAGAATTATGGGTGACATTCAAGGACTTGCTGCCGTTGGATAATTCCCCAAATGCTGAATGGACTTGGTGGAGGTGGGTTGAGATGTTTTTGAAGAAATGTGCAAGCAAATTGGGGAGGCAAGGAAAAGGGGAGGCGATGCAATGAGTGACCGGCGACCAGTTCGGGCAAGCGTGCTGGCAAAACAGCGAGAAGTTGCCGCCCAAAGTTCCAAAATACAACGTCTAAGGATGTGATTCGATGGGTATAGAATGGCAACGATATGATTCTATCCTTCGAACCACTCCAAGTCTTGTCTACCAGTGTGAGGAAGTGGGAAGAGCTGATTGATTTCATCATCAAAAATGGAGGCTGGAAAGAGCCATGCTTTCTAACATTGGTGTTCAAGTGCACCTTTGAGCAGGACGAATTCAACGAAGAGTAAATGTGATTATATACTCACTGGCAAATGATAAGTGACCCCATATATGCACAGATTTTGTACAACTGTGGCCTTTCAAATGCTTTCATGGTGAAACTTGGACACAATCTGAAGATATTATTCGTCGAAATCAACACAGCGACAGGGAAGGAGCTTGCAGAGCAAGTGAATAAACCAGTGACAGTAATCCCTGCTGGCCATGTTATAGCTAGATCTGTACAACTGCAAATCATTATACATAGACTTTGGAAGGTTCTGAAGAGGGGGGAAGAGAGGACGATGGTGGGGAAGAGAATGATACTTCTATTAATGTAAGTTCTGATTGAAAGAATAGAATTGATTTTATTCCATCCTTATATATTGGTTCCAATGGTCGCTCATCTGTGAATTACCTAACACTGCGATGAATTTCAGCAGTGCTGGAGTGTGTGCCCATCTGCCCGACATACATCGAAGCAAATGAAAGAGATCCACATTGATGGAAAGAAATTAATGAAAGATGCAATGAAGGTTCCGAAGCAAGTGGAGGATGGTGAGGTGGACCTCCATCCAGATAACTCCTGTTCAGTATTGAATACTGTTCTCATTACAATCAACAACAAATTTGAACACGAGTGTCATGATGATGCAGTCACACTGATGAATGCTTGTCTGATTCACCGATGGAAAGCTGACCGAGTCCCTCCCAACTGGTATCCAATTCCAGGCCCCCACGGAACCATGTTTCTTGCACACCACTTTAGGGCTATAAGGTTCATTGTGAGGAGATAGGATTGGGATTCAGATATGCCAGGAGTGCTGGTGGCAGATGAAATGGGTCTTGGCAAGATTTTTACCTTGGTGGCAGCAGCTATGATATGCAAATAGCTGACTGGGAAGGTTGTTATGGGGTTGCCATGGTCTATGTTGTCAGGGAATACCGTTGAAGAGTGGGGGAATATGGCGCCAAATGACTATCCCAGGATTATTGGTGAAGAATGGGAGGGGTATCAGTCGCAGAGACTTAATTCAGTGTCTTGCAACCTTTCAGACATCCTTACAACTCCACCTCAGGGGCATGCTGCGCTTACTTCAGCTCTTTAACCGATCCTAGTGGTCACAATTCCCAGAGTGGCTGCGACATTGAAGAGTGTCATCGACGAGATGACATATTTAACTGATTTCATATGGGTCAACTTACTGCACACGGAGGATGCAAATCTCACACTCCGGGATCTGAATATGAGTATTGATGTTCCCAAAAACCGATGCAATATCCACCTTGTTCCATATAATACCTTGACATCCAGAGTGAAACCATCAAGCAATGACCAACTCTCATCATGTGCATGGAGTTTTGGGATTTTTGATGAGTCCCATTGGTAGAAGACTAAAAACAGTGTGGGCTGGCAAATCATGATGAAAGCAAGAATTGCATTCAAACTTCAAGTCACAGCTAAGCTGGGATGTCTTTCAGTATATGACTGGTGTTATCAGATGATGTGGCTGTTTTCAGGTGCGCCTGAAGATCCAGAGGATAATACAGTGATAGAAAAACATGGTGCAGAGGCATTGTAGTCCACTGTGATGAGTTTGTTGCATACAATCCAGACAGAAGACGAAGATGCTCAAATGGAGTCTGCGAACCAGATGATATACATTGCCAATCCTTGCATGATACGCAGGTGGTCGAAATCGAAACTGCTTGATGGAAAGCTGCTCATTCAGATGCCAAAGGACAATGCACACCTCATTGATCTCGAGTTTACTGAGGATGACAATGCATAACTGAAGACTCTGGTGTAGGGATACAGTTCATGGGGTGCTTCAGGAGCATGGAGGGTTTACAGATGGCGGCTAGTAAGATTTTTGTTTGTGTTGAGAGTCACCTAGGATCACAACAACATTTCAGGACAATGGTTAAATGAATGGCCACTCTATACATGAGTGGATTCTCCAATTTTCCAATGGCTGAGACAGATATTTCTGCCAATGATTGTCAATGAACCTGCAGACTATCCCAAACCAGATCAAGATGACTAATCGAGAGAGGTGCTACATCCAGAACCAGTCGGAAATGACAATGCACTCCCCAGTGCCCCTCCTCCACGACAAGCGGTGCGATTTTGTCCTCATCCTGGCCAAGTTCGTCATTTGAAGTCGTGGCTAACAAAGTATTTTACAGATCGTGTGGATATATTCCACATGTATGCAGAAATGCGCAATGATGAACGCACAAAAATGCAGCTCAAATTCCTGGATTTAAGAAATCCCTCAGTATTCATACCTACACCCAAAGTGTGCAGGACAGGCCTACATTGTAAAGCAGTTAACCATGCAGTAATTATTGAGAAGTTCTGGGTAGTGAATGAGCAGCAGCAGGCATTTGAATGAGTCGTCTGGCTATGGCAAAACTGAGTACCTCACACATGGTTACTGAGTACTGGTTTTGGTGGCTATGATAACCTCATGCGCAAACACTGTGGAGTAGTAGGAATGCGAGTCCTGCACAGCTGGATGAGCTGACCTAACAGCATGACATTGATGATTTACCGGAATCTGGAATCTTGTACAGACCATATAAAGTTGCTGCAAGAGAATGGAGACCCAGTGCAGTCGGATGAACTATCATCTTCGGTTGTTAGGACGCTTCATCAAGGTATGCCTGTTTAGTCATTCAATCAACATCATCTTCTCAACTGATACAAATAGTCAAAAAGGTCATCTGTAAGGCACACTATACTGCATAAAGAAATCCTTTCTCTCAGTGAGTTGGAGTGAATCAAAGATCTGATGTTGGAATTGTCAGCGGGGGATCTCATTGGTGTTCTTAAGTATTAATAATGATCAATATGAGATGAAGTCAATTAATAAGCTACATTACATGTTCCCGGCTGGCCTATCCCACGATAAATGGCCTAAGTCAAATTTTCATCCTGATGCAGCAAAGGGATTTGAATTGTTTGTCAACTGCAAATTCAACGTGCACCGGAAACCTGAGGCCACTTACACATTTTGAAGTCAAATCAATTAAAAATCCATACTGCAACCTCTTTCAGGTAAGCTGGGGAATTTTCTGCATCTGTCATGAGTCTTGTTATGACAGGTCGAGCACTGCATATTTGCCAATCTCATTTGGCAATTAAGCCAGTCTAGGCAATATTGATTAGCTGTGACAGAATGTGAGACACCACCTAGCCGATTTGCAGCCTTCCCACATCATCTGCTGGTATATGATCGCACTTCAGGAGCATCGGAGAATCCTCAGTATATGTCTTGAGTCACGTTCTGACTGACAAGGCATAGCATTTCTGCTAATCGCATTTGTCAATGAGACAGTCTATGCAGTATTGAGTACTTCTGAGAGAGTATCGGACATGGCTCGCGTATTCGTGGCAAAGCCGCAGCTTTTGCTGGCCAATGAATGAAGTTCAGGTGCAGCACAGAATCCTGCACATCTCATTATGACAGATCCAGCACAGCAAATTTTCCAATCCGGTTTGGCAATACAGTCAGTCTGGGCAATATTGAGTAGGTGTGTCAGAATATGATACATTGGCTCACATATTCGTTACAATGCCACAGCTTTTGCTGGCATATTATAGAAGTTCAGGCACACCTCAGATCCGCATCCTAGAGTGTCGGATACTGAGATATGGCTCAGGTATTCATGGCTAAGCTGCACCTTTTGCTGCTGGGTATTTCTTGGCCAATGATTGAAGTTCTGGCACAACTGAGATCTGCAATGCAGTCCAGAATGAGGTTCATAGGTTTGTATGAAGCCAACATTGATAAACTGCGACTCATCATGGATGTATCATTGTAGCCCAGGCACACCTCAAGAGTGACAAAACATCCACCCAAGTGCAGGTATCCCAGTCCATAGTGAACATTCCATCTTTATTGGCTTCATTCTCATCATGATTTTCTTCGACTTTAAATCCGGGGACCCTGTGCACGCAGATTGTCTCCAATGAAGACACTTCAACGATTGGTGCAGGCGGCAAATCCCGTGCAGCCTCTGCTAATGAAAGAATCGATGCTCGATCAGGATATGTGGGCCGCAGCAAAAATTCCACCAATGGTAAGCTCCTTGACAACAGTCCGTTGGAGGAAGAAAGCGCTGTACAACTCACCCAGAAATGGATGGACCTGGGAAATTAGTAACCTCACGTAACTCGAAATTGTTATATTAGTATGTCTGCACCTATGCCTCGACATCGTGAAATAGCTTCTGCAAGTTTGGACTCTGTCAAAAGAGGTCGAGCTTGGAAGCGAGAATCTCAAAAGACAGATTCTGTTCAGCCACTGTGCAAATGCCCTGCAACTCCTGTTCACCCAAGTACAGAACTTACTCAACGAAGCCTAAGTTCTCAATCCTCTGAATGCAGTTTTAACTTGATTCTGACTAAATATATGTTGGGGCCGGCAAAACTCGTATTTAATAATTGATCATGTCAACCAATTGCAATCAAGAGAGAAGTCTGAAGCGCAAGAATCGTGCAAGCTGAACCTAAGACAAGGCATCTTTGAAGTGAGCAATGAACTGTCGGAGTAAGGTGAGCTTGCAATCCCCAGAGATTGAATTCATGCCTAACCATATAAACTTCGGTGCACCTCAAGTTCCAGATCTGCATGCAATCATCATTCCTCTGTGAGATGATCTCCCACTATTGATTTATTCAAGTCAATACTGTAGTGGTGAGACTTACAATGAATATATGATTTAACACTGTGCAACTTACTATATATTAGGCGCAAAATCAGAATATGAGTGAGTATTCATGACCAATTTTTGGCAATCTTAGCATGGAGTAGTGCTTGAATCATTAAGATTACCCCTGAATCATCCACTGTACCTTACCATTCTCTTTCAAAGTCTGTATCTCTTCTTTTTGTACCAATTTCCCTGTCTCCTCCATTAACTGCAACTGTGTTGTGAAGGATATTCTGCAGACACAGCTTAGATGAATGCTTGAAGCGGAAGTTATGCTTACAATATTGCCATATCGACCGCTAACTTAGCTGCAGCAACCTAATACAATACAATATCATGCAAATACTTGTTTCCTTCTGGCGGATATGCCACATACAGAGATTCATATTTCTCCTCATTCGATAACAAACTCAGTATGAACCCTTTCAACCCAGCTGTTACTCTCATGGTCCCAAATCCATTGAGTTCAGCAGATTCTCAATGATGCACTAAGTCTATGCGATATGGTCACCTCAAATGGTCGAACATTCACTCCTAGTTACTATGTTTAGAGAAGTCATATGCAGGGGCACATGTTTTCATTCAGGTTCTCAGTGCTCCATTTGGCCAGCAGGAAGGGTTACTTAAGGTTGGGAATTTTCTTCTGGTGCATCTGATTCTATTCTGTGTGCATTGGCTTTCGCCAACCACCAATTGTTGCATCAATGGAGAGTGTTGTTGGTAGGAGTTGCTAACATCCGGCATTCGGAATCCATCGTTTCAGGCGCACCTGACAATGACTAAATCTATTCCAGTACACGTGACAACATACTATATCGTAACACTTAACTGACAACCTCAATATACATTTGAACGATTGAGGTCATCTCTCCTCAATCCGTCAAGGCGCGCCTCAAATTACAACCTCCTAGACCATTTGCAACTTCTTGCTCCATTCTTCCCGTTAGTCTATTGCCCTCAATCTTATATTCACTTCTTATACACTCTCTCCCACATTCCCCAACTTTCAATCTTCATTAGAACAAATGGAACCAATGCCCATCTAGGTGAGCAATCACTATTCACAGAAGAATGAAGAAGCAGACCTTGAGAGAGCACTTTCATTCAAGAATGCAGCCAATCTTCATTCTCCATCAAATGTTTGCCTTCCATTTATCTACTTTCATGCATTGCATTGCGGATGACTAATGTCTCCGATTTCACTATTAAGTAGGATGACAATATAGATCAGGAGATCGGTGATAATGAAAGTGAGGACACTGGAGAGTCCACCATATCATCCGACATCGAACAAGCCAATTTGGTTCACCAACAGGAGGTCCTGTCACTTCGCCAGGTGCACCACGACTAGTCATTACCAACTACAAGTGTTCTACTGCCAAAGAAATGGAGCAGTGTCGATACCGTCATTGCATGCCCTCTGCTTCAAAATTCCCGAAATCCAGCTAGGGCAATGGCACCACCACTGCTCAAGCGCTAACAGTCAACCCTGCTCAGCAAATTATATGAGTCTGACCTTGCACTATCTGCCCAGGCGCTGCCGCTACGCCAGTCTAGTGGAGACCAAAATTTTTCACAACCAAAGGCCTGTGCAGAACAGCACGTTCCCCAACACCAATAGGGAACTTGTGAGGTAGTGAAAAGGTTCACGGAGACAATTGTATTCAAAAAGACACTTTGGCCGATATCCACTGATGCCAAGTACTTGATGGTTGATGAAGCTTGGAAACAACCCATCGAAGCCCAGGATTGTAAGGGGGCATTATCAGGTGCTGCAGTAGGGATGCCATCTGAGTGTCAATTGTCCGGCAGTCAATCTCTTGTTCGGAGTTAGCAGTTGCATGTGCGCTCTGAGACTGATCTCCGGATCCAGGTTATGGAGCTCTTGTTTGACAATCCATATCTCTCCAAGGTCATTGATAAGAAATCATGGTTCACCTGAATGCAAGTGCTTGATCTAATTTACATCAATTTTTCTTCACCACCAATAGCTTGGGGGGTCAGCCTACCACATCCCAGTATTTCCAACCTCTTGCTCAGCAGACATTAGCACTAGCTGCCACAGCTATTCATTGTGCGTTGTCTGATTATGCCAGTGGGAAGAAGGCTACAGTAATGTTTTCTCAAGATGAATATCGAGGTACATTTTGCCCATCCTCTGTCCTACATATCACTCTGGAAGCCACTGCACTCATCATCAATCACATAATAGTGGGCCGCTTGATACCCCCATTGCGGCACAACTCCACAAGCATAGACGCTCCTCAATCCCCGTTGGCGCTCCTCTGCCTAGATTGATGCTGCTCTATATCATTCCCCATTCGATTCCCACCGGCCCACCTTGGTCTAGATTGTTGCTTCAATATTGTATTCCCTGCTCCTTAATCCACGTTTTGGTGCTGTGTAATCTCCGCCACCACTCCTCAGCCTAAATTTGGCGCTCCTCAATCCCTGTCGGTGCACCTCTGCCCAGATTTGGTGCTCTTTTTCATTGTGCGCTCCTCCAACACCTTCTGTGTACTCCTCTTTCCCACATAGCAGTCCCCATCTGCCACCCCTCTTTTGCTAGTGGTTGCTCCCCTTTTTCATCCGAATATATGATTGCCTTTCAAATGCGCAATTAGATTCGCAGGTAGCTAACATCTCATTATGCTTTCGTTAGTTATCACAAAGTGAGCCAAATGACATTTCAATTCAATTTCATCTACTCACGAGGTATGAAACATTGGCAAACACACGGAGCGCCTTCAACTGCTGTGCTCCGTTGATGAATTGTGTGTTCCTGCTTTCATCGGCCCCGATGAGATGGTGGATGGAGTGGATGACATTGACAACATGTTTGATTGATATCATTCGATCGCTTGTGGGGTCATTGTATTATTGTACCTGTGTGTATGGTTCAATCAGTCACCTGTTTCGTTGGTTTCTCAATGTAGTGAGGCACAAATACAATGTTGAAGAAGATCGCATGTTTAATTCAGAAGTGATAATGAACAATAATCCATGCATCATATTCGCCATGGAGGGAAATCGATTTGTTGTGTACATCTGGAGAGTCTCAGATAATGTCTGCAGTCCTCTGAATGAATATCCATAACAACCAAGACATCCCTCACAGTTTGCTTGTGATTTCCGCGTTAGTTTGGCGACACTCCCAGGTGCACCTAAAGTTCTGTCCGGCACTCCAAAGTTTTCCCAAACTTATCACAATCACACACATGGTACTCCTGTACCAGTCATCAAGGTTTCTTGTTACTCCCAAGGCCGCCTGGAATGCCCTCCTAGGGTCCAATTCTCTCCTGAAATTGATGCTTTTGTTCACACTCCACATCCTCTCAGACACTGCTGGAGGCTCGCAGTGACTAAAATTCATTTTGGTAATGAAAGTGTTGCCAATATGGTTCATTGTGAGGAGATGAGTTTAGGATTTGGGTATGCCAGGAGTACTGGTGCCAGACGAAATTTGATTTGCACAGATGTTCACCACACTAGCAGCAGCTGGGATATGGAAATTGCTGACTGAGAACGTTGTTGGGCAGTTGTATCGAATAATTTTTATCGGGGAATACCTCTGACTAATGGCTGTAGTTGGCACAGCACCAATATCTTGGTATTATAAGTGATGATCATGAGTGGTATCCATTGCAGAGACTGAATTCAGTTCACCACCACCTTTTAGAGATCCAGACAACTTCCCCTCTAGGGTATCCAGTGCTTACATCATGCTGTGAACAAATCCTGGTGAACACAGTGTGTGGAGTGCCATCGTCATTGTAGAGTAACATTGACAAGACAATATTTGGGGCCAAATTCAAACTGATAATCTCAATCACTGCAGAAAATGAGCATCACACCCATGAGGATTGGAACACCGGTATTGACCATCTGAAAAACTGATTGAATATCCACTTTGTTTCATCAAACACTGTATCATCCACTGAAAAAACCAAAAGGCAACAGCCAACTCTCATACTAACCTTGGAGTGTAGGCATTTTTGATAAGCCTCATCAGTCCATTACGAAAGACTGCATGGGCTGGTGAAGGTTGAGATATGCCACAATTGGATTCAATCTTCAAGCAACAGCGATACAGTGATTCCATTCACTTAGTAATGGGTGTTACCAAACAATTTGTTTGTTTTCAGCTGGCCCTGAGGATCCAGAGGATGACACTGAGATGGACAAGCATGGTGCGGAGGGATTGAATTCAACAACAAAGAGTGTAATGTATGTTACCCAGGCTGAAGACACCAAGGTTCGACAGGATGTGGCACACAGGATGATATAAATTGCAATTACCTCGATAATCAGATGGTGGTCAGAATTGACACTTCGCAATGGGAAACAACTGGTTTGAATACTGAACAAGAATGCACAGCTGGTTGATTTCCTGTGGATCGGGCAAGAAGATGGAAAACAGAAGACCTGTGTGGAAAGATTCTTTTGGCAAAGCGCTTCTGGTGCAGGAAAGATTTGTGGATGGCAGCTCACAAGTGTTTGATTTGTATTGGGAGGCATTCAGGACCGCAATGACAGCTCAGGACTATCTAGGAATGACCACTTCTATACTTGGGTTGAATCTCCCATCATCCCTTTTCTGAGGAAGAAGTTTCTGCCAATGGTGATAAATGAACAAGTAAGAAAGGCTGAACCTGACCAAGATGAAACTGTAAATGAGGTGTTCCATTATGAACTAGAAAGATATGAAAATGCTCTCCTCGATACACCTTCTCCACAGTAGGCAGCGCCTTTTTGTCCTCATCCTGACAAGGTGTGCCATGTAAAGTGGTGGCATACCAACCATTCAGCAGATGATGGGGATGTATTCTACATGTTTGCTGAAATGGGCAATGGTGAAAATACAGAAATGCTGCTCAAATTCCCAGATTCACCACATCCCACTGCGTTTGTAACTAGATCCAAAGTAGGTGGGACTGGCCTATCTCTTATAGCACCAAATGATGCTTTCATATTGCAGAAGTTCTGGGTATTAAATAAGCCATGCCAGGCATTTGCCCAGGCTGTCCAGCTGGGGCAAAACAGAGTTCCACACTGATGGCTATTGAAAACACATTCCAGTGGCTATGATCACTGACTAAGTGATCACCACCAACACTCTGGAGTGGTAAAAATATACTTGTTGCCCAGCGTGATGAGTCAACAGAACATTACTATGCCGATGATTTGCCATATGCTGGAGTCTGGGGAATACTATACCAAGTACATGACAGTGAACAGAGCCATGTTGCAGTTAGATAGAGACAATGAACTATAGTCTCAGAACATCATGACTGTGAATTCACCATACAGCTGCTTCAATATTCAACCAATCCAATCGCACCCAGTAATACAAATAGTTACAAAGCGTCATTTGTAATGCACTCCAGTACATAAATTAATAATTTCTCCATCATTTTGAAGTGAATCAAGTGTTGATGTTAGAAAAGTTGAGTCCCAAATTACTAGTTGTTACAGAGGGATTCCATTGCAGCTCTTGGTGATTTACTGACAAATTTGAAATGAAGTCAAATTGATCCACTCATGTTTTGTGAACCTAAACATACAAAGCTGCATTGAATAATGAAATCTGTGAGGTTGTCAGCACTGTGAGATTGTACGAACTGTAAGGCTGTAGGCACTGTGAGGTTTTTGATGCCATAAGGTTGTAGGCACTGGAAGGTTGTTGGCGCTGTGAGGTTGTAGTTGGCTTGAGGTTGTAGGAACGATGCGGTTGAAGGCGCTGTGAGAATGTCGGTGCCGTGAAATTGCAGGGACTGTGAAGTTGTAGGATCTGTAAGATTGAACATGCTGTGAGGTAGTAGGTGCTGTCAGGCTGTACGCACTGTGAGGTTGTAAGTTCTGTAAGGTTGTAGGCGCTGTGAGGTTGAAGGTGCTGTGAGGTTGTAGGTGCTGTAAGGTTGTAGGTGCTGTGAGGTTGTAGGCACAGTGGGGTTGGAGGCGCTGTGAAACTGAAGGCATAGTGAGGTTGTAGGCACCATGAGACTGTAGGCACTGTGAGGTCATAGGTACTGTGAGTGCGTAGGCACTGTGAGATTGTTGGCACTATGAGGTTGTAGATGTTGTGAGGTTGTAGGCACTGTGAGGTTGTAGGTGTACTGGTCAAATGGTGGATAGTCTTCAGAAACACATATTGTAGGGACTGTTTGACTAATATATCCGTCACTGGGTAAATGCTTCGTCATTGAACGTATAGGAAACATGTAATTTCGCAGGGGCTACAATCTGTTGTCGCAAGGCTCTCATCATTTCATCACAATGGGTTTGAGTGGAATTACATTATTGAATTCAGTGAAGTGATTCAAATTATTCATGAATCGCATATTTGAGGTTCATGGAAATTATTAGGCTGGGGTTAAAATTTGACATTCAAAACATCAAAACAGTTGAATCGATTACTCACACAGGCACATGACAATCCCACCTACCTCAAGCCTATTGAGATGACAAATACAGCACTGGGTATCTTCGAAACAGCAATTCGGATAGTGACAGTTTAGGTGTTACAGATTCTCGGAATGAGAGTCATAGACGAAGTTGGTATATTCCTCGCATACTGGCAGCATTTGCAATCATAAGATTGGAGGTCAGGCACACTGCAGATCTGGAACACAGAGAGCCGGACAACCAGACTCAGCCTAGATACTGCTGGCTACCTGCATCGCATTGCTGTGGGCCACTGTCAGGCCTATGGTTGAAGTTCAGGTACACATCAGATTCTGCAATCCAGTCCAGTATGGTATTTTGTGATTTTTATGAAGCAAAATTTGTCAAGCTATAATTTATTATGGACTTGGGATTGAAGCCTAAGTACACCGCAGAGTGACAACTCAGTCACTGAAGTGAATTTACCCAGCGTGTAGTGCACCTCTCCTTTGCCTAATGCCTAACATGTTTTTGTCAACATTAAATGCTATTCAATCAGTGGAGGCTACACACACATATTGTATTCTATCAAGACAGAACACATTTAGGCGCAGGTGGCTCATCCCGCTTGCCCTGAGCTTAATATATCTGAACCTATCCTTCATTGGTATTTGAAGAATATCACAAAATCCCTCAACTATCAAGCTTGATTTCAACTTGTACTTTGGAGGGAATGTAGTCACTGCACAGTAAACCAGAAATGCACACCTCAGGCGAGGCTGTAACCTCACTGAACTCGATATAGACTAAGTAGTATGTTTGGACTGATGAATCCACTTCCATAACAAGCATATATCAGTTCAAGCTCCATTAAAAGAGCTGGAGTGCAAGAGTGAGAATCCCCAAAGTCAGATTCTGCTCAGCAACTCTGCACAGGACAAGCAACTTCCACTCACCCCATTTATCTCACTTGCTCAGAAAGGAATAAATTCTCATTAATTTTGGTATAGACTGACCTGAATTCAGACTATATGTATCCTTAGGCCGCGAAAATCAGCATCTTAGAATGAATGATGAGATATGATTTCCATGCAGAACATTCGAAGAGAGGGTATCTTCAAAAGTATTCTCTGCTCAACGAGGCGGTAGATCACAGGCAACTTGCAGCATAGAGCTTATCTTGAAGGTGTTACCATTGCGACGAATCTGGAACAGACTCATCGATTTTCGGTCAATATTCCACTTCTTAAAGCTTGCGTCATGATCAACTTGTGGTGACACCTCTAGTTAACAAAAGACAGCTTCGAAGAGTGCAATTAACTCTCCATGAGGGGCAGACTGCAAAAGCAGTCATTGCAGTGAATCGTATGAAACAAGTTCAGTCTCTGTAAACTTCCATTTTCTGGAACTGCATGAAATCATTCCTCAGCTCGCTGTGAGATAATATTTCAGAAACTCTTTATACCATCATGTTGCTTTCAATCCCAACATCCGTTGTTAGTCAGCTGTGTAGTAGTGTGACCCATCATCAATTTATGATTTGCTGATGTGCACTGTAAACTAGATATTTGGTGCAAAATCTGAAAGAAAGTAACTATTCATAACTCCTTTGCTACTGATCTTGGCATTGACACCAGCATGAATCACAACCATTACCCCTCAATGAACATTGAACTATACCATTCTTTGCCTATGCTTGATTCTCTCTTTTCTGAATCTAAAGTCACTTTCTACTCCATTAACTGCAATATCGCGGTGAAAGGATTATGCAGACACAACCTATGGATGAGCACATAAAAGGGAGTTGATACGAATATTATTGCCCGATCGACTGCTAACATAGCTACCTCATCTTAATTCAATGACCCATTGTGAAAATAAGTATGTTGTTGCAATGGTTAAGCCAGATATGAAGATATCTATTTCACAACTATTGATGACAAACTTGGTTGGGACAATTGCAATTCAACAGTTGCTCACAATACCCGAAATCTATTGAGTGCTTACCATTCTCAATGCTGCATCAAATCTATGCCAGGCAGTCATTTCAAATTCTCTAACAATCTCATATAAAATGTATTTTGGAGGCCTTTCATTCAGGGACACTTGTTCTTAGTCATGTTCTCAGTATTTAATCTGGCCAGTACAAAGGGTGAGTCAGTGTTACAAACCATGTTATCATCCACAGTATTTCAGGTGTGTCTGGTTCAGTTCTATGTGTGTTGGCTTAAACCAACCTCCAATATCTGTATCTATAGCAATGTTAATAGGAGTGCTAACATTTGCCATAGGGGATTAGGAATCCATCTAATCTGGTGCACCTTGCACTTTATAAATCACCACATCAGACCTTCAATGTTAATATAAATGTGAACTATTGATGTCATTTTTCCTGAAGCCTTTCAGGATGCACCTTGAATTGCATCCTGCTCAAGATTGTGCCCCTTCTTTCATTATTTCTTCAGTTATTCTATTGCACTTAATTGTGTTTTTGATAGTAATACACTGTCTCCATTCATTCCCCAACTCTTATTTTCATATCATCAAATGGTATCTATGGCCAGCCAGGTGAGGATTCACAATTCACAGACAAACCAAGAAGCACACCTTTAGAGAGCACCCATACTCACATCAAAGAAAACAGCCATTCTTGATTATCCATCAAATCTTTGAGATCCATTCCTCTGCCAACAGTAACTTCATGCATGTTATTTAAAGAGACTACTATCCCAAATATCGATACTATAATACGATGACAATACCAATCAGAATATCAATGATGAAGAATTGAATTATACTACAGAGTCCACCTTGTCATTCGACCTTGGACAAGACAATTTGGACGATCACCAGGAGGTTTGACTTCTAAGGCAGGTGCACTGGGACAAGACATTCCAAGCAAAACAGATTCCACTTTGAAAGAATCGGAGCCATGCCAATACAGACATTGCACAAGATCCAGATTTCTGTACCTGAAATTGAGCTGCGGTAATGGCACTACTATTGCTAAAATACGAAAAGTCAACCCTTCTCAACAAAGTATGTCAGTCTGTCCATGCATCAGCCCTGGTGCACCTGCCTCCCAAATATAATGGAGACGAGATTATTCCACAACACAAGGCCAGCAGAGGTCATCAGGTTCACCAATACCAAACAGCTGCTGATGAGGTAGCGAAAAGGACGTTCAAGCCAATCAGAATTAAAATGATTACATCAGCAAAAAATATTTCCGTCCGGGCGGAATGGCTGCGTCAGAGTGGATGCGCTCCGTCTGAGCCGTCAGAGACACCCCGGTGGCGGATTACCCCGCGCCTGGCGTCAATACTACGCGTCGGGTTGCATATCGCCCTCCGATCGCCATTTCTTCTCGCTCTGTTGGTCTCCTATTTCAGACAAACACTCTGGCGTTGTGGCCAAGTGTGACCATACGTCGGAGTGGGTTCATTGGGTCCAAGCTTGCATCGGGATTGCAATGGGTGACGCTGCCAAAATCTTTCCTCACGTTCCTTCTACATTAAGCTCGAGGAGCGTAGGAAGATAGTGAGAAGATATGATACTACCCGGCCGGGATGATCCACGCAATTGCATGGATCCACGAAATCTCGGAAAGAGCAAGTGAGACCAAAAGTTGGGAAAGATAGAGTGTGTATTTTCATTGTATGACAAGATGACATGAAAATGAGATGCTGTCTATCTACCCCGGAGTCTCCCGAATATATACTCCGCGTCGCTCATTCCACCTCAGTTACCCTGGTGTCTCCGTCCACCCACCGTCGCTCCATAACTCTATACTTGGAGGCCGTGATCGAGTGAGTTTGGAGATGCACTTGGTGGCCGAGATGGAGTGAACTCAGAGATGCACTTGGAGGCCGTGATCGAGCGAGTTTGGACATGCACTTGGAGGCCGAGATCAGGTGAACTCAGAGACACACTCTGAGGCTGTGACCAAGCGAGTTTGGAGATGCACTTGCAGGCTATCATCGAGCGAGATTGGGGGAGTACTTGGAGGTGGTCAATTTGGAGGGAGGCGCGACGGCAGCTGAGACTCTATTCATTGGTTGACTTGTAATTGTGGGAATGTAGAGAGTTGAGAACAACATCCGCCGAGAGATGAGAAACCGGCCGGGAGCGGGAGACTGTCGATCTTGGGATGGTGCTGTACATGGTGTATGCTGTACTCGGTGTTAAGTCATGATTATGGCATGGAGAGATAAAGAGGGATGACTTAACTTCGTGTTCTTAGGTGATGGTAGAGTTGAGCACAAGAAAGAGAGAGATCAGAGGAGATGGGGGAAATCATCATGAGAAACTGGGACTTGAGAGGATTTTGAGTGCAAGTCAATTGACTATCCCCGATACGGCAGGTACGAGTCCTGATCCGGCGGGTAATAACACCGATACGAGGTCTTCTAAACCCAATCAGGCCTCTTCTAGACCCAATCAGGCAAGTCGTACTGCTGATTTCTCATTGCCGCTTGTATCCTCCATATCGCTCTCATCTTCATCCCCCATCTCTCTCTGTCTTGTCCACAACTCTACCATCATCGCAAGAACACAAAGTTAAGTCATCCCTCTCTATCTCTCGATGCCATCATCATGAGTTAACACTGAGTGCAGCACACACCGAGTACAGCATACACCTAAAATTGTGTGTCGTCCCTTCATTCTCACGATTTCGAGTTGACCCCTGAATGTTGCTTTAGCTTCCAGCGTACCTCCCTACCAATCCACTGCCACCAGCCAGTTCTCGATAAGAGCTTCAAAGGTAAAGTCACCTCGTCACATTCCCAGGGTATCGAGTTGACTAACCGATGAATAGAGTCTCAGCACTTGGCGCGCCTCCCATCGACCGCCTCCAGATTGATTACTTCCAAGTACTCCTCCAATCTCGCTTGATCGTAGCCTGCTACAAGCGCATCTCGAAACTCGCTCAATCATGGCCTCAAAGTGGATCTCTGAGTTCACTCGACCTCGGCCTCCAAGTGCATCACCAAACTCGCTCAATCACGGCCTCCCACTGCATCTCCAAACTCGATCGATCACAGCCTCCAAGCGCATCTCTCAGTTCGCTCGATCTCGGGCTGCATGTGCATCTCCAGACTCACTCAATCACGGCCTCAAAGTGCATCTCTGATTTCATTCCATCTCGGCCTCCAAGTGCATGTCCAAACTCGCTTGATCACGGCCTCAAAGTGCATCTCTGAGTTCAGTCGATCTCGGCCTCCAAGTGCATGTCCAAACTCGCTCGATCACGGCTTCAACGTGCATCTCTGAGTTCACTCCATCTCAGCCTCCAAGTGCATGTCCAAACTCCCTCGATCACGGCCTCCAAGTGCATCTCTGAGTTCACTCAATCTCGGCCTCCAAGTGCATCTCCGAACTCGCTCGATCACGGCCTCCCAGTGCATCTCTAAACTCGATCGATCACGGCCTCCACGTGCATCTCACAGTTGACTCGACCTCGGCCTCCAAGTGCATCTCCAAACTCACTCGATCACGGCCTCCCAGTGCATCTCAGAGTTCACTCAATCGTCATGTTCAGGCGCACCTCGAATTGCTCTCAAGCACCGCCTGCAGCCAGTCCAGATATACTGTCTGTAGATTGGTTGCTATATAGATACATAGATACATAGATGACAATACAACCTGAATACATGAGTTTTAAAAATCGTTGAACGATTTTCAGTAGCAATGAGTTCCAGGCGCACCAGCAGCGTTCCCAAAGAAGATGTTGTTTTTCCCAGACTGCTCTACTGTGATTCGAGGTGCTCCCAGACATGTCGCCGGCCCTCCAAGGTACTCTGCTATGCAACGCGAAACGTCGCCCGGGCGATGGGAAGCGTGTAATTCTCCGTCAGAGGGTACGAGGTTCCGTCAGAGCCGTCAGAGCCGTTCAGAACACCCGGCTGTTTCTGACGGAAACTAGACTTGTTGCTGATGTACTTGGTGCATATTGCCTGATCAGCAGTTCTTGATGGTCCAAGAAGCTTCAATGATACTTACTAAATTCAGGATCATCTGTGCGCATCAGCCAGTGCTTCTGTAGGTACACCATCTATGTGTCAATTGCCGGGTGCTCCATCACTCAATATAGATCTGCAAACATGAGAAGCTGTAATTCTTGAATTCTGTTTCATCCTCCTTTATCAAACTTACAAAGTTGAGTATACCTCAACTTATAGTTCAAACCGAAGACTAGTACGGTCGAAGGAGAGTTGGCAGATAAGGATTGTGGAAGTATTGTCACCAGTTGCCAGGCAGAATTCGACTCTGAGACAAATCTTCCGATACTGGTTAAGGCACTCATACCCAATCAAGCTTATCTCCCAAAAGCTCTAGATGATACCAAATCATTGTGCTTTTGATTGGATGTTCTAGATTTGATTAACCATCAATTCTTCTTCACCGCCAATAACTTGGGGTGCTAGCCAACTACATCTCAGTTCTTTCAACCAATCACTCTTCAAACTTTCACACTGGCACCAGCTGTTATTCAGTATACACCCCCAGAATATACCACTGGAAAGAATGTGACCGGTATGTATTCTCTACATAAATTTTCTGTTATCTATTGACCTTTCCCAGTAATAACGGTTACTTTGGAAGCCACTGCTCTCATTATTCAACATATTGGTGGGCTGCTTTATACCCACCGCTTCTTCAGCAGAACTCTGATATGATTGGCAATTCCCACTCCCCTTTTGCACTCTTTGGCCAGGTGATCCTCTATTTCATTGCATGCTCGATTGCACCTCCTCCTGCACTCCTCTTCTGCGATGGGTGAGCCATAATTCTATAGTGGCATCACTGTTTGGATTTTCACACCAATATTTCATTCCGAGTTTTGTACCCTCCGCCAATTTTCGGCACTCCTGCCCTAGCAATGACACTCCTCTGTCCTTATCTGTCCTCCAGTGTCATGATTAGGAGTCTTCTATGTCATCTGGTACACCATAAAGCCCTCTTTGATACTCTTCCACTGTCATGAATGTTTGATCTCTGAAATAGGCTCACCTCGATACCCATCAGAATTCCTCAGCCTGGATGGGCGCTCTTTTAATTCATTCCACTCTCCTCTATCACCTTCTGTGTACTCCACTTGTCCACACAGCACTCCCAATCTTGGTGCTCCACTTTACCTTACTGTTCCTCCCCATTTTCACCCCAATATATCATAGTACCTTTAAAACCCCATTTTGAATCTCACCTGGCTGACATCTCATTGCACAATTGTTAGATATCACAAAGTGAACCAAATGACATTGGGATTCACTTGCCAGGTACAAATCATGAGCAAATACAAGGAGCACTTTCTTCATCTTAGTACTCACGATAAACTGCATCAGCAAAAAACATTTCCGTCCGGGCGGAATGGCTCCGTCAGAGTGGACCCGCTCCGTCAGAGCCGTCGCAGACACCCCGGTGGCGGATTACTCCGCGCCCGGCATCAATACCACGCGTCGTGTTGCACATCGCCGTCCGATCGCAGTTTCGCCGTTTCTTCCTCAGACTCTGCAAGAGCATTCTCAGATGCTCCTGAAAGCACCTGCAGTTATGGAGGTGCATTCAGGACGCTACGAGATTTGACTAT
>Ga0307512_10000040_pt1 | contig 135579 bp, 150 predicted proteins | sample 14_EM_MG_FD_200267 | JGI IMG/M metagenome (GOLD analysis project Ga0307512, IMG submission 200267) | Populus trichocarpa ectomycorrhiza microbial communities from riparian zone in the Pacific Northwest, United States - 14_EM | ecosystem: Host-associated > Plants > Roots > Unclassified... | reverse complement strand
AGCATACACCAAGTTCAGCATACACCAAGTACAGCATACACCAAGTACAGCATACACCAAGTACAGCATACACCAAGTACAGCATACACCAAGTACAGCATACACCAAGTACAGCATACACCAAGTACAGCATCCACCCCAGATTGTCTGTCTTCCCTTCATCCTCACGAGTACGAGTTGACCCTTGAATATCACTTCAGCTTCCAGTGTGCCTCCCTACAAGATCAACCGCCACCAGCCTGCTCTCCATGCTAGCTCAAAGGTAAAGTCACCTCATCAGATTCCCACGGTTGCAAGTTAACTAATTGATGGATAGAGTCTCAGCATCCAGCGTGCCACCTATCAACCGCCTCCAATTACACCTCCAATCTGGCTCGATCAGGGCATCCAAGTGCATCTCCAAACTCGCTCGATCACGGCCTCCAAGTGCATCCCTGAGTTCCACGATCGCGACCTCCAAATGCATCTCCAAACTCACTCAATCACGGCCTCCAAGTGCATCTCTGAGTTACAGGATCTAGGCCTCCAAGTGCATCTCCAAATTCGCTCAATCAGGCCTCCAAGGGCATCTCAGAAGTACTCGATCACGGCCTCCGAATGCATCTCCAAACTTGTTCGATCATGGCCTCCAAGTGGATCTCCAAACCTGCTCTATCACGGCTGCCAACTGCAACTCTGAGTTACATGATCTTGGCCGCCAAATGCATCTCCAAAGTCACTCGATCACAGTCTCCAAGAGCATATCTGAGTTCAACTTCCTCTTGGCATCCAAATGCATCTCCAAACTCGCTCGATCTCGTCCTCCTAGTGCATCTCTGAGTTCAACTTGATCTTGGCCTCCAAGTGCATCTCTGAGTTCCACTCGATCTCGGCCTCCAAGCGCATCTGTGACTTACTCGATCCCGGTCTCCAAATGTTTCCCCAAACCCGCTCGATCATGGCCACTAAGTGCATCTCTCAGTTCAACTAGATCTTGGCCTCCAAGTGCATTGCCATACTCGTTCGATCGCGGCCTCCAAGTGCATCTCTAAGTTCACTCGATCACATCCTCCCAGTGCATCTCCAAACTCGCTCGATCACGGCCTCCAAGTTCATCTTTATTTCACCCAATAACCGCCTCCAAGTGAATCTCTGAGTTCACTCGATCGTCATCTTCAGGCGCACCTCAAATTGCTCTCAACCTGCCCCTGCAGCCAGTCCACATATACCGTGTGTAGATGGGTAGCTATATAGATACATAGGTAGATAGATGCAAATACAAACTGAAAACTTGAGTTTTAAAAATCATTGAAAGATAAGTAGTAGCTATGATTTCCTGGCGCACCAGCAGTGTTCACAAAGAAGATGTTGTTCCTGCCGGACTGCTCTACAGTGATTCGAGGTGCTCCCAGGCTTGTCGCTGGCGCTCCCAGGATTGTCCTTGGCGATCCCAGGTGCTCTCAGGCTTGTCGTTGGCGCTCCCAGGTGCTCCCAGGTGCACCTGAAGGCCAGTGTGTCGGTCCAGTCAACTCCGGGATTTGACCACCCTGGGATTCTGGTCCGACGACTCTCAGACACTCCCAGTAACTCCCAGTGACATAATTACATTTTGCTGATGTATGATGGCCTGGTCATTCAGGGACACCAGCGACACTTGGTCGTGTTGTTCTGATCCTGACATCGCAACCAATCCAGCATATCTACCACTCTCACGTGTAAACATCAATTTTGGAAGGAGTTGGGGTCGGGAGTTCGATAACGCTTAGTGGGACAGGCGCCAAATTCGCTGTTTCTGCAGCTGCTGGGGCGTGTCCCTCCGGCGAATGTGTTCCTAAGCAGTTATGTTTTTCACACACGCAGGTCTGTTCCAGATCACAATTGTAGCAAGTGTGGGCCCCCCAATACTTAGTCCAACTAGCTCCAAATACTGAGTCATCAAGTTCCAAGCATCCTCCATATGCAGCAGCATCTGTTCAATACAAATTCCACTGAGAGGGGACGTCTGACTGCTCCCAAAAATATGCTTCCAGAGGTTCTCCCTGCAAACTGTCTCTAACTATAGTGTCGATACTGTCAAAGGCGTTATATGGTTTGGGTTCGCAATGAGTACAAAATAATCCGCTGAGATGAAACCAATTCATTCGAGATATGCAGTTACTGTCTTACTCATTCATCGCAGTATTGAGATCGATGTGGATACTGATCGATATCAAATCTGATAAGTCCTGGTAACTTGGCGACGCAATCATCGCAAATATGAATCCACTTATGTTCAGGTCCTACATAGACCTAACAAGTAACAGAACAAGGTGTGTGACAATACCTATAACCATTGGAAGGGTGAACGTGCATTTTTGTTCGCAGGGTCACTGTTACACAAATAACAGATCGAGATATAGCTCTTGGTAATTTTGCAGTAATACCAAGCAAGGTCAAAACAAGGGGTCCAACTGTGTTAACAGTACAATCAATATCAGGTATGGTGTAAAGGACTCGTTCTAATGTAACGGGCGGGGTCTGGCATAGGTGATATTGGTAACAATCATGTGATATCAGGATCAGGACAAGATGTTCCAAAATTCATATCGAAAGAATCAAGACAAGACCAGAGTCAGAGCTAATTCAAAGTCATGCTTGCTTTGCTATACAAGAGAACGAGGAAAGAGAGAAGAAAAGGAAATCCTCCAACCCCAGACAACCTCTCTTTATATAAAATTGGTCTGCCACCATCGAGTCATCCTTCATGCCCTAATGTACCATCTGAATATCCAACCATGATCTTAAACACCACCAACCTAATCTTTTATCAACACAACCACACCACATCATCCGACATGGCAACACCCCAACCAACTTCCTTATTTGTAACAAATTATAACACCACCATCTGACAACATTCTCACGCCATCTCCGCATCTATCAAGGTCTCTGCCTTTCTGTAACACCAATTTCTTTCCATACACCCGATTCTATCACTAAGTACCTAAGTATCATCCCAACTCATCACTCGTAACCCAAGCAGTGACACATCCAACATTTCAATGCCATTCCCACATCTCCCAATGTCTCCGCCATTTTTTAACTCAACTCCTTCCCACTATCCTCAGAGATACTTTCACATCTCACAGCATCATTCATAACCCGAGCCCTGACAGAGTGCTAGTAACCAGGAAAAGCGAACTCTCAGGAAAGTGGTGGCATTCCACATGCAACTGGCCAAAGTAGACTCCACTGCAATTGTGACTCCAGAGACTCCAAAGGCTCCAAATGTGCCACAAATGAAAGCACCAGCCCCAGATACTGGAAACTATGCTGTCCTCAGAAGTATCCAACTCATTTAAACTATCTTTGCCTGACAGGAGAGAGAAACTGGCAAATTGACCTTCTAACTGCTACCAAACACTGAAACAATCTCAGTTCCGAAAGAGAAACACATGGCTGCCAGGACTCCAGCAACACCAAACAAAATGTAATCTCTCTTATTTCAACCATTTCCGGCCTGAAACATGAAGTCTGATAGGCCAAATTCCGGTATGCCGGGGCCTTCCCAACCATTCTCAGGAAAATACATGTGGACCAACATCTGACATTCATCTAGAGTGGATCTGTTGTCTGTGTGATGAGTGAAGAAGTCGCCAGAGAACTGAACATTGGGTGGAAATGTACTGACTGCAAGATGTTTACTGCTGATGACACTCAGTCTGATTGGATAAAAGCGTCACAATCTGTTCCAGTCAATGTCCATGGTGTCGTTCTTCCCTGCATATCATCTTTACAAAATCTGGATCTGCGCAGGTTATCTTGGGCTGCCCCTAGGAAATATGTATGCAACAGTGTAAGAGTAACCTGGATGTTAGCAGTTGTGAGTTCACCATCTCTGCCATTGATGGGTCAGAGCAGGTGACATTTATTGCAACCTTTCCAGGGGGCAACACAGATAGATTCACCAGTAGCTTGGGAAACTTATACTCCTAGTTAAAGTAACAGCGACTAGGAAGGATGGGGCCCAGCTCTATAACGGAAACAGGTTACAGTTTTCTGGTAAGAAGGACTGGAATGAGAAGAGCTCGAATAGTAGCAAAGGAAAAGCGGAGGAGTTGGTTGATCAGAAGAGGGCGCTTGGAGGGAAAGTGGAAGAATTAAACAATGGGAAAGAGCAGGAAACATTTAAGGAAGACAGGAAACAGTCAGTCAGAGAAGGGGGGCTATCAAAGGCGGTGAGAAAACTCATGGGCAGAGGCATGTAATGGGAAAATGAGTGGGAAGTGTAGGAAGGACTGGTAGTTGGAGATTTGGGTAGGAGAATGGTAGCAGAAGAGTAGTCGATGGGTGAGAAGGCTCTGATGACGGAAAGAAGGGTACCTGGGAGAGAATCCACGACATTTGCATGGGCTTGTAAACATAGCATTGCTCCAGAGCTTAGTCAAATACAACTGTTTTCCTCAAATCTTGACTCGGCCAAGTGCAACTTGGAAGAAAGCACTAAATCATCCTAAGTGTATGCTCTGTACAAATGCGTTGTCCAGAAAGTGAAGCCTGTTCCCTTGTCGGATGGAAGTAGAGCAAGTGCCAGAGTCAACTGGAGAGGAAGAGGAACTGCCTGCGTCATACCAAAACCAGGCCCTTGGGATCAGTAGTTTATTCCCTAGTTCTCCCATTGAGAAAAAGGTGGAAGTTGACTATGGAGAGACCACTGTGAGCTTTCAACTGGCAATGAAATTGACTGGAATGTCGATTTTTGAACTTAGTAATCAGTTATATCTGTATAATAATGCAGAGTACCTATCAATATAATATGTACAATATTACACAGTTGCAATAACATATTATATTAATTCTATTATTTAAATCTCTATTATACATCATTTTCATTATATCTTTCTATTCAAATAGAAATTATATTAGTACAATCATTTTAATATATCAAGTGAGCTGGGACTGTTGACAGACTAAGTGTATGAGAATTAATGGAATATTTGGAAATCAAAGTATATTCAAAAGAATAAAAAAACTTTATATACCAGGGGTAAATAAAAGAATATAGTTATGCTTAACTGAAAGTATATAGCAGTAAACTAGTACAAGGAATTGGTATTTTAATATACTATAATAGGTAACTATATTGCTAGCAGTATAACTAATACACCAAGTTTTCTAATTGGCTAAAAGATTTATTCAAAAGTTAAATCTTTGAATTGGGCTACTGTTTAGTCTGTGTATCTAAATATTATCTACTTTACATATTAGTTTATCTGTTGACCAATGGGAAGATATAACCCATTGGTTTCAATATCTACAGCTAGATTTCCACTGAAAAATTGTCATTAATTCCAAGTAATTTAAAAATGAATAATGTATATCAATTGTTTCTATTTGTTTAAAGTAGGTAATATGTCCAGTTGAATATGCTAATTTATATTAGTGTATAGCTCTTATTCTTGTAGATATAGGATATAATAGTCTGCTTAAAAATTCATAGCCAGCCTGATATAATGCTTGATTATAATTTTTGTTATACTATTTAGATATCTATTAAAAATTCAAAACCAGACCTCTGTAATACTATAAATCAATGACTACTATTTTGAACCCTTTATATAGCAAATTATTATCTAGTGCTTTACTAATTATAAGATTTAGTGATTGTAAGTGTTATATTTTTGTGGTACTTTATATTAAGATATGAATTATTCATGGAGGTATGCTATTACGCAATAGATTCTACCCATTTAGTGTTGTTATCTTGGTGGGTTGTTAGTCTTTTCCAGAAATATTGAAGACTGGTATCAATACCGACATGAAGTTTGTATATATAATCGCCGTCTCGCTGTTTCGCCGCCAGATGCTGGTTCTCGTAACGGCGTTCGTTGCCTTTTCGGGTGTAACGGATGTAACCAAACATTGCGCATCTCGGGCCTGGCTAACATAAGTACCCAGGACTCAGCAACACGACCCTCCGCACGCCCAATCCATTCTACTCGCTGGGTCTCTCATTATTTCATAATTCAAAGGCAAATAGCTCCCCTGTCGCACAGTATGCAGTGACGTCATCGGATCAGCGCAGGTCCCACCCGTCCTCGCCTGTCAACACACAACCCAAACAACACTATCGCCTCAATTCACCACACCATGCCCCGACCACGTTGGGCCCTGAGTCTCGAAGCAAACTTCTGGCGCTCCGCCATGGCCGCAGGAATGTACCTGCACAGATGCGCCTCCCCCATTCCTCCATCAGCAAGCTTCACGCTGTGCATCCCCTCCACGCTCTCAAAGTACCCCGGTCCCATTCCCCTCTCCTTCTTCACTCCCGCCTCCTACTCCCGTTCTCCCTCCTCCTCGCCCTCCCCAGTGCTAATAAACTTCCACGGCGGCGGCTTCACGCTCGGCACCTCCCTCGATGACGCGCGCTGGTGCGCCGCGGTAACAACACACCTCAATGCCGTCGTGATCTCGGTCGACTACCGTCTCGCGCCGGAGTACCCCTTCCCCACTGCAGTTGAGGACGGCACCGACGCCCTGTTATGGCTACACACCCACGCCGCTTCGTACAACCTCGATGCATCCCGCATCGGGATCTCCGGGTTCTCGGCGGGGGGAAACATGTGTTTCTCCGTCCCCCTACGCCTGTTGTCACTCCAGCGTTCGATCCCACGGGTTTCCGCGGTCGCCGCGTTCTACCCCTCCACCGACTTCACGGCCACGCGGGAGGCGAGGAGGAAGACAAATGTACGTCCCGACACGGAGCTGCCACGGGTGTTTACCGAGCTGTTCGATGCGAGCTACCTGTACCCGCCAAAGGAGATTGCGCTGGAGAATCCGTTTTTGAGTCCAGCGATGGCGGGGGATGCGGAGGTGTGTGCTGCGCTGCCAGAGGGGGGTGTGTGTTTGGTTTTGTGTGAGTGGGATGAGTTGAGGGCGGAGGGAGAGAGGTGGAGGGATAGACTGCGGGGGCTTGGGGTGGGGGTGTGGAGCGAGACGGTGGAGGGTGTGGCGCACGGATGGGATAAAGCGCCGAATCCGGTGTGGGAGGATGAGAAAGCGAGGGGGGTTTATAGACGGGTTTGTGAGCAGCTGGGGAGGGTGTTTTATGGGGAGGGGTGGACGATGGGTGAGCCAGCTACGGGAGAGCCAGTTAAAGTGGAGGAGCCAGTTGCGGGAGAAGCAGCCAATGAAGAGAGGCCAGCTGAGCAAAAGGAAGCAAAGGAAAGGTGTTCTAATTGAGGGTTGGTTGTTGCTCTAATGTATACGACACCAGTGCGAGGTAGATGTACAAACATTGAGATCAAATAAATTCCTTGCTCACATCTCATGGTTCCGTCTGAGTCTCAAGATTGCAGTGTGTGAGAGTATGCTCAGGGGTCAATCGCACACGCTTAGAAAATGTTGGGCGGGAGAATTAAGGTGCGCGTGGGAGCGCAGGAAATCCGGGGATGCTCGTCGCGGGCCGTTACTAGCGCACTGCAGCCTCTTGATTACATGCATGCATGGTGCACCCAGCAGCAGGGTCCGCTTTTCTGTCGAGCGCACCGACAGCGTGGAAGAATTCCGTTCAATCCATTCCAGCATGCAATCCATTCCAGCATGCAATCGAACTCGCCGTCTCTCCTCGCCGTCTGACGCCAAGCCATGCTGACGGTTCGCTTGCACGCTGGTTAGCGATGATCGCCAGCCGTGGCGTCCCTCCCGCATCCGCCAACCTGCTGGCACCAACCACCGGCGTGCTCGAGTACCCCCCGCACTCGGAGACCACGCATACGCCCGCCAATTGAACCGTCTCTGCAGAGCCCCCGCAGCCGCGCTCGACAGCAGTGCAGCTGTGCGTTCCCGCCGAACCAGCGCAGCCGTCGGCGGCGGTGAACCTGCTCGAGTCGAGTCCCGTTCCGAATCCGTCCGCGCCCACCCCTGGCCCACCGCAGCCAGCTCTCTGGCTCTCGACAGCGTGCGGCCAGTGCGCCAAGTGTCGCCGGGCCTCCTCCGCACACCGCTCGGAAACCCCCGCGCGAAACTTGGAATGTATGACTCCATCCTCCCCCAGGCAAACCTTCCTTCTAAACCATCCGCAGCAGTTGCGAATTGGATCAGCCACGGATACGGCTGCCCCACCCGCGGAAACTTAGAATTGCTTCCTGGATCTTTAAAAGACGTCTCCGCCCTTCTTTTTCCCCTTCCCTCCTAACAAATCTGGACTTCGCTTTCTCGAACGACATTTCTTGTGCTCTACTGCCATTTGATTCCGATTCTTGAAAGATTCCTACTGTCTCGGATTTCTTTATCGTTTTCGATTTCGATCTGCCTCTTCTTTTCTACCGTTCTCAGGTTTCTTCGATTCCGATTTTCGTCCAAGGTTCCGACTTTTCGTATGGTCTCTTCTGTTCCGATCTTTTGACTAGATTTCATGATCGGAAGGTATGCTCTTCCCTGGTTGCAATTATATTTTCTCATAATTGCCAACATACCAATAGTACCCGGTTTCTTTTCCAGGTTCCAGGTTCAAGATCCCTTTTTCTAGGTTTCTTCACTACAGTTTCCGAACTCTTTAGTTTCAGGGCCTGGGATTTTCACACTAGTTTCGAAACTCTATTCTAATCTCCCACCAAATTTTAAAGTTCCCACGGTAAGTCCCCAAGCCCTCCCAACATTCCTCTCACTAACTCCCCACAGCTTCGATCCCATCTTACACCCACCATGTCTCTCGTCAAGCCTCAGTCCGAGCAAAAGCTCCCCTTCGACATAATTTACACCATCTTTTTCCACTCCTCCGATATTCGAACGCTCAACTCCCTCTCCGCAACCTGCCACACCCTGCACCACCTCATTGAGTCCCGCAGGCCAATCCTCACCGCCGCCGTCCTATCCAACCACCTTGGCTCCGCCCACGCGCTCGCAACTTCCTTGTTCCACCTCCAGAACTCCGGATACAAACTCAACTTCAACACTGTGATGCGGACACACAAAAACATTGTCCTCACTGCACTCGGAGAGATGGCAGACGAGGAAAAGGTCAAGGCTTACTATGCATACCTGGTTATTTCGTTGAGGATTAGGAAGTACCAGGTCCCGTTTCCGGATGAGGATCAGGTGTTGGAGTTCGATGCGGCGAGGGACGAGGATGTCGAGGGTATGCTGATGGGGATCATTAAGCTTGCAACGGAAAAGAAGGTGCAGGTGGATCGTGGCGTTATAGATATTACCCGACGCTGGGTGGTGCAGGCTTGGCTTTCTAGGAACAAGAAGAGCCAGATGGTGAGGAAGAAGTGGGCACGCGATTTGATGCGACGACCGTGCTAGGCGATGGTTTTTTTGATTGTTTTTTTTTTTTTTTTTTCGGAGTCGGGGGTTTAGGAGCCCAACTCATGACTATGATGGTGATGATGATGGACTTTTTATTTTTCTCAGTTGGGGTTGAGGACTCGAATGGACTTTTGATTTGATTTTTGGTGTTTGATTACTGGACTTGTTATTTGGGGGGTTTTTTGGCGGGGAGAATTGACATTTGAATGCTTCTTCCGCTACTACTTATGCTCATTTGACCTTGATACTGTTGCGTGAGTTCGAGGTCCCAACGCGTCATCGCAATGCACAACCCGATCACTAAGTATCATTGAAAGCGTGAATATAAAGTGCTACCTACTTAACTGTCACCAGGTGTCCTCAGAGAGGCGATTGTTGGTTGCAGTAGCTGGATCTGGCGATACTGTTCTGTTCTGTCCATCCACCTCGAACAAATCCCCACTCTCTTTCTACCAAGGCAGAGCCGATATTATTCCAACACTCTTGGAAGCCTCATTAACGTTCTGAAATAAAAAGAGGAAAGATGTGTGAGGCTAGCCACATGAAGCGATACCCCTGTTGCACTAACCTAAAATGGTGCTAAGGCGGCTGCACATTTCAATCCTCGGATCTCTGAATTACAGGTATGTACGGGTGAGTTCATATGGCGATCTGAACATTTCTGATGTTAGACCGTTCTCTATACCCTAAATGACCATCTGAACGAGATCGACGAGCATAATTGGAGTATCTTTACGTAGTATGGTTTCGGGCTTAGGACTACCTGCTTAAGCCAGGGGTGGAGGTTGTAGATCCGTCGTTTGTCGAGCACTTTGATGTACGACTGATCCATAGTCGTGCTGAAAAGGAAGTTAATGCTTTTGTCATATACTGGGTAAGTCAGTCCTCGTTCCAGTGGAAAAATGGCCCGTCAGAGCTGGGTACCTTCGATATCTGGTCGCTACCTTGGGGACATCATTGACATTACCAGCGAAGGCAGATTTCCAGAGCTTGGCTATCATTTTGGCGTCAGTTTCAGAAAGGCAGACCTTGCGACTATGGCGTTTGTCAGGAGAAGGTAACGCAGGATGGGGCGCTGAGGGCAGCAAAGATGAAGGCGACGGTGGTCAAGAGCTTCAATATAATGTGTATGGAGGAGGTGAATGCCGTCGGGTAGCGGACAAGTAGAAGGACATACGTAGTTGGAGTATTCTTATGTACTCTTTCAGTCATCTATTTGGTAGTGAAATCCCTAGGACTTTAGCACTACTGCATCGTGCAAAGCAGGATGGAGTTGTTGGAAGCTTGCTGTGATGGTGATATGCGCATCTAAGACACTAGTTAGAGCACTTCTAGATACAGAACTGCACAAGACGATGCAAAACAGTGGGTTTATATCCAGCGCCAAGGAGGTTGTATGCGATACCTGATTCCACAGGAGCAAAGAACTAAACTGCTAGTACCCGGTACTCCCATCAAAAGGTGATACACAATCTCGTGGGGGCGATTGTGCAATGCTACACAAAGCCTAAATTTCCGAACCTGAAAAGTAGAGTACAGTAGAATATAATTAGTGAAGGCGTGTGAAGGCGCTGGTCGTACGAATCGGAGCGCCCGATGCACAAAAATGCCTGCATGGCAGGGCTAAAACTTCGCTAATTTTAACCAATGGCAACTTCCATTCATAAGTGCTCTCTAGTGAGTTAAATGGGAAAGTATACCAATCGATCCACTTTAGGTAATCCGTGTTGTTGCTTGGCGTTATTCACAATGTGTCACTCGACAAATGTGTACCTTGGTTTCGAGTCGCTCAAAACGATAAGTTGTCAGTCAAGCTGTAAAAATAATAAACAAACACCAAAGCCCGTTGAAGTTGTCCAGTCTCGTAAATACAAACATCTCCAAATATCCCCTTGCAACTCACGCTCGCCCAGGCGGCGCCCAGAAAGTACAAGTCTTTTCATGACGACTGTTATCGTTCTCCTTGATTTCTGTCCACGACGCTAGGCACACAAAACAAAACTGGTATCGACATTTTTGACATATCATATGCTCACAACCTCCCGTCTTTTCGATATCGAACTTGCAGCTGGGACAGATCTTCGACGTCCTTCGAATCAACTCCTCCGACTTCGTGATACCTTCCACTTCGATTCTCTTCTGAATATCCGCTTCAACTTCCTCGCATGTCTTCCCCGAATGTTTATCCCACGGCATGCGGTGGGTAAAGCACTGTTTGAAGCCGCACGACCAGCATGAAACAATGGGACTATCTTCTCCGCCTTCATGGAGCTGTCCACTTGGGCATCCCGGTCCAAGGCAGCTGCGGTACTCGACTAAGCTTTGGAGATATTTCATCGTTTGGCGTTTGTCGAATGTCTCAGCCTGTGTGGGGATGCCGAACTTCTGAACGTCATAGATACTGAGCTTTGCCTTGCACTCAGGACATTCGGGTTCCAACCACTCCTTGCCGCCGAGCGCGCTGGTGATCATGACGCCGAGGCACGGTGTGCAGGTTTGTGTACGATGTTTGCAAGTGTCCGTGATTTTGTCAGGAAAGGCGTCCGGCATCTTGAAGTCAAGACACACGGAACATTCAGTAATACCACTTCTGAAAGTAGTTAGTATCGTATCATTACCATGGTTTAAACATCGGGTTTGAACTTACTTAGAACTCGCCATTTGTGGAAAGGTCGTTGTGAAAGAGTGAGATGTTGCCGACCCCACACTCCTTTTAACCCCGCTCTGAAGGTGATACAAATCCTATACATTACCATCCAATCAGCGGGCTGTCTCGTGTACGAATGAGGTGTCAGGAGTGACTATCAGCCGCAGCTGCAGCCTTTGCAAACACCTCAGAAGTCCAGCAGTTCATGAACGACGGTATTGCTGAAAAGAGCCCTTATGGTGAAAACGTACCTGCTCCCTAGTCATCATTCCCCCAAAACTCGTTGGGATAGTTCCACTCCAAACCTTTCGTCTGTCCGTTCTTCTCGGATGTGTAGGCTGAGGAGCAAAACTAAATTCTCGTTAACTCTTTTTATCTGCGTGGGTGCGGCAAGGGCTGCCATTCAACTCACTAATCTAAAGTTTTCTCGCGCTTTGCAGGTTCCTTACTATATCTGCTCCATTGGTCCCAAAAATTAAAATCTGAGTTCCTCTTCGTTTTTGGTCGCAAGCTCGGGCCGGTGATCCGGCTAACGACTTTAAACATTCTTTGGGCTCCGTGGATACAGAGAAAAACGAAAGCGCCGAGTAAAAGGAGTGACAGCAAGATCACCGGTCCTGCAAAGCTTCCCAAGTCCTGGCGTACGCAATGAGAAAGACGAGAGTAGCGAGAGGTTGGTCGAGAGGTTGGTGGAGATGTGATGAAGGAAGCGAAATACGCTGGGGCGATACAAACCGCTGCGGCCATGGCGAAGCCCTTTCCCAAACCACGAAAGCTCCCCATATTTCTCGTGTCCTACCTTTGTTGAAACGTTGAAAGTAGTTGAAGGTAAATGGTGTGGACGTAGCGGGGGTTGCCTAGCTGCGGGGGCGGAATTTGTGTGTTAATGTGGTAGAGATGCGGGGAGCTTCATGCGAGCTGGAGCCGCTTCGTGTCGAGTCATGAGTCATGCCGCCGGTTCAAACCACTGTCCAATCGCACTAACTGGAAGCGAATGGAAGTAACGAGAAACTTTGGCAGCAAGTGGCTGAGAGCGGGGAATACGAATAAACTATCACATTCCTCAGCAGGTATACCTACATATACTGAGAGGTATTAGCCATTGGACACTTCGACAACATGGATGCTAAAACAAAGGTATTGTGCTAGCTAGCGGCCGCTGTGCAGAAGTTGGGGTTCAATTAATTGAGCAATTGATTGGGCAATATAAACCGCCTGAGGATGTATATATTATGAATGTGAGTTCACAAAGGACAATTACTATGATGCGCTCGAGCTTGTTAGTAATATCGCAAGTGATAAATTGTGACGTCCCTTATCCATCAAATCTATCTCCGCACGGGGAGATTCCCTAATCAGCAACATTTCATACACGTTAAGATAAATGGAAGGCCCAAAGGTCGAAGAAAGAGGAGAAATACCGGGTGTATCCGGTTAATTCGTAGCGACGCAGGTAGCATATGCAACCCAATGGCAACCATTTATTCATTCTGAAGCTTCAGAGTTACTTAGGACCGGGTACGGCTGAGAGAAGACAAATAAGAGCAACAAATCAGGCGTCCTGCGGCAAAAAAAACCCCGGATACTGTAGCGAGCGCGATGATTCGGACGAGATTTTGGTTGTGACGGATATTTTCAATACCGAATACCCAAGAGTGGGCGGAAACTCGAATAAAATCTCTTCGGACGGGGCATTTGTGATGCGTGACGTCCGAAGCATCGAGCTCGGTACAGTACACTCAAAAAAACACGGAATGGAAGAAATTGTATGGTGGTGATATGGTATTGGCTTTGATTAGTTTTTGTTGCTCCAATCGGCACACTGATAAGAGATCCAGAACAATTAATGGTGGTTATATTTTCGGTTATAATAATTGTTGAAGTTCCAAATCATTGAAATTTTTTACGCAGAACAAAGGTACGTATACATACAGAAACCTAACGCCCAAAAGTCAAACATCTATGCAGCGGCCAAACTCCATTTCAATGCCCGTCCTAGGAAACAGCACAACAAGAGACGGAATACTCAAAGTCTAATAACCTAGACACCATTGTATACCGGCATTCGTTAGAATTATGATCCATCCTTCCCCTAGAAATTTCATCGCTGTGATCAAACGATTCGATGTGGAGTGGCGGAACTCGACTCATGTTCATCCGACGAATCCGACCCATCCGACCCATCCGACACAGTTGACGATAGCCGACTCCTAGGTCGTGGAGGCGCCAACGACCTATCAGCCACCTCCAAGTACGTCGACCTCCGCTTCTGCTCTTGCATCTCAACTTCCCTCTCTTCGTCTAAAGACCCGGCCCTGCTAACAGGTCTGGAGCCGGCAACACTGGCGGCCCTTGAGGCATTCCGGGAGACCGCCACAAATTCCTCCACAAGCTTCTTCTGATTCTCATCGTCTTCCTCCTTTTGCGCCATCCGTTTATTTCGTACCACGAAGAATACAATAATGCAGGCGACGGAGAGGAATAGTAGGATGCCGATAACTATGCCAGCTACGGCGCTCGGTGACAGTGGTGCTACGGAACCATTTCTGAATTGAGGCCAGTTTAGAACGACGGCTCATGAAAAGGCGAGAATAATTGCATACCCAGACGAAGTGGAATCAGAATTACGCGATCGCTGAATGATGGAAGGCATTGGTGTAAAATTTTGATGTTCAAGGTGCTGGGGGTTTTCAATTGGCGCTCAAGATGTAGAGCCGAGAGCGGGGTTTGAATAAGGTATTGTGCTGTTGAATTGCAAACGAAGGGCTCGCGGTCGGGTTGGATTTCGTCGCAAAATATATAATTTGATATCCCCACACTTCAGCTCATTGTAACAAGCACTATCTGCTCCGCCAGCTTTCTAGCGGCACTTTCAGATAAATAAAACCTATTTGAGGCAACACCATGCGCTGGCTTGCGGGGAACTTTGTGGCTTTTACCAGAAACGGCTGGTTACACAACATGAAAATTGCTGACAGGTTGGGTACATACCTGCTAACAACCACCTCATTCATTGGCGTTGGGAATGAATGGGATTCGAATGCTCCGCCCATTCTCCCCACTTGTGCTTACTAGTCGTTAATGAAAGAAAGAAAGAGTGGGTGTCAATATGGAGTTTCCAGTGGTTAGCCGCAGTAAAATCTGGCCCGGAATTCAGTACTACATGGATGTACCTAGCTACAATCGGTGAATAATGCATGCAGCTTCTCTGCTCTGCCACTCATTCAAATTCAACTGTGGGACTATTTTGAGCTGTGCCTTCGACTGAAGCTAAACGCCGATGTCTAGGGGACTTCGCCTTTCAACTAAATATACAGCACTTAACATTTAACTTTATTCCTTTTATCATACATATGAGCACCTTGGTAAGCCGCACTCTCGAAAGCAACCCCCAAGCAAAGAACAGTCGCGATAAGAAAGTGAGTTGCGATGTCACCGCCGATCCCCATCAATATCGCCGGATCGGCGGTGACGCCGCAACTCACTTTCTTACCGCGACTGTACAGCCGTCGACGCGTCACCCTTCGCCCACCCGGAGTGTGCGGGCACTCTCAAAAAAGCCTTCAGTCTCCAATCTTTCATGGTATAAATTCTAGCCAGCGAATTTGAGGCCGACCTCTCCATCTGCTGTCTGATTGACGCTTCCGAGGTTATACGGACAGTATAATTAACCTCGGCCGAATTGATTTATTGCGGATTTGCCTGGTCTTCTTCAAGAAAGCAAAGCATTTATTTCACAGTAGCTGCTTACTAGTGTCAGTATTTTGGGGGTGAGATATATTCCTTAATACATGGACTGTTGAATGATTGGCCAGCCCTATCTGCGATCGGTTACCGGCATCCAAATCCTACTGTTGAAGCGGTGTAGGCACACCGGCCAAATATCTTTTCATGATTTTCACCAGCAGGGCACTTAAAACTGTATTATGTGGTGAGAACAGTTCAGAGCACATAGTATAGCCGTTCGTTACGGACTGCGATAGCATGTATACTCGATACCTGAGCTTGAAGTAACAACATACTATACCGTGTAATGGTTCATACGGAGTTCCTGGCGCGGCAACTTGTGACGGATGTTTGTTGTAATAGCCGCAAGTAGCTGGTTCTTGACGGAAACTGGAGAGAAACAGCTGAAAATCGACCGACTAGTCCGTGACGCATGATTTTGAGGTATCTATTGCAGTAAAACCCATCAAAAGATATTTGGTTGGTGGGGCCTACATTACTACATTATACTAAGTGAGTATCAAAAAGTTTGAGATACATACACCAAGAAGAAAGAGACAAGTACATATTTGCTAGATTTCCTGTCAAAGGGTACTTGCGAGAAAAGTAAAATATGGCACCTGCATCTCAAATCTTTTCCCTTTGCATCGGGCATGCATATGATGCTGCAGCTTATCAACCAACTTCCTTTTATTTATTTCAAGAAAAGCGCCGCGGCTCTGCAAATACATACACTAAACACTGAATCTCGCCACCACATGTTGGGCCAGAAGTAAGTCCAAATTCTGACTGTTCAAAGCCAAATGCTAACCGAGTGGTTTACTGTGATCGGCTGATGTGAGATGTTGACGCTCTCTTCAGCCGCACTTGGTCTAGACCCTTCCGGCCGCGTTGTCAAGTGCATTGCTCTGCCGAAATGGACCGTCTCTTGAGCAAGAGCACACTTTGAGCTGGGTCGACCTGGTTACGAAGTGAAAGGTTCTGTTATTAACGTACGAGTACTTGAGGGCTGGACTGGGGACAATTGGCAAGTGATTGGTTGTCCATATACGCATTCGAAGCAACTAACCATCAATTGATCCAGCTATCGCGCTGTATAATAACCTGCATACCAAACTTTACTCTACAAATTACTAAACGACTACGTTCTTTCCTAGAATGAACTTATTGCGGATACATTCAATAACCCTTCCCATAGGAATTGAGGCGGAGAGTTGACAGGACAACCAAGGGTCGCGGCGGGTATGTATGATGAAGTGGAGAGTAGAGCTCTCATTAGCTCCGTACTTCGACCACTCTCTGCAGCATCTGCTAGCTAGGATCTATCCGGCCATAAAAGTAGTCTAATCTAGTTAAACTAATCTCATGGACCTCCATTACCATCAGTCTCTCGTCTCTGGACATCAATCGTCATCTCTATCTTAACTAGGCTCATCTGTTAAATGACACATATTGGAAAGAGTACCAGCAGAAAAGCGGTATCGAACCAGCGTATCACGTTTTTGATAATACGGTTCATAGGCAGCTACCTAGTTAAGTTTGGGCATCTCGTAATATCATTGCCTCTTATGACTCTAAGAGACCGAAAACATATTCGATCTCATAGTGTGAATAATATATCCGAAATGTATCTCAGTTGCATCCTATATTTCCCAATGTATCTAACCTAGATCTATATCACTAAAATGTATCCATAATATATCTTACTTAAAATTGGAGGGATATGATTTTAAATTTGCCTACTGAGGCATGATTCCTTAACACTATCAGTACTAGTGATTATTATTAACAACAAAGCTATTAACCTACATTAAGCTGACTATACGCACACATACGGATTATGCTACAGGCAGCTTACCAAAACATTTGTTTTAAATTGTAAAAGGCAAAAGTAGTCGTCCCTCGCCTTAAAGTCCCACTGCTGGTGATTCTTGCTGCTTTTCAGACCTTAATACTATTAGTAAAAATTTCGCGATGTTTCTAGATACATATTACAATGTATCCTCAGGTATCGGGGAAACGTATCAGGAATGTATCAGCACAGATATTATCCAGGAAATGTACCAGAAAATTATCACCAGTGGGGTATGTATCTATTTAATGTACCTGCGATACATTCTTATTTTCAACGCCATTAATGTATTCACGATGCCGAAATTTGTATGGAGAATGTATCTGGAGTTCTCAAGTCTCTTAGAGCGAACGGATTAATGGTGTCTCCTTTGTGCGTTTTTAAGATCTAAGCCCCAGGTCTCACAACCTCTAAGAGTTCTAAGTCCGCTGCCTCTAGTAGTTCCTAGCTGGCCTTTCCAGAGAGTTCATCACTTATTATATCCAGTGTTGGTCCGTCATGAAATTCGTTACTGGTGCGCTGAGCCTTGCCGCTCGCCAACTAAGTTTGGAAAACGTGCCATTGCGGCCTTTTGATGAAACAATCTACCTGAAAATAGGGTCGCAATACTGTACTGGTCACAGTGGTTCGGACGCAAGTGGGTGCTGATAGGTATTTTCTCATCGGACAGTTGCTGCTGACGGCATTTGGGTAATCGGACACCGTAATGTTGCCGCTGCGAAGCTTTACAGCTGTGGGGACACGGAAGAGTAGCAACCGTTATGGACTATTGAAAAAGCGCGGCTAGAATGAGGGATATAAAAGATGGACCAGCTGGAAGAAGAAATAGTACTCTTGGGCGTTTTAGATAGAACAAATACCATCATGATACCAGTGCTGACAGATCTAACTCATCGGACATAGGCTTCCTGGCGCTGACAAGTACATATATTTGGCCGGACGGACACCCCCTTCTGACTGCTGACGTCCGAACCACTGTGCCCAGCACAGTACATAATATGGCTTCCAAATATTAACTCCAAATCCTCATTTGCATTTAAAATCACAAAGCAGTTCTCCAAACCGAGTGATTCGAGGCGGAATACCAGAGAGATCTTAACGATGCTTATTGCTCCTTAGGAATGTCTAACTAGACTCTTCATACATTAGCACTACCGGTTCCTACCTATCGCTAAAGAGAAGTAAAACTCTAGGTGCGTACTATTCTTAAGAACATAAATGCCAGCAGTATCGATATCACCAGTCAGCATTGTAGACTTCTAAGCTGTGTCCAGCTTCTCAGTACCGAACGCCACCGCAGAGTCGAACCCACAAAAATTTTATGTCTGCTGTACAAAGGCGACAATTGATGAAGCGGATATGAGCCAGGAAACTGATTTGATTCCGCTTATTCGAGTGAATACGAAGAAATAGAAACAGCTTCATAGCGAACTCAAAGATTCGATTCAAATAACAGCGGCCAATAGAAATTCAAACTGGGGGAGCGGGGAGAGATAATTAGCCAAGAGTAAGTCTCGAGAGAAGGTGAGATAATATGTCGAGGCTGTTTGTCGTCACAAAATAGGGGTACTCAAATACTCAGTTTGACACCCAGTAAGGAATATTAACTGTCGAATCCGGGGTACCTGTAACGTTGAATCCGGCATCTGAACCGGGTATACATACGCGGGGCGGCTTTGCGAAACCAAATGTCCAAAAACTGATTCCAGGTCCGATTTGTATCTGGTTCTGTCATGGCTCGGAGGCGTCAATAGCCCTAATCAGTAGCAAGCCTTCGTTTGTTTGTATACTGGTACCATTTGCCATGAGCTTAGGTCATTGGCGATCGATCGGCATGAGGTACCTCTATATGTAGCCCGTATTAATGACTCATAGCGATTTTAAGACTTAGCACTACCATGAATCACCCGTCCCTTGCCCTCACCATACTGTCGACACCTGATCATTCTCCGTGTGAATTCATCCCTGGGGATCCACACCTACAATTTAATGATTAAAAGTCTTCTCGCTTGAACAACCGTGAAACAACTGTGTCTCGGGACTGAATTAAATTGACGATGGAAAAAAAGGCGTAGGAATAGGAGATTGCCGCAGTTCCATTAAGACGAGCGAGTAGACTAGGCTTGCAGCGTGCGCCTATAAGTTAGCTCTTGCAAACCTCAGTAGAGTCCCAGGGTTTAACCCCGTTCTTATCCTAGGCCGGTCAGGTTGGTGCCATAGTTTGTGGTGTTTTGAACCAGTTCATAAATTTTATTGGAGGGTTCTAGCAGTATCCCAAACAGACCTTTTGTGCTATATCTTTATGGTAATTAGGTCTCCACCCCGTCGTTTTGGGACCTTCAACTCATGTTATCCCAACTCATGTTATCCCAACACAGTGGCTCAAGGTACACAAAAACGGACCTTTCCAAACTGATTGATCGCTTGCTTCTGCCCGTAAACCGCAACGTCGTGGAAAACGAGAAACGCATGCATCGTACATGCATTATGACAAGGCGTAGCAAGGAGTACATTTCTAATACCCGGCTTTCGCACAGGCTCCGCGCTTTGCCGTGCGGTCTGTTACCCAGCGAGTTTGTCAACTTTGTTTCTAGGCGAACGAACAAGCAGTAAAGTTAGGGTCTCAATACCTGTCACTCGCTTAACCTAGCGTTCCGTACCCCTGCGATACACACTCTCCCATCCCACAGATGCAAGGAGGGAAATTTAATACATACTAAGTAGTGAGAAGTGGCATCGTGGTGGATCTATGGTTTTAGAGCCTGCTTAATTTGGAAAGACCTACCGGATGAGCAAGGCCTGAAGATCTTGATCTTGAAGATAGGAGATTAGGTGCCGAACATCGCGCGAACTTTACTTGCCAATACTTAGTCAGGCAGTCTGCAAACCTTACCAGTAACAATGTCTTGCCGCGCTGGCTCCCTCAAAACCTGTGGTCCAGTAAACGTGAAATTGAAGACCCACCGTGGATATGGAGAATCAGGCTAAGTAATAGCAGGCATTACTATATTAGCGGTGGTATACGATTGCTGTATATTCCTTTTTTTCCACCTACAGATTGGTAGTCTCCATCTCTTTAGCTAAACTAGTGCCTACTCTCTCTTTTAGGCTTGCAGCAACTCAAGGCAATTTTATATTCCCTCGTTTTTGTGGAGATTCCTACGCCACCTGCACTCGAAGATGATAGTAGTATCAGAAAAGGCTTAGCCATGATCAGAGACACCTTCATCAAATGCCGAAATCCGAGCTCGACAGCGACTTAAAGGTGTTGAACTCACGTAGGCACTTTTACGCTACTTTTATTCTAACTCAATACTAATACTCAATTAATCTATTTGTCTAAATTTCGGGCCGCTCGCTAGGACTGTGAGTCCAGGACGTAGAGTACCTACTCGAGCTCTTTGAACTAACTAGGAAGGGTATATTAAAGGATCGGAGCTCAGGAGCATCCTTATCCTGTTTATATGCTTCAAGGTGTGATTAACAGAATATACTTAACAGAATACCTAATACATTCGGATAAATCCACGTGGGCATAATGCAGCGGCTACGAAGTTCGGGCTTATTTTTGCACCCTATGCTTCGAGAAGCAAGATCGCTTCCCCCGCTCTACCTGCTTGGGTCATCAGGAATTCTACTCCAGATTCTGGAATTTTTTCCTGTAGAGACGCAGTGAGCGGTTTCATCCACCAAAAATATAACAAATCATGTCGAAACATACGCGTATATACTTCTACTCTTTGTTTCGTCTATTAGTAGTTCTTTTAGTCTCTTCGGCAGTATACGAAGCTTGTTGGCGGTACAAGGACGGGCGTGCTTCCTCATCTACTGTGGTATCGATTGTGACATCCAGCCGGCGAGATTACTGCTTATCGCCAAAGTGCCTGGCAACTCCACATATCAACCCTGCAGTCCCAGCCTTAGCGGCCGACGTAGATATCGCTACATATTTGGCAGCTTGGTTTTGCTGTACCTCGGCGGCGCATATTAAAGTTCGCAGTCATACAGTGCCATCAATTTATTTTAGTTTATTCTTCAGCGTCACCTTTCTCGTTTCTCCACGAATCCCGGCGCAATGGGACAGCGCCACATGGGTGTCCTATTTATATCTGAGAAGACCAGTGGTGTGCGTGCATGGATTGGAGGGATGGGTATTGCTCGGATATGTACCTACATGTAGCACCATTATTGGTGCAACCATTGGACTGAGGTCAAAGAAAGCTTAGACACATGCACGCCGTTCACCCAACAAAGCAGTCTCTTCCCCGCGATATGGTTTACTAACTCAGCTCGATGCTGAAGAAGACTGCCACCCTCCTAGGCGCCTACATCGAGCAGCGTCCCATGCGGTTAAAACGTTTGTCGGGCGAATTTATCCTGAGCTGGTTAGTTGCATCATAATAATAACTGAACGTTTGAATTTTCTGACGGATTGATTGATTGATGTAGGCGCCTATTTTGAATACTCAACAGCGGGCAAAACTGACAGCAGGAGACGAGCTAGATATGGTTTGTTGCAGTTATGTTCGATGGCGAAGAATGGCGCAGAACTTTTGCGATGTTGCGCAGTTCGACTTTTTATGTTTACTTTTTTCTCTGTCCGCCCCACCCGGCCCCACATCTGCACATATGAACCCATCGTTCCTGAAGAATTTCCTGAAGAATTTTGTGGACTTCTGAGGCTGCGCATACTTAAGTATCCATACAATTCATGCATGTCGCATAGTTTTCGGGCTTCGGGCTTCATACCTCGTCAGGCAACCGACGGTGCCTCTCCCGCCCATCAGCGTCGTCAGAATTGCACCCCGCCTCATTGCTGTCTTTATTCGTGGATTAACTTTGTCGGATCCATATTTGTGGTACAGTAGTATTTTATATGTTCAATAGAATAAATAACAGTAGCCTTCCCTTAAACCTCACTAGGCACTATGTAGTAAGATCATTACTAGAATTCGGAGGTCATGAACCATGTACAAACGTTTCGTCAGTCTAGTCGCCAATATCCAAACACCTGTATGTGCAGGATCACCGAACTCTGGAATCCTGTAGTTGCTCCTATGGTATCTTGGCTAACCCCAAAGATGATAGGTCCAGCCTTAATTCTGAATACTAGTATAAAAATGTGATGATCTGCAATACCCTCCAGCCAGTGGCATTCGGCAATTCACCGACTTACAACCATTTACGCCCAACCCTTCTGCGCTCACACGCCTCACATGCATAAGCATACATCTGCGATCAAGCTTGGCTGACAGCTTAGATATAATACCACGCCTTCCCCCATCTCCTCATCCTCCGCATCTATCTACAACTCACGTTCACCTCGTTTTGTTTCATTATCGCATACAACACAAACCCCGCAGACAGAACCTCGGATAATAGATCACAGCAATAATGACCGAAGACGCATGGCTCACGATATTGATCCTCTTCTTCGTTATCCCAACCATCCTCCTCTCTGCGCGCATCTACTTTGACACAGCCCGCTACCTGCGCTCCGGATACCTCGCTTCGTCTGCCTTCTCTCTCCTCTTCGCCATCGGTTCGTATATGTTTTTCGCTGTCGCATGCGCAATGACACTGTGGCGCTCGCGGAAGCGAGTGTTATGGATGGATCGGGTTCCAAATGGCGCGGGGAAGATATCGCCGATGGAGGCACTTGGCCAGCCTTTGAGTGAAGCAACAATTCTACACTCCTACATAGTTCCAACAGGTTTGTGGCTCTGCAAAGCTAGCTTTGTCGCAATGTGTAAGCTTTTAATGCCTAAATAAAACATTGGAGGAACAGCGCTGATCAGCGCAGAAGATTTCAACTTAAAGCGACACTTAAACCTTCGCACAAAGCGGTTGCTTTATTTCACCGTCTTTTATCTCATCGCCACGTTTCTAGTCTTGGTCCTCTCACATGGCTTTTGGTGTGGAAGGACTTTCGGAAAGCAGTGGTACGTACTCTTCCATCCACGTGAATTCTAAGAATACTTCTAACACCCCCCAAAGGGCTGACACCTCGCGCTCCTATTGCACCCCCTTCGCTGCCACCGCTTCCATCAGCATTTACGCCTTTATGAACATCACATCCGACGTCTTCGTCCTCAGCATCCCCCTGATGATTCTTCACTACATTACCGTGCTCCCTCGAGAGCGCTATGCCATTATGTTCCTCCTTTTTCTTGGACTAGGGACCATCGTCACCACGGCGACCTGTTGTGCACTGCACATTACCTACCGCCATCACCTGGTGGTATATTACTCGTACATCCAACTTGCCGAGCTGCTAGCGTGCATTGAGTTGAGCGTGGCTGTGACGGCAGTGAGTCTACCGAGTCTCAAAGCAGTGCTGTACAGGAAGCAGGAGAATCGTCGGCGGAAAATGCAGAGCACTGCGGGCGAAGACACTAAACGAACTACTAGCTCTAGCACACCAGGCCAGACGGATACAAATTGGGAAATGGAGGCCGGCCATGCATCGGAGGATGAAGGGAGACTGGTGATATTGAGGCGGGTTAGTTACGAAGTGGAGAGCATGGAACTTCCCCCATTCCCCGGCACTGAAGGTAGTCGAAATATTAGTCGAGATGTCAGCCAAGAGCGAACGGTAAATGACGTAAGTGCAGTGTGAAGTGCTTTTTGTTGGGATCTGGAGTTGCCTTTTGCTTTTGTTTGTACGATTATGATGGAATCGGTGTGGGTTGTTGTACTATGTCTTGCGGTCGATGTCTTACTCTTGGATAGAGTTTGTACTTTTGTAAGGGTCGGAAGGCTATCCGACTTTATTGTTTTTTAATGCGCTACCTTGTTTGTATTCGCTTCGACAATACATGTATATATATGATGGTATCTTGCCACTAGTGCGCACTATGGTACTCTGCAGTCTGTAAATTATTACCCGAAAATATCATGATTCACAATGTGCATATGCATGATGATGCTTCTCAGCGCAACCCATCGAACATTCGTTCAGCCGTCGGGAAGAGAGCCAATTGTGCGCCAACTCCAGTCTATAAGAAAGCCCTATCGAAGTATCGATCGAAGATGCACCGTTTGACACTGTAATGGAGTGGCGTAAAACATGGCGGCGTTGTGGCTGGTGGGGGCGCCGGCTTGAAAGCGGATTATCGTCAGTAGTTCCTCATGTCTTCAGACCATCTATCCTCAGCTACGTGCCTCTATAGACATGTATAATCTAGCCATCGAGGTTTTCAAATTGTCAGAAGTACGAGTGCCACTGGGAACGGTACTCACTCAAGTGGGCCAGGATTTGGCTGTCATGCTGAGATCAGACCAGATCTGCACAAAGTCTTTAAGGACGATCATGATCAAGAGAAGGCATTTGTCAGCAGCGTTTGTAATCGCCGGCCACCCGGCTGCTTGCAGCTATCGATATGCCACGCGGCAGCCAGCGGATATGGCGCCATTTATTGTACATACATGGCGGTATATATTATAGTACCTGCAGGCGGCGGCGGTATCTATAAAATCCTGCAGATATCGTCAATTAACTGCAAGTTTCTGGCGCATTTTCGAATCTGAAGATAGTTGCCATCATCAGCCTGAGTAGTGTAACTACATGTGGGGCCGCGGATCTCCGCATACAAAGTAGTAGTAGTAGTAGTATACACCGACTGTCTGGAGATATTAATATAAGTCGCGGGCATTTCCCTGCCACATATTTATCTATAAAGGACCTGTAAATTGGGTAACCTTCCGGAATTCCGTACCTAGCTTCCGATTCTGATACCTGATTGCCAAGTTTCTATAGGGCTTGTGCACGTGAATTTTGCCAATTACCGGTACATATATAGGTATAAACTGTATGTATATCCTGCATAATTCTGGGACCTTCAAGTCCGGCTGAATGGCGTACCGGGGTTACCACCGTGTGAGGGGCTTTGGGAGCGACTTTAATTGATGCGAGTATCCACATGGATTACTGCGTATTGCGTGCTGAAGCGCTTAAGAATAAACTTGACGAAAATCCAGTCGAAAATAAACCTCGCGATTTAAAGCATCATAGTTGTGAACATCGAGGCTAAGGAGTAGTCGTCCGACGCTAAGAAGACTGTTGCATGTGTACCTGCATCGTGAGCCTCACTGCTCAGGTTCGTTTGATATGCAGTTGGTGTATGAAGATATGCCTCAGAGAGCGGCTCATATCAGTGCAAACGGATATGCAAACGAATATAGATATGGATGCGGATATAGACACGGATATAGACACGGATATGGATATAAATATAGGAGTTTAGTCTGTATATATATACGGGCCTTCTGGCCTCGAGAAGATCAGTCAATCAACAAGTCTTAGAAGCATCCAAAGTAACAAAGACTAAGCCTGGGCGTCTGAGTGACTGGATGTGAACAATTTCAGACTGAGACCATGAATACATATGCCCGACAGCTCGAATTTTTTTCGTTCGTTTGCAGACGACCTATCCAAAGATTCCCTCTTCATCGTCTCCTCCATGTTCTTACTTTGCGGCACCGCACGGTCCTCCCCGCCCCATTTCCTACCATCCACCGTCGGCACCTTACCTCTTACCTCCCAATTCCTCAAATAATTAACCACATACAATCCGGGCGGAATGTAAATCTCCACAATGGCTATCTCCTCCATCCTCCTGGACCTGTTAACCGTCATCACCCAAATAAATGCCCCCATGGTAGATAACACACCCACCCCTTCGGCTACACGGATGATTTTTGCAGGTGATAATCTAGTCAAAACAAAGTTAGTAAGCTGTAGCTATATGCTGAACTGGTTTGTTGGGGGATTAAAGGGAAGGGGGTTGGTACGAACTTGTTTATAGGGCTGTTAGAAACGTGCTCTCGCCGTTTCGTGGTGAGCCTCGATGTCGGGGATGCGCCAATAAAGAGAAGTATGAGTTCAGAACTCACGAGGACGTTGTGTTCACGATCTCGAGCGTTTCGTCACGGCGGCATTTTTGTGTCAAGTCACTTCAGCTTGGCCTTAACCGCTAAGTAGAATCTCTAGTCGAGTTCTTATAAGTAAAAGGCTGCATGTTCGTACAGAAATATTGTAGAAAAACTTTCAGCCAAGCTCAAGGTGAACAGATGGATAGGGCTGTAGAGTGCATGTGAAGTCAGCCGCACGCAATGAATTCGGTAGGCATTGCAAGGCGACTTGATCTCTGTACAAACATCTTAGAAACACTACTGCAACCCAATACTTAATATGTGGTGTTATATCTTTGTAGCGGGCGGCTCTAAATCATGTAACGCGAGCCTATACGTACGAGACCGCAGGAGCGAACCCCGAACAATTACAGCAACAATCCGTCATCATAGCCGCAACAACGCTTAAACAAAACATCTATGTCCCCTTTTCTTTCCTCTCGTCAATACGACTTCAACACCGTACAGTCCACGAGAATACAGCAACGCCTATGATCCCAAACCTCGATCAGCGGATGCGGTAACTGAACGAAATCCCCGCGTCTCTTTTCTTTCTCTAAACCTTAAACATACTTCGCTTCGAGCCAAAACATCGGGTGAGGATGCGAGCAACCGTAGAGATCCTCTCTCGGTAGCGCACACGCACTTGGACTACCTGATTCCTGTTGCGTTCTCAGATCATGACCACGGCCACTTCCTTCGAATCTCCGAATGAATCTGGCGACTTGAATCGAGCTGTTCACCACGAGACATCGCACGGCACGTCCCACCCAAATTTAGCCAAGAGATTTTATAACTCCGGCGGCTCGGAATCGGAACAAGACACAAGCTGCGCTCCGACATTGACAAGCAAACGGCAGATGAAAGTAGCACCGACCTGCCGAAACTCCAGTCGATTGTTTCGCAACGCTTCTTTTGAATAGTGTTGCCTATGAGATAAAAGAGATATCCAAAGTCTGGCTAGCGACCTGCAGATCCGGCACCAAATATTGCATCTCCAGTGTCCAACATCCAGAGGCTTCAGGCGCATTGGATATCCGCAACGGCTCCTCACGCGCAGTCCGGCCAGTCGTAAGTGCGCCCTCGGCTAGTTGAATTTCTTCACTACCAGAGCACACGTAACGGTCGTTGTATCCACAACGAACCCCTTAGACCCTGTGGCTTGTTGAAGTGCTGACTAGGTGAACGCCCCAAACACTACGCAATTCCCCACACTGGATCGGCGTTGAGTAAGAACCACTGTCTCGGATGGGGCCTGCTAGCGAGCGCAGTGCCCCTGTCGATGGCATGGGAGGAGGTTGACATGGTATATGGATCTACTCTAGCTCCATTACTGTGGCATTTCGGCATCGAAACTCTCGGCTTGATAGTGCATATCGGTCGAGATTATGCAGTCTCGTAGTGTGGCTTGATCACTGCATTTCCCAGATACTGCTGTATCTGACCCCCACCCCGGCGCCGGCAACACTATCCCTGGAACTACAAACTTTTCGGCCTTGGTTGTCCACAAACCCCCAGATCTAAGACCTATTGATGCAGCCATGCGCCCTCTCCCGCATATAAAGTGGATTAATGTGTACTCCGAACGTTCGATCCGCGAGACTGCGAGTGACGCCTGATGACCGTACGCCACTAGTGAGGGATCCCGACGGAGAATGGAGATACGAGCATGATTGGATGCACTAGGATACGGCTCATATGAAGAGACGGGTTAGAAAGACCTTTTATGGGGCTAACTTTCAGTCTACATCACGCCCAAGCACTAGAACGGGGACAAACCAAAGACAGGGCAACGAGGTGGTTATAAACTGTGCAGCCCCTTGAATTTACTTAGCTCCCTGCTTATCAAGGTAGGGATTAATTTAGAGCATATACTCGCCATGTAAATCCACCAGAGCAATCGAGATATCGACAAAATGGTTTTGCTCAGTCTTCCAATTTTCCGAACTCTGGCTACGACAAATTACCAAATTTCGCACTCATGGACTTGGTCGACGTTGTCACCTCTCCTGAAGGCAGCGTTGCACTCAATCAATGCTGGCCATGATTATGGAGTCCCAACACTACCAGAACTCCGAGATAGTCAAAGAAAAGAGCAGAGGATCCGCAAGGCTCTCGATGCGCAGATTATCGTGCTCTGTTTGGATAAATATAAGCTCTTGGGCTTGATCAACCAAGTAAATCGATCACGAAGCATGCCCGGAACCAAGTGAATCCAAGACAACTTAATGATTACACACAGAAGTGTATTCCAATGTCAAAGCCCCACTCGTCCAGCCCAGAAATTCGACGGGAAAAACGCGATTGTGACGATCCACTTCCACCCACAAATCTCCAATCCAAATTATTCAAAGAAAGTACATTAATCTATCACCCCTATGCCTAACACCACAACTTCAATCCTAATCACCGCATGAAAATGCCCAAGCTAATGCTACACTATAAAGCACTCATCGCGCCAACCATCCTCCATCAACCACAATCGTCTCCCCATTGACATACCCACTCGCCCTCTCACTCGCCAAAAACACGACCGGACCCTTAAAATCCTCCGGACTCCCCCAACGCTGTGCCGGGATTCTCTCGATAATCTGTCGATTCCTTTCCGTATCGTTCTGCAAATCCGTGTTCATTTCCGTCTTTATATACCTGTAACCCATCAGCACCGTATCTCGCTCCCTCCCTGAAGACTACTCACCCAGGAGCAATAGCATTAACCCCGATCCCCCTCCCCGCCCACTCATTACTCAGCGCCTTCGTGACACCGACAACTCCATGCTTCGCCGCCGCGTAGGCAGGCACATTCAATCCCCCCTGGAAACTCAGTAGACTAGCAACATTAATAATACGTCCCCTAATCCCCTTCGCAATCCAATAATATCCAATATCTCTGCACAGCATGAACACAGTGGAAAGGTTAGTCTGCAGCACCTCGCTCCAGTCGTTGTCCGGAAACTCGTGGGATGCATGACGACGCTGGATGCCGGCACAATTGAGGAGGATGTGGATTCCGCCGTTTGGGAGGGCGTCGGCATTGGAGACGAGGTCGGGGATGACGAAGCCTACCGAGGCGGCAGAGGAGAGGTCTGCGATTGCGGTGCGGCACGCACGGCCGAGAGACATGATGTCGTCGCGGGTTGAGGCGTTGCCGATATCGCGCTGCGACGTGAGTAGTTGGTGTTTGGGGAACGTGACGAACGCACCTGGACGAGGATGATGTCGGCGCCAGCTTCGGCAAGGGCCAGGGCCATTGCTCGGCCGATTCCACGGGTGCCGCCGGTGACGAGGGCGGTTTTGCCGGTGAGGTCAAATAGTGAGGACATCGTGGTTTGAGAGCTGTTGAGAAAGAAGGAGAGGCCACGGGGGGTGGTGCCGAGAGCTGTTCGTGAAATGCATCCTCGAGGTGCACGGCTAATGCGGGGTTCCCCGCACACGGAACAGCAGTGGCGCTATTTTGGGCCCGGACATCCCGCGGCATGAAAAATCATTCGGAGTGACCAACTTGGAGGACCAGAAGAATCGCCAAAGACCACACATCGAGATTCGCGAATTCGGTTTCAGTGGGCTTCTGTGCATGCGTGCTAAGCTAGAGGTAGTTGTCGTGATGCATGCGCGAGCACCGCTACTTCTAATGAGGTAGATCTAAGTACGCCCTTTATGTTTGTGGTGATCCGTCTTTGCAGGGACTTAAGGGGGCTCAGCGCTCGCAATGGGCGAAAGGCAGCCGCGGAGGCAGAGCTATAGAGAGGGCATGCCAACGTAAACCCTACAGCCTTATAATTAACCATACAGTTAGCTAGCTGTCGAGTTACGCCCAGGCGGAGTATCAAGTGTTGCGAACATGTAAAGGCGAATGCCAAGGCTGAATTTGAAGCCTCCTGACCACTAAGCTTTGAGCGACTGTTGATACATGGCTGAGCCTTGGTACAACTCCAGCTAGCATGCCGATCAGAAGTTCGTGTGCGTGCCAGTAACTTGAAACCTTTGCATTGTGGAACCGAGTGATCGAGGGGAAATATTGTCAGTTGTTCGTCGCCTGGCGTTCCCGGAGAAGGATTAGGATGCTGTTTCGTCTGAAGTATAGCTTTTCGAGAAATTTCCTCTCTTCCACACTACTGATGCTAACATTAATCGCATAAAACCAGCAGAGCCTAGAGTTCCTTTATGGGATGACCAAGAGATACCATCGCTACTTTCGGTGGAGTATATGCCCTGTCCTACATAGTTCTTTGCTATGTCGAGATGGTATCCAAATCTGGCCTTAATGTTGGCGAACTCACATCAGTCAACGTATATCTCTACTCCAGCGAGACGGATACTATCATCAAACGTACAGCCATTGGTTAAGTACCCAACATTTCGTGGATCCGAGAACCCCCGCAAGCTTGAGGGACGTACAACGAAGCATCAGCTACGTAGTAGTTATATTCCACTCAGTTTTCAGTGGGAGGAGAGAGCTAATTTCTAGACTAGTCAGATATGAAGTAGATGCATTGGCATGCTGTCAGCATCTGCGAGAGGTCTAAAGGTTAGTTTTGTAAGTATCAGAGTGGGTCGCTCCATATAACAAGATAAAAACCGGTGGTTCAGTTGAATACGAAGAATGCTATCCACGTGAGATGATGCGAGTATTGGGGCTAGTGCATGAGAGCAGTGAGCCCACGGCGGAATTTGTGAGCCTTTGATAGGAAATACTATGCCAACAGGTGAGGGGGGCTGTATCTTGATGGCATACGGAATCGAGGATTTTTTGCGGCGTTTCAACGGTGATTAGCGGAATAGCCCTCCTGTGGGTACCGGATGTCCCACGTATAGTCTACCTAGGTGGCTGGAGTTACCTGAGAGAATGAGACCAAAAACTCCCACAAGGCTTGGAGCCTTGACCGAGTGATATTAACCCATGCCTTGCAGGTTAGCTGGCTGTGGTGAGGCGCACACTACAACTCTCGGCTATACATACTCTTTGCGTGAGTGTGGACCTTCTGTTTACTTACACTCTCAATCTATCAAATGGCTACGCACCTATTGATATATCCCTCGCAGACTTCATGCGTCTAGTTAGCGGTTCGGGCGTTTCTGCGTGTCATCATTATATTGCTGCATCTTATGTACTGAGTGAATGCGCCGGAGGGTAGATAAGGTATTTCACATCCTTTCTCCGAGATCGACCAGCTACAGGCAAACTGAGATTCTTACTACCAGGTATTTAGTTTTGCCTGTGTTAGCACCAGTACGACATGTTGGAAATTAAATATATTTAAAGACGTGAGATTTGAATTGAAAGTAGGGTATCTTCACAACCTCAACAAATCTGCATATTTACCAGTTTGTACCTTGCTTCCTTTCCCTGTATGTCATATCAGTATATCTCCCCGCCCCCAAAGCCATGGATGCAGTAAAACACCCTTAACACTGCATTCACAAACGGAGAACTTTGGGATCAGCCCATACACCATTTAAGGCTGAGAACTAGAAGGAGGACGGCAAAAGGAAACATCTGTAGCCTGTTCTAAAACCAACTTCATATATAAGCCTACTCCCACGTTTTCCATTCAGCTCCTGCACATCTGGTACGGCGACCTCTCTGAACATCTGGTATCACTGTGTAGTGTATTTTCGGAAGCTACCACGGAATGTCCCGTACGCGCGAGTGCTGGTGGATGCTTCTACTATGGCCAATACTATTCATACAGCCACCACTAGTATTACACCAAACACTCCTGGTAATATGAAAAGTGTACCCTTCCCTTAATGGTGTTGGTATCTAGTCGATAAGTTGATTGGTTTTGGGGTCGTGGAACGTGTCTCCACTAGTATGGCTGCATTCGAGATTGCCCACGTGAGTAAAACAACATGGAATTGAGATTGGATTGAGGAAGAGATGCAATCCCAGAGATCTCACGATGAGGTGCTTTCTTCGGAAACGAGTCCGGTGTGGATGAATCGATGTTCATATCTCAGTAGGTATAAGGTTTCAACCATTCATTTCTCTACCCAACCGCCAAGGCGTAGTTGAATTTAAACTGCGGACTTGGTACCCCGCCGGCAGTGCTAGGTAGCCATACTTATACGACTGGAATGTACATTAGCTATATATGTGTATGCGCATAATCTGTGTGATCGGGTAGGAGATCACTGTGGCTATGGGGTTGAATTTGTTTGGCGGGGAAAAACTCCGTAGCCTGTAGTACTTTGCGCAATTGCTGCACGCCGGATTCTATTGCATTACGTACGCCTTAATTTTCATAATCAACAACCTAAACAACAATGTTACAGATCCGAAACGTTACCCGTGGCGACGAGCATCAGAAGAAATCCAATGTCGAGTTTATGTGGTCGAGTGATCCACCATGATATAATTAGCCAGGTCCTACGACAGATACCTCGTATCGTATCGAGCGCTTCAAATATTTAGGCAAAGTTATTGCAGCTCCGCCTTTCAAAATAAGCCTGAAACACGGCTGTGCAGGCATGTTGTCGGTTTTCGCCTTTTCTGCCTTGCCGGTTTTTTGTGCTTCACGACGGACACAGGAATCTTATCGGTGCTCACGTATCATGTATAAGCGGAAGTTGATTGATTGTCCAATAATATGTCATACGAGCTTTCTTGCTGCGCCTCATTCAAAAACATATGCATCTACAACATACACTCTCTCTGCGAATTGTTCTCTAGGCGATGATTGCCTACTATCGCGAACTCTGGAAAGTCGGTGCAACATCAATGGTTGACGTGTTGGTGATGGGGATTTAAGGTCTTCCGTAACCCACCCATGGAATGGGAAAGCTGTCAGAAGAAATTGCCACGTAAGTATCCTCTCGACAACGTCTTCATAAAATGGAATGGGCACGACCACCTCCTCTTATAATGTCCTTGGGTCTCGTGGAAGCTGACTCCGAGCCGGCGCGTGCACCACCACCGCCCCCGGATCTGCCAGTTACTGAAGTAATCCTCTCGCAACTGGAGGCGTTAGAATCTGAACTTCAAAAAATCTCAGACCCGGAGTTTGAAGACTTCTCTGCCGCTGAGCTCGATGAGAATTGGTGGAGATTACATTCTCCGCCTCTGGAGCTGTCGTTACTGATTGGAGATGAACCGGAGGAGGTCCGAACGGAGGTGCTGAGCTTTAAAGATCGACTAAGAGAGACTTATTATACTGCGACTGAGGAGCCAGCGATTGAGTGTGGGTTGGAGGTTGTGGTGGAAGAGGGCGCATGTACCGCGAGTACAAGCAGCCACTCTTCATCGGGGGTAGTTAGCAACGGGTCCAGTAGCGAGCTTGTTGGGTCGTCGATGGAGTTTCGGTCGGGGTCGAGATTGTCCTCAAGGGCCGATTCGAATCTGGAGGTGATATCGCGGAGAACTTCGGTGGCTACGGCTAGCTCCAGTTCTGATGCATCTTCTTCGTTGAGTACAAGAGGAGGTATTTTGCGTCTGGCACCAAAACAAAGGAATGTTAAACACGCCATGGTCATGCCTGGGATACTTCTGTATTCGCCATATTATACATCATCGCCGGGAGTAAGTTCTGCGCTTGTTGGGCCGCAGATGGTTAGTCCAAAGGGAGAGGCGATAAAAAAATATCTTAAGAATAGGAAAGCGCAGAGGTACGAAAGATTGGCCTTATATATGATTGGTTGGAGTGCTGATCAAAGGTAGTGAATGTGCATCCTGCCTGGAAGACCATCGCAATAAGAAGCTCACCACCTTGACCTGCCAACACCGATACTGCTCAACCTGTTTGCGCACGCTGATAAAGTAAATTCCCTTCTTCCCCGCTTCTCTTTACTCAAAATCCCTAACACCCCCACAGCACAGCGGTCACAGACGAAGCCCTATTCCCACCAAAATGCTGCCTCAACGAAATCCCGGTAGAGATCATTAACGCCACCCTCACTCGCTCCGAGCGCAACGTATACAAGGCAAAATTTGCCGAATACCAAGTGCCATACGGTGATCGTCTGCACTGCCCCCGACCGCAATGCTCTGCATGGATCCCTCCCTCGGCCATGGAGAATGCACAATACGACTTTCGCTGTCGGAAATGTAGACACAAGATATGCCGCTATTGTAAAGGACCAACGCATCCAGTCGGGACCGAGTGCCCTGAAGACACAGGAATAGCTGCGGTGATAGATATTGCCCATAAGAATGGATGGATACGGTGCTATCAATGTCATGCGGTTGTCGAGCGGTCGACTGGATGCCGGCATATGTAACTTCCCACCCCTCATCCCTATAATATGTTCCTGACAACCACAGGACCTGCCGATGCAAAGCCGAATTCTGCTACATTTGCGGCGCAAAATGGAAGACCTGTAACTGTAACGGCAACGAAGCGATGCGGAATCGTCCTCGCGCTGTAATTGACGACGTAGCCGCGCAAGAGCAATCTGAAGTCCGCGCCGCCATTGCAGCCGTAGAAGCCGCCGAGCGCCGTGAGGAGGAAGAACGACGGCAGGCAGAGATCGCGGAACAGATTGCGCGCGAGCGTAGAGAGGAGGAGGAGCGTTTGGCGCGTGAGAGAGAGGCGGCGAATCTTCGTGCCGTGGTCGACCAGAAATTGAAGATTATTGAGCAGAATTATACTTGCTTGGAATTGACGCTCGAGACGCTGCAGAACGAGCAGCACATACAGATGAAACAGCGGCATCAGAAGGAAAGGGAGGAGAGCACCCAGCGATGGAGGGACGAAACGGCTTGTCTAGCGTTCGATCTATCCACGCGAATCGTGGAGCTCAAAGGTAGCAGGAAAAGTGAGGTTTCTTCCCTGCGGACGACTCACGAAGAACATGCCACCGCACTCCAAACCAAGCACGAATTCGAGGAAGACGAGCATTGGTTTTCGCTGCAGCGGCACCTCCGCGGGAAACCAAACCGTGAGGCAAGAGCACAGACACTGATCGATAGACTCAAGGATACTCAGGCGGCAGAAGCTGAGGAGATGCAGAAACGGCACGCATCCGAGACAGCGGGTTTGCAGAGGAGAATCGCTGCCGAGTGTTTGGAGGCGTTGAAGATGTTCACAGCGAAAAGGAAACGGATTGAAGCGGAAGAGACGAGTAAGAGGATGGATGCCGTGTTGATATGGAAGGCACAAGAGAGGTGGATGGAAGTTGTCAGTGAGGACAGGAGGAGTCACATGACCGCGAAGAGAGTTGCGGACGAGGAGGCGGAGAGGAGTAGGCTAGCCGTGTAAATAGGTGCCATACTTGCGATTTTATTTCCTTTTTTTCGGATGACTTTCAGCGCAGTAATCATGCATCTTTTCTTTTGTCGAACTGGGCTAGGTACTTTGGCGTTAGATTTTGAATTTATTGATACCACATCAGAAGTTTGCAGCGATGCATTACGACAACTGCCTACAGCTTAGCACGCATGCGCAGAAACCCACTAGAGCCGAATCATGATGTGATCTTTGGTGATTCTTTTAGTACACTATAAGGACTGTCTCTGGCTACTTCGCTGCTTGGTACTTGCTACTGGATTGGCACCGAGCCGTTATTCTCTCGGTCTCGGCGCAAGTGTCTTTCTCCAGCATCATAAGTTATAACCCGAATAACTCCAACCTCGACATCGAACTAGACCTAGGGCAGGGAGTAGAGAGTCTCCTATCGTCTTGGAATTGCTATAGGTTGATTCCTCTCTTGTTAACTCGAGCACAGTGCGATTTTATGAGTAAGCTTTATGAGGAGCCATTTTGCGGGTTATTAACCTCGAGCTAGCCACGGATCCAGAAAACTTAAATTCAAGTCTTCAAAGTTCACAAAAAGTCACTCCCCAAGCCAAAGTGAGTGATTTACAACGAGCCGCACGTATTACACACTTTCTAATCTACCCAAAGAATTTGGGGTCCAGAAATTGCACGTCCACACGCATATTTCCCCGGCAATTGATAACGATATGCGGCCCACTATAGCTGGGACCTAGCACGACTCATGATCACTACTTACCATAGCCTCTACTTCCTACCCCTAAAAAAACTCCTTCCTAAAAGCTTTCGCACCCATTAGCATCCTCTCCTTAGAGCAAAATACCAAGGAGGCATGAAATCTCACCACCGGGACAAACTGCGGCACAATACATTACCAGCGTGATAGGTGCTAACTTTCCCATCTTTGGTAACGCGAGCATCTCGCTCCTTGGTGTAGGGACCTGTCCAGCCTCCTTCCATGCACCCGTCAGTTTTCCAATCCAGCGCATCCAGTAATCCGACTTGGCATCGTCGTAGCACTTCAATCCCATCACGCTGCCGAATTCTCGGAATGCGAGACGGTGTCCACAGTCTAGGGAGAGTTCACCGTTGCCCTTGAGAGACACTGGGATTTGATGTTAGCGAGTGGTAAGAATAGGGTGAGAGGAGGATGGGGGTTAATACCTAGTGATTCAAAGGCACCCTCCTTAATAGTACTTAGCCATTCCTCCTCCCCGTATTTCCAGTGTGCTGTCCACAGCGTCATCCCCAAATCCAGCAGGTCATCGCTATGATACGACTCCCACTTTGCATCCACAATCTTTTTGTACTCCTTAATTTCCTGTTGGAGTTTTCCTCCTCCTGCGGTCTCATTCAAAAGAGAGAAAATAATGTACCCATCAAATGGATCCAAATTGCCCTCTGACCCCACCAATACATGCATCAAATCCGTAGAAGCCTTCCAGCACATCTTTGGCCTCTCTTTGTCCCTATCAGTCATGAACGCCGGATGAATCGCCTTTGCGAGCTCAATAGCAAGCGTGTTGTAGCTAAGATCGGCCGCGGCAAGTGAATAGCGGTTGAGCGCAAACATCCACAGCGTAAGGTAGTGGTGATACTGCCCATCCCCGTCCGGCCCAAGCTCATCTTCTTTTCCGATTCGAAGGCCACCGGAGAGGGGGTGGGAAGGAGAGGCGCCAGGTAGATGGGATTTGCCATCGCGTGTGCGGCCGAGGACTTCGTGAACAGCGGAAATTAAACAGGAAGCGAAGGAAAGGTAGTGTCGAGAACCGGTAGATTGTAGAGGGTGATGAAACTGACGACTCTGAAGGCTGGGTGGAGTTAGCTTCCAAGTAGAGGGACACGGGAGGGTGCAGGGAGAGAAGATGTATTACCGTCAGTCCAAAGGTACCGGCCCTTATAGCCTTCTACCAGGGCAGGAGGTCTCCAAAGACACGCAGCGTCGTCGGTTGGGCATTGCGTTTCGAAAGGTCCATAGACATCCTGTAACGCTTCGTGGAATTCTGCCGGTTCGGCGGAGCTCATACAGCTTGCTATTGACATTCCGACGGGGAATCCTCCTGAATGGGGCTGGTACCGAGTTCTTTAGGACGAAGGCTTGAATGGGCCTGGTTATAGGAAGAGCATGGTCCCGGCGAACAGAACAATCATTGTGTTAATAGTGACGTTATCGTGTGCGGGTTGGTGGTAACCTTAATTCAACGTAACAGTGCATGCAGCCGATATATATTCCGATGGCGTTCCCTACTGAACCTTAAGCAGACTTTCGTCATCGGTATCCCATGTCGATCAAAAAGTTAAGGTAGCATGAATACGAGCTGAAGAATGTTGTCCAGTTCAGATCCATAAACGTGAATGGTCAGATGTTAGAGAACTGCAACCAGTTTAGGAGCGCAATGCATAGTCGCTAAGAAAAAGAAAAAAGATAGCGCACAGAGTAAGTGACTATCCGAACTCCATACTGACGAAACTAAATAAAAGGGCAACCAGCAACTCTCATTTCTCTCACTTCAATCCTCACCAACAAGCACATATGCGTGGACAACGCGTCGTTGTTAACCACACGCGGCCTCAAACAGGATATAGCCCCCAACTACTTTACGTCTGCCCTGGTGGCCAGCAGGAGACGGGTGAGTGGTTCATGATTCGCTAGTTAGCCGGTGTTTCAGAATCATCGCCTGACAGTCAGCCCTAACCCACCTCCACAAAGCCATTTCCCCACTTTGGTCATTAGTATGATCATCTTCTTCTTCTCTTCCATCCGTCCAGTCCATCAAGCACCAGAGTCAACCACTGCCATCTGATGGAAGAAAGAGGAGAGCATTACTTACCTCATGCTAAGAACATATCGTTTAGCTAGCTGAGGGATTGATTTGAGATATCTGCACCTCTCCATCTAGATCTAGAACTGTTTTCATCCTCAAGACCTCGGTTCATTTCAGAAAAATGGCCACTGTTTATTCTCCTCTCCGCCCCACCAGTAACTTGCAACTGGAAGTCAGACGGGGTTTGGTCGGTTCCGACCGTCTATCAATAGTTCTTCCCCGCCTCTTCTTCAATTCCCCCCAAATATATAGCTGTTCTAACCTCCAGCAGTCTTCATTAGCCCAATCACTTCAGTTGCAGAGATTGAAAGTTACGTCATTCACTCTGACTGAGTTAGGTACCTTATATCCATAGTTCGAAGAAGCTCCACCTTTATCATCTACCATTCGACCATATCATATTGGGGTTGGCTTGGGCTCTGGACTCCTGGTGTTCTGGCCCAAAACGCTCCCTGGTACAGCGCTGGGCCCGCGGACACACTGCCTGCCGGGGTCAAATGGATGAAACGGAGCTCCATCTTAGTGAGGTGATGGTGGTGATAACCGGACTAGCATTATTTCTCCCATGATTACTAGATAGACTTTCTTCCGTTGAATCCCACTAGATCGCTGAAATCAGTCACTGGAACAACGGACGAAAAGGACAACACACGACGGATAGCTCGAAATGTGGGACATATGGCCGGGATGATCGGCGGCGAATCAAATCTCTACGTTACATTGACCGTCGCATCTCCCGATAAACAGATCCGCGAGAAGCGTAGTTTGGTACTAGAGGACGGCGGTGGACTAGATGGTGCGACCGATGTATCCATGGGTTGGTCGCGAGGGCTGTGGTGGGCACGACAGAGTAGAAGCCAGATATCCTAGCCAGTTTCTACAGTCTCCCGGTTGAAGCGCAAATGACAATGAGGTGAGGTTCAAGTACGTCTTGTGAAGCTGGCTGAAGAAGATCCACTGGTGAAACCCGTTCTGGACAGGTTCGACAGATGCAAGATACCCTCAATTCCGGACCCGGCGAAGATATTGGTTCCCGGCCGGGGGTACGACTTATCCTTGCTCTCTGACCCTTCGGACATCGACATTGTGGGCAAGTTGAAAGCCAATATACCTTGTGTTGGAGGGAATTCTAGCAGATAGGTTGAGAGTACGAGAGTTACTGCTTTCGTTGAAGGCAATTCGGCCTCGCAGAATTAGCATTTGAGTCCGGAGAGACGAGAGTTGGAACTGCAATTGAATAATTTAGTGGTAGAGGGATAAGATCGCCACCGTCACAGGATTCTACCCTTCCATCACGATTCATCAAATCCCTTTTCCGCACCTTCCCCGAGCAAAATGCGGGTACATATCAGATCTTGGAACTCGGAGTGCAGACAGGCTCGACACGTGTCCATATGCATTGAACTCGGTTATTATAGGATATAATTCCTCGGAACAACACCATTATCCCGGCCAGCGACAATGTCATGAGGATTCAAATTGAGGAATAGTTATTAAGGAATCTTTGAGTGCTTTTCATGAGCAGAAAACTGACCCCTGGACTAAGGGAACGGTGCGAAGTCGAATCTTGGTCTTCCAGCGATTTCACGCATGCCGTATGGATGATGGCGGTATCAGCGAAGAAGAGGCGATATGATTCAAAGGACGTGATATTTGGGGTGGAATTTTACTGCACAAAGTGATACATCATGCACTGCCCTGAGGTAACCACTTTCCAACCAAAATCACAAAGATGCATATATCACAGAGACAAAAGCCCCGCGTCATTGGATTTCAGCCTTACCGCTATTTCGTCGATATAACTAAAATAGGGGATCCGGACGTCCTGACAAACCCGCTGCGATGTTTCTAATCAACCCTCAAGCAATCCCTCACATTTGGATGCTATCGATTGTCTTACGAAGAGATGTGATGGATATTGAAATGGTTTTATAATCCTCTGGTTCCTATCACGCGGTTATTATGCGCTGGCCCTTACAAAGTGGCTGCATTCTGGGTTCAACTTTGTCAGTTATTTTCAACAATTGGAGGGTATCATAGATCCTTTCTGAATTCGCTGTGGGCAGGCTATGATGGTCGACGCATCGTATCCACACAACACGGAGGAGTCGCAGGCCCCGATATCCACGAGGAAGGATTCTGTTCGGAGCTTGAAGCAGGCAAGAATCAATCATGGAGTTATCGTCGTTACTGTCGCAAGACGTCAGCAGCAGCTGGACACATGGGAATCCGGAGTCGGTTGAACAAGTTGACTCACGGAAAAAGTGGGACATCGCTCTACCCTGGAACCGTCGCTTGATGGCCCTGATCTCGACCTGCAGTCCAGATCGTGGAATTCCTCTCGCGTACCCCCACTTCACTCGACATTCGTGGCGCTTCTCGCAAACCAGCGAGAGCAAGTTTGTTGTGCTGTACAAGGTACATGGCGGCGAGGTGGCAAGTGATTGGCCAGCGGATCCTGCCGAGAATCGCTCCCAATTCTTCCAGTTGCATGCTGGCGGTCAATCCGATGCACTACTTCAGGGCACCAACACGTCAGCTGAGAGCGGGGTAGAGTATACCTGTTCCCTCCTGGGCATCCTGAGCTGTCTGCAGCTATGGACGTCGCATGGTGCACTCGCTTCTGCTGCAGGGTGGGCTGGAGAAACAAAGCGACGAAGACTCTCGCGAGTACCTTGCTGTGCTTGTTGCGATTGGCCACTGCACGCGGACTAGTTTAGCGATGGATTTTCAGCACTTGCACCTCGCTTGGATGCAGCCCACCATCCTAGCATGCGCATCGGGTATCACTCGACTTGGCGGAACGCAAAATCACATCACAGCACCCCTGACCCCTCAACGTGAGGTGATCCAAGGTGGTATGAAGCAATTGAGCGTTATACATGTAGCACGGCTTTGACTGCAGCGCAAGGCTGGATATTGTTCGGCTACGACCCGACTCTTGTAAATAATGCAGCCTTCAGTCTTCTGGGGTAGACGCATGAGCTGAGATGTCATGTCGCCAACCTAACCATGCAGAACGTGGTGCTCTTCCATTTGCCGGGGATAGGATAGAACGTAACCGGTCCCATTGTGGCGGGCTTGAGAAGAGGTCTCTGGGTGAGAATGTCATGTCCAAACGAGAGATTAATAACGCTGATAGCTATTAGGTATCACGGCATCGGCATGCACTCCCAAATCCGTGTACATGCATGTACCAACTTTTTGTCAAGCTTTCTGAACCACTGTGTATCTACCGGGCGTACTTGGGTGCGTATGCAGTATGAAGGATCGGCAAGGCAGTGTGGGCGGACGGCTTGAGCCGGTGTTGTCGAGAAGCTTCGAGAGCACAACCTCGATTATTTACTACGTATATTCACTAACGTATATCCACTACGTATACCGCACGATTTCTCGTATCATACCACGCGGCGGTATATCGTCCACGAATCGGCCGTTATTCCGCGGAACGTCGGGGTAATTGCGGGGTGATAAGATAAATGATCTTGTCATCATTATTCATTTTCTGGCCTAGGATTGAATTTAGATATCGATTTCAAAGCATAAAAGCTGCATATCTCCCGCCCGAGAGATCAGAGATACAGAGATACAAACACAAAGCCTGATTGACTAGAAAACATAAATATTATAAATACAAAAGTTGACAATTTGACCGGATTCCTTTCGAGGCCTGATCCCCGGAACCAGACAAGCACTAGCTCCGGTAGCACCGATAACTCTAGTTTTTACTGGCTATAGTGTTTTCAAAGTACCCTGAGCTTCACAGACTTTTCTTTTAACTCCAGCTGTTGTGTGCCCGCCGTTAACGTTTGTTTGCAACTGCTGATCGCAGTAACTCTGACCGCATTAGCCGTTGTGTGACGTATAAGCGCTCCGGATTTGGGATAGAGTGAATGAACTCTTCCCCGACCAGAGCTTATTATGGCCCGTCCTCGGAAAAACCAAAGGAATCCCATTTTGGTCATTTGAGTTTTATATATCGTGCTTGTCCAACTTCTTCTAAGATCAGCCCCCGCGGTGGGGTTGCTTAACCCGTGCCATTCAATTTACATTCCCCACACCAATCGTTTCCTACGGCTGAGCGCGCTCTCACCATACAGGTACGGTGGGGTCAGCCTGGGTATGACCAAGCCGTCGTGTCACATACACATGCATATGCACTAACTCAGCCATGACCAGCTGTACATATTTATAACCGATCCACGCTCAAAATACTGCAAAGTGGATTGGATACGAGTACGCATGTCACTTGGCTTTTGCCCAGCCCCACCGATGTTGTCGATTGAATACGTGCGCACTTTTCCAAGGTCCAATACCAACAACGGTGCTGTAGGATGGATGGCACGGATGAACCCGTACACAGGCAAACAGCTGCATGTCATCGTGATAAGCCTAAACATAGTTGGTAAGTGCCAGCCTCGGAAAAAACAACGTGCTAAAAAGAAAAACAACGAATGAAAGGATGAAAGCGGGGACGTATGTGCACTTTGGAAGCAGTACTATACATTACATTGTCCAAATACGAAGAGGTACATGACAGTGGGCTGTTCTACTGTTTCCCAAGTATGAATAAGGAAAACTTGAGTCACTTTGGGGTTCAGGCAGCTGGAGACACCGATTTTATTACTCGCTTCCAGCTTCAGAACCAAAGTGAGCAACGAAGCATCAGAAAGGCACAGATCCCCCAATTACCCCCTAGTTAGGGCAAGTTATGTGGATGTCGAAGGGTGGTACGTTTGCTCAGTAGATATCAGATCATGCATAAATTATATCGGATTAGACACTAACCAACCCTTATTCTCAACAAATGATAGGCATCACAATTAGTATCTGCAAGTTTGGAATATCAATTATTGTTCATTCATCCAAAAGTCTGCAACTAAAACTGCCCCCATCGCCTAATGTCCCTGCTCGTCCCAATTACCCGAACAGTCGAAGACACCATGTACAAACCAATCCATAACCACCAAGAGAACACATGCAAAACCCCAGGTAATAAATAAAACCTCCGCATTAATCATTACTAAATAAACCACAACCCATATCCAATACCCCCCAATGAAATCCTCCGCTAGCTCAACATGCTGCCCAAGAAAAACCTGCCGAAGAATGATGCATATCCAATCGACTTGCCTTCACCAAGACAGAAGCAAAGGCCCAAAGAGGGAAACCGATAGTCCAGCGCTTACTCGTGCTTCTTGTCGTACTTCTTGTACACGGTGGTGGTGATGTAGTAAGGCTTCTTCTTGTAGATGGTGGTGGTGATGTAGTAAGGCTTCTTCTTGTAGATGGTGGTATAGACGGGGTAAGGCTTCTTCTTGTACTCGGTGGTGGTGATGTAGTAAGGCTTCTTCTTGTAGACGGTGGTCGTGATGTAGTAAGGCTTCTTCTTGTACTCGGTGACGGTCTTGTACTTGTACTTGTATTCGGTGGTCGTGGAGTATTTGTACTTGTACTCGGTGGTCGTGGAGTACTTGTACTTGTACTTGTACTCGGTGGTCGTGACGGTCTTGTACTTGTACTTGGGCTCATCATCAGGTTCAGCGACGGCCTCGGGGGCACGCTCAACGAGATCGGCCACAGGCTCAGGAACCGCAGAGGCGACTGCCTGGATGGCGAAGAGGGCGACAACGGAAGCGATGGTGAACTTCATGTTGATTGAACTAGGTACTTAAACGATTGAAGTTTAATATTATGAAGTATTAGAGGTAAGAGACCGGCGATTAGGAGGGATGATTAGCGACGGTGAGCGAGGTGAGGAAAGAAGACATAGATGGGGGGATTGAGGCCAGTCTTTATACAACTTCAAGACCTCTGGAGGTGTATCTTGATATCTCTAGGACGAAGTACCAATTCCATGCCAACCTCCCCGGTGATTCTAGTGTGGTTGTCCTGCCCGCTGCGGAGTTGCCTAAAGCTGAACCCTCATCAGCAGTCGAGTGACGATAGCTGCATGATAGATTACCCATGTCTATCTAAAATTGGAGGTGCTTGTGTTGTTCCCCACTGCGACACGGGATGTTGATTTGCCAGGTTTAATGCATGATGAATTACGATAGGTCGAAAAAGCACCAAGAAAAACAATACCCTCCGTACTGCAGTGGAATGTGCTGGACGGACTGTTCAGCCCCCTGTTCCTTTTTTTGACTGTTGGGGCACTATTTCCCATATCGGGACAGATTATGTGAGTTATCTACATATGTGGACTCTTCTACGAGATTTCAGAGCTCAAAAGACTATTCATTTACTGAGAGATTGGACAGCACTCGAGAAGTCAGATCGAGGTAAATAATGACAGATTGGGCAGTGAGTTCATTTGCCAGTGGCTGTCTCACAGGCAGCGATTGTGCTTTTTGGTGGTCACGATATATTCCCATTGATCTCTAAACCTGGCCAGTGAGAGCAAGAATTTGGGTAGTGTGCAGATGCGGTAGCACCGCATATATTGAAGATCACCAATAAAACCCGGGTAAATTTACACGGTTTGTACCATTTCAGATGTACCCCTTTTCTTTGTCAAAATTAACGGATTCAAAAAAAGCAAAAACGGGGCTGATAGTGTTAGCTACTATAGCAACTTGCACCGCCTCCCCCAAAAGCTTCCCAGCAAACCCTTAGTTTTCGATAGCGTTATCGATCCTCCCCATGCTCGCGATGCCACAGCATCCAAATGTTCGGCCTCCTCCTCCAATTAGTCAGATTTAAGCGACTAAACGCCTAATATCCAGGTACCATTTTCTCAGGCCTCCTGCCGGATGCTACCGGATGTTGGAATCCGTTAACTCGTCTATTTTCCCCAGCGAAAGCTCGTATTCCATTAGTCTTCCCCCAAGCAAAACAGGGCCCGAAACCATCACGCCATGTGTATGTCTTGAACATACACTAACTGACTGCGTCGCGCACATGTAAAAATCTGCAACAATTGAACCGTGGACTGGGCAGCAATCAGGGCACATCCAGGAACCTAACTGTGAGTGGATGGATAATCTGTTCTAGAAAAGGAACTAGTGCGGACTCCATGAGCTCATTTTACCGAGGGCTGGAAAACGAAAGAATTGGCTGCACGTCGCTGGGGCTGATATCGATTATGGCGAATTTCTAAAAATTAACTCAGCGTTACACGAGCCATCCGCAATCAACAAGCTGCAGCACGACTGTTGTTCCTGGGAAATTGGCCAGTATGGATGGATCTGAAAGCCACAAACACCTTTCCCCGTTTGCAGGAAATGTACCCCGCATGGTGAACAGCTCTGATACGTTCGAACCAACAGAGATGGCTTGTTCCGCGCTTGATGATCGGGACCAGAGGATCGTCGAAAAACACACCGCTTTCGTTCCTTCGAGACATGATGGCAAATGATGCTCATGCGAGACGATGGAAAATAGCTGCAGTCGGTTGCCGGTCGACCGTACTGCATGTACCTATGACCCCAACTAACATGTTAACATTCAAAGTTTGAGACACCAAGCATCTGTAGTACTCAACTTCGCTTCTTTCTAACACGCACCTGCCAAAGACTTGTCGGATACATCTCGGAGTTCCGCCAGCTTAGAACCTATCACGTAATGGGGTTTAGCATCGCAAGAACGATAGGAGGAAAATTACACTACAATCTGACTGTATCATACCAACAACAGACTTGTCATAGTGGGTCCTTGAATCAAAGGGGCGTCCGTGCTGGCCGCATTCGAAAGGAGAAGCCGAATGATTCCATCTGGAGTAAGGTGAGACTAGAATCCGTAGGAGCACGCCATACTGTCGCCATAGCCGAATACCGGGGGCGGTATACGAGGTTCAACCGAAGATGAATAGGTGTTTATCCCTTCGAACTTTCAGCTAAAAGTCAGGCCACTATAAAGATTAAAATTGTGTGTATTGCAATTGCGAGTGCCCGAGTACCTATGTATTGCCCGCAAGTCCCAACGTCGAATAAAACTCCTCTAGTCAACAACACTGGCTCTGGCAAAGGATGTCTGACCGTCCTTGGACCATGGTGCTGAAAGCTCAACTCCAAAACCGAGTTCCCAAATGACATACCGCCGACCGAAGAGACCCCGGAAATTCTACCGTTGCGTCATTGAGGGTATGTTTCGGAGCCGTAGTTGCAACTCGGATGAATACCGTGTCGATCAGATCCCATCCCATGCATACATGCCATGTTGTAGCATTGTCGGAGTGCAAAGTGATGATGGGTTTGTAGTTGTTAAACTGTAGGTCTCAGTAAAGAGACTCCATACAACAAACTTTCGTGCGATCACCGGTGGATATAAGTAGCCCCTCAACCCCTTAAACGCGGACGTGCACGTCCAACAAATCCAGAATTTTCGTCCACCTTCATTCCATAAAGATCCGTCGAGTAAACACCGCTCACTACGGAGGTGTGCAACGCGAGTGTGTGTGGTGATTGGTCAACTGCAAAACCTGAAACACCTACCCCGCATACCCCCTTCAAAGAACTGCCATCGAACCTTTCGATCATGCACCGAAGCTTCATCATCGCTCTCAGCTTCCAATGATCTCTCTGCAAAATGCTGACGACTGCGGACGACGCGCGTCCGATGTCTAAGCTTTGCCGAATCGCGATGTCGTGGCTTTTCTTAGAAGTCATGTTGCTTCGTTGCTTCATTTTTTGGGTGGAGATTACTTTCTGGCCGTGTTGGTACACCCTGTTGGTTATCCAGATAGGATTCAGGTTTTCGATGAATGGCCATATGGCAAAGTGACTTGTACTGATCGCTCTTTCGTTCATCTGTCGAGTTGCGAAGTGGGTTGATACAGATGGCTACATAGCCAAACAGTACTCCACATACCCATTCAAAGCAAGCAAGATTGTCGCTCATTCACGATCCATCATCCTCATCCACTACCAGCTGAGACATAACTTCACCAACTCTGGTTTTTGCGGCTGTCGACGAGAGTCAGGAGTAATTCTATTAAGTGCGACGACTTTGCGGGTGTAAGACGGCGCAGCGAGAGTCAGGAGCAAATGTGACGATTGTGTTGGTAAGGTGACCACCCGAAGGCTTCACCCACTACAGATATTGCTGACCTTCATCCATATTCGAATGCATATATTCTCTTTTGCTGCAACAAACACCGATGGCTGTTGGGTGGACGAACTCCCAACGGTCATTGTAAAATGAGCGAACTTCTTTCCGCTATGTTCTTCCAACTCCGACCATTCAAACCTGGCTCATATCAGCTTCTGGAACTCTTCGCATCGCCGATTCGTTTCTTCATGCTCTCCGGATGCCAATCGGCGACACAGATGATATTAGTCTGAGGGTGTCCGGGTTAGAAGCTGAATCGACATTTTGCCGCTGTTAAAAACCTCCATACCGCCATTCCACTTCGGGGGCTTGCGTTTATACCTTTCCCGCCCAACCGCTGCACGCTGTTGGATTTCGATCGTCCTTGTCAATTAAATGAGGAGTAAAAGCCATGGATTTAAAGGGATGTGTGGATGTGAACGGCTTTAAGTGTCCCGCGAGCCGTTGTATCCGTACTGATATTTTTGCCTTGCATGCCGGGTCAATATATTTGGGTTCCACGACGCGGAAGTTGACCGCCGCGGTGGTACGCTTTCATATATCTGAGGCATCATTTATCTTGGACCCGATAGAGATATATAAAAAACATTGCCCTTTCCTGCAATTGAAAGGACGGATCCGGGAGGTAAGATGTAGATACTACACCTCACTGCAACGTTTGATGCATGGATGATCACAGTACGATGTACCCAGCTTACGCGTACTGTCACAGAAGACCTAATGTCAAGCGAATATATTGCCTTGCTAACAAACTTTAACTCGAATTCGTAGGACCGTTCATGTGACGAAACCACGGATATTGGTTGACTGGTTATGACGATAGCGCAGAGGCTCAAACCGCCGCCTGTTAGAAATATACTTGACTCCACACCCAATAGCCCGCTATTGAATGCAGGAGAGAGAGAAACAGAGGGAGCGGCCATTTCGGTTGCACATAACTTTGGAAGCTCTATTTCTGAATGTTGCAGATGTTGGTGTAAACAAAATTTAAAAGCTATCACCCGCCGATACATGAAAAACCCTGTCTTTCTAACTACAACTTTGAAGACACAAATGCTGCATTTAGTTGCTCGAGAGTGCAACGGAGAAGTTACATGCACGTCGCCGAGCCGATGTTGAAGCCTTGTCCCGATGATCAACCATGCTTCGAAGCGAGATTAGCTCTGGGGCTAAGTAGCCATAGGGCTGGTTATCACGCTTTACATAAACGATAGCTGCCTGGTCGCCGGAATGTACCGTGTATGATACGCTTTATAAACGGGGGCAGCAGCGCGGGAGTACTTATACCGACAATTAAGGTACGGACGTAAGGCGGCATGGGACACTACCTGTCTACGATTTCCAATGGTCATGGAAGATTCTGTCTTTGACCAAGATTTCCAGCCATCTTCATATGCTGTGGTTGTAGGTAGTTGCGGGTGGTGGTCTGGCTTAAGGTTCAAATGCACACGTTAATGCCATCGTTCCATGCCATCATCCGCTTTTCCGTTATTGCCGATGTTCGGCTACCAGGAGCTGTAATTTCGACCTCGCCCTACATAAAATTGGCATTCTCAGACCTCTGTCGGTACAGTATGTGAGAGCGTACATCATGAAAGCTCACTCGTCGCCATATCCTCATTACAATCAAGTCATAATAATCGCTTTCTTGGTGAGCGTATATAGGATCTAGGTACCCATAGTCCTTTAACCGTGAGACGGGAAACATTAGATCATAGAACTGTTCAAACTTTATATTAGTGGCAAAAAATCATAATCACTACCACCTTCTAAAAGTCACCTCCCATCAACAACCTTAATCATTCGCATAACCCTATGAAAGCCGTCCATATAGGTAAGTAGCCACTATAGTTTCTTTATAACCTCGTCGTGTCTTCTCCAGGCGCTAGGCTTTCTTCGTCCATTTCGTCTGAACAAATTATAGAAGACAAACTCTTGGAGTGATACGTCATGTGTGGCTGCCCAGGTTAGAGTATACTCTCTTTACCTAACCACAATTGAGGGCATTCCCTAGTGTCACTAGTATATAACCACGATTCTTGCTCTTACTGTCTGTGCAGCTGACACGGCATCAACCCAATACATATACACCAAGAGACACAAACTGCCAGCTACGATCATAGAACCATAAAAGCAAGGCTTTCCGTCCGCTCAGCCATATTCAAGTATGATATCGCCAAGTTAGTGCTGCAGTGGGGTGACCATGCGGGGGAATCCCTGGTACTGTAGTTTTTTTGTGCCTCCTTTTTCAGTCCGAACGACAGCACAACAAGGGGTAATGGAGGCATATTTCGAATTCTTGGCTATCTTTTTGGTGGACACTGGGGCTTGTTGCTGTGGAAGCTGTTACTGGTTATTACTAGTTACTCTGTAGTATACTTAAGTAGGTATAATAATTACTAGATCTCATGTTTATACGGCTACATGGCACTAGGGATTTCATGTGTAGGTTGATCATGAACATCGCCGCGGAAAATCTAGCAATTGTGGTACTGCTTAGTTCTTTACAAGTGGGGTTTGGGTTGAGAGTACGGGGAACAGGTTGCTGAGATTGGCGGTCTTACGTGCAGATGCTCAATGGGGAGCACATGATGTGGGGCTCGAGAAGGGCCCTTAGTTCATAGTCTTTAAGCCTGCAAGCTATGTTTATAGTTGTGACGGGGTTTGTTCTCTCTTAATAACAATTGCTCTCCTAGGCCTTTGTTCGTTTATTTCAACATGACAGAAAACAACCCGCCGTGACTCTGCGTAAAGAGTGAAGAGGCATCCCTATCAACGATAGCACTATAAAGAAAGTACATCCCCTTCAACCCCAACCGACTAAGATGAAAGACTAAACCATTGCATTTCGTGGCCTAGCTTCGAGGAGGGTCACACCACACGCCAGAACCAAGTGGAACGCGTGCGCTACTTCATGATCTCGAGGGTCGTGGTACTTTCCATCCAAACCCTGATCACCGCCGAATATCCTGGCCACTTCTTCGTTCTAGAAGTCTTCCACATGACTCGGACTGCAATCTCCTTCATACGACCCTCTACCGGCCCATAAAACCGTAGTCTCCACTCCTTCCACCTGGCTACTCCCATACCCAGACATCTGACACACAATGCCACGCAGTAAGCAAAAGCTCCTCCGTAGCTTCGACCGGCACTCTACACGGCTCCACCGCCTCTCACGCGCAGTCCGCGTGCACACAGCACAAGTGCGAACCTACCTCCACTTCATCTACGACTCGTACAGCGTATGTAACAACGTCTACTCGGAGCTATACACCGGGCTAGTGTCGGTGGTCGATGGATACATGAGGTTTTGCGAGCGGCTGCGACGGCTGCGGGTGGAGGCTGCGGGCGAGGGGTTCGAGAGGTGGGTCGAGGAGCTGGACGACGCAATTGAGGAGGTGTGGCGAGGTGTGGTTGTGCTCGGTGGGTTGGTGGAGGCGTTTTGGGGGAGGAATAGGGATGTTTTGGAAAGTCGGGCGTAAATTGTCTGCAAAACACAAGTGACTTTCAACATCGGTGGCTTGAATGTGCTTGATACCGGAGCTCACGCCCCCGCTTTCTGCTGCCCACTCCGGAACGCAACGACCCCCGCCGCAAAGATCACGCCGATCGCCGCTGCTATCGCCAGCGTAACTAACGCTGATGCCTTGAGTCTGCAGATTCTTTGCGGCGGCTTGTGGGCGTGGTAGGGCGGGGGTGGGGGCGTCGCTGGAGCTTCGAGGTCGAGATCCGAGCAAGCTGGGGGTTCGGGGGTGTAGGCGGGCGGCGGGGGCTGTAGCTCGAGGGTGCGAGGGTGCGGAGGCGGCGGAGAACGGGGGAGTAGCAACATTCTGCTGTGTTGTCGGAGGCGGGGAGGGTGATGGCAGTGATGGCATGCTGATGCAGATCGCACTGTCGCTAGCTGAAGCTTAGCAAGCAACCCTGCGTGTCGCCGGATATGGCCAGCGCTGTGTAACAAGCAGACCCCGCAGGGCTTCCCCGCCTCGAGCTCTCCCTCGCCGCCTCCTCCACCTCCCTCAGCCCTTGTCGCCCATCATCATGCCAACGACGGACCGCGGACCGCCAGCAACATGTCGGGCCGCCGTGCTCCACGCCGCAAAGGACCTCCGAATTGTTTCCCCCTCCCCTCCCCCATCCCCAACAGCACTAACGCCCTCAGGAACCCATTCTCCTCCCTCCGCCCCTCCCCACCGAGCTCCAAATCGCAATCCGCTCCACCACCCTCTGCGGCTCAGACCTACACTACTACACACACTACCGCAACGGCGACATCACTGTTACCTCCCCTCTCTCCCTCGGGCACGAGTCCTCCGGCATCGTAACCGCAGTCGGCACCTCAGTAACCGGCTTTTCCCCCGGCGACCGGGTGGCGCTCGAAGTCGGCATCCCCTGTGCCTCCTGCCCTCGCTGTCTCGAAGGCCGCTACAACATCTGTCCCACTCTCCGTTTCCGCGGCAGCGCAAAAAGTGTCCCACACTTCTGGGGCACGCTGCAGTCGCGCATAAACCACCCGGCAGCGTGGTGTCATCGGTATTTCTCTCCATGGTTCGCGCAACCATGCTGAATGGGGTAGATTACCAGACACGATTTCGTTTACAGCCGCGGCGTTGCTGGAGCCGGTTTCGGTTGCGCTACATGCCACGAGGAGGACACAGCGCAACGCCTCGCTGTTTCCGGGGGCAAGGGTGCTCGTGATTGGTGCGGGCGCTGTGGGCATGCTTGTTGCTGCGATTGCGACGCTTGCGGGCGCGGCGAGGGTATGTATTGCGGATATTAACGGTGGTCGTGTCGCGTTTGCGAAGGCGCAGGGGTGGGCGACGCACACGTACGTTTCAGATGTTACTAGCGGCGTAAAAGTCTCAGCGGAGGGGGTGCTAGACGCGGTTTGTTGTCGAGAGGGCGTGGATGTGGTGTACGAGTGTACGGGAATGGAGACGTGTGTGCAGGCTGGCATTTATGCGGCGAGGGCGGGGGGGACGTTGATGCTCATTGGGATGGGGAATCCTGTGATGACGCTGCCGATTAGTGCTGCTGCATTGAGGGAGGTGGATATTTTGGGCGGGTTCAGGTATGCGAATACGTATGCGCTAGGGATCGAGTTACTAGCGAGCGGGAAGTTGAAGGGTGTGGAGGGGCTGGTTACGCAGAGGTTTGTGGGGTTGGAGAATGTTAGTGAGGCGTTTGAGATGGCGAGGAGGAAGACGGATGAGGATGGGGGGTTGGTGGTGAAGGTAGAGGTACAGTTGGAAGGCTAGATGAGGATTAGAAACGCTGCAATTTCGAGGCCTCTGTAACTACATTTCAAGATTACCAGACGTTGCGCTAGATGTTGATTCCTGGATATTGTAGGCCCGTGTAATAACTTGTATGGTCACGTATGTTCCGTATGTCAACTCGTGCTCATCACAACTCACTCGGCCAACGACTTTGGGGGGTGTTACGAATGTAAAGCGGATTAAGTCTATTCTACTATCTAAGGAGAAGCTCTGTCTTTATATACATGAGAGCCTGGAACACCATGGAAGTCTATGGAAGCTCACGATTGCAATTACCAGTGGCGGTGGCGAGTGAAAACTCGTGGAGGAGTCTACGATTGTGAGTCCGTGGCATGTGAGTCAATTCGGCGATCTTAGTATCGGCGACTTCCTTTCAGATCATATAGTAACAGGGAGGTTAATAGAAGCTTTTGAGGACTGCACTGGCGAACATATAATTTACCCGCGTAATAGTATTATAAACAGCAGACGTGCATGACATAGTGTAGAAACCTTAGATTTGTCTACGAGTGCAGTTTTGTGTCTCACCGCACATAAATCTTTCTTGGAATTTCTATCATAGTCGAAGAGTTTTTGACGCAGGTGTGCCAATTTAAACCCATGTAGTGCTGATTAGAATACCTCGGCCCCTATGCAGCTGGCTCCCTGGATTAATACTCGCAAAACGTTGCTTGCAGAGTTCTTAGAATGCTCATCCCAGATCTCAGTTCACAATCTATATCCATCTCTGGACACTGTGGCTGGCAATGGGTATGCATGTTACCTATTTCAGACCGATGAACTGTTGGGCATTCCGGTAGTTCTCTCGCCAGATATAGCCCTGGAAGTTAATTGGGCCTGCAGACATGTTGAGATGCCAAACCCACCGACCCTGACTTTCCATACCGCTTCAGAGTTTCCGAATCATCCGGTATCATCCACTAACACTCAGCCAGCGCAGAATCGGGAATGTCTGGACCCTGCCCCTGCAGAGGTTTGTGTGGGTCAGGCTTAGAGTATTTCCAACTCGCCTTCCATAACTGAGTACCCAGAAGCTAGAATCCGTCCCGAAAAAAGGCTAGGTGAACGGAACAGATGGACCCCGGATGCGAGGCCCCACCAATTGTTTTTCGATATTTAGCAATCCGTCATTCCCCCTACTATCCATGGTACAGTGTTAGAGCCACGGCTATCGAGGCTGGTGGCATGGTGTCGCTTCGCTTTCTCGCTCTCTCGAGGTGAGTCTACTGAACGTGTGTGCAGGGATAAGCAGACTTCCAGAACATTTCCAAGTGGGCGGCGAATTGAAATCAACTGACAAACAAATTCCATAATTCCACCCAGTTTTCAACACAAAGAATCTCACTGCATGCGCTGGAACGATGCTCTGAAATGATATGATCTGACTTAGCCATTGCATTGCTTCATCTATTTGTTTTCCAGCTGGTTTCACACTTGGCTTCCAGTGAAACTTAGAGATGATAGATGGGGGACATGCTAGTGGTAGAATGTGCATGTAGTCGATGGATGGCAGTTAGTCATGAAAAAAGTATACCACCATAATCTCACCATGGCGAGTAGGGTGTTGCCATGTTGATCTATTATCTTAAGCTTAAATTTCCCTACTCAGTGATGTGCTTCTCAAATACAAGCTTAAACTTGGGAAATTTCGCGATATTTTTGACCAGTTTGCGAAAATGTCTTTAATCTCGCGGACTGGCGCCAATTTGTGAACGGGACTCTTAAGTTTACGAACAGACACAGTTCGCCTATCGGGCAAAACATATATTAACACAGAGCGTAAGCTTATCTATCAACAACCCAGCGACCCAGCGACCTCACTCCCAACCGACAGTCAGTGCTGCATATATCATGGGGCCCTTGCCTCCCACAGACCCCTGCGCCTCACGTTCATATCACGGATGATAAATATTCCGCCAGGTCATCTAGTAATCAGCCCATAAGGGCCTCGACTTGATTGTTGGAGATCAATCTCGGATGCTTGGTGTTTAATAGTGACGATGTAGTGCGCGCTTGGAGCCGGCAATTCGAAGCTTAAGGTTTGCCGTGTACATGAAGAATACCAGCCATCGTTTAGCTCACTAGTTACCCTTCATATAGTTGGAATCTAGTAAATTGTAGGTAAAGTATCAAACATGCGTGGGGGAGTATGCGTGGGTTCTTCATTCGTGATCCATAGCTCTTCAAACTGGAAAAGCTATATTTACTGCACACGTGCTCTTCCGATTTCGATGGTATTTAGATATGTTGAGGAGAAGAAATGGAAGCCGATTTCGGTGATAAAATCTCGAAGACTGGGAGGAATTGACTCCGAGGCCCAAGACATTGAGCATGAGTACGAGGACCGCTTGACCCTGCACCCGCGATGTGTTCCGGACGCTCAGGCTGCAGTGGTAGGCATTCATCCACTTAGGCTATCGCGCAAAGAACCGGGAAGTACCGGATAACACGGCATTACTAGGTTTGGAGGATGGGGGTGTTAGATACTAGGAGATTGAGGAGGATGACATCTATTTACTTGAGGTGAAGATGCAAACACTATAAGTAGATATGAAGCCGGATTTTCAGAGAAGATTGGCTTCTAAGAGTATAGTGTGATGGTTGATGCCCTGTGCCACATTGTTGTAGTAACCCGCTGTGGCTCTGTATCAATCTATTCTACTTCATCAACCACTATAGGGAAATATGAAATGTTCTTCATTGATATGCGTCAGCCTCCAATATAAAAAAAGATATCCTTTCCGGCCGTTCGCGATATACTGAAAGCAAAGCACATCTGACAGCCGCGCACGACTATGTATAAATTTTGTATCAGCCCTCAGAAACGGAATGATATGCCCTATCACAAAAGGTAGCGACATCCGAGGCGACGGTCAGCATGGGAGTTGGAGGTTTAGGCAAAGTAGTGTGATGTTGTGCGCTTGCGCCACGTTTTAATCTCCGATCCCTCCGCGCTTCCCGGCGCGGCGATTGTTTGGACCCTAATCATTGTTAGGGGTGTTCTTAGAGCTAGAGATACAACCGTGAATCTCGGGTAGCGAAAGAATAGCAAGCTTATATTGTAGCAAACCTGGAGTTTCTTCTCGTCGATGTTCTTTTTGTCGATGTCGAGGACCATAAGGCAAGGCAAGGTAAGAAAGTCCTTTAATGTCATCTTACTGCAGGCTGGATGCAAACTATCCGTGAATATAGAGTAGTTTCGGCCTCCGGAACAATGTTTTTGCTGACCCCCAAGTCCGTATGTAAGTGCAAGAATGCTAGACCGGGGAATTACCCGGTGTCTTATTGATTGTGGCTGCACGATTCGTCAAACGCTGACATAGGGGAACAAGCAGGTGAACAAGGCTGAGAAATGGCTGCCTCGATGGAGAAAGGATCTGTGAGGTCGAGACTCGGATGGTTACTGTGTTCTGCCTGTGAAGTTGTAATTATCTAAAGTTGTCGAGGGAACAGAATCGATAAGTGATTTTCTCAGGGCAAAATGTCAACGCGGAGGCTGAGCGTTAGAATCCTTCTCTAGAATCGAGATCCCACCCGCGTTGAGACCAGTCAAAAACATCCGCGTAGCAACAGATTTGCCGACAGGATCAGAATTTCTTCATGACTCTTGGCTCAGACATAATGTCGGTGTGGGACTAAATAGAGAGATGTGCTTGTAAATCTCTCGATCTTCCAAAGCGTGCGAGACAAATTCTGTCCACTCCGATTCAATATTGGCCACGAACCCTTTAGCAATTGCCCTTTAGGAGTGAGAAGTATCGGTATGAGGGTATCATTCGGTGTGATGCATTCCACAAAAGTAATATACGTACACTATATTGGAGGAATACTAATACATGCCGATATACGCACTCGTGATTGTCACCTGATTCCAAATTAGAAACTTGTTTACAGGCGTTTGAGACACCAATAAATATTTAAAATTCAAACTCTTGGCTGCAGCTTTACCGCCGACAGGGCATCAAGTTTTTGAAGACAGCTGAAAACAGCCCTTGGCTGTGAGCGGCTGCAGATATCTATCGCATCTACGATGGGCAGAGTTCTAGATCTAGAAGCTTTCGGATCGAAGCTGAAGTTTAGGGCTTGCAAAGCTGCAGAATTATCTGGCGAGAATCGGATAAATGTGTCTTGTCGTTAACAATAATGTCTAAGTTTTGAAATCGGAACAAACAGCTATGGAGGCAGTGTATTCAGTCCCTACGCGTATACGACCCTCAGAAACTATAAATAAGACGAGATGTGCCAAGTAGTAGAGCACGAGTAATCCCTCAGGAAGATAATTCGGTATCGAGAGTAGCAACCCAAAGCTGCAGAATGCATCTTTTGCAGTTGAAGACCACCGAGGTACCTCAAATTGGTGGCGCAGCATTACCAACCCAGACGCATGGATCAACACGGGCGTCCTCCCGATTGGTGCTGCATAATGCATGCGGCCTAAGTTGTATATCAATGATATAATTGCACTACAGGTGCTCTTTGTTTGATATATTTTGGTCCTGTGAGTAACTAAAAAGTCAAATAGTGATTCAATGCGCCAATACTATGGCCAATTTTGTACGGCGAGAGGGTTGGGACAGCCCACTACTCTAGACAGGAAATTTTGTATTAGACAGCAGCTTGTGAACAGTTAACTGAGGTTGAAAAGTTGATGAGAGATAGGTGAGTCACCGGTGATGGTCAGTAATGCAGAGAGTGACGGTGGGATTGACGAGGGTAATGAGGGGATGGTTAAACTCACTTAAAGAACAGAAATACCCCGCGAATAAAAGGACATGTCGGAGTCTCAAATTATGGCAATAACGTAGGGAAGGAGAGCTTCCAGTGCAGTGGAACGTGTTGATAACCTGCACATCTTGGTCTACCTCGCCTTCGAATGCTAAACAAATCAAAAAGAAAATGACAAACCATTGCTCACTGTCGGTGCCCCAACCTCTCTCGTCAATGCAGGAAGTCGCGCGAATGCAAGGCTCTCAGACACGACATATCATGAAGATTCTTGGTACTACGTATGCTAAGCACTATGGACTCACAGGCATTGATGTTGATTTCATGGAGCAATAATCGAATGGTACCTCCTGTGCGCTGAATTTGGAGCCAATGCAATGGATACATATGGCTGGTGTAGCACCGGGACGTGGTGGACATACATTTCTTTATACCTTTCTTCCAGCGATACATGGGTGGTTAGAATCTGGTTTCTGTGTAACGGCTAGTTGTCGTACTTGCTTATTCTGACCTTATGCGATACCCAACGAAAATCTATACATAACTGTGTCTGAAGTCAGCCGGACAAGAAGTCCAGAAAAAGATCAAGCCTAGTAACTAGAAGCGAAATGTTGAATCAGCTGACTACCTTTAACAATGCCACCGCACGACGTAAAGTACAGTATTATTTAGATGAGACGAGCGGGAACATTTAGGCAGCTTCTATTCGTCCTACTAACAAGTCGTCTTCAGTTCGAGAGCCATCATACCGAATAGGAACTGTTACTGACTGTCGGGTTTATGTGCACGAACTTCGAAATGGCAAATAATATGGTATAGATAGAGCCAAATCTTGGTAACGGGTTTGTTCCAGGTTCCTCCAACACACACCTTCATGACCAGTCAACAACAGCTTGTCCAAGCTCGGATATTCCCACCAACCAAGACACAATAATTTCGGGACCGCACGGCGTATTATGCTAGTTGGAGCATTAGCTTTTAGGATTATTTGTCAGGGGCAGGGAAGCGCTAACCCGACGCGCCGGTGTAGAAGTAGGCACTCGGTCAATCGGACGCTCCTATTCTGACGAAAGACCATGTTGAACCAGTAATAACAGTATGCGCCACGCACAGTTTTAGGTAAAACGCGATCAAATCTTTTTCACTGGTAGACACCCCACCGAGCAGGAGCCCCCAGGCCGAGTATAAAGAGAATATTGGTGCTCCTTCCTTCGTCGATTATACCTACAAACTCTGGGCCCATCTTCCAGTCACTCTTTTGTTACTATTTCCTAGTTGTCAGTCATCTCAGGTATATCCAACATAATCACACAAAATGCGTTCCATTCTCCTCCTACTGGCTTCCATCTCCGCCACTACCGCGTGTCTCTATCCCCGCGCCGAGGCATCAACCCCTTCATGGTCCTATGATGGACATAACGGCCAGGCACTATGGCATAAATTGTCGGAAGAAAACAAAATCTGCGCAACTGGAAAATACCAATCCCCCATCGATATCGACAGCAGCTCGATCCGTCTGTCGCCTATCGCAAAGTTGAACTATCCGAGCAGAGGCGACTTCAACCTCACCAACAATGGTTACGCCATCGAGGGAATCCCCGAGGATGAGTACACCGCAACATTGGGCGGGGAGAAGTACAAGCTTGTAAACTTCCACTTTCATGCGTCGAGCGAGCATAGAGTCGATGGGCTAGGGTATCCGCTGGAAGTTCACTTCGTCCACTCAAATGTAAAATCTGGGGCTTTGGCCGTTGTGGGGGTCTTTTTTGAAGTCGACTCGAAGCAAGGGGCAAGCTTTTTCTACAAGATGCCCTTCCGAGAACTTCAGGACAAGAATAACACTGTTGAAGTGAAGGAATTGGACCTACGGTATGTGGCTTTATCTATTCTTGACTACACGCTAATTCACCCAGGTCTATCACCAACCGCATTAAAAACGTGTACACGTACTCAGGATCACTCACGACACCGCCATGCACAGAAGAGGTCAGTTGGTTTGTTTCGGAAGCGCCGCTCACCATCTCGGCGAAACAGTTTAAGCAGCTCAACAAGGCTATGGGTTTTAATTCTAGGTTTACGCAAGGAACGCCTGGCGAGGAGAATGTGTTGCAGGTTGGGTGTGCTATTTAGAATTAGTTAGTCGGATAGTGGGGTGGAAGGCGGCGTTGCAGATTTTTTTGGAGGCAGTGGGTACATTGGATGTGATGTACATGTGTATAGTAGATTTTGGTTGATTATTGCGTGGATACGATAATACTAAGTACATATGGTTTGATAGAGAGATGTAAAGGCTTGAGTCGGATATTCATGCACTGCCGATTTCGCGAATTGACCGTGACAGATCGCACTGCTCGAGTTGCCAGATCTACCAGTACAATCGGCGCAATGCCTCAGACTGCGGTACAGCCCCTTACTCTGCCTGCCGATCCTCCACCGCCGCGTGGTTATGTATCTGTTCGCCGAGGCATTCTGTAACATGCCCAGCGACTTCGCCTGCCTTGGCAACGGTATGTTCCGCAGCTCGATATTATCTGGGCCGAGCCGCTGCTGTCAGTGTTAGCTCCCGAGCCGCCAATTAAGTTTCTGTATAACAAAACACAGTGCCGGTGCGCGAGTCCGTCTATGCCAGAGGCCCGAGTTCGTACCGCGGATATTTCAGCCGTACTGTACTGGTAACCAACTGACGCGTCACGCATTCTTGGTACGGGCTAATGGGAAACTTATCGGCTATCGGTCGGATCCGTGCAGGTGGCGCCTCGGCTGCCCAGCTATTCAGAATTCCATTTATTCACTAACTCATCTTCTCACTCAGTGCGACGATCCCAACCTCCTACTTCACGCCTAAAGCAGTATGCTACCGGCACACTCCAATGGTTTGTACCGTTAGCCCTCCAATACATATATATAACGTCTTAGAGTCCAATGGAGTGAAGGGCGCCAGTTCGGTACGTTTGAAGTTCCATTGCGGGATATGGCAGTTTACCGAATTTCGAGTCTCGACAATCGGAGAGATAATGGGTAATGAATTGGGGTTTGATGCCGTCGTATTGCGGCACACGGGTTTCAAGGTCGTATTGCGGCACACGGGTTTCAAGGTCGATGTGCTCCAAGGGATAATAGGAAGTATTGAGGCTCAAACTTTTAGGTTGCCAGCAATTGGGTATCCAGGAAAATTTTTGCCGTAGAGTACATACAGGGAATTTCGGGTCAATTGGTCAACGTGCATGAAGTCCAAGATATATAAATAGATGCTTCTTACCAAGGTAAGTATGCAGAGACCTGGGATTGAACTAGTACACATTTAGTCAATTCAGACTGAATCATGAAAAACGACTTTCATCTCACATTACATGCACATGTTCGAAGAAATCATGGCCATAACACCAGCAATTTTCTAGGAGCACATACATCGCACCTCACCCAGTTTAAAATTTGCCTCTACCAATTGAAAGATGACGATGAGAGACAGGTAGCTTATTCCCTCAAAACTTCACTAACCGTTCGATTTCGAGCTTTCCATGCCGCCGCTCTCGGCTCGGACGCACCCCAATGAAACCATGTCCTTCATTCGCTCGATGTATCTTCTATAACTTTTTGTGCTTATTTGTCAAGAAGCGTTTCCTCATTGGAAAATCATCGCATTAGTGGTGGCAGCAAAAGATGTGAGGTATCGTGGTGGGGTTCGAGGGGCTGGAGATGGGCTTTCTATTGGCTCAAACCATAGGAATCTATGGAACAGGCATAAAGAATTTTGTACTTCAACATTTACCAAGGTAAGTAGGTACACACACAATCGCCTATGGCGTTGGTACTCCAGAAGAGAGATATCGTCACGTGCCAATAAGTACTCTAGACGAATCCGATTAGATCAAGGTTAAGCGTAAATTTAATGGAACCTCATCCTGTTTGCTCCCCATTCAGAGGCTAACCATAATGTGAGATCGTTCGTTAATCAACGTACAACAATCGCGCAACACTCAGACATTGCTCGCAAGATTCGGTTGAAATTTTTTTCCACTGCTTCGAGACCTCAAGCTTGCAGATCTGCAGATTCTCCTCCGGATCTGTTTGCCAACCTTAGTCCGTCTCGAGCCAGACTAAGCGCCGTTCTGACCCCGCATTATAGGCCGCACTTTACATCACCATAGAAACCGATTGAAGACAAACTGAAATAACTGAACTGAACTTGTTCTCTGGACGATTAAAGGATAAGAATACTTAATTTGAGGGGGATTGGCTGGTTTCACTTTTATCCAAAACCCTCAACCCTAAAGCCTATTCTTCTATCTGCCTACTTAGTATGCAAACACAACTTTGACATTTTCATTCCGTGCATATAAGGACGTATATTACTAACACCCACACCCACCACCACCACCACCACCATTGAATCTGCACTTCTTATCAATACCTTCAGCTCTCGCCCTCAGCTCTCACACTGCAGCTCTCCAGATCTCACTCTTCCGGCTTCATCTCTCAACCTTTAGCTCTTCTGCCCTCTCCTGCTGATGAGCCCAGGCCTTCGCCTTACACGGCTCAAGAAAATGTCGTGTTTCGTGAAATACCCCCCGCCGATGGGAAACTACCGAGTTGTTAGGTTTTAATTTGTTGCTTCCTGACAGTCCAGTTTTACGCGCTTTTATTTTCATGGATGTTGCATATCGCCTAATAGAGTACGTTGAACGATATATTGCGATATATTGAACATGCCGTGTAACTTCGACTGGAATTCTCCTTTGACTTAAACCCCTCTCTCGCCCTCCTCTCAATTCCCGCTCTCTATTGTCTCACAGTCTATCCACTATTCCTTATCCCTCAATCTCTGCTTAAACATGGCTTTCGCGGTATCACCAACCCCCGCCACGGTCCCAAAGCCCCGTCCGGCCCCAACAGACCCAGAGACCCCGTTCAATGAATGGTTGGCTGCGCTTAACCAATGTCTCCTATCAGCATCGGAGGAGTCACTTTCGTCTCTGTTTCTAGCCAATAGCTTTTGGCGTGACCATTTATGTCTTACGTGGGACTACAAGACCGCCCACAAGCTGCCCAACATTCACTCCCTCCTATGCTCAAGCCGTATTGAATCGATCACCCGCTCGGGCTCCCACCCCGTTCTTGTCCTACCTGTCGATTTTGAAGGCCAAGTCCCTGCTATCACTGCGTTCGTCGATGTCAAGACTACGGTAGGACATGGTCGGGGTGTTATCAAGCTTCTTGAAGACACCGACGGGAAATGGAAGGCTTACACAGTATTCACCGCCTTAATGGGACTCGACAAATATCCGGAGAAAGTTGGAAGAAACAGACCTGCCGGAGTTACGCACGGCGCGGACAAGGGACGGAAGAATTGGACGGAAAGGAGACAGGAAGAGAAGGAATTTGTACACGAGCAGCCTACAGTTCTCATCATTGGCGCAGGGCACTCCGGATTGGTTGTTGCGGCAAGGTTGAAGTTGATGGGAATTTCAGTGTTAATAATAGATCGGAACGAGAGAGTGGGAGACAATTGGAGGAAGAGGTATCACCAGCTTGGTAAATCCTCCTGCGCGGTTACAAATCACCTATATCTGCATATCTGATGATGGCAATAGTTCTCCACGATCCCGTTCAGTTCGATCACATGCCCTATCTCCCTTTCCCCACTTCCTGGCCAACATTCATTCCTAAAGATAAGATCGGAGATTGGTTCGAGTTCTACGCATCTACTCTGGAACTCAATGTCTGGACTTCATCTGAGATCCTGGAGTCATCATGGGATGAAGCATCGCAGTCGTGGGCTGTCATGATATCCCGCGGATCATCGACTCCGGCTCGTGAGATGCGGCCTCGCCACATAATTCTCGCAACAGGGGCCTCGGGAGAGCCTTACATGCCTGATATTTCCGGCATGGAGTGCTTTAAAGGTGACGTGCTATGCCACTCCTCCGCTTTTCCGGGCGCAAAAAAGGACGGACGCGGGCGCAAGGCTGTTGTGGTGGGATGTTGCAATTCAGGACACGATATTGCGCAAGATTATCATGAGAAGGGTTATGATGTGACGATTGTACAAAGAAGCAGCACGTGCATTGTGACTTCGGAAAGCTTGCTGGGAGTGATGTTGAAGGGGTTGTATGACGAAGACGGGGTGAGTTTACATCCTACTGCAGAGTGTCTGGAGGACAAACGGATAGCCCGGTGTTGATATAACAATCTACTAACTTTTGTAGCCCCCACTTGAAGATGCAGACCTCCTATTTCACTCCTTCCCGATACCATTACTCAAACGAAATCAGATCCTTGCCGCCGATGAGATCGAGCGTAGGGATAAAGAAGTCCTCGACGGCCTTGTGAAAGCCGGCTTTACCGTCGACAAAGGCCCCGACAACTCCGGACTCTTCATGAAATACCTTGAGCGTGGCGGTGGTGAGTGATATCCCTCTTTCCACTCTATACATGAGAATCAATCAGCACGTCTCGCACGGGCTATAGAACCTCAAACACAGTTGCTCAACGACTCTATTCTAACACACCAAGGCTATTATATCGATGTCGGCGCCTCCAATCTCATTGCAACTGGCGCTATCAAGCTCCAAAAAATCGAAAACATCATCGAAGTTCTCCCCGATGGCATCAAATTCGATAGTGTAACCCTACCCGCAGATGAAATCGTATTTGCAACTGGGTATGGGAACATGGTGACGACGGCGAGGAAAATTCTCGGAGAGAAAGTCTTGCAGAGAGTCGAAGATGTTTGGGGATTTAACGAGAACGACGAAATGAAAGGGATCTGGAGACAGGCAAGGAAAGGGTTGTGGTTTATGGGTGGAAGTTTGGCATTGGCGAGGTGGTATTCGAGGGGAGTTGCATTGGGGGTTGGCGCGGTTGAGCAGGGTTTGATGGAGTAAAATCGAGACAATACCAATGCGCGGTAGGCGGTGTACGTAGTGATTGATGGCATTTGACATTTGCCATATTGTTTCTACTCGTTCCGTCTCACCATAGTCAAACAACCCATGTGATGGCTACTGTAGGTTAAAGTTCACGTCATTTACCATCACTCACCCAATTACTACCTCAGCTTCAACCACTATCAAATCACCCACCACAAACACCATCAAACTCTTCAAAAACCGAAAATAATTAATTCAATCCCGAAGTGGAGGTCGCTTGGGCAGTACCGTTGCGACTGTAATCATTGCATTGGGAATCTCGAAGATCCAACTGCCGAAAGCTCTTGGAGACTATCATCGCATTAGTGGTGCTCCCATCGAGGTCGTAGACGGATATTAACCTAAAAGTATTTCAGTTATCAGGTCGGAAAAGAGAGTGGGGTATACACTGAGATGACCTACTTTACAGTAACGGTTGCCTTGGCTATTTCGTACGCGAATGCGATAAAGAAGACCTTGATGATTGGACTACGTCATAAGGCTTTCAGCTGCTAATTGCCCCTCAAGTCTAGAGCCTGCTATTTATCTGTTTCCAATACTGTAATCTTGAATCGATGATGACAGTATCTCTTGATCAATACTCGGTGATGAGCAGAATGGTAGCGTTGTCTTAACTACTTAGTCTGGACTCTGGTTGCAATTTCGAATTTCACCGGTCCGCTGTAAACGGGAATACATCAATTTCCAGAATTCAAAACTGTGCGCCGTGATTTCAAATTGAGAAGTAAGCTTCTAACTGGTGTTCTTATTGAAATCTTCCGGTCTCTTTAATTGAATGTCTTTCATCTTCTAAACCCACGATCTCCGCTATAACATAACTATTACTTACGATAATGGATGAGATTCAGACAACGGCCTCAAACGACCGGGTTTATATCCGAATGAGACTAAACTGACGATTTTTGGCAATCAGACCGAGGCTAAATAGTGCTTGCTACTATAACGACAACACCGCGACACCGGATCATTTTTTGACTTGGGAAGTGGTTTATTTCGTCAAAGTTGGGTTAGTGATCGTGGTAATTTGTTTCGGGCAGTTGAATTCGGGAGGGCGGAGGGCGGGCAGAGTATACAAAACCGCATTGTATTCTGAAAGTTTAATACCACTCGTCCAATAGCATACCAGGAATTCCCCTGTCTCTTCAATCGTATCTCGTAACCCACAGTCCCCACTATTGTATGAAGGTGATAGTTCACAGTCTTCGTCCAACAACGTGTGGACCGAATACTTTATAACGTCGTTTGCCTAGCTACTGTTTGCTGCCCCGAACATATCCCACCTATGTTCGCGCCTCCGGGAGTTGAAGCGATAGTGATAATGATTAGGTGTGCTGGGCAAAACAAAAATTCACGTCGAGAGAAACAGGTAGATGATTTCATCTCCTGCTCAAACAAAATCCCAAAATCATTCCTCCCTACTACATAGCCATGCTAGCTCGTACCGAAGCTGCAAGATTTCACTTTTCACATCCTAGGCAGAGGAGCGGACAGGTCTTTCACCAAATCACTCGCTTAACGAGTGACATCGTATGTCCTTTTTGCAGTAGGAAAGATGAATAGCCCCTACCGCCAGGCTCAATCACCATTCAGAGCACCCATTCAACTCAATTTCGCGTATCCCACAGTTTTAGCTTCTCAAGATGCACCACACGCTTCGTCTCTCAGACTCCTGATCTTCATCACACGCAACTTTCGTGATATTCATCAGCTACACTTTCGTCTCTCTGCTCATCACAAGTACTATCAACTTCGTAGTACACACACACATTCACACGTCTCACTCCTCTTTATCACAAGTATTCTCTACTTCATTATACAGACACAACCACACGTTCCACCCCTCTCTACCATCACAAGTATTCTCTACTTCGTGATACGCGTTTCTGAAAGATTGGCCGCACTTTTCGTCGCTCTTCTTCATCACACGAATCATCAATAGCTTCGTGAATCACATTACGCGACATTTTTCTCATATCTATCCCAATACACCATCGTTGCACATCAGTACGCTTTCGTGTCGAAAAAATCGAGTAAGTCATTATCAAATCGAGGTAATCACGTACAATTGACTAACCCCTCTAGCCGTTTGAAATCCTATCGACGCCGGAGAACTTCTTAACCCGCATCATCACAAATAAATATATCACCATCGACCCTACCTCATTCACCACCAACCCCACCTAAAACACCTACCATGCTTCCTTTGAAGCGTCCTGCTACCGACAGCGCGGACATCCCCGCAACGAAGCGGCTAAAGCTTTCGAGCACTGCAGTTGTGAAAAAACAATCTCAAACACGCAAGATCTTTGCGCAGAAACGTAAGATCAGAAAAGCTTTGGCTGCTAGGAGTACCAATACACTCTTGTATAATAGTTCTGAAGATATGGATATTGATCCACAACCTCAACCTATCAAGAAGGAACAACTTAAGACCTCATCCAATAAGATTCGCAAAACCCTCGCTTTGAAGGATACCAACAAGAAGCTATTGCAGCAGATGAAAGCAAGGAGAGGAAAGTCGCCAACAAAGGCGCCAAAACATATCATACTCACGCCGCAGAAGGTTACGGCACTGAGTCGACGACATGTGAAAAGGGTTGTTGGGATGAGAGTTATTCCCAAGAACGCGAATAAAGAGAACTTCCAGACTCTTAAGGTAGATAAGTACGAAGAGACTAAAGCATACCATTTTGATAAGAAAGATGGTGCTCCATTAAAGGAATGTTTGGAAGCTTATAGCTGTGAAGTAGCTGCTGAAGAGCTATCTGGCAAGATTTTGGTTGAGAACCATACTTTGGAGATACAAATTATGAACAATAAAGAGGAGATTGTTGAGGAAGAATCTTCTGGTGAGGACGACGATGGAGGTGATATTGTCCAAGCGACCATAGTGGAGGATTCTCACATCGAAACAGCTGTTGCTGAAGAAGAATCATTCGGTAGAAATAATAATGATGCTGCCCAAGAGGTTATGATGGAAGATTCTCACGTCGAAGCAACTATTACCGAAGAGGAATCATCCGATGAGGATGAAAAGGACAACGTCCTAGATCAAGATACTAACGATACCATCCATCTTACTGTACATGTTGAGGGGCAATCATCCGAAAGGGGCGATGAGGATGAAGAGGACAACATCTTAGATGAAGTTAAGGATACTAGCGACATCATCGATCTCACTATTGAGGAACAACCATCCAAAGGGAATAACGACAAAGTTTTCATACCCGAAGCTCCGTTCAGCACTTCAGAAGGTGCACTTTCATTAGAAGACCAAGTTGACCTCCTTTTCGCCGCCGTCTCCTCCGTCGATTTTCCCACCATCGATCCTCCCACTACTGATACTTCCGGCATCGATACTTCGTCTACCGATGCTTGCTCTAGTAATGCCTCATCCACCGAACCTTCCACCACACCAATGAGTCTAAACAAACATGTCCTTAAGAAAGCTGGTGATACTGGATACATTATAGATTTTAGTGGTGAGGAATCATCTAACAACAGTGACGTTTCTATTCCCGAAGCAGAAGATGAAGACGACGTATATCTCGCTGCAGATGAACGATCCAATAATGATGGTGGTTCCACTCCCGAAGCAGAAGTTGAAGACGATATTGATCTCCTTTGCGCTGCCGTCAATGCCTCATCTCCCGATCCTTCCAACATGAGTGTCGAAGACTACGCTGCCCTCCTCGAAAATGCGTGCTCCCTTCCGGACGATAACCCACCACCACAGACACGAATTCCTGGTCTGGGTAGTCTCAACGATACTTCATCTGGCTCTGATTCCCCATCCTCTTATTACGACTACCGTCGCATTCCCGATGACGATGATGATCCCTATGAACCCCCTGAGATCTTCGATATTCCCAAACTGGATTATGATACCTCCAAAGTTCCTGGTCGTAACTGGAGTTTTGGCCTCGCGTTGTCGAATGCGCGTATTGAACGTCTTTGCCGGGAAAGAGGTATCACCAATCTTAAGACAACCAGTCCCAAGACACCGCCGTCCCGAAAAGATCGCACAATCCCAAGCAGGGGGCAGTTGTTCCCCCGGGCTCCAGGCTCAGAGTTTCGTGAAGGATTATTTCAACAAGATAGGGTTTTATTAGGGATAGACAGGCATTTGTGGCAGTGGGGCCGTATCGAACTATGGCAGTGGTTGGACTACGGCCTCCGCCACTACCGACACCTAGGGTGGAGGTCGCAAGGGTACTACCCGAGTGACCTCCGCCTCGGGGTCGGTATAAATGATATTTCCGAGGGGGAGGAAGAAGAAGAGGAAGAGGAGGAAGAGGGAGAAGTAAATGATGACGATGAGGAAGTGGAGGATATTTGGAACCCCTACATTCCCCAGGAATACAGAGACCTAGGGGATTTATAGGGGTTCCAAACGGGGGAGGAGGGATTGTGGGGTTTGGTGGTAGTGATGGTGGTCAGGGGTTTTTGTAAATACTAAGTTATTTCTATCTAAAAAAAAACTAACACTGCCTATTGTGCATAAATTCAGGGCAATCGAGTCTTGTCCTGTCATTAATAAGTACGTAGAGAGAGATTGATCTTGCCATGATATTTGAGTACTGGTAGTTAGCTATCATCAAAATTCACGGATCAAAGGTAACTAATTGACGAACAGACAAAGTGAACAGGACTCGATTATTGCTATGTTCTATCTTGTCAATGATGTGTTTGATTCTGTGCGCAGCATGTGTGCTGGGCACTCAAGGTTCGGGGGAGGAAGGCAAGCAGTACTGAGACTGGGTCTTTCTGTCCAGGATAGCGGCAATTACCTCGCCCTTATCTCTGCTTTCGACGAGCTGCAAAAATCAACAACCTGCTGTAATTAAGGGACGTTAGGAAAGGTGGGTGACGAGTAGGTCACGTGCACGTAAAGACGGGTGCCAAATGCCACACCCCCAAGTTTCGTCTGTGTTCACGTCTTCATAATTCCCCCACTCCCTCACCTCTCCATCTATTGTTCGGCCGATCACCTTCGCAAAGTCAACCTTAAAGCTTCCGAGAATCCAACACTGAGCGATCTGTGCATTTTAAGTTGCACCTGCTGCTGCGACGCGACACCTACTGAACAAAACATGTCGACCAAGCATTGAGATAATTGTGATCTTCGGTTTGTCTTTTCATACTTGTGCTCAGGTCCCACTTCAAGTTCGCCCAATTAACATAACCTCTCACCACCTGCCTTCTCGTTTGGCGAAGTTGTAAGCAGCAACACTTTGTTTGCTGACGCTACTAGATTTCGACAGGCAACTGGGATGATACTCAGCCTACTACATGCACAGTTAAAGCCTGCATTCTACTCAGTAGAGCACTTTCTGCAAGCTCGTCTGCCCCTTCGGTAAGAACACAACAGCCACCCCCAATATGTTTGAAGATAGCACGCTGAGTTTAGCGGACGCTGCAGCGCTGAGAGCGATATGCCTACCGCTCTTACTACGTGTGCGCGGGCGCTTCTTCTCTCAGCTACTAAACGCGAGGTCGAGTAGATATCCGGCATTCGGGTGCTAGTGATGCGTGTCATTTGTGCATTGGCATATGGAAGCTTACTGGCCTTACGTTAATGAAACTAACAACGGAGACCGAGAGTTAAAGTTTACATATGACAAAAGTCTCATCTGACTAGGGGAAGACGACTTATTCCACGATGGGAGAATTTCGTTTGCGATCGATAAGCACTTATAGTAGTGGTAGCGCGTCTAGCCACAGGAGTGGTTGGACTATGGCTCTCGGTGCTAGCGACACCTGAGGTGGAGGTCGTATATGTACCGCCCTAGTGACCTCTGCCTCGGGGCCGGAGTTCAAGGAATGATTGTTTCACAATGTCCGTATACCGTTCGGAATTGACAGGTACCTGTGGCAGTGGGGCCGTGTCTAACTATAGGAGTAGTTGGACTTTTTTGTTTGTTTTAATCATACTGTATTCACTCTATCTAGAGTGTAACAGGAGCGTTTGGGTTGCACTATGGCCCCCGCCACTACCGGCACCTGAGAATTGATGATTTCGACTATATATCATCAAACGAGGATGAGGAAGACAAATCACACGTTTCCGAGTAAGGGCCAGAATTTAGGGAGGGAACGAAAACAGGATTACACTTGAAATCGATAGCACCTGTGGTAGTGGGGCCGAGTCCAACCATGCCAGTGATTGGACTATGGTCCCCGCTACTATCGGTACCTGAGGCGGTTTCAAGCAACCTCTGCCTTGGGTTGGAATCGATGATGGCAGTGGAAACACCTCCAACCACAGCAGAGTGGTTGAACTATTAGGATGTCAGAGTCTCGTTCGAGGCCGACAAGCTCTTGCGGCAATGGAAAAGGGTGCACCCTAGAGAGTGTGCCACTATGGCCCAATGTGCTCTTGTTCCTCAGGATCCCTGGGCAGAATTCAAGGAAGGATTATTCAAGGAGACCACTTGCGAAAGCAGTTGATCATACATTCCCTAGTAGGGGACAGCTATTCCCCCGGGTTCCAGGCACCGAGTTTCGCGAAGGGCTGTTTGAAGAAGATAGGGATTTATTGGGTATAGACAGGCATTTGTGGCAGTGGGGCCGTGTCCAATGGGAGTGATTGGACTGCAGCCCCCGCCACAGCTACCAACACCTGAGGCAGAGGTCGCAACGGTACGACCTCTGCTTCGGGTCGACATCGATGATTTTGACTACATCTCGGATGATGATGAGGAAGAGTAAGAAGATGATATGAGGATGAGGAGAAGGAGAAGGAGGATGTTTAGAACCCCCTATGCAGCCTACGGGAGCCGGGGTTTGATTGGGTTTGGTGGGGGTTTTGGTGGTGGGTTTTGTACTCTACGTATGTACTTAGTACTTACTTAAGTAGCTACTAAGTTAAGTATCTTTTCCCTCCTAAGCAAACCAACATCGTTTACTGTTCATTTTCTGGATGGTTGAGTTCTGTCGTAAATTAAGAAACATGTAGAGAGATTAATCTTGCCACGATATTCAAGTAATTATTCGCATTCATGGATTTAAAGGTAGTTGGTTAATATATAAAGTGAGCGGAACGTTCAAACTCTACTATTTTCTGTTTCTATTTTGTTAATGTGCATTGTGTGCATGTGTGAAGTTGCTCTCGTTCCCAAAATTTCTGTCGCACGCAAGCTCGCACCTCCAAATGAGCTGGCGAGGCCAGCTAACGGCTGCTAGTTACGAGCACAGCTGGCAGTGTGGCGATTAGGGTTAATGTAAGAAGGCAAGAAGACTGGGCCTCAAGTATTCGATTCTGTAGCTGTCTTAAGGCCCAATAGAAGTCTTTCTGTCTAGGATAGTAACACTTCCCGTCCTTGCTTGTGCGTCTCGACTCCTCCCCCTGCCTGCGAGATCACTAACTTTAAGGGGCCCGTGTGACATCAGGAAGCGACGAGTGGTCACGTGAAGATGTGTGTCAAAGTCCACTCCCGCACATAACTCCTCTCCCATAGTCTGTCATCCGGCTTTTTATCGCTACCTCTCCCACTCACCTCAAATCATCAAGATTTTCGCTCGCTTTTTGTATTTCCTCGCCGTGATCCCACCCCCGCTTGGCCATGGCACCTTTCGCAAATCAAGTTAAAGCTTCTAAGAGTTTAATCGATGTCAGGCGATCTGTCGAGTCGAACCAGAAGATGTGCAACCCATTGCAGAAGACATGTCTACAATGTATTGGGCAATTGAGATCTCCGGTTTATTTCTCATACTCCTCCTGTTCTGGTCCAGCTTGCTGACAGGAGTATCGATATCAATAGCTCAATCAGTATAACTTCTCGCAACCTGCCGCCTCAGTTAACGAGCGCTCGATAGCACAACTGCCGCCGTTTTCAACAATAGTTAAAGCCAGTTCTCTTTTCAACAGAGTACTTTCTGCCAGCAAAAGTATGAAAACAACAGCTACACCAAAAGTGTTTGAAGACTGCGTGCTGTATTAAGACTTCGGTTTTACAAAAGTTTTAGCGGGCGCTGAGGGAAGTTCAGAAGCGATACAGCATTCAGTTGCTGGCAATACTTGCAAATGCCAATGAATTCGATCTTTAATATTGACAACTTTTGGTCTCGTTAGAAATAAGCGAAATCATCGACAAGAAAGCTAAGGCCAAAACGCCACTGCGTCCAAGAATCGCGGACCGTACATTCCCCAGTAGGGGACAGCTGTTCCCTTGGGCTCCAAGCCCAAAAAGTTACCGCGTCCAAAGGTTTCAAACCGTATAGCTCGCAGTAGATTACCTCGGGCTCTAGGCCCAAGACGCCATCCCGTCCAAATATCTTCGACCGAACAGTCCCTACTTGGAGACAACTGTTCTCTCAGGCCCTAGGACTCAAGTTTCGTGAAGGGTTATTTCAACAATATACGGTTGGATTGGGAATTGATAGGCAGTGGGGTCGTATTCAACAATAGGCGTGGTTGGACTAAGCCCTCCGCTACTACTGATACCTGGGGTCGGTATTGACGACTTCGACTATATTTCTGATGATGAGGAGGAAGAGGAGGGGGCATTCGTTGTACTCCCTACTGTTACTAATGTTTTCGTCTTAGTCTTGCCGTGCCGTGATACCCATCACTATTAATTGTTGTTGATGGTCTTTCTGATTTGGATCATGTACATATGTGTGCGTGTGCGTGTAATGGAGGTTAGGAGTTTACGAAGGAAGGTTAACGTTATCAAGACTGGGTCTTTCTGTGTACTTCTTAAAGGTAATTGTGATTATATCTTCTCAGGAACTAAGGGATGGAACACACGACGTCCCAGGATCTTGGGAAGGGGCTGCAAAGCTGACGCTCAAGTGTTTTCGTTCCACAACAAAGTACGAGTGACCATGATGAGTACTGTCCCCGCCAAGCCCGTCTCCTAATTCTCGCGCGACGCGCTTCTCCACTGAGCCGCAACACCATCGCGAACTCCCTCCGTCCAACTAACTCATCAAAACACGCGCACTCATTTCCAGCGGACCCACCATGCCGCCCTTCCGCGATGACCACATTCTCGTACCTCTTTTCCCCTCCGGCCCTTCCCCTCCCTCGCTAACAACCGCAGATAATCGCGCCCGGTTCGCAAACTACCCTTGCGCAGCTCGGACTCCCGGAATCCTTCACCCCTCCCAAGCTGCGCATCCCCTCGCGCATGTTCCCCAGCCTCGAAGAGGGAACCTGGACATTTACTAAGATCCGCGAAGCTCGCGACGGCGAAAAGGAAGATCTGATCGCTCAGGCGAAGGGGCTGCGTGCGGCAGAGGCTGCGGCGGCGGCGGCTGCGGAAGAGGAGGATGCGGAAGACGATGGCGAAGAGGATGATGATACGGAAGAAGGGGAGGTGAAGGAGGGATCTGGTAGCGCTACTGCTGCGACGCCGGAAAAGAAGGAGAAGATACCTACTGACGAACTGACCCCCAAGACCATCGACATAGAGGAGGTGGATGATATGGATGAGGATCTGGTAGGGGATGGAGTCTACGTTGAGGATGAAGATGATGAGGAGGGCGCTGTATGGTGCATCAAGGAAGGGAAGGTGGTAGATTGGGGTTGCTTCTTTGCGTTATTGTACTTTCCCCCGCTTCTCTCACGATATGCGCTAACTAGCTGCCAGAACCTACGTCCACGAAATGATCAACCCGACCTTCCACACTCCGATACTCCTCGTTCACCCGCCGGAGTTCACACTGCAGGACAAGCAGCAGCTGACACAATTCGTATTCGAGAAGCTCAAGACACCCGGTTTTGCGCTGATGGACAGCGCCGTTACAGCGCTGTGGGCCTATGGTCTCCCCACATCTACGGTAATCGATGTTGGCTTCGAAAAAACCGATATCACCCCAATCAGCGACTTTGTGATCCAAGAGCGCGCGCGGAAGACAGTGCACGACTGCGGCGGCGAAACGATGACAAAACACCTCGCTGTGCTCCTCCCGGATCTCAAGCCTGAAGACGTCGAAGCTCTCAAGAAATCCCCCGTCTGCGAGATCCTCCCGTTTGGCACCCCAATACCCGGCAGCGAGGTCGACCCTGCCACCATCCGCGTGCCGCACATCGCCGCACTCACAGCGCAAAACGAAGAGCGTGACGCGCTAATCAGCGAAGAAGAGGGCACAGTGAACGTTGCCGCAATCGTCGCATCCGGAAAAACCCACGAGTTCCTTGCAAAGCGCGAGCAGGTGCGGCGCGGGGAGGCAGAACGGCGTCTCCCCAACCGCGAGCGAGAAACAAACACATTCTGGGTAATTGACAAGAAGCGGCCAGGGGAAGAAGACGAGCCTGCATTCACCGCCTCTGCGCTCTCCTCTCCCGTCCTCACAAAAGCCCCCGACCTCCCCCTCACCTCCCCAACCACCGCCGAAGACTCGCAGAAAAAGCAGCAAGTCCTCTCGCGGCTCGCACAGGAAAAGAAAGCACACGCAGAGGGAATAATTCTTCACGACGACGAAATCTGGCGCGAGCTTATGGTGGGGACCGAACGGTTCCGTTCCGCGGACTGCGGGATCCTCACCCGCATCGCCGACGGCCTCTACGACTGCATCTCCCGCGTTGAAGACGTTGCAAAACGAGCAGACCTCTGGGACTCCCTCATTATTGTTGGGGACGGCGCTAAAGTCCGCGGGTTCAAAGACGCACTTCTACAAGCCATCTGCGCAAAATACCTAATTCCCCCCTCCTCGGGAACCATCTTCTCCTCAGAGCTTCCCACGCCTACTGCAACCGGCGCTAGCACCCCAATGCACAGCCAACCTACCGCGGGAGGACCAAACCCACTGCTTGTAGCCGCGACAACGCACCAGCACCATATGCAGCACTACGCGGAACGCCACAGTAGTCATGGGCAGACGCCGCTGAGTATTCGTGTTGCTAAGATGCCCGAGTATTTTCCAGAGTGGAAGGAGGTTGGGTTCGATGAGGCAGGGTTTTTGGGGGCGCAGGTGGCGGCGAAGGTTGTGTTTGTGGTAGATCAGGGTGCGAATAGGGGGTTTATGAGTAGAGTTGAATATAATGAGTTGGGACCGGAGGGAGTGGCGGAGGTGTTTATGTAAAGAGGAGGAGGGGTGTACTTTTAAGGTGGATGGAGGGAGGATGGGGGAAGTTGTTGGGATTGCGTTGCAATAGATGTGGCTTTTGTTTTGTTTCCGCTATTTTGTGCGGCTGCGAGTGATTAGACCATTAAGCATATCACTTTGAGTGCCAGCGACTGACCGTAGGAGCAATCTCTATTGACTACCCCTCGATCTTCTTGTTCATGCAAGCTCTGACCGTACCAAGTTAATCTCTCTTGTGATGACCGACAGCATGCACGTTCATTACTGCGCTCTGTACCTTTTCCCTACACTAGGTAAAGAGAACAAAAGAATGAACGGCACAGGTTTCGATACCGGAGTTTACAGCACCTGGTGTTTATCCCTTATGTATACACTTAATTTTCTTCAATCCTTATCCTTTTGCCACTATGGCGATCCTACCATCTTGGGGATAATAAGGCAGCGAGTGATATCAAAGCATACTGCGTGGGCTCCCATCACCGGTACTGCTGTGAGCACCCAAGTCTTCTCTTTCTAGTTCTAAACATGGCGACCCCGCTGCCGAAAAAATCTTTACAAATGTTTGTCACTCAACTACATGTCTTTCTAGCAAAGCTAAGTAATAATTCTTATATATTAGATGTGAACCGCTTACTGCAAACTGTAAATCCTGGCGTTTTGGGGGACTCCGTGTACAACTGATTTAATTACGGATTTATGACTATGGATTGATCATGATTTAGTGGCCGTCGAAATACCTACTCATATTTATCGCGTATCCGCTCGAGGAACCAATTATGAGTAGGTACTATATGACATGCGACACGACCAACCCCAGAGATGTCTCCTCGCTTCAGTTCTGGTGCGCGGGAGGAGTTGCCTTTTCCAAGTTACGCTGGCGCCATGAGGGACCTACTCTCCCTCGCCGCTTCTGTTGCCGGCATCTCATGCATACGCGTGGGCGCTGGAAGCGCCCAAACCTAACAAGCCGCTAGCGGGGCACCTTGTACCTACACTCCCACCTCTTGCTTCTAGCTCTCACAGCTATCCAACTTTGAGCTTAATTAACTCCATGAGTTTTACTTTGACCAAGATATTGTTTATATATGAAATGTAGTTAACAAGATGCTCTTTCACTTGCTTGTCTCCTCTTTTAGTTTCCTCTAATATTCAAGGAGTTGTTGTAGATCAAGTACAGTGGCTTAGAATATACTAGTACTGCTAATGCTGCTAAGTACTGCTTAGCACTACTGGTATTTTGTGGCAGGTAAATTATTTCTATCTAATGCTTAGATACGTATTGTATACACTGGGAAAATGACAATGTATGATGCGCAACTCATAGAGAAGCTGTTTCTGGGACAGAAATCGATAGTATATTTGATGTGTAGCACTATGAGGTTCTATAGACCTGTACATTGGCTAGATTACTATGATACACATTCGATTATGTGTGCTTGATACTATACATCATGCTGCATACAACAAATTTGAAACGAAGCTGCCAAATGCACTTGATTTTATACTACCAAGTACTCTCTGAAATGAACTCGATGGTAGACACCCAGCCTGCTTGACTGTATGCTTTCAAGTAAGCTCTCAAGATACTTCCAAGTACACCTCTGAGTATGCTTCCAAGTATACCTCTGGGTATATTCCTAACTATACCTCCTCCTCGTTCTCAAGTACACTTCACAGGGAAAAATGACCTTACGCGACGTGTAACTCAGAGAGAAGCTGTTTTTGGGACAGTAATTCTTAGCATATTTGACGCGTGGCACTATGAGGTCCTATGGACCTACGCATTGACTAGATTACTATGATACGCATGCGATTTTGTGCGCTGGATACTATACATCATACTGCATACATCAAACTTGAAAGCAAGCTGCCAGATACACTTCTTTGCACGCTCCCAAGTACGCTCTGAAGTACACTCCTGATTGCACTCGATTGCACACTCCCAGCCTGCTTGACTTACGCTCTCAAGTAAGCTCTCAAGACGCTCCCAAGTACACCTCCAAGTTCGTTCTCAAGTAAACTCCCGGGCATGCTCTCAAGGACACTCCCAATTGCACTCGATGGCACACTTTTAGCCTGCTTGACTACGCTCCCAAGTAAGCTCTCAAGACGCTCTCAAGCACACTCCCAAGCACACTCCCAAGTACACTCCCAATTGCACTCAATGACACACTCCCAGCTTACTTGGCTCTACGCTCCCAAATACACTCTCAAGAGGCAAGACACTCCCAATCTCACTTGACTATATGCTCCCATGTATGCTCCTGCGCGCTCGATCCAGAGACTTGCTGAGTTTCAGGCGCCAGGGACCAGGAGGTGTGAGGCAGGTGGCAGGTGGCGGGTGGCAGGTGGCAGGCGGCGTATGGTGGCCGAAATCATGATGTCGGTCAATATCATAGTCTGAACCTTATCTTTAGCATGGCCACCGTGACGAGATTTCCCGATGCCTCACGGTCATGGTTTTGACAATTGTAGCCTTAGATTCTGCAGGAAAGGTAGACAATTGGGTCTTGGGGAGAGCAAATCTCTGACTCAGATTTTCCAGCAGAATCTGCTGTCTGCTTTCCATCGATTGTGGGCATATGTGTGCGCACTTGATCTGGGGCTGATGGTGATGATGGTGATGGTGATGATGATGGTAGTGGTGATGGTACCGAAAGCATTTAGTCAAGTAGGTTGGCTACGTCAACGTCAATGTCAAAGCTTCAACAGACTTAAACCTTCTATTGGCCAAAGCTTTCACAAACTCAGAGTTCAATGGGCCCAAAGATTCCTGTGGAAACGCTACTCCTGCCGAAACGCGACTCTCTCAAGCGCGGCTCTGAAGCAGGCTCTTAAGCAGGCTCTCAAGTAGACTCTCAAGTAGACTCTCAAGTAGACTCTCAATCAGGCTCTCAATCAGGCTCTCAAGCTGGCTCGGAAGTGGCCACTCAAGATGCTCTCAGCGAGTATGTCAGCACCAGCGAAGCCTTTCGGCAGTCAAGACTGGCTGAGGTTTTATCGACTGCTAGCCATATATAGTCTCATAGTCCCACGCGCAGATGTCTATGAACTGACTATGGATGACTATAGACTGCGCGTCGCGCAGGGGTCCACGGGAAGCTTGCTATGAGCTCCGCGTGTGCGTGCGTGTGTGTAGCACAGTCTATAGTTGATTTGCACTTTTGCCGATGCTACCCAAATTCAAAAGAAGATAAGAATAACACAAACCCAAAGGAAAAATATAAACCGAAAGGAAAAACATATATAGGGTTCCACTCCTTGCGCATCTACTTTTTCCTACCTCCCTTCGTATCGGCCTTCTATTTCCCATGGCCACTTATGAAGTATGAAATGTTGCCAAGCAAAGTATCCAATGTAACTATTGCCTCACGCATTGCTTATACAGCTGCTGCAATTCGTGCCTGAGCCTCTGTAAACAACTCAGGATCTTTGTTCACTGCTTGTCAGAAGATGGGTATGGCTTTGTTCCCCATCATTCTCTCTTAGTGTGCCAACATCCTTGCTTCATGGTCCAAAATTCTCTTGCAGTCTGGATCGAGGCTGAGCCAATCTAGAGAGCAGCTCACCTATTCTTCATTGTTTGTATCGTTGTCGGAACTGCTACCTTTGCTGCTGGGAGTGGAAGGCCAATCGGGCTTTTGGGTACCCTTCTGCTTGGGATCGGTAGACTTCTCTGGGGTTGTACCGACCTCCTTTTCAGCAGGAGTTGGTGGGGTCGTACTGGCCTCTTTTTCGGCGGAATTTGGTGGGATCTTACCAGCCTCTTTTTCAACGGAATTGGGGGTGGCAGTCTTTGCGGAGTTGGTGGCAGCTTCGTTGACTGAGGTGGGCATGACTTGTTTTTCAGTAGTGATGGTGGTCTTTTCAGCAGTGGTGTTATCAGGTGTGGTAGTGCCGGCTCTATCTTCAGGTTTATCCTCGGCCAGATCCATCATCAGCTCTCCAACATTACTCTTATCATTTTCCTTTTCCTTTTCCTTTTCCTTAGTTGGTGGGATTGGTAGTGAAAACATCTTGCTCTTTTTGGAGGATGGAGGTGGTCCTGATGGTGAGATGGTATGAAGTCAATTGGCGTAGTCGTGGTCATCCATGGCAAGATAATAAGTAAGAGGCATTAATAGCCCCCTGTACCATTTAAAGCGCATGGCTTTGTAGTCAATTCCTTCTACCAGTCGAGGGTAACCATTATCTAACAACTTTTTAGCTTCCTGGAAGTCTCCAGAAGTATACCACTTATTGGCCTTTGACTTCTGGCTTAACTTGATGAGGCAGTTAACATATGTACGGCTGAGGCATCTCTTTGCCAACTCAGCTTCTCTGGATGTTTGGCTGGCAATCGCTGTTAATCGCAGCCACTTTTCACTTCCGTTGAAATCGTCTAGGATTTCCTGGAGTTCGGGATAGTGCTGCCACAGGCCTCCCAGCTTCTTCGTTGCTCATGTCTTCCTCTTCTGGGCGTAGTGGTGCTGTTTGATCCACAAATGGCGTGGATGGCCATTCCCCACAACATGCTAACAGCAGCACTTAAATCCTAATTCGATGTTTATCTAACCGCTACAGATAATTTCACAAGTAGTACTCTGTTGAAGGGTGATTTTCACTAAACTTCCTGCTCTCGGATATAGGTTACTGTGTACATAGAAATCATATACAGCTTCCCGGCTCTACCACATGTAGTGCGACCAGGCAGACCAATCGATGTATTCCCAATATGTACATATTGTGTCTCTAGATGTGCACTCGTACTCTCAATCTCATGTGCAGGAGGGTCTCAGGGATCTTTGTTCCGGCGGCCCACCCGCGATCCACAAGGCTTTCGTGCACCGTAGAGTGCATAGCCATGTCAATATGTATGTACAACTCTTTGCTAAAGGCTGCGTGACGCGCTAGGTCATTCGCCTTTGAACACATACAATGCTCATCTCACAGTATTCGTAGTCACCGCATAGAGAAAACCTGTGTTGTCTGTGTAGTAACATAGTTAGACCATTGGAGGATCCTTGAGCGAGTAGTTAATTCGTGGATTCTAGGCCATCTATGGGAGCCTAGACCGTCTAGGTATGGACTAGACCATCCGTGAATGGACAGGAATAGATACTAGGCTTGCACTTACTACTTTCTCTCGAGTTTATTATATTAACCAGCATACACTACCGTAGTCACCGTATTGTTGGATGCTCCGCCCCATCCATATCTTTCATTCCGTGTTGTGGATCAATTTAATCATGTCTCACTATTTGAGGAATTTGAGGAATTTAAGGACCAGGCTGGAACGCGGCGCCGGCTTCGATAGTTTCAGACTTTGTCGACCGAGTACGTTAGACACATGCAGCTGCAGAATCGCACTCAGAAGCCTATTGATCACCACAAGCGTGTTCAAAATCGACATCAGAATCCTCCGATAAGCTAAGCCTTCAAGAAAACCCCACCAGTTCATCCATCGGATTTGGGTAGCTGCCAGTGTATAACTTGCACAGCCGCATGCCCCTCCCATGGCCGACTCAAATACCGGGTTAAATAATCAAGCATTTCCAAGAGTAGTAAATCTTTTCGATAGCTATAGCAGAATAACCTTATTTCTGTGCGCATTGACGCATTGACATACATAAGGAATTTGGCCGACGCGCACTCATGCGGCGGAGGATCTTGGGATAGATGATCGGGAGGGCAGTTGACACCTATAGGAGAGACCCGGATGTAGTAACTGAGACAAAGATAAGGTGGAAGAGGCTTAGTGGTCGTTCAGGTGCACTAGTGAGATAGCAACAGCCAGCCGTAGCCCGTCTCACAAGGCTCCATGTGGGGGCCACGATCCTATCAGTACTTTCAGTCCATGTACTCTACATATATCATTATCTACGGAATTCTCCTCTTAGAGTAAAATTTATGTATGCGCGTCTCAGACTCTCAGACTCTAGAGCTTCACCTTTACAACTATAGTTATACCTTCAGGAATCGCCAACAGTTTATAGCTGTTAAGGCGGACCTATGCGGCACATCTTCCATGAAGTTTACTCGAGTGTAGATACAGATATCAGAGAAGTTGGGGGTGCGGTGGGAAACCAATCTCAAGGCTGGGGAGTGATAATGATCCTTATTTAGCCCGATAAGCATTTGAGATAGATAGGCATGCATGCGCAGTTCTCCAGATTTCATCAGCGCGCGCGAATTTGACTCATCTAAGTTATACACCTCATTCTGTGCAACATAGAACATGTATAAACAAGGCGTAGTCTTCCAAGCTTTCACTGATCAGGCAGATATATTATCGGTTTATAAGGAATCACAATGGATCACCCGGTTGTCGATCTAGAATTAGGTTTTAACGACACAAATCAACGTCGCCACAAAGCAATTCGAGCTCACATATTGGATAATTTTTTCCCTCCGCAGCTGAAACTACTGAAACGACAAGGGCTACAGGATATAGGCGAAGCATTTCGGTCTGAAGGTTTCCCATATTTAGCTTATCTCTATGATTTATCGAAGAGTCATTTTGAGGTACATCCAAGCCCTAAACAATAATACAGCAGATATCTGAGCATGGGTAGCCCCTAAAGCATCTTTATGTTGAACCCCGCTATCCCAACCTTGTGAGAATCACAGTGTTAGATATATACGAAGACGCAACTAAGGAAACCTCCATTACGACAGGCGGGCATCTTAGACGGTTCGTGGGGGGTATTATTCCAAAACTAGTGCGGACCCGTTTCTACTTTGTGGAAGACCTATCAGCTGTGGTAATGGAAGTTTTGGGATCACATCTGGCCTTAAACCCATTATTTTTTCTGGAGCATATCTCTGATTCTAAGTACAACCCGCTGCACAAATCTGCTCGAAAAATTCCATGGGAATTGGAGTATAAAGCACACGACTTTTCGTCATTTTCTTGGCCACGACAAGCTACGATCGATAACAAACAGCCGGGAAAATCTGTCAACGTAGAACGAGAAGTGATGGAACTCCGGGATTCCGATGTAATTTATATGGGCAAAATGAGTTACATCTGGCTAGACCGTTTGGCTGAGGGACCCGAAACCTGTAAGAGCATCTCACCCCTCTGAGAATATTTAATACCACGTGCTTATGGCAGTAAGGCATTTTCCTATTCGATACGGGAGAGGTACAGGGCTTAAAGTTTGGCTCAGGGTTGCGGACCTTGCCACCATATCAAACTTCTCGGCGTCCTGATGACACACAGAGTACATTCACTGCAACCCCTAGTAAGAAGCTGATTAAGACAATATTAAACATACCTGGGATCCAAAATATCGATAAATCAAAAACTGAACTCATCTTATTCAATTTGGCCATCGACGATTGGTTGTTGATTATATCATACTTAGAGCGATACTTAGGAATGATTGAATCGGAGCTTTTCGGGGACACGAAAGTGGGACAAATGATCCGATGGAAGAAATCTCTAGGAATTTCGCGGTATTTCCTGCCGCGGCTCGAAGAACTGAGTGGGAGAATGGCGTCGACTGACGATGTCACCGCCCTCGACCTCGATATTGAGTACCTGCAAAGGCGCATTGAGAAAATAATATCACACATTATGTCATCCGTCACAATGCAAGAGAGTCAGCGAGCAATCAAGGAAACCGAAAGCGTGACTCAGTTAACCGAAATGGCATTCATCTTCATTCCGTTGAGTTACGTGGCCGCAGTCTTTGGAATGGGGATACCGGTAACCTTTTCCTTCACTTCGTGCATACTCAAGGTCTTCGCTAAGTAGTGCACTCAGGGCTGGTTAGAGTACTATAAGCCATACATGTGGGGAGTCACCTCAGTGGCAGCTCTCTGCGGAGTTTACCTATTGCGGGTAGTTGTTCGAAGCCGCCTGTATACACTCCTTAAGAGTACGCTTCATAATGTAGCGGCCGTGAACATGCCCGACGACTACCATATACCGACTGCGACGTTTTTGATCAGATTTTGGCAACCATTTGCTGCGATTGCCTTGATCTCGGTATTACCTTTTGTGTGGATTTATGCGACATTCAATTTTAGCATAAAAGCTTTTTTGTCAATTCTGTTTGCTGTGGTCTCACTGGGGCTCATTTGTTATTGGATTCCAAAGTTTCGTAAACATTTGAAATATCAATGAGTGTGACGATGCGTGGCCGTTATATATGTTCTTGTTCCCAAGGAGTCCTCTTTTTGAGTTTCGATCTATTGGTACATTCATACAATTGTACATAGCTTTATTAACCAGGTTTCCTTTCGCGTCTTTTTTTGTTGTTTGCAATTTAGATGTAGGAAGCTTTTATCAAAACCAGACTATGTTCTATTTGTCTGTTGCATGATCCTGACCGAGCTGAGCTTCAGCTGAGCTGATGTCAAGGCACACAGCCGGTAGGGCATAAGGCACCCAACTACCTTGTATATATCTCGCGTCTTTCTCCTGCTCTCCAGTCTCTGTACCTAAGTCTATTCACACGGTTCTCCCCTCCATATTTCAACACCACCTGTTGCATGTATACTTGGATCGTGAGTCTCAGCACCGTCTGATGTCTTGTATGAGAATGAAGACTTGTATGAAGATGGTTGTTGCAGGAAGCCCTAAGGTTCATGATCGTGACTGTCTCATTAGACTTCACACCATGACTGCCCTTTTAGACTTCACACGATGCTCGCCCTCATGCTCATCATATATAAGACGCACCTTTGTCCGTCTCTCTTGTACCTACAATCAACTCACTCATTCACATCAACAATGGTGGCTGTATGAGGATATGCATCAGGACCAGGGTGATGCGTCTCATGTCAGATAGAGCATACGCGTACGCATATGGGAGATTGTACATATACGGGCCTTTGGCCCTCGAGATAGAGAGAATCAACTAAGTCAACCAACAAGTCTAAGAAGCATCCAAAGTAACACCACCTTGTTTGGCTAGTGACTGTCGCTAGTCACAACTAATAACAGCACTAGAGTACGTAACCGGAAGGTCAGAGTCTCCGCCACTCAAGAATACTGATAGACGCAAACCTCGGGAAATGGGGGTGTGTGACGAAAGTTGGTGACAGCGCTGGCGTCAGCTTAGAGCGGAGTCGATGGTGGGTGACGCAACAGGACATGGCTGACGAGTCTAGTGGAGACCGGAGGACAAGAGGTTTTGGTGGGGCCCTTAGCCGAATTTTGGATCCGGAGACGGTAGGCAGAGGGCCTCGGAGCGGGAGGTCTGGTGTGGACCTCAGAAAGTTATCTGGGTGAAGAAACTTCATAGACTAAACGAATGGCGTTCCCCGGCTAGGAAAAGCTCAGAACAGGATAAAAGTTCTAGATCTAGGTCGCAGCACTTGCGCTAGCCGGGTTGGACATAGTAGCAGGCGCTGGGAGAAAGTCTAAAAGCGATACCGTTCTCTCTGTCTAGCGATCTCTCTAAATACATAATGACAAGCCCAAATTGGCCGCTCCCTCCTCGAGCAGACTCGAGCGCGGGGGTTAAACAGATTTCTAAAAGCGCCTGGATCTCTACTTAGCGCAGACAGGCAAATTCCTTGTAAGGAATAGACAGTAAGTTGGCTACTCTTGCACGGTAGCGCTCGCGATCGGTGCAGAGCTTGTTGCTTGACTTTAACTGAGAGTGGAAACGAAACTGCCCAAACAGCATTTTTCCAGGTTGTAAAATCTGCCTCGACGAGATATTGGTTATGCAACTGCCGGCCGAAATGGGGTGCTAAGGTGGTATATCCCTTCTCATTCTATTGTCTCAGTTAGAACAGGTCCCAATGAATGCACAGCCTATAGGTGGCTGTTCAATTGTAACTGTGCCACGAACACCTTCTTGCAACCCGAGAATGTACAATTGTATGGGCAATTCGGCAACAAATAGGGAAGCGATTCAAGAGTGTGCGTACCCTTCCGGTGGATGTTTAACGCTCCCAACGTTATGTAAGCTTTGCTGCAAGTCGCAACTTCACACCTGTAAGGGCATTCCAGCTCCAGACTCTTACGCCACTTACCTACGTCACCCCGACCGGTTCTATTTCGTTAGAAAACCGCTGTCTCGAGATCTTTTCAAATAAGTGGACCCTCTGTCAATAGCTGTTTAAGTGCAGCAATGTCTTGAACTTTTTTTCCGCAGCCCGCAACAGTGCATGGATATTGGTGCTCAAGTGGGGCCGGTGTGCGCAGGATCTCTTTGCCTTTTTTACTCAAATCCTTCAGTGCTTTGGTGTCTTTCTTCCAGCCTCGAAGCTTAATTCGTTCCAATAAATGTTTCTGCACCCAGTAGTCATTGAATAACTTCATCCTGCAGTAAGACCTATCACAGACTAAAACCTGACACGCAAAGCGGCCATCTACTACACTCCAGTCTGGTCTTGTAACCGTATTTTAATTAGTCATTGCAGGAGTTGGCTGGGGCTGGGTCACGGGGTCCATTGAATGAGTTCTACTAGTGTGCAGAGACGGAACCGCACGAGCAGCAGATGGTAGCAGTAGCGCTGTAGGGTATTTATATTGGCAGCCATCCCCGGGAGAATATGATGAAGCCGGGTTGTACCGCTGGTAGCCAGGTGAGATATACGACTGTTTCGCGTCTTTAGGGACGAGTCAATGACAGCTGAAGCTGGTTGGTGTGTACAGCGGTGTCTTACGTCAGAGACAGCCGCAGTGTGCAGTGCCAAATTTTTTCTGTTGGATTCGTACGATCCCGGTACCGATTCGGAACCGCCAACTGCTAACAATGTCTCCGTCACTTCAAGATCCTACATAACGTCAGTTTTGATCAAAGTTGGATCTGATGAGTACAAGGATTACATACCACCCCCCAGAATCTCCAAAGTCCATACACGGCTCGAAACATTGTTGCTCCGAAATTTCCATACATCCAAACATCGTATACCAACAGTCCAATTGTTTGACTCGCAGCCATCACTGTCGAAAAATCTTGATCGTAGAGACGTTGAGCCATAATCCTCCTTTCCTGGCATATTCTACGGAAGGGAACATCGTGGGGAGCTCCAATCACAGTGGACTTCCGATAGTCGGCATAACCGGCCCACGTCAGAGGGAAATCTTCATTCGCGGTGCAGTCTTCCTAAGCGGCCAGGCCCGGCCGGCCTTCATGAAGCCGGGCCTGATCTTCGCTAGTGCAGGCCTGTAAATTGAAGCCTGACCAGCCACCAGGCTTCAGAGTCCAGGCCCAGCCGGCTGTCAGATAGCCTGCAGGCCGCCAAGTGTTATGCAGGCCTCGAAGGTATATGCAGGCTTCAAATATATGCAGGCCGGCCGAGCCGCTTAGGAACGTTGTCGTGGTGTTGGTAAACTATGCACCCTTTAGCTCTCCAGGTGGCACTGCGCGGCAGGTAAGAGAAACCACCGAATGGCACTGAAATTGAGCTCCAATCCCAGCAATGATGGGAGCAACATGGCTATTTAAGGGGGCTGACAACGCAGGGTGAGACGTCGAAAGCATTGGCTACGGCACAGCGCTGTCAGGGCAAGTTCTGATTCTGTTTGAAATTGCAGTAAAAAACATCTAATAGGAGTTGCTAGCTGCTTACTTGCTGGGGTTATTGTTCTCAATCGGCAGATACCCGGGCACGTCGTATGACTGTGGATCGTGCCGTGAGGATCCCTGGTCAGTGTTATCATGAACTCGGAACCGAATAGCCCAATGTAGAAGCTTGCGAACTGCACGAAACTTCAGCAATGAGAAAACCCAGGAATGACAAAGGAATATGGAATGAAGTGCAATGTAACTAACGACCACACAAAACAAGACTGGTACAGCACACAGCACAAAGAGACTCACAATAGTAGTTGCAGCCGGTCAAAGAGGTAGATTGAGACGGGAAATTGGCTGGTCGGAGCAGCGATGAAAGGTAGAAGAAGTGAGGGTGATTTGTAGCCATAAGAATTGAAACTTGCTTAAAGTCGGCGTTGTGATTTCAAAAACACAACTGACCTAGCACTCGTCGGTAACCTAATCCACTCCAAATAACTACTACAACACATTCCCCAATAAAAACGCAAAGGCTAATGGAGGTTTTGTCACTCTTTCCTGTCTGAAATTCTTCTAACAGTATCTACTATACCTTTACTTCAGGTATTTACCGACATGTCCTACATCACCGCCTCGCAATAGTATTCCTACACGACCGCATCCACCAACACGTCCTCCACACTGTAGTAATCCTCCGCCTCATTTACTTCGATCAATTCCGCCACATACGCCACATGCGTCTCCCCCTGCACTACAGTCGGCCTTCGTCCAAGACTCCAAACCATGGTGCCCTCCATCCTCTCCTCCGACTCCGACTCCGACTCCGACTCCGACTCCCAGCACCAATCACAGTCCTTACAATGTCTCTTCCCACAGTCCTCACACTCTTCATGTACGATTCCACATCCGCACACATCATCCTCATCCACTAGTCCCCATATAGTCCCATCTACAAGCTGGTATACTTCCGTTGCCTCCCGGCAGAGCGGACAGCAAGTACCTAAAATTTTCATTTCAAACCAGGTGCGAATGCAAGCTTCATGGAACTGTGCGTGTTTACACGGAATCAGACGTGCGTGTTCATCCGAAGGGAGAGAGTCGAGGCAGATCGCGCAGTTGTCGTCAATATTGGCGGAAAGGATGGGCTTGGAGATGTAGCAAGTGAGGGGCTTTTCCATTGCGGTGGATCGATGAAGTGAGGAGAGGAGAGGCTGCAAGCCAGTATAAGACCGGTTGCGGAACATGTTGAATTGAGGTATCTTGATTGAATTCACAATAAATTGTGGAATCGCCGCACTGATCATGCTGAACGCAGAAGGGTATAGAAAATGAAATCACTAGAATCTTCTCTTCTTTTGGTAGTACCTGCCATTCCAGCCTCATACCTTCCACCGACCCCAAACGCAGAACTACCACCATGGGAACTGTTTTTTCCACATCCATCTGGGAATTACCCTTTACGTGCGACACGTACCCAGTACTAAGCAGAAGTCTACTTCGCAACGAGCATCTTATTGAATGCGAAAAGTCTCGCCTATCCATGATAAAGCGACGACGGCTTGAGGATTAGTTGCAGTATCAACCGGAAATGGTTACGTTCGAAAAAGAGTTTGTTGAGGATGGGTATGAGGCCGATGATGAGAGTGAACAGGGGGAGAGAAATGGCAAAAGTGCAAGGTATTGAATAGGCGCAAGCGGAATGTTCTGACTTTAGAGAAGCGCGTGGAGTGGAAAGTAAGAATAGTGCTAAGCGTGTTGCTTAAATCTTCAACTATCATACAAACCACCTAGTCTAATATATATACACATGCTTTGTCGGCTCGAATCATTCTCATTGGTTGACTTGTGGTACGTACCTCTAAGAAGGCTTTTTATTGGCTGACAACTCACAGCTTCAATCATTTCGATGGCTTGGCATACCCCATCAAATATCCTCAAATATCCACTCCCAATTAAGTATTTGAGTTCAACTCTGATCAGAATGTGATGTTTACATGAAATGTTCAGAATTCAATGCTCTTGCACTCTACAGTCTCAAATTGAGCATGTCTTCGAAATTGATTGCATGATTATGGAAAATGCATGATTTTGGGTATCTGGTGGCAATTTTCGAGTGTTTTTGTACAGCCACTCTATCAATTGTGATCATATGGTAATTCTGAGATGTGGAGGTGAAACAGAATCAAAGTAGGTACAATGCATGTATACATTACATCATGATCAGAGGTAAACTGACTGTTGGGAATTGATAAACTGAGGTTGCAAGTATGACACCAGGAAAAATGACCTTATGCGACATGTAACTTACAGAGAAGCTGTTTGTGGGACGGTAACCCATAGCTTTTTTGACGTGTGGCAGTATGTAGTCTTATGGACCTGCGCGTTGACAAGATCACTGTGATCCGCATTCGATTATGTACGTTCAATACTATATATCATACTGCATTCAACCACACTGGCATATGCACTTCATTGCATGCTCCCAAGTGAGCTCTCAAGCCGCTCTCAAGCACACTTCCGAGCACACTCTCAAGTACACTCCCAATTGCACTTCATGACACTCTCAGCCTGCTTGACTATATGCTTCCAAGTAAGCTCTCAAAACGCTTTCAAGCACACTCCCGTGAACGCTCGCAAATACACTCCCAAACGCACTCGATGTCATACTCCCATCCTGCTTGACTATATGCTCCCAAGTAAGCTCTCAAGATGCTCTCAAGTCCACTCCCAAGCACGCTGTCCAGTACACTCTCCAGAGGCAAGACACTCCCAATCTTACTTGACTATATGCTCCCATGTATGCTCCTGGGTGTTCGATCGAGAGACTGGCTGAGTTGCAGATGCCACTCACAAGGAGGTGGATGGCAGGTGAGAAGAGGTCTGAGGAGGCAGGCAGGAAGGAGGTGGATGGTGGCGGCTGAAACTATGACATCGGTCGATAAGATAGTTTGATCCTTATTTTTAGCTTGGCCACCGCGATGAAATCTCATGATGCCTCATGGTCATGCTGTTGACAATTGCAGCCTTGCATCCTGCGGTAAAGGTAGACAATTGCAGCTTGGGGAGAGCAGATCTTCTACTTAGATTTTCCAGCAGAACCTGCAGCCCACTTCCCATCGATTGTGGGTGTTTATGTGCAGATTTGGTCTAGGGCTGATGGTGATGCTGGCTAAGGTGATGATAGTGATGGTAATAATGGCGATGGTAATAATGGCGATGGTAATAATGGCGATGGTAATAATGGCGATGGTAAGGATGGCGATGGTGATGATGGCGATGGTGATGATGGCGATGTTGATGATGGCCATGGTGATGATGGCGATGGCGATGATGGTGATGGTGATGATGGGGATGGTGATGATGGCAATGGTGTCTGTGATGGTGATCACAGTACCAGTAGCACTTAGACAAGTAGGTTGGCTACATCAACATTTGCATCAAAGCTTCCACAGACTTATAGCATTCTATTAGCCAATGCTTTAACAGACTTAGTGCATTCTATTAGCCAAAGATTCCACAAACTCAGAGTTTGCCATCGGCCAAAAGCTTTCTGAGGAAAACTCTACTCTGCTCGAAGTGCAACTTTATCAAGCAGGCTATCAAAGAGACTATCATGCAGACTTTCAAGCAGGCTCTAGAGCAGGCTTTCAATCCCCAGTGGGCTCTCTAGTGGACTCGCAGCAAGATTGTTTATAGTACCAGTATCACCATGAAGTCTGCAGACGGTAACGCAGATACACATCCACCTCTGGGTGGCAGCTGTATATAGTTCCATAGGCCCACACGCACATCTCGATGAATTGACTATAGATGACAATAAACTGCGGGTCGCACAGGGGTCCACAGGAAGCTTGCTTTGAGCTCAGTGTGTACGTGTGTGTGCGTAGTGAAGCCTATAGTCGATTTGCACTGTTGCCAAAGATTTGCAACCAGCCGACAGCTAACCCATTTGGATCATGTCCTGCCAGACAATGCAGGTTGTGTCCAGTCTGAAGCCTGCTATTCTGTACAGATTGCATCTGGCCAGACCATCCAGCACATGAGGGTTCTCAACTATCTGTCCTGTCTATTTAGAGCCATGTCTGATCGTGAACTACGGTTTTCCAAACTGGGAATCCACAACCACTTTAAACATAGGACCTTGAGTTTTGAGACCTACAACCTTCCAGGGTCTTCCAGTCCTTATTGGACAAATGTTTGTGAAGTTGTTATGGGTATGTGGTAGAAGTTTCAGGGGAAGATTCCATCAACCACACCATCCGGCTTTGCCACTCTGGGGGCGGCAGAGCCGCCACCAGTGCTAGTTATATACATACCTGTCAATCACTTTGACTCATATTGTTATTGGCCTAACTTCTGTCTGACTCAACATGTGACTCTTACAGATGACACAGCACATACATGATTCAATACACGACCGGTGTAATATTTCCCTGTGTCACTTGATATCTTACGCATCTAAAGAAAGGAAATAGGTGTGGTAACGTAATTTACAACACAGGGTTTCTGGATAGTATGACGAACGGCGAGGTTGGAAACAACTGAGGGGCAACGTGTATTTGCGATGCGCATTTTATGACTAAATGCCAATGAAGATGCCGCCTTCAAGCTTCATTAAGGTATTTGAAACAAATGTGCTCTTTTATTCACCCTGAGATTGCGATAGTTATCTGAAGAGACTGAGATTAGAAAATTATATTAAATGGTTAATTATTCTTTGGGCTAAAGTTTTTGAAATAGGTATACTTAAGAAGCTTTTTAGTGAAGTGGAGGACGGATGAAGTTCAACATTCGACGGATAACACAATCCACCGGCTAGACTATCCATAGAGCCTCAAAGCTTATTCGTACCCTGCAGTTACAAAACCTACTTTAGCAAAAAACCCCGCAATACTTAGGAACCTCGGTTTAAAGGAATACAGACTTAAGTCTGCAGTTTAGCAGAAGTTTAATTCTGGGGTAGTTCTATGGCAATCCTACCGGAGTAATCTAAGAGTTCCTGAGATAATCCGAGAATAATATTAGTTAAATACGATATCACTACCCTAGAACTAAACTCTAAACTTAAGTCTGTATTCTTTTGAATTGAGGTTCCTACGGTACTACTACAGTATCTATTTTCAGAGGGTTTTTACTATAGTACTGAAGTATCTCATGCACACAACAGATACTGGAGTGTAGAGTCAGGAGATAACGACTGGCGTCGGATACTGTACAAAAATCCTATAATTAGAATGGATCATAGAGCAGCCTGGCAAACACAAATCACACACGCCAGCCTAGGACAACAAAAAATTAATGTGGTCGGTGTGACTTTTGGGCTGCGGTACAGACGAAATATTGCAGGCAGCTGAAGTTGCGAGATTTGAGAGAATCTAGATTACGGTAGAGCCTTCAAAAATCTGCGTATCGTCTTTATTCACAGACGCCATCGTATGAATTTAACATTGCTTATCTTTCCTGCAAAATCGGTGCATCAGTGTGCAAGGCGGGAATGATAATCAATTAGCAAAGAAGCAGCACGACAACAGGAAAAATGATGGATGTATAACCGTTTTCAGTATTCTTCTACGTCACTATCTTTTTCCCTGCTCTCTTATACCAGACTTTCCAAGTTCACTTCGTGGTGAAACTTTTTCCCCCTTTAGTGACCAAATAAAACTCTTCCACTCCAACGCTACCTCGAGTTGCCCCAGAGCCTTTGCGATATAGTTTTTCTCCTCCTCGGTTCTCTTATCCTCCATCCTCTTCTGCTCTTGAGCGATAACTTCATTTCTGGCCATTTAGGCCGCAATTTTCGCCTCGAGATCATTTTGAGGATTTGGGTCAGCTAGCAACATCCCCATCTGTTGCTTCCTCTTTTTAATGAAGGCCTTCATCTGTGAAACTGTTAGTACATTTCTCTTTGACTGTTGAGAGAATTGTGCCATACCTCGGCTCTTCTCTTGTTAACGAGCACCGTTCTCCTGAGCGTCTTCTCGTTGGGCCTTCTTCCAAGAACATTAGGAATATTTCCAGAGTTGCTGGAATCTCTGTTCAAGCCATGGCCGGAGATGCGAGAGTTGAATGCCATTCCGGCAGCTTGGCCACGGCCATGAGAGGGAACTCCCGTTCCGTGTCCTCGATGATGGTTGCGAAGAACCTCGACATGTCCAGCAGGAGATTGAATATTGTTGAGACGCATCCTAGCGCGAGAAATATCGTTGTTGAAATGGTTGACTCGATTGAAAAGCTGGCCGGCATAGGCCTGAACCTGCTCATTCGTAGGTTGAGAGACGTATTGATAAGCGTCGCCGGGATTGCCAAACATAAGGGCATCGTGAACAGCCTGTTGATTGGTGATGACAACTTGGCCTTTAACTTGAGGAGGATAGTTGATCTGAGGATGAGTTTGAAGAGAGTCTCCAAACATCGATTCCACGATAGCGTCGATGTTGTCATCCGTGGAAAACTGAAGCTGGCCATCCTGAAGGTTGAGGATGAAATCGGGAACGTCGGAAAGTCGAGCCATAGATTGGACCAAATTATAATTTTCAAAATCGGAAGGAACAGGCCTTCCGAGTATATCGGTGATCGGACGGCAAGGTGCCAAAACGAGAGGAGTCGAAGAAGACATACTCGGAAAAGTGGTTGTCGAAGTAGAGAAGATAGTTTAGATAGAGAAAGGTGGAGATCGAAAATATTGCTGAATGGAGGGTGTGAAAAGGAAAGGAGAGTGTCAGGATTGAGCCTTTTTATTGTGGGGGAAGGTTTCGGCGAAATATTTTGGACTGGACGAGGTTGGCAAAAATATTGCGCGGGTTTAGCCCTCAGCTTACAACGAGTGATATTGACCCCACTTCCGTTAAAGATATCGCTCCTATGATGTCAGCGAGCTTGTTCGCTCTACTTAAGAAAATAGGAACCGCATTGCAGGAAACAAAACAGACAAGACCTAGCTTCACAAGGGCAGTTCATACTGTGTAGGAGAGAAACCAACAGCGACAGCTTATATTTGACTACGATGTGGGCTCGCCATATAATACTTCGAATTCGTTGGATATCGTTTCCAGACAGTACCGCGATCTCCGCTCCAACGCAAATGTTTCCCAAACCTTTTCGGGAGAGCTGATAGAATGCTAGATTGATTGAGAACCCAACGTAGCTACGAGTGGGTTCTGGTAGTGACCTTAAAGGTATCTTTGAGAGGTATCTTTGAGAGGTACACCCCCCGACCAGGTTGCGTGTCAACACGAATCACATTGTGGATAATTTAGATCATGCGGGGTAAGGAGAATACTGGTAATTGGAAGCTAGAAAATTTGATGCCGATGGTGACGATATGCCAGGGGTTTCTTACGCTGAGATCAGGTTAAGGTCTCAAAGTGGTGGACATATGCGAATACTGTATTGAGTCCTGTCCTTGTGGCAACGCGCGTCGTCAATCAACAAAAGTCGGTATAAGGCTGGACCTTCAAGATAAAGAGTCTCAATAACACTGGCAACATGAAACTAACAAAGAGGTCGAAATATCTACGCCCCATGCAAGCCTCCAACTTGAACTCCATCCCTCCCTCAATGTTAGTCAATATATTCCCACTTGCGCTCTTCCGCCACTCCAGTTTCATCCATCCGTTCCTGTATTTTACCATGAACCCTATGCACCAACTAATCGAATGGACCGCCCTCGCCGAAGTCCCTTTCGAAATAATCCGTGAATACCGTACCATGATCCCGTGGGGTCGAACAGAACAAGAAATGGTAGACTGGATTGTGGACGCTCTCAATTTAGCCACCTATGGCGACGTGGTAGCCTTGGTCAACCGTACGTCTCCCTCTTGGCTAAACTATTCTTCTAACGCGAATAGGACTCCGTGCTGAGTCCGCCTCCCGCGCAGCAACCTGGGGCGGCCACGCGAAGGATGTTGTTCGTGGTATGTCCTTCCTCCGCAACCCTCCACAGCCACAAATTTCAACTAACATCCTAGGTGCAAACAAAAACGACACGTCGGGCGTCTCCCCGGCCGTTGGCATGCCAGCTGGTACGCATCCTTCCCCCATCACCCTCATAATAGCGGCCAGTACACGGAATTATACTCTCCCCTCCCCCACCACAGGCCAGTTCCGGTGCCAGTACTGCGGATTAGAAGTAGCGACAAAAAGGAACCTAACTCGGCATGAGAGAAGCCATACCAGCCGATATAACTGTCCGTGGTGCATGGATCCCGAGAGACCGAGTTCGTATTCAAGGTGGGATAATATGCGGATGTATGTAGGTTCCTCTTTGGGCGGCAAGAGAGAAACCGCTGACGTGGGGTAGGCATATTAAGAAGGCGCATCCTCAGGTTGATCTTGCTTCGGAGGAGGTTAGGAGGGTTAAGACTTGTCTTTACTCGGGGTGATGGCATGAATTGATGATGGTCTCGGTGTGAATCGGGTGCTCGTTCCTAGAATTTTTTGACGTCCACAAGCTCGTTTCTCAAGATGAATGACATTTCAAAGTCTACTAATGGCTAGTTTACGAATGTCGGTGTGTGATTGCTATTATGTAGAGAAATAAATGCGGAAATTTTTTGGATTGCAAATGAATTCGGGGTTCAAAGTAACTTCTGGCTTTTGTCAATGACAGAAGAAGCTTTCCAACGTGATACCGTAGATCCAAGTAAGACGTCGTTCCCCATTTGCCAGCAAAATTTTAGACGCTTGAAATAGAGCAACCCAGATGAGGAAAATCGTTTCCACGCAAGACAAAAGCTTTAGCATATCTAACTTATACCTGATTCCTGTTTCTCATGGTTAATTTTGAAGGATTAGCGTTATGATTATCTACATTGAACCGTGTAGTCATATATGCCTCTTCTCTTCTGCATCTCCACCCATTACAGCCCTTAGAAACATATAGGGTGCTGTTAGGAGAGTTCCGTCGAGGAAATAGTACCTCTTTACTGCAGACTCATGCGGATATAAATGATACTTCCATGGACAACAATGGTGATGTAAATTACCCGTACCAGTTATTGTTCGATGATCTCTGAAAGCACCGTCATTTATCCCACGTACGGATCAAGAACTCGATTAACGATAAGGAACACCCACGCCAAAATTCAATACAGCACCAACAATTCAATTGTCACTTACTCAAAGTACAAAACCCCATCTCAGAAAACCCTACAATCTCTTGTAGATCCAAATATAATCGGCACAAAAATAAATACTCCTACAACTATACACTTCTTCCCCCAAGTAAACAAAACCTCTCACACCACTCTTCCGGAAACTCTATCTGCTTTCCCAGAATCGTAAATACATCAATCGGGCAAAATCGCTGCTCTCTGCGATCGGACTCATGATGTGTCATGGCAAACACCCGCTTAGCACGTAGCACCCTGCAAACATCGGTACACAAGAGCAGCTTCCTCAACAACGCATCCTCTTTGGATCCCTCGTCCGAATGACTGAGAGCTAATTTTCCAGCCTGATCTCCTGGCGGGACGATATCTCTCCTTGCACCCCTGAGCAATAGCAGCTCCATAGACCATAGTGAGCCGGCCATGGTCGCAACGTACAGTGCTGTAGTGCCGGTCTTGGTGACAGCATTAATATCTTGTCCGCGATTGAGAAGATATCTCATGACTTCGATGTTATGTTGCGAAGCAGCAAGACACAAAAGGCGGACAGGGTCCTCATCATCTCGCGATATTCCGACATCAAAAAGAGCCTTCATAATACCGCCATTGCCTTGAATTGCGGTGGTTTGCAAGAGCATTTCCTTATCAATTTCGTCAAACTCATTTGGGAAGTAAGCAATGATTCGCTGGGCATGTGCGAAAAAGCGGTAGTCGATAAGACGTGAAACTAGCCAGTAGAGTGATCCGCCATGGAAAGGTACATTGTAGTAGTCCAGAATTCGTACGCAGGAGCTAATCAAGAGCAGATGGTGAAGCTTTTTGCAGGTGGACTGGAGGTTGACGAAGTCTTCATCCTCAAGAAGTGGTGTAACTATGCGGAGAACATGTGCTTGGCGGAGAGCTCGTGCCTGACGGACAGCTCGTGCCTGACGGAGTGCCCGTGCTTGGATATGCATTTGGCTTAGCATTTTAATTAGTGGAGACTGTCAAGGATCAGAAAATTAAATAGGAAACACCAGTTTTCTCGCGAGAAGTAGGAATGTTGGTGGTTCGATGGTATGATGTCAAATATTAGCCGAGAGGCGGGCCTGGAGCCACGAGTATACTGGGATCTGTTCGGTAGGATGATCTTTGCTGTAATATGGCGACAACCAATAACACAAATTGAGATTGATTCGAAACAGTTACCTGCAGAATAGACATAGGTTCAGTTAGTGAATACAGTGGAGGAACGGGACGCAATAAAATATACACAGCAAGCCAGTAGTAGGATAATTGCTTGTATCCGTTTCAACCGCAGCAGACGAACCAAGTAGCTCCTGTTCCTTGATGAAAATTGTGAGGATATCTAGCTATGAATGTGTAACTGGGGTGGATACCGGATAGTAACTAACCCAGAGTCACAGGTAAACGGTAGGTGCTCGTCTAGAGATAATAATGCCTAAAATAATGCTCGCTCGAAAAGAATGTTCCTGCTGTATATAAGTGTATGAATAATAGGTAGGGGGGGTAAATGTGAAATTCATACACCACAAACCAGTTTTGGTTCTCATAGAGTAGGTGTTGATGCTCCTCTGGGCGGTGGAGAAGAATAAGAGTGAACTGCCGTTGATCGTCGAATCGAGAAACTTCGGGGGCCAATCCTCTGATCCTATGAATAGAAACGGGGTCAATCAATTGTAGTCATGAGGCGTTTGAAACGGATGACTTCTGAATAGACAAGAGTATTACCAAGAGGTGATGGGAGGTAGGAAACCATACACTATGAGCCAGCTGTAAAGCGTCTGAGAATTCTTTTTGGTGCTCGAGGGTGATAAACCCAGATGATAACAGTTGAAAACCGTGATCTGTGCGGCAGAATCAAACAAGTGAGTAAAACAAAATTTGGTGATGATGAAAAGAAGTGTGTCGCAGGGTGAGAAGCATTACTCGCTTGTTCTAACCTCTTTGTACATACCCTACTACATGTACTTCTCATATGCACCGTCCTCCATATCCATCTCGTAAGGAAACTACAGCCTCACCCCTCCCAGTAGCACTTTCTGTTCTGCGTTTACAATACCTGCACTCGTCTTTCCACTGGTACCCCTGACAGTGCGCCTTCACCTCCCTCTCCCCCACCAACCCCGCATCACTCCCGCCCGAGCAAAAATACCTCCACGTCGCGCACCCCATTCCCACTCCCACCGCTCTCCTGAGCGCACACCCCATCTGCCAGCCAACAACATATCCCACACCCCCGGTACACGCCGTCCACGCCTCCACCTCTTTACCCTGTCGTAATATCTCTACCATTTCCGAACCTGCCAAATTCTCGCTCATCTCAACGTATACCGTCTGCTCCCCTAGTTTTAGCATCAACTCACCCCGAACTTCAAGCACCGAGAAATCCGTAACGGTGTGGCTTTGATACTCCACATCTGGGCACGAGAAGCGGTAGTTGGGTTCAACATATACCCGACTCTCTCTCAAGCTCGTCATATCGATCATATCAACGATGAGGAGCTGCGAGGCGTGGCGGGCGGAGGCGCGGAGAAAGAAGTGAAGCGTGGAGTTGAGGACGAGTTTATCCCCTCTTCGGAGGGAGAGAATAGGGACTGTTGTGGCCGGGGACGCTGGCGCTAGGAAGGGGAAGTGGATGCCGGTGGGGTACGAGGTGTGGTACCACGGGAGGAGGGTGTCGGTGTTGGGTTTTGGTAGGCGTAGGTGAGGTCGGGTGAACCAAGTGTTCTCGGAGGGTGTCGGTGTTGGGTTTTGGTAGGCGTAGGTGAGGTCGGGTGAACCAAGTGTTCTCGGAGGGTGCGGGAGTGCGCTCTCGGTATTTCTGGAGGTGGGAGAGGGCTAGGGCAACGCGAGAGCCGGGGTGGCGGTGTAATCGGGTTGGTGACTTTTCTGGTGCAGTTGTATTGTTATGATTTTGGGCTTCATGAACCTGGTTGGGTTGAGGAGGACGCTTGGAGTTTTGGGAACTGCCTGCGGTGACGAAACTCATCGTAGTCGCTTCTACTGCTTCAACCCAGGACTTACGAAGTATCTGGCTGACGCACTTGGAAACGGCCAGTGACGAGGATCTGGTGTTTTGACGTAAGGTCTGGGTCTTTTGGACCAGTTGAGTGTCCATAGTACAGTTGGGGCGATAATAGGGTTGGAATTCACGAACTGGGTGGGATTTTATGCCAGTGTGCAAACAACAATTGAATGTGCGTTGCGTGACTGCACCATGCTGAATTCTACGAAATGGAGATGACCAAAGTTGTAGGATTGCTTTCAATTGACCTCATGTAATAGTTACTGAAAGCCTTGAAATCAGGTTAACGTACAGTACCTCCCACTTTACCTCCCTCTTCACCTCCCACTCAAACCACAACTCCCCTAACCATCTCAATCACCGTCGGATCTCCCCTCGCATACTATCCCATCAGCCTCCTTCACTTGCGGGGCCCGGGGGTGGTGTAACTTACCTGCGGATGCACCTCAGCAAGATGCTGTCTCAGCTTATCCGCACGATAATACCACCTCTTGCACCCATCAAACGGACACTGTACCTCCCCCTGCGTATGCACTTTGAAATGCCGTCTCAATGTGCCAACCTTGAAATGTTCGCTCTTGCATAGACTGCACTTCAGCTTCCCGTCGGGGAGTATGGTGATTTGGGGATCGTACCCGCCTCCGCGACGGAAGAGGGGCATTGGGGGACCGGCGAAGGGACGGGGTGGAGAGGTGGTGGAGGCGAGTGGTCGGGTTTCTTCATGTATAGGTGCGGTAAGGGAGAGAAATTGTCGGGAGAGGGTGGAGGGTTGCCAAGGGATCCTGGAGGTCCTGGGGGTCCTGGGATCGGAGAGTGGGAAGGGGGTGTGCACGGGAGGCGCCGACTTCCAGTCGGAAGAGGTGAAGAAGATTTGGATACCCGCGTAGGTCTGGGGTCATTAGCTACCACTGCGGAGTCGGTTAGGGGCGACAGACGGCAATCATCTGGAAATTGGGAACTGGGCATAGGTTGACCGAAATCGCGGCTTCCTCGAGGCTCATGGGACGGCTAGTTAGCGTAAGGACCCAGGAGACAAGCCACTCGACGATAGGCTTTTCGATTTCTTCCGCGCCGAGGGCGTGGGGATTGACCCCTGTTCACATCAGCTTGGTCTCAGCGCTAGCTCAGGAAAGATTTAAGATACCGTGGATGTACTTGAGCCACTCAAAAACCTGTTTTCCTGGGAAGTGGGTGGAGAAGTGGCCTCCCATTTCCATGAGAATGTCATTGCGGGAATGGCCTTGGACTGAGGAGAGGTAGTCGATTGTGTCACTGCGTTTTGTAACCATTAGTGGAGTTGATGGATATATGAAGGGATAGTAGTATTTGGGAGAAGGAGGGAGAGGAGAGATGCGAGATTTTGTGGGCTCTATGGTGTGTGATTGTGTGGTGGTTGTGGGAAGAGGAAACGGTCTTGCTACACCCCGCCGTATCAAAAGCCATCTACAGGCTAGATTATTGCACAATTAGTGATCCTCGAGAGGGCATAAAGGCGTAGGGGAAGTATATCACTCGCAGATCGATTTTTAGATATATAGAATAGTGTGCTTAGGATTAGGGTTACGTCACCAATTGTGATGTGGGTTTCGTTCAACACCAACACAATAATGTCGACATTCCGTCGTCTGTCCGCAATTATGGCCTTTCTTATCAACGGGAGCTAGAAGTGTTACTCTCCCTCGATTACAACTGTCACCCGCAACTGAAGCTTTGCTGCGGAACGGGATCTTTGTCAATCTTATGGTAATTACAGAAAGAGCAAAAAGGCCGTAGATACCTGTGCATATGAGGAAAGTTGGCTCCAGCTACTAGGAGCGCACTTGGGCTGGGATATAGGTCGGAATACGCAATGTAACAAATCGAAGTGTCGTCAGCCGAAGATTGCACTCAGCCAGAGAAGAGGACCAGCAAGTAGTGAGGGTTTAGAGACGGGACATATTTTACTATCGGCGTTCATAAAAATAGGCTTGAGCAAGAGAATGAGACCTCAGGTCTTCATTGCGTCAATGTCTTCTACGCCGCAGCTACAGCTACTTCTCTGCGAATCGCGCGTGGCCTAGGGTTAGATGATGAGGGGTCAGTGGGGATACAAGAATATAATTATGCGGACAGACAATGAAATATTTAGTCTAGTCTATCAGACAGCTTGGTAGGATTTTTGCGATAGCCATTGCAATTCGCCAACGGTTTGAATGGCACGAGGACAGAGGCGAGAACGAACAAGAAGAGAAACTGCGGATGTTTATCTTACATTGATATCGTTCCCCGACTTCCAAGCCTTAGGAAGAGGCTGGTTCAAGAGATCAGTCTTACGCCACGTGGCAACGTGAAGAGGTTCTTCTCTCCATCACGATGTATGCCACAAACAAGCGCAGTCCCTTGTCCTACTATCGCAGCGACCGAACTTGAGAGCGAGGTAACGCGGGCTAGGAATTAGGGAAATCAATAATTTAGACACGATATACCAATGTGCGGCTTCCGTGGTTCAGCAGTCTTTTCTATCCCTCACCCACGATAGAATGCCGCTATCTCCCCTTCTTGTAATCCTCAGCTGCAATATCGTCTGCCTCTCCTAAATGCTAGCGTGCGTGTGTTACAGAAAGAACACCTTAAGTGTGACCAAACTTCAATACTTGATTGAAACCATTCCACCATATCCACATAAATTCCACCGTCATGGGAACCCTCAAACATTCCTCCGTCCCAAAATTCAGCACTAACCCTTACGACGCAACCATTTCCAAAGCCTTCCACGCTTCATCGTTGGTTGCAAATTCTACAATCACCCAACCAATAATTTGGCCAGTGTTGGCGTCCACTGGAAGTGTAACTCCTCGTCTACCAAACATTAGTTTCCCTCTATCCCATCTCTTGAGACCTTACAGAGCCATGCTACGCGAATTGAAAAATGTATACACCTTCAACTTTGTAGTCCGAGGAGAAACACCGCCTAATATGAGACGACTGCCATCGACGAAGAAGACTGTGTTGATGCCCTTCGCCTCCCTATCGTCTGCGGGGGGTGGAGTATACTGGAAACTCATTGGCTCGGGTTCAAATACGGGTCGCGGAGCCTTTGCCCTAGTTCCAGCAGTATCCACGGTAGAAGTGATGGATTTTCCTCCTGCTCTTGCTATAGCGTTCCGATATGCTTCGGCTAAGGTCCACGTCTTGGCTGGTTCTGCGGCTTGCCTGTTCGGCCACTCAGGAACGCGTAGATTAGGCACTTCGGGCAGGCCGTAGTAGCGGTTAATGAGGTTGATATCATTCAAGTAGAGGCGCATGAGTTGGTCATTGTTTGCTTGGTGGTAGACAGCCTGCCACTCTGACTGGAGGCGTCGCACAGCGGTGAAATAGGACTCACCGATGTGCCAACGGAATCTGTAATGTGGTTGAATGGTGAAAGAGGTCGCGGGTGGTTCTGGGCCGAGAGTGTATTGGTTTTGGAAACTGGTGAAGAGTGAGTGTGAGGAAAAGCTCTGTTTAGTCGGAGGGAGGCTGGAGATGCTGAGGTTTGAATCAGGCATATTGAACAAGTGGATCTGACATTACTTTCGGGTTGATAGACGTGCGTAGAAGTTTGTAGATTTTTGGAAACTGAATATGCTCAAATGGTTCAATATGTGTTAAGCGTGGGCAGTTTGTTACTGCTCTTTGGCGCTGTGAATGGGGCCAACCCATCGTTATTTGACCTAACTTTTTCAGCCGCATCCAGTTAACTAAAACTTTGGATGCTGCCAGAACCATCCGGCATATGGAGTTTCCTGGTGCTTAGACTCTCCCATTCGTAAGTTCGCGTCGCACGAATTTTAATTTACCAGTCTAGGTACCGTAAAAACGAGACCCCATCAGTAGTCATTGGTTCTTGTTTCATTGTCCCTGTGCATGTCTCGTACCTGCTTTGCGGCAGGGCCGATATTCAACTTGTGATTGTTCCAATTTCATTTCCATCAAGAAAAATCAGTTTTGGCCCTAAATTCCGGCTCTGATAGGGATTATTCAAGTTGTCGGCCTTAAAGTTCTAGGTCTGTGGCACTCTGTAGTCACGCCGTAGTCTTTTTGCGTATTCCAACGTGGGGAGGAGTCTTGCAACCATGACTCAGAAACTATACTGATTACTATTCCTCTTCTCATTTAACCTTCCCCATGATTCGTCCCTACATCTACGCTAGTGATCATGCGCTTATACTGCTGTCATAGAAAGAATTGTGCGTGAATCGTTATCCCTCGTTTCTAATTCTTTAACAACCAATGGATCGGTTCAACTTTCTCAGGTCGCATAAGACTCAAGAGTAAATAACATGGGTATTTCTTAATTCCATCTTGTTTCCAAAGGCGCGCCGGTGTCATTGTTGTAGTGTTGTAGCTTGCGCTGTTGCATAGTGCCGCACCACGGAAACTTGTTTCTACAGTCCTGAAGATACCTGTGTAGGGAGGACTCGGGACGTATACTACAGCACTGTATGCCTGTTGCCTCACCATCAGCCCATCAGCTTCCGCTGGTGAGTTCGGTCAACTCTATGCAACTACTAGTTGACGATTAAGACTCGAGCGATGCATCATGATGCGATTGATCAATGTCGAGTGACCACGACTCCAATAGCTCAGTGGTATATAAACGAATGAATTCTCCAATTATAGGGAATAAAAGATGAGCTTTCATTCGTAGACTCAAGAATTATGAATTACCGCAGTGCATGGGTACAATAACCCCAACCCTAGTTGTAACGTCGTGTCGTCCGGGTCCGTGCTGTATTCGTGGGTCATGGCCTTCAAGTATCTGTAAACGAGAGGCCAACGACATGCTGGGGAAACTGAGCGGCACATAGCCTATCGTAACACCTAGGATGAAATCGGTTCAAAAAATATCAAGCACTGGACTTGTCAGGTGAGCGAGATTTAGGCCTCAGCGACCAAAAACTAAAACAAAGGAAAGGGGAGAGGGAAGTCTCGGACTGCTGCTACCAGCAGCAAAGAGAGGAAGAATTCGGTTGACTTCACCGTAAGTAATCTTACGTTCGAGACTAACCGTAGAGCTAAACAATACGTGCCATATTTGATAAATGGCACTACGAATTCACCGGGCATGTGGTATCTCATTGGCAAACCGTTCGTTTCAGCATTTGCAGGCGTTTTTGTGCACCTAGCAGAGAGACTCTTTCGAATGCACACCACTGGGAGCAAGACAGCGGGGCGGTATTTTGGGCATGCGACGGAGTCATTCACATTCCATTTCGTATACAACGGACGGATTAAAGCCATTTATTGTACAATTGATAACTTCGCCATTGTACTGTCCCACCGGTCCCACTAGCATTCATTCTCGAGGCGAGGAATATTTACTAGAGTATAGCAGCGCTGAAACACTCTATTACTTGCTACGGAAAGGCAATCATCGATATATTATTGCACTATGAATGTCAAGCTGGCGACGAGGTATTCAAAGTACGTGCGTCTTTCTACGGTGTCCCCCCTCCCATCAATTTGCATACGCAATCTAGAATATGTTGTTGGGCTTCATCAAATGTACTCCAACCTCAATGGTGGTGGTGGTTGGGGGAAGGTTGCTATTCACTCTGAAGAATCTGTGCCCTAGGCGATACAATAGCACCCCAACTATTTCTACCATTCTATCCTCTTCCCCTCTCTCTCTACCTTCTCATCCCATTCCTCTGCTACGTTCGCTTTCACAAGCTTTCCATATCTCTTTGTTCCAAACACCTTCCGATACATCTTCGCCATCTAGTGGGGTGGTCTTTTCATTATCCACAACGGATCTTCCGTCTTCACATACGATACAATGTCCAACTCTCTCCCAATCAACCACATACCCCTCCTCTCCAATTTCTACGCTCTCACTCCAACCCAGCCCGTCATGATTAATCCTACTCCGGCTACCACCCAATTCGCCGTATCCCAGATTGTAACCGAAATTGCCGACATTGACGCGGAAGAAATGATGGACAACGCCGATTGGGGCACTGAGGGCAGAGTCCCTGGCGACGAAAAGTTGCTTCTTCTGGTTGCCGCTTGCCAAGACAAAGCCGAAGAGTATCAGCGTGAGCAGCACAAGAAACAATCTGCTATAGACATCAGTGCTAGAGTTGGGGCTGTCGAAAAGAAGTCCATTTCTCCTCCAGCTTCAGTTGTCAATGAAAAACTTTGGGAGATCAATAGTGAGCATCTTCGATGGCATTTCCAGAAGACCGCTAGCCCACCTCTGAATCTTCTGGATCAGGATGTGAATATGCCAGTTGTGGCTTTTTCAGACTCAGAGCACATATGCGAAGAGGATATCAAAGGTATGTAGTATCTTAAGTATACGGTATTTTTTAGCACTAATTGTCGTTGCAGATGTTCCCGCTGCTGATATCATCATCAACGACGAGGACGAAGTCCAAACCGCCATGGGTAAGCACGATGTGGCCTTTCCTGATTCGCAGGATAAATCCCAAGAGATCAAATGAATGTGGTATCTTGAGTATGTGGTTTCAGGATTAGCACTAACTGTCGTTGCAGATACTCCTGCCATTCTTATCATCGATGATGAGAACAGTGTTCAAATCACTCAGGGGAACCCTGAGTCGGAGCATATGTTGGATATTGTTTCTTCTAGTTCCGAGAATGAATCCCGAGAGGACAGTCAAGGTATGCAATAATCTGCAGTATGTGCTTCCAGGACTATCACTAACTGTCATTGCAGATACCCCTGCAAGTGAGATCATTGAGGACCAAGTCCAAACGGCCGCCGAAGAAAAACCCGCGCTGTCTCCGGCTCAGCAGCGTCGTCTATCTTATCTACATAAGAAAATCGCAAGAACAGTGGAAAAGATGAAAGTCCCGGGCATCACGGAAAGGGAATTTGGACATCACCAGAAACGGGTTGACCGCTGGGACGCCGAAGCATTGAAGCTAAAATTCTCAACATCAACTACGGAGAATGCCGGGAAGAATTGGTGTATAAAAAAATCTAGCGGCAGAAAAGCCCAGAAGTATACTCAACTTTCAGGAGTTCACCTACAGTATCCCACGATTGTCTTTACCTTCAAGAACAAGAAACGTGGTGCCACTACGACCAAAGCCAGCGGAACAGCTTCAGTTGCGAAGAAAGATCGCGGAAACGAGGGAAAGTTTGTTGTCACAGCATCAGATTCTTTTACCACTCATCACGTAAAGAAAGTTACAACTTCATCGACCATCGAGATAAACGAGGGCGAGTTAACCGATAATGATTCTGGCCCTGTGGAGAAGCCAAAGCCGCTTACTCGAGTTCAACTGGCAAAAATCCATACTCTTCAAAAGTTGCGTGGGCCATTACGGCGCTCTGCTGAGCCAGATGAAGAGGACAGTGACTCGTCTTCGGATATCATGTCACCGAAACCCGCTCCCACTACCCCGAACATCCCCAAAGTATACGTTGAATTGCCGACAGTCGATAACCCTTCGAGGGACCCGTCTCTGGAACCGGTGCCTATCTTTCCCACCCCGGCTTCTAAGAGAAGATCCGGAAAGGTTTCTAGGAAGTCAACAAAGACGACCCAACGTTTTGAACCGTATGGAGGTCGCAATAAAAAGTCGCGGCCAGTGTTGCCTGTTACGCCAATGTCGGTGCCTTCGAAAGATTCATCCGAAGAGCCTGAGCCTGCCGAACGTCAGTCGCTATCGCTTCCTAGACGCATTGGTATTTTTTTAGTTACCAAGAATACAACTGTACAGGCGTCTACCAACTGTTCAGACTCGACAGCAAGCAATATCAATCTCCTTGAAATATACCGGCGTACGAAGAGAAAGTCTACTCCGATCAGTTATTGGGAAAACCTTAAGGAGAACCAACAGCATGTTACTTTTAAGACAAATTGGGTAAGTACTAATACCGCACCAAGACTCCATCTATATACTAATATCCAAAAAGTTTCAGGGAAAAGACGGGGTACTGGTGGACAAGACAAACCAGGCCAACACTACCCCAGGTGAACTTAAGCGAAAGTTTATAGACGATGACCAAGACGATGCGAGCTATAAGCGAGCGATGACAGTAAATCCCCGCAGCAGGTTTTACGGTGTCCCACAAAATTCTTTATTAACAGCGGTCCTCACCCGCGAGAATTACGCAGAGCAGCCTGAACCCGTCAAGGAGAAAAAGGCTCGGAAATCAAACGTTAGATCGAAGAAGGTCTCTACAAAAACAGTTGCAACTGCGAGTGTTCGCTGCAGTGCCCGTTTTACAAACAACGCCAACAGCCATACCGCCGGCGAAATCGCTGCTTAAGCACCCTATGTGGTGAATGTATATTAACTCATAGAGAATATAGAAAAACAAGAAAGAGAAAAACCAAAAACCAAAAACACGAAAGGGAAAATAAAAAATATCAAAAAATAAAACGTTGCGAATGTTACAGATGTACATGATGTTACAGGTCAGATACATGGTCACTGCTGCAGGGGCCGATGCCTCCTGTATATATCTCGAGTCTTTCTCCTTCTCTCTTCTCTACACCATAGAATAAACGCACACGGTTCTCCCCAACTTCCATATAGTAACAGCGAAAGTTGAAGGTCTACCGAGTGACTACATATGACACTCGCAGAAATTGAATTTAGCAACATGCTCACCATAGGTTTTTGGCCCAGGTTTTGGGGCCTTCATAACCTGCTTTCTTACTCCTTGGATTCATCACCCACCTTTTACATCGCTTCTCCATGTCGTCGCCCGATAGTTTCAACGATACCCGAACGCCGGGAAAAAAGCAGGTATTCTCTGCACCTCAACTTGGAGCCTTTCCGCCTAAGCCAAATAACCACATGTTTGTTCTCCATTCTTTTGCCTACTCTTAAGAAACTGCTGATCATAGAATAGTTACATCCCAACTAAAGATGGATGGGTTTCGTCTTTATCAATGAGTCCCGTTCGTCGCACTCCTCCTCAGAGTACGTCATCCTACAGCTCTTATCTGGTATTCCGAGTTGATTCTGACTTTTGCCGTTACAGCTCCTAATACCACGGAAGAAGTTATACGAGAGACGACCTCTCCATCTGGTTCTGTTAGCGCGGCTTCTTCGCTCAAGCTTCAAAAGAGTGGTGGGTCTATGGCTAGTGCGACTTCATCTTTATTTGTTGCTACTACTGTCAATGGGCCCCAGGATGAAGATAGATCTGATGGTAGGAGGTCTGCGATTGAAAGTCATATGTTACTGACGCGGTTTAGAAACATCTTCCTCGTGCAACAGTAACAAGGATTGTGAAGGCGATTGCAAAACTAGCGGTAATGGGGATAATTATATTAAGGCAGACGGTACTCGCTGTGTTTTGCAGTAAGTCAATGCTGTCGTTAGCATGTTTTGGTGATTACGGTTTACGGTTTCTTTTGAGACTAGCTACTTTAGGGATTTGCTGTTTCTTAGTATTTTCTTAGTATTTTCTTTGTCAAGTTTACGTTTCTTTGCACTATTCTGTTTATACTGCTACTACTTTTACCTCACTTGATCAAGCGATAGTATTAATATCAACGCCGCCTCCCTAGTTCGTGTAATACTCATAACGGGTTGAACCATGTTAAATGCATTTAATACAGCGTGTTTGTTACTAGAGAAGAATCCGCAAAGGGTTCCAATTATCAATACGCTTTAAAAACCGCATTGCTACCCCCCTCTTCTTGCCATCAACTTTACTATTACTTTGAGACTCCTGAAGTCCACCCATATTTCCAGCCACCATCTAACTTCTTGACACCCTGTCACTGTACGATGTCAAGGTTCATATGCCACTTATAGCGGAGGCCCTAGCCGAAGAGATTTTCTTGCGGTTTTAGCCAACACATGGCAATTAGATACTCGGTATTGTCACCTTCGCCATCCCTCTTCTCTACCGTAGGTTCTGTTCAATGCGTACATGCTAACTCATGTGTGCGGTGCATTGGGATCAGGATTGGACAGAAATCTTTCAAATCTCCTCGTACCAATAGCTGAACCACATCGCCATTACCTCATCAACGCATTCAACGTCACAACGACCACCAGGTCGATTATAAGATGGGGTACCTCACACTCCAATAGCTAACCGTAACAGCCGAACCATATCATCAATGCCTCGACAAACACGATGTTAATTCGACCACCAGGTCAACTAAGGGTCCAACTATCATCTAACGGTGATAGAAGGTTCTAAAGCTGAAATGGAATTGACGAGAACTTTGACCCGGAGAATTATACGCTAGAATCCGGGGTCGAACATCGGAGTACGGCAATCGACCCTAGCACTAGAAGGTACTACTATATATAGCTCTTCACCACCGCTCATCACTCGCTCTTCCCCTCTTCATCAACACTACCTCCTCTCACACCTCATACACCTTCCGTCAACTCCTCAACTGCTACGAAACTTCTCTCTGCAGTCATGTCGTCTTATAAGATGACTCACAAGCACCTGGACGAGCTCCTGGCCACTCGTCCTACCTGCACGATCGATCACGTTGTGTTCTACACTGGCGAATCGAAAGATACTCTCAAGTTGCAGTTCGACGACGCCTGGATGCGTGATTGGCCCGGAAGGGTAGATCAATTGCCACGTCTACACGTTTATATCGATGGTGAGTACCTAGCCACAAACCTTAGAGGATGTATCTGACCACAGTTTGGTAGGAAACATGAGCTCTCAGGAAATGATGGCTATGGATCTGGATGAATATCGTTGGGTGGATGGTAAGTGTATCTTGATGCAAATTTGGTAACACGACACATGCTAACTGGCATTAGAGTGGGTTCACCTCAAGACTTTCGACGTTAATCCGGAGTTGTGGGTTTGCCCTCGGGTGTTTTACCAGCACTTAGGAAGTTTGCATCCACCCCCTGGTAGCTACCTTAGCGTCGGAATGAGGGATAATGGAATTGACGCTGTTGAGTACCCTCTTCTTGAATATCACCAGGCGGCGGATCAGAGTGGATCTCTGTCCACCGAAAATCCCTTCTTTTATAATCAGAATGAACAGATGATTGACAATTTCTTTGATCATGCTGATTATCATGTTCATAATGAAGGCCGCCTCTTTCAAACTGATCTTGAGCCAGGTCCCTCCAATGCCATGATCCCCCGCAACGAGCAAGCCAACCCTTTCGGGATTCCTGATTGGATCTGCCGACCCCAAGTTGCCGCTCCGGAGCCACAAGACAATATCTTCGCACTTGAGATTGACAAACTTGACGATGACTTCGATCAACAATTTGCCGCTGCCTATGGTCTGCCCATTTCCGGGATCCACCAACTTGCCCCCCAGCCCGCGGTTGCACCAGCATCCCAATCCATCCGCCCATCCACCATCCCAGACATCACCGTTATCGGCGGCGGACAACACGCCACCAGGATTGCAACTACTGACGGCAAGTGGGAGTGCTCTTTTTGCCACAAAGAATACAAGACCTCTGCCATCTGTGATCGCCACATCTTGGAACACACCGTCGGAAAGGTTCAATGCCCGTTCAAGTCGGATGGTAACTGTGGAAGAGGCAATGCATTCGCACGCTACGATAAACTTAGGGAACATGTGGAGAAGAAGCATAAAACTATTAGTCTTGATCATCCGCTGTTGAAGGAGATTTATGATAAACATTTGCATCGTGGTAGTAAGCCGAAGACTGGTGCGTTGAAGCAGAATAAAATGAAGGCTCATGGAAGCTCCAGTGCATCATCTGGTGAAGAGAAAGAGGAGGAAGGAAAAGGGAAAATTGGGAAGGAAAAATGAAACATGATGAAGGGATCAGCAAGATGGGAAGATATTTTTGTCTGATTACTCGACTTGAAAGTTTCGGGGTGAGAAGCTTGTGATAATCACTGGGCAGAAACGATACTGAAGGGAATTTACGGGCGTTGTTCTTTTGTTTACTGGTCACAAGGGATTTGGGGTATATTTGGGGATTTGTCTTTGGTTACATTGTACCGCAGATTACTTTTATTTCAGGTTTGGAGTTTTGCTTTTTCTTACTACACCTACGCAATTGATCGCTCAATAAACTAAAATAATGCTCTTAATATTCTAGCAGTTTTCATCCACGTTAAGGTGCCAATACTCTCCAATTGCTCGAGTCCTAGACCACCGCAATTTCTGTTAAAAGGGAAGTTTACGGCGGCCATTAAAGACCACTCCCGCTATAATTCAGAGTGTCGAGTGTCGAGTGTCGAGTGTTGAGCGCTTAGTGAGTTAACAATCTCTCAAGCCAGAGTTAACACCTTATAAAGCCACCATAAGTTGACTTAACAAGGACTAAAGCTATTAACCATTTAACAGGCTACTGTAACTTGAATTAACAACAGTACAAGCCATTAACCACCCAATCAACCACCACATGTTGCAACTCAGGATGTTAATGTATAAAGCCACTGCCAGTATGGTGTAAATTCTACAATCAATTACCCATATACAAGTCCAATTACTGCCATGGCATCTATTTCTTTTTTCTTTTGATTCCCACTACTGAAACCAACAATAGTTGAAGAATCCTGAGTAGCACTTGTATAATTGAGACCATGTTTAGCATTGAGTTATTTTTAAATCTTTATATGACCCACTAGAGAGCTGTTTATGTTGGAGGGAGACTATTATGATGGCAGGCGAACTGGTGAACTGGTGGTGGTGATGGTGCATGCTCTGGTTATCTACTCAATGAAAAGTTAGTGGCCTTAGCTAGGTTAATGGCTTTGGTAGTTAATTAAACCTATGGCTGCGGTGGCTTTATAAATTGCTAACTCGCTAAGCGCCCAACCCTTGACACTCGACACTTGACGCTCCGAATTATGGCGGGGGTGGTCCTTAATGGCCGCCGTAGGAAGTTTAGTTGATCGACTAAAGCTTTATCGGATAAATGATCCCTGTTTCAGAACTGGCCCCAACACGTAAACATCCAATCCCTCCAATCAGTAATGTCACATTTGGGGTCTGTATAATTGTGTCTAGGTGAGGCTTATCAACGTTGCGGTTAGGGGTTTAGAGTATAAAATCCGGATCTCAAGCTGAACAGATGTTTTAGTGTTGTCCATCTTTTTGTTGTATGAATCACCCAAGATGGCAACATTAAAAATACAATTTGAAAACCGGTTTTCATTATTGGACAGGAACTCAACGCGATAGTAAGCTAATTTCATATATTCATACACGAAAAATTGACGTAATCGTAATCCAACATCATATATCTTTCACAATACATATCCCTTCTTCATCCCTATGGGCATTTTCAAGAACACATTCTGCCCTCTAGAAAGAAACCCCACAACTCTCAGGCGGGTATTGACAACCTCACACTGCGCAGACACGTTCATCGATCTTTTGCCCTTTTATGATGAAGTATCTGCCGTCTTCTTCACCAAACCCTTTCTATTTACTAACAGACCGCGAATAATCTCTACGCCGGCCAAGCTTACGGTGCTTGCGCAACTCGTCATCGTCACTCTCTTTACAGTGACGTTTGTGTCCCCTCTTCTCTCTGTACTCTGTACGGCCACGGTCGTGACGGATTTGGTGATGACTATGCTTTGAATAGGAATGGTCAGATGAGTGCTTGCGGTCGCGGTTCCTATTGTTGTGGCTGGAAGGTGGTAGCAAACGACTCGAGCCATCCCGCTTGTAGGAGCCACGATGATAGTACATCGACCAATCGTTATGATGACCCAATCCGTACTGATAGTGGTCTTCACTACTAGAGGATGAAGGCCATTTGTTGTGATGATCCGACTCGTATTGATAGAGACCGTCGCTACTAGAAGACGTGGGCCGATTAGTACGATTGCCCAGTCCGTCTTGGTAATGGTCCTGGCTACTAGAAGATGTGGACCGATTGGTATAATCGCTCAAACCACCTTGGCAATTGCCATGGCTATTGGAAGACGACCGAGAGTAGCTACCATCAACAGATGATGAAGTTGAAGAGTATCGACAACGCTTTCTGCGTTCGTTATTGTGGTAATGATTGCTATCCTTGGACTCTTCGCGACCTTGATGTTCTGCCTTGCGAGGCGATGGCGACCGACCTCTTTTGCTACCTTGCGGTATCTTTCCATACTGATTATTATCCTTTAGCTCCTGCATTGGAAGTTTGGGAGTTGGTGATGACGATGGAAGGCAGTCAGAACCGTTGTCGCTCGGCGAGTTGAAAATAATAGGTTCTACTTCTGGAAGAACACCATCGGGAGAGTGGATGTAAAGCCGAATAACTTCTAGCAGTCCTTTAAAGTTCTGTGGGGCACCCAGTAATTGATTATCATCAACACAGGCCTTGCCGGCTGTTGCCGCTTCGGCCATTCCAGATTCAACGACACCATTAAATTGCGCACTAACACAAGCAACAGATGCCATGATTCTGCAACTAGGTGTAGCATAGTACACTCGCCTTATCTGCCAGAGATAGAACTCATGGGAAATGACGCTTTTTGACTCCGCTGTAACGGAAGCGATATAGCCAGTGAAGAATTTCGGGAAGGCGACGACGGGGACTTCGAGATACAGTAAGCTTTTACCCTGAAAAACTTTCTCGGTGTCGTCTTGGAGTGTGATGGTTGGTCGGCCAACAACCTCGCAGTCAGGCTCGATGGCCAAGAATGAGTTCTGATGATCATCCGGAAGGCCTTCGCATCCTCGGCTATGTCTAGTTGTGCACGTCCTGCAATTCATATTAGCCGTTACTACACAGTAGAAGTAGATCCGTCATGATGGACCCACAGAACAAGTATTCGTCCATCACGAAGTAGATCCACAATGTATATTGGCCTTCGTTCTCGGTTGCGAGGTCGGGCTCGGGGATTACCGCCCAAGCGCTTGATTTCTGCCTCGGTACCCCGAACCTGCACCTTGGAGCTCCAGTGGAACGTTCCGGGCAATAAGTTAGTCGGTGTTGACTTGATCTCTGCTTCAATCATTGCTATGTACTCGCCAAATTAGTACCCTAGTCTAGCTTTTTTGCAGTGTAGAGTTTACTCACTGTATGTATTATATCAGATGCGAATATTGCTTCGTCTTATTTCCAAAGGCTGATAGTTTCGGAGATAATAGATATCCAAAAACGTTAGAATCAATACCTCAAAAAAGCAAAAAGCTTGGTTCCAAAAGGTTGTTCAACACCACCTGTGGTGTGGCCTCAAATTGATATGAATGATAGAACGTCCGCTTCGTGCTCCCTGCATCAGTGTCAGATCCGTAACAGTTGCAATGGTACGAGCTCCAGCTCGACTCTACCTCTGCAAAGTAGTTGACTAATATGTGCGCAATCGAGCGATATCTAGATATATTAGCATCAGTTATCCACAGAAATGCTAACAATACCTACAGGTCAATCCAGGAAGAGATGTGAAAGTCTGCTGTGCTAGCAGATCCGTACGATGTTGTCCAGACACGCTTAACGCGTAAGCTTGTTGCAGAGATGACCTTGATAGCCATTATTCTCAGTAACAATACTCATCCGTTGATATAATGATGGCAGAGCATACGAAAGCCTTCACCAGCTAGATAATGACGCTGTACTTTGCATCCTCTCGGATAATTTAATGATAAGAGAAAGCCTGACAGACCTGAAAGATAGACGGGAATTGATATAGGGAGATGTGTGTGGGAACAAAATGGAGCTATGATGACGAGAGTAATCGAAGCACGTGCTGAGTGATGACCGAGCTGTTAATTGCACAAAAGACGACGATTGCAAGTGGCATCCGATTCGGAATGGGTATCACACTTCGCGAGACTTCTAGGACTGTTGTGTTATCCAGTTTCCTGTCGGCCAAACATATTCGTAGGGTTTGACCCTTCTCCCGATCAAGGGGAAGAGGTGAAGTCGAGTGAGACACCATGTCTTCCCCATCGACCACCGCATCATCCTCTCTTTGCGTGTCATCACACTACATTACCTGGTTCTGGTACCCGACTACTTCGAAATCTAAACAGTATAGACATGAATCGCCGCCAATGTCCGCCCCTTCAGCCTCACTTTCGCCAGCCGCGGGCATCAACATAGAGCCATAGAATTCTGCAAAATTGAGGAATTTGATAGTATTAAGTTACTTCTAGACACCGCAGTCTATACGGCCTATCCTAAATGCCCCACGGTTAACTATAGCGAATTCAAGAAGTATAGAAACTTTCATACCTTATACAGTATGCACTCGAGGAGGTGACCCATTCGAGAGTGAAAATCTTCGCCTAAGGCGAACTCACACATTCCCGACCATTTGGCCATTGGCGGTGTTCCGGCCCCTATTTGCATCCTTGCTCCTGCCCAAGCCGCGACAAGCGCATAAGCCGAAAATCAAAAATTCCTAACTGCTGCAATCATTCTATCGTCGAACTCGCAAAAGCCTTCCATGACTCCCGACAGCATTGAATGATGGAACCATGGCAGGTAACTTTCCACGCAACCATGGTCATCTGCCAATACCCCAGGGTGCGCGGACCCTTCAAGATCCCTGTACATGTCATGGAAATCCAGCACTATTTTAGCTCGGTCATGGATCTTTGCATTAATGCAGGGTTCTTAAACTGCAACACCGCCCGTTAGTTCCACACGCGTGCTGCACCCTCCCAGAATATCGAGTCCTGATCACGACATTGTCAACTCGTCATCAACCTTTGTATCGTCATGCTGCCTACCGGCCACACTTGTCACGATCTCCACCCCGACTCGCCCCCGTGCCCGGTCCCAGATTGCGAACGGCGAAATGCCATCGTCGAAATTGTCTGGCCGTATGTGCATCTCTTTTGCCATAGAGCTAAATACTAACTGGCCATAGAAAAAACCACTGCTGCCAGTGCACAGCAAAAGGAGACGGTGGCCCTCGTTGCCCAGGTTGCGATCACCTAACGGCGGGATGCGACCATTGCAAGGATTCACACAACGATGCGGCGGCCAGAAAGGCTTAGACGAAGAACGGTGGTTCAGTCGTGGGGATTGTGATAGTTGCTTGGAGTTGAGAAAACCGAGCTACGAATACACAGTTTTGCTTGACTGTGTATTAACCAGTGAATAATAGTAATGAAAGGCTGTAGTTATTGCGAATGTAACCGATGTAGCACCAGTAAACGGAATAAATCTGCGCTTTTCAACGTGCAGAATCGTACCTCCGCCCCCATAATACTGTGCAATAGAAATTGTGAGTGACCATTTCTATTCAGAATCAATGGGATTTTACCTTTTCGGCTATCCATTCTGGAAATCTTCAGCGCAGTGCAAGATTTAAGTAAACCCCAGATCTGAATGATGACAGTTTGACGCTGTTGCAGAAAGTTGCGAGTTGGAGTGAGTGTTGGAAATGTAATAACTTGTGTAACTCCACTTCTTTCACCCCTGTCTTAACTAAAAATAAACCGAATGCAAGCCATAAAAGCACAATATGTCAAACAACGAGCTCAGTAGAGAGGTTTTGCAAAATATGTCGTGGTATATCCGTGTTGTATCCAGAGCGGTTAGACTAAGTTTGAGGTGTAGCTGATTAGCACAACTTTTTACTACAGAGCTTGAAAACCATGGTATGTACCATAGTTTTTTGGGTGCATTGTTTACTGTGTTAAACCCACAACACGGTACTAGAAGAGTTAACCCCCCAAAAAGAGTTAGTCACCCTCCATATGGAGGAAAGTGCCACATCCCAGATAGCACAGCAGACACTCATGAGTACAAACTGGATGATTTTCGGTTCTATGTTAACACTCTGCCACAACGCTAAATAGCACGACACCTATTTAACACGGAGCTGCAAAACCTCTCTAGTGATTCTGAACACACTGTTGAATCTGTCTATTTTCTGGTTATGCTTATCGTACAGAAGCATACGACCCTAGGTAAAACACAAAATTCTGAAATAAAATAACTTACATGGCTGACGAAATCTCTATAAGCCGGAGTTGGATAAGCAGTCTTAGATTGACACCTTTAACCAGAGTCATTGTATCACGAAGATGTAACAGCTCATCGTGTCCGTCCAGCCAGCCTGTGGACGTTGTATATCCCACAATTAGGTGCGGATGACGAAGTGTAAAACCCCACGCCTTTATGTACCCCAATAATTACTGTTAGTACCTAAAATATCCAGATAGCATAGTTTTCGCTTGCCCCACTCCATACCGTAATTACTAAGTCTGCATGGGACCCAAGGGAGGGAACTTCTCGTGTACTACCAAGCGCTGTGAGTTTTTGTCATCCTGCTCTTCAACATTACCGAATCATAAGGCTACAAAATTCTCACTCAAACCGTCCCCACAGTTGTTCATGTCATGTCGAATATATCGACTCTTCCTCTTCCTCTTCTGGCCTAGATCGTCTAATAGCTTCTCTCAATATATTCTATTTAGTGAGCTCTGTTAGCCCACTCACTCCCGAAACAGAACCATGCGTAATAATACTTATCCCGCGCACAGTTCCAACAATCCTCTCCTCCTAAACCAGCATTAACCTGACTTCATACTAACCGCAGCACTCCCAAATCTACGGGCACCATCTCGTCCTTCTCTCTTCCCAGCAGTGGAGGTGCTGACATATCCTTCCCATCCCCAGAGGTTCCGCCCGTACCCCCATCCCCCGCTTCTTCCCCAGACATAGTTTCGGGACGGACAAGGGCCAGTAAAGTACGTTTCGCTTCAAGGTGATAAGCAAACAGCAATCGTTGGTATTTCCGGATTGCAGTCGCCATACGACGCTGTCTTCGTGTTTTATGGAGGTGGTAGTTGAAATTTGGAGGTCGGTATGACATTGTACCCAGGAGTAGGAAGTTTATGGGGTCAAAGATGAAGCCGAGAAAGAGGATGAAGAGGAGAATACTGGTGGGGAGCATTTTTGGGATTTGTAAAAGGGAATTATATGGCTAGCGGTGATGATGGAGGTCTAGGAGCGGCTTTGTAGCGAGTGTGTTTTTATGGTCGAGTTGGTATTGAGGAGGTGATGCGAGTAAACTTCGTCCCGGTCATCACGAACATGCGTATGAAACATTCGATGTGGCGAGTTGGAAATGGGGTAACCAACTTGAATAAGTACATTCAAAGTATCCAGTATACATGATTGTTAATATGGTCGGCACGAGGGACTCTTTCTACTCGGAATTCAGCCTTATTAACTCGTTGGTTTGAAACCGACATTGTAAGCGGACCTTGAACTGCGATATTGAATTGACCGTTCTTTTTTCATTTAGTTAAAGGTGCTGATCTAAAAATTATGTACACTACATTCATATTTCCCTAAAACTCCTGAACTTCCTTCTCTATCTGGCACTCAGGACACCCATCAATAATAGCCGTTGACCTTCGCAGGCCATCAAGACATCCGTTATGAAAGCTCCTATGATAGCAAGGAAGAATAGTGGCCCCAGATCCGTCAGTAACGGGTAGCATACAGATGATACACCGCACCGGGATCTCTGTAGTTATAGGTGGTAAAGTCCTGCGGCTTCTGAAGGGGTACAGGGCTTTTATGAGTGTACGGAGCTTAAGACGAGGCATTGCTGTGACCGAGGGGAGTTCACCACAAGAGTACGTTAATAACGTTACTAAGTAGACTTCCAGCTGACGTTCAATGAGACTTCCAGTTCACAATTCTAGGACCATACTAGCTTTCATGTTGGCTTTTCATTTCTATCACTGAAGATGAAACTACAGTAACTGGTATCGCCTGCAACGGTAGTGCTTAGAGCGTACGTCGAGTCTCCAAATCTCACTCGTGCTTTACACAAACCCTAACCCACCCCCAACGACATCACAATGACCTCACCGCCCACCAAATTAACACTCCGTTTACTCACATTTCTATTCTATCTCTCTCTCATGTTCCGCAGCACCCTCCTCCGCATCATTCAACCATACCACCGCCCTGTACGCCAATTCGCCACTTTCAACCGCCTCAAAATGCCCAATTACGCCGGCTCCTGCTACTGCGGCGACATCAAATACACCATAACCCTTTCCTCGCCCGACGAAGCGCGCACCTCAGTCTGCCACTGCCAAAACTGCCGCGTCCTTCCCTCTTTCTCCTTGCCTCAGACTCCGCTAACTCCAAGTAGAAATGGACCGGCTCAGCCTTCGGAATAACGACCAAGATCCCTCGCTCCTCCCTGTCGGTTACGGGGAAAACGGTGGAACATGTGAGCGACAATGGGTCTGGGACAAAGTTATTCCGGGAGTTTTGTGGGAGTTGCGGCAGTGGGATTTTGGAGTATGGGGTAGGTTAAGTGTGAGATATGAGGGAGAGAGGGGTGTAAGCTGAGAGCGCAAACAGGAGAATGCGGGTGAGAATGTGTATATCACGTACGGGACGTTGGAGAATCCTATGGAACTGCCGCCGAAGGGGGAGTTTTATTGTAAATACCGCCAGGAGTGGTTACCGGAGGTGCCGAGTGAGTTTTCTGACGACGTGGGAAGAGAAAGACTGACGGGGGAGTAGATGTATTTCATAAGACAGAGATTAATGAGTAAGGTATGACAGGGCTGCATAAGATCGTCAAATTTTGCTTAGATTAGATTGTGAAGGTTGGATTGTGGATGCTACTGTAGATCTTTAGAAAACAAATGCACGAGATATGTCTAAATTTCGCTGAAGCCACATGAAATCCTTTGGGTTGTCTATCGTTCATAATGCGTTATCTGCTATCACTCTTGGGAACGATATTGTGAAGAGAAAGGAGCTAACGGGGGTAGATGATTTTCATAAGAGGGAGATTAAGGAATAATATATGACGGGGTTGAACAGGATCGATGAACTTGAGCGGGACTGGGTTGATGTGTAATTGAGTCTGTAGATGTTACTGTACATCTTTGAAAACAAATGCACTAAGATATCTTTTCACCGAAGCCACGCATTTATTTTGCATAGTCTGTACTAAACGTAATGTGTTATCTATTGTCACTCTAGACGATCAATCATATCTAGTTGGAATAGCAATTGGTCTACTATGGGCTCGGTTCCTCACTGCATGTCCTTTTTAATACTGCACTCACCATACTCAATCTCAACACATATGCCAGTGAAAAGTTGTATTTTGGAAACTCAAACAATATCTAGCTTATCTATCCCCGAGAGACCAGAAAAACTCTGTTCGAATTCCACTCCCGAAACCGGTCGTAAGAGACCATCGGGTTTCTGTATGAAATGAAAGAAAACCACTTATTGAGCCCATGATACCCAGAACAGAAAGAAAAGGTTGCAGAAATCTGTGAGATGATGAGAAAACTTCTACACGAAGACTCCATGAGAAAATAACCATGACTATAGCTGTTATTCTTGGCCGCTTGTACCATCAGTTAAGAAACGGATGTAGTCCAATGCCTAACGCATGGCATTGCGGTTAACCCTTCTCCCATCAGCACTGTCCCTCCGCCCTCACCTACTACAAAACACTCACCTTCTCACAGGAACAACCCTAATGCGGACCTCCTCGCTCCTCATCCTTCCAGTATCAAGCCTCTCCCTCCTCTCTCTAGTGCGGGGGGCAACATTCGAGGTAAGCACCTGCTCCGGAACCGGAAGAACAGGTATCGTAACATCATGGCGCACGTTCTCTGCGCGGCGGCGATCACGAGGAGGCCGAACATTCTCGGGCCTCGACGCAGACCTTACATGTCTGGCGCCAACTGGAGCAACGACAGTAATATCCCCCAACGCAACTCTATTCTCTGCGGCACCGCGTCCAACCAGTCGAAGATCTTGCATCCTCTCCCCCAGTCCCGGCGGGGCAGTCCAGCTCGGCGCCAACGTGCGGCCACGCTCGCGCGCAGCTCGCGCAGCCTGTTCAGTAGCCGCATCGAGCATTGCAAGACGGTCGGGCGGGAGGTTTTCCTTGTTGCGCTCGGTAAGCGGTTGCATGTGCTGGGAAATGCGCAGAGGTCGGACTTGGGGTGGTGGAGGTCCGGGGTCGGTGATGTTGCGGCCGGCGTGGAAATCTTCGCGCTGGCGGCGGAGACGGGCGGCCCAGTCGGTTGTGGCCATGGCCATTTGGTGGGAGAGATGGTGGTGCTCGTACGGGTTGTAGGGGTGTTCGGACGGCTTTTCGTCGGCTGTGGTAATGATGGTTCGGATAGTTGGAGGGGAGGAGGGAATTGGGCTGTGGCGATAGCCCTTCATCAAGGGACGAGGCATGTGTAGATGTGTGAGGTATGTCACGGCGCTGGTAGTCAACCGTACCTACACGTGGGACGTATGCAAGTCTGGCGTAGCTGAGGTAGTGGAAGGAGTGTTCTGCCAATGTCTTATTACCTTTGATGTACAACCACAGGTAATTTTTATTACAGCTAATTCCCAAAATCACCCCCACTTGCCCTCAGGCATCTCTCGTAAAACAGACGTTCGTGTTCTTTTCACGGCGAACTAAATACCGCCGGTAGCCTTATCGTCCATCCCTCTACCTGATGCAGTGGAGCCTGAGGATAGTACTGCCCTTGATCTGAGTATATAAATCGCTATTCAAATGCTTGATGGTATTCCAGCACTAGTGATTCAAATTCTAAGACTGTCAAGTTTTAGCTTCAGTCAGCAACCCCAAAGGATCCATAAATGTTTGAACGTTTTGCTTCGCGTATGACATGTAAAAGTATTAATGCTGTCATATTGCAACTTCTTGATACCTTTACAGCGAATTCAATGTAGGCTAATGAGATATTTCCATGCTCATACAACTGATAGCAGTGACATGAAGTAACAATAAGTATATCTTCCGAAAGCAGCCCAATCTTACACCCGAATTCCCAGTGCTCTACCTACCTTGACCTTTAATTCGAGAATACCGTCCCATTGACCAAATAAAACTCAGCATGTGTTATCGTTCCAAAAACGCTGCTTCTTTCGCTGACCGATTCAAACATCACCACTTCCATCAGCTTTGACGTTACAGGAAGTCATCAAGCCACAGCAAGCACAGACCCCCAAACCGCGGTACATTCTGTCTATCAATGGCGTCTGCTGAATGGCCAATTCCCAGCGTTCCTTGAACTTCCATCCAGTAACTCCCTCTGCGATGAAGGTCCTGCCATGCAATCATTCATATCGCCGTATTTCTCAGGATCGCAGCATCCAAACTGACCAGATGATGGACAGCTGAGGAATTCCACCTCCTGATCTGAACCGAGTGGCGCATGCGGTAGCATCGGCTGTGTTGTAGTTGTTGGATCCACGAGCCTCGCTATCAGTTCAGGTTTACATCGTTTTACTTCACCAACCGAACCTCTCTCTGTCTCTTTGTCAGATAAGTAGGTAGAGGCACCAACGAAGTTGCTCTTAGAGCTGGGGTGGGGCTCCACGGCATATTCAAAGGATGTTTTGAAGAATACACAGGTCTCACAGTCAAGGTCTCGCTCTTACCGATACTAGCGATACTACCACCATAATTATACTTCTCATTGAATCGACAATTAAGTTCATAGACGCATTTGGGAGCCAAGTGGAAGTGCACCTGTAGTCCCATCCAATCCCCACTCCAACCACAGGCACGATAGCTGAGTGCATGACCATCCACCAAATGAAGCGATGTAACCAAAGTTCCATTCCCCGCGACTGCACCACAGGAACAGGCGACTTCACACATCTCAGACAAATCAAAATGTGCAAACAGCTTTGCATCACCGGTACATGGGATTCCGCATCCCGGGCATATACGCTTTTCGATTAACTGTTGCGCCAGGGCGTTGCGTAGTTCTTAGTGCCCTCGAAATGTGGTCCCTGCCTAAACCCAAGGTTTATTTTAAAATGGTAGCTGGTGAGGAACTGGCTGATAAAAGCCTCGAAGACTTCAGTTCCAGTTGGTGCATATTTGCGTGCGAACCGTTGGAATAGTGGGGCGAATTGCGGTCTCTGAAGGACGATTTAGACTACCGCAACACCTGCCCATTCCCATTCCCTGTCCAGCAAATCAATGAACGTATTACAGTACGGCATCTGGTTCTTGCTCCAAGCATTATTTCTCCGCAGTACCAAGGTGAGGATAGAGGAATCGTAAGAGAGCGAATAGGCAGTGAGTCTGTTCTTGGAATTGATGGTCGAAACATCCTAATGAATCCGAAACTCGTCTTTCTCTTTCTCGCCGCCCGACTTCTTGGCACCAACTGAAGAGAAACTGAGAGTAATGTATGGCGGGTCGTTGTAGGTGCATTGTATATAGTTTGGTACACTGTCTTCAGGACCGATAAAAGAAGGCGTGTTGATCCACCATTCGGCTGTTACGTATCCATGATTCCAATCTAGATAGCGTTGCATCTGAACTGCTTGGGATTTGGAGCAGCACAGCCAATTAGGTTGGACGTTGCAACCAAAGGAAAAGCTGACGGCCTGCGGGAATCACCATTAGTCTTCAAGAGACTGTTCAACGAAGGGGAGAAATCCACTCACCCGTTTGTGACAGTAAAGTCATTTGAAGCCATTATACTAAAAGCTGTTATTCTGAGCGGGAGGAAATACTCAGCAAGAGGGGGGAAATTTATGACGAGACACCGATGAGAGAGAAGATAGTAGGCAGTATCTGTGATTTGAGGGCGAAGCGATAGATAACAAAAAACAAAAAATTACACATTCTCATTTAAAATGCTAGCTCAATAGCTGTTGCACCCAATTAGCGTAGCTTGTATCCTTGGCGAGCAGCTGATTGTAAATAGCACCTAAAACTAGTAGTGACGTCAAAAAATCCTGATAGCACAGTAGTGAGAACCGCCTGTCTCTTGTGGACCCTGGAGCCGGACACAATGGCTAGTAGTTTCCGGGGTTTCTCAGAGTCTTAGGGGAGTGAGCTTTTTTGCTAGTAGTTGGTTTCATTCTTACTTAGAGTGTTTACCTTGTATAACAACTACCATACTACATGCAAGAAGGGGGGTTTTTAACGGCGGTCGTAAAACCATTATCTTTATATGACTATTACCTAACCATCTGGGTACCGCTTTTGACAGCTGTCAGACGGTCAAAAATGCTTTTACAACAGTTGTATGATAACGACGGTCTTACGATCGCTGTTAAAAACCCCCCCTGTTTTCATACAGTAGTATTCAGCTTGATGGTCTTCCTGAGCAATAGAATACCCCCCAGTAAAGTTCTTGAGGATCTTCAGATGGTAATCAAGTGACCCGACATAGTCTTTTGAGCAGCATATCTGTAAGTATCCTGAACGGACCTTCTCCGCCTTCATTACACTGCAGCTCTAAACCACAATTGCAATCTCATAATCTGCCACGGAAGGGCTAAGGAAGCCGAAGAAGCATGATTACACTAAATTTTGCCCTAAGTCCACACTGTTCTATCCGCCCTGGTGCCTTCTTAGTGTATAAACCAGGAACTAAGATTAAGATTGAGACAGAGGTGTACATATTGAATTACGAACTGAACCTGATGTACAGATTTTGAGCTTCGGTCTCAAACTCTACGAGAATTTTTCCAAAATGGAATAACCAGCAGGAGCTATATCATGATGACATTGCGTTTGGCTCAGAAATCCAATGTCAGCTATTGCAAATATCTAGCTACCATTGTACTTTCCTGTTACCGCATGAATCTGTTGAGGTCTCACAAATTGGAGTGCATTATCAATAACGCATCATCAGGTACGGATAACCTTTCACAACAGTTCACACTCTTGATCATGAACGTAGTTTGTCCTGTGCAATGACTGAAAATATAAAATTTGCAGCCGGGTTCCTTGTTGCTAGTTGGGTGGCTTGGTATTTCCTATGGGTCATGAGTATTCTTTATATTTGAGAGGGGAAAATGCTGCATGTTCGTTGTTATGCTTTACGCGAGAACAATAAAGCCAGAGCAACATTGTGGGACCTGAGGCTGAAGTCTTGAAGAAGGTAGTCTGGTATCCGGATTCGGCAGTCATGTGGATGCCTATCGCTAAACCATCTATAACCAGCAGTTCTCCCCATAACACAGCGATGTTTAATAGCATTGGAGGGGGTGGTAGAGCACAATATGAAAATATCAGACGGCATGATGGCAAAAACTCACAGCGCCTGGCAGTACGTGAGAAATGCCCCCACCAGGAATTGAATCCAGGGCCCCCTGCAGACCCGGTAGTTACAGCAGGGAAGTGGGAGCAAGCGACCACTACGCTATCTGGGCATTTTTTGTACCAGTGTAAACCTTACGTCGGATATAAAGGGGGTTCATTAGTTTTATCACTCGTATTATCGAGATCGATTACTCCAACAGCAAATATTGAAGGATCAGTAGAACCAAGCATAATAGAACCCAAAAAGAATTCTCACATTTTCGTATTCACGATGAAACCCAAGATTTGCTTTAGCTTTTTTTTCTATCGATACAACCTAGCTCTTAACCGCATACAAAATTTACCACCTCATAACTAACATATCGCCATATTTCTTTCGCATTATCGTTACTTCTACGTATACCTGCGCCTCTCAGTAGCCCTCGGAAATTCTAACATCAACTCTGGCGTTTCATTACATCTTGGTAACACATTCCTCCTGACTATCGATTCATCCGTAATGTGGGAATTGCCTGAACCCGAGTGAAGACCCAAAATGGAGTCTGTTTGTCTACTGCCGTGCGACCATGCCCTCCCATTTATGGGTTCTAAACCCCTTGAGGATCGTGGTGGGGGCATCTCAGGAGTAGCTGTGCGGGTGGTATAGGTAGAGAAGGTAGGGGTTGAAAGCGTGGATGCCGGTGTTGAACAGTTCCTAGGTGAATGTGTTGAGAATGCGCCTGTGTCTTCGGGGGGGGAGAGGAGATTCAATTCAACCGGTTTCTTTGGCCGGCGAATTGCTGGGAGACAGGGGGGGACTAGGACTCCTAGGGAGTCTGGATTGAGGCCGTACAGAGTTGATGTATGGTGTGGTTGGGAATTAGAACGCGGCTTAGGACGGGATTGTATCTGAGAAGGCGCTTGGCTACAACCATTCGAGGGTTCGGATGGTGAATAATTGGAGCCGTTTGTGGTATTATCTAGGCAGGGTTAGCAAGATAAGCTGGAAATTGGTGTAGGTTTGCTGACTTTCCAATCTGTGCCTCTCGTGATGAGACAGAGGCTGCACTCCTATCGAAGTTTTGACATTTGTGCCTTCTCCTACGGACTTGCAGCATAGCTGTTCCGGCGATATAGCGTTGAGTCGCTGAGAGCTGTCTGCATACCCCATACCATCGCCAATATCCGCTCGGTAGTTCCCAGCTGTGCATCCTTCAGACGTAGCATTGAGTTTACCATAGGCTTCTCTATATCCCACCTCGTGCTGCTGGTTGTTTTCAAACTCATCATCGTCTGTTGCCAATGGATACATCCCTTGCTGTTCCTCTGGCTGCTCTTCCTCTTGCTGCTCTCCCTCTCTCTTCTGTAGGTTAGGATTGTCCATCTCATCTCCCCGGTGGCCTTCCTGCACAACTTGAAATCTTCTAGTATCATCCATAGTGGTCATCATTTCAGTCGTAGGTGTGTCACCTCCAATTATAACATGAGACACTTCCACCTTCCCTTCGTCCTGCGAGCATTCAACCACCCCAACATCAATAACCAACGCCGGATCAACCTCACCACAACTATTAGGTCTCAGTCGAAATCTCCGCTTGGGTGAGGCGGTACCGCGGGGAGTGGGAGCATTCTTTCCGTCGCGAATATCCGAGACGAAACGTTCAAGCGCACGAAAAGTGGTGGTCATTATCGAGGCGGGGCGGCTCTCGCCACTAGTTGGTAACCCGAGCAGGTGTTTGCCGCCGGAAGGATAGTTGATGTTTTGTGACATGTTGACGATTCTCAGGTTACATCAGAAAATAAGAGGTAACCGGCTGGGACGGTTGGGACGTGAAACAGAGAGCGAAGGCCATTTGTAGGGGTATTGTGTTGCGCAATCGTTGCTTCAAATGAGAAGGCGTATGGTTATCGTGAGGGTTAGACGGTGAGACATGTACTGCTAGTATACCAAAAGAGCAACAGTTAACATTCATAACGAATCGCAGCAAATTTATATGAATCGAGCTATTTGAACAACATGCATTCACAAACTTGTGACATTTAGTAGTGTACCAGTTATCAGCTGTTTGACGCTGGGCATACGGGTGATTGCACATGACGGCGCTTGTTGTGAAAGCTCGTCCGAGACTCTAAAAAGTACAGTATCAGCTTTTATTGGTCATTCAAGATGAAACGTTTTACCTCATTTGTGGCCACTGGGGCGGTATCAGAGGAACTGCCCCGATGGCCGTATCCCTAGCGTCTATAAAAAAAAACTCAAAGAATATACCAAGCAGGAGCTTTTCAACAATAATGAACTCTTGCTACTCCCATGCTGTGAAACTGTTCGCCTGTGCCTCTAACGTCTCCCAATACGAATTACACATTAAGCTAAAGCTGATAGCCCCTATCCGGCAGTACAAAGAGCATGTAATTTAGTCTCCATATGGCAATTCATGTATCACAATCTACTAAAACGGCTCAAACATGCATCTTATGCTCCACAGAACACCAAACGAATATTGTTATTGCACAATCACCAACTGCTCAGCAGCTATGCAAGCGTTATTTTGACCTAAATTAGCTACAAATAGACCCTTATTGTTCTAAAAGCATTTAATCCTCCTGGCACCCTCGGTCAGGCTGTCCTTGGAATTGTGATAATTGACTGGGTTGGGGTTTCCCATGAGCTCATCTGATTGAATTTTATCGATGCATCTTATCTTACGACAGGGGTTAGGATAAGATTCTAATGAACTACACAACGAACCCCAATCCAACCGAAGCATCAAAATTACCTACCCAAACATACTTAGCTGCATAACGCCTGGTGAATGTTTCTTGAGTACAGGCTAGAGTAGTAGTGTCACCCTTTATAACTGAGTTTGGGAATAGGACTACCAGCATACCAAAGTTCCAAACCTACAACATTTCCAGGGAGCCATCAACAATCGAATTGTGCAGCCTCAAAGTTCTTTCCCGCAGTTATTTACTCATATGCAAAACTGACATTATACTTTCTAGTAGATGAGAGGAGCCCATTTCATCATGATATCCATTGAAACATCTAGAAGAGATACCACTATCTAAAACACAATACAGTGCCACCCATTCTGCATGCTAATTACTAGACTATCTAAAATCCACTCTCTAGAGAAATTATTCTTAATGATTGTTCCATTAGCCGGAAGCTAACGTGATGTTATGGAACTACTGTTGAAGGAGTTATGCTTTGCTCTCTGACATACCTATATATATACCAGTAGTTGTGGGGACATTTCTACTACATGACTTACTTGCGGCTCTCTTGGAACTAAGGCCATAACAAGTTAGATCTAACAATAGTTCCAGAAATTGGTCGATGGCACAGCGGCGGAAGATATAAGGCATCATTGGGGCCAGAGCAGTTATAGACAGTAATTCCAGAATCCCAGTAATATGCTCACTCATCAGACTTTCCAGATTCCACATTCCCGTCCAGCCTTGGAAGTAACATTTGGGTGATGACCACGCGATTCCTACCGTTTTCTTGTTAATAGGTCTAAGGCCACAGCTATTTAGGCCCACCAGTCTCTCCTCACTATAACTTTGTATATTTGAGTTGGGTATATGCTGCAATTGTGGTTCAGATCGTGCACTAGGTCACTTCCATCAGTCGTATCAATAATCTAGAATATCAAATGTCTCTCTGAGGTCTAAGGATGATAATTCATACTTTGGCCAAGGTAGGGGAAGCCCTTTTCTGGCGGTGACGGAATTCTTGTGTCTCTGGTTCAGAAGACAGATGCTTGACAGAAAATACCCAAAATCGTACCTGCCCTGATTCGAAACTATGACGACAGTAATTGAGGTTTGTTAACCTTGTAAACCCTATAACTTTTGCTCTGACACAGGATATATATACAGAATGATTTTCAAACCCAGGGTTATGGTGACTTGGAGAATTCCCGAGATTCAAACCCCAAAAGCGCCAACCCTTATAAATCATTACCGAAGGTTTGCTGCAAGTCATGCTGTCTGCTAATGGGCAGTTATAGAGAACACAAAGTAAAAGGTGGACGAATTGGTTTATCTTCGCCAAACCACTACCAACCCACTTAGGTAGTATTTCTAGTCAATCTTTTTTCAATTTTCTATGCTAAACTAGTATGCTAATCACTATTTCCATAGATTTCATGATGTCGGAACCTGCAGTTGCTCCTAAAACATTACCTAATACATAAGTCAGACAAAAAACTCCAGCAACAAACTCGCACTGCACACGAACTATCAAGTTCCATCTAGGTCTGTCTACAATCAGTTCACCCGAGATAAAATTACCCTGGGACAATTTACTACCCCTTTCATCTGCGAATGCTAGGCAGAAATGAGCTAATGATCCACAAAGGAAGAAATGTTACATAGCCATGGTCTCCCCTAGTGTTTCTACCTAACCCTCATCCACTCTCGGCAAATGCATACTAAGGATGAGAAACGAAGATTATGTGTGGCAGATGTGGATAGGCCTTTGACAGAAACGTTGCAGTATATATCTCCCAAGGGTGTGTGTGACATGAATCGCCTACGTACAGCTAGTGCTCCTCACCTCTTACACCTGAATCTCTTTTTTGCAAAACAATTCCGAGATCAAATCGTTACCTTTACTAAAGTCGCTATCTAACTAGACTTTGGACACGGCCCCTCATACAGCTATCACAACAACATCTTCTTCAAGTACACGTTTGAACCAAATATCAATTAGCTTTCCGTAATGAACCGGAGCTATCCATCGGTCACTCAGAGCAATTAACCATGATACAACCCTGATATCTGAAATCTCCACTAGAATCTACCGAGTGTAAATATTCAATCAATTCGAAAAGCCTGAGAGAGGTTTAAGATCATAAATTAACTGAACTGAGTGCGACGTATGAAGCTTAATACATAGTAAACATTAGGTCACCCTTCCCTTCAACCAGTCATGGATCATCACTCGTGCGGCAACCTTATTGTTGTTTAATCATACTGTATTGACTCTAATTAGAGTATGACAGGAGCCTGATATCCCCTCCGCCTCCGGGCGAGCCGGCTAAATGGCGGAGCTCCCCCCCCGCTACCCTTCATCCCCGCTGACAAATGAAAGATAAGAGAAAGACAGAAAGCAAGACAAAAAGAGAGAAAGAAAGAAAGAAAGAAGGAATGGTATAGCCCCGCTGCCTCCAATGCCGCCCCTGAGCCCCAAGCCCTGAGCCCGCTCCATCCCGCTACTTCAACTGGCCGGAAACTTCCCGACCTCAGTGGCCGCTAGGAAGTCCATCACCGCTTGGTTGCACTCTTCTATGGAAAAGAGCTCAGAGATCTGCACGTGCAGGCATCTGCCCGCTCTCCAGCCCGTCGCCTTTCTCACCGCCTTCCATAGTTCTCTCTGGTGGACTCTCCACCGGCTGCAGTGGCGGAAGAGGTGCTCCCGCGTCTGGGACACTGTCCCACCACACCACCAGCATTTGTCGTCATCTCGGTGGCCGAACTGTTTTAGGTAGACCCACATGGGCGCATGCCCGGACTTTAATCGGTAGAACCTGGCTGCCAGAGGCTTTACGCTTGTCATCGGGATAGTTCTCTTGGTCCCCGCCTTGCCCTTGAGTCTGTAGCTGAAGTGCTTGCTGCACTTGTCGGCCTCCCACTCCGCCTTAGCTGCCGATCTCCCCTCGGAGATTTTCTAGCCCTATTCGAGGCCGAGGTGTATGGCCGCTCTATCACTGTGCTTCCGCTTGCGTCTCGGGCCAAGTTCGGCTGATGGTCTGCTTCTTAGTTTCCGGGGATGCTGGAGTGCCCCGGGACCCAGTGGATCTCGGTTGCGATGCCGTGGCCGAGGAGGCTCTGCGCCCTCCTGTCGATCCGCCTCGCCAGTCTCTGGCCTGGGCCCGGCTCCAGGTGTGCCGCTCGTCGGATTGTGGCCTGCGAGTCGCTGATGACTGCCACCGTCTTCACTCCATGCATGTGCAATGTTTCTCTCTTCTCGATCGCCACGTCAAGCGCGAGTCCGATCGCCCACAGTTCGGCGTCAAAGACCTCCATGCGTCCAGTGCCCAGAAAGCTGCGGCGAGACCTCCATTCATTTCCGTGTTTACACACTGCTGCGGCTCCCACTCGGCCATCGTCTGAGCGCAATCCATCTGTCCACCACATCCAGACCCCTGCTCCGACTTTGGCTTCTGTCTCTCTTGCCCAGCGCTGCGCGGCGCTTTTGGTTGCAGTGGTGTCGTCCAGTATGGTGGTCCTGACCACGGGCTCTTCGCCCGGGGCCGGCCAGTTGATGCCTTTGGTTGTCCGGCCATGCTCATGCTCTTTCCTGACTGCTCTGCATATCGGTGCTCCGGAAGAGGGGTTTTTGTGTAGCTCCTTTAGTTTGCTACTGCATGCATTTTCTATTCTCGCTGCGAATCGCTGTTGTCTGGAGTCCAAGATTACTGGCGCCGGTATAAGCCCTGACTCTCTCATTAGTGCACCCCGCGGAGTCGTGGGCAGCGCGCCCAGGATGGATCTGGCTTGTCGATTGAGGAGGAGTTGGAGGCCGTCTCGCCTGCCTACTTCCCTGGGATCCCACCAGAGCTCGCTGCCATATAGTGCGACCGCTTGGACGCACGGCGGCAACCTTATTATTTTGATATTGATTTCTCCGGGGACCGCCCCCTAATTTTTCACTACTACAGCACATATCGGAATCTTAATATGTCTAACTTCCTTTCCTTAAATGCTTCTCGGGAATTAACCAGCCCTTCTAACGGTCAACGCCGAGGTTTGAATGCTGGCGTGGAACCTTTGAACGACGAAAAACGGCCCAACGCTGACCCCCCCATGCCCTTATAAACCCTCCTCTTCCCTTTAAGCTTCCTCCTTCTTTAGTGCAAGCACCAATTCTTTCGCCAGCCAAGGCTGCCTATCTATCCTGACTTCGTTTCCAAACTTAAGCGCAAGCACGACTTCTTCTAACAGCGACAAGTCCGTATCTATCTAGTTCTTTCTCAGCCACGCGCTCTAGTTATCTCTTCAAGATCGGCACCACAACCAGAGCCAACTCCTCTTCCATATAAGCTTACCTCCCAGTTTCCTTCGGTTCCACCCAGGCTTCATCACTCCCAACGGTAAATCCTACGACCGGATCTCCGCAACCTTGTCTCCGGTTTCAGAGCAGTCCCAATCTCATCTCGTCGGTGACAGTTCCAGTGGACCGTTACATTTCTCAATCAGCGCCATCGACAAACCGTACTCTCACTTCTGATCAGCACATCGCATCGCCGAAACAAGTCCAAAAGGACCACGGTAGGGCTCCCATCAAAGTCAGGCGATACGACCTCACGTCAGTCTGTACCACTCATTTCTAGACAGCCACCCTCCAACATCCCGACCTACCAACAACAAGCCATGTGCCGCCTCAGAACCACGGAGTGCATCAACTGCCACGACAGCGAGCTGGTAGTTGAGCGGGCCTGTACACATCGCGACAACCCAGCCTTGTGTGACAGGGGCACAGTCATCTTGCCGGACATCACCATACTCGACTGCGGCTGCGCCGACACCAGCTTTTTTCGGGACCAGGTAGCAATCGAGGACGTGTTGCTTGCCCAGCGGCTGCAAGAAGACAATTGGCTGTCAGACCCCGCCGAGCTCACAATGCAGCAAGCAACCACCGATGCGGTGCTTGCTCAGCAGCTACAAGATGATGAAGATACGTTGCTAGCAGATGCCCAGCAAATACAGGACACCGAAGACGCGTCGCTGGCAGACCTAGCTGCGACTGAGAGGCAGGCTCGGGCTGCTCAGCTTGAGCACGATTCTACGTTTGCAAGAGCTATGGCGGATGCGGAACACCAAGCTCTGGCAATACATCCACCAGCAGCAGCGGTTCCGCCCGTACATCGGCCCATCGCAACTCAACCGGGTCCAGCGAACCGGCCCACTGCAGTATTATTGCCGGCTCTCCAGGTCCCCCAACCCCCCCAACTTGTGGTTCTCCAACCCTATATCTTCCATGCTCCCCCTCAGCCAATAAATCCACAGCCAGTTATAGCGACCCAGAACAGTGATGACGAATGGGATCCTGTAGCGCTTGTGGCGACCCAGAGGAGGTGGGAGCGACGCCATCGGGTCATTTAGGTGGAAATTGGAATACTAGGTGGGTTGGAGTGTTTGGTTGTCAGGGGAGGTTATAAGCGTTGGTATTTATGTTTGTGTGTCTCCTTGTTGTATGTCTTATGTTATGTTCGGTTGTATATATGTATATATGTGGGGTTATGTTCGTGTTGGGATATATTTTAAGACGCACTGGCGACGGACAGATGAGGTTTATTGTACTCTACTAGTGCGTCGACGATGTGACCTAGAGCTGGAGGTAGAACTGCAGGACATGAGAGAGGAGGGGAAGGTCGGGCTATAGTGTTTAAATTTCTTTTTAACATGGAATGGTATGGGGTTTATATTGGAGGGAAATTAGACCGTTTGCAAATTGTATTTCGGACTGTATTTTTTGCTTGCTCACTTAGTATTTCTGGCGTGATGTTTCCTGTGGACGTCATCATTCGAGGCACCATTCAACAGGAGAGAAACGTAGTTTTAAATTCAAACAAATCCGCAGTCCGTTTACGGCTTCCACCAACTCTGATGGTATGAATAATATAGTACACTGAATTGGTAGTATCGTTTGTTCCGTACAACTTCTATGCGTTTGTAGCGTCCGTTTGCTTCCCTACAAGCTTTGAAGCTGGGTTAGGTTTGATCATATCATAGGCGGCGTGCGGTACGTACAAAAGCTCAAAAATTATAACGCGACAAACGTTCACACTCCACCAAAAAAAAACAACTTTGAGGTCTCCGGAAACTGTGAGTATGGAATAGAGATACACTCTGCATTCATAATAAGGAATTGGTTTGAATATAATTGTAGGTGCGCATATCAAATATGTATAGTGAGTTGAGGGATTTGCACAGTAGATAGTGTTAGCAACGGTTCCAACCCGGTAGAACGGTTCCGGGTTAGGGTTGGAACCAGAACCGAACCGTGGCAACGGTTTTACCACATGAAAAACCCGGACCGTTGGCATTTGGGCCGGTTTCCACCTCAAAACCCGGCCTTTGCAAGCCCAGATGTTTCGCTCCAATTAAGTATTTGAGTTCTGATTGTATCATGACATGATGTATACGCAGATTGTTCAGTTTTAGCCGCTCTTTCACCTCCCGCTTTCAGATTTGCCATCCGACCAATATTCGTTGAGTTGCTGTCGAAAACCCGCGAATTTCGGTGAAAATCTACACTTATTTGACAGCCACTCGATGAATATCAGTCAGATCTCAATTCTGAAAGCGGGAGGTGAAAGATCGGCTTAAACTGCGCACTCTACATATACATCATGTCATGATACGATCAGAACTCAAATACTTAATTGGAGCCAAAAATGTAGGAACTGCAAAATGGACCTGCGGTCCAGTTCCTACCCGGCCAAAAAACACAAGGTTTCGGTTCGGTCCGGGTAACAAACCCGCCAAGACATAGCGGTTCGGGTTTTTGGCCGGGTAATGACCCGAACCGAATCGAACCGCCGGCCAAAAACCGGACCGCTGGCGGGTTACCCGGACCCGTTGCTAACACTAACAGTAGATTCCCTCTGCGGGCAGATTTGGACACCACCAGATTGGCCTTTCAAACCGTGAATGAAAGGACAGGCTATCAGCTATTAATAGCACCCTAGTGGTTTAAGGCAAATTGTTTCCCGTCTGTACAAGGAGTTTAATTTATATTAGTAAGTTAGCATGCAAAAAGTTTTAATCTTTTGTTAAGATTTATATTTTTTGACTATTTTAGTTGATTTCAAGTAGTACACTTCAAATCTCAAATAGTAATACTCTTATGTTCAGGTGATATGTATAATCTCATATGGGATTGTGGAAATATATGACACAGCCAAGTAATCTGCCAACTCTCACTTGTAGGTATATACTTAAATTATATACTTGTTATATATACAACTTAAAATATATTTGCTGATATAAAGATTAATTGAATATCATGTTAGGGGTTTTCTCCAAACAGCGATAATGATACTTACCGTGTTTATATGAATACTTGTCACAGAGTTACTCTCGGTCTAGTCACGTGACATGCATAACACCTATTCATCGCGCGCAAGGAATCAGTCTTATGTCCTTTAGCGGGGATTCCTAAGAGTCGCGGGTCGATTGAATAAGCAAGACATTTGCTTAGCGGATTCATTGAAAGAATACCTTACACGGTTATTCTTATTTGATGACGCAACAATGGAGCCAGATCGAAAGGAAGTAATTCCTGCCGAGCGCATTGTTTTCAACCACGTTCATATCCCAGACACTAGCGGGAATGTTTGATTGGACTGGAGATTACTCCGACACACAAACACAGCAGTTGATAGTCACATCAGCAAAATGTAAATCAATCTGGAAGCAACACGCAATCCTCCCAGATACTCCGGGCGACCTCACCAGTGCTTCTAAGTACTTCTAGATGCTCCCAGACCCCCCTGGAGCTAAGCAAAGTGCTCTCAGACTCTGCAAGAGCATTCTCAGGTGCTCCTGAAAGCACCTGAAGTTATGGAGGTGCATTCAGGATGCTACAAGAT